>Ga0196958_10000014_pt1 | contig 116791 bp, 119 predicted proteins | sample S1v_10metaG_FD_148654 | JGI IMG/M metagenome (GOLD analysis project Ga0196958, IMG submission 148654) | Soil microbial communities from Anza Borrego desert, Southern California, United States - S1+v_10 | ecosystem: Environmental > Terrestrial > Soil > Desert | place: USA: California... | reverse complement strand
ATTCCCGGCGTGGTGTGGATCGCCGCTTGGGCCGTGCTCATCGGATGGGCGCTGTGGTCCGCGGTCCCGTTGATGTGGCCCTGATGGTCCGGGGCCCGCACAGCCTTTTGTGCTCATGGTCGCCGTCGAATTCGCGTCCGTCAGCCGGCGGGGCCACTGCGCACCGGTCAGAGCCCCTATGAAGGACTTCCCGCAGGGGCTCCGAACGCAATTCGCCTCTCGGCGTCCACGTCGTAGAGCACGCCCATGCGGTCGACCGCATCCCGCTGCAACGCCCTTCGGGTCGAAGGTGCTGATAACGTCGCCGAGTGCCGCCGGCCGTCATCGTCGATCACGACCCGGCCTGGCCGGTCCGGGCGCAGCGGCTCCTGGACGAGGTGGGCGCGGTGTTCGCGCCCCTGGCCGGGTCCGACCGCTTCGCCTACGAGCACATCGGCTCCACCGCGGTGCCGGGTCTTGCCGCCAAGCCGTTCCTGGACCTGCAGGTGCGGATGCCGTCCCTGCCGGGCCTGGCCGAACTCGCCGACGTCCTCGCGCCGACGCCCTTCGTCGTCGCGCGGGGTGCGCGGCCGGATTCCCCCGGCGTCCACCGGGACACCCCGAGGCCGGGTGATCCCACCGACGCCGCGCTCTACGAGAAGCGGCTCTTCTCCGCTCCCACCGAAGCCGCCATCCTCCACGTCCGCCGAACCGACTCCCCCTTCGCCGAGTACGTCGTCGACTTCCGCGACTGGCTGCGCCACCACGCGGACCAGGCGCGTCGCTACGAGCAGATCAAGCGCGCCCTGGCCGAGCTGCACGCGGGCGGCCCGGACTACGACGACTACACGCGCGCCAAGTCCGCTTTCCTGGACGAGGTCCAGCCGCGGGTGCGCGACTGGGCGCGGAACCGGGCCCAGTGACCGGGGCGGTCCCACGTCCCTACGGAAAACGCGTGTCCTGGAGCCGGGCGGCTCGGGGATCATGAAGCATGCGCTCGGACGGCTGGCACCTCACCGAAGACGTCGACCACTTCCTCGCCCGCGCCGGGGACTTCCTGCGCTCGCGCCCCACCCTGCACACCATGCCGCTGACGGTGGTCGAGGGGTTGCGGACCGGCGGGGTGGACACGCGCGGCGCCGAGGCCACCGTGCTCGGCTGGCTGGAGCGGGGAGGCGAGGTCCGGGCCATCCTCCACCGCCGTCCGTCCCAGCGCCTGAACCCCAGCCTCCTCACCCCGGAGCAGGCCGACGGCCTCGCCGCCCACCTGGCCGACCTCGGCCACCCGCTCACCGGCGTCACCGCGGACCACGACACGGCTGCCGCCTTCGCCGAGGCGTGGCAGCGGCGCACCGGCGCGACGCCGGTGTTCAACCTGCACGTCCGCCTTCACCGCCTCGGCACGCTCATCCCGCCGGAGCCGGTCCCGGCGGGGCGGGGGCGCGTCGCGGGCGCGCGGGACCGCGAGCAGGTCATCCGCTGGTGCGACGAGTTCACCGCCGACGTCGGTGGGCCGCCCATCGACTCCTGGGCCGACTCGCGCTACGCCGAGAAGCACTTCACCTTCTGGGAGACCCCGGACGGCGCCCCCGTCTCCATGGCGGGGTCGACGTCGGTGATCGCCGGCATGGTCCGGGTGGACCCCGTCTACACCCCGGCGCACCTCCGGGCACGGGGCTACGCGGGCGCCGTGACGACCGAGGTGAGCCGGGCCGCGCTGGCCGCCGGCGCGACGGACGTCGTGCTGTTCACCGACCCCGGCAACCCCACCAGCAACGCCCTCTACCGGCGCATCGGCTACGTGCCGGTCACCGACTTCAGCAGCTACGACTTCTCTTGCGGCACAACAGGAACCGGTTAAGAGCACGACCACCGCTGAGCTAGGGTCTCCCGGCATGAGCGCCGAAACCTGGCTGGCGGACACCCGGACCTCCTACGACACGGTCGCGGTGAGCTACGCCGACCAGTTGCGCGGGTCGCTCGAAGCGCATCCCCACATGCGGGCGGCCCTGGGGACGTTCGCCGAGTCGGTGCGCTCCACCGGTGGCGGCCCGGTGGTGGACATGGGGTGCGGGCCGGGGCACGTCACCGCTCACCTGCGCGGGCTCGGTGCCGACGCGTTCGGCATCGACCTGTCGCCCGGGATGGTCGACGTGGCCCGGCGGGAGCACCCCGGTGTGCGGTTCGAGGTGGGTTCCATGACGGAGCCGGACCTGGCCGACGCCTCGGTCGGCGGGCTGCTCGCGTGGTGGTCCCTGGTGCACGTCCCCGACGACGCGATCCCCGCGGTGTTCGCGCAGTTCCGGCGCGTGCTGCGGCCGGGGTGCCCGCTGCTGCTCGGCTTCCACCACGGCTCCGGGTCGCGGTGGAAGACCGAGGGCTACGGCGGCCACCCGATGAAGGTCCGGGTCCAACGCCGCACGACCGACCAGGTGGCGGACCTGCTGCGCGACGCCGGGTTCGAGGTCGAGGCGCACCTGGTCCTGGGGCCCCGGGACCCGGTGCCCGCCGCGGTGGTCTTCGCCCGCTGACCCCCGGCCACCCCGTGCGGGCGCGGTAGCGCCAGCACCACCCCGGAACGGCAGTTGGCGTGATTCCCGCTGTTCGGTGCGGTCCATAGGTTTCTTGTGCGGCGAGGAACCGCCGGCACGCGGGCGGAAGGGCCCCGGCGACCGGAACACCGATCAGAGGGACGGACCTGGATGAGAACGAGCATGCGACGCGTCGGCGTCGCGGTCATGGCGGCCGCGGTGCTGGTCGGGACGGCCGGGCAGAACGCCCTCGCCGCGTCGGAGGACCGGGCGGGCGCCGAGCAGAACGCCGAGCAGAACGCCGCGCGGGACCGCGGTGAGCTGCGCCGGGCGATGGACGAGCTGGTGGCGGCCGGGGCGGCCGGCGTGGTGGTGCGCGTGCACGACCGGCGGGGGGAGTGGACCGGCAGCGCCGGTGTCGCGGAACTGCACCGCAGCGCCAAGCCGTCGCCGGAGGGGCGGTTCCGCGCGGGCAGCATCACGAAGTCCTTCGTCGCCACCGTCGTGCTGCAGCTCGTCGGCGAGGGCAGGCTCCGGTTGGACGAGCCCGTCGACCGCTACCTGCCCCGGTACGGGATCGACCGCCGGATCACCGTCCGGATGCTGCTCAACCACACCAGCGGCCTGTTCAACTACACCGGCGACGTCAAGGCCGACGGCACGCCGGATGCGGGCCTCCCGCTGTGGGGCCAGGACTACGTGGACAACCTGTTCCGCACCTACCGGGCCGACGACCTCGTCCGACTGGCGCTGAGCAGGCCCGCCCGGTTCGAGCCGGGCGCGCGGCACTCCTACTCCAACACCAACTACACGCTGCTCGGCATGCTGGTCGAGCAGGCGACCGGCACCGACTACGCCACCCAGGTCGAACGGCGCGTCCTGCGCCCGCTCGGGTTGCACGGCACCAGCCTGCCGGGCACGAAGACCGGCATCCCCGGCCGGCACGCGCACGGCTACATGGCGTACCAGCACCAGGGCCGGTCGAAGGTCGTCGACGTGACCAGGATGAACCCGTCCTGGGCGGGCGCCGCCGGCGAGATCATCTCCACCACCGAGGACCTCGACAGGTTCGTCACCGCGCTGCTGGGCGGGCGGCTGCTGAAGCCGGAACTGCTGGCCGAGATGCGCAAGACGGTGTTCCGGAGCGAGACCGAGCGCGTGGGCCTCGGGCTGTTCCAGAACGAGTTCGCCCCGGGCTGCACCGCGTACGGCCACACCGGCGGCACGCAGAGCGCCACGTCCTACATGTACAGCACGGCCGATCGCGGCAAGCGGATCGAGTTCTCGGTCACGCACGGCCTCGTGGACGCCGGTGACCCGGCAGCGGCCAAGCGGTTCGACGAGGCGAACAAGAAGCTCGCGTCGGTCGCGCTGTGCGGCAGAGGCTAGGCGCAGGCCGGGCGAGGCGCGGTCATGGCGGCGGGGGCTCCTGACCGCGCACGGGGGAGGGCGGCGGCGCGGGGCCGCCGCCCTCTGGGCTTCAGCCCGAACCCTTCGCTCGCAACGCGATCGCACCGTCCTCAAAGGACGGACGCGTCCGCTGTGCGCCCCCCGGTGGGGCCGCGCGCCACGCGGTGGGGAAGACCCGCCCTAGCGCAGCTCCGCCAGCACGCCGTCGGTGAACGCCGGCCACTCCTGCGCCGCCCACTCGCCGAACCGGCGGTCGGTCAGCGCCACGCACGCCGCGCCCGCGTCGGGGTCGACCCACAGGAACGTGCCGCTCTGCCCGAAGTGACCGGCCGTCCGCGGCGAGGACGAGGAACCCGTCCAGTGCGGCGACTTGCGCGCCCTGATCTCGAACCCCAGGCCCCAGTCGTTCTCGCGCTGCGAGCCGAAGCCGGGCAGCACGCCGCGCAGGCCGGGGAACACCACGCTGGTGGCCTCGGCCACCAGCGCCGCCGACACCAGCTCCGGCGACTGCACCTCCGCGGCGAACCGGCCCAGGTCGGCCGCGGTGGAGGTGGCGCCCGCGGCGGGCGAGCCGTCCAGGGTGGACGACGCCATGCCCAGCGGCGCGAACACCGCTTCCGCCAGGTAGTCGGCGAACGGGATGTCGGTGGCCGCCACCACGGCGTCGGCCAGCACCTCGAAGCCCGTGTTCGAGTAGATCCGCCGCGTGCCCGGCGCCGCCTGCACGGCCGCGGAGTCGAACGCCAGCCCGGACGTGTGCGAGATCAGGTGCCGCAGCGTCGACCCCTCCGGCCCGGCGGGCTGGTCCCACTCGACCGCGCCCTCCTCCACCGCCACCAGCACGGCGTAGGACGTGAGCAGCTTCGTCACCGACGCCAGCGGGAACCGCCGGTCGACCGGCCCGTACGCGCCCAGGACGCGGCCACCCGCGTCGACGACGGTCGTGGCCGCCGCACCCACCGGCCACCGGGACACCACGCGCAGACTCTCCATGCCGCAGACTCTGCCACGTGTCCCCACGAGAGCTGGTCGTGCTCGGCACCGCGAGCCAGGTGCCCACCCGCGCCCGCAACCACAACGGCTACCTGCTGCGGTGGGACGACGAGGGCTTCCTGTTCGACCCCGGCGACGGCGCGCAGCGGCAGATGCTGCTCGCGGGCGTGCCCGCGCGGGCCGTCACCCGCATCTGCCTGACCCACTTCCACGGCGACCACTGCCTCGGCGTGCCCGGTGTCGTGCAGCGGCTGTCACTGGACCGGGCGCAGCACCCCGTGCACGCCCACTACCCGGCCTCGGGCGCGCACTTCTTCGCCCGCCTGCGGCATGCCAGCTCGTTCCACGACGTGGTCGACCTGCGCGAGGAGCCGGTGACCGGGCCGGGGCCGATCGCGGTCGGGCCGTTCGGCGTCCTGGAGGCCCGCCGGCTGGACCACTCGCCGGAGACCTACGGCTACCGGCTCGTCGAGCCCGACGGCCGCCGGATGGTCCCCGAGCTGCTGGCCGCGCGCGGCATCCGCGGCCCGGCGATCCGCGAGCTGGAGCCGCCGCTGCTGGACGAGGTGAGCGTGCCGCGCCCCGGCCAGCGGTTCGCGTTCGTCATGGACACCCGGCTGTGCGACGGGGTCTTCGAGCTGGCGGACGGGGCCGACCTGCTGGTCATCGAGTCGACGTACCTGCGCGCCGACGAGCGCCTGGCGGCCGAGCACGGCCACCTCACCGCCGCCCAGGCCGCCCGCGTCGCGGCCGAGTGCGGCGTCCGCAAGCTCGTCCTGACCCACTTCTCGCAGCGCTACGCCGACCCCGCCGCCTTCCGCGCCGAGGCCGCCGAGGTGTTCGGCGGCGAGGTCGTGGTGGCGGCCGACCTCGACCGCGTCGCCGTGCCCAAGCGCCGGTAACCGCTCGGCGCCGTGCTCGACGCGGTGCTCGACGCCGATCGGTCCGATGTGGAGGGTCACGTCCCCGACCAGCCGCAGCGCGCCGACGACGATCGCGACGGTGGCCACGAGCAGGAGCAGCAGCCGCAGCAGCGGCGGCCAGCTCGTGAGCAGCCGGTGCAGCAGCGCCGGCCAGCTGCGGGGGTCCTGCGGTGCGGCCATCGTCGCTCCTCGTCCAGGGGGTCGTCGACGTCCAGTCAAATGAGCCGGGGAACCGCCCGCAACGACCGGTTCGGCAATATGCCGGCAATTTGCCGGGCGTCTGCCCGGCTATCGGCAATATGCCGGAAAGTTGCGGTGCGAACGACCGTGGATTCGGCAAGTGCTCGGCAGGGGCGCCCACCGTCGAACCGCAAGTATTCGGCATTTCCCCAGCTCGCCGGTTGAAGTGTCCGCCCTTTTGCGGTCATTGCCCCGCGACCCGCCGGGAAGGTGGTTGATCGACCGTTTGCGGTGCCGCAGGATCGGGTAACGAGTCCGCGGGCACCAGCACCCGCCCGCCACCCCGACGCACTTCGCCGAGGAGTCGCCGTGCCGGTCCCCATCGAGTACCGACTGCACAAGGCGGTGGGCGTGCGAGGGCTCGACCTCGCCCGCGTCAAGGCCACCGAGCTGGGCCGGAGGCTGCACGTCCGCCCGGAGGACGACGAGTGGGTCGTGCTCGCCAAGGTCGTCTGGCAGGTCGAGAACGCCATTCGACTGGTCACCAACGACGAGAAGAACCGGGAAATCCTCCGGTACGCCTACAACACGCCGCGGGACTCCGAGCTGAACACCCGGTGGCTCGGCGACCGGTTGGAACTGCTGGCCGGGCGGAAGGGCAGGGGATGGGCCGCGTTCACCACGAACAAGGTGGTCGGCAGGCTGACCGCGTCGGTCGGCGGGTATTTGCGCCTGACCGTGCCGGCGCCGCACGCCGGCGAGTTGGCCGAGCTGGTCGAGGCGGAACGGGATTACAGCCGGACGGGGATCGGGCGCGCGCGGGTCGAGGTGGACGGCAGCCACCTGTCGAACCTCATCGACGCCTGGAACACCTCCCGGCGCGACGAGATCGAGTACTGGCTGGAGCGCTGGACCCTGCACTTCGAGGTCGAGGACGGCTTCCTGGCGACCACCCGGACGCCGGGGGGCGGCGAGTTCCTCTGCGTGTTCACCAGCGCGGAGCGGCTCGCCGAGTACCAGCGGTCGACGGGCCGGCCGGGCTGCTCGCCGGCGCGCGACGAGGGCGGCCGGGTGCTCGACCTGGTGGCCCGCACGCCCGGCGTCGGGCTCGTCGTGGACCCGGTGGTCGGCGGGACGGGCAGCACCTATTGGACCGCCGAGGAAGTGGCGCGGCGCTGGTCGGTGGAGGGGTGACGTGACCGGAGGGTTCTCGGTCGACCTGGCCGAGCTGGACGAACTGGCGCGGCGGCTGCTGGCCGTCGCCGACGGCGGGCGCGGGCACGTGGTGTGGCGGTTCGGCGTCGACACCGGCAGGCTCGCCGAGTCCGACCCGCTGCGCGAGGCGGTGGCGGTCTACCAGCGCAGCCTCTACGCGGCGCTCGACCGGCTGTGCGGCGGCGCGGAGCGCGGGGCGGAGACCCTGCGCGCCGTCGCGGCCGAGTACCGGACCACCGACGAGGACCTCGCCGCGCGGTTCACCCGCCTGGCCGACACCTGGGCGGGTGAGCACGATGGCGGATCCACTGCGATCACCTGAGCCGGGGGACGACGACCCGCCCTCCGCGCCGCACCCCGGGCAGGCGCCCGGGACGCCGGAGCAGGCGCCGGGCAACCCCGGCTGGACGCGCGCGCTGCTCGGCACGACCACCGCGCAGCGGGAACCGCTCGCCGACGGCGCCGAGCTGCTGCCGGGCGTCGAGCCGTCGTTCTGGCGCGGCCCCGCGCGCGAGCGCTTCACCGCCGCGCGGGACCTGCTGGCCGGCGAGTGGAGGACCGCGCTCGACGCGCACGAGGCCGTGGTGCGCCGGGTCGAGGCTTACAGCACGTTCGTCCACCAGCTCCAGCACCTGTGGGAGGCCGACCGCGGCAACCCCGCCGCCCTGCGCCACACCGCGGACCTGCACCAGCGGACCGCCGCGGCCCTGGCGGCGGAGCTGCTGGCGCGCGCGGCCGAGCTGGACGCCGTGGCCGTCGAGGACGCGCCCGAGCACGACGACCCCGCCGAGGGCGAACCCGGGCCCGACTCACCCGAACCGGGCTCGCGCGGCGGCGCCGACCCGGACGGCTCCGGCCGGGAGGAGGGCGGCCAGGCCGGCGCCGGCGGGGACGGCCAGGGCGGGGACGGTCAGGACGGAGGCGGTCAGGACGCGGACGGTCAGGGCGCGGACGGCCAGGAGGGCGGTGGCCAGAGCGCGGACGGCCAGGACGGAGACGCGCAGGACGGAGACGCGCAGGACGGAGGCGAGCAGGACGGGAGCGGCCGGGTCGGGTCGGGCGAGGGCGGCCCGGTCGGCGGGAGCCCGCCGACCACCGCGGACGACCTGTTCACCGGCGGCTACGCGGGCGACGAGGCGCACCACCACCCGCCGCCACCGGTCGCCGCGCCCGACGCCCAGGGCGACCCGACCACGCCCGCCCAGCGCTTCCACCTCACCGAGAAGCTCGGCGTCCAGCTCCAGGCCGGCGTCCGGCTCTTCCGCATCCCCTGGGAGGCCCCGCGCCGCTAGCCGGCGGCGCCCGCCCACTGGTCGCGGACCAGGTCGTCCAGCGCCGACTCGCGGGGCCGCCAGCCCAGGGCGCGCAGCTTCGCGGTGTCGGCGCGCAGCTCCGGGGTCTCGCCGGGGTGGGCGGGCCGGCGCCGCACGGCCACCGGCCGCCCGGTCACCCGTTCCGCGGCGGCCACCACCTCGGCGACGGACGCCGGGGTCGCGCCCACGTTGTACGCCTCGTGCCGACCGGGCGCGGCGGACTCCAGGGCGAGCACGAACGCCCGCGCCGCGTCGCGCACGTGGACGAAGTCGCGCACCGCCGACCCGTCGCCGTACACGTCCAGGAACGGCACCCGGCCCGCCGCCACCGCGCACGCCCGGGTGACCACCCTGGTCTCGTCCCGGTCGCCGCCGCCGGCCACGTTGAACAGCCGCAGCGACACCGCCGCCACCCCGCCGGCGCGGGCGGTCCACGCGAGGGCGTCCTCGGCGGCGGCCTTCGTCGCCGCGTAGGGGTTCGCGGGCGCCCGCGGGTGGTCCTCGGCGATCACGGGGTGGCGCGGCGCGCCGTAGACGCCGGCGGTGGAGGCCAGCACGAACCGCGGCGCCGCCGCCCGGAGCAGCCGCAGCGTGCCCGTCACGTTCACGTCGTAGTAGGCGAGCGGGTCCTCGAACGACTCCCGCACCCGCCCGAGCGCCGCCAGGTGGACCACCCCGTCGGACGGCGGGACCTCGGCGGTCCGGATGTCACCCGCGAACGCGACCGGGGTGTGCCCGGCGGCGCGCAGCTGCTCCACGACGGTGCGGCCCAGGTAGCCGCGGGCTCCGGTGACCAGGACGCGCATGGGCCCATCCCAGCACGGCGCCGTCCACGTCCCTGACACAGGCTGGTAGAAATTGACCCTAAAGGTGTTGTCTTTCCCCGCCGATACAACCCAAGTGAGTTACCCGCACCCAGTCATGCACACCAGCATCGAGGGCGTGCTCGCGGACTACGCCCGCAGGGAAGCCAAGCGCCACCGCTTCCTGGAGACCGCCGCGGCCATCGTCGCCGCCGCGCCGCCATCGCCGGACGAGGCGCTGTTCGGCCTCGTCCTCCCCGTCCCCGGGACGAACGCCCGGCGGGCCTTCCTCGACGGTGTCGACCAGGTGCTGCGCGACGCCGCTCGGTGATCCCGCGGGACCCGATCCGGCGCCTCCGGCAAGCTTCATCCGGTCGTTGCCGGACCGTGCTGGGCCGAGCCGCGCGCCGCCCTCTACAGTGCGTGGCACCCCGGCGCTCGCCGGTCGTCTCGTCTGCTCCTCGTAAAGCGAGTCCTCGGCGATGGATCATGTCCTGCCCGCGCTCCAAGCGCGCCTCGGCACCCTGTTCGGAGACCGGTTGGTCGTGCTCGCCGGCGGTACCCGGCTCAGTACGCGCGCCGGTGAGCTGCACCAGCTCGGCGCCCGCCACACGCTCGTGCTGTCGACGGACGACCACGCGCCGCTGCACGACCCGGAGGTCGCGCGCTGGGTGCCGCTGGGCATCGCGCGCGGGTTCGTCGCGGCCGAGCAGAACCGCCTGACCAGGCTGCTGGCCTCGCCCGGCCGCCGCGTCCGGGAGGTCCTGGCCGACTTCGACCCGACCGGCGCCGCGCTGGTGATCAGCACGCCGTACGCGCACACCCCCGAGTTCGCGGGCCGCCCGGTGCTCAACGCGCGCCGCCCCGAATGGGTGGAGTTGGAGAACAAGACCACGATCGACGCGCTGTGGGACGAGCTGTCCGCGCCGCGCGCGCCCGCCGCGGTGCTGGGCCTGGACTTCCATGGCCTGTGGGACGCCACCCTGCGGCTGGACCGGGGCGCGGGCGTCGTGTGGTCCGGCGACGGCCCGGCGATCAACGGCGGCGCGAACTTCGTCCGGCGGGTCCGCGACCGGCAGGAGGCGCAGGAGGCGTTCGAGGTGCTGCGCCCCAAGTGCGACTTCGTGCGCGTGATGCCGTTCCTGGAGGGCATCCCGGTGAGCGTGCACGGGATCGTGTTCCCGGACGGCACCGCCGTGCTGCGGCCGGTCGAGATGGTCGTGCCGCGCCGCCAGGGCCAGGCCCGGTTCCTGTACGCGGGCTGCGCGTCCTACTACGACCCGCCCGCCCGCATCCGCGAGGAGATGCGCAACCTGGCCCGGCGGGTGGGCGAGCGGCTGCGCGAGACCGTCGACTACCGGGGCACGTTCACGCTCGACGGCATCGCCACCGCGGAGGGCTTCCTGCCCACCGAGATCAACACCCGCTACGGCGCCGCCATGACGTGCTTCGAGGACGCGCTGCCGCGGCTGCCGCTGGCCCTCGTGCAGGTGGCCCTGGTCGCCGGCCACGACCTCGGCGTGTCGTCCATCGAGTTCGAGGAGCTGCTCGTCGCGGCGGCCGACAACTACCGGCACGGCACGGTCGGCGCGAACGTCCGCGCCGTCAACCCGACCGAGGTGGTGGAACGCCCCATCGTGTTCGCCGAGTGGTCGTGCCGCTTCGCGCACCCCGACGAGACCCCGCACGGCACGCTGCGGCTCCGGCCCTCCCCGCTGGGCGCCCGGCTGGAACTGGACTTCCTCGCCGACCAGCTGCCCCCCGGGCGCCCGGTGGTGGCGCTGACGGTGGCGGCCTTCGCGCTGGCCGACCAGGAGTGGCGCACGGCCCTGGGCCCGCTGGAACCCGCGATCCCGGTCGAGGACGACGTCCTCGCACCAGTGGTGGAACTGGGAGCCGTCACCGCCTGACGACACCGGCGCACACCACCTCCACCGGTTTCAAGACAACGCCGCACCGCCTCGGAACCGGCTTGGCTTTGAACCCGCCCAGCACCGCCCCGAAATCGGCTTGAAGCCGCGCGCAGCGCGCACCCCGGTGTGGGCTGCGTGTCACCGTATGGCCTGCGCGCAGCGAACCGCATGTGTCAAGGGGAGATCGAGACACCCGGTTGATCCACTCCCGGCTCGATCTCCCCTTGACGCATGTGGTTGTCTCCGACCAGGTCATACGGGGATGGCACGACGCCCTGAGCTTGGTCTTTGTGTCATCCTTGGCGGCCTCTCGGCCGCTCTTCATACTTTCGTCGCGCACGGATCCGGGTGAGATTCGGGGCCGTACGGATCCAAGCTGAAGAGCTTTAAAGAGTCCTCGCCGGACGGGCAGGCCGCCAAGGAGAATGAAAAGAAACTGCGGTCGTGTTCTCCCCGCATGGCCTGTCAAAGACGACCATGCTTTTCCTGGGGGTGTAAGCGAAAAACGTGCTTGCACCCCCAGGAAAAGCATGGTAGCCCTCCGGGCAGGCCATACGGGGAGAACACGAAGCGATCGTTCTGCACGGGGCGTGCAAACCTAAAAGCCGCGAACCGTGAACGGCCTGGCTGCGGTCCACCTCCTGGACGCTAACCGTAAGCGGCGAGGAAGGCGTAGTGGTGACCCATCAACTGAGCGGTCACGACCGGTGGTTGGTGGGTCGGGTAGCCGCCGTTCGCGTAGGACCGGCGCAGGTCCGGATCGGCCTGGGCGAGGGCGTGCACCCAAGCCGCGTCGACCGCCTCGCCGAGCATCAGGTGCAGCGCCACGCACGCGGCCTCCACCAGCGCCTCCGGGTGCGTGCCACCGAAAGCGATGCCCTGCGCCACGTCCACGACGTGCTTGGGCGCGACCTCGGGAACGGCGATCGCCAGCGCCATCGAGCACGCCACCTCCGCGCCCACCAGCGCGTCGAACACCTTCGGCGCGTTCTTGGCGACGGCGTAGCGGGTGTGGGTGATCCAGTCCGGTGGGAGGCGGGGGAGTTCGCGGCCCAGCGGGTTCCAGTGGCGACGGGTGCGCTTGCCGTCCTCGGTGAAGCCCGCGCTCGCCAGCGCCGTCGCGGCGAGCAGGAAGATCACCCGATCGCGCACCGCGCCCGCCACCTTGTAGCTCGCGCCCAGCCCGGCCAGGAACGGCACGGCGTGGCAGGTCGCCTCGGAGACCGTGTCCTCGTCCAGCAGGCGTCTCTCCAGCTGCGCGCAGGCGTCCAGGTCCCCCTCCGCCGTCCGGCGCAGGAGGTCGCCCACGCCCGCGCCGTGGGACAGTTCGGCCCAGGACACCTTCTCCAAGCCGCGCAACGGATCCGGCCGTTGCCAGGCGGGTGGCAGCTCCATGCCGGGGAAGCTACGGGATGGCGCCCGCCGGGTGCCGCAGCGGCACGGCGCGGACCGCGCGACGTCACCCGGCCCGTGCCTGGCGCGCGCGGCGGCGAAGCCGGTCCTGGCGGGTCCGCGGGACCTCGTACGATCACCGGCGTGCGTGGACCCACCTACAAGGTCGTCGACCTCTTCTCCGGTGCCGGCGGCATGAGCCTGGGGTTCCAAGCGCACCGGGACTTCACGGTCGTGGGCGCGGCGGACGCGCAGATCGGCAAGCCGTCGTCGCGGCTGGGATCGTTGCGCTGCAACGGGACCTACCGGCACAACATCGGCGTCGACCCGCTCCAGGTGGACCTGGGCCGGCTCGACCCGGCGGTGCTGCGCGAGGTGTGGGGGCTGCGACGGGGCGAGCTGGACGTGCTGGTGGCGTGCCCGCCGTGCTCGGGCTTCACCCGCATCACCGCCGCGAACCACCTGCGCGACGACCCGCGCAACTCGCTGGTCGGGCGGGTGGCGGCGTACGTGGCGGAGCTGCGCCCCCGCGTCATGCTGCTGGAGAACGCCCGCGAGCTGGTGAAGGGCAAGCAGCGGCACCACCTGGAGGGGCTGGTCGACCAGCTGCTCGAACTCGGCTACGAGGTGGCCGCCTCCTCGCACATGCTGTCCCGGTTCGGGCTCCCGCAGCTGCGGGAGCGCGCGGTGGTGGTCGCGGTGGACTCGGGCGTCCCGCTGCGCACCCTGGACGACCTGTGGTCGGGCTGGGAGGTGCGGCCGGGCGCGGTGACGGTGCGGCGCGCCATCGGCAAGCTGCCGCCGGTGGTGGCGGGCGAGGTCGACGCCGAGGACCCGATGCACGTGTCGCCGTCGTTCCGGCACGGCCGGTCGCTGGACCGGATGCGGGCCATCCCGGCCGACGGCGGGTCGTGGGGCGACCTGGTCGGCTCGCCCGCCGAGCAGCTGCTGAACCCGGCGCAGCGCAAGATCATCGAGGACGGCAAGTGGGGCTCGCACCCGGACGTCTACGGGCGCATGTGGTGGGACGAGCCGGCGCGGACCATCAAGCGGGAGTGCGGGCACGTCGGCAACGGCCGGTACGCGCACCCCGAGCAGGACCGGCTGTGCACGGTGCGGGAGATGGCGCTGCTGCAGGGGTTCCCGCGCAGGTTCCGGTTCGACGTCTCGATCATCGGAAATGCCTACCGACATCTGGGTGATGCTGTTCCCCCGTTGGTGTCTTACCAGTTGGCGGCACTGTGCAAGTGGATCCTGGCCGGTCAGCCGCCCACGGCGAAGGACCTGTGCCTGCCCGGGACGTCGCTGCGCGTGGGGGACATCCGCCCGGTGGCGGCGGCCGAGCTGGTCGCCTAGATCACCGTTTCACAACGGTGTGGCGTCGGTTTGCCGATGCTATTCGGACGTTGTCTGCGGCATACCCGCTCTGACCTGCGGTAATTCCGCGTCGATCCGGTCGGTTGCGGCCGTTCGCCGCCTGTCGAAACGGCCATTCGGCGGGCTGTGCAACCAGGTGGCGCCGTGGTTCGATCATCCACTTCGGACTGTTCGGCGGCGTTGTGGCTGCTCCGACGCCTGTGACCAGCCGGATCACCCGTCACCGTTCCGTGGTAACCCGATCGGATAGTGTTCCGCCGATTCCTGTCGATTCGGTGTCGGTTCCCCCTGTACCTGCGGTCCGGCCGGATTCGACACGGACCGCCGCCTTGGACTAAATCATCGGGCTACCCGCGAAGCCTCAAGGAGAAACATGGCACCCCGGTCGACCCTGAAGCGCATGGGGGCTGCGGTCCTCGGCGCCTCCCTCGTGTTCCTGTCCGCCCTGCCCGCCGCCGCCGACGCGGTGGAGGTCAGGCCGCACCCCGGTGCCGACGAGCAGGGCATCGGGCTGCACCTGAACAAGGACGGCAAGCGCCTCAAGACGGACAAGGGTGGCGAGGCGTTCAACACCGAGCTGATCGGCCTGCGCATCAACGAGGCCGGCAAGGACCAGACCGCCACGGCGTACTGCGTCGAGCTGCCGACCCCCCTTGAGGACAACACCCCCCTCAAGGAGGTGCCGTGGGACCAGCACCCGAACCCGGACACGAAGTTCACGGCCAACGCCAAGTACGTGAACTGGATCCTGCACAACAGCTACCCGAAGCTGGACCTGGCGCAGGCGCAGCAGGCGTTCAACCTCGCCGGTGTCAAGAAGAGCGCCTTCATCGCGGGCACGCAGGCCGCGATCTGGCACTACACCGACGGGATCGACCTCGACCTGGCCGACGCCAGCATCGAGCCCGAGGGCGCCGACGCGGACGTGGTCGCCGTCTACAAGCGGCTGACCGACCCGGCCATCAACGTCGGCGTCGACCAGGAGCCGGCCCCGACCCTGTCGGTCGACCCGAAGCTGCTGGAGGGCGCCGCCGACGGCAGGCTGATCGGCCCGTTCACCGTCAAGACGTCGGCCGACGAGGTCTTCGTCGAGGCGGAGCTGCCCGAGGGCGTCACCTTCACCGACCGGGACGGCAAGGAGCTGAACCTCGTCGAGCAGCGGGGTGACGTGAAGGTCGCCGCCGAGCAGAAGATCAGCGAGGTCTTCGTCAGGGTGGCCGAGGGCGTCGAGCCCTCCGAGGTCGAGTTCACCGTCCGCGCCACCGCCGAGGTGCGCCACGGCCGGCTGTTCGTCTCCAGCGACCGCAACAAGAAGACCCAGTCGCTCGTGATCGCCAAGCCGGCGAAGATGGACGCCAAGGACCAGGCGAAGGTCAAGTGGGTCGAGGGCGCCAAGCCGACGACCTCCTCGTCCCCCGCCTCGGCCACGACCACGACCACCACCACGACGACCGAGGCCGCGCCGACCACCACGACGACCAACGACGTGCCGGCCCCCGGCGCGGGTGGCGGTGAGGACGACCTGGCGTCGACCGGCGCCTCGATCTTCGTGCCGCTGCTGATCGGCCTGGGCCTGCTCGGCGCCGGCGTCGCGGCGATGATCGTCGTGCGGCGCAAGAAGACCGCCTGATCCCACCGGCCCCCGGGCCGGCACCGGACGCGCGACGGCCCCCTCGGAACGCCTTCCGAGGGGGCCGTCGCGCGTCCGCGCCGGTGGCGCGGGGCGGCCCGCCGGGTAGCGTGGTGAGCCGCTGGGGACGCGGGGGGCGGTTCGGGTAGCCTCCGTCTGGAGCGCGAGGGAGCACCATGAACTTCGACGAGATCAGGAACAAGGCGTCCGAGCTGCTGGAGGAGAACCACGAGAAGGTGGACCAGGGCATCGACGCGGCGGCCGGTTTCCTCGCCGGCCGGTTCGGGCACGAGGAGCAGGTCGAGTCGGTGGCCGAGAAGGTCAAGGACATCCTCCCGGGTGGGCAGTGAACTCGGCCGACACGGCGGAGCGGGCCGGCCGGCCCGGTGAGGCCCGCTCGCCGTCCGCGCAGATCGTCACGTGGCAGGGCTACTCCGTGCCGCGGCTGGAGCAGGTCCGCTTCCTGCTGTCCGAGCGCAAGCTGCGGGCCTCCGGCCGGCTGGTGACGGCGGGCCCGGACGAGCAGTTCAGCGGGTCGTTCGAGGTCTCCGTCGGCGAGACCGGCGCGGTGACCCGCCTGCTGCTGCGCACGGCGACGGTGTCCGAGGAGCGCCAGGTCTCGGTGTCCCGCTCGTCCGAGGGCGTCTGGCTGGTCGACCACGGCCAGGGCGCCGAGCGCGCCGACTTCGACGGCGCGGTGGACGTGGACGTGCAGTTCGCCGTGCTGTTCAACGCCATCCCGATCCGCCGCCTCCGCCTCCAGGACGAACCGGGCGAGCACGAGCTGCCGGTCGTCCACGTGACGCTGCCGGACCTCTCGGTGCGCCTGGTGCGGCAGCGGTACCGGACGGTGTCGGTGGGGGAGCGGCAGTCCGTGGTGTCGTTCGAGAGCGGCGACTTCCAGCAGGACATCACGGTCGACAAGACCGGCCTGGTGGTCGACTACCCGGGCGTCGCGCAGCGCATCTGACGCGGGGCGCGCGGGCGCGTCGGCACCGGCCCGGGAAGCGTCGGCCCGGGAAGTCGGCCCGGGAAGTCAGCTCAGGAAGAACGACACGAACGCCGACGACGGCCGGACGTCCGCGGCGGCGCCGTGGAGGCGGACCTCGATCGTGTGCGGCCCGGCGGACAGCCCGCCGGTGTCCAGGGCCAGCCGGTACGACCCGGCGACGCCCGGTCCGCCCAGATCCGTCGGCACGGTCGCGATCCGCTCGTCGTCCAGCCGCACGGTGAACCCGGCCAGCCCGACCAGGCCCGCGCCGCGCTCCCCCGACCGGCCGTCCAGGGTCAGGTCGAACACCACCCGGCCGCGCGGGACCGGCGAGCCCTCGGGCACCGGGCGACCGCCGGCGTCGAGCACCGTCCCCACGACCCGGGCGAGGTCCGGCTCCGGGCCGTTCGCCGGCGGGTCGCCGGCGGTGCGCCGCGGCGCGGGCGGCGCGCCGGGCGCGGGCGTCAGCTCCAGGTCGACGTGGGTGGCCCGCACCGGCAGGCCGGTCACCACCGTGACCGGCAGCCGGCCGTCGACCAGGACCAGCGCCGAGGCCGGCACGTCGGCCACCACGGGGTAGCCGGCGCCCGGCCGCCACGGCGCGCCCGGCACGGCCGGCCGCAGCGGCACCCGCGCGTCGCCGACGGCCAGGGCGAACCCCGGCGCGACCGGCGACCGGTCGGTGTGCCGCAGGACCATCCGCACCTGGCCGCCCACCACGCCGCGCAGGGGCGTGCCGGTGACCGGCGCGGCGTCGGGCGCGACCGCGACCCGCACGTCCGGCGGCGGCGCGGCGGCGGGCGCGGTGGCCGGTGCGGCGTCGAACGCCACGAGGCTGATCGCCGCCCGCCGGCCGGTCCGCCCGGACACCGAGACCAGCGCGGTGGCCTCCCGCCAGCCCGGTGTCGCCGGGCTGGTCGCCACGACCTCGCCGTCCAGCAGCACCCGCGCGCCGTCGCGGCGCAGCGCCAGCTCCCAGCGGTGGGTCAGGCCCGGCTCCGGCGCGGGCAGCGGGCGCGTCGCCGTGGTCGGCGTGCCCTCCGGGGTCAGCACCTCGGCGGTGGTCCCGCCGCTGCCGCCGGCCACCCGCAGCCGGATCGCGCCCGGCGGCAGCCCGTCGCCGCCCACCGCGGTGACCGGGCCGGGCACCAGGTCGACGGCCAGCTCGCCGTCGGCGCCGGGCGCGTCGGTGTCCACGACGACCCGGCCCAGGTCGTCGGCGTCGCGCAGCGCGAACGGCGTGCGCGACCGCAGCGACGCGGCCGTCGCCACGCAGTTGTCGCCGATCACCAGCCGCGCCCCGTCGTCGTCCCGGCCGGGGGTGGCGCGGGCGCAGTCGTCCTCGGCCGTGAACCGCCAGCGGGCCGGGTCCGGCGCGTCGGGCTGGTCGAACCGGTCGACCAGCGCGAGGTCGCCGACCCCCGGCGTGCGCGGGACGCCCTCGCCGCCCGCCGGCTCGGAGCGCTGCCCGAACGCGTCGACCGCCCGGACCTCCACCCGGTAGGCGACCCCGTCGTCGAGCCCGTCGAGCTGCGTGGCGGTCCGCGCGACGAGCCTGCTGCGGTCCAGCCGGCCGTCGCGGCCCCAGCGCACCTCGTAGCCCGGCGCCTCCTCCCCCGACCACCGCACCTGGAGCCGGCGGGGCCCGGCGGTCACCCGCAGGCCCTCCGGCCGGTGCGGCGGCTCGCCCGCCCTCGGGACCAGGACCCCGTCGGCGGCGAACGGCGCCAGCGAGGTCGGCGGCGGCGCGGACGTGGCGGTCCGGGGTTCCGGGTCGCCCCCGCCGGCGCCCCGCAGCACCGCCACCACCCCGCCGAGCAGCACCGCGCCGGCGGCGACGAGGGCGATCCGGCGGCGGTCCACGGCACCAAGCTAGGCGGCGGGGGTGACCTGGGTCACCGGGCGTTGCGCACCCGAGACCTACGGCCCGCCGATCCCGAAGGGGTGCTCGTCCGTCCGGACCTCTTGCCCCTGGTCCACCGGGAGCACCCGCACCGCCACCGCGTGCCGACCGGCCGGCTCGCCGGCGAGGTCGACCAGGAGCTCGTGCCGCCCGCCCGCCGCGCCGCCGGTCGGCAGCACCGCCAGCCGCTGCCCGTCGAGGTCGACCTCGACGGCCGCGACCGCCGCCACCTCGCGCGCGCCGCCCCCGGCCAGCTCCACCACGACCCGCGCCCGGCCACCGGGCGGGACCCGGTCGGCGGGGCCGGTCTCGGGCACCACGGTCACGACCGGCGCGGGCGGCCGGACCGCCGGCGGCCCGCGGTCGGTCATCCGCGGCAGCGGGCGCCGGTCGGCCGCCGGGCCCTCGTCCACGACCAGGTGCGCTGCGCCGACCAGCACCTCCCGCGCCGCCGTCAACCGGACCGGCGTGTCCGCGACCGGGTCGGTCAGCGGGAAGTCGGCGCGCACCACACCGGTCCGGGCCCCGTCGCCGACCGGCGGCAGGAGCACGCCGGGCGCGGTCCGCCCGCCGAACCCGATCGTGACCGGGACGTCCCGGACGGCCGAGTCGGGGGTGCTCACCGACGCGACGACCCGCACCGACCTGCCGCCGGCCAGGTGCTGCGCGGCCGCGGAGCCCAGGTCCACCGCCCCGCCCCCCGCCCGGCCGGGGTCGAGCCGCACGACCGAGGTGGGCACGGGCTCCTCCGGCACGCCGCCCACGCCGAACGCGTCGACCCCGGCGCCCGCGCCGCGGAACGCCAACCGCGGCCGGGCCACCGCCCACGGCACGGCGACCGCCGCCGCGGCGAGCGCCTCGCCGTCCCGCAGCGCCACCACGGCGTCGGGCAGGACGCGCAGCTCCCAGCGGTGCCGGACGCCGGGCGTCGGCGGCGGCGCGGTGCCGCCGACGGGCACCACCCGGGAGGTGGGCGGCACGCCCGCGCCCGCGTCGACGCTGACGCCGTGCGGGGTGACGCGCAGGACGACCGAACCCGGCGGGAAGGGCTCGACCAGGCGCGGGAGGTCGTGGAACGGCTCGGGCAGCAGGGCCACCAGCAGCTCGCCGCCGTGCTCGGCACCGCGCTCGGCGCCCGGGCCGTCGGTGGTCAGGACGACCCGGCCGACCGCGCCGTCCGCGGCCGGGGCGCCCAGCCGCAGCGGGACGTTGGACTGCAGGTCCAGCGCGTCGCAGGTGACGGCCAGCCGCCTGCCGTTGAGCGGGCGCAGGCCCAGGCAGTCGTCGCCCGGGGCGAGCACCCGCCACCGGCGCGGGCCCAGCGCCGCCGGGCCGTCGAGCGCGTCGGGCGGCCGGGCCAGGTGCTCGGTCCACGACCGGTCGTGCGCCTGCGCCGGCGTCGCGCGCGCCACGGCCGGCGGCGAGCGGCGGCCCCGCTCGTCGACGGCGCGGACCTCGACGGCGGTCCCGGCGTCCGCGGGCAGGTCGGTCAGCTCGGTCTCGGTCGCCTGCACCAGGCGGGTGCGGCCCGCCCAGCGCACCTCGAACCCGCCGGGCGCGACACCGCCGGCGGCCGTCCAGGCGGCGCGCAGGCTCGTCCCGTCCAGGCTGGTCAGCACCAGGTCGGCGGGCCGCCGCGGCGAGCGGTCGCCGGGGACGTGCTCGACCCGGTCGGCGAGGAACCCGTCGGGCCCGCGCGGCTGCGGGGGAGCGGTCCCGCCGCGCAGCGCCACGACCGCGCCCGCCACGAGGGCGAGCCCGCCGAGCCACACCACGAGCCTGCGAGGCGCCACCCGCCGACTTTACGAGTCGCGCGCGAGCAGGGTCCCGCCGTTCAGCCCGACGACCCGGCCGCCGCGCGACCCCAGCGCCCGCAGCGCCTCCAGCGCGCCCGGCGAGGCCAGGTCGACGGTCAGGGCCGCGCCCCCGGAGCCCCCGGCCTCCCGGGCCTCGTGCAGCGCCAGCCGCGCCCGGTGCCCGGCGTCGATCGTCTTGGCCAGCCCGCCGGTCGACGCGAGCGACCCGCGCGCCGCGCCCAGCCTGCCCAGCGCGTCGTCCACGGCGGTCAGCAGGGCGGCCCGGTTGCCCTCGCACATGGCGCGGACCAGGTCGGGGTCGCTCGCGGCGACCCGCGTGCCGTCGCCGAACGAGCTGGCGGCGAGCGCGAGGGCGAGCGGCCCGCCGTCCGCGCCGACGCAGGCGAGCACGGCCGCCAGGACGTGCGGCAGGTGCGAGATCCGGGCCACCGCCGCGTCGTGCTCCGCGGCGGTGGTCGGGACGACGTGCGACCCGGCGTCCAGGGCGAGCCCGACGACGTCGGCCAGCACCTCGACGTCCGCGCCGTCCTCGGCCGCGACCACCCAGGCGGCGTCGCGGAACAGCCCGGCCCGCCCCGCCGCCCAGCCGGAGGCCGACGTGCCCGCCATCGGGTGCCCGCCGACGTACCGGGCCCGGGGCGCCACCCGCGCGACCGCCTCGGCCACGGGGCCCTTGACGCTCACCACGTCGGTCAGCCGGACCCCGTCCGGCACCCGCCGCAGCACCTCCTCGACGGCGGGCAGCGGCACGGCGACGACGACCAGCGCGTCCCGCTCCGCGGCGCGCGCCAGGGCGGCGTCCGGCGCCAGGACGTCGTAGCCCTCCGCGCGGGCGGCGTCGGCGTCCCGCGCCGAGGCCGTGGCGCCCCACACCGCCCGCCCGGCCGCCGCCGCGGCGCGCAGCACCGAGCCGCCGATCAACCCCAGTCCGACCACGCACACGTCACGCACGGGGCACATCCTGCCGGCGGTGAGCGGCGGGGGTGGCGAGCGGCGGGGGCGGCGCTCACCGCAGGGCGTCGAGGGCGAAGGCCGTGTGGACCACCACCCCGTGCTCCATGGCCGCCTCGTCGAAGAGGACCTTGTTCGAGTGGTTCGGCTCCGCCTGCGACAGCTCCACGCCCCGCGGGCACGCGCCCAGGAACGCCATCGCGCCGGGCACGCGCTGCAGCACGTACGAGAAGTCCTCCGCGCCCATCAGCGGGTCCTCCATGGGGGAGGCCCAGCGCGCGCCGAGGGCGGCCGAGGTCACGTCGAGCACGTGCGGGCCCACCTCGGTGTCGTTCACCGTCACCGGGTAGCCGGCGACGACCTCGACCTCGGCGGTGCAGCCGTGCGCGGCCGCCACGTGCTCGCAGACCTGCCGCAGCTCCCGGAGGACGAAGGTCCGCGTCTCGTCGGAGAGCGTGCGGACGGTGCCCTCCAGCACGGCGGTCTCCGGGATGATGTTGGTGGTCGTGCCCGCCTTGATGTGGCCGACCGTCACGACCGCCGGCCGGTGCACGTTGACCCGGCGGGCCACGGCGGTCTGCAGCGCGCCGACCATCGCGGCGGCGGCCGGGATCGGGTCGACCGCGTCGTGCGGGGTGCCGCCGTGGCCGCCCCGCCCGCGGACGACGACGCGGAAGTTGTCCGCCGAGGCCATGGTCGGCCCGCCGCGGGAGATCACGACCCCGGACTGGAGCGTCGAGGAGACGTGCAGGGCGAACGCCTTCTCCACCGGCGTGCCCGCCGCGTCCAGCACGCCCTCGTCGAGCATGTGCCGGGCGCCGTGCATCCCCTCCTCGCCCGGCTGGAACATGAACACCACCTGGCCCGCCAGCGCCTCCCGCCGGGAGCACAGCAGGCGGGCGGCGGAGGCCAGCATCGCCACGTGCGTGTCGTGGCCGCAGGCGTGCATCGAGCCGGCCACCTCGGACGCGTACGCCAGGCCGGTCTCCTCCTGCAGCGGCAGCGCGTCCATGTCGCCGCGCAGCAGGACCGTCGGCCCCGGCCTCGCGCCGCGCAGCACCGCGACGACCGAGGTGGTCGACCTCCCGGTGGTGACCTCGAGCGGGAGCCCCGCCAGCGCGTGCTGGACCGCCGCCTGCGTGGCGGGCAGGTCGAGCCCCTGCTCCGGGTGCCGGTGCACCTGGCGGCGCAGCGCCACCGTCCTGGGCTGAAGGGCGCGAGCTGCCTCCACGAGCCCGGTGTAGCGGGGCTCGGGTGCGGTCGTCTGTGCGTGCGGCAGAGTTGTGCTCATCCCTCGATAGTGGCATCGGAGGAGCCCCGGTGCCCGGCCCGAGGCCCCCGTGCTACCGGGTGCGCTCCGGTGGCCCTACGGTGTGCACATGGCACACCAGGAGCCGGTCAACGGCTTCGCTGTCGCGGTGGTCCGGGAGGACGGCCGCTGGCGGTGCAGCAGGATGGACAGCTCGGCGCTCTCCGAGCTCGACGCGGCGATCACGGAACTGCGCCGACTCCGCTCCACCGGTGCCGTCTTCGGGCTGCTGGCGGTGGACGACGAGTTCTTCATAGTGCTGCGACCGGTGCCCGGCGGGGTGTCGCTGCTGCTCTCGGACGCCGCCGCCGCGCTGGACTACGACATCGCGGCGGACGTGCTGGACCTCCTGCGGGTGGACCCGCCCGACGAGGACGACGACGAGCTGTGGCCCGAGGGCGACCTCTCCGTCCTCGCCGACGTCGGGATGCCGCCGCACGAGCTGCAGGTGGTCGTGGACGAGGTCGACCTGTACCCGGACGAGCAGCTGCAGATGATCGCCCAGCGGTGCGGGTTCGGCGACGAGTTCACCAAGGTCCTGGACAGCATCCAGGCGTGACCGACGAGGAGCTGGTGCGGTCGGCCCTGGACGTCGCGGCGCTGGCGCCGCGCACCGGCGACGTCCCGATCGGCGCGGTGGTGCTCGGCCCGGACGGCGCGGAGCTGGCGCGCGCCTGCAACGCCCGCGAGGCGCTCGGCGACCCCACCGCGCACGCGGAGGTCCTGGCGCTGCGGGCGGCGGCGGACGTGCTCGGCGACGGGTGGCGGCTGGTCGGCTGCACGCTGGCGGTCACCGTGGAGCCGTGCACGATGTGCGCCGGCGCGCTGGTGCTGGCGCGGGTCTCGCGGGTCGTCTTCGGGGCCTGGGAGCCGAAGACCGGCGCGGCGGGCTCGCTGTGGGACGTCGTGCGGGACCGCCGGCTCAACCACCGGCCGGAGGTGGTCGGCGGCGTGCTGGAGGACGAGTGCGCGGCCCTGCTGGAGTCGTTCTTCTCCGCCCGGTGAGAGGGGTCGCGCCGGGCGCGGCCCCCGGGCTCGCGAGCGGTCCCCGTAATTAGCCCGCTCGGGTGTATCCGCTGATCTGCGGGCAGGCAGGGCCGCTGCCACGATTGGACGGGTGTCCGTCGAGATCGCGGACGCCGCACTGGCAGGCGGCGTCGCCAGGGGAGACTTGGCCGCGTTCGAAGTCCTGGTGCGCCGGTACTCCGGTCGGGTGTTCGGGCTGGCCTTCCGCATCCTCAACGACCGGGCGGAGGCCGAGGACGTCACCCAGGAGGTCTTCGCGACCGCGTGGCGGCGGCTGGACTCGCTCAGCGACCCGGCCGCGGTGCGCACGTGGCTGTTCCGGGTGGCCCACCGCCAGTGCCTCGGCGTGCTCCGGCGCAACCGGACCGACCCGGTGGGCGACCTGCCCGACACGGGCGCGACCCCGGTCGGCCTGGGCCAGCCGCCCCGCGACCCGTCGATCGTCGCCGAGACCGTGGCGGCGGTGGCGGCGCTGCGGCTGGCCCTGCGGAGGCTGCCGGAGCCGCAGCGGGCGGCGTGGCTGCTGGCCGAGGTGGACGGCCTGTCGTACGCGCAGATCGCGCTCGCGGTGGGCGCCAGCGAGGAGTCGGTCCGGGGCCGCCTGGCGCGGGCGAGGGTCCGCCTGGCCGAGGTGATGAAGGTCTGGCGCTGACCCCACCGCACTGCTGCCACCGGACCCCGGTGTCGAGCACCCCCGGCGGTCTTGTATTGTTCTCGGCGGTGGCGTGTCCGAGCGGCCGAAGGAGCACGCCTCGAAAGCGTGTGAGGTGCAAGCCTCCGTGGGTTCAAATCCCACCGCCACCGCTCAGACGGGGCCTACCAGCGGAAACGCCGGTAGGCCCCGTTCTCGTTCCCGGGTGTTCCACCACCGGGACGGGTTCGCGGGAACACAACTGCGCACGACGACACGCGGGGGCACTGGCGGTTGGGCAAGCTCGGTGACACGTCCCGCGCTGCCAACGCGGTGGCATCCGATCTCGCCGCAGCCGCGCTGGCGTGGGCACCCGAGCGGAGGCAGCCGCCGAGCGCGATCCGAGGGTCAGGGGCTCCGGAACCGAAGGGGGTTGCCGCGCTCGCGTTGCGGCTGGCTCGCCGTGCGTCGTCCTACCAGGGCGTCACGGCGGTGCTCCGGACGCTGGAGACCTCGGAGGGGAGCACCGAAGGCGGGGCGCGGTTCGTCGTGCCTCGCGACTTGGAGGACACCGAACCGGAGAACCGTGGTTTCACCTTCGGTCGGACCGGCGGGGGCCAGATGATTCGCAACGCCCGGTTCCTCTTCTCGCACACCCTGGGTGAGGTGGCGATCTTTCGGCAGAAAGGCAATGCTGTTCGCCTGCGCCGGCAGGTCGCTAAATTCTCTTGAGCGGGTGATGGCAGGTGTTGAGTGCGTGATAGCGGCTCATTCGGTGTCGCGTCCACGTGCGTGCAGCCGTGGTGGTCGCGGTGCTCGAGAATCGGCGTTCCCAGAGTCGGGCAGCCGACGCGGCCAACGCGGTGAGAGCGTCGGGTGGTGACGTGGCGAAATCCGACGACTGCTGTGCCGCCCAGTGTTCGGCCGCGTCGGGTTGGTGTCCGGCGGCGATCAGGCGGATGACGAGCAGTGCGGGATCGATCCATCCTGCCCCCGTTCGCCACCAGGCCCAGTCGATAACCTTCGCGGTGTCGGTGATGAGGAAGTTCGCCGGGTTGAGGTCGGAGTGGACCAAGTGGTCGCCGTGCATGTGATCGGGGGCTTTCACGGCCCAGGCGGTGATCAGGTCGGCGTTGGCCGCGGACCACGGGTCGGTGTTCGGTGGTGGTGCGGCGAGTTCGGTCTTGAGGGCTTGCGCCCACTGGTTCGCCATCGGGCGTCGTGGGGTTGGCGGGGGTGCGGTTCGTCGGATTCGGGTCACCGCGTCGGCGACCGCGGGGAGGTCGTCGGAGTCGGGGGAGAGGTCGGCGTGGTGACCGGCCGCGTGCTCGAAGCCGAGGATCAGCCAGTCGTCCTGCTCGACGTGCCACAGCAGGCGCGGGGCGAGGTCGGTGGGTAGGTGTGGGCCGATCGCGAGTTCGTTGCGGTGCATGGCGGCCAACGGCGAACCCGTCGTGATCCCCTTGCAGAACACCGGCCCGGACGGTGTGGTCAGCGTGACGGCGAGTTCGGAGTTCCGGCCGCCGTCCGGTGACGTCGCCTCCGACACCGGACCGGTGTGCTGCTCCACGGCCTGCCGCACCCCTTCAGGCAGGTCGTGCCAATCACAACGGGTCGCCATCCCTGGTTCCTGTTCCGGGGCTAACGCCCCATCATCACGAGTGGCCGGCGTTGTGCCGCCGCACCGTCGCCGTCACCGCCTTGACCGCAGTTGGTGCACCCCGCGTGGCACTGGGAGCATCGGGCGGACTCCGCGGTGGCCCACAGCTCCGGGTCGACCGTGAAGCCGGCGGCACGCATCGCGTCCACCGTAGGAGCGAGCACCTTCGCGGTGTCGGAGTGCGTCGCACGCGGTGGGGTGAACTCCTCGGGCACATGGTGCAGGAACCGGCCCGCCACCCGCTCGCAGAACTGCGCGTAGTCGACGGTGTTCAGGATGAACTGGTGCCACCCGAGGTCGACTCGCAGGCTCGGGCGCAAGTGACCGTTCGGGTTGTCGGCGCACACCTTCAGGAAGGCGACGGTCGCATCCACGATGCGAACCGCCTCGTCCCCGGTCATTCCAGCGTGCTCGTTGATGAGTTGTCGGATGAGACGGTTGCGGACGTCATCGGAAATCAACGCTTCGGTTGGTGGCTTGACCACGGAAAGTGTCATCGCTCCCTCATTACCACGTGAGCCATCCGGGTGGCGGAACCGGGGATTCCTGTCGGGGAAGCAATCCTCGATCCCGCCGTTGGGGCTTGTGCCCTACGAGTAGCGTGGCTGTGGCGGAACGTCATCGGAACGGTTCCGGCGTCCACAGCCGTCCACAGCGCGGGGGAGACGGTCTTGATGTTCGAAACGGCGAGAGCACTGCGGGCGGCTCGGCAAACCGCAGGGATGAGTCTGGGGGTGTTGGCGCAACGCACTCACTACAGCAAGTCGTTGCTCGGGATGGTGGAAAATGGTCAGCGCACGGCGACACCTGAACTGGTAGCGGCCTACGAGCGTGCGCTTGGCGCACAGGGGTTGGGTGAGGACGTGAACAGGCGTGAACTGTTGGCGGCAGCCGCTGCGGTGCTTGCCGGGACCACCACCCCCGATCCGCTGGCCCGGCTGCTCGACGGGCTCGGTGCGTCCGGTGTGCCGGGGAGGGTGGGGAGGTCCGAAGTGGAGGCCGTGCAGCAGGCCACGACGGTGTACACGACGATGGACCTCCGGTACGGCGGAGAGGTCGCGGCGGACGTGTCCAGCGGCGCGCTCAGGTGGGCCGTGAGCCTGTTGGACGCCCCGATGCGCGCTGACACCCGCGTGGAGCTGTGCGAAGCGGTGGGCGCGCTCGCGGACCGGACCGCGTGGACGCACTTCGACTCCGGTCGGACCCACCCCGCGCGGAGGCTGTCCACGCTCGCGCTCCGCACCGCGGACGAGGGCACCGATCCGGACCTTCGTGCGCACGTGCTGCTGAACATGGCCGCCCAGGTCGGCGACGCCCTCCCCGGCGAAGCCGTCCGCCTGGTCGAGTCCGCGCTGTCGGACCAACGGGTCTGCGGCTTGGAACGCGCGAACCTGCACGCGGGCCTTGCCGGTCACCTCGCGAAGGCCGGCGCGCACGACGACGCGCTTCGCCACATCACGCAGGCGGAGAAGCTCGCCGAACGCGGTGGCGACCGACCCGAGTGGGCGGGTTTCCTCACCACCGAGCACCTGGACTCGATCATCACCCTTGCCCTGGCGTCGGCGGGCGAGGACGACGAGGCGATCCGCCGCTTCGAAGACCTGATCCCGCGCATGGGCGCGGACCGGCTGCGCGGGAAGGCGGGACGGATGGTCGACTTGGCGGGGCTCTACGCGAAGACCGGTCGACTGGACGAGGCGCGGGACCTGGTGGGTCAAGCAGCTGCGGCGCTGAGTGACGTGCGCTCCGCACGGGTGACCGATCGACTCGCGATGTTGCGCAGGAGCATCGCCGCTTGACGGCGGGAAGGCTCGTTGGGGCGACGCACGACTTGGCGAGGCTTGAGCAGCGTGGTTCTCGACCAGCCCCGGCGATTTCGTCCTGATGGCGACGGTCGTGCGGATCGAAACCGCTGGTCGGAACGGCATCCGCAGGGTGCCCGCTGTTCTCCGCGGCGGCGTGCCCGAGCGGCCGGAGGAGCACGCCGCGAAAGCGCGTGAGGTGCAAGCCTCCGTGGGTCCGAATCCCGCCGCCACCGCGGTTCGGGGCCACCGCTGCCGCCCCGGCTCGGGGACCACCCCGTTGCCGCTGGTGGAGCCGCGCGGATGCGGTCGGGGGAGTGGGGGTGATCAGTATCGTGATCGGGGTCACATCGCAGGACGTCTTCGAGGAGGCTGTGGGCGATGACCGCGACGGGCGACGACATCGACGGGCTCACCGCGCCGACTCCCGAGGAGGTCGGGGCCGCGTACGACCGGTTCGGTGACCTCTACGCGCTGACCATCGGCGACGTGGGCCTGCACGTGGGCATGTGGACCCCGCCCGGCGAGCGCGCGCCCGCCACCACCCTCGCCGACCTGGCCAACCTGGCGCAGGAGCGGCAGACCGAGCACCACGTCGAGACCCTGGGGCTGCGGGCCGACGAGCACCTGCTCGACATCGGGTCCGGGACCGGGGTGCCCGCGCTGCGGGTGGCGCAGCGCAGCGGCGGGCGGGTCACCGGGATCTCTGTCAGCCGCGAGCAGGTCCTCCGGGCCACCGGGCGGGCGGAGGCGGCGGGGTTGTCCGACCGCGTCTCGTTCCGCTACGGCAACGTCCTGGACCTCGACTTCGCGGACGGGTCGTTCGACGCGGCCCTCGCCATCGACGTCTACCCGCACCTGGCCGACCGGCAGCGGGCGTTCCACGAGACCGCCCGGGTCCTGCGGCCGGGCGGGCGGCTGCTGGTGAGCGAGTTCACCCTGCGCGGGACGCCTTCCGCGGAGCAGTCGGCCGCGTTCCGGCGGACCTGGTTCTGCGTGCCCCCGACCACGCCGGCGAAGACCCTGGAGCGGGCCGCCGCCGCGGGCCTGGAACTGGTCCGGGCCGAGAACCTGACGCAGAACCTCGCGTTCTCCGGCGAGCTGATGGGGCTGCTCTACACCGACCGGCGCGACGAGGTCGTCGAGCGCTACGGGCCCGAGCTGGCCGCCGGGATGGACCCCGTGATCCGGCTGGTGCGCTCCTACACCCGCGACCACCTCGGCTACTACCTGTTCCTGCTGCACAAGCCCCGGTAGCGCCCCGCGGCCGGGAACCCCGACCCGCGCATCGGGGGCGCGGCCCGCCTCGTCAGGCGGACCGCGCCCCCGTCGTGTGCGCTGTGCCCGGGCCGGCGCTGGGAGGGCCACCGGGCGGACACGTGATCGACCCTACCCTATTCTCGAACACACGTTCGAGTGATCGTGGTGGTCCACCGCGCGCGGTATCCAGCCTCGGGCAATCGCGCAGCGCACCCGAACGCATTGACGACAGTTGGTGACGGCTTCTTTCGCAGTTCACCCGGTCCGGGGAGGATTCGCGGACCCGCACACACCCGGAGGACCCGTTGAGACCCACCCCGCCCCGCGTCGGCCTGGTGGTCGCGGCCGTGTCGCTCGCCCTGGTCACGCCCGCGACCGCCGCGCCCAGCCCGGACGCCCTGATCGCCGAGGTCTACGGCGGCGGCGGCAACTCGGGCACGACGCTCACCCAGGACTTCGTCGAGCTGGCCAACCGGGGCGCGGGCGCCGTGCCCCTCGACGGCTGGAGCGTGCAGTACCTGCCCGCCGGCGCGAGCGCCGCGAGCCGGTGGCAGGTCACGCCGCTGGCCGGCGCGCTCGCCCCCGGCGGGCGGTACCTGGTGGCCCAGGCCAAGGGCGCCGCCGGCACCGTCGCGCTGCCCGCGCCCGACGCCACCGGCGGCACGGCCATGTCCGCCACCGGCGGCACGGTCGCGCTCGTCGCCGCCACCGCGGCGCTCACCTGCAAGACCGCCGCCGACTGCGCGGCCGACCCGCGCGTGCGCGACCTGGTCGGCTACGGCAGGTCCACCGTCGTCCGCGAGGGCGCGCCGACCGCCGACCCGACCAGCTCCACCTCCGCCGCCCGGCCCGCGCTCGACGACACCGACGACAACTCCGCCGACTTCGCGGTGGGCGCGCCGACGCCGGTCAACGCCGGGGGCGAGGGCCCCGGCGACCAGGAGCCCGAGCCCGGTCCCGGCGACAAGCGGATCCGCGACATCCAGGGCACGACCCGGATCTCGCCGCTGCTGGGCGCCAGGGTCAGCGGGGTGCCGGGCGTCGTCACGGCCACCCGCGCCACCGGCGACCGCGGCTTCTGGTTCCAGGACACCTCGCCCGACGCCGACCCGCGCACCGGCGAGGGCCTGTTCGCCTACACCGCCGACCTCGAACCGACCGTGGAGCCGGGCGACTCCGTGCTGGTCAGCGGCACGGTGGCGGAGTACCGGCCGGGCGGTGACACCGCGGGCAACTCCAACCAGACGCTCACCGAGCTGGCCGGCGTGACCGTCACCGTCGTGTCCAAGGGCAACCCGCTGCCCGCGCCGGTCGTGCTCAGCCCGCCCGACGGGTTCCTGCCGACCGCCGGCGGCGGCAGCGTCGAGGGGCTGGAGCTGGACCCGTCGACCTACGGCCAGGACTACTACGAGTCGCTGGAGGGCACCTACGTCCGGGTCGACGACGCCCGCGTGGTCGGGCCCACGAACGGCTACGGCGAGACGTGGATCACCACCAGGCCGACCCAGAACCCGACCGCCCGGGGCGGCACGGTCTACCTCGGGTACGACCGGCCCAACAGCGGCCGGATCAAGGTCAAGGCCGGCAGCGCCACCCCGGAGGCGAGCGACGTCGGCGACGTGTGGCGCGGCGCGACCCTCGGCAACGTCGAGTACACGAACTTCGGCGGCTACACGCTGGCCACGAAGACCACCGGCGAGCACGTGCCCGGCGGCGCCACCCCGGAGAAGACCGACCCGGCCCGCCCGTACGAGCTGTCCGTGGCCACCTACAACGTCGAGAACCTCGCCGCGACCAACCCGCAGGCGAAGTTCGACCGGCTCGCCGCGGCGGTGGTGGGCAACCTGGCGTCGCCGGACGTGCTGGTGCTGGAGGAGGTCCAGGACGACAACGGCGCCACCGACGACGGCACGGTGACGGCCGGCGCGACGTTCACCAGGTTCGTGGACGCGATCGCCGCCGCGGGCGGCCCGCGCTACGAGTGGCGGCAGGTCGACCCGCGGGACAAGGCCGACGGCGGCGAGCCGGGCGGCAACATCCGGGTGGCGTTCCTGTTCAACCCCGCGCGGGTGTCCTTCGTGGACCGGGCGGGCGGCGACGCGACCACTCCGGTGTCGGTGGTCCGGCAGCACGGCCGCGCGGCGCTGTCCGCGTCGCCGGGCCGCGTCGACCCGGGCAACCCCGCCTGGGACAGCAGCCGCAAGCCGCTGGCGGGCGAGTTCAAGTTCCGGGGCCGCACGGTGTTCGTGGTCGCGAACCACTTCAACTCCAAGGGCGGCGACCAGGCGCTGCACGGCCGCTACCAGGAGCCGCAGCGCGGTTCCGAGGTGCAGCGCGGGCAGCAGGCGGCCGTCCTGCGGGCGTTCGTCGACCGGGTGAAGGCCGTGGACCGGGGCGCGAACGTCGTGCTCGCGGGCGACCTCAACGACTACCAGTTCTCGCCGGCGATCGCGACGCTGACGGCGGGCGGCGCGGTGGTCGACCTGGTCTCGACGCTGCCGGAGGCCGAGCGGTACGGCTACGTCTTCGAGGGCAACTCGCAGGCCCTGGACCACATCCTGATCAGCGCCAACATCGAGCGGTACCGCTACGACGTGGTGCACGTCAACGCCGAGTTCGCCGACCAGGCCAGCGACCACGACCCGCAGGTCGTGAAGCTGCGGCCGAGCACGGGCAGCAGCCGGGTCGACCGGGCGGTGTTCCTGCTGGAGGACATCCTGGAGCGCCTGCCCCGGTGACCCGGCGGGGGTGAGCGGCCCCGCAACCGGAGAAGCCCCGGTCACCTGCTGGTGACCGGGGCTTCGACCTGCGGAGGATACGGGATTTGAACCCGTGAGGGGGTTAACCCAACACGATTTCCAATCGTGCGCACTAGGCCGCTATGCGAATCCTCCGCCGGAGAGCCTACCCAACGGAGGACCGGCCGAACAAAACGGCTGGTCAGGGGCGCGGTCTCGACAGCGGCCACCCCGCGTCGCAGCCGACGCCGGGTTTGACCACGAGCACCAGGGCGTGCCGCGGGCCGGTGCCGGCCTCCGGCGTCCGCTGCACGACCAGCGCCGCGACGCCCGCGTCCACCAGCCCCTCCGCGCACGCCCGCGTGCTGGCCACCAGGCGCTCCGGGTCGCCGGCGCGGCCGTCCGGCGCGGTCCGCCGCAGGCGGATCGAGCAGCGGCCCAGGGGTGGGACGCCGGTGGCGCGGGCCAGGTCGGCGGTCGCCGCGCGCAGGTCGGCGGGCGGCAGGCAGGCGTCGGGCAGCACCAGCAGGTACGAGCGCCGGCGCGGCGGGCCCGGCCGGTCCGCCCCGCGCAGCGCCGCGCGCCAGTGCCGCACGACGTCGGCGGGCATGATCGTCTCGGTGTGCCGCCGGTAGTGGTCGCGCAGGGCGTCGGCGGCGACCTCCGGCGGCACGTCGTCCAGCAGGGCGGCCCACGCGTCGAGGGCGGTCGCGTCGGGGGCCGGCAGGCGCGGGTCGACGGCCGAGGCGGCGCGGAGCAGGGCGGCTACCTGGGTGCGGTTCATCTCGTCCTCCCGACGTCACCCCCGGGTCGCCGGGCACTCGCCGAGCAGCAGGTCCTCCGGGTCGACGGCGAGCGCGTCGGCGAGGCGGCCGAGCAGGGCGGGGCTCGGGGTGCGGTGGCCGCGCTCGATCCCGGAGAGGGCGCCCTTGGTGCACCCGACCTCGGCGGCCAGCTCGGTCACCGTCCGTCGCGAGGTCACCCGGAGGCGCCTCAGCAGGGTTCGGTTGATCGCTACGGCGGTCATGGCCAAACCATAGACAAACAAACAAATCTTCGGAAGACGTTTGCTGGAGTTTGCGCAGGTGACGACCGTTGCGCGCACGCGCGCGACGCAGCGTGCGCGCACCTCCGGCTTGCCGGTTTGCGATTGTTTGCCCACACTTGATCTATGACCCTTCCGGAGGACGGCCCGGACCGGCTGCCGGAGTGGCCGCTCGGACCGTACTTACGGGAGGCGCGTCGGCTGGCCGGGCTGTCGGTGGCCGAGGTCGCCCGACTGGCGGAGGTGAGTCACGCGAAGGTGCGGCAGTTGGAGCGCGGGTACGCCGTGCGCGACGGCCGCAAGTACGCCGTCGGGACGACCAAGACGACTGTGGAACGGGTGGCCCGCGTCGTGGGGGCGGACGTCGGGCACGCCCTCGGGCTGGTCGGGATCTCCGCCGACGACCCGAGCGGACCGGGCCGGCGCGCGCGACCATTGGACCTGTCCGCGGTGTCCGACGAGGACCTGCTGACGGAGATCGCGCGCCGGTTCGGTGATCGGCACCGGGCGCGGTGAGGTCTTGGGGGTCACGGCTGGGAGGGACTGTGCCGCCGCTGGAAGGTGCTGAGTGCTACCTGTGCTCGTCGGCGTCCGGCGAGCAGCTCCACCTGTGGTTGAAACCCCTGGCGGACCGGGGCGTGTGGGCCTACCTGGCGGAGAGCGCCCTGGAGCCGGTGGAGTTCACCGGCGCGGAGGCCGACCGGCTGCTGGCGCTGTGGCAGGACCTGCGCCGGCTGCAGCGCGCCGGCGCGGCCACCGACCAGCTCCGCTGCGTCGTCGTGGCCGGCGCCCGCACCGGGACGCGGACCGCCCTGGTGTTCGGCCTGGAGCACGGCCACGTCACCTACTGGCGGGTCGGCGACCCGCGCGACCCGGTGCCGCTGGACCTGAACGCGATGGACGAGCTGATCGGCGCGTGGAACGAGGTGCGCGGCTAGCGGCGCACCCCGGCCGTCGGCGCCACCCCGCCCGCTTGACCGCCGAGCCGACCACCGTGACCTCGGCGGCCGGGACGTCGTGCAGCCCGGTCACGAACTCGTACAGGGCCGGCAGGTCGCGGCAGAACACGGCGGCGGTGAGGTTGGTCCGCCCGGTGGTCGCCAGCGCGCCGTGCACCAGCGGGTGCCGGGCGAGGGCGCGGCCCAGGGCGTCCAGGCGGCCGGGCGGGACGGTCATCCAGACGTTCGCGTCCACGGCCAGGCCGAACAGCCGGGGGTCGGCGACGACGCAGGTCCGCAGGTGCCCGCCCGCCGCGAGCCGGTCCACGCGGCGGCGCACGGTGGACTCCGGCGCGCCCGTGGCCGCCGCCAGCGCGCCGGGGCCGGTCCGGGCGTCGGCGGCGCGCACGTCGAGCAGGGCCAGGTCCAGCGCGTCGGGCGTGACGCCGTCGGTGGGCGGGCGCGGCGCGAGGGCCGCGGCCTCCGCCGCGGTGAGCAGGCCGGTCCGCCAGTCGGCCGCGTCGGAGAACACGTGCAGCACCGACAGCGCCTGGACCGACGTGATCGCTTCGCGGGCAGCTTCGGCACGCCGCCCAGCACCACGGCGCTGATCTCCTCGCCGCCGGACAGGACGTCCACGAACAGCACCTCCGGGCGCCGCGCCAGCGCGTCGGCCAGCACCTCGACCCGGCCGCGCAGGACCCGCACGCGCACCAGCGCCGCGCCGCGCAGGCCGTGGGCGGGGTCGGGCACGCGGACCACCCGGACCAGCGGCGCCAGCCGCGCCAGGCTGCGGGCGACGGTGCGCGGCGACACGTCCAGCACCTCGGCGATCCGGCCCGGCCCGGCGCGCCCGTCGACCTGGAGGGCGGAGACCACCCGCTGGTCCGGAACCGCCAGTTCCCGCATCACCGCTGTCCTGTTCCGCTCATCCCCCGACCCGGGAGGGCTCGTGCTGCCACCCCGACCCTGGTCCGGGACGGGGAGCCGGTGCTCGCGGTGCTGCACTCGCCGCTGCTGGGCGAGACGTACTCGGCGGAGCGCGGCGGGGGCGCGTGGCGCGACGGCGCCCCGGTCGGGCCGTCCCGCAAGACCGACCTGTCCGCCGCCGTGGTCGCCACCAGCCAGCCGCCCGCGTTCCCGCCGCAGCCCGCGGCGAACGCCCTGGCCGGGCGGAAGCTGCCCGGCGTGCTCGACCGGGTCGCGGCGGTGCGCAACCTCGGCCCGACGTCCTGGCAGGTCGCGGACGTGGCGGCCGGGCGGCTGGATCTGTTCTGGGAGTACGGGCAGGACGCCGAGAACCTGCTCGGCGCGTCGCTGGTGGCGCGGGAGGCGGGCGCGGTCGTGACGGCGGCGGACGGGTCGCCGTGGCACGCGGGCGCGCCGAGCTTCCTGGCCGCGGGCCCCGGGCTGCACGCCGCGGCGGTGCGGGTGCTGGGGTAGCGCGGGGCCGGGCGGGGGGCGGGAGATCACCCCCCCGGGCGGGGGTCGCCCGGAGCGGGGGCTACACTTGTCGCGGACCTCGTGCGGCACACATCTCGCGAACCTCCCCAGGGCCGGAAGGCAGCAAGGATAAGCGGGCTCTGGTGGGTGCACGGGGTCCCCTCATTCCGTCGGTCCCCTTCGGTAGGGTCTCCGCCGTGGCGCTCGCCCTCTATCGCAAGTACCGGCCGGCCACCTTCGCGGAGGTGGTCGGGCAGGAGCACGTCACCGACCCGCTGCGCACGGCGCTCGGCGCCGGGCGGGTCAACCACGCCTACCTGTTCTCCGGTCCGCGGGGCTGCGGCAAGACGTCCTCGGCGCGCATCCTGGCCCGCTCGCTGAACTGCGCGTCCGGCCCGACGCCCGACCCGTGCGGCGAGTGCAACTCGTGCGTGGGGCTCGCGCCGAACGGCGCGGGCAGCGTCGACGTGGTGGAGCTCGACGCCGCCTCGCACGGCGGCGTGGACGACGCCCGCGAGCTGCGGGACAAGGCGTTCTTCGCGCCGGCGGAGTCGCGCTACCGGGTGTTCATCATCGACGAGGCGCACATGGTCACGACGCAGGGCTTCAACGCCCTGCTCAAGATCGTGGAGGAGCCGCCGGAGCACCTGATCTTCATCTTCGCGACCACGGAGCCGGACAAGGTGCTGCCCACCATCCGCTCGCGGACGCACCACTACCCGTTCCGGCTGATCCCGCCGTCGGCGATGCGGGCGCTGCTGGAGCGCAACTGCGCCGCCGAGGGCGTGGCGGTCCAGCCCTCGGTGTTCCCGCTGGTGATCCGCGCGGGCGGCGGCTCGGCGCGGGACACGCAGTCGGTGATGGACCAGCTGCTGTCCGGCGCGGGTCCCGAGGGCGTCACCTATGAGCGGGCGATCGCGCTGCTCGGCGTGACCGACGTGGCGCTGATCGACGACGTGGTGGACGGCCTGGCGGCCGGTGACGGCTCGGCGGTGTTCGGCACCATCGACCGGCTGGTCGACGCGGGGCACGACCCGCGCCGCTTCGCGTCCGACCTGCTGGACCGGCTGCGGGACCTGGTGCTGCTGCACGCCGTGCCCGACGCGGCGGAGCGCGGCCTGGTGTCCGCGCCGGACGACGTGGTGGCCAGGATGGCGGAGCAGCGGGCGGCGACCCGGCCCGCGACGGTCACCCGGTGGGCGGAGGTCCTGCACCAGGGGCTGACCGACATGCGCGGCTCCACCGCGCCCCGGCTGCTGCTGGAGCTGGTGGCGGCGCGGATGCTGCTGCCCTCGGCGAGCGACGCGGAATCGGCCGTGCTGCAGCGGGTCGAGCGCCTGGAGAAGTACGGCGCGCCCGTCGGCGGCCCGGCCCCGGGTGGCGCGGCCCCGGGTGGTGGGGTCGCGGGCGGCGAGAGCGGCCGGACCTTCCAGCGGCCGTCGCAGCGGGCCGCCGCGCCGGCCGCCGAGGGCGAGGGCCGGTCGGCGTCCGCGCCGGGCGGTCCCCGGCCCCCGGCCGCCCCCGAACGCGGGGCCGGCCCGGTCCAGCACGCTCCGGCCCCGTCCGCTCCGGCCCCGTCCGCTCCGGCCCCGTCCGCTTCTGGGCAGCCCGCTTCTGGGCAGCCCGCTCCGGCCCCGTCCACTGCGGTGCCGTCCACTCCGGGCCAGTCCACTCCGGGCCAGTCCACTCCGGGCCAGTCCACTCCGGAGCGGTCCACTCCGGTCGGCGCCCCCGGTTCGGCAGGGTCCCCGCCGGGGCCGCCGGCCCAGGCCGACCCCGGACCGCCCCCGGTGGACCGCGACGGGTCGCCGGCCGGTCGGCCCGGCGCGACGCCCGCCGGGGACCGCGGCGGGCCCGCGGCCGGTGGTGCGGCGTCCTCGGTGGACCACCGCGGCGGGTCGCCGGCGAACCCGCCCGGCGGGGCGTCCCCGGCCGGCGGGTCCAGTGCGGAGCGCCCGGTCGAGCAGCCCGGACCGGTGCCCGGGCAGGTGTCCGGGGCCGACGCGGCGGAGATCCGCAAGCGGTGGCCCGAGCTGTGCGGCATCGTGCGCGGCATCGCCGGCCCCAGCGCCGGCGCGCTGCTCACCAGCGCCACCGTCGCCGCGGTCGACGGCACGTCGGTCACGGTGTCCCACATCTCCGCGCCGCTGGCCCGCAGGCTCGCCGAGCAGCGCAACGTCGACGCGATCGCCGCGGCGTTCTCCCGGGTCTTCGGCGGCACGTGGCAGGTCGGCTGCGTGCACGGCGAGCCGGGCGCGGCGCCCGCCCGCTCCGCGCCGCCCGCCCGGCAGCAGCGGTCCGCGCCGACGCGGCCCAGCCAGGCCGCCCGCGCCGCCGCCCCGACCCGGCAGGCCCCGCCGGCGCGCCCCGCGCCCGTCGACGACGTCCCGCCGCCGCCCGAGCCGCCGGATCCCGACGAGCCCCTCCCGCCGGAGCCGGTGGACGAGGAGGAGATGCTCGCCGAGGCCGCCCGGCCGGGCGAGGCGGGCGAGGCGCTCGACCCGGAGACGGCCGTGCTGAAGCTGCTCGCCGACGAGCTGGGTGCTCGGCCGCTGAAGGGCTGATCCGCGCGGCTACCCTGGTGGCAAACCCCGACGAGAGGAACCCGCGGTGCAACCCGGTGGGCCGAACATGCAGCAGATCCTCCAGCAGGCGCAGAAGATGCAGCAGCAACTGGCCGCTGCCCAGCAGGAGCTGGCCGAAGCCGAGGTGACCGGCACGGCGGGCGGCGGGCTGGTGACCGCCGTGGTGTCCGGCGGCGGTGAGCTCAAGAGCCTGGACATCGACCCGAAGGCGGTCGACCCGGATGACGTCGAGACGCTGTCCGACCTGGTCGTCGCCGCCGTGCGGGACGCGAACCGCGCCGCGCAGGAGCTGGCGGCGCAGAAGATGGGCCCGCTGGCGTCCGGCATGGGCGGCATGGACGACCTGGGCGGCCTCGGCGGGCTGCTCGGCTGATGTACGAGGGGCCCGTCCAGGACCTGATCGACGAACTCGGCCGGTTGCCGGGCGTCGGTCCCAAGAGCGCGCAGCGCATCGCCTTCCACCTGCTCGCGGCGGACCCGGCCGACATCGGCCGGCTGCAGGACGCGCTGCAGAAGGTGAAGGACGGCGTGGTGTTCTGCGAGGTGTGCGGCAACGTCTCGGCCGAGACGACCTGCCGCATCTGCCGCGACCCGCGCCGCGACCCGAGCCTGATCTGCGTGGTCGAGGAGCCGAAGGACGTGCTGGCGGTGGAGCGGACCCGGGAGTTCCGGGGCCGCTACCACGTGCTGGGCGGAGCGCTGGACCCGCTGTCCGGGGTGGGCCCCGACCAGCTGCGCATCCGGCAGCTGCTCACGCGCATCGGCACCGACGTCGACGAGATCATCATCGCCACCGACCCGAACACCGAGGGCGAGGCGACCGCCACCTACCTGGTGCGGATGCTGCGCGACTTCCCCGGCCTGACCGTGACGCGGCTGGCCTCCGGCCTGCCGATGGGCGGCGACCTGGAGTTCGCGGACGAGCTGACCCTCGGCCGGGCGCTGTCCGGCCGGCGCAGCATGTGAGGCTGATCGCGGTCGACGGGCCGTCCGGGTCGGGCAAGTCGACCCACGCGGCGGCGCTGGCCGCCGAGCTGGGCGCGACCGTGGTGCCGACCGACCACTTCGCGACGTGGACCGACCCGGTGTCGTGGTGGCCGCGCCTGGTCACCGGCGTGCTGGAGCCGCTGTGGGCCGGGCGCGCGGGCTCCTACCGGCGCGTGGACTGGTCCGCGGGGTGGCCGCGCCCCGGCGACCTGGTGACCGTCGAGGTGCCCGAGGTGCTCGTCATCGAGGGCGTGTCGGCGGCCCGGCGGTCGATCGCGCCCCGGCTGGACGAGGCGGTCTGGGTGGAGCTGCCCGACGAGCGCGCGCGGCTGGAGCGGGCCGTCGCGCGCGACGGCGAGGCGAGCCGCGCGCACCTGGTGCGCTGGCAGGCGTTCGAGCGGGGCTGGTTCGCGGTCGACGGCACGCGGGAGCGGGCGGACCGCATCGTGACGGTGGAACCGTGACGGTCGAGCGTCGACCGATCGAGTGGTGACCGATCGAGCGGTGACGGATCGAGCGGTGACCAGCCGGGCGTCGACCGGTCGGGCGGTGATCGGTCCGGCGGTGCCGCCCGGCCGGCGCGGCGCGTGCCGCCCGACCCGCGCGGACCGGGGCAGGTCGGCGCTCAGGGGGCCAGGGCGGCCCGGACCCCGGCCGCCTCGGGGCAGCCGATGGCGGTGAAGCACTCCAGGGCGGTCGTCCAGTAGGCGCGCGCGGTGGCGTGGTCGCCGGTGGTGGCGGCGGCGTCGCCGGCCACGTGGGCGGCGCGCGCCTGCACGAAGCGCTGACCGGTGGAACGGCTCAGCTCCAGCGAGCGCCGCGCGTGGTCCAGGGCCTCGGCCACGTCGCCCTGGTCCAGCCGCACCCGGCCCAGCAGGGCCAGCACCTCCACCTCGGCCAGGCGCAGCCGGTAGCGCACGGCGCTGTCCAGGGCCTGGCTCGCCGAGTACCGCGCCTCGTCCAGCCTGCCCGCCGCGCGGTGGGCCAGGGCCAGGCCGCGGCGGGCCGCGCAGATGCCCCACGGGTACCCCGTCTCCTCCGCGATGCGCAGCGCCTCGGTGTGCCGCTGCACCGCCTCCCCGTGCCGGCCGGTGCCGTGCAGCGCCTCGCCCAGCGCGTTCTTCGCGTCGCACACGCCCTTGAGGTTGCCCAGGTCCTCGGCGATGCCCAGCGCCCGCGACGCCTCGGAGATCGCGTCGGCGAACCGGCCCCGCATCACGTAGGTGTGCGCCAGGCCCTCGTGCGGGATGTGGGCGAAGCCCCGCGCGCTCGCCCGCTCGTACAGGTCGCCGGCCCGCTCGTAGAGCTGCGCCGCGCGCTCGGGCCTGCCCTGGAACAGGTGCACCTCCGCCAGCGCGCGGTAGCTGTCGGCCTGGGTGATCCACACGCCCAGGCGGTTGCCCACGTCGAGCGAGCCCTCGAACGACGACACCGCGCGGTCCAGCTGGCCCAGCTGCAGGTAGACGCCGCCGAGGTTGAGCAGCGCGATGCCCTCCTGCTGCAGCGCGCCGATGCCGCGCGTGATCACCAGCGCCCGCTCCAGGCACTCGGCGGCCTGCTCCAGCTCGCCCAGGTCGATGTAGACGCCGCCCAGGTTCGCCAGCACCGCGGCCTCGGCGGCGGGCGCGGCGCCGGTGCGGCGCTGGATCGGGATGGCGCGGCGGAAGTAGTCGACGGCCACCCGGTGCTGGCCGATCGCCCAGTACAGCACCCCCAGCGACGACAGCATCGCCACCTCGCCGACCGGGTCGCCGATCTGCTGCGCCACCGACAGGCCGGCCTTCGCCGTGGCCAGCCACTCGACCGGCAGGCCCTGGGCGTAGAAGTAGCGGCGCAGCGCGTCGGCCAGCTGCCAGGTGTCGCTGTCGGGCTGGCGGTCCGACGAGTGCAGCACCAGCGCGACCAGGTTCGCGCGCTCGGCGTCGAGCCAGGCCAGCGCCTCGGCCGGGGTGGCGAACAGGCGCGGCGCGACGCCGGAGTCCACCGCGTCGCGCGGCAGCCGCATCAGGGTCGCCTTGACCGTGTCCGTCGCGTTGTCCACCGAGCGGATCGACCAGTCCAGCAGCCGGCGGTGGGCCTGCGCGCACTCCGCCGGGTCGTCCTCGACCGCCAGCCGCTCGGCCGCGTAGTCGCGCAGCAGGTCGTGGAACTGGTAGCGGCCGGGCGCGTGGTTGTCGACCAGGTTCGCCGTCGCCAGCCGGTCCAGCCGCCGCCGCGCGTCCTGCGTGGTCAGCCCGCCCAGCGCCGCCGCCAGGTCCGGCGTGATGTCGCCGGGCGCGAGGCTGAGCAGCCGGAACAGCGAGGCCAGCTCGGGCTTGAGCGCGGTGTAGGACAGGTCGAACGCCGCGTGCACGGCCGCCCGCTCGTCACCCTCCACGGCCAGCGCCGCCAGCCGGTTGCCCGCCCGCAACTCCTCGACGTAGGACGCGATGGTGGTCTCCGGCCGCGACAGCAGGTTCGCCGCCGCGATCCGCAGCGCCAGCGGCAGGTGCGCGCACAGCTCGGCCAGCTCGTCGGCCGCCTCCGCCTGCGCGGCCACCACGTCCGCGCCGAGCATCCCGGCCAGCAGCGCCCTGGTCTCCTCGGCGTCGAGCACGTCCAGCCGCACGTTGGACGCCGCGTGGCTGACCGCCAGCCCGCGCAGGGTGTCCCGGCTGGTCACCAGCACCGCGCAACCGGGCGAACCGGGCAGCAGCGGCCGGATCTGCTCGGCGCTGGCCGCGTTGTCCAGCACCAGCAGCACCTGCTGGTCGGTCAGCCGGGACCGGAACATCGCCTCCTGCTCGTCCTGGTCCAGCGGCACCGACTCCGGCGGCACGCCCTGCGCCCGCAGGAACCGCGGCAGCACGTCCACCGCCTTGAGCGGCGGGCCCTGGGCGTAGCCGCGCAGGTTCACGTAGAGCTGCCCGTCCGGGAAGTGCTGCCGCATCCGGTGCGCCGCGTGCACGGCCAGCGCCGTCTTCCCCACGCCCGGCGGGCCCGCGAGCGTCACCACCGGCACGCCCTGCGCGGTCCGCAGCAGCGCCTCGATCAGCTCGACGGCCTGCTCGCGCCCCACGAAGTCGCCGATGTCGGCGGGCAGCTGCGAGGGCACGACCCGGTCCCGCCGGGCCGGCGCGGGCGAGCCCACGGCCGGCGCCGGCGCGCCGCTGAGCACCTGCTGGTGCACGCGCCGCAGCTCGTCGCCGGGGTCGATGCCCAGCTCGTCCGCCAGCAGCCCGCTGACCCGGCGGTACGCGCCCAGCGCGTCGGCCTGCCGCCCGGACCGGCACAGCGCCACCATCAGCTGCGACCACAGCCGCTCCCGCAGCGGGTGCTCGCTGGTCAGCCGGTACAGCTCGGGGATCAGCTCGGCGTGGCGCCCCAGTTCGAGGTCGACCTCGACGCGCCGCTCCTCCGCGTGCAGCCGGCGCTCGCCCAGCCGCGGGACCTCGTCGCGGTGCAGCACCTCCGACGGCACGTCCACCATCGCCGGGCCGCGCCACAGCGCCAGGGCGGCGGTGAACAGCGCCGACGCGGGCTCCAGCCGGCCCGCCGCGCGCTCCTGCTCGCCCTCCTCGACCAGCTGCTCGAAGCGGACGACGTCGATGGTCCGCTCGTCCACGTCGATCAGGTAGGCGTCGGGCGCCGTGCGGATGGGCACCGCGGGCCCGAGGACCTGCCGCAACCTCATGACGTAGGTCTGGAGCGTGCCGCGGGCCCGCGCGGGGGGATCGGCGCCCCAGACGTGCTCGGCCAGCTCGTCCACCGACACGCCCGACCCGGGCCGCATCAGCAGCGACACCAGCAGGGCGCGCTGCCGACCCGCGCGGACGACCACCGGCTCGCCGTCGACGAGCACCTGCAGCGGCCCGAGGACGCGGAACTCGACCCGGTGGCCCACCCCCGACCTCCCCTCGCGCGCGTGCGGGTTTGCTGTTGTCCGTTGTACAGCGTAGGAGGGCGTTTGCCCGTCGAGTCGTCGTCACGTTGGGTCAGCGAACGTGCGCCGGAAGTACGAGAATGCCCATTCACGTGGCCGTATTGTGACCTGGGTTACCTCTGAAGGGTTGTGGTGACGGGTTAGGGTCCCTGACCACACCGTGAGATCCCGGATTTCCACTAGGGGTGTTTGATGGCTCATTCCCGAACGGCCCGGCGCCGCTGGACGGCCGCGATCGGCCTGACCGGCGTCGCGGCGCTCGCACTGTCCGCCTGCGCGCAATCCGACCGGGACGGCGAATCCGGGTCCGGCAAGGAAGGCGGCACCCTGACCTTCGGCGCGGCGGGCGCCCCCAAGGGGTTCGACCCGTTCTACGCCACCGACGGCGAGACCTTCCGCGTGTCCCGCCAGATGTACGAGGGCCTCGTCGGCTTCAAGCCCGGCAGCGCCGAGGTCGAGCCCGCGCTCGCCACCAAGTGGGAGTCGTCGGCCGACGGGAAGACGTGGACGTTCACACTCAAGGAAAATGTGAAATTCCACGACGGGACTCCGTTCAACGCTGAAGCGGTGTGCTTCAACTTCAACCGCTGGTACAACCAGACCGGCGCCGGCCAGAGCGAAGCGGTTTCGCAGTACTGGTTGGACAACTTCGGCGGCTTCGCCACCACCCCGGACAAGCCGTCGCTGTTCAAGTCGTGCGCGGTCCAGGACCCGAAGACCGCGGTGGTCGAGCTGACCAGCGCGACTTCGCAGTTCCCCTCCGTGCTGGGCTTCACGTCGTTCTCGATCTCCAGCCCCGAGGCGCTGAAGAAGTACGAGGCGGACAAGGTCACGCAGGTCGGCGAGAGCATCACCTACCCGGCCTACGCCAACGAGCACCCGACCGGCACCGGCCCGTTCAAGTTCGGCAAGTACGACAAGGCCAACAACGTCGTCGAGCTCGTCCGCAACGACGACTACCACGGCACCAAGGCCAAGCTGGACAAGGTCGTCTTCCGGATCATCCCGGACGAGACCGCCCGCAAGCAGGCGCTCAAGGCCGGCGACATCGACGGCTACGACCTGCCCAACGCCGCCGACTGGGCCGGCCTGCGGTCCGACGGGTTCGACGTCAAGGTGCGCCCGGCGTTCAACGTGCTGTACCTGGGCATCAACCAGCTCAACAACCCCAAGCTCCAGGACCTCAAGGTCCGCCAGGCGCTGATGCACGCGATCAACCGCGACCAGCTGGTCAAGTCGCAGCTCCCGGAGGGCGCCGCGGTCGCCACCCAGTTCATGCCGCCGCTGGTCGACGGGTACAACAAGTCGCTGACCGCGGCGCCGTACGACGTCGAGAAGGCCAAGGCGCTGCTGGCCGAGGCCGGCGCGACCGGCCTGAGCCTGAAGTTCTACTGGCCCACCGAGGTCACCCGGCCCTACATGCCGAGCCCGAAGGACCTCTACGGCGCGATCGCGGGCGACCTGGAGAAGGCGGGCTTCACGCTGGAGGCCGTGAGCAAGCCGTGGAACGGCGGCTACCTGACCGACGTCGACCAGGGCGCCCCGGACCTGTTCATGCTCGGCTGGACCGGTGACAACGGCACCGCGCACAACTGGATCGGCACGTTCTTCGGCCGCACCGACAACCGGTTCAACACCGGCAAGGCGCCGTGGGGCGGGGAACTGGCCGACAAGCTGGCCGCGGCCAACGCCGAGCCGGACGCGGGCAAGCGCACCGCGCTGTACGAGGACCTGAACAAGAAGATCATGGAGGAGTACCTGCCGGCCGTGCCGCTGTCGCACTCCCCGCCGGCGCTGGTCTTCAAGAAGGAGGTCCAGGGCGTCACGCCCAGCCCGCTGACCGACGAGCGGTTCGGCTCGGCCACCAAGGGCTGACCCCCTGCGGATAGAGACGACTGGGTAGCCCCATGCTCCGCTACACGATCCGACGGCTCGTCCAGCTGGTCGGCGTGGTGCTGGTGCTGTCCCTGCTGCTCTTCGCGTGGTTGCGCGCTCTCCCGGGAGGACCGGTCTCGGCCCTCCTGGGGGAGCGCTCCACGCCCGAGTCGCGGGCGGCCCTCACCAAGCAGCTCGGCCTGGACCAGCCGATCTTCGTGCAGTACTTCAAGTTCCTGGGCCGGGCCTTCTCCGGCGACTTCGGCGTCTCCATCGGCGTCCAGCCCGGCGACTCGGCGATGGAGATCTTCCTCCAGCGGTTCCCGGCCACCATCGAGCTCAGCTTCCTGGCGATCGTGATCGCGATCGCGTTCGGCATCCCGCTGGGGTACCTGGCGGCCAAGCGGCGCGGGGGCTGGTTCGACAACCTCAGCGTCGGCGGTTCGCTGATCGGCGTCGCCGTCCCGGTGTTCTTCCTGGCCTACGTGCTCAAGGACGTGCTGTCCTCCGCGCTGGGCCTGCCGACGGAGGGCAGGCAGGACGCGATCAACGCGACCCGCGTGACCGGGTTCTTCGTGCTCGACGGCGTGATCACGCAGGAGTGGGACGCGGCGCTCAACGCGCTGGAGCACCTGGTGCTGCCCGCGGTCGCGCTGTCCACCATCCCGTTCGCGGTGGTCTTCCGCATCACCCGCGCGGCCGTCCTGGACGTGCTGGACGAGGACTTCGTGCGCACGGCCGAGTCCAAGGGCCTCACCACCCCGGTCATCCGGCGGCGGCACGTGCTGCGCAACGCGATGCTCCCGGTGGTGACCACGATCGGCCTCCAGACCGGCGCGCTGCTCGCGGGGGCGGTGCTCACCGAGAAGGTGTTCTCGTTCGCGGGCGTCGGGCAGGCGCTGGCGATCGGGTTCGAGCGGCGGGACTACCCGGTCCTGCTGCTGCTGATCATCATGGCCACGATCGTCTACGTGGTGGTCAACCTCCTGGTCGACCTCTCGTACGCGCTCATCGACCCGCGGATCAGGACGAGGTAGCCGCGATGGTCACACCCACCCAAGAGAACCCGCCCGAGCCGGGCGGGGCCTCCGCCGGGGGCGGTCCGGCCGGGAAGCTCGGGCAGCGCCGGAAGGACCGCATCGACGCCCTGGCGGCGACGGCCGACTCCGACGCGGGCACCAGCCTCGCCGCGAGCGCGTGGCGGCGGCTGCGGCGCAGCCCGATGTTCCTCACCGGCGCGGTCATCATCGGGCTGTTCGTGCTGGTGTCGCTGCTGGCGCCGTGGCTGGCGCCGCACGACCCGTCCGAACCGATGCTGATCGACCAGGTCGTCAAGGCGCGCAACGAGATCCCGCCCGCGCAGCCGGGGCACGTCCTCGGCGGGGACCTCCAGGGCCGGGACTTCTTCTCCCGCCTGCTGGTCGGCTCGCAGCAGACGCTGATCGTGGGCGTGCTGGCCACCCTGATCGGGCTGGCCGGCGGGCTGACGCTGGGCACGCTGGCCGGCGCGTTCGGCGGCTGGGTCGACTCGGTCGTCATGCGGCTGGTCGACGTCATGCTGTCGCTGCCGAGCCTGCTGCTGGCGTTCAGCATCAGCGCGATGTTCGCGCGCCCCAACCAGTACACCGTGATCATCGCGGTGGCGGTGGTGCAGATACCGGTGTTCGCCCGGCTGCTGCGCGGGTCGATGCTGGCGCAGCGGCACAGCGACCACGTGCTGGCGGCGACCGCGCTGGGCGTCAAGCCGGGCGCGATCGTGTTCCGGCACATGCTGCCCAACTCGCTGGGCCCGGTGATCGTGCAGTCCACGCTGGTGCTGGCCACGGCGATCATCGACGCGGCCGCGCTGTCGTTCCTCGGCCTGGGCAACCCGGACGACCGGGTCCCGGAGTGGGGCCAGATGCTGGGCGACGTGCAGAACGTGTTCGACACGCACCCGCACCTGGCGTTCTGGCCCGCGGGCTGCATCATCGTGGTGGCGCTGGGCTTCACGCTCATGGGCGAGACCCTGCGCGAGGCCCTCGACCCCAAGAGCAGGCGGTGAGTCATGGCGTTGCTGGAAGTGCGTGACCTCACCGTGGTTTTCGAGCGCAAGGGGGAGCAGCCCTTCACCGCCGTCGACCACGTGAGCTTCGACGTCGAGCCCGGCCAGACCGTCGGGCTGGTCGGCGAGTCGGGGTGCGGCAAGTCCGTGACCTCGCTGGCGATCATGGGCCTGCTGCCCCGGCGCGGCGCGCGCGTGACCGGGTCGGTGGGGTACGAGGGCACCAACCTGCTGTCCCTGTCGGACAAGGAGATGCGCGACCGCCGCGGCCGGGACCTCGGCATGGTGTTCCAGGACCCGCTGTCCTCGCTGAACCCGGTCATCCCGATCGGCCTGCAGGTGACGGAGGTGCTGGAGCGCCACCGGGACATGGCGCGCAAGAAGGCGATGGTGGAGGCGACCGACCTGCTGGACAAGGTCGGCATCCCCGACCCGCGCCGGCGGCTGGCCGAGTACCCGCACCAGCTCTCCGGCGGGATGCGGCAGCGCGCGCTGATCGCCATGGCGCTGGCCTGCCGGCCGCGGCTGCTGATCGCGGACGAGCCGACCACCGCGCTGGACGTGACGATCCAGGCGCAGATCCTGGCCCTGCTCAAGGAACTCGTGCAGGACCTGGGCACCGCGCTGGTGATGATCACGCACGACCTCGGCGTGGTCGCCGGGCTGTGCGACGAGGTCAACGTCCTGTACGGCGGCCGGGTCGTGGAGAAGGCGCAGCGGCACCCGCTGTTCGCCTCGCCGCGCCACCCGTACACGCACGGGCTGCTGGCCTCCATCCCGCGCCTGGACGCGCCGCGCGGCGAGAAGCTGTCGCCGATCGAGGGCTCGGTGGCGGACAACATCCCGTGGGACCGCGGGTGCGCCTTCGCGCCGCGGTGCCCGAACGCGCTGGACGTGTGCGTCCGGGTGACGCCCGCGCAGGAGGACATCGGCGGTGGCAGGCTGCTGCGCTGCCACAACCCGGTGCGCCCCGAGGTGACCGAGGAGGTGACGGCGTGACCGAGCGCAGCGGTGCGGGGCCGGCTCCCGCGACCCCGGTGTCCACTGTGGACGACCTGGTGGCGGTGGAGGGCATCGAGGTGCACTTCCCGATCAAGCGGGGCGTCCTGCTGGACCGGACGGTCGGGCACGTCTACGCCGTGGACGGGGTGGACCTGGCCGTCCGGCGCGGCGAGACCTACGGGCTGGTCGGCGAGTCCGGCTGCGGCAAGTCCACCCTCGGGCGGGCGGTCCTGCGGCTGACCGAGCCGACGGCGGGCCGGGTCGTGTTCGACGGCACGGACCTGTCCACGCTCAAGGGCGAGTCGCTGCGCACCGTGCGGCGGCGGATGCAGATGGTGTTCCAGGACCCCATGTCGTCGCTGGACCCGCGGCAGTCGGTGGAGTCGATCCTGGTCGAGGGCCTGCGGGCGCACGGGCTGGACAGGGGCAAGGAGTCGACCGGCCGGCGGCTGCGCGAGCTGCTGACGGCGGTCGGCCTGCCGTCGACGGCGCTGCGCAAGTACCCGCACGAGTTCTCCGGCGGGCAGCGCCAGCGCATCGGCATCGCCCGCGCGCTGGCGGTGGAACCGGACCTGATCATCGCCGACGAGCCGGTGTCCGCGCTGGACGTGTCGGTGCAGGCGCAGGTGGTGAACCTGCTGGAGGAGCTGCAGGACGGCTTCGGGCTCACCTACCTGGTGATCGCGCACGACCTGGCCGTGGTCCGGCACATCTCCGACCGGGTGGGCGTGATGTACCTGGGCGGCCTGGTGGAGGAGGCGACCTCGGACGACCTCTACGCCGAGCCGCTGCACCCCTACACCAGGGCGCTGCTGTCGGCGATCCCGGTGCCGGACCCGGTGGCGGAGGACCGGCGGGAGCGCATCCTGCTCAAGGGCGACCTGCCCTCGCCCGCGAACCCGCCGACCGGCTGCCGCTTCCACACCCGCTGCCCGTGGAAGCAGGGGACGAGGTGCTCCACCGAGCGGCCGGCGCTGCGCGAGGTGCTGCCCGGCCACAAGGTGGCCTGCCACTGGGCGGAGGACATCCGCTCGGGCCGGATCCGGCCGCACGAGGTCGACGCCGTGCTGGTGGAGGAGGGCGGCATCTCGCCGGACGTCCCCCTCGTCGGCCCGGCCTCGGTGACCGAGGCGCTCAACCCGTGACCCCGGGCGGGGGCGCCGCCGTCGGCCGCGCCCCCGCCCCGGGTCACGCCCGCCAGTCGGGCGAGCGGCCGAGCAGCGCCACCAGCCGGTCGGTGATCGGGGCGTCCTCGGCCACCGCCACCGGCGGCCCGAACGGCGCGCCGGGCCCCCGCACGTCCGGCGTGGTCGGGTACCGGGCGGCCACCCGGTAGGCCGCGTGCGCGAGGTCGTCGTCCAGCGCGCTGTCGACGCCCAGCGCCCGCCGCACGTCCCACGAGTGCACCAGGTTGTCGATGAAGTGCGCGCCGACCAGGACGCGCCCCGGCTGCGTGCCGAAGTTCAGGAACTCGGCGCCGCGGTCGAGGAACCCGTCGGCCCGGAACGCCGCCACGACCAGGTCGTTCGCCATCGAGTAGGCCACCACCGGGTCGTCGTCGGGCCACGGGCGGCGCTGCCCGTCCCGGGCGCGCGCGTCGTAGTCGAGCGCCACCTCCACCTGGTGGCGCAGCAGGTCCCGGACGGTCCAGCCCGCGCAGGGCGTGGCGAGGTCGAAGTCGGCCGGCCGCAGCCGGGCGAGCAGCGCCCGGTGGTCGTCGATCGCGGCGCGGTGCAGGTCCAGCAGGTCCACGAGGCCCCCTCAAGAAGTTGTACGAACGATCGTACATTTAGTTGAGGCGGGGTCAAGGGGTTAGCGTGGGCGCCGTGAAGGTCGACGGTCGGGTGGAGCGGGGCGAGCAGACGCGGCGGCAGATCCTGCTGCGCGCGGCCGGCATCGCGTCGGTGGAGGGGCTGGAGGGGCTGTCCATCGGTCGGCTGGCGGCCGAGCTGGAGATCAGCAAGAGCGGCGTGTTCGCGCACTTCGGGTCCAAGGAGGAGCTGCAGCTGGCCACCGTCCGGGCCGCGGCGAAGATCTTCCTCACCGAGGTGGTGGAGCCGGCGTCGGCCGAGCCGCCCGGCCTGGCGCGCCTGGAACGCCTGCTCACCGGCTGGCTGGACTACTCCCAGCGCCGCACGTTCCCCGGCGGGTGCTTCTTCTACGCCGTGCAGGCCGAGTTCGGCGCCCGGCCCGGCCGAGTGCGCGACACCGTCGCCGAGTGCGCGCGGGGCTGGGACGACCTGGTCACCGCGACCGTCCGCGACGTCCCGGACCTCGCGGTCGACCCCGGCCAGCTGGCGTTCGAGCTGATCTCCTACCTGGACCTGGCCAACGCGCGGTCCGTCCTGCACGACGACCCCGACGCCTACGCCCGCGCGCGCACGGCGGTCCGCGCCGCCCTGGACCGCGCCACCCGGCCGGCGCGCTGAACACCGCCGCTGAACACCGCCGCTGGACGACGCCGCTGAATGCCGCTGCTGAATGCTGCTGCGGCCACCCGCGTCTGCGGGTGGCCGCAGCGCGGACGTCTAGCGGTGGGCCCGGTTCAGGGCGGAGACCACGGCGCGCAACGACGCCGACACCGTGGAGGAGTCGATCCCCACGCCCCACAGCACCCGGTCGCCCACCGCGCACTCCAGGTACGCCGCCGCGCGGGCGTCGTCGCCCGACGACATCGCGTGCTCGGAGTAGTCCAGCACCCGCACGTCGTAGCCGACGGTGGCCAGGGCGTCCACGAACGCCGCGATCGGGCCGTTGCCGCCGCCGGTGACCTCCGTCGTCTCGCCGTCGACCACCAGCACGGCCTTGATCGTCTCGTGGCCGCTGCCGTCGCCGGAGACCTTCTGGCGCACCAGCTTCAGCGGCGCGGCGCCGTCCAGGTACTCCGTCGCGAACGAGTCCCACATGTCCTTCGGCGAGATCTCGCCGCCGTGGGTGTCGGTGACCTCCTGGACGACCCGCGAGAACTCGACCTGGAGCCGGCGCGGCAGGTCCAGGTGGTGCTCGGTCTTCATCAGGTACGCCACGCCGCCCTTGCCGGACTGCGAGTTGACCCGGATCACGGCCTCGTAGTTGCGGCCCACGTCCTTGGGGTCGATCGGCAGGTACGGGACCTCCCACGGGAACTCGTCCACGTGCCTGCCCGCGTCCTTGGCGGCGTCCTCCAGGGCCTCGAAGCCCTTCTTGATCGCGTCCTGGTGGGAGCCGGAGAAGGCGGTGAACACCAGGTCGCCGCCGTACGGGTGGCGCTCGGCGACCGGCAGCTGGTTGCAGTACTCGACCGTGCGGCGGATCTCGTCGATGTCGGAGAAGTCGATCTGCGGGTCGACGCCCTGGCCGAGCATGTTCAGGCCCAGCGTCACCAGGCAGACGTTGCCGGTGCGCTCGCCGTTGCCGAACAGGCAGCCCTCGATGCGGTCCGCGCCCGCCAGGTAGCCCAGCTCGGCGGCGGCCACGCCGGTGCCCCGGTCGTTGTGCGGGTGCAGCGACAGGATGATCGAGTCGCGGCGGGCCAGGTTGCGCGACATCCACTCGATCGAGTCGGCGTACACGTTCGGGGTGGCCATCTCGACGGTCGCCGGCAGGTTGATGATCAGCGGCTTGTCCGGCGTCGGCGCGATGACCGCGGAGACCGCGTCGCACACCTCCAGCGCGTAGGCCAGCTCGGTGCCGGTGTAGGACTCGGGGGAGTACTCGTAGCGGAAGTCCGTCTCCGGGTACTTCTTCGCCTCCTCCAGGGCGAACGCGGCGGCCTCCGTGGCGATCCGCTTGATGCCCTCGCGGTCGGACCTGAACACCACGCGGCGCTGGAGGATCGACGTCGAGTTGTAGAAGTGCACGATCGCCCGGCCCGCGCCGCGCAGCGCCTCGAAGGTGCGGGCGATCAGCTCGGGGCGGCACTGCGTCAGCACCTGGATGGTGACGTCCGGCGGGATCGCGCCGTCCTCGACGATCTCGCGGACGAAGTCGAAGTCGGTCTGCGAGGCGGCCGGGAAGCCCACCTCGATCTCCTTGTAGCCCATGCGCACCAGCAGGTCGAACATCTTGCGCTTGCGGGCCGGGGACATCGGGTCGATCAGCGCCTGGTTGCCGTCCCGCAGGTCCACCGCGCACCACAGCGGGGCCCGGGTGATCCGCTTGGCGGGCCACGTGCGGTCGGGCAGGTCCACGGTCTCCACCAGCTCGTGGAACGGCCGGTAGCGGTGGACGGGCATCGAGGTGCCGAGCTGGGGGTTCCAGCCGGGCTGGTCCTGCGGCGCGGGGCGGGCCGGCGGGCGGATGCGGCTGGCGCCCGAGGTGTACGCGTCGGGTGAGGTCGTCATGGCTGGGGGGCTCCTGCTGGCCGGGGGGTGACGACCGGCGGCAGCGCTCGGACCCGCGACGGGGGGCCGGTCTGATCAGACCCCGTCACGGCGGCGAAGCAGGAGGGCGCGTGCCACGTCCACAGCCTAACCGGAGACCGGTCCGGGGTGGAACCGAGCGCCCAGATGGTGGAACTTCACCCGGTCGAGTTTCACTCGTCCGTGGCTAGGGCACGTAATAGCCATGTCCAGATGGCGAACCTCAACGCGCAGCGGCGGCTTCACGGCCGCGCGGGTGATCAGCGGCGTCGGCGTCGTGTTCGCGCTCATCGAGGTCCTCTACATCCTGATGATCCTCTTCGGGGCGAACCAGGCCAACGCGTTCTTCCGCTTCGTCCAACAACTGGCCGAGCCCCTGGCGCTGTTCTTCCCGGGCCTGTTCCAGCTGGACGACGCGAATCTCGGCGTGATCGTCAACTACGGCCTGGCCGCGGTGTTCTGGCTGGTCGTGACCGGTGTGCTGGCCCGCGCGGTGGCCAGGTGACAGCACCGCCCGGCCGCCGCGGCGCGGCCGGCGGGACGAGCGCGCCCGCGCATCGGCGGACCGCGCCGGGATTTCCGCAGTCGAAGGTCTCCACCGAGGGAAATGGGTCACGACCGGCCGGCGCCACCCGCACGGGTGCGCCGGCCGGTCGTGGTCGCGGGCATTTCCGGATCAGTTCCGCTCGTCGAAGGCGCTGCGCCCCCAACTCCCGGTGAACACCGTTTCGCCCAGCGGTTTGCGCTTGCGCTCCTGCTGCTCGCGCTCCCGCAGGTCGTCGGGCAGCAGCGAGGGGTCGCCGAGCGAGCCCACCGCCACCACGACCACGGGCACCGCGTCCTCGGGCAGCCCGAAGACCTCCGCCGCCGCGGCGTGGTCGAACCCGCCCATCTGGTGCGTGACCAGGCCCAGGTCCACCGCCTGGAGGGTCAGGTTCGCCACCGCCAGCCCGAGGCCGTACTCGGTGTTGGGCACCGGTCCGCGCTCGTCGGCGGTGACCCGGACGCCCAGCAGCAGCGCGGACGCGCGCCCGGCCCACAGCTGGTTGCCCGGTTTGAGGGTGTCGAAGATCCGGCGGAAGGTCTCGTCGCCGCGGTAGCCGAGGACGAACCGCGCGGGTTGGGTGTTGCCGTGCGAGGGCGCCCACCGGGCGGCCTCCAGCAGCTGCCGGGCGACCGGGGGGTCGAGCACGGCGTCGGGGTCGAAGGCGCGGGGGCTCCAGCGCCGGGCGATGATCGGGTGAGTTTCCATCAGATCGCATACTGCCAAGCCGTGACGGCGTACGCCCCGAACCACGCGCTGAACACCACGACTCCCAGCAGCACGCCCACCGCGGTGCCGGTCCGCCGCCGGGCCAGCGCCAGCGCCGCGGGGATCAGCAGGGTGAACGCGGGCAGCAGCAGCCGGGCCTTGGAGTTCATCAGTCCGTTGGACCCCAGGTCCATCACCAGCACGCCCAGGCCGTACACGACCAGCGGCAGCTCCAGCCGCCGCCGGACGCTCAGCGCCACCAGCGCGATGGCCGCCACCAGGAACCACACCGTCGCCAGCTCCAGCACCGAGCGCGGGTCGCCCAGCACCAGCAGCGCGAACCGCCAGGTCGCCGCGCCGCCGTCGAACCGGGAGTCCCAGCCGCGCTGCTGCACGGCGAACCACCCGTCCCACTGGCCGGTGCGCAGCGCCACGTACCCGAGGTAGCCGAGCAGGCCCAGCGGGGCGATCGCCGCGCCGACCCACGGCCGCGCCCCGTCCCGGCGGGCGAGGATCGCCACCAGCGCCGCCGCGCACACCGCGAGGACCAGCGCCGCCGCCGTCGGCCGCACCAGGCCCGCCGCCGCGCAGCACACCCCGGCCAGGACCCAGCGCCGCTCCACCACGCCCACCAGCGACCACGCGGCCAGCGCGCAGAACGTCGCCTCCGAGTAGGTCATCGACAGCACCACGGCCATCGGCGAGGCCGCGAACAGCACGACCAGGACCAGGCCCGCCCGCCGCGAGCCGCCGGCCACCCGGCTGCCGAGCCGGTGCAGGCCGTAGGCGCAGAACACCCCGCTGACCGCGCTGACCGCGAACGCCGCGTCCACCGCGTCGACCCACGGCAGCCCGTCCACCCACCGCACCAGGGCCGGGTAGCCGGGGAAGAACGCGAGGGGCGTCTCCGCGGTCCGCCGGGAGAACGCGTCCACCAGCCCCGGCGGCACGTTCGCGTAGCCGCCCTCGGCGATGCCCAGGAACCACTGCCCGTCCCACGAGGTCAACGCGCGCGTGACGTCCTTGTCCCAGCGCGCGGCCATCAGCGCCAGCACCAGCAGCCCCACCTCGCGCACCGCCAGGTAGAGCACGCCGGGCGCCAGGGCGAGCGCCACCCGGCGCCCGGCCGCGTGCGCCGGCCGCCCCCGCACCGACCCCGGCGCGTCCTCCGGCTCCACGTGAACGGCCTCCGCGGTTGACACGGACACGAGGGTAGTGCCCGTCACGGTGGCCGTCCTCCGCTCCCAGGGCCGGGTAGTCTGCCCGCAAGCTGGGGTTTCCCGCTGGCAGGCATCGGCTCGGAGGGAGAGGATCTGTGGCGCTCGTCGTCCAGAAGTACGGCGGTTCCTCGGTCGAGAGCGCCGAGCGGATCAAACGGGTGGCCGAGCGCATCGTCGCGACCCGCAAAGCGGGCAACGACGTCGTGGTGGCCGTCTCGGCGATGGGCGACACGACCGACGAGCTGCTCGACCTCGCCCGCCAGGTGTCCCCGGTGCCGCCCGCCCGCGAGATGGACATGCTGCTCACCGCCGGCGAGCGCATCTCGATGTCGCTGCTGGCGATGGCGATCCACTCGCTGGGGGCCCAGGCGCGCTCCTACACCGGCTCGCAGGCCGGGGTGCTCACCACGTCCGTGCACGGCCGGGCGCGCATCATCGACGTGACGCCCAGCCGCATCCAGGACGCGCTGTCCGACGGGGCCATCGCGATCGTCGCGGGCTTCCAGGGCGTCAGCCAGGACAGCAAGGAGATCACCACGCTCGGCCGGGGCGGCACCGACACCACCGCGGTGGCGCTGGCGGCAGCCCTCAAGGCCGACGTCTGCGAGATCTACACCGACGTGGACGGCGTGTTCACCGCCGACCCGCGCATCGTGCCGAACGCCCGGCGGCTGGAGACCATCACCTACGAGGAGATGCTCGAGATGGCGGCGTGCGGGGCCAAGGTGCTCATGCTCCGCTGCGTCGAGTACGCCCGCCGCTACGGCGTCCCGGTGCACGTCCGATCTTCGTTCAGCAACAAGCCCGGGACCGTCGTGTCCGGGTCAGTGGAGGACCTTCCCGTGGAACAGGCGATGATCACCGGCGTCGCGCACGACCGGTCGGAGGCCAAGGTCACCGTGACCGCCGTGCCCGACCACCCCGGCGTGGCGGCCCGGATCTTCCGTGTGGTGGCCGAGGCGGAGCTCGACATCGACATGGTGGTGCAGAACGTGTCGCAGGCCGTGTCCGGCCGGACGGACGTGACGTTCACGCTGTCCAAGGACGACGGACCGCGCGCGGTGGCCGCGCTGGAGAAGGCGCGCGGGGAGATCGGCTTCGAGAAGGTCCTCTACGACGACCACGTGGGCAAGGTGTCGCTGATCGGCGCGGGGATGCGCTCGCACCCCGGCGTGACGGCGATGTTCTGCGAGGCGCTCGCGACGGCGGGCGTCAACATCGAGATCATCTCGACGTCGGAGATCCGGATCTCGGTCATCTGCCGCGACACGCAGCTCGACGACGCCGTGCGCGCCCTGCACGACGCCTTCGAGCTGGGCGGCGACGAGGAGGCCGTGGTGTACGCGGGGAGCGGGCGATGAGCGGGAACGAGCGCAAGCCCTGCCTGGCCCTGGTCGGGGCGACCGGCGCCGTCGGCACCGTCATGATCGGCATCATCAACGACCGCCCCTCCGTGCCGTGGGGCGAGATCCGGCTGATCGCCTCGCCGCGCTCGGCGGGGAAGAAGATCGTGGTTCGGGGTTCCGAACTCACCGTGGTCGCCCTGTCGCCGGAAGCCTTCGACGGCGTGGACGTCGCGATGTTCGACGTGCCCGACGAGGTCTCCGCGCAGTGGGCGCCGGTCGCCGTCGAGCGCGGCGCGGTGGCGGTGGACAACTCCGGCGCGTTCCGGATGGACCCGGACGTGCCGCTGGTGGTGCCGGAGGTGAACGCGGACCGGATCTCCGAGCGCCCCAAGGGGATCATCGCGAACCCGAACTGCACGACGCTGTCAATGATGGCCGCGCTCGGCGCGCTGCACCGGGAGTTCGGGCTGCGCGAGCTGGTGGTGGCCTCCTACCAGGCGGCCTCCGGCGGCGGCCAGGCGGCGATCGACCGGCTCTACGGCGAGCTGGAGGCGTTGGCGGGCAAGGAGGTCGGCGTCCGCGCCGGCGACGTGCGGGAGACCCTGGAGGCCGCCGGCCTGCCGCTGGCCGACTCGCCGTTCCCGGCGCCCCTGGCGCTCAACGTGCTGCCGTGGGCGGGTTCGCTCAAGGACGAGGGCTGGACCAGCGAGGAGCTGAAGGTCCGCAACGAGTCCCGCAAGATCCTGGGCATCCCCGACCTCAAGGTGTCGGCGACCTGCGTGCGCGTGCCCGTGGTCACGACGCACTCGCTGGCCGTGCACGCGACCTTCGCCCGCGAGGTGACCGTCGAGCAGGCGCACGGGATCCTCGGGGAGCAGCCGACGATCGTGCTGGTGGACGACCCGGCGGAGAAGCGGTTCCCGACGCCGGCGGACGTGGTCGGGCTGGACCCGACCTACGTGGGCCGGGTGCGCCAGGCGCTGGACTTCCCGAACACCCTGGACTTCTTCGTCTGCGGGGACAACCTCCGCAAGGGTGCGGCGCTGAACACCTACGAGATCGCCGAGGAGCTGGCCGAGCGCGGGTAGGTTCGCCGGCATGGCGGAGGTGGTGCTCGCGGTCGACCTCGGCACGACGGCGACCAAGGTGATCGCGGTCGACCGGGACGCGGGCGTGGTGGCATCGGCGGAGCACGGCTACCCGATGCGCACCACGCCCTCCGGCGAGGCGACCCACGACCCGGCGCAGGTGTGGGCCGCGGCGCTGGACGCGCTGCGCGAGGTCGCGGCCCTGGGCCACCGGGTGCGCGCGCTGTCGCTGACCGGCGCGATGCACACGCTGCTGGGGCTCGACGCCGCGGCGAACCCGGTGACGCCGTCGGTGAGCTGGGCGGACAACCGCGCCGCCGACGTGGCCGGCGAGCTGCGCCGCACCCCGCTGGGGATCTTCCTGCACCGCGCGACGGGCACGCCGGTCCACCCGTTCGCGCCGCTGGCGAAGCTGGCCTGGTTCACCTCCCGGGGCCGCACCGCGCACGTCTGGTGCGGCCTCAAGGACTACGTCGCCCAGCGCCTGACCGGCCACCTGGTCACCGAGCACTCCTCGGGCTCGGCGACGGGCCTGATGGACCTGCGCTCGCTGGACTGGCACCCGACCGCGCTGGGGTTCGCCGGCGTCACCGCCGAGCAGCTGCCGCCGCTGCACGCGCCGACCGACTCGTTCCCCCTCACCCGGGCCATCCCCGGCATCGCGCCGGGCACCCCGGTGGTGCTCGGCGGCGGTGACGGGCCCATGGCCAACCTCGGGGTGGGCGCGGTCGCGCCCGGCGTGGCGGCGGTGTCGCTGGGCACCAGCGGCGCGCTGCGCGTCGTCCGCGACAGCCCCGCCGTCGACGAGGCGGGCCGCGTGTTCTGCTACGCCGTCGCCGACGGCCTGTGGGTGCTCGGCGGCGCCGTCAGCAACGGCGGCGTGGTCGCGCAGTGGGCGGCCGAGGCGTTCGGCGCCGACGTCGTGACCCTGCTCGACGAGGCCGCCGCGGTCCCGCCGGGCGCGTCCGGGATCACCGCGCTGCCCTACCTGCTCGGCGAGCGCGCGCCGTGGTGGGACCCGGACGCGCGCTCCGCGCTGGTGGGGCTGCGCCGCGAGCACGGCCGGGCCGAGATCACCAGGGCGCTGGTGGAGGGCGTGGCCCAGCAGGTGGCCCTGGTCCTGGACGCGGTGCGCTCCGTGGCCGACGTGCACGCGGTGCGGGTGACCGGCGGCGCGTTCCGCAGCGACCTGTGGGCGACGGTGCTGGCGTCGGCGCTGGGCCTGGAGCTGGAGCTGGCGGAGGACAGCGAGGGCTCGGGCGTGGGCGCGGGCCTGCTCGGCTGGCGCGCGCTGGGCGAGCTGCCGGACCTGGCCGCCGCCGCGTCCCTGATCAAGCCCACGAGGACCATCCGCCCGGACGAGGCGGCCCGCCGCCTCTACGCCGAGCGGCGGCCCGCCGTGGAACGCCTCTACCACGCGCTGCGGGACCTCCACCGGGCTTGAGCCGCGGTGGCGGTCAGGCCGCGCCCGGCGCGCCGTCGCCGATGTGCAGGACCGCGTCGGTGCCGTCGAGGGTCTCCCGGTCGAGGGGGAAGTAGCCCTGCTCCGGGGTGGTGTCGGCGCGGGTGCGGGCGGGGGCGATCGCGGTGGCCCGGGTCAGGGCCCAGGCGGGGCCGCGGCGCTGGAGCGCGCCCTCGTAGGTGTCCGCCGCCGGCTCGGCCAGTCCCAGCGCCGCGCTGCGACCCAGGCTGCCCGCGACGAAGGCGTACCGCTCGCCCAGCAGGGACCCGACGACCGCCCCGGCGCCGGACCAGCGCAGGTCCAGCTCCCCCCACAGCCACCGGCTCGGGCTGCGCTGGAGGTGCCGGTTGTGGGCGAAGACCAGGGTCGCGCCCCGGCGGGCCTCGGCCTCCCGGATGTCCAGGAGGTTGCCCGCCATGAGGGCGTCCCGGGTGGCGAGCATCCGCGACAGCCGGTCGGCCTCGTCGACGCGCCGCGCCGACTGCCCGTGGTAGCGCAGCAGGCCGAGGCCGGCGGTGAGGTGCGTCCGCGCCCTGGACCACTCGGCGCGGGACGTCGCCGCGATCAGTCGCGGCGCCCGCGAGTGGAGCGCGACCAGCATGTCGTCGGCGACCACCCGCAGCGCGTGGGCCCCGGGGGTGCCGCCGATCGAGGCGGCCGGGTCCATGACCGCCTCCGCGCGGCTCCACCGCTCGTCCGCGCCGGCCAGGTCGGCGACGTCGGGGACGCCGGGGTCCGGGCCCAGGTAGTCGCGGGCGTGCTGGAGGTAGCGGCGCGGGCTGGGCGCGCTGGTCATCTCCACCGGGGTGTCGAAGCCGTGGAAGGCCACCCGTTCCCGCGCGGGGCGGTTCTCGTTGTGCTCGCGCAGCCAGGCGACCAGTTCCCGGTTGGCGGCGTGCTCCCCGAAGCGGTGGGAGAACCCCTCGGCCATCACCGCGTCGAGGGCGCCCACCCCCTCGCGGACGAAGTCGTCCACGGCGAGCGCGGCCACGCGGTCGGTCTCCAGGGCGATCGACCGGAAGCCCCGGTCGACCAGGCGGGCGAGCAGTTCGTTGCGGGTGCGGGCGAAGGCCGGTTCCCGGTGCGTCGGCTCGCCGAAGCCCAGCAGCTCGCACGACGCGGTCACGAAGTCCCCGATGTCCTGACTCATGGGGTTCGACCGTATCGTTGGAGGAATTGTTGAAGCTTCGGCCGCCGCGACCACCGGGTTGGCCCGCGAAGTCGCAAGCGGGCCTCGGCCGGGCCGGTCCTGGGCCACTCGGCCCGGCCACCGCCCCGTCCTGCCCCGCCCCGCTGCGCCCGCGCGGTTCCCGGCCGCGCCGCCATCCGGTCGACGCTCGTCCGGGCCGGCGACTTCCGGGGTCGCCGGCGGCTAGCGTTCCACCACGACCGCTGCCGCGCGGTCGGCTCCCCCGACCGCCGAGCCCAGCACCAGGGAACCCGCCGCGATCACCACCGCGCCGACCCCCGCGACGAAGTAACCCCAGGCAGGTGATGAGTGGTCGATGACGAAGCCCGCCAGCGGCGCGCCCACCGCCGCGCCGAGCGTGAACGCCGACCCCTGCAACCCCATCGCCTCGCCGCGGGCCGAGCCGGGGGTCAGCTGCGTGATCGCCTCGCCGGTGCCCGCGATGGTCGGCGCGCACAGGAGGTTCATCGGGACCAGCGCCGCCGCCAGCACCCAGGGCGACGCCCCGAACAGCCCGATCGGCACGGCCAGCAGGCCCATCGCGCCCATCAGCGCCCACACCGGCGGCACCCGGTGCAGCCCGCCGTAGACGAAGCCGCCGACCAGCGACGCCACGCACATGACGACGATCAGCGCGCCCGTCCAGTCGGTCAGCCCCAGGCCGCGCATGCTCGCGACGACCGCGACCTCCACGCCCGACAGCACGAACGTCGCGCCGCCCGCGCTGATCAGCACGCCGACCAGCCGACCGGTCAGCCACCGCGAGCGCGGCACGGTCGCGCCGCGCTCGCCCTCGTCGCGCACCGGCGGGTCCACGGCGTAGAGGACCAGCCCGAACACCACCATGCACGCGCCGATCGACCACATCGCGACCCGGCTGCTCCACTGCGTGGTCAGCAGCACGCCGAGCGCCGGCCCGGCCATGAACGCCACCTCGACCGCCATGGAGTCCATCGCCAGCGCCGTGCGCCGCCCGGACTCGCCGACCAGCGCGGTGACGACCTGGCGGCCGATCTGCATGACCGGCATGACGAAGATGCCGAAGACGAAGCACGTGACCAGCAGCACCGCGTAGGGCAGCGCGGGCGCGACGAACCAGAACAGGCCCTCGGACACCATCGAGACCAGCAGCATCGTCCGCAGGCCGCGCCGGTCGGTGAGCCGCCCCATCAGGGGCGCGCCGACCGCGATGCCGACCGTGGCCATGGCGCCGACCAGGCCCGCGGCGCCGTAACCGCGGTCCAGCGTGAGCAGGACGTGCATGGTGATGGTCATGCCCGCCGCCGTCGCGGGTATCCGGGCGAACAGCATCAGGAGCATCAGGGAGGGCACCCGAGGCGTGCGCAGGACGGCGAGGTAGGGCGCGAGGTTCACCAGCCCATCTTCACTCGTCCCGGCAAGAGGTTTAACCGTTCGTTTTCTTGACCGGTTCCAGAAAATATGATGGAGTGGTGCAGCCATGACCCCAGGACCACGTGAGCTTCTCAAGGACGCCGGGCTGCGGATCACCGCGCCCCGGCTCGCGGTGCTCGAGTGGCTCGCCGGGCACCCCCACGCGACCGCCGACCAGGTCGCCGAGGGCGTCCGGGCCAGGTTGGGGACCGTGTCCACGCAGGCCGTCTACGACGTGCTGCACGCGTGCTCGCGGACCGGGCTGGTGCGCCGCATCGAGCCCGCCGGTCACCCGGCGCGGTTCGAGACGCGGACCGGCGACAACCACCACCACCTCGTGTGCAGGCGCTGCGGGCGGACCGAGGACGTGGACTGCGTCCACGGGGCGGCGCCCTGCCTGGAGCCCTCCGACACGGTCGGCTTCGCCGTGGACGAGGCCGAGGTGCTGTTCTGGGGGCTGTGCCCTGACTGCCGCACCCCGATGAAGGAGCAACCAGCGTGACCGAAGCGCGTCACACGACCAACAACTCCGGCAACGCGGTCGCGAGTGACGACCACTCGCTGACCGCCGGCGCCAACGGCCCGATCCTGCTGCAGGACCACTACCTGATCGAGAAGAGCGCGCAGTTCAACCGCGAGCGCGTCCCCGAGCGGGTCGTGCACGCCAAGGGCGGCGGCGCCTTCGGGTACTTCGAGACGACCGAGGACGTCAGCGCCTTCACGAAGGCCGGCCTGTTCCAGCCGGGTGTGAAGACCGAGCTGCTGCTGCGCTTCTCGACCGTCGCCGGCGAGCTGGGCACGCCCGACACCTGGCGCGACCCGCGCGGCTTCGCGCTGAAGTTCTACACCCCGCAGGGCAACTACGACCTGGTCGGCAACAACACCCCGATCTTCTTCCTGCGCGACCCGATCAAGTTCCCGGACTTCATCCGCTCGCAGAAGCGCCGCGTCGACACCGGCCGCCGCGACCACGACATGCAGTGGGACTTCTGGACCCTGCGGACCGAGACCGCGCACCAGGTGGCGTGGCTGATGGGCGACCGCGGCATCCCCAAGTCCTGGCGGCACCAGAACGGCTACGGCTCGCACACCTTCCTGTGGGAGAACGCCGGCGGCGAGAAGTTCTGGATCAAGTACCACTTCAAGACCGACCAGGGCGTCGAGACCCTGACCATCGAAGAGGCCGCTCGCCTCGCCGGTGAGGACGTCGACGCGCACCGCACCGACCTGTGGGACGCCATCGAGCGCGGCGACTTCCCGACGTGGACGCTGAAGGTGCAGGTCATGCCCTACGCGGACGCGGCGGACTACCGCTTCAACCCGTTCGACGTGACCAAGGTGTGGCCGCACGCGGACTACCCGCTGATCACCGTCGGCAAGCTGGTCCTGGACCGCAACCCGTCGGACCACTTCGCGGAGATCGAGCAGGCGGCGTTCTCGCCGAGCAACCTGGTGCCGGGCATCGGCACGTCCCCGGACAAGATGCTGATCGGCCGCCTGTTCTCCTACCCGGACACCCAGCGGTACCGCATCGGCACCAACTACAACCAGCTGCCGGTGAACCGCCCGAAGTCGCAGGTGAACTCGTACAGCAAGGACGGGTCGATGCGGTACACCAACCACGCCGACCCGGTGTACGCCCCGAACTCCTACGGCGGCCCGCACGCCTCCGCCGCGGAGGCCGGTGAGACGGTGGCGACCTACGGCATCGAGGACGAGGTCATCCGCTCGGCGTACAAGCTGCACGCGGAGGACGACGACTTCGGCCAGGCCGGCACGCTGGTCCGCGAGGTCATGAACGACGAGCAGCGCGCGCGCCTGGTGCACAACGTGGTCCAGCACGCGAGCAAGGGCGTGTCCGCCCCGGTGCTGGAGCGCGTCTTCGAGTACTGGCGCAACATCGACAAGGAGACCGGCGACAAGATCGCCGCCGCCTTCGACAAGTAGGACCCGGCGACACCGCGGGGGAGGGGCGCCCGGCGCCCCTCCCCTCCGCCGTGCCCGGACCGGCCCGCGCGTCAGGCCGTCTCGCCGACCCCCTGGCGGGTGTTCGCCAGCGCCAGCCCCGTCCGCAGCGCGCCCACGGCCTCCGCCACCGCCTCCCGGAACACGCCGCCCACGCCCAGGACGTTCGCGTACCCGTGGAACAGCCCCTCGTGCCGCCGCAGCACCACCGGGACGCCCTGCTCCGCCAGCTTCGCCGCGAACGCCTCGCCCTCGTCGCGCAGCGGGTCGAAGCCCGCGGTCGCCAGGTAGGTCGGCGGCAGCCCGCTGAGGTCCTCCGCGAGCAGCACGGACAGCCGCGGGTCGCGGTGCGCGTCGGGGGAGGGCGCGTAGTGGTCCAGGAACCAGTCCATCTTCCGGTCGGTGAGGAAGAACCCGTCGCCGAACAGCTCCCGCGACCGCCGCCGCGCCGTGGCGTCCACCGCCGGGTAGAACAGCAGCAGGAACACCGGTTTCACCGCGCCCGCGTGCAGCGCCGTCACCGCCGCGAGGTTGCCGCCCGCGCTGTCCCCGCCGAGCGCGACGCGCGCGGGGTCGGCGCGCAGCTCCGCCGCGTGCTCGACGGCCCACCGGTAGGCGGTCGCCGCGTCGTCGGCCGCCGCCGGGAACGGGTGCTCGGGCGCGAGCCGGTAGTCCGCCGACAGCACCCGGACGCCGGCCTGCGCGGCCAGGTACCGGCACAGGTTGTCGTGGCTGTCCAGGTCGCCGCTGACCCACCCGCCGCCGTGGTAGAAGACCAGCAGCGGCGAGCCCTCGGCCAGGCCGCGCGGGGTGTAGCACCGGCCGCGCACGCCGGCCATGTCGACCGCGCGGACCGCCACGCCCCCGATGGCCGGGCCGGAGACCAGCGCGGTGCTCCTGGCCAGCGCCGAGCGGTCGGCGGCGGGCGTGGTCGCCCGCCGGTCCCCGCCGCCGAGCTGCCCGAGCCGCAGCAGCAGCTGCGCCTCGGGGTGCAGGCGCTGGCCGTCGAGCGTGATCGGGCGGCCCGCGATCAACCTGCGCAGCGGCGCGGGCAGGCCGAACGCGAAGCGCAGGGCGCCGGAGAGGAGCGACTCGGCGAACTTCGACATGGGCTGCACGCTACTAGCGGGTAAGCCACCCGGCCCGGAATGGACCTCCAGCTAGGTGGAGGTGGCAGGATCGGGACCATGACGGTCACGGTCGTGGGCATCGGCGGTTCGCTGCGCTCGAACTCGCAATCCGAGCGCGCCATGCGCATCGCGCTGTCCGGAGCGGCGGACGCGGGCGCGAAGGTCATCGAGGTGGCGGGGCCCGAGCTCGTGCTGCCGTTCTACGACCCGTCGATCCCGGACCGGCCGGCCAACGCCCGCCGCCTGGTCGACGCCCTGCGCCGCGCCGACGGCGTCGTGCTCGTCTCGCCCGGCTACCACGGCACGGTGTCGGGCCTGGTCAAGAACGCCCTGGACTACGTCGAGGACCTCCGCGGGGACGAGCGGCCCTACCTCGACGGCCGGGCCGTCGGCTGCGTCGCCGCGGCGCGCGGCTGGCAGGCGTCGGTGACGACGCTGACCGCGCTGCGCTCGATCGTGCACGCCCTGCGCGGCTGGCCCACGCCGCTGGGCGCCGCGATCAACTCCGGCGAGGTCGACTTCGACCTCGAAGGCGGCTGCTCCGACCACACGGTCGCGGGCAATCTGCGCACTATCGGGCGACAGGTGGCGGAGTTCGCCGCGTCACACGCCGGTTGACGGTTCTACTTGAGGGGTACGCCTCCGTCAGGGCGCGAGCTGACACACGACCCGGTGTGACCCGGCTCCGGCCGGGGCCCTGGCGGGCGGCAGTCCGCCACCAGCTCAAGGGAGAGCGTTCATGCAGGTGCTCTACACGGCGGAGGCGACGGCGACCGGTGACGGCCGCAACGGCGAGGTCCGCTCCTCGGACGGTGTGCTCGACGAGCAGCTCACCACGCCGCAGGAGCTGGGCGGCGCCGGCGGTCCCAGGACCAACCCGGAGCAGCTGTTCGCCGCCGGCTACGCGGCGTGCTTCCACAGCGCGCTGCGGGTCGCCGGCCGCCAGAGCAAGGTGCCGCTGGGCGAGACGACGGTCGCCGCGCGGGTCGGCATCGGCCCGGACGGCGCCGGCGGCTACCAGCTGACCGTCGACCTGCGGGCGCACCTCCCCGGCGTCGAGCAGTCCGCGGCGGAGGAGCTGGTGGCCCTGGCCGACCGCATCTGCCCGTACTCCAACGCCATGCGCGGCAACGTCGAGGTGGCTCTGACCGCCACCGTCTGAAGGAGGCGCTAGCACCATGGGCAAGTCCCCGATCACCAGTCCGCTGTCCGACGCGGACAAGGCATCCGTCGGCGCGGTGTTGCAGGCCACGCTGGTCGACCTGATCGACCTGTCGCTCGCCGCGAAGCAGGCGCACTGGAACGTGGTCGGCAAGAACTTCCGCAGCGTCCACCTCCAGCTCGACGAGCTGGTGACCATGGCGCGCACCTACACCGACGAGGTCGCCGAACGGGCCTCGGCCCTGGGCATCTCGCCCAACGGCAAGGCCCGCACCGTGGCCGAGACCTCCGGGGTGCCGGACTTCCCGGAGAACTGGCTCAAGGAGGACGACGTGGTGTCCGCGGTGGTGGCCGCCCTCGCCGCGCTGATCGAGCGGTTGCGCAGCCGGGTCGACGAGACCGACAAGTCCGACCTGGTCACCCAGGACCTGATGATCGAGATCACCAAGCAGCTGGAGCAGGCCCACTGGATGTGGCAGGCCCAGCAGGCTTGACCGGCCCCGGCGCGCCGCCCGACCGGGCGGCGCGCCGGCGGCCCGCCAGCGCGCCCGCCGACGTCACCGGCGCGCCGGACCCCCGCCCGGGGCGGTCACCCGCCGGTGCGCGAGGCCCCGACGCGCCGGAGCACCCGGCGGGCGAAGGCCACCTCCGCCGCCGTCTGCCGGATGGTCTCCGCCACCACCAGCGACCCGTGCCCGGCGTCGTACCGGTACACCTCGTACGCCGCGCCGCGCGCCGCCAGCCGCTCCAGGTAGTTGTCGATCTGCCGGATCGGGCAGCGCGGGTCGTTCTCGCCGGCCAGCACGAGCACCGGCGCGCGCACCGCGTCCACGTAGGTCAGCGGCGAGCTCTCCCGGTACCGCTCCGGCACCTCCTCCGGCGACCCGCCGAACAGCGCCCGGTCGAACGCGCGCAGCGGTTCCATCTCGTCCTCGTACGCGGCCGGGTAGTCGGCGACCGGCACGCCCGCCACGCCCGCCGCCCACCGCTCCGGCTGGGTGCCCAGCGCGAGCAGCGCCAGGTACCCGCCCCACGACGCGCCGTTGACGACGCACCTCGCCGGGTCGGCGAACCCGGAGCCCACCGCCCAGTCGTGCAGGGCGGCCACGTCCTCCAGCTCGGTCAGGCCGGGCCTGCCCTCGATGGCGTCCCGCCACCGCGAGCCGTAGCCGGTGGAGCCGCGGTAGTTGACGTGCACCACGGCGAACCCGGCGTCCAGCCACGCCGCCCGGTAGGCGGAGAACCGGTCCTCGTCGGCCGAGTGCGGGCCGCCGTGCAGGCTGAACACCGTCGGCAGCGGCCCGTCGGGCGCCCCGTCCGGGCGCGCGACCAGGGCGTGCACCTCGCCGACGAAGACGTCCCGCAGCCCGACCGACGGCGGCGCCTCGTGGCCGCGCGGCGCCAGCAGCACCCGGTCGTCGCCGTCCGCGTCGAGCACCCGCACGACGCCCGGCCGCGCGGCCGAGGACCACGAGTACTCCACGGAGCCGTCCGGGCGCGCGTTCGCCGACCCCACCGTCCCGTGCGGGGTGCCCAGGGCGGTCAGGGCGCCGGTCGCCAGGTCGTAGCGGTGCAGGGTGTTGCGGGCCCGGAACGTGTGCACGACGAGCAGCGCCGTCGCGTCCTCGTACCAGTCGGCGCTGATCTCGCCGGGCAGGTCGACGGCGACCTCGGTCTCGGCGCCCGCGGCGACGTCCCAGATCAGCAGCTCCTCCCGGCCCCGCCGCTCGTGCAGCACCAGCAGCCGGTTGTCGCCGCGCACCGGGCTGAACGCGATGGCGTCCAGGCCCTTGCCGGGGCCGTCCCACTTCTCCGCGACCCGCTCGCCGTCCGGGGTGATCACGCGCAGCGCCGTGTGCCGGTTGTCGCCGTGCTCGGAGTGCGCCAGCGCGATCAGCGTCTCGTCCCTGGACAGCGCGGCGACCCCGGCGTCGTTCCCGTGCGCGTAGACCACCTCGGCCGGCCCGCCGCCGCGCGACACGTGGACGGTGGTGCCCTCGTCGGTGGAGGTGCCGACCACGACGAGCCCGTGCCCGATCTCCAGCCCCGCCGGGTACCCGGCGGGCACGCCCTCGACGGCGGGCGCGGCGGGCGCGCCCGGCTCGAACGGCTCGCTGACCCACACGCCGAACTCGTCGCCGTCGCTGTCGGCGAACCACCAGACCGCTTCGCCGTCCGGGCTCAGCGCGGCGTGCGACGTGCCGTTCGGGCGGTCGGTGACCTTGCGGTGGGTGCCCGCGCCGCGGTCCCAGGCGTAGACCTCCCAGACGCCGCTGGTGTTCGACAGGTACAGGCCGCGGTCGGGCGCGTCGTCCGCCCAGCCGGGCAGGCTGACCCGCGGCGCGGTGAACCGGGCGCGCCAGCGGGCCTCGGCCTCGGCGTCGTCGAACAGCGGGTCGGGCACTTCGGCGGTCGGGTGCGTCGTCACGCCCCCCATGCTGCCGGCTGCCGCGCGGTGACCAGGTAGTAGTCCAGCAGGCCGCGGTCGGCGGCGACGAGCCAGTTGCGGCCCCAGTCGTAGGGCCCGCCCACCTGCGCGACCCAGCGGTCCAGGCCGGGCCACACGTGCGCGCCGAGGCGGTCGGCCCGCACGCCGGTGAACCCGGCGGCCCGCAGGTCGTCGGCGAACCGGCCGATCGGGTGCGCCAGGTCGAGCCCCGAGGCGAACGTCTCCAGCAGCTCCGCCAGCGCCGGTCCCGCGTCGTCGCGCTCGGCGAAGAACGTCGTGACGGCGAGCCGCCCGCCCGGCGCGAGCACCCGGGCGGCCTCCCGCGCGAAACCGGTCAGGTCCTCGAAGTGCTGCGCCGCCTCCACCGACAGCAGGCGGTCGAAGGCGTCGGCGGGGAACGGCATGGCCGACGCCGAGCCCACCGCGAACGCCACGCGCTCGTCCCGCGCCGCCGCCCGGGCGCGCTCGACCTGCTGGGGCATCAGGTCCAGGCCGGTCAGGCGCGCGACCCCGCGCCGCGCCACCCGCCGCGCCCCGACCCCGCGCCCGGACCCCACCTCCAGCACCCGGCGGCCGGTGACGTCCAGCGCGTCGAGCACCACGTCGTAGAGGGCCTCCTGGGAGGCGACGCGCTGCTCGGCGGTGAGGTCGCGGTCCAGCGGCACGCCGTCCCAGTAGCCGAAGTTGATGTAGCCGCCGGCGAACACGGGGAGGGCGCTGAGGTCGCCGGTGTCGTAGGTGCGCCTGCGCAGGGCGGCTCGCGCCGGGTCGTCTGCCATGGCTCGATCGTGCCGGTGGCCGCGGTGGCGCGCCCGAGGCCGATCGGGGGAAGTCCGAACGGGGGAGGGGCCGGCTCAGGGCCCGGTCCGGTCCAGCTCCTCGGCGAGGATCCGGCCCAGCGTGCGCGACGCCCTGGCGAGCGCGGTGACGACGAGCCCGACCAGGGCTGTCGCGAGGCCCGCCACCAGCCCGGCGACGGGCGCGGCGAGGGCGGTGACCAGGCCCGCCGCCCCGATCGCCACGAGGGCCCAGGCGAGGAGGGCGAGCCGGCTGCCGGAGGCGGGCTTGAACGCGGAGACGATGCTCATGGCTGGCTCTCCCTGGCTGGGGCGTCGGTGACCGACGCGGTCGCCTCGTCTTCGCGTCGATCTCTTCTCTCGTTACGTTCCGTGAGTTGAACCGTCAACCTTCACTCGTTTGTGTCAACAGAACGTGACATTCACTCGGCTGAGGACCACGCTACGTCGTAGTTCGACTACGCGGACGAAAGTTCACTACATCGAGCGAAGCAATGCGGTGGGGACACTGTCCGTGGTCGCCCACCGCCGCCGGCGCGGCGGTGGGCGCGGTGCGCCGTCAACCGGTGATGTCCACGCCGCCGTCGAGGTTCCCGGTTTGCAGGACGTGCCCGGTGAGCGTCCCGCCGTCGGCCACCGTCACCGTGTTGACCGTGTTGTTCACCACCGACTGGACCTGCTGGTCGAACGACGCCGTCCGGTAGTTCGCCGCGCGCAGCAGCTCCGACACCGCCAGCGTCACCCGCGTGCGCAGGAGGTGCCCGTAGCGCTCGATGTCGGCCTGCTGGAAGTACGACTCGACGTCGTCGTCGGCGGCCATCTCGCGCAGGCCGGCCAGGGCGCCGTACCGGTCGGGGTCGGCGCGGCCGGAGCGCGCGGGCAGCGGCCGGGGCCGCCGCACCAGCCGGACCAGGCGGGTGACGACGCTGGCCGGCAGCAGCACCAGGTCCCCGATCGCCTGCCGGATCGGCGCGCCGAGCGAGTCGGGCCGGCCGTCGACCGCCCGCAGCTCGGCGTTCACCGGCTTGAGGACGCACGGCGTCCACTCCAGGTACAGGGTCGAGTCGTCCACCGCGACGTGGACGAACACCGACAGCACCAGGTCGCGGTCCCACGTCTCGACCGAGAAGCAGCGGTAGAAGCGCGCCCACTCCAGCGGCTCGTCGCGCAGCTCCTCGGCGTGGCGGCGGGAGACGTGGGTGTAGGGCCGGTGCTCGTTGCTCCACAGGTACGGCCTGCTCACCGGGTCGCGCAGGTGGTCGACGAGGCCCCGGGCGGACACGATCACCACGTCCTCGACGGTCAGCCCGCGGAGCCTGCGGCTGGGCGCCAGCGACCCCGTCCGGCGCAGGTCGGCGACCTTGTCGGTGATGCCCCGGAGCAGGGCCGCGGTGTCCAGCGCGCCGCCCTCGGCCGACGTGCCCGCCCGCTCCAGCGGGATGGCGACCGTCCACGGCTCGGTGATGTCGCCCGCGCCGACGAACGGCTTGTAGCCGCGGTGCACCAGCAGCCGCACGAGGTCGTCCCCCGGGGTGACGTCCGGACCGAGCCGCTCCTCCTCCGCCCGCGACAGGACGCGGTCGTGCAGCGCCGGGGCGAGCCGGAGCAGGAACCGGTCCAGCGGTCGCGGCGCCTCGCCCGCGTGCGGCCGGGGCCCGAAGCGCCGGACGACGTGGTGCTCGATCACCAGCCGGTTGGCCAGCAGCACCGCGAAGAAGGCGGCGAGCACCACCGGGCTGGTCCAGTCCGCCGCGGCGGCCTCGAACACGTCCGTCCCGGTGTCCCCGGTCCCGAGCCCCATCAGCGGCGAGACGAGGAGGACGACGGTGACGCCCGTGCGCAGCGGGCGGGCGCGGCGGCCCACCCCGGCCCGCTCCCGCGCCGCCCGCCGCGCACGGACGATCCTGGGCAGGCTCAGCAGCAGCGCGACGAGGCTCCACGCGACCACCAGCGGCAGCGCGAAGACGACCGCCGCCACGAGCAGCAGGAGCACGAGGCCGTCCACCACGTCGGTGCGCAGCCGGGCGGCCAGCGACTCGGTCAGCACCGCGACCCGGTCCACCCCCGGGTCCGGGGCCGCCTGCCGGGTGGGCTCGGTGAGCAGCTCGCCGATGGCGGCGTCGGCGAAGTCGCGGCTCAGGTGCGCGGCGGCGCACAGGTAGCGGGTGCTCTCGTCGCGGACCCCCGCCGGGGCGGCGCCGGGCGCCGCGACGGGCCCCGTGGCGGGCCGTTCGGTCGAAACCATGGTCGATGCGCTCCTCAGGCGCCGATCCGGCAGTGGGTGACCAGCGCGTCGAACAGGCGGGCCGCCTCGTCCCACCGCTGCTCGGGGCTGGTGACGTACAGGACGTACTCCGCGCCCCGCTCCCGCCAGTACAGGGCGCGGGCCCGCGCGGCGGCGCCGGAGCGGGTGGTGTGGCGGTACTCCCACTCGACGGCGTCGAACCCGTCGTAGGACGCCTCCTCCAGGGCCACCTGCCGGTAGTCGGTGGTGGTGGCGGCGACCTGCGCCGCGCCGTCGCTGACAGCGGCCCACAGGCTGCCCGGCCCGTGCGCGTCGCCGCCGAACCTGGCCTGGAAGTCCTCGTCGCCGGGGTCGGCCGCGACGGCCGACTTGGGGATCTCCAGCCGGAAGTACGCCGGCACGACGGTCGAGACACCGGCCCCGGCCACCCGCCGGTACCCCGCCGGCACCGGCGCGGTGGGGTCGGTGCGGTACTCCCGGGACCCCGGGCCGCCCCGCGCGGACGACGCCGAGGTGGTCGGCTCCTCGTGCGTCCAGGTGGTCGAGGGGGTGGTCGGCGCGGCGGCGATTGGCGTCGGGGCGTCCCCGAGGCGCGGGAAGTAGTGGACGCCGAGCCCCGTCGCGAGGCTCAGCACCAGGCAGGCGCTCGCGGCCGAGGCGGCGAGCCGGACCGTCCCCACCGGCCCACCGCCCGCTTTCGCGTGCGGCGGACCGGTTTTTTCGGCTACGTTCCCGTCGGGCACTTCGTTCACGAATTCCTCACTGGCACAGATTCCGGAGATCCCGATGGACGAACGCGTCACCGCCGTGGCGGAAGCGTGGCACGCGGTGGATCAGGCCGACCGCGAGCGGGCCGCCGCCCCGTCGGCGCAGGCCGACGACCGCCTCGTCGCCGCCCTGCTGGCCGTGGCGGACACCTGCCGCTCGCGCACCCGGGACGGGTTCCCGGAGATCACGACCGCCGCCCAGCTCGCCGAGTGCGCCCGGGTGGCCGGGCGGCTGGCCGGGGTGCCCGCGACCGACCCCGGGCTGGCCGGCCGGGCGCGCGCGCTGTCCGACGAGGTCAGGGCCGGTCGCGGGTACGTGTGGACCGCCCGGCTCCGCACGGCGGCGCTGGCCCTGGCCGCCGTGGTGGTGGCCGTCGGCGGCGCGGTGCTCGGCGGGGCGGACGGCAGCGTGCCCACCGTCGTCACGACGTCGGTCATCGGCAGCGGAGCCCTCTTCGCGATCATCCTCACCGCCCGGCGTCCCGCGTGGCTGCTGCGCGCGGAACGGGTGAGCCCCATGATCAGCCACCACGGCCTGCAGATCCCGTCGCCGGTCACGCGCGTTTCCCCCGAGAGTGGCATGAACCGGTAGTCGGCACCCCGCAATTTTTCGGCTACCCGCCGGGAAAACCCCGCCGATGGCGTTGCCCGGGATTGCGCCCGGCTCGGGCGCGGCCTGTTCGAGCGGAGTGCGCCGGACGCTGTTCGTGCTTGGCCGCGGGGTGGCGGTATCGATCCGCGTCCGCCTTGGGGTGTCGCTGGAACGGGGTACGGGTCGGACCCGATAGTGGTGTCATGGCCTCGCGTCAGGTGAAGATCAACGCGGTGGTGGTCGTGCTGCTGGGCGCGGCTGTCGGCGTGGTCACCAACTACGCCTCCGATGAGATCCCCGAGTGGTTCAAGGACCAGCCGCGGGTCTGGTTGATGTTCGGCGTGCCGGTGCTGCTCGGTGTGGTGGTCCAGCTCCTGGCGTCCCGGGAGGTTCCCGAGCGGTCCGCGGTGGCCGGCGGGGGACGGGCCGGGACGTGGAACGTGCCGGGTCGCAACCCGCACTTCACCGGTCGCGACGGGGATCTGGGCGAGTTGCGGCGGTTGCTGCGGTCGCGGTCGCGGTCGCTGGTGGCGGTGCACGCGGTGCGCGGGATGGGCGGGGTCGGCAAGACGCAGTTGGCGCAGGAGTCCTGCCACCGGCACGGCGCGCGTCTGGGGGTGGTGTGGTGGATCAACGCGGAGAACCCGGCGCTGATCCCGCCCTCCAGACAGCAGGCATGGCCAACCAGGCGCGGCCCCTTTTGGAGCGTGCCCTGGCCATCGGCGAGGCCGCGCACGGCCCGGACCACCCGGTCGTCGCCATCGGCCTGGGCAACCTCGCCCTGGTGCTGCAAGACCTCGGCCGGCACGCGGAAGCGCAGCCGCTCCTGGAACGCGCCGAGAGGATCCGGGCCGGCAAGGAGAACTCGAGTCCGAGGGGTGATGAGACCGGGCGGTGGAGTTGCCGTACTCCACCGCTGCACAGACGACTCAGGGCCTGTCCGAAACCTTCTCGGACAGGCCCTGACCTGTGTCGGGGTGACAGGATTTGAACCTGCGACCTCTTCGTCCCGAACGAAGCGCGCTACCAAACTGCGCCACACCCCGTCTTGCGGTGGAACGAGGAGAACTCTACCTGACGTTCCCACCCACTCCGAACCGGGTGTCCCTTTCCGCGCCCGAAGCGCCCTGACCTGCGTCGACGGGCCGCGGCACGAGGGTGAGCAGGCTCGCCTCCGGCGGGCACGCGAAGCGGACCGGCGCGTAGGGCGAGGTGCCCAGGCCGGCGGAGACGTTCAGCCACGTGTGCGACCCCCAGCGGGACACCCCGCGGGCGCGGGAGCGGTCCAGGTCGCAGTTCGTCACCAGGGCGCCGTAGCCGGGCACGCGGAGCTGGCCGCCGTGGGTGTGGCCGGCCAGGACGAGGTCGTAGCCGTCGGCCGCGAACGGGTCCAGGACGCGGGGTTCCGGGGAGTGCGTGACGCCCAGCCGCAGGGCCGCCGACGGCACCGGGCCCGCGATGTCCTCGTAGCGGTCGCGCTTGAGGTGCGGGTCGTCCAGGCCGGCCGCGAAGACCTCCTGGCCCGCCACCGTGAACGCCCGGCGCACGTGGGTCAGGTCGAGCCACCCGCGCTCGACCATCGCCGCCCGCAGGTCCCGCCACGGCAGCGGGATGCCGTGGATGCGCCTGGTCTTCGCCGACGGCAGCAGGTAGCGGGCCGGGTTCTTCGGCCGGGGCGCGTAGTAGTCGTTGCTGCCGAACACGAACACGCCCGGCCGGTCCAGCAGGGGCCCCAGGGCCCGGACCACCGCGGGCACGGCCTGCTTGTGCGCGAGGTTGTCGCCGGTGTTCACGACGAGGTCCGGTTCCAGCTCGTCCAGCGCCGCGACCCACCGCTGCTTGGACTTCTGCCCGGGCAGCATGTGCAGGTCCGAGACGTGCAGCACGCGCAGCGGCGCGGAACCGGGCGCGAGCACCGGCACGGTGGCCTGGCGCAGCGTCCAGTGCCTGCGCTCGACGCCCGCCGCGTAGGCGAGCGCGGCCGTGCCGAGGGCGGTGGTGGCGAGCAGGGTGCGGCCGAACGTGTTCACGCACCCGAGGGTAGGGGGTTGACCGATTCGGGGCTCAGCGCGGTGCCCGGTAACGTTCGCCCTCATGGCGGAGCTGAAGGCGCGGTTGCAGGCGGACCTGACGGCGGCGATCAAGGGCCGGGAGACGGTCCGGGCGGGCGCGCTGCGCATGGCGCTGGCCGCGATCACCACGGAGGAGGTCTCCGGCAAGGCCGCGCGGGAGCTGACCGACGACGAGATGCTGAAGGTGATCACCCGCGAGGTGAAGAAGCGCCGCGAGGCGGCCGAGGCGTTCGCGGGCGCCGGCCGCGCCGAGCAGGCCGAGCTGGAGCGGGCCGAGTCCGCGGTGCTGGAGGCTTACCTGCCCGCCCAGCTCGACGACGCCGGGCTCGCCGAGCTGGTGGCCGCGGCGGTCGCCGAGGTCGCGCAGCAGCTGGGCGAGCAGCCCGGCCAGCGGCAGATGGGCCAGGTCATGAAGATCGTCAACGCGCGGGTGGCCGGTCGCGCCGAGGGCGGCCGGGTCGCGGCGGCGGTCAAGGCGAAGCTGGCCTGAACCGCCCCGGCGGAACCGGCCCGGACCGCCCGGCAGCCGGCCCGACCCCGGGCGGGCTCAGCGGTCCGTCGGCAGGACGGGGATCGTCACCCTGGGCGGGTCGGTGGGCCGGCCGGGCTCCGGCTGCTCACCGGGCTGCTCGGGCTCGCTGGGCAGGCCGGGCGGCGGCGCGGTCGTCGTGTCGGCCGGCTGCGGCGGCGGGACGTAGCCCGTCGAGACCATCAGCGTCACGATGGTGCCGTGCAGGGCGCTGCCGCGCGGCGTCTGGCTGACCACGGTCCCCTTCGGCTTCCCCGAGTTGCGGTTCGACGTGGTGACCCGGTAGCCGGCCTCCTCCAGGACGTGCGTGGCCTCGCCGACGTCCTTGCCGACGACCTCCGGGACCTGGATCTCCTCGCCGCCGCGGAGGTAGCGCTCGTCCACCGGCGGCAGGTCGCGGACGGGCAGCCCCTCGTGGACCTTCACCATGGTGTCGAACCAGGTCTTCGCGGGCACGGTGCCGCCGTAGATGTCACCCTCGCCGCACAGCCGCGGCGCGCCGGTCTTCACGCAGATGCCGCGCGGGGTCGTCCCGTCGTTGAAGGTCTGCACCGACGCCGCGTAGTCCATGGTGGCCCCGATGAACGCCGCCGACTTGTACTCCTCGGTGGTGCCCGTCTTGCCGATCATCGGCCGCTCCCACTTGAACTCCTTCGCCGCCGCCGCCGCGGTGCCGCGCTCCTCGTCGTCCTTGCTCATGCCGACGGCCAGGCCGTTGGCGAGCCCCTCGGCCACGACCTGCTCGCACGGCGCCTCGTTGACCGGCACCACCTGCCCGCTGCGGTCGCGCACCTCCGCGACCGGCGACGGCGGGCACCAGACGCCGCCGCTGACGATGGTCGCCGCGACGTTGGCCAGCTCCAGCGTGCTGACCGGCGCGGGGCTCAGGGTGAACGAGGCGTTGCCGCCGTTGGCCTTGTAGTACTCGGTCTGCGACATGCGCAGGTTCTTGTCCTTCGCCTTCGGGTCCGGGCGGACGCCGGCGATGTTGGTCGCCATCGTCTCCCGCATCCCCAGCCGCGACGCCATGTCCACCACCGGGTCCATGCCCAGCTGCTCCTCCAGGATCACGAACCCGGTGTTGGGCGAGGTCTGCAGCGCCGTCTGCAGCGACATCTGCGGCGGGTAGGTGTCGTCGTGGTTGCCCAGGCAGTACCACCGGGTGCCCTGCTCGCCGGTCGACCCGCACCGCGCGCCGCCGCCCTTGAACACCCGCGACTCGTAGAAGTTGGGCGTGGCGATCGTGTTCTCGATGCCCATGCCCTTCTCCAGCGCCGCCGCGGCCGTGAACACCTTGTAGATGCTGCCCGCGCCGAACTTGTTCTCCACACCGGACGGCAGGTCGTAGGTGGTCTGGAACTCGTCGGCCTTCAGGCCGTAGTCCCGGTTGGCCACCAGCGCCACGACCTCGTGCCGCTCCTTGCCCGGCCGGACGACCGCCATCGTGTTCGCGATGCCGTCGGTGGTCTTGGCGACCTGCGCCTCGGCGGACTCCTTGGCCTTGCGGGTGATGTCGCGGTCCAACGTGGTCCGGACGGTGTAGCCGCCGTTCTTCAGCTGCTCCAGGCTGAACCCGTTGCGCTCCAGGTAGGTCACGGCGTACGAGCAGAAGAAGCCGTGCTCCGGGCCCGCGCCGACGCAGCCGTTGGGCGGGGTGCGCACCGGGTCCGCGAGGCCGAGCGGCTCCTTCTTGGCGGCCTCGGCGGCGTCGCGGGACAGCTTGTCGTTCTCGACCATCTTGTCGATCACCTGGTTGCGGCGCTCCAGCGCCTTCTCCGGGAACGCCTCCGGGTTGAGCGACGACGGGCTGTTGACCATGCCCGCGAGCATCGCCGCCTGCGGCACGGTCAGCGCTTCCGGCGTGGTGTTGAAGTACGCCTGGGACGCCGCCGAGATGCCGTAGATCGTCGAGCCGAACGGCACCACGTTGAGGTAGCGGGCGAGGATCTCCTCCTTGCCGAGTTTGCGTTCCAGTTGCAGGGAGATGCGCGCTTCCCGCGCTTTGCGAGCGATTGTCTGCTCTTGCGCCTTCTGCTGCTCGACCCGGTTATTCCGCGCGACGACGTGTACGAGGTAGTTCTTCACGTATTGCTGCGTGAGCGTGGAGGCACCCTGCGTGACCGAGCCGCCCAACTGGTTGGTCAGCCCGGCGCGGATCGTGCCGCGCCAGTCCACGCCCTGGTGCTCGTAGAAGCGCCGGTCCTCGACGGAGATCAGCGCCGCCTTCATCGCCGGGGAGATCTTCTCGGGCGGGACCAGCACCCGGTACTGGTCGTACAGGTACGCGATCGGCGCGCCGTCCTTGTCCGTGATCGTGGTGATCAACGGGGGGTCGGTCGTCACCAGGTCCGCCGAGATGCTGTCCACGGTGTCGCTGGCGCGGTTGGAGACCAGCCCCAGCGAGCCGGCGACAGGGAACATCATGCCTGCCAGCAACACGCCGGCTAGCAGACACAGGCCGAGCAGTTTCAGCACGCCGTTCCTGGCTCGCATGACAGGTCAGCGTACGCCGCCTCTGACCAGGTCATCGGAACTCGCGCAGCCTTCATTACACAGGATGAGTACTCGTACTCAAGACAGGTAACAGGTGCGCAACCCAGGGTTGGAGGTGGAACCGGAAGGCTCTACAGTCCGTCACTGTCCAAGACAGCAGCCGACGGCACGACCACTCGATGTGGGGAAGCCTACGGCATCCGCGGCAGGGGTGTGGCGGATTTAAAAGAGTCTGGGCACTGTGTGAACCGAGGTGGGGGTTATGCAGCAGGGGGATTGGCGGATCAAGGCTTCGTGCCGTGATGAGGAGCCGGACCAGCTCTTCGTCCGGGGCGCGGAGCAGCGCAAGGCGAAGGTGGTGTGCCTGGGTTGCCCGGTGCGCACCGAGTGCCTCGCCGAGGCACTGGACAACCGGATCGAGTTCGGCGTCTGGGGCGGCATGACCGAGCGGGAGCGGCGCGCGCTGCTGCGCCGGCGGCCCGACGTCACGTCCTGGCACGAGCTCCTGGACACCGCGCGCCAGGAGCACCACGAGGAGAAGGTCGGGTAGTCACTCGCCCGCGAGCCGCCGGCCGATCTCGTGCAGGCCGGCCAGGTCGTGCACGTCGGCCGGCAGCGCGGGCACACCGACCAGGGGCACGTCGGGGTGCGCGCGGGTGAACCGCGCGAGCAGTCGCCTCTCCCGATCGGCGACGGCCGCGCGGTCCGCGTGCACCCGCAGCACGGCGGCGGCCAGCGGGGCGTCCCCGGAGCGCTCCAGCCGGTCCGCCGCGGCCAGCGCGCCCGGTGCGGGCAGGGGGGCCAGCACCGGGTGCGTCCGGTTGGCGACCAGTCCGTTGATCGGCATGCCCTCCGCCGACAGGCGCTCCACGAAGTAGCTGGCCTCGCGCAGCGCGTCCGGCTCGGCCGCGGCGACCACCAGGAACCCGGTGCCGGGCGAGCGCAGCAGGTCGTAGGTGGCCTGGGCGCGCTGCCGGAAGCCGCCGAACATGCTGTCGAACGCCTGCACGAACGTGGAGGCGTCCTGGAGCAGCTGGCCGCCGACGATGGTCGACACGGCCTTGGTGAACAGGCCGAAGCCCGCGCCGACGATCTTGCGGATGCCGCGCCCGCCCGCCCGCGCCGGCGCGGACAGCATCCGGATCAGCCGGCCGTCCAGCACCGTCGACAGCCGCTGCGGCGCGTCCAGGAAGTCCAGCGCGCTGCGGCTCGGCGGGGTGTCCACCACGATCAGGTCCCACTCGCCCTGCGCGACGAGCTGGCCCAGCTTCTCCATCGCCATGTACTCCTGCGTGCCGGAGAACGACGTGGAGATCGTCTGGTAGAAGGGGTTCTGGAGGATCTGCTCCGCCCGCTCGCGGCCCGCGTGCTGCCACACCATGTCGTCGAACGTGCGGCGCATGTCCAGCATCATCGCGTGCAGCTCGCCCGCGGGCTCGAACCCGTCGACCTCGACCCGGCGCGGGTGGTTGCCCAGCTCGCGCAGGCCCAGCGACTGGGCCAGCCGGCGCGCGGGGTCGATGGTCAGCACGACGGCCCGGCGGCCCCGCTCGGCGGCCCGCACGGCCAGCGCGGCGGCCGTCGTCGTCTTGCCGACGCCGCCCGACCCGCAGCACACCAGCACCCGGGTGGCCGGGTCGTCCAGCAGGTTGTCCACGTCCAGGCGGTTCATCGCACACCCCGTCCGACCAGCACCTCGGCCAGCTCGTAGAGCGCGGCCACGTCCACCCCGTCGGTCAGCTCGGGCAGCTCCAGCGTCGGCAGGTCCGCCTCGGCCAGCAGGTCCTTGGCCTGCTCCTCCATCCGGACCCGGACGGCGTGCTCCACGGTCTGGTCGACCAGCCCGCCGAGCACCTCGTCGGCCACCTCCAGCCCGGCGGACGCCAGCCCGGCGCGCAGCCGCTCGGCGTCGACCCGCCCGGCCGCGGCGGAGGCGATCGAGCGGGCGGGCAGCCGGGGCGGCCGGACCCGGTTGACGAACACCGCGCCGGGCCGCAGGTCGGCGGCGTCCAGCTCGGCGACCGCGTCCAGCGTCTCGCGGACCGGCATCTCCTCCAGCAGCGCGACCAGGTGCACGGCCGTGTCGCCCGAGTGCAGCAGCGTCACCACGCCCTCGCTCTGGCCCTTGATCGGCCCGACCTTCGCCAGGTCCGCCATCGCCCGGGTCACGTCCAGGAACCGCACCACCCGGCCGGTGGGCGGGGCGTCGAGCACCACGGCGTCGTACTCGTGCCGCCCGGCCCGGCCCGCCCGCCGCACGCACTCCTTGACCTTGCCGGTGAGCAGCACGTCGCGCAGCCCGGGCGCGAGCGTCGTGGCGAACTCGATCGCGCCCATCCGGCGCAGCGTCCGGCCCGCGAAGCCCAGGTTGTAGAACATGTCCAGGTACTCCAGCAGCGCCGCCTCCGGGTCGACGGCCAGCGCGCGCACCTCGCCGCCGCCGGGCGCGGAGGCGATGCGCTCCTCGGAGTACGGCAGCGGCGCGCGGTCGAACAGCTGCGCGATGCCCTGCCGGTTCTCGACCTCGACCAGCAGCACCCGCCGCCCGCCGGTCGCCAGCGCGAGGGCGAGGGCGGCGGCCACGGTCGTCTTGCCGGTGCCGCCCTTGCCGGTGACCACGTGCAGCCGGGCGCGGGTGAGTTCGTCGGTCCAGCCGTTCATCACCAGGTCAGCCTAGGCGCGCCCGGCTGAGAGCCGCTGGACGCGGTCAATCCGCCATGGTGACGAAGACCACCGCGATGGCCGTCGCCGCGACCACGCCCCAGGCCGCCACCGACGGCAGCAGGTACGCGATGAGCACGGCCACGACGCCCACCGCCGCCAGCCCGACCAGGCCCGCGCGCCACACGTCGGCGGCCCGGGAGTGCCTGCGGTCGCGCGCCTGCGCCATCCCGACGAGCACCATCACCAGCCCGCCGAGGACGAACGCGCCCGTCGCGACGACCCGCCACGTCTCCACGCGATCAACGTAGCGCCGGGGCGCCGGGTTCGGCAGGGTTCACCCAGACGAGGCTGGTGCGGACGTCCTCGCCCTCCTCGAAGTAGCGCAGCGCGCCCTCCGGGCTGGTGGTCAGCATCCTCAGGTCCCCCGCGGTCGAGGCGACCTCGGCGCGGTCCTCGAACGCCATGCCCCAGGCGGCGATCCAGTCCTCCTCGTCGTCCTGCTGCACCACCGCGAACAGCCGGGGCGCGTGCCGCGCCACGTCGATGCCGGTCATCCGTCCTCGTCCTCCCTGGTCTCGACGCGGCCCTCGACCACGCCGCGCTCCCTCGCCTCGGCCCACCGCACGGCCTGCCAGCCCACGTCGAGCAGCACCACGCCCAGCCGGCGCGCCCACTGCTCGACGGTCTCGGTGTAGTCGGTGGTGCTCCGGCCACCGGACTCGTCCAGCACCCGCGCGATGAACCGCTTGCACTCGTCCAGCGCCCGACCGGCCCCCGCGGCCATCTCCAACTCGTCGCGATCCATCCCGCCCCGTCCCCGGATTGCCCCACCGACGTGAGGACCCTAACATCTGTACTGTTCATGTCCTTGGTGTTCAGTCGGGTGATGTCGCGCGACGAACCACTACGCAGAGTGAGAAGGTTGAGTCGGATGGCGGATGGCACTACTCGCGGCAAGCGCAGGCTGGCGCGGTTCATCAAGCAGCTCCAGGAGAAGTCCGGGCTGACGGCCGAGGAGATCGCCCGGCGGACGCGGGTCTCCCGGCCGACGGTCACCCGGTTGCTCGCGGGCACACACCTGGCGCGGTGGCCGTCCGTGTCGGTGATCCTGGACGAGCTGGGCGCCGCGCCCGAGCAGAAGACGTTCCTGCTCCAGATGTGGGAGGTCGCGGACGTCGACAACGCGACGATCGAGCACGCGGCGGCCCTGCCGGTCAAGTACCGGCGGTTCCGGATGGACGAGCTGGAGGCCCACCGGGAGCGCGCCCTCGACTCCACCCACGTCCACGGCCTGCTCCAGACCGCCGCGTACGCCGAGGCGGTCGCCCACGCCTCGCACCGGGTGATCGTCGGCGACTGCTGGGACCGGACGGCCGCGGCCGAACGGCTGACGCGGCAGCAGCTGCTCGACCGCGAGGAGCCGTTCGAGTTCCACGCCCTGGTCGACGAGGCGGCCCTGCGCCGGATGGTCGGCGGACCCGAGGTCATGCGCGGGCAGCTGGACCACCTGGTGGAGGTGGCGGCGCGGCCGAACGTGACGATCCAGGTCCTGCCGTTCGGCATCGGCGCCTACGCCCCGCTGCTCAGCGCGCTGGTGCTGCTGGACTTCCCCGAACCGGACGCGCCCTGCGCGGCCTATACCGAAGAACTCTCGGGTCTTGCGATGCTGGAGGAGCAGGAGGAGGTGGAGCCGTTGGACGGCATCTGGCGCGACGCGGCGGCCTCCGCGCTCCCTCCGGACGAGTCCGTCGAGTTCATCAAGGCCGTTCGAGACACACTAGGAGACCGATGATCGAGCAGACCTGGCGCAAGAGCAGCCGGAGTTCGTCCGCCGCGCAGTGCGTCGAGCTGGCGGTGACGGGCAGCGCGACCGGTGTGCGGGACACCAAGAACCGCGACGGCGGCACGCTGGTCTTCCCGGCGCGGGCGTTCCGCGCGTTCGTCGCCGAGGTGAAGGCGGGCCGCTGACCGCCGGTCCGCGCGCTCTACACCAAGGGGGGTACTCGGTCGGGTGCCCCCCTTCCTCGTGCGGCTAGGCTGCGCGACATGACCAAGTGGGAGTACGCCACCGTCCCGCTGCTGATCCACGCCACCAAGGCGATCCTGGACCAGTGGGGCGATGACGGCTGGGAGCTCGTCACCGTCCTGCCCAACCCCAGCGGCGAGCAGCACGTCGCCTACCTGAAGCGGCCGAAGGCATGAGCTGGAAGTCCCGCCTGGCGGAGCTGGGCGTCGAGCTGCCCGCCGTCGCGGCCCCCGTCGCCGCGTACGTGCCGGCCGTGCGCTCCGGGTCGCTGGTCTACACGTCGGGCCAGTTGCCGTTCGTCGGGGGCGCGCTCGCCGCCACCGGCAAGGTCGGCGCGGACGTCAGCCCCGAGGAGGCCAAGGCGCACGCGCGGACCTGCGCGCTCAACGCGCTGGCCGCGGTCGAGGCGCTGGTCGGCGTCGACGCGATCGTGCGGGTGGTGAAGGTCACCGGCTACGTGGCCTCCGCCGACGGGTTCACCGGGCAGCCCGCCGTGCTCAACGGCGCCTCCGAGCTGCTGGGCGAGGTCTTCGGCGAGGCCGGCAGGCACGCCCGCGCGGCGGTCGGCGTCGCGGAGCTGCCGCTGGGCGCGCCGGTCGAGGTGGACCTGGTCGTCGAGATCGGGGAGTGAGATGTCCGACACCCTGCACGAGCTGCTGCTGCGGCTGGCCGGCCGGCTGCCCGACGACGTGCTGTGGCGGTTCCGCGACTGGGCCGCCACGGACGCGATCGCGGTGCTCGCGCGGGCGCTGCCCCGGACCCTGCTGCACGACCGGATCGGGTTGACCGACCACGAGCAGCGCCTGCTGGCCGACGGCCTGGTGCCGCACGGCGGCGACCTTTCCGCGATCAGTTCCGTCAAGGGACTGGACGAGGAGCCCGAACCCGGTTACACATTCACCCCGGAACCACCCGAACGGGTGTTGATGGGCGATTCCGCGACCGCAGTGCTGGGGGCGACCCTGCGCGGTCGCCCGGGAGTCGGCGAAGTCCGGACCACGTGGCGGCACGGCGGGGACGGGGCCGGGAAGGTCGTCCTGGTCACGGCCACGTCCGGGCACGCCCGCCTGGCGGGCGAGCTCCAGCGGGTGCTGCGGGCGCTCGGCGAGCACGACCCCCGCGTGGAGGTCCTGCCCGCCGGGGGAGACCTGCCGCCCTACCACCGGGCGGCGTTGGCGGCGTCGGAACTGGTGTGCACCGGGGCCGAGGCCGACGGGCACCTGGTGCCCGTGTAGAGCTCGTCGCTGCCGCGCGGGCCGGAAGGAGAGCAGGCGTGACGAACGACGGAGTGGGACTTCCCGTCCGTTTACACGACCTCCTGTTGGCGTTGGCCGGACGCGTCGACGACGACGCGCTGACCCAGGCCCGGGAGCTGCTGGCGGTGGCCGAACTCGACCGCGCGGTCGAGTTGCTGGTCGGCTGCCTGCTGGCGGGGCGCGTCCCGGTGTCGGTGGACGAGCGCCACGAGATCGGCCGGCTGCTCGGCGAGGTGCGGTCCGACCCGGCGCTGGCCGACCGGCTGTTCGCCGTCGAGTCGGTCCCCGTGCCGCGCCACCGGTTCACCGACGAGTCCGACCCGGCCGAAGGGCTGGCCGAGGTGCTGGGCAGGACGGCCGCGGTGCTGCCCGACGTCCGGTCCGTGCGGGCGACGTGGCGGTCCACCCCGGCCGGCGCGACGCCCGGCCCGCTGCCGCAGCGCGTGGTGCTGGTGGACATCGGCCCGGCCGGTTTCGCGCCCGCGACCGCGTACCGGGTCGACACGGTGCTGCGGAAGGCCGGCATCCGGGCCGTGGTCGAGGTGCTGACGGTCGGCACGCCGCTGGGCGAGTACCACGCGGCGGCGGTGACGACGGCCCGCGAGGTGTTCTTCCGGACGGCGTCGGCGGCGACCGCGCCGCCGGACCGGCCGGCCTGGTTCGACGGGGTCGAGGTCCGGGACGAGGCACCGGTGGTCGAGCCGGAACCGGTGCCCGCGGACCACCCCGAAACCGGCTCCGAGCCCCGTCGCGCGCGGTCCGACCCGTTCGAGGGGGCGCAGCCCTTCCCGCCCAAGCCGGTGAAGCGGTTGCCGGTGCGGGAGCAGGCGGAGGAGCCGTCGGCGCCCGAGTCCCGGCGCGGCCGTTCGGGCGACCGCTCCAACGGCGCCCGCGCCGGCCGCGACCGCTTCCGCGACGGCGCCCCGCACGAGGACCGCCCGCAGGACGACGGGCCGGGCGACGACCCCTCGGCCGGTTCCCGCGGCGACCGCTCGCACGACGGCGCGCACCGGGGCCCGCACGACGTGGAGGCCCACCGGCCGCCCGGCGACGGGTCGTTCCAGGCGCCCGCCGACGAGCAGCCCCGGTCGCTCGCCGACGAGCCGCCGCGGTCCCTCGTGGAGGAGCCGCCCCGGTCGCTCAGCGAGGAGCCGGCGCTGCCGCCCGACGAGGAGCCGACGCCGCCGCGGTCCGAGGAGCCGGCGTCGCGGTCCGAGGAGCTCCCGCCGTCGCTGCCGGGGGAGTCCCCGCTGTCGCGGTCCGAGGTGACGACCGAGCTGCGCCCGGACGACCTGGCGGCCCTCCAGGCGGCGCTGGCGGAGGGCCAGCCGCCGTCGGCGGTGCACGTGTCGCCGACCGTGGACGCCAAGCTCAGCGACCGCGAGCGGGCGCTGCTCCAGCAGCTGCACGAGGAGCTGGCCCAGCGCGAGCAGCAGTCGTGGCCCGTCGAGTTCGTGAACGGCGTGCCCAAGCCGAACAACGGCAAGTACCCCGGCTGACCGCCCGGGACCGGGAGCGCCGGCCGTCCCGCCACCGCGACGGGACGACCGGCGCTTTCCCGTGTGACCTCACTCACTCCGCCGGCGGGGCGCCGCGGAGGTGAGCGGCGGCGGACTCCGCCTTGCGCTGGGCCTGGTCGATGATCCGCTGCAGGTGCAGGCCCCGGTGGACGTCGCAGCGGTGGGTCGTGGTGCCGCTGTCCACCATGGCCACGAAGTCGTCCAGCAGGTTGGTGTAGCACTGCTGGGCGGTGGTGCCGCGGTCGGCGAGGACGCGGTAGCCGTGGTCGCCGTAGACGCTGACCTCGGAGACGCCCGGGTTCAGCGGCACCGCCATGCTCAGCGAGGCGCTGCTGGTGGCGCCGCCCTCGTGGGCCAGCACCAGCTGCCACAGGCCGCTCTCCGAGCGGTGGGCGGCGATCACGTCGGTGATGCGGCCCAGCGCCGCGTCGAGCAGGTCGAACGCGTGCGGGCCGACGTCGTGCAGCGGGCCGCGGTCGTGCCGCCAGGGCGAGTCGGCGTACGGGCCGCCCAGCAGCGCGCCGTTCAGCCAGCGGGCGGCGCCGCCCACCCAGCCGCCCACCTCGCGCAGCTGGCGCAGCTGCTCCTCGGTCTCCGGGGCGAACCGCCTGGTGAGCACCACCAGGGACGCCACGCCGGCCCGGTCGACGGCCTCCGCCAGGCGCTCGGCCTCCGCCACCGCGGCCGCGATCGGCTTCTCCAGGATCAGGTGCTTGCCCAGCCCCGCGGCCCTGGTCGCGATCCCGGCCTGGACCTCCGGCGGCACGGCGAACGCCACGGCGTCCACCGCGGACAGCAGTTCGTCCAGGTCCGCGGCGACCTGCGCGCCGTGCGGTTCGGCCAGGGCGGCGGCGGCCTCGGGCCGACGGGCCCAGACCGAGGTCAGGCGGGTGCCGGGGTGGTCGGCCAGGCTCGGCGCGTGCACCCTCCCGGCCCACGGGCCGGCTCCGACGAGCCCGACGCGCAGCTGTTCGTCCACGGGGTCCATCTTCACGGGGTCCATCCTTCAGCGGCCACCGGAGTACGTCGAGGCGGGGACGGAGATCAGCCCCCCGTTGTCGAAGCGCAGCTCGACGCGGTCCGGGTGGCGGACGACCTGCGGGGTGTGGCCCCAGCCGCGCGGGATCCCGACCACGTGCCCGTAGTCCTCGGTCGAACCGAGCAGCACCTCGTACCCGGGTGCGCCGACCAGGGCCTCGGACTTCTTCACCCACACCCCGGGTGTGCCCGGGTCGGAGCCGACGGTGCTGGTGAGGGGCAGGAAGGCGATCAGCGCCAGGGCGGTGGTCAGCCCCGTGGCCGCGAACGCGCCGACGACGAACATCATCACGTTGACCAGGCAGCCCTTTTTCGCGGTGTCCACGGGCGGTGATCCTCGTCGTAGGCTCGGGACCGTGCGCGAACTCCCCCAGGAACTGCTCCTGCCGCCCGGCCTGGTGCCCGACGTCGCCCCGGCCGTCCCGGCGACCCCGCGGGACGCGGCGACCGTGATGCTGCTGCGCGACGGCGACGCGGGCGTCGAGGTCTTCCTCCAGCGCCGCGTGCTGGGCATGGCGTTCGCCGGCGGGATGACGGTCTTCCCCGGCGGCGGGGTCGACCCGCGCGACGCCGACGCGTCCGTCGCGTGGGCCGGGCCGCCGCCGGAGTGGTGGGCCGAGCGGTTCGCGTGCTCGCCGGAGCTGGCGCGGGCGCTGGTGTGCGCGGCGGTGCGGGAGACTTTCGAGGAGTCCGGGGTGCTGCTGGCCGGGCCGTCCGCCGACTCCGCGGTGGCGGACACCGCGCCGTTCACCGCGGCGCGGGCGGCGCTGGTGGCCCGGGAGCTGTCGCTGGCGGGGTTCCTCGCCGACCGGGGGCTGGTGCTGCGGGCGGACCTGCTGCGGCCGTGGGCGAACTGGGTGACGCCGCCCGAGGAGCCCCGCCGGTACGACACGCGCTTCTTCGTCGCCGTGCTGCCGGGCGGCCAGCGGGCGGACGGGTGGACCACGGAGGCGTCCGACGCGGTGTGGCAGACCCCCGCGCAGGCGCTCGCGGACTGGCGGGACGGCCGGCGGATGCTCATGCCGCCGACCTGGGTGGCGTTGTCGGAGTTGGCCGGGTTCCGGGGGGTGGCGGACGTGCTGGTGGCGGAGCGGGTGGTGGACAAGATCATCCCGAAGGTCGTGCGGGACGGCGACGAGGTCCGGGTGGTCCTGCCGTGAGCCCGGCGTACGGGCGGTTGCGGGAGGTCACGCCGTTCGCGTCGGTGGTGCTCGCGGAGAACCCCTCGGTGATGACGCTGGAGGGCACCAACACGTGGCTGCTCCGCGCGCCGGGGTCGCGGTCGTGCGCGGTGGTCGACCCCGGGCCGCTGGACCGCGGGCACCTGGAGCGGGTGGCGGCGGCCGGGCCGGTGGACGTCGTGCTGCTGACGCACGGCCACCACGACCACTCGGAGGGCGCGGCGGAGTTCGGCGCGCTGGTCGGCGCGCCGGTGCGGGCGCTCGACCCGCGGTTCCGGCTCGGGTCGGAGGGCCTGGCCGGCGGGGACGTCGTGGTGGCGGGCGGGCTGGAGATCCGGGTGCTCGCGACGCCGGGGCACACCGACGACTCGCTGAGCTTCCTGGTGGAGGACGCGGTGCTGACCGGCGACACCGTGCTCGGCCGCGGCACCACCGTGCTCGACGGCCGGCTGCGGGACTACCTGGGGTCGCTGGAGGCCCTGGCCGGCCTGCCGCCGGGCACGGTGGTGCTGCCGGGGCACGGGCCGGAGCTGCCCGACGCCGCCTCGGTCGCCCGCACCTACCTGGCGCACCGGGAACAGCGGTTGGAGCAGGTGCGCGCGGCGGTGGCGGAGCTGGGCGGGTCGCCCTCGGCGCGGCAGGTGGTGGAGGTGGTCTACGCGGACGTGGACCCGGCGCTGTGGTCGGCGGCGGAGTGGTCCGTGCGGGCGCAGCTGGACTACCTGGCCGAGCCCTGACCCGCCCGGGGCCGACGCCCGCGTCGGGGACCTGCGGAGCGGTCCCGGCGCGGGCGGTCGGCACGTGTCCTCCGGTGCGCGCCCCGGACCTGCGGAGGTGGTCGGGGCGCCGGTGCGGTCGCGTCGCCCGCCGGCGGTGGTCAGGCCACCGTGCGCAGCGGCGCCACCAGGTACTTCAGCTCGACGCCGTCGTCACCGGGCCGGCCGGTGAGGACGGTCGAGCGCAGGCCGTCCTGGATGCGGAGCTCCACCTGCCGGCCGCTGAACGCCTTCAGCGCGTCCGCCAGGTACCCCGCCTGGAACGTCTTGGTGACGCGGTCGCCCCCGACGACCGCCCGGACCGACTCCTCGCGCTCCCCGTCCCGCGGGCCGCTGCCGCGCACCCGCAGCTCACCGCCCTCGACCCGGAGCGTCACGGAGCCGTGCGGGCCTGAGCACGGCGTCGCCCGGCGCACGGCCCAGGCCAGGGCGTCCGCCTCCACCACCACGGTGCTGTCGATGTCCGCCTCCAGCGGTTCTCGGGCCCGGTCGGTGGGTGGGGCGGCGTCACCGGGAGGTCGTCCCGGCGCTGCCGCCCGGCCGCGACGGGGCGGTGCGGACCCCGTCCGCGCGAATGGTGACGACAGTGTGGTGCGCACGGCGCGAGTCGTCACCCGTTGGCGCGGTCCGCGCTCGGACGTTCAGGGAACCTTCAGGCACCCGCCGTGCACCGCCCGTGTCAGCGGGAGACCAGGGCGACCTCGTCCCGGTGCGGCTGCGGCACGCCGGCCGCGACCGTGCCGCGGAACACCCAGACCAGCGCGGCGATCACCAGGCCGGACGCGGCGGCGGCCACGAACGCCGTCGGCGTGCCGTGCGCCTCGACCAGGTGGCCGCTGAGCGACTGGCCCAGCGCCAGGCCGACGGTCACCGCCGTGACGACCCAGCCGAACGCCTCGGTCGCCGTGCCCGCGGGCGCGACCTGCTCGATCGCGGCGGAGTGGGTGGTGGACTGCGGCGTGATCAGGGTGCCGACCACGAGCAGCGCCGCGCCCAGGCCGATCAGCGTCGTCGGGATCGCCAGCAGCAGCGACAGCAGCGCGAACCCGCCCAGCAGCACCGGCAGGCGCAGGTGCATGGCCTTGGGGAACGGCCGCATCGCGTACAGCACGCCGAACAGCACGGAGCTGACCGACCACAGGCTCAGCAGCAGCCCGCCCAGGCCGACGTGGCCCGCCTCGGCGGCGGCGGCCGGCACCGCGACCTCGATGAAGCCGATCGTCACGCCGAAGCCGAGCGCGGCCAGCGCGACCGTGCGCATCCCGGGCGACGCGAGCGCGCCCAGCAGGCTGCGGTGGGTCTGCTCGGGCTGCACGCCCCGGACCGTCGGGTTCAGGGCGAACCACAGCGCGCCGACGACCATCGAGGCCGCGGCGAGCACCACGCCCGTGCCCGCCCACGGGGCGGTGACCAGCAGGCCAGCCAGGCCGGGGCCGAGGATGAAGAAGACCTCCATGCTGATCGCCTCGTAGGCGAACCCGGCGTGGCGGGTCGAGCCGGGCGGCAGCACCCGGGCCCACAGCGCGCGGGAGGCGGAGCCGACCATCGGCTCGCTGATGCCGACCGCGAAGGCGACCGGCACCAGCACCGGCAGCGCGGCGCGCGCCTCGACGGCGGCCACCGCGAGCGCGACGAACAGCGCGAACGACGACACCGCGACGAGCAGCGGCCGGGTCGGGCCGAGGCGGTCCATCAGCCTGCCCTGCACGATCGAGCCCACCGCGACACCGACCAGCGACGACGCCGACACCAGACCGGCCGCCGCGAACGAGCCCGTCTCGCGCTGCACGTAGAGCAGCAGCGAGAGGCCGACCATGGCGATCGGCAGCCGGGCGAGCAGGGACGCGACGACCGGACCGCGCATCCCGGGGGTGGTCAGGGCAGCGCGGTAGTCGGAGAGGCGGGCAGACTGGGACATGCGTACCAGTATGCAGGACACTGGTACGGGCGTACCAGTGCTTTGCCGGCGACGTCCATCACCCGGAACCGGTGTTGCGATTCGGTCACAACATTGGGATGACCGGGTGAAACCGGGCAGCGAAAGCGCTGCACAGAAGGTCCTTGAGGGTGAACGGGCTTGAGTTGCGGGGTAGGGGCCGTGCGATGGTGGAAGCACCACGCCGACCCGTTTCCCGCGAGGTCAGACGGGGTAACCAGACCTCCTTCCGGCGCTCGAGGGTCGGGGCCTGCAGACGCCGGAGGTGTGGGAGAAGCGCGGTCTGTCGGGGGATGGGCTGCGCGAACAACAAGGCCGGTGCGCCGCGTCGGGGGCGGCGCCCGGCCTTGTTGTGTTGGATTGCCGCTGCTCCGCAGGCGGCGGCGAGGTCGCCTGGAAGTCGGCGCGTTGCGCGCGAGCCTCGCCGCGATCGAAAAGCGTGATCGCGGCGAGGCTCGGGCACAACACACCGACGCGACTGTGTCATGGCCGCTGCTCCGCAGGCGGCGGCGAGGTCGCCTGGAAGTCGGCGCGTTGCGCGCGAGCCTCGCCGCGATCGAAAAGCGTGATCGCGGCGAGGCTCGGGCACAACACACCGACGCGACTGTGTCATGGCCGCTGCTCCGCAGACGGCGGCTCGGTCGCCTGGAAGTCGGCGCGTTGCGCGCGAGCCTCGCCGCGATCGAAAAGCGTGATCGCGGCGAGGCTCGGGCACAACACACCGACGCGACCTCGCGGGTGCGGGGTATGAGCCTCGCGGGTGCGGGATTGCTGTGCGGGTTGGTCAGCGGGCTCGGCGGGCCAGGCGCTCCGGGTCCAGGATCAGGACGCTCTTGCCCTCCAGGCGCAGCCAGCCCCGGTGGGCGAAGTCGGCCAGGGCCTTGTTCACCGTTTCCCGCGAAGCGCCCACGAACTGGGCGATCTCCTCCTGCGTCAGGTCGTGCGTGACCCGCAGCAGGCCGGCCTCCTGGCTGCCGAAGCGCTGCGCGAGCTGCAACAGCGCCTTGGCGACGCGGCCGGGCACGTCGGTGAAGATCAGGTCCGCCAGCATGGAGTTCGTCCGGCGCAGCCTGCGCGCCAGCGCCCGGAGCAGCTGCTCCGCGATCTCCGGCCGGTTGGTGATCCACTGCCGCAGGGCCGGGCGGTCCATGCTCACCGCGCGCACCTCGGTCACCGTGGTCGCCGTCGACGTGCGCGGCCCGGGGTCGAAGATCGACAGCTCGCCGAACATGTCGGAGGGCCCGAAGATCCCCAACAGGTTCTCGCGGCCGTCCGGCGACTTGCGACCGATCTTCACCTTGCCGGACTGGATGATGTAGAGCCGGTCGCCCGGCTCGCCCTCCGCGAAGATCACGTGGCCGCGCGGGAATTCAACGGACTCCAGCGTCTGCGCCAGTGCCTCCGCTGCCGCCGGTTCAACCCCCTGGAAAATGCCCGCGCGGGCCAGGGTCTCGTCCACCTCGTCCCTCCTGTCGAGACGCGACGGCTGGTCGAGCGCGTTCCGCCTTCTGGCGGATCAGCGCCTTGCCGTCGATCACTGAGTGCAGTCTAAGCGCTGTGCGATGGATCGCCTTTCGGCGCGCCGTCGACCCAGCCCCGGACAGCCCGATGAGGCCCGCCGGGTTGCCCCCGTGGGCCTCGCCGGTTCCTTGCCCCGCTAGCGGCGGGCGCGCCGCTGACGCAGGTTCCTGGCACGACCGCCCAGCCTGCGCAACCGGAACAGCTCCAGCGCGCGGCCGATGCCGTGCCCGTAGAGCGCCCTGACCTCGTCGGGGCGCGCCGACTCCAGGAACTCCTCGACCTCGTCCTCCTGGACGGCGACGTGGCGGAGACGAGCTTCGACGCGCTCCATGAAGAGCGCGAAGAACATGATCACGATCGGAACGGCGATGACGAACCAGGCAGTCATGATGGCTCCGATCCTTGCGCATCACCTTGGGTGGCGCATCCGAGGGGGTCTCGACCGGCGTGCGGGAGTCGTCTTGTATGGAGGGACGCGCATCCCGCCCGCGGGTTGCTCGCCGTCCCGTGAGTACCCGCGTCAACCCCCTCGAACCGACTCCACCCACCCCATCCCGACTCCCACCCGCTCGGCCCAACCCCAGACCCGCCTCCGCCACCCAAGATCGCACCTGACGCCCACTTAGGACGCCCCGCGAGGTCGCGTCGGTGTGTTGTGCCCGAGCTTGCCTGCGATCACGCTTTTCGATCGCAGGCAAGCTCGCGCGCAACGCGCCGACTTCCAGGCGACCGAGCCGCCGTCTGCGGAGCAGCGGCAATTAGACGCAGTAACGTAAGTGGCATGGCGGCTCGCAGCACGGTGAAAAAGCCGGAGACTCCGCTCGGCCTCACCCGGCGGGCGCGGCGGATGGTGCGGATCCTCCAGCTGGGGTACCCCGACGCGCACTGCGAACTGGACTTCGCGAACCCGCTGGAGCTGCTGGTCGCGGTCGTGCTGTCCGCGCAGACCACGGACGTCCGGGTCAACCAGGTCACGCCGGCGCTGTTCCGGCGCTACCGCAAGGCCGCCGACTACGCCTCCGCCGACCGCGCCGAGCTGGAGGAGCTGATCCACTCCACCGGCTTCTACCGCAACAAGGCCGCTTCGCTGATCGGCCTGGGCGCGGCGCTGGTCGAGCGGTTCGGCGGCGAGGTGCCCGGTCGGCAGGCGGACCTGGTCACGCTGCCCGGTGTCGGGCGGAAGACGGCGAACGTGGTGCTCGGCGACGCGTTCGGCGTGCCCGGCATCACGGTGGACACCCACTTCGGCCGCCTGGTCCGCCGCTGGGGCTGGACCGCGGAGGAGGACCCGGTCAAGGTCGAGCACGCCGTCGGCAAGCTGGTCGAGCGCAAGGACTGGACGCTCCTGTCGCACCGCACGATCTTCCACGGCCGGCGCGTCTGCCACGCCCGCACACCGGCGTGCGGCGCGTGCCTGCTGGCGCCGCAGTGCCCGTCCTACGGCATCGGCCAGGTGGACCCGGCGAAGGCCGAGAAGCTGGTCAAGGGCGAGGAGGCGCCGCACCTGATCGCGCTGGCCGAGCGCGTGCGGGCGGGGGAGAGGCTGGCGTGAGCCGGGGAGCGCGCTGGGCGGTCGTCGTGCTGGTGCTGGCCGTCGCCGGGGCGGTGGCCCTCTGGCCGCGCACGCCGGACGCGGTGCAGGAGGGCGCGGTCGAGCGGGTGGGGCCGCCGCCGCAGGACCTGGGGCTGCTGCGCGAGCGGGCCGCGCTGCGGGCGTGCCCGCGCGGCGAGGGCGGTCCGCCGGTGCTGCGCGGGGTGTCCGCGACCTGCCTCGGCGACGGCGAGCAGGTCGACGTGGGCTCGCTGCCGCCCGGCCGCGCGGTGGTGAACTTCTGGGCGACCTGGTGCCTCCCCTGCCACGACGAGCTGCGCGTGCTCGACGAGTACGCCGCCCAGCCGGGCGCGGTCCCCGTGCTGACGGTGCTGGTGGGGAGCAAGGAGGGGGACGGGCTGGAGCTGCTGGCGAAGCTCGGCGTCCACCTGCCCGCGGTGTTCAGCGAGCAGGACGCGGTGCGCCGGGCGGTGCGCACGCCGCCGCGGCTGCCGGTGACCTACGTGGTGGACGGGGGCGGGTCGCTGGTCGAGGTGACCGATCCCATCGTGCTGACCAGCGTCGACCAGGTGCGCGAGGTGGTCGGGTGACCGCCCTGGCGAGCCCGCAGGACGTCCCCGAGTGGATGGCCGGGCTGGTCAAGGCCGCCGCCGAGGTCGACGCCCGGGCGCTGACCAGGATCACGCCGCCGCCGGACGGCTCGGGCCGGCGGGCGGCCGTGCTGATGCTGTTCGGCGACGGCCCGGACGGGCCGGACGTGCTGCTGCTGCGGCGCTCGGACACCCTCGGGTCGCACCCGGGCCAGGTCGCGTTCCCCGGCGGGGCGGCCGACCCGACCGACGACGGGCCGGTGGACACGGCGCTGCGCGAGGCGTTCGAGGAGACCGGGGTGGTGCGCTCCGGCGTCCGCCCGGTGGCGGCGCTGCCCGAGCTGTACGTGCCGGTGTCCCGGTTCCTGGTCACGCCCGTGCTCGCGCACTGGGCCGCGCCGTCGCCGGTCGCGCCGGTCGACCCCGCCGAGACCGCCGCCGTGGCGAGGGTCCCGGTTTCGCACCTGGCCGATCCGGCGAACCGGTTCCGGGTGGCCCACTCGTCGGGTTACGTCGGACCCGCGTTCTCCGCGCCTGGCATGTTGGTGTGGGGCTTCACCGCGGGCCTGCTCGACCGGATGCTCGCGCTGGGCGGTTGGGAGCGCCCGTGGGACACCACCGACGTGCGCGACCTTGAGCTAGCGTTGCGCGCTACGTGACGGCGGAGGGTTGGGCGGCGTGAACTGGGTTGACCTGCTGGTGCTGGCGCTGGCCGCCTTCGCCGCGGTCTCGGGCGCCCGGCAGGGCATGGTCGTCGCGCTGCCCGCGTTCGTGGGCGTGCTGGTCGGGCTGGTGCTGGGCACGCAGCTCGCGCCGCTGGTGGTCGCCCGGTTCGACAACGTCGTGACCAAGGTCGTGTTCGCGGTCGGGATCGTCGTCCTGCTGGTGGCGCTCGGCGAGACGCTGGGCGTGTACGTGGGGCGGATCATCAAGCCGCGGGTGAACTCCAGCCCGCTGCGCGGCGCGGACAACGCGCTGGGCGCGATCGTGCAGGGCGCGGTGGTGTTCGTGGTGGCGTGGATGATCGCGCTGCCGCTGACCGTGGTGGCGGGGCTGCCGTCGCTGGCGAAGGCGCTCAACCAGTCGGTGATCCTGTCGACGGTCGACGACACCATGCCGCAGGCCGCCCGGACGCTGTCGGAGGAGCTGCAGGACCTGTTCGACGTGTCGGGCTTCCCGGCGGCGGTCGACCCGTTCGACCGGACCCCGCTGAAGGAGGTCGGGCCGCCCGACCCGGCGCTGTCGGCGAGCCCGGTCGTGCAGGAGCTGCGGCCGTCGGTGCTGAAGGTGCGCGGGCGCGCGCCGTCGTGCTCGCGGGCGCTGGAGGGCACCGGGTTCGTCATCTCGCCGGAGCGGGTGATGACCAACGCGCACGTCGTCGCCGGCACCACCGAGGTGGCGGTCGAGGTCGGGCGCGGGCAGTTCGACGCGACGGTGGTGCACTACGACGCGCAGACCGACATCGCGATCCTGGCCGTGCCGGACCTGAGCGCGGCCCCGCTGGAGTTCCGGACCGACGAGATCGAGCAGGGCGAGGACGGGATCGTGCTCGGGTACCCGCTGGACGGCCCGTACACGGCGTCCGAGGCGCGCGTGCGCGAGCGCATCCCGATGCTGCGCGGGCCGGACATCTACGACGCGGCCACCGTCACGCGGGACGTCTACACCGTGCGGGCGAAGGTGCGCAGCGGCAACTCCGGCGGCCCGCTGGTCGACCCGCAGGGCCGGGTGATGGGCGTGGTGTTCGGCGCGGCCGTGGACGACCAGGAGACGGGTTTCGTGCTGACCGCGCAGGAGGTCGCCGACGAGGTGGCGAGCGCGCCGTCCCTGGTGCGGCGGACCTCCACCCAGACCTGCGCGTCCTGAGCACCGCGCCCGGTGGTCGACTGGTTACCCGGCCCCGTGGGCGCGATCGGGTACCTCGACGCGGTGGCGGCGCACGAGACCGCCGAGGACTGCAAGTCACGGCTGCTGGGCGCGCTGGACGTGCGCCCGCGGCACACCGTGCTCGACGTGGGGTGCGGGCCGGGGACTGACCTGCCGGCGCCGGCCGACGCGACCGCGGGCCGGCGGGTGGCCCGGCCGGCGGAGGAGGCGGGTTCGACGTGGAGCTGCGGATCACCGCACCGGTGTTCCGGGACTTCGGGCCCGCCGACGACACCCTGGGGCTCGGCCGCAGCGCCGAGCGGGCCGTGCGCGCCGGCCGGCCGGACGCCGGGGCGGCGGCCCGGTGGCCGGCCGACCTGCGGTCCGGGCGCTTCCTGGCGACCTCCATGCTGTTCACGACCGTGCTGCGCCCCGCGGGCGGCTGAGCCGCGGCGCGGTCGGGTTCCGGCGCCGCTCAGCGCGCCGCCAGGAACCCCGTGATCAGCCGGGAGGAGGTGTGCGGCGCCTCCTGGTGCGGGAAGTGGCCCGCCTCGGGCAGGCTGTGGAACCGGGCGCCCGGCCCGGTCCAGCGGCCGGAGTCGACCGCGGTGGACTCCAGCATCACCGGGTCCAGCGCGCCGTGCAGCTGCAGCACCGGCACGTCCAGCCGGCGGTCGACGGCCTCGGCGAAGCGGCGGCCGTCGCCGCGCAGCTGCGAGCGGACCGCCCAGCGGTAGTACTCCAGCGCCGAGTGCGCGACGCCCGGCACGAGCATCGCCTCCCGGTTGCGCCGCACGACCTCGTCGAACTCCGGCGCGACGGTCCACTTGGGACCGGACCACGCGGCGAGCAGCCGGCCCACCGCCGCGCCGCCGTCGGCGGTCAGCCGGCGCTCCGGGTACACCGGCAGCTGGAAGCGGAACAGGTGCCCGGCGGCGCGCCCCTGGCCGCGCGGGTGCCGCCGGACGGCCCGGCGCAGCGCCAGCGGGTGCGGCGCGGACACGGCGGTGACCGAGCGCACCAGCCGGGGGTGCATGGCCGCGACCGTCCACGCGAGCATCCCGCCCCACGCGTGCCCGACGACGTGCGCGCGGGACGCGCCGAGCGCCTTCACCAGGCCGGCGACATCACCCGCCAGCGTGAAGCCGTCGTAACCGCGCGGGGGTTTGTCCGAGTCGCCGTAGCCGCGCAGGTCGACCGCCACCGCCCGGTAGCCGGCCTCGGCCAGCGCGACGAGCTGGTGCCGCCAGGACCACCAGAACTCCGGGAACCCGTGCAGCAGCAGCACGAGCGGGCCGTCGCCCAGCTCGGCCACGTGCAGGCGGATGCCGTTGGCGGACACGTCCCGGTGCGCCCAGGGTCCGGCGACCCGGGCGGTGGACGGGTCCGGCGGCAACCGCGCGGTGCGGCTCAGGACCCGTCGCCGCGGTGGCGCAGCACCGCGACGGTGTCCCTGGCCGAGTCGATGGTCCGCCGGGGCGCGCGCAGCTTGCGCACCTTGCGGTAGCCCAGCAGCGCGAACCCGGCGGCGGCCACCAGCATCAGGCCGAACACGATCAGGAACGCGGCCCACCGCGGCAGCCACACGTCCAGCAGCTCGGCGCCGAAGAGGAAGAAGAAGAAGGAGCTGAACAGCAGCACGGTCAGTGCCACGATGAAGTAGACGCTGCCCTTGACGCCCTTGCGCACCTCGCCGGCGATCTCCGACTTGGCGAGTTCGACCTCGGCCCTGACCAGCGTGGACAGGTGGGCGGTCGCATCGCGCACCAGACCGCCGATGGACGTCTCCTCCGCGATCTTCGCCGCGCTCTCCGCGGTCAACGGGATGGACGGAACAGGTGGCAGCCCGCTGCCGTTGGTGTTCTCCCGAGCGGTGGTCACGCCGCTCATCGTGCCATGCACGCGCGCTCGGGGCCGTGCGACCGGCGGATCACGTGTCGCCTTCCGCCCACCCGCCGGCGCGCCGGTGCGCCCGACCACGCCGGACCGGCGGCGCCGCGGCGGGCGGCGAGGCCGCCGGCGGCCCCGCGCCGGCCGGGCTCCCCGGCCCACCTCGTCGCGGCGGTCGTGCCCGCGGGTGCCGCCCGCAGCGCGGCGGCACCCGCGGCGCCGTGCTCAGTCCTCCGCGGAGCCCGACTTGAGGCCGTTGGAGATGAGGTCCATCACGGACGAGTCGGCCAGCGTGGTGACGTCGCCGACCTGCCGGTTCTCCGCCACGTCGCGCAGCAGGCGGCGCATGATCTTGCCCGAGCGGGTCTTGGGCAGCTCCGGCACGACCATGATCTGCCGCGGCTTCGCGATCGGGCCGATCTCCCTGGCCACGTGCTCGCGCAGCGCCTTGATCGCCTCCGCGCCGGACGCCTCGTCGGCCACCCCGCCGCGCAGGATGACGAACGCGACGATGCCCTGGCCGGTGGTCGGGTCGCTCGCGCCCACGACCGCCGCCTCCGCCACGGTCGGGTGCGAGACCAGCGCCGACTCCACCTCGGTGGTGGAGATCCGGTGGCCGGACACGTTCATCACGTCGTCCACCCGGCCGAGCAGCCAGATGTCGCCGTCGGCGTCGTACTTCGCGCCGTCGCCCGCGAAGTAGAAGCCCTGCTCGGCGAACCGGGACCAGTAGGTGTCGCGGTAGCGGGCCTCGTCGCCCCAGATGCCGCGCAGCATCGACGGCCACGGCTCGTCCAGCACCAGGTAGCCACCGCCGCCGTGCTCGACCTCGACGCCCTGGTCGTCGACCACCTTGGCGCCGATGCCGGGCAGCGGGCGCTGCGCCGAACCGGGCTTGGTGGCCGTCGCGCCGGGCAGCGGCGAGATCATGATCGCGCCGGTCTCGGTCTGCCACCAGGTGTCCACGATGGGCGTCCGGCCGCCGCCGACGTTCTCCCGGTACCAGATCCAGGCTTCCGGGTTGATCGGCTCGCCGACGCTGCCCAGCACGCGCAGCGACGACAGGTCGTACTTGGCGGGGATGTCCGCGCCCCACTTCATGAACGTGCGGATCAGCGTCGGCGCGGTGTAGTAGATCGACACGCCGTACTTCTGCACGATCTCCCAGTGCCGGCCCTCGTGCGGGGTGTTCGGCGTGCCCTCGTAGACGACCTGCGTGACGCGGTTGGACAGCGGGCCGTACACGATGTAGCTGTGGCCGGTGACCCAGCCGATGTCGGCGGTGCACCAGTACACGTCGGTGTCCGGCTTGAGGTCGAACACGTTGTAGTGCGTGTACGACGCCTGGGTCAGGTAACCGCCGGACGTGTGCAGGATGCCCTTCGGGTTCCCCGTGGTGCCGGACGTGTAGAGGATGAACAGCGGGTGCTCGGAGTCGAACGCCTCCGGCGTGTGCCGGTCGGACTGCCGGTCGACCAGGTCGTGCCACCAGATGTCGCGGCCCTCGGTCCAGGCCACGTCGGTGTCGGTGCGCTTGACGACCAGCACGTGCTCGACGCTCGCGGCCTTGGCCACGGCTTCGTCCACGGCGGGCTTGAGCGGCGCGGGGTTGCCGCGCCGGTACTGGCCGTCGGTGGTGATCACCAGCTTGGCCTGCGAGTCCTCGATGCGGGTGCGCAGCGCCTCGGCGGAGAAGCCGCCGAACACGACGCTGTGCAGCGCGCCCAGCCGCGCGCACGCGAGCATCGCGAAGATCGCCTCGGGCACCATCGGCATGTAGATGGCGACCCGGTCCTCGGCCCCGACACCGAGTTCGACCAGCGCGTTCGCCGCCTTGGACACCTCGCGCTGGAGGTCGGCGTAGGTGATGGCGCGGCTGTCGCCGGGCTCGCCCTCCCAGTGGATGGCGACCTGGTCGCCGTGGCCGGACTCGACGTGCCGGTCGACGCAGTTGTAGGCGACGTTGAGCCGGCCGCCGACGAACCACCGGGCGAACGGGGCGTTCGACCAGTCCAGGACCTGCGTCCACCCGGTCTCCCACGCCAGCCGCTCGGCCTGCTTCGCCCAGAACGCCTCGCGGTCGGCACTCGCCTCCTCGTACAGCGCGGGCGTCGCGTTCGCCTGCGCGGCGAACTCCTCACCGGGCGGGAAGGTCCGGTTCTCGGTCAGCAGGTTGTCCAGGGCGGGTCCCTGGGCTTGCGGCTGGGTCATGGTGGGCGGACCTCCTGAAAATCCGTCGGGTGCGCACTGACGGTAGTGCGATCCGGTTCACTGCGCACCAAAAAGGTTCAGACCAATTTCGAGCACGCTCGAAACACGTGGGTAACTGTGTAACCCGCGCCGGCCCCCGCTGACCATGGCGATCCCGCTGGGTGACACCCCCTGACGCGACCGGAGGCCCTGTTCGTGACCAGTCTCACGCCCGCAGGGCCGCTTTGACGCCCGGCCACTCGTCGGCGGTCATCGAGTAGACGACCGTGTCGCGCAGCGACCCGTCCGGCCGGACCCGGTGCACCCGCAGGACGCCCTCGCGGGTCGCGCCGAGCCGTTCGATGGCGCGCTGCGACCGCGTGTTGCAGCCGTCGGTGTGCCAGCCGACGCGGTGCGCCTCCAGGTCCTCGAACGCCCGGGTGAGCAGCAGGAGCTTGGCGTCGCGGTTGAGCGCGGTGCGCTGCCAGCGCGTGCCGATCCAGGTGTAGCCGATGTAGAGGCCGCGGTTGCGCGGGTCGATCTCGTAGTAGGAGGTGGTGCCGGCGACCTCGCCGGTGCGCGGGTCGATCTGCGCCCAGGCGCGGCGGTCCGGGTCGGCGAGCACCTCCTCGACCATCGTGCGGGCCTCGTTGACGGTGGTGGGCTGCCGGACGCTGAGCCACGTCCAGACGTCCGGGTCCTTGCCCGCCTCCAGCAGGCCCTCGGCGTGGTCGAGGGTCAGCGGTTCGAGGCGCACGTGCTCGCCGATGAGGGTGGGGCGGTCGTACCAGCTCATGCCGGGGACGGTAGTGCTCGGCAGTGGCCACCCTGAATGGCCAATTCCGTGCTGATCGAGGAATCCACTTACCAGCGGGTAGTGTTCTCGGGCGTGACCGATCCGCTCGCCCCGCTGCTGGACCTGCCCGGTGTGGCCGACGCCGTCCAGTCCGCCCGCGACGCCGTGTTCGGGGTCCACCGGCACCGGGTCAACCTGCGCGGCTGGGCCACCACCGCCGCGGAGGCTTCGGTGCGGGCCGCGCGCGCGTCGGCGGCCCTGGACGGCGGCCCGAGCGGGATCCCCGAGGACGGGGCGGTGACCGACCCCGTGCTGGCGGGCGCGCTGCGGGTCGCCGAGTCGCTGGGCGCGGTGCTGCCCACCTGGCAGCGGGCGCCGCTGCAGGCGCTGGCCCGGCTGCACGTGCTGGCCGGCGCGGACCTGGGCGCGGAACCGGGCCGCCCGCGCCCGGCGCCGGGGATCTCCGAGCGGCTGGACCTGCTGGCCGGCCTGGTCACCGGCGGCACCGCCGTGCCCGGACCGCTGGTGGTCGCCGTGGTCCACGGCGAGCTGATGTCGCTGGCGCCGTTCCCGACCGCCAACGGCGTCGTCGCGCGGGCCGCCGCCCGGCTGACGTCCATCGCGACCGGCCTGGACCCCAAGTCGCTGGGCGTGCCCGAGGTGTGGTGCCTGCGCCGGCGCGACGACTACGCCGCCGCGCTGCACGGCTTCTCCACCGGGGAGCCGGCCGGGGTGGCCCGGTGGCTGCTGTTCTGCTGCCGGGCGCTGGAGGCGGGCGCCCGCGAGGCGCGCGGCATCGCGGACGCCGCCTCCGCCTAGAGCACCTGCCGGAGGGCGGCCGCGGCGCGCTCCGCGTCCCGGAAGGAGTTGTACAGCGGCGCGAAGCCGAACCGGAGCACGTCCGGCGGGCGGAAGTCGCCGATGACCTGCCGGTCGACCAGCCGCCGCATGACCCCCTCGGCGTCCGGGTGGCGCAGCGAGACCTGGTGGCCGCGCCACTCGTCGGCCGGGGTCAGCACCCCGACGCCGGGCAGGTCCTCGACCAGGGCGCGGAAGTGCGCGGTGAGGGCCAGGCCCTTGGCGCGCACGTCGGCCAGCTCGACCCGGTCCCAGACGTCCAGCGCCGCGTCCAGGGCCAGCATCGAGAGGATGTCCGGGGTGCCCACGCGGGCGCGCGAGACGCCGGGGCCGGGCACGTAGTCGGGTGCCATCGCGAACGGCACCCGGTGCCCCGTCCACCCGGTCAGCGGCTGGTGGAACCCCGGCTGCGCCGCGGTCGGCACGTAGAGGAACGAGGGCGAGCCGGGGCCGCCGTTGAGGAACTTGTACGTGCAGCCGACGGCGAGGTCCACGCCCAGGGCGTCCAGCTCGATCGGCAGCACGCCCGCGCTGTGGCAGAGGTCCCAGACGACCTTCGCGCCCACCTCGTGCGCCCGCGCGGTCAGCTCCGCCATGTCCAGCAGGCGGCCGGTCAGGTAGTCGACGTGGTTGAGCAGCACGACCGCCGTCCGCTCGGACAGGCCCGGCTCGCGCGGGTCGGCCGGCCGCAGCTCCAGCCCGGTCAGCTCCGCCACCGAGCGGGCGAGGTAGCCGTCGGTGGGGAACGTGCCGGCGTCCACGACGATCTCCGCGCGGTCGGTGCCGCGGACCGCCGCCATCAGCGCCTTGAACACGTTCACGCTGGTCGAGTCGCCCACGACCACCTGGCCGGGCGCCGCGCCGATCAGCCGGCCGATGCGGTCGCCGACCCGTTCCGGCGCCTCCCACCAGCCCTCCGACCAGCCGCGGATCAGCCGTCTGCCCCACTGGTGGGTGACGACCTCCTGGACGCGCGCGGCCACGTTCTTCGGCGGCGCGCCCAACGAGTTGCCGTCCAGGTAGACGACGTCGTCGTCCAGGTCGAACAGGTCCCGGACGTGGGCGAGGGGGTCGGTGGTCGGGTCGGCGGTCACACGTGGCTCCGCGCGGTCCAGAGCTCCGGGAAGACCGAGCGCCGGGCGCGCTTCTCCAGCCAGGCCACGCCGGCGGAGCCGCCGGTGCCGACCTTCGAGCCCATCGAGCGCCGGGTCGCCAGCAGGTGGTCGTGCCGCCAGCGGGTGAACTCCTCGGCGACGTCGGTCAGCGCCTCGCCCAGCTCCAGCAGGTCGCGGGAGCCGTCGCGGTAGATGTCCACCCAGGCGCGCTCGACGTCGTCGTGCGGCTCGTAGGGCTCGCTGAGGTCGCGTTCGAGCACCTCGTCGGGGATCGGCAGCCCCTGGCGGCGCAGGGCGGCGAGCACGTCGTCGTACAGGCTCGGCTCGTGCAGCAGCGCTTCGAGGGCGTCGTGCTGCTCGGGCACCGAGCGGTGCGGGACCAGCATGGACCGGGACTTCTCGCCGAGCAGGAACTCCACCTCGCGGTAGCGGCCGGACTGGAAGCCCGAACCCTCGCCGAGGGCGTCGCGGAAGGAGTTGAACTCGGTCGGGGTCATCCGGGCGATCGGCCGCCACGCGGCGTTGAGCGCCTGCATGTGCAGGTCGCTGCGCTTGAGCGTGCGGACGGCGGCGCGCAGGTCGTCGGCGCGCAGCTCGCGCTGCGCCTGCCGCCACTCGAAGCAGAGCAGGCCGAAGTACAGCTCCATGACCTGGGTGATCACCAGGAACGACATCTCACGCGGGTCCTGGGACCACTGCCGCTGCAACGAGTGCAGCACCGAAGCGTGCACGTACTCCTCGTAAGGCGTCGTGCCGCCGAAGTCCAGCTTGGGTGCGACCGGGCATTCCATGACTTCATCATGAAGGTGCGTTCTCCTGATCTGAATGGGCGTCGCGTGCCGTTCCCCGAGGAAGTTCTCATGGTCAAAAACTGTTTCCCGGTATAGCTTTCGGTTCATGAGCACGGAGTTGGACCGCGTCGACTGGGCGCTGCTGGAGGCGTTGCAGGAGGACGCGCGGCTCTCGTACAACGAGCTGGCTCGACGCGTGCACGTGTCGCCGCCGACCGCGGCGCAGCGGGTGCGGAGGCTGGAGAACGCCGGGGTGATCACCGGGTACCGGGCGACCGTCGACCCGACGGCGGTGGGGCGGTCGGTCGTCGCCCTGGTGCGGATGAAGTGCTACGGGGCGCGGTGCATCACCGTGCACCCCGAGCTGCTCGACGACTGCCCCGAGGTCGTGGAGGTGGTGCGGCTGACCGGGGACATCTGCTCGGTCGTCAAGGTCGTGACCAGCTCGATCGTCGAACTGGAGCGGTTGCTGGTGCGGCTGGGCGGGTACGGCGAGACGTCGTCCTCGATGGTGCTGTCGACGCCTATCCCGTGGCGCCCGGTGACAGCAGGGTGAGCGCCTGCCGGACGTGGCCCTGCGCGGCGTCCAGCGCCTCGGCGGCCCGCGCGGTCGGCACGTCGGCCAGCAGGTGCACCAGCGCCACCTTCAGGTCACCGCCCGCCGCGGCCAGGGCGGTGGTGCACTCGGCCTCGGCCAGGCCCGTGGCGTCGCGCAGGATGCGGACCGTCCGGCCGCGCAGCTTGGCGTTGGTGGCGCGCATGGAGACCATGAGGTTGGAGTAGGTGCGGCCCAGCCGCACCATCACGGCCGTCGAGAACGACGTGAGCACCAGCTTCTGGGACGTGCCCGCCTTCATCCGGGTGGAGCCGGCGATGGCCTCCGGGCCGGTGTCGACCGCGATCAGCACGTCCACGTCGACCGGGTGCGCCGTCGGGTTGTTCGACACCAGGACCGTGCTCGCGCCCAGCGCGCGCGCCTCCGCCAGCGCGGCGACCACGAACGGCGTGCGGCCCGAGGCGGTCAGGCCGACCACGACGTCGCCCGCCACCGCGTGCCGGCGGATCTGCGCGGCGCCGCCCGCCGCCTCGTCCTCCACGTCCTCGACCGCCTTGACCAGCGCTTCCGGTCCGCCGGCGTGGTGGGCGAGGAACCAGTCCGGCGGCGCGTTGAACGTCGGCGCCAGCTCGGCGGCGTCCAGCGTGGCCAGCCGACCGGACGTGCCCGCGCCCACGTAGTGCACCCGGTTGCCCGCGCGCAGGGCGCCCACCGCCAGGTCGGCCGCCCGCGCGAGGTCCGGGAGCACGGCCGCGACGGCGTCGGGCACCTGGTGGTCCTCGGAGTTGATCAGCCGCAGCACGTCCAGCGTGGACAGCCGGTCGATGTCCTCGGTGCGGGGGTTGCGGGCCTCCGTCGGCGACTCCACCCGGATCGCGACACCGTGCCGGGGCCGCGTCATTTACCGGTCTCCCGCCGGCGCCGGCCGTCGGGCCGGGCGCCGAGGCGGTGGCCCGACACCGCGTCGTAGGTGGCTTCGAGGGCGGTCTTGGCGCTGTCCACGTGCTTCTGCGCGACGCCGATGAACAGGCAGTCGATCACGGTCAGCTGCGCGATCCGGCTGGCCATCGCGCCGGAGCGGAACGTGGTCTCGCGCGCGGCGGTGGTGAGCACGTGGTCGGCGACCTCGCTGATCGGCGAGCGCGGGAAGTTCGTCAGCGCCACCGTGGTCGCGCCGTGGTCCTTGGCCACCCGCAGCGCCTCCACCGTCTCGGCGGTGGACCCGGTGTGCGAGATGGCCACCGCCACGTCGGCGCCGGTGAGCACGGCGGCCGAGGTGAGGGCGATGTGGGTGTCGTTCCAGGCGAAGCAGGTTCGCCCGATCCGGTGGAGCTTCTGCTGGAGGTCGAAGGCGACGAAGGCGCTCGCGCCGAACCCGTAGACGTCCACTCGCCGCGCGCCCGCGACCGCCTCGACCACCCGCTGGAGCGTGTCGACGTTCAGCTGCTCGGCCGTCTCCTCGACCGCGCGGGCGTCGGCGAACGCGACCTTGCCGACGACCTGGCGCAGGTCGTCGGCCAGGCCGATGTCGCCGCCCAGGTCGCGGTCGGTGCGGGCGGCCGTGCGGGCCGTGTCGGCCGCCAGCGCGATGCGCAGCTCCGGGTAGCCGCCGACGCCGATGGCCTTGCAGAACCGGGTCACCGTGGTCTCGCTGGTGCCGGCGGCCTCGGCGACCTCGGTGATGCTGCGGTGGGCGACCGTCGCCGGGCTGTCCAGCACGACCCGGGCGACCCGCTGCTCGGCGCGGGCGAGGCCCGGCAGCAGCGAGCGGATCCGGACGAGGGGGCTGGCGTCGGGGTTGTCGGTGGACACGTGGGAAACTTACTAACCGTTAAACGTAAAATCAACGCACAGTGTGGGGAAGTCGCCCGTCCGTGGACGAATCCCCTCCGGTGGCCTCACCGGTTCGGCCGAAAGCCGATCACCCGGTGACCGAACGCCACCCGTCGGCGCGCAGGGCGGCCGGTTCGCGCTCCGCGTCGACCAGCACCCCGCGGGCATCCGTCACCCGGACGGCGTCGACGTACGCGCCGCGACCGCCGTGCCCGTCGCCCCGCACGAACAGCCAGCGGTACCGGGCCGCCGCCTCCGTCACCAGCTCCACGCGCTGCCAGCGGCGCCCCCCGTAACCCGACAGCGTCGTCAGGTCCCGCCAGGTGGAGCCGTCGTCGCCGGCCTGCACCACGACCCGGTCGGCCGGGTCGAGGTCCACGAAGGCGCTGAACTCCAGCCGCTGCCGCCCGGACCGCCCGCCCAGCTCGCGGGTGGTGAGCGTGCCGCCGCCCGCGGTCGCGGCCCAGGCCGCCGGGCCGCGCCGGGGCTGCACCCGCAGCGCGTGGGCCAGGCCGTCGGCGACGGCGCGGCGGGCGGGGTTGACCGAGCCCCGGTCGCGGTCGGGGTGCACGCGGTTGGTGAGCAGGACGGCGATCGAGCGCGACAGCGGGTCGACGACCAGCGAGGTGCCCGTGAAACCGGTGTGGCCCGCGGTCCGCGGCGACGTCAGCGCGCCCATGTACCAGCGCTGGTCGAGCTCGAAGCCCAGGCCGTGCGCGTTGCCGGGGAACTCCTGGTTGAAGTCGGTCAGCATCAGCTCGACCGTCTCCGGCCGCAGGATCCGCCGGTGGCGGTGGCTGCCGCCGTTGAGGATGGCCTGGCCGAGCGTGGCGAGGTCGCGGGCGGTGGAGAACACCCCGGCGTGCCCGGCGACGCCGCCCAGCGACCAGGCGTTCTCGTCGTGCACCTCGCCGTGGACCAGGCCGCGGGCGCCCTGGAACTCGGTGGCGGCGATCCGGCCGAGCACGGCCCTCGGCGGGTTGTAGCCGGTGTCGGTGAGGCCGAGCGGTTGGGTGATGCCCTCCCGGACCAGGACGTCCAGCGGTGTGCCGGTGACCCGGTGGACGAGCACGCCGAGGGTGATCAGGTTCAGGTCGGAGTAGCGGTAGGCGGAGCCCGGCGGGCTCTCGGGCGCGACGTCCAGCACGGCCTTGATCCGGGCCGGGACGTCCGGGTAGCGCGACCAGAGCGGCAGCCAGGGTTCGAGGCCGGAGGTGTGGGTCAGCAGCTGCTCGACGGTGATCGAGGACTTGCCGTTGACGCCGAACTCCGGCAGGTACCGGGCGACCGGCGCGGCCAGGTCGAGCGTGCCGCGCTCCTGCTCGCGCATGACGACGATCGAGGTGAACAGCTTGCTGATCGAGGCCAGGTCGAAGATCGTGTCGGGCCGCATCGGCGTCCGCCGGTCCGCCGGCAGCTCGGTGCCGGCGGCGTCGGCGTACCGCAGCGCCCACCCGGCGGCCTCGTGGGTGACCACGCCGTCGTGGGCGAGCAGGGTCACCGCGCCGGCGAACAGCGGGCGGCCGGTCGCGTCGGGCGCGGTGTGGCGGCGCACCTGTTCCACCGCGGCGTCGATCGGCCCGCGGTCCAGCCCCACGTGCTCCGGCGCGCCCGGCCGCAGCACGTCGTCCGCCCACCCCCGGGCCGGGACGTCGAACCGCCCCGGCCGCCGGCGGTCCTGCGCGTCGCCCCCGGCCGGCTCCGGATCCGGGGCGTCCTCGGTCGACGTGCTCCCGGCAGCCGCGCTCCCGGCCGTTGTGCCCCCGGCCGTTGTGCCCTCGGTTGTTGTGCCCTCGGTTGTTGTGCCCCCGGCAGCCGCGCTCCCGGCCGTTGCGCCCCCGGTTGTTGCGCTCCCGGCCGTCGTGCCTTCGGTCGACATGCCTTCGGTCGTCACGTCCTCAGCCACCGGTCCATCCTCTGCCGCACTCGCGGTCGTGGGGGCGGTCGCCTGCCCGGCGCCTCCCGGGTGGACGCTCGTCGGGCCGTCACCCACCCGACCCGCGCCATCCACACCGACAGCGCCCCCGACCCCGTGAGCAGCGCCCCCGACCCCGTGGGCGGTAGGACCGACCCCGGCGGTGGCCTCGATCGCGTCGGCCGCGGGACCGACCTCGTGGGTGGCGACCACGACCCCGCGGGCAGCGGCGTCGGCGGTCGGAACGGCCCGCGGACCGGCCGCCGCCGGCGCGGTGGTGGCCAACGCGGTGGTGGCCAGGGCCAGGGCGGTCAGCAGGGTGCGCACGGTCGCTCCTTCACCGGTACCGGAGGTAGGGGCGGCGGAGGCGGTCGAAGTCGGCCAGCTCCCGGCCCCAGGCGGCGACCACCTCGTCGGCCCCCGCGCCCGCGTCGACCATGCGGCGCAGCCGGTCGGAGCCGGAGAGCTTGTCGATCCAGAGGTCCGGCCGCCACCCGAACACCCGCGGGTACCGGGCCCGCGCCGTGACGATCATCGCCACCGCCGCCCGGATCGCGTCGAACTCGCCGGGACGGGTGACGTGCAGGGCGACCCCGCCGCACACCTGGCCGGTGAACTTCCCGAACGTCGGCGTGAAGTGCGCCTCCCGGAACCGCACGCCCGGCAGGCCCAGGCCGTTCAGGTCCTCGGCCCACCGCCAGTCGATGCCCGGCGCGCCCACCGTCTCGAACGGCCGGGTGGTGCCCCGCCCCTCGGAGAGCACCGTCCCCTCGAACAGGCAGGTGCCGGGGTAGACCAGCGCGGTGTCCCGCGTCGGCATGTTCGGGCTCGGCGGCACCCACGGCAGCCCGGTGTCCAGCTCGTCCCGCCGCCAGCCGCGCACCGGGACCACCCGCAGCGCGACCCGCCCCCCGTCGTGCGGCAGGAACTCGCCGTTGAACAGCGCCGCCAGCTCGCCGACCGTCAGGCCGTGCTGCTGCACGATCGGCTTGCGCCCCACGCCCGTGGCGTGCGCCGGGTCGAGCTGCGGCCCCTTCGCGCCGCCGCCGACCGGGTTCGGCCGGTCCAGCACCACGAACTCGGCGTCGGCCGCCGCGGCGGCCTGCATCGCCGTGTACATGGTCCAGATGTAGGTGTAGAAGCGCGCGCCCACGTCGGCGATGTCGAACACCACCGTGTCGACGCCCGCCTTGGCGAACATGCCCGCGAGCTTCGCGCTGCCCGCCCCGTACGCGTCGTACACCGGGACGCCCGTGCGCGGGTCCCGGTAGTCGCCCTCCGAGCCGCCCGCCTGGGCGGTGCCGCGGAACCCGTGCTCGGGCCCGAACGCGGCCCTCGGCACGCGACCGGCCGCCACCATCGAGTCCACGACGTGCGTCTGGTCCCGCAGGACGCCGGTCGGGTTGGTGACCACGCCGACCGCGCGGCCGTCGAGCAGCCGCCAGCCCCCCGCCGCCGCGACCTCCGCCCCCGTCGCGAGCCGCCGCCCGCCGTCCTCCGCGACCTCCTCTTCCGCGCCCGGTCCACCCGCGCCCCCGCCTTCCGCTCCCCCCTCGGGCGGGAGCCGCCCGCCGTCCCCCGCCGCACCCCCGCCCTCCGCCACGAGCCGCCCACCGGCCGGGGTCGTCAGGGCGGGCACGGCCAGCGCCGCGCCGACGAGCAGGTGCCTGCGCTTCACCGGCCCCACGCCGTCACCAGCTCAGGCCGTGGCCGAACGGGTACGGCGTCGGGCCGGGCACCGCGACCGGCAGCCGGCCGGTCGGCCGCACCCGGCCGGTGACCACCCCCGCGACGGACGCCATCGACCCCGCGCCGGAGGAGTAGGTGGCCAGCCAGTTCGGCGCGGCGGTGTGGGCCACGTCGTACGGGTTCTGCACGGCCACCGCGACCACCGGTCTGCCCGTCCCGAGCAGCCTGGTCAGCAGCGCCTGCTGCGCGGGCTGCCCCGCGAGGCCGTTGGTCAGCACGACCACCAGGTCGGCGGACCGGGCGGCGTCGACCGCGGCGGCGATCCGGGCCTCGTCGGGTGCGCTGCCGGTGGGCAGGGCGGTGCCGCCGAGCAGGCCCGCGAGCGTGCGCGTGGTCGTCTCACCCCAGCCGGTGACCAGCGCCGCGGTCGGCTTCGCCCGCAGCGGCAGGGACTCGTTGCGCACGGCGGTCACCGTGCGGTCGGTGATCTCCTGGGCCGCGGCGGTGTTCTCCGGCGCGCCGACGACGGAGTCGACCGCGCCCTCGTCCACGACCGGGTCGACCACCATGCCGCGCAGGACCTTCATCCGCAGCACGCGCAGCACGCTGCGGTCGACGCGCTGCTCGGTCAGCTCGCCGCTGCGCACCGCCGCGACCACGCCGTCGATCGCGAGCCGGAGGTCGACCGGCATCAGCAGCTGGTCGACGCCCGCCTTGAGCGCGAGCACCGGGATCTCGGCGTCCGGGTGCAGCTGCCGCACGCCCGCCATGGCCAGCGAGTCGGTGATCACCACCCCGTCGTAGCCCAGTTCGCGGCGCAGCAGGTCCAGCACCGGCTTGGACAGCGTCGCCGGCTCACCGGACGGGTCGATCCGCGGCATCCGGATGTGCGCGGTCATGACCGAGTCGACGCCGGCGGCGATGGCGGCCCGGAACGGCGGCGCGTCGACCTCGCGCCACTGCTCCGCGGTCCGGTCCACGCGCGGCAGGGTGGTGTGGCTGTCCTCGTCGGTGTCGCCGTGGCCGGGGAAGTGCTTCGCGGTGGCCGAGACGGCGGTCCGGGAGAAGGGGCGCTGCTGGTAGCCGCGCACCTGGGCGGCGGTCATCCCGGCGGCCAGCCCGGGGTCGCCGGAGTAGGAGCGGACGCCGATGACCGGGTTGGCCGGGTTGGAGTTGACGTCCGCGTCCGGCGCGAAGTTCTGGTTGACGCCCATGGCGCGCAGCTCGCGGGCGGTGATGGCGGCGGCCCGCTCGGCGTCCCGGGTGCTGCGGCCCGCGCCGAGCGCCATGTTGCCGGGGAACTGGGTCGCGGGCGCGCCGATCCTGGTCACCAGGCCCATCTCCTGGTCGGTGGAGACGGCCAGCGGGATGCGGGCGGCGCGCTGCAGGCCGTTGGACAGCGCGGCGACCTGCCGCGGGGTGTCGATGTTGTCGTAGCTGGGGTTGTTGAAGTAGACGACCCCGCCGGGCTGGTACCGGGCGACCACCTTGGCCGGGGTGTCGACGCCGAAGTCGCGCCGGTTGCCGGGGTGCGCCTCGTGCGCGGCCTGGCCGTGGACGTAGGTGACGAACAGCTGGCCCACCTTCTGCTCCAGCGACATGCCCCGGGCCAGGGCGGCGGCCGACTGCCGCGCGAGCTGTTCCGGCGGCGCGGGCTGCGCTGGTGCGGGCTGCGCTGGTGCGGGCTGCGCGGGCGCCGGCTGCGCGGCGGCCGGCGGCACGGCGGCCGGCGGCACGGCGGAGGCCACCACGACGACGGCCGCGGCGACGAGCTGACGGAGCACGGTGTCCTCCCTGCTTGGCACTCTTCCACCACGACGCGGACCCATTCGGCAAGTTACCCACGTCACAGTGGTGGGTCAACGGATTCGCGCCGTGGGGGAAGTGTGCGGACGGGCACCGACGATTCCAGGGCCCGCTGGGTCACCCTTTCGAGTGGTTCCGGCGGTGGGTTCTCGTTGGCAGGGCCGCAAAACAGGCCGTGCCCCCCAGTCACTGGGGGGCACGGCCGACGGCGCGGACTTTCGAGTTACCAAGCGTGCAACTCGTGTCGTACCAACCTGGACTCGGCGTCCGGCGTCCCGATACGCAGTCCCTAGACGACAAGCCTCCCGCGGCGTGCTGCGCGTGGGTGCTCGAAGCCCGCGCACGGAGCTCTGTCGGGGTGAACGGCGCTTCTCCTCCGCCCCGTCCCTGGCCGACCCGAGGTCCGCACCTCCTTTGTAGTTCGTGTTCGGCGTCACAGCAAGGGCTCGATGGGGTGCACCGGTCAAGCGACCGTGAGTAGCGGAAGTCGTTGTCTGACAGTGTTTTCCCCCGCCCCGCGAGCCCGGTACCGCCGGCCGGGCATCGCGGCGGGTGAATCAACTGCGGCGCCGGCGGCGCAATCCGTACCAGGCGACACCGGCTGCGGTCGCGGCGCCCAACCCGATCGCGGTGGCCGCCACCGCCGCGCCCGACGGCCGCGGTATCCGCGCGCGCAGCGAGACCGGGTCCGAGAACGTCAGCACCGGCCAGCCGCGCGAGACGGCGACCTTGCGCAGCGCGCGGTCGGGGTTGACGGCGGTGGGGTGCCCGACGGCCTCCAGCAGCGGCAGGTCCGTGATGGAGTCGGAGTAGGCGTAGCAGTGGGCCAGGTCGTACTCGTGCTCGTCGGCGAGCTGCTTGGCCGCGACGGCCTTGTTCTCGCCCGCGCAGTAGAAGCCCACTTCGCCGGAGTAACGGCCGTCGGCGACGACCATCCGGGTGCCGACGCTGTGCGTGGCGCCGACCATGGAGGAGATGGGCGCGACCAGCTCCTCGCCGGACGCGGAGACGACGACCACGTCGTGCCCCTCCGCCTTGTGGTCGGTGATGAGCTGCGTGGCTTCCTTGTAGACCAAGGGATCCACGATGTCGTGCAGGGTCTCGTCCACGATCGAGCGCACCTGCTCGACGTCCCACCCCTCGCACAGGGCCGTGATGTGCGAGCGCATCCGGTCCATCTGGTCGGCGTCCGCGCCGGCCAGCATGAACACGAACTGCGCGTAGGCGCTCTTGAGCACCGCTCGCCGGTTGATCAGGCCCTCTTGGAAGAAGGGCCGGCTGAACGCCAGCGTGCTCGACTTGGCGATGACCGTCTTGTCCAGGTCGAAGAACGCGGCGACTCTGCTGCCTTCGGTGGCGTGCTCGGTCACGGCGCCAGCTTAAGGGCGCGTTCGGCGAGCCGGTCGGCAACCGTTATTCGCCGCTTTACGAACTCACAGTGATGCGGCCTACCGAATTTTCCGTGTCCCTCTAACGGAAGACACGCATGACCCCGCCCCGTGGGGATACAGTAGACGGGTCCGGCTCGACCGGACGGGTTCAGTCCGACCCCCCGGGACTGAACCGATGACGACCCCCGTCCCTCCCCCCTGGCGGGGGTCGTCCCATGTCCGGGGCCGGTTCGGGTGATCTTCCGCCGGCGCTCCTCCCCGATCCCCACCGCGCTCCGAGCCTCTTCGCGCGCCCTTCTCCTCACCCTTCCGCGCGGCAGCCGATCGGACCCTTTCGGCCGTCGAGACCGCCGATTCGCGGTTTCGAGTTGTCCACAGCCTCTGAGTTGTCCACATGTTGATCATGGGCTGTTGTGGCCTTCCTCACCGCTCGGGACCGTGGGCACCACCCGACGCGAGGAGGAGCTGTGAACCGACTGCTGGCCATGGTGTCCGAGAGCCCCCTGCTGGACGAGGTGCTGCACGCCGCGGCCGTGGCCGGCTGCGAGGTGGAGCGCGTGCCCGACGTGCCCGCCCTGCGCGCCCGCTGGCAGGCCGCTCCCGCCGTGGTCCTGGACGCCGCCGCGGCGGCCTCGTGCGCCCGGGAGGCCCTGCCCCGGCGGCCCGGCGTGCTCGTGGTCTCCACCGGCCCGCCGCCGCCCGAGACGTGGCCGCCGGCCGTGCGGTTGGGCGTCGAGCAGGTCGTCGAGCTGCCCTCCGCCCGGTTGCCCGAGGTCCTGTCCGACCTGGTGGAGTCGCCCGCCGGCGGCGGCCGGGTGCTGTCGGTCCTGGGTGGCTGCGGCGGCGCGGGCGCGTCGGTGCTGGCCGCCGCCGTGGGCCAGGCGGTGCTGGCCGCCGGCGGCCGGGGCCTGCTGGTCGACTGCGACCCGCTGGGCGGCGGGCTCGACCTGGCCCTCGGCGCGGAGCACGAGCCCGGCAGGCGGTGGGCCGACCTGTCCCTGACCGGTGGTCGGGTGCCGGTCGCCGAGCTGCGGGCGGCGCTGCCCTCGCGCACCCGCGGCCGGGGCCGGCTGAGCTTCCTGTCGTGCGCGCGCACCGGCCCGGACCCGACGGCGCAGGCCGTCGCGGCGGTGGTGGAGGCGGGCCGGCGGGCGGGGGAGACGGTGATCTGCGACGTGCCCCGCGGGCTGTCGCCGGCCGCCGCCGCGGCCCTCGACCGCTCGGACCTGGCGGTGCTGGTCGTCCCGGCGCGGCTGCGGGCCTGCGCGGCGGCGCGGCGCGTGGCCGTCCAGGTGGCCGACCGGGGCGTCGCGGTCCAGGCCGTGGTGCGCGGCCCGGCGCCGACCGGCATCCGGGCCCGCCAGGTGGCCAGGGCGGTCGGCGTCCCCGTGCTCGCCACCATGCGGCCGGAGCGCCGCCTGGACACGGCCCTGGACCAGGGTCGGTTCCCGGTTCACCGGCAGGGCCCGCTGGCGGTCGCGGCCCGCAGCGTGCTGGCCGCCCTGCGGGAGCGGGAGGACCAGCCTCCGGAGGAGGCCCGGCTGACGGGGGCGAGCCGTGGGTGACCGCGCTCGCGGGGCGCGCGACCGCTTGCGCGCCGCGCCTCAGCCCGCCGGCCGGCGTGGAGGCGGGTCGTGAACGAACTCGTGGAGCGGGTCCGCCGGCGGATGGCGGACGGCGGCGTCGAGCTGACCTCGGCGTCGGTCGCGGCGGTGGTGCGCAGCGAAGCCGGCGGGGTGGTCTGCCAGGAGGACCTCGAGCGGGCGCTGGCCCTGGTGCGGCAGGAGTTCGGCGGCGCGGGCCCGCTGGAGCCGCTGCTGCGCGATCCGGGGACGACCGACGTGCTGGTCACGGGGCCGGACCAGGTGTGGGTCGACGGCGCCGAGGGCCTGCGGCGCACCGGTGTCGCGTTCGCGGACGAGCAGGCCGTGCGCCGCCTCGCCCAACGGCTGGCCGTCGAGGCGGGCAGGCGGCTGGACGACGCGATGCCCTACGTCGACGGCTGGCTGCCGGGTTCGGTGCGGCTGCACGCCGTCCTGCCGCCGATCACCCCGTCGACCTGCCTGTCCCTGCGGGTCCTGCGGCCCGCCGCGCACGACCTGGCGGCGCTGGCGGAGCGCGGGACGTTCGACCGCGCGACGGCCGGGCTGCTGCGCGCCATCGTGCGGGCGAGGCTGGCGTTCCTGGTGGTGGGCGGTACGGGCTCGGGCAAGACGACGCTGCTCGCGGCGCTGCTCGGCTGCGTGCCGCACGACCAGCGCGTGGTCTGCGTGGAGGACGCCGGCGAGCTGGAGCCCGACCACCCGCAGTTCGTCCGCCTGCTGGCGCGCGGCGCGAACGTCGAGGGCGCGGGGCGGATCACGGTGCGCGACCTGGTCCGGCAGGCGCTGCGGATGCGGCCGGACCGGATCGTCGTGGGCGAGGTGCGCGGCGCGGAGGTGGTGGACCTCCTCACCGCGTTCAACACCGGCCACGACGGCGGCGCGGGCACGCTGCACGCCAACTCGCCCGCCGAGGTGCCCGCCCGCCTGGAGGCCCTGGCGGCGTTGGGCGGGCTGGACCGGCGGGCGCTGCACAGCCAACTGGCCGCCGCGGTCAAGGTGGTCCTGCACATGCGCCGCACGGAGCGAGGGCGTCGGCTCGCCGAGATCGGGGTGTTCGAGCGGCGGCACGACACCCTGCTGGTCCGGACGGCGTGGCGGCGGGCCGGCGGGTGGCAGCCGGCGGGCGAAGCGCTCCGGGGCCTCATCGACGCGGCGTCGGCGGGTGAGCCGTGATCCCGCTGCTGCTGGCGGCCGCCCTGCTGGTGTTGCCGCCGTCGGCGTCGTGGCGGCTGCACCGGTTGCGGGGCAGGCGGTGCCGGAGGGTCCGCCCGCGCCGTCCGAACCAGCCGGCCGCTGTCGCCCTGGGCGCCGTGCTCGGCCTGCTCCTCGGGGTCGGCGGGGCGGTCGCGGGCGCGCTCGTGGCCCTGGCGGTGTGGCGCGCCTGGCGCGATCGCGGTGCGGAGCGAGCCCGCCTGGCCGCGACCACGGCGATCGCCGAGGGGCTGTCGGCGTTCGTGGCCGAACTGCGCTCCGGCGCCCACCCGGCGCAGGCCGCGGCGGGCGCGGCCGAGGACGCCGAGCCGCCGGCGGCGGGCATCCTCCGCACGATCGCGTCGACAGCGGCGCGCGGCGGTGACGTCGAGGCGGCCCTGACCCATCCCGACGCCCGCCGGCTGGCGCGGGCGTGGCGGCTGTCGAGCGAGTACGGGGTGCCGCTGGCCGACGTCCTGGAGGCGGTCCGGCAGGACCTCCGGCAGCGGCTCGGGTTCGCCCGGCAGTTCCACGCCCGCATGGCCGGTCCGCGGGCCAGCGCGGCGGTGCTGGCGGCGTTGCCGGCGTTCGGCGTGCTGCTGGGCGAGCTGACCGGCTCGGGGCCGCTGGGCGTGCTGACGTCCACCGCGGCCGGCCAGGTCCTCCTGGTGGCCGGGGCCGGGCTGATCTGCGCGGGCCTGCGGTGGAGCGCGCGGCTGACCAGGCAGGTGACGACGTGATCCTGCTGTTGCTGGCGGCGGCGCTGCTGGTCCACCCGCCGCGGCGGGCGGTGCTCGGGAGGCTCGTCGCACCCGCCCGGCGCCCGCCCCGGACCAAGCCGCCTCCGCCGGACCCGTTCGCGCTGCCGGCGAGCTGGGACCTGCTGGCCGCCGCCCTCCGCGCCGGCCTGCCGGTGGCGACGGCGGTCGACGCGGTGCTGGCCGGTGTCCCGCCGGGGCCTGCCGAGCACCTGCGGCGGGTGGGTGACCAGCTGGCACTGGGCGCGGACCCGGCCACGGCGTGGACCGCTGCCCTGCGCCACCCGGACACGGCGCCCCTCGCCCGCATCGCCCGGCGCAGCGCGCGGTCCGGTGCGGCGCTGGCGGGAGCGGTGACCGACCTGGCGGCGGACCTCCGGGCCCGCACCGCCGACCAGTCGGAGAGCCGGGCCCAGCGCGCGGCCGTGCTGGTCGCAGGGCCGCTGGCGCTGTGCTTCCTGCCCGCGTTCCTGTGCCTGGGCGTCCTGCCGGTGGTGATCGGGCTGGCCGAGCAGGTGGGCGGGCGGTGGTGAACGCGCGTGGCGCGGAGTGGTGAAGCACGGACCGGTGGACGTCCGGTCGGAGAGCGGAGAACGGGCACGAGTGGTGACGACTATCCACAAAGGACTACAGGAAAGGGTGAACTTCATGGATGACAAGGGGATGACCACCGCGGAGTACGCCATCGGCACGCTGGCGGCGGCCGGGCTCGCGACGGTGCTGCTGTTGCTGCTCGGCGGTGACTGGGTGGCAGAACAGCTGCGCGGGCTGGTGGAACGGGCGCTGACGGTCGGCACGTGACCTCCGGCGATCCGCCGACCCCCGCGGTGGCCGGGGAGAACCGGTCCGCGCGCGGGCGGTCGGGGCTGGGGGACCGCGGCGCGGTGACGGTGGAGGCGGCGCTGGCCATCTGCGGGGTGCTCGCGTTCGTCGTGCTCGGGGCCGAGGTGGTCATGGCGGTGGTCGGGCAGCTCCGGTGCACGGACGCCGCCCGCGAGGCCGCTCGACTGGTCGCCCGCGGTGAGGCGGCGCGGGCGTCGTCGGTGGTCGCGGCCATCGCGCCGGCGGGGGCCGAGCTGGTCGTCCGGCAGGACGGCGACACGGCGTGGGTCGAGGTCACCGCACGGCGTTACCTGGTCGACGTGCGGTCCCGGGCCTACGCCGTGCTGGAGCCCGGCGTCGCCGAGGAGGAACGGCAACCGGTGCGCCGGTGATCGGGGAGGTGGAACGGCGACTCGGGCGGGTGGTGGCTTGAGGGAGTAGGCGGCTCGGGCCGGCAGGTGGCTTGAGCGGTAGGCGGCTCGGGCGGGTGGTGGCTTGAGCGGTAGGCGGCTCGGGCGGGTGGTGGCTTGAGCGGGTGGAGGGCTTGGGCGAGGCGGTGGTGAGAGCGGGGTGACGGGTTGGT
>Ga0196958_10000013_pt1 | contig 121645 bp, 114 predicted proteins | sample S1v_10metaG_FD_148654 | JGI IMG/M metagenome (GOLD analysis project Ga0196958, IMG submission 148654) | Soil microbial communities from Anza Borrego desert, Southern California, United States - S1+v_10 | ecosystem: Environmental > Terrestrial > Soil > Desert | place: USA: California... | reverse complement strand
GCGAACGACCCCGGCCCGCGAACGACCCCGGCCCGCGAACGACCCCGGCCCGCGAACGACCCCGGCCCGCCACCCGGCGCGAGCCGGGTGGCGGGCCGGGAGGGCGACCGCCGGGGTGCGCGCCGCTAGCCGGCGTCCCGCATCCTCGCCCGAGCCGCCACGAACGCGTCCACCGCCCGGTTCACCTCGTCGGTCGAGTGCGCCGCCGACATCTGGGTGCGGATGCGCGCCTTGCCGTGCGGCACCACCGGGTAGGAGAAGCCGATGACGTAGACGCCCTGCTCCAGCAGCAGGTCGGCCATCCGGGACGCCTCCGCCGCGTCGCCGATCATGACCGGGATGATCGGATGCTCGCCGGGCAGCAGGTCGAAGCCCTCCTCGGTCATCCGCCGCCGGAACAGCGCCGAGTTCTCCCGCAGCCGGGTGAGCAGCTCGCCGGACGAGCTGAGCAGGTCCAGCGCGGCCACCGCCGCGGCCGTGACGGCCGGCGCGAGCGAGTTGGAGAACAGGTACGGCCGGGACCGCTGCCGCAGCATCGCCACGATCTCCGCGCGGCCCGAGGTGTAGCCGCCGCTCGCGCCGCCCAGCGCCTTGCCGAGCGTGCCGGTGACGATGTCCACCCGGTCCTGCACGCCGAACAGCTCCGGCGTGCCGCGCCCGGTCGGGCCGGTGAAGCCGACGGCGTGCGAGTCGTCCACCATGACCAGCGCGTCGTAGCGCTCGGCCAGCTCGCAGATGTCGTCCAGCGGGGCCAGGTAGCCGTCCATGGAGAACACGCCGTCGGTCGCGATCAGCCGGTAGCGCGCGTCGGCGCAGTCCTTGAGCTGCCGCTCGAGGTCGTCCAGGTCGCGGTTGCGGTAGCGGTGGCGGCGCGCCTTCGACAGCCGCACGCCGTCGATGATCGACGCGTGGTTCAGCTCGTCGGAGATGACCGCGTCCTGCGCGCCGAGCAGCGTCTCGAACAGCCCGCCGTTGGCGTCGAAGCACGAGCTGTAGAGGATGGTGTCCTCGGTGCCCAGGAACTCGGACAGGCGCCGCTCCAGCTCCTTGTGCGGCTCCTGGGTGCCGCAGATGAACCGGACCGACGCCATGCCGAAGCCCCAGCGGTCCAGCGCCCGGTGCGCCGCCTCGACCAGCGCCGGGTGGTCGGCCAGGCCCAGGTAGTTGTTGGCGCAGAAGTTCAGCACCTCCTCGCCGGCGACCCGGACCGACGAGTTCTGCGGGCTGCCGATCACCCGCTCGGCCTTGTGCAGGCCCGCCGCGCGGATCTCGGCCAACCCGGACAGCAGGTCCTCGCGCATCGCGCCGTACATCGTCAGTGTGCTCCCGTCCAGTCGAGGATGACCTTGCCGCACTTGCCCTCGCGCGCGGTGGCGAACGCCTCTTCGTGCGCCGTGTGGTCGAACCGGTGCGTGATCACCGGGGCGAGGTCCAGGCCCCGCTGGAGCAGCACCGACATCGAGTACCAGGTCTCGAACATCTCCCGGCCGTAGATGCCCTTGAGGTGCAGCATCTTCAGCACGACGCTGCTCCAGTCGACGGCGAACCCCTCGGCGGGCAGCCCCAGCATGGCGATCCGCCCGCCGTGCGCCATGTTGCCGATCATGTCCTGGAGGGCCTGCGGCTTGCCGGACATCTCCATGCCGACGTCGAAGCCCTCGGACATGCCCAGCTCGGCCTGCGCCTCGGCGATGGCGCGCCCCGCGACGTTGAGGGCCAGGTCGACGCCGACCTTGCGGGCGATGTCCAGCCGGTGGTCGCTGACGTCGGTGATCACGACGTTGCGCGCGCCCGCGTGCTTGGCGACGGCGGCGGCCATGATGCCGATGGGCCCCGCGCCGGTGATCAGCACGTCCTCGCCGATGACCGGGAACGACAGGGCGGTGTGCACCGCGTTGCCGAACGGGTCGAAGATCGCGGCCACGTCCAGGTCGACCGGCGACCGGTGCACCCACGCGTTCTGCTCGGGCAGCGCGACGTACTGCGCGAACGCGCCGTCGCTGTGCACGCCCAGGCCCCGCGTGTGCGCGCACAGGTGGCGGCGGCCGGCCTTGCAGTTGCGGCACGTGCCGCACACCAGGTGGCCCTCGCCGCTGACCAGGTCGCCGACCGCCACCCCGCTGACCGACGCGCCGGTCTCCACGACCTCGCCGACGAACTCGTGGCCCAGCACGAGCGGCGCGCTGATGTTGTGCGCGGCCCACTCGTCCCACGAGTCGATGTGCAGGTCGGTGCCGCAGATGCCGGTGCGCAGCACCCGCACGACCACGTCGGTGGGGCCGGGGGTGGGGTCGGGGACGTCGGTGAGCGACAGCCCCGGCCCGGCGGCCGTCTTGACCAGAGCCTTCATGGCGGCAGTGTGCTCCCGTCCCGCTTGTGCAGTCCATCAGGACTTTCTGAACTCGCTTGTAAGCTCCGCTTCACTGGCGATGTTGCGCACCATCCCGCCGAACACCAGCCCGTGGAACGGCCAGACCAGCCACCAGTAGACGTGCCCGGCCAGCCCGCGCGGCACGAACACGGCGCGCTGGCGGTAGGTGGACCCGCCGCCGGGCCGGTCCGCCACCCGCAGCTCCAGCCAGGCCAGGCCCGGCACGCGCATCTCCGCCCGCAGCCGCAGCAGCCGGCCGCGCTCGATCTCCTCCACCCGCCACCAGTCCAGCGCCTCGCCGACCTGCAGCCGCCGCGGGTCCCGCCGGCCCCGCCGGAGGCCGACCCCGCCGACCAGGCGGTCCAGCCACCCGCGCACCGCCCACGCGAGCGGGAACGAGTACCAGCCGTGCTCGCCGCCGATGCCCTCCACGACGGCCCACAGCCGCTGCGGGGATGCCCTCGTCGGGCGTTCCCGCAGGTCCACGTAGCGGGACCCGCCGGCCCAGGCGGGGTCGGTCGGCAGCGGGTCGCTCGGCGCGCCCGGCACCGACGCGCCGGACCACCGGGTCTCCACGTCCGCGTCCCGGACCCTGGCCAGCGCCAGCTCCACCGCCCGGTCGTAGCCGGTCACCGGGCCGGGCAGCAGGCGGCGGGCGTCGTCCTCGCGGCACACGACCTCGTGCACCAACGAGCCGATCAGCGGCGTGGCGATCGACCGGGGCACCGGCGTCACCAGGTTCACCCAGTGGGCCGACAGCTTCGGCGTCAGCAGCGGGACGCCGACCACCCGGCGCGGCGGCAGCCCGGCGACCCGCGCGTAGCGCAGCATCATCTCCTGGTAGGTCAGCACGTCCGGCCCGCCGATGTCGAACGACCGGTTCACCCCCTCCGGCAGCCCGACCGCCTCCACCAGGTAGCGCAGGACGTCCCGCACGGCGATCGGCTGGACGCGGTTGTGCACCCACCGGGGCGTGAGCATCACCGGCAGGCGCTCGGTGAGGTGGCGCAGCATCTCGAAGCTCGCCGACCCGGACCCGATGACCACGGCCGCCTGGAAGACCACCGCCGGCACGCCGGAGGCGAGGAAGACGTCCCCGACCTCCTTGCGGGAGGCCAGGTGCGGCGACAGCGCGACGCCCGGCGGGTGCAGCCCGCCGAGGTACACGACCCGCCGGACGCGGGCCCGCTCGGCGGCGCGCGCGGTGTTCTCGGCGGCCCGCCGGTCGGCGTCGGTGAACCGGGGGTTGTGCAGGGAGTGGACCAGGTAGTGCACGACGTCGACGCCGGCCATCGCGGGGTCGAGCGTCGAGGCGTCCAGCACGTCGCCCCGGACGACCTCGACCCGGTCCGCCCACGGCACGTCCCGCAGCTTGCCCGGGTCGCGGACCAGGCAGCGGACCTGGTGCCCGTCGGCCAGCAGGCGCGGCACCAGCCGCCCGCCGAGGTAACCGGTCGCTCCGGTGACGAGGCAGCGCATACCCCGATCCTGGCCGGCCCGGTGGCATCGCGCACGGCGGGGGCGCGACTCGCCGGGCGGCGCGGGTGGCGACGCCCGGCCGAAGTCGTGACCGGGTCGGGCGCCGGTCGTTGACGTGCGGGGTCACCTTCCGCGCACAATCCGGTGCGGAACACGGACAGGGGGTGGCGGAGATGCGCGGAGACGCCTCGGCGCGCACCGTGCTGGGCCTGCTCATCAGGCAGCGTCGGCTCAGCCTCGAGGAATTCGCGGAACAGCTCGAGTCCTTCTCCCGCGACCACCGCGAAGTCGGCACGCTGAGCGTCCGGCACGTGCAGCGCCTCGCAGCCGGGCAGCTGACGTCGGAGCAGTTGCGACCGGCGACCGTTCGGCTGCTGGAGCGGTTCCTGGGCCGGCCCGTCGAAGAGCTGCTCGCCCGGCCGGACGCCCCGCGGTCGGTTCCGGCGGCGGGTGGCCGGGGGAGCGCGCGGTCGGCCCGCCGGGTCGCCGCCAGCCAGGAGGAGTGGCTGACGACCCGCCGCGCGCCCGGGGCGCGGGGTCGGGAGCTGACCGAACTCGCGGCGTGGCTGTACCCCGAGTCCGAGCGCGCGCCCGGCGGGCACGTGCTGGCGGCGCCGCACTGGCCGCTCGGGGAGCCGGTCGACCTGGCCGCCGTCGAGCTGGCGTGGGCGGACGACCTCCCGGCGCACGCCCTCCCGGGGACCGACGCCCTGGACGACCTCCTGCCGCTCACCGACGAGGGCGTCCGGTACGCGGACTACAGCCGCGCGGTGCGCGACCTGGTCCGACCGCGGTTGCTCGAGAACCGCCCGAGCTACCGGCTCACCGGGGTCCGCGCCGGCGGTCCCGCCGGCTTCCGGCTGGAGTTCGGCCTCACGACGTTCTTCGAGGTGTTCAACCTCAAGCAGCTGCTCGCCCACGAGTTCAAGCGGGCCTGGCTGCGCTCGGGCGGGGCGATCCCCCGGGTCGGGGACCTCCCGCTGCGCGCCGCGGTGGGCAGCCCGTTCGACCCCGGGGCCGTGCTCATGTCACCGGGCATCAGCACGTTGACCATCCGCCGCGGCGACGCGGGCGAGGGGCCGGGTTTCGTCCTGCACGAGCGGGACGGCGGCAAGGTGGCCGACGGGGGCGGGCTGTGCCACACGATGCCCGCCGGCGAGTTCCAGCCGTCCTCCGGCGCGCCGGAGGACGTCCGCAACGACTTCTCGTTGTGGCGGAACATCATGCGTGAGTACTCGGAGGAATTCCTGGGGACCCCGGAGCACGACGGGTGCGACTCGCGGCCGATCGACTACGCGCTGGACGAGCCGTTCGCGCGCTTCGAGGAGGCGCGGGAGCGGGGGGACTTCCGGGTGTTCCACTACGGCCTCGTGGTGGAACCGCTGGAGCTAGGGGTGCAGCAGCTCACCGTGGCCGTCATAGCCGCCCCCACCTACGACCGGCTGTTCGGGGACATGGTCGCGGTCAACGACGAAGGGCGCGTCGTGGCACGCGACGGCGTCAAGCGCGTCCCGTTCACCTCGGAAGCCGTCGACCGCCTCGAACCGCGGCTGTCCGCGAGCGCGCTGACCCTGCTGCGGATGGCGTGGAACGACCGGCGCGCGCTCCTCGGCGACTGACGCCGGCTCGTGCCGGGGCGGCACGGGCCGGCGTCAGGCCGGGCGGACCGGCTCGAACGGGTGGGTGGCCGCGAACTCCGCCGCGGTCAGGCCCGGCAGCACCACGTCGTGGTGGCGGCCGGCGAAGAACTCGTGGTCGCGGAGCAGGCCCTCGCGGCGGAAGCCGAGCCCGTCGTGCAGCCCGAGCGAGGCCCCGTTGAACGCGTGGACCGACACCTCGCACTTGTGGAAGCGCCGCTCGCCGAACATGAACGCCGGCAGCAGCACGACCGCCTCGGTCGCGTACCCCCGCCGCCGGTGCTCGCGCCCGATGCCGATCCCGTACGAGAAGCGCCCGGCCCGCGGGTCGACCGCCGCCGTGGACAGCGACCCGACCAGCTGCCCGCCGGCCACCTCCTCGATCGCCAGGCGGAACTCGTCGGAGCCCTCCCGCAGCGACTCGGCCTCCGCCCACGCCCGGTAGCCCGCGGCCGAGCGGGGCGGGTGCACGACGTCCACGTCGCGCATGTCAGCCACGTGCGCGTCGAACCCCATGAACGACCGCCAGTCGCCCGGCTCGACCCCGCGCAGCCGGACCCGGTCCCCCGCCCACCTCACGCGCTGCGCAACCAGCTCTTCTTGCGCTTGATCTCCAGCGAGCCCAGCGTCACGGTGCCGCGCAGCACGAGGTGCGGCCGGCCCGAGCCGTCGCCCACCTTGTCCTTGATCGACCCCATCGAGACGTGCACGCCGTCGGTGTTGACCGTCATGCCGTCGGGCACGACCAGCCGCACCGTCCCGCACGTCACGTCCAGCTCGACGTCCACGACGGGGTGCGGGACGGTCGCGTCCCGGAAGTCCAGGTCGGTCGTCCCCATCCGGTTCTGCACGACCACCGTCCGCGGCACCACCCAGCCGCCCTTGCGGCTGACGGTGGACATGTTCGCCCGCAGCTGCACCGTCGTCCCCTCCTGCCCCGGCACGGCGGTGTCCCGGTCGCCGTGCACCAGGCCCGGCAGGTCCAGCAGCACCGGGTTCAGCTCCTCCCGCGTGCGCGCCGCCAGCGCCGCGTCGGTCCGCTCGGTGAACTCGTCCAGCGTGATGAGCCCCCGGCCGATGGCCTTCTGGAGCACCCCCACCACGTGCTCGCGCTCGGCGTCGGACACCCGCCACTGCCTCGGATCGGTCATGTTCCCTCCGGTTCTACGTCCAAGCCGTGCTCGATGGCGTACCGGGCCAGCTCGACCCGGTTGTGCAGCTGCAGCTTCCGCAGGGTCGACTGCACGTGGTTCTCGACCGTCCGGTGCGAGATCACCAGGCGGGTGGCGATCTGGCGGGCGGTCAGGCCCTTCGCCACCAGCCGCAGCACCTCGGTCTCCCGGTCGGTCAGCTGGGGCTTGTCCTCGTCGGGCGTCGCGGCCATCCGCCGGTACTCGCCGAGCACCAGCCCCGCCAGGCCGGCGGTGAACACGGCGTCCCCCGCCGCCGTCCGGTTGACCGCCTCCACCAGCTCCTCCGCCGACGCCGACTTCACCAGGTAGCCCGACGCGCCCGCCTTCACCGCCTCCAGCACGTCGTCGTGCTCGCCGCTGGCGGACAGCACCAGCACCCGCGTGGCGGTCAGCGAACCGGTGATCATGGTCGTCGCCTCCACCCCCGACGGGCCGCCCAGGTTGAGGTCCATCAGCACCACGTCCGGCCGCACGGCGCGGGCGATGCGCACCGCCGAGGCCGCGTCACCCGCCGTGGCGACCACCTGGAACCCGCGCTCGGCGAGGTCGCGCGCGACGCCGTCGCGCCACAGCGGGTGGTCGTCGACCACCATCACGGAAACGCTCATCGGTAGACCCGCACCTCCCACTCCGTGCCCTCCCCCGGCCCGGTCTGCAGCTCCAGCGTCCCACGCAACGCCTCGACCCGGCCCCGGATCGACTGCGCGACCCCCATGCGCCCCTCGGCCTCGGCCGACGCCAGCCGCCCCTCCGGGATGCCGGGGCCGTCGTCGCGCACGCTGAGCACGACCTCTTCCCCCAAGTCCTCCAACAACACCCACGCCCTGGCGCCCGCGGCGTGCTTGTCCACGTTGGACAGCGCCTCGCGCACCACCGCGGTCAGCTCGGCAGCCGTGGCAGTGGGCAGCATCACCTGAGTGGCCGGTGTGGACACCTGCACGCGCGAGGTCGCCAGCAGTTGCAGCGCCGGGCGCAGGTCCGCCTCACCGTCCATCGTCGACTCCGCGGGCGCGGCGGCGACCAGCGACCGCAGCGCGACCTCCTGCTCGCCCGCCAGCTCCGCCAGCTCCGCGGCCTCGCCGCCCAGCTCCGAGCCGCGCTTGCGCACCCGGGCCAGCACCTGCAGCACGCCGTCGTGGATGGACCGCGCGAGGCGCTCGCGCTCCGCGGTGGCCGCCTCGGCGCGCAGCGCCTGCGCCAGCCGCACCGCCGAGCGGCGCGCGGTCGTCGACGCCATGCCCACGACCAGGCCCGCGCCCGCGAGCAGCACCACGTCCCGCACCAGGTCGACGCTCAGCTCGCGCCGGTTGAGGTAGGTGCTCAGCCCGACCGCCAGGCCCGCCAGCGCGCCCGCGACCTGGCCGCCGAGCGCGCCCGCCGCCACCGCCGGCACGCACGCCCAGATGGTCGTGATCAGCGGGACGTTGTAGAGGAACTGGGTGTCGGTCATGATCAGCTGCGACAGGGACATCAGCCCGCACGCGACGACCAGGTCCGCGACCACCACCCACGGGCGGCGACCGCCCCGGCGGCTGTACGCCTGGACGGTGAACACCGACCAGGCCGCCATGGCCCCGATCGCGGCCCACGCGATCCACGGGCGCTCGTACTCGCCGTGGTGCACGACCGCGTTGCCCAGGGCGAACAGGAACGTCACGATGCGTAGCGCTACGGTTCCCCGCCAGAGGTGCGCAACCGGGTCCTCGGTCACCGATGGACCCGTCCGAGCCGGTTTCGTGTGCACGGTGTGCTCCCTTCACCCCCAATCTTGCCGTGTCGGAGTGGGCCGGCTAACCCCCAGGTGGACGTCTGTTCCCCCGCCGGCGGGTGTGGAAGGCTGGCCGGTAGCACCGGGTTGACTTCCGGGTTGGCTCCCGGGGGACCGCGCCGTTCGGCTCCTACGACTCCGGGGGGTGGGCTGGGCGTGCGCGACTGGCCACTGTGGACGCTGAAGCGCTCCGCCCTGGCCTACTGGCTGCTCGTCGACGCCCTCGCGCTCGCGGTGGTCGTGCACGTGATCGCCTCCTCCACCCCGCCCGACTCCGGCGAGGTGGCCCGGTTCGGCGCCATCGCCGGCACGGCCGGCGCCGTGGTCATCGGCAGCTCGATCCACAGTCACCGGATCGGCGAGACCGAGCGCAACCCGTGGGCCGCGCACCTGTGCTACCTGGTGGCCGGGGTGGTCGCGCTGCCGTGCAACCTGCTGGTGCTGCTGCTGTTCGGCCCGGCGCTGCACGGCGTGCTCGGGCAGCGCCCCGAGTCGCACCGCTGGCTGTTCACGCTGTCGGCGACCGCGCTGTCGGTGTTCGCCACCCGGTTCCTGATCGGCTGGGAGGAGCCCGACCCGGCCCTGCCGGTGATGGCGCTCGGCTCGGCGGTGCTGCTGGTGGTCCGGGCGGCGCTGATCGCGCTGGGCCTGAAGCTGCGCAGCCCGGCCGCGACGGTGGAGGAGGTCGTCGGCGAGCCGATCGACGCGGTGCTCGGCGTCGTCGCGGTCAGCATCGGCGGCCTGATGGGCTTCGCGGCGGCGACGACGCCGGTGCACGCGCTGCTGGCCGCCGCCCCGCTGGCGCTGCTGGAGCGCGCCGCGCAGCTGCCGCACTGGCGGCGGTCGGCGCAGCGCGACGCGAAGACCGGCCTGGCGAACGCCGTGCACTGGGACGGGCGCGCCCGCTACGAGCTGGCCAAGGCGCGCTCGCGCGAGCGGCCGATGGCCGTGCTGCTGCTGGACCTGGACCACTTCAAGCGGGTCAACGACCGGGTCGGCCACCTCGCGGGCGACGCGGCGCTGAGCGCGGTCGCCGTGCTGCTGTCCGGCACCGTCCGGCGCGGCGACCTGGTGGGCCGGTTCGGCGGCGAGGAGTTCGTCGTGCTGCTGCCCGACGCCGAGCCCGCGGTCGCGCGGTCGGTCGCCCAGCGGGTGCGGCACGCCGTGGCGGACCTGGCCGTGGCGACGGTCGGCACCGACGGCCGCGAGCACCTGCTCACCGGGCTGACCGTGAGCATCGGCGTGGCGACGACGCAGCGGTTCGGCTACGAGCTGCCGGACCTGCTGGTCGCCGCCGACGCGGCGCTGCTCGCGGCCAAGGGCTACGGCCGCAACCTGGTGGAGATGGCCTAGCCCCGCCGGTCCGCCCCGCCGGGGTCCGCGGTCCCGGTCGGCGCGTCGCCGGGCACCGGCCGCGTCCGGCCGTCGAGGTCCTCGACGCGGTCGCCGCCGGTGTCGGGCGGGCCGGTCTCCTGCGGCTCGTGCACGTCCACGTCCCGCGGCTCGACCGCCCGGTCCGAGTCCGACAGCAGCGACCGGATGCCCGAGTTCAGCACCGCCAGCAGCGGCACCGACAGCAGGGCGCCCGAGATGCCGCCCACCACCAGGCCCGCCGTGATCGCCAGCACCACGGCCAGCGGGTGCAGCTTCACCGCGCGGCCCAGCAGCAGCGGCTGGAGCACGTGGCTCTCCAGCTGCATCACGCCGATCAGGACGGCCAGCACGATCAGCGCCGCCACCGGGCCCTCCGCCACCAGCGCCACCAGCACGGCCACCGCGCCGGTGATCACCGCGCCGATGATCGGGATGAACGCGCCCAGGAACACCAGCGTGGACAGCGGCACGACCAGCGGCACGCCCACGATCCACAGCCCGATGCCGACGCCGACCGCGTCCACCACGGCCACCAGCGCCGTCGCCCGCACGTAGGACACCAGGGACGCGAACCCGCGCCGCCCGGCGACGTCCGCCCGGTCCCGCACGTCCGCCGGCACCGCCCGGACCAGGAACCGCCAGATGCCGTCGCCGTCGTGCAGGAAGAAGATCAGCGTGAACAGCGCCAGCAGCAGGCCGGTCAGCAGCTCGCCCACGGTCGCCGCCGTGGTCAGCGCGCTGGAGGTGATCTCGGCCTGGTTGTCCTTCACCGTCTGGAACGCGCGGTCCAGGTACTGCTGGAGCTGCAGGTCGCTCAGGTGCAGCGGCCCGTCCCGCAGCCAGCCCCGGATCGTGTCCAGGCTGGCGCCCACCTGCTTCTGCAGCTCCGGCAGGCCGTTGGAGAACTCGGTGATGACGAACGTCAGCACGCCGCCGACCACGGCGATGCCGCCGACCAGCACCAGCCCGGTCGCCAGCCCGCGCGGCACCCCGACGCGCGCCAGCTGCGACACGGCCGGTGACAGCAGCGCCGCGAGCAGCAGCGCGATCCCGGTCGGGATCACGATCGTGGTCAGGTACCCGACCACCTCGCCCACCACGTACAGCGCGGCGACGACCGCGACGAACCGCCAGCTCAGCGCGGCGCTGACCCGCAGCAGCCGCGGCACCCGCGCACTGATCTCCCGCTCACTCCCCGTCACGGGATCACCGTAGCCCGCGCGCCGCGCGCGCGAGCCGAACACGGGGCGGACAGCGGGCGGAGAGTTCCCCACGTCACGGTCGCGGGGGCCTTCGCGGTCGCCGGTCCGGCGAGTCGGCACGTCATGCCACCGGGTATCCCCCGTCACGGTTGCGCCGAACCCCCCTCGCCGACGCCGCCGGGGTGGTCGGATCGTCGCGTGACCGACGCCGAGGAGACCGTCCGGGCCGCCTACGCCGCCGGCCGCCGGGTCGAGTTCGACCGCGCCGCGCCCCGGCGCGACCGCGCGGTGCGCGGCGAGACCCTCTCGGCGCTGCTGGCCGAGCCCGTCCCCGGCGCGGCGCTGCGGCTGGTCGGCGCGCACGTCACCGGCCTGTTCGGGCTGGAGGGCGCCCGGGTCGACCACGTGGTCGACTTCCTGGGCTGCACCTTCGAGCAGCCACCGGACCTGCGGATGGCGCGCCTGGTCGGGCTGCGGCTGCGCGGCTGCGGGGTGCCCGGCCTGCTGGGGCGCAACCTGCGGGTGGGCAGCGACCTGGTGCTGGAGGCCGGGTTCACCAGCGACGGCGTGGTGGACCTGACCGACGCGGTGGTCGAGGGCACCGCCCGGCTCGCGGGCGCGGTGCTGCGCGGCGGCGGCGGCCACGCGCTGCTGGCCGCGCGCATCCGGCTGTCGGGCTCGCTGCAGGCCGTCGCGCTGCGGGCGACCGGCGAGGTGCGGCTGCGCGGCGCGGACATCGGCGGCTCGGTGCACCTGGGCGGCGCGCGGCTGACCGACCCCGGTCGCAACGCCCTGGACGCGTCCGGCGTCGCCATCGCGGGCAACCTGTTCTGCGACGCCGAGGGCGGCCGGTTCACCGCCGAGGGCCGCGTGCTGCTGGACGGGGCCCGGGTCGGCGGCAACGTCGTGCTCTCCGGCGCCCGGCTGCGCGCGGGCGTGGTGGACCACCCGGTCCTGGTGATCCCGCACGGCACCGCGGACGAGGCGGCGGCGCTGGTCGCCGACCGCATCCGGGTCGAGGGCAACGTCGAGCTGGGCGACGGCCTCACCGCCGACGGCGCCGTGCGGCTGCCCAACGCGGAGATCGGCGGCTACCTGCGGCTGTCCGGGGCGGTCATCGGCCGGCGGGACCCCGCGGCCGGGCCGGGCGACGGGGCGGCCGTCGACCACGTCCCGGTGGCGCTGCACGCGGACGGCATCCGGGTGCGCGGCGACCTCGAAGCGCGCGGTCCCGGGGCCGAGACCGCGCTGCGCGCCCACGGGCAGGTGCGGCTGGTGGACGCGCACGTGCGGGGCAGCGCGAGCCTGTCCGGCGCCCACCTGCATGGTCCGGGCATCGACGTCCTGTTCGCCGACCGGCTGCGGGTGGGCGGCACGCTGTTCCTGCGCGACCTGCGCGCGGAGGGCTCGCTGCGGCTGCAGAACGCCGAGATCGGGTCCACCGTGGACTGCTCGGGCGCGGTCCTGCTCAGCCCGCGCCGCCGGTCCGACGGCTCGGTCAAGCCGTCGCTGGACGCCCGGGTGGCCACGGTCGGCAAGGACCTGCTGTGCAGCCGCGGCTTCACCGCCGCCGGCGGGGTGCGGATCAGGATGGCCGAGGTCGGCAAGATGGCCACGTTCGCCGGCGCCCGGCTGGGCGGTCCGGGCGGCGACATCGCGCTGAACGCCTACGGGCTGACCGTCCAGCAGCTCGTGCTGCGGCCGGCGGAGGACCGCGTCCCGGTGGGCCGGGTGGTGCTGCGCAGGGTGGCCGCGACGACCGTGCTGGACGGCCCGGGGCTGTGGGCGGCCACGGGCGGCGTGGACGTGGAGGACTTCACGTTCGAGTCGATCTCGTCCGCGCCGGAGGTGGGCGTGCGCACGCGGCTGCGGTGGCTGCGCGAGGTGCAGCCGGACTTCGCGCCGGGCCCCTACGAGCAGCTGGCCAACGTCTACCGGGACGGCGGCGAGGAGGAGCTGGCGCAGCGCGTGCAGCTGGAGAAGCAGCACCGCCGGTACTCGGAGCTGGGCCCGGCCGGGCGGGTGTGGGGCTCCCTGCAGCGCTGGACGGTCGGCTACGGCTACCGGCCGTGGCTCGCGATCGCCTGGCTCTCGGCGTTCTGGCTGGCGGGGGCGCTGTGGTTCCTCGGCCACGAGATGCCCAGGCTGAACGAGGACGAGTCGCCGACGTGGAACCCGTGGCTGCTGTCGGTGGACCTGCTGGTCCCCATCGTGGACCTGGGCCAGGACGGCAAGTGGAAGTTCGGCGGGGCGTCGCAGTGGATCTCCAGCTCGCTGATCGCGGTCGGCTGGATCCTGGCCTCGACCGCGGCGGCCGGCGCGGCGCGGGTGCTGAAGCGGGTCTGACCCGGCCCCGGACCGGTCCTGACCACCTCCGGTGACTCAGCGTGAGAACCGGAAACACTCTGTGTCGATCACACGATCCGGCGAACCGGGTGTGGAAGGGGTGCGCGGCGGGCACCGCGACTGGCACGCTCGACGGCGTCGGCTTGATCACCTCCGATCGACCGTGCCGGCGAAACCCAGCGTTCAGGTGGAGGTACCAGTGCTGTCGTCGGTCGACCAGCGAGCGGGTGCGGGGGTGAGCCGCGTCAGGCGGCTGCTCTCCCGTGCCCTGCTGGTCGCCGGCGGCGCGCTGGCCGGCACCGCCGCCGCGTGGGCGCTCTCCGCGGCCCCGGCCTCCGCCCAGGCGGCCGGCCTCGACCTCGGTGACGAGGGCGCGGTCGCGGCCGTCACGCGCGTCGTGGCGGACCGGGAGCCCGTCGGCGAGGCCGTCGCGCCGGTCCGCGAGGCCGTGCGCGGCCTCGACGCCGCGCTGCCCGCCCGCCGGGCGGCCGACGCGGCGCCGCCCGAGCTGGACCGGATCGCCGAGGGCCTGCGCGGCGCGTTCGGCCAGGCGGGCGCGGGTCTCAACCCCGGCGCGGCCACGCTCGACCCCCGCCCGACCGGCCTCGCCTCCTCCGGCCTCCTCCGCTCCACCGCGCCCGCCGGGCGCGCCGCGGAGGCCCGGCCCGCCGAGACCGCCCCGACGGCCGAGGCCGTCCCGGCCGTCGACCCGGTGGTGACCGGCGCGGTGGTGGTGCGCGGCCCGTTCGGCAAGCTCAGCGAGAGCTGGGCGGCGTCGCCCGCGCCGCTGCCCGCCGACGCGCTCGACCCCGGGCCCGCGGGCCCGGCCGGCCCGCCGTTCGCCCCGGCCACCCCGCCGTTCGGGGTGCCCGCCCACTGCACGTGCGCGGGCGACGGCCCCGGCTCCGTCGGCGGCGGCACCGGCCCGTTCACGGGCGTGTCCGCCGACGGCACCGATACCGCCGTGGCGCGGGCGCTGCTGCCCGCCACCGAGCGGAACACCGTGGCGCCCGGCAAGCAGCCCGGCACCACCCCCGACTGATCCCCGCGCGCGGTCCGCGACGGCCCCCGGCCGTCCGGTGATCGACCGACGCGCGTCTTCGCGCACCTGAACCGCACCCGGTCGACCAACCGCGCCGCCACCCCCCCGATCCGGGTGGTCCGCCCGACGCGCAACCGCGTCCGACCACCCTTCACCTCCCGCAAGGGACACTGGAAGAAGGAGAACCCATGCAAACCTGGGCCAAGCGCGGTATCCAGTCCGCACTTGTCACGGGTGGTCTGCTGATGCTCGGCACGGGCATCGCTTCAGCCCAGGAGAACGTCAGCCCCGACACCCCGCCTTCGCCGCTGGACTCGAAGGTGCGCGTGCCGATCGAGGTCGACAAGAACAACCTGGGCACTCCGGTCGGCAACCACGACCTGCCGTCGATCCGCCAGGAGCTCGGCACCGAGAGCCTCCGCGCCACCGTCCCCGCCAACCCGCTGTTCCGCGGCCTGCAGGACCGCGCGGGCGGGGTCGACACCTCGCACGTGACGCGCGGCAACACCGTCGACGGCGACGTGGTCGTGCCGGTGATGGCCTGCGGCAACGCCGTCGCGGCCGGCGGCGACGCGCAGTCCGTCGAGTCGTGCGACCAGTCCGCGCGCACCACCGACACCGGCCGGGTGCTCCGGACCGACGGCTCGAACAGCGCGCTGGCGGGCAACGCCGTCGCCGCCCACAGCGCGACCCCCGTCCTGGTCAGCGGCAACGCGGTGGCCGCGGGCGCCGACGCCTACTCCGAGACCGCCGCCCGCCAGGACGCCGCCGCCGGCGGCGACGTCGAGACCGCCGGCTCCGACGGCGCGCTGGCGGGCAACGTCGTGGCCGCCCAGCAGGCGACCCCGGTCCAGCTCGCCAACAACGGCGTCGCGGCGGCCGGCGTCGCGAACAGCACGTCCACCGCCGACAGCACCGCCCGCTCGGGCGGCGCGCTCAACGCCAACGGCGACCGCAGCTCCGTCGGCGGCAACGTCGTCGGCGTCCCGCTGGCCCCCGCCGCGGCCGTCGACGGCAACGCCGTCTCGGGCGTGGGCAACGCCGACGCCCTCAGCCGCACCAGCACCGGCTCCACCGCGGGCCGCGAGCGGGTCGCGCCCAACGGCGCGACCCGGTACGCCAACACCAGCGGCGAGGACGCCACCGCCGCGGGCGGCGTGGTCCAGCCGCAGTTCGCCGGCCCGATCGCGACGAACGGCAACGCCGTCGCGGGCCTCGGCAACGCCGACACGGTCAACACGACGAAGGGCGTCGCGAAGGCCGGCGGGGTCACCGACACCAGCGGCGACGACTCGACGGTGTCCGGCACGATCGCCGACGCGCCGATCGCGCTGCCCTCCACCACCGGCGGCAACGCGGTCACCGCCGTGGGCAACGGCTCGGCCGCCCACCGCAACCAGACCGCCGCCGACGCGGGCGGCGAGACGCTGACCAACGGCGACCGCTCGGTGCTGTCGGGCAACTCGGCGAACACGCCGCCGGCGGGCGCCTTCGACCTGTGCGGCAACGGCGTGTCCGGCGGCGGCATCGCCGACGGCGAGTGCGACAACGTCGTCGAGTCCGAGGCCGGCGGCTACAACGGCACCACGGGCAACGACAGCGTCCTGTCCGGCAACATCGGCCAGGCCCCGCTGGGCGTGCCCGCCGAGGGCTTCGGCAACGGCGCGGCCGCGGCGGGCACCGCGTCCGGGGCGGCGGCGGAGGACAAGGTGATCCGCTCCGGCGGCACGCCCAACAGCCGCGACGACGACGGCACGGTGTCCAGCAACGTGGTCACCGCGCCCACGGCGGTCGGCGGCCAGGTGTTCGGCGACGCGGCCGGCGTGGTGGCGAACCCCACGAGCCGCAGCGACAGCGACACCACGATCGTGACCGGCGGGCCCGCCCAGGCCACCGGCCAGCACGGCTCGGCGTCGGGCAACATCGTCGAGGCGCCCACCTCCAACCCGGCGCAGGCGTTCGGCCTCACCGCCGTGGGCGTCGGCAACGGCTCCTCCGACGTGTCGAACCGGCTGCGCTCCCGCTCCGGCGGGTCGGCCGCGTCGACCGGTGACGAGGGCTCGGTCGCGGGCAACGTCGTGTCGCTGCCCGAGGCCACGTCCCCGCAGGTGTTCGGCAGCGCGGTCGGCGTGGGCGGCAACACCGAGAGCCGCGCCGGCAACGACTTCACGTCGTTCTCCGGCGGCGACGTCGCGACCTCGGGCAACCGCGGGTCGCTGGCGGGCAACGGCGTCACCGCCCAGCCGGCCGTGCCGTTCCAGGCGTTCTCCGACACCGTCTCGGCCGTCGGCAACGGCCGGTCGGACGTCGACAACAACTCCGCCGTGGTCGCCGGCGGCGGCCACAGCACCGAGGCGTGGGACTCCTCGGTGTCGGGCAACCTGGTCTCCGCCCCCGTGAACGCGGGCCCCGGGGCCTTCGGCGACGCGCTGGCGGCGGTCGGCCGGGCCGAGTCCGAGACCGACAACACCACCCTGTCCCAGTCCGGTGGCGCGACCGCCACCAAGGGCCGCGGCTCGGTGGCCGCGCAGGAGCTGGCGCTGCCCAACGAGGCCCGGCCCATCGTGCACGACGTGCCCGGCGAGGTGCTCGGCACGGCGACCACCGCCACGCGGGACGACTCCCGGCAGCGCACCGGGGACGACGACGTCGACGGCAACCCCGTCCGCGACTCCGCCGACCAGGGCATCCACCTGCCCCTCGGGATCGACAGCCTGATGGGACCGACGGAGGTGCCCAGCCTGAGCAGCCTGGACCGCTTGGCCTCGTTCGGCAGCCTGGACCTGCTGTCCGACCTGCACGCGCCGCGCGAGCTGGCGCTCGACGGCGCGCGCCTGCTGACCGTGCCCCCCGTGCTCGTCGACGAGGACCGGCCGCTCACCACGCCGGTCCTGGCCGTGCCGCCGCACCGCCCCACCGAGATGACCCCGCCGCGCCTGGGCGCGCCGGTCATCGCGGCGGAGTCCGGTGAGGCGCGGGCGGAGACCGTCCGCGTCAGCCAGGTGCGCGAGGTGCGCGAGCACGCCCGCCTGCCCCGGTCCGCCCGCAAGGCGCCCGGTCTGAACCAGCTGACCGGCGGCCTGAGCGTGGCCGGCCTGGGCGAGGGCAGCCCGCTGTCGGGCCTGGCCGGGGGCCTCACCCCGGCCCGCCTGGTGGAGGGGCTGACCCGGGCGGCGTCGACCGTCGGCGGCGCCACCCGGCACGCCGACGCCGAGGAGCGGTCGTTCACCGGCACCCTGCCGCTGGTCGACCAGGACGCGCCCACCCTGCCGACCCTGCCGGCCGTGCAGCGCGAGCTGCCGGGCCTGCCGGTCGCGTCCCCCGCGCCGCTGCCCTTCGTGGTGCCGGTGCCGGGCGTCGCGCAGCCGCGCACGCAGGCCGCCCCGGCCCTGCCGGCCCTGGACGGCCTGGCCGACGCCGAGGTGACGCGCCCGCTGGCCCCGATCACCCAGCGCGTGCACGCCCCGGCCCTGGCCGGCCTGGACGCCCGCACCGTGTTCGGCGCGCTGGAGGACACCACCGTCCTGCCCCGCATCTGACCGAACCCGTCCGCTGAGCCCCCGGCACACCCCGTGCCGGGGGCTCAGCCCTGTTCCGCCCCCTCCGAGCCGGGGTGAGCGCTTCGGGGGCAGGTCGTCTCCGGGCAGGTCTTGTCCGGGCCGGTTTTATCCGGGCCGGTTCTACCTGGGCCGGTCTTGTCCGGGTCGGTCCTGCCTGGGCAGGTCGCGCGGTCCGGTGTGGCGCAGGCGCTCCTCCACGTAGGCGAGCACCGAGTGCAGCGGCGCGTCCCCGTCGCTGGTCACCCAGCACACCCGCACCCCGGGCCGCACCCGCGACCCCGCGATCCGCACCGCCCGCCCGGCCAGCTCGCGCACCCGCGCCGCCACCGCCTCGCCGCTGCCGTTCGGGTGCTCCGCCACCACCGCGAACCGGTCCCCGCCGTACCGCGCCACGGTGTAGTCCGCCCGCAGGCCCTGCCGCAGCCGCCCCGCGATCGCGGTCAGCAGCTCGTCGCCCCGCCGGAACCCGTGCTCCCGGTTCACCTCGGCCATCCGGTGCACGTCCGCCAGCACCAGCGACGCCAGGGTCCCGTGCGTGCGCGCCCTGGTCAGCGCCTGGCCGAGCCGGTCGAGCAGCAGGGCGCGGCCGGGCAGCCCGGTCAGCCCGTCGAGCAGGCGCGCGGAGTGCGGCACGTCCGCCTGCACCGGCCACAGCACCACGAGCACCTGCCCGCGCGGCTCCAGCGGGTGGTACTCGGCCCACACGTGCGCGTGCGGCAGCACCATCGGGATCGTCAGCGGCGCCCCGGTGCGCAGCACCTGCGCGGCCAGCTCCGCGCCCGAGGGCAGCGGCGCGCCGGACGCGTCCCGCCCCGGCGGCCGGCGCAGGCCGGGCAGCTCCGCCGAGGGCACGCCCAGCAGCGACGCGGCGAGCCGGTTGCCCGCGAGCACCGCACCGGCGCCGTCCTGGAGCAGCACCCCGACCGGCAGCTCGGAGACGAGCTCGTCCCACACCGCACGGGAAGCCGTTGTCTGCACGGTACTCATAGGACTGGTGCCCTCCGCCGGGTGCAATCCTGTCCGTCAAGAGCCTCCCCGCGGGTCGCGGGCATTTCAAGGGCACGCCCACCACTCGGTCCGGTGATCTTTGGTCAGCCGTGTAACGCCCCGACCAGCGCGCCGAACTCCCGTTCGGCCACGATCGGCACCCGGTACGCGCGGGCCCGCCGCGCCTTGCCGGACAGCGTGAACGGGTCAGCCGCGACCAGCACCCGGGTGGACCGGGTCACGTGGTCCCGGCTCACCAACCCGGCCGCGTGCGCGCGGGAGACCCACACGTCGCGCGGCTCGCTCAGCTGCCCGGTGAACACCACCAGGTCGCCCGCGCGCAACGCCACGTGCCCGGTCGGCGCGCTCGGCGCCGCGTGCCCCCGGCGCACCTCGCGCACGTCGTCGCCGGGCAGGTGCGGCCACGGCGCGGTCGGGGCGTCCAGCGGGCCGTGCCGCAGGTAGTGCGCGAGCAGCCGCCCGGTGGCCCGCGCGTCGTGCAGCGCGGAGTGCGCCTCGCCCAGCGGGATGCCGGCCGCGTCGCAGCAGGCCCGCAGGGACCGCCCGCCACCGGGCAGGAACCGGGCGGCGAGCCGCATCGTGCACAGCCCGTCGAGCGCCGGGGCGACGCCCAGCCGCCCGAACTCGGCCGCCAGGAACCGCGCGTCGAACGCCAGGTTGTGCGCGACCAGCACCCGCCCGGCCAGCCGCCGCGCCAGCGCCCCGGCGGCCTGCGCGAAGGTGGGCGCGTCCCACACGTCGGCGGCGGAGATCCGGTGCACGTGCTGCGGGCCCAGGTCGCGGCCGGGGTTCAGCAGCGTGCACCACTCGCCGGTCTGCCGGCCGTCGTCGTCCAGCAGCACCACGGCGACCTCGACGACGCGGTCGGACCGGCCCGCCGCGAACCCGGTCGTCTCCACGTCGACCACGGCGTACCCCATGACGGTCACAGCCTACCGACCGCGCTCACCCCAGCAGCGCCCGCAGCGCGAGGTCGACCACGCGGTCGGAGAACGCGCCCGTCAACGGGCCCGTTCGCAGCAACCACCGCTGGTACACCGGGCCCAGCAGCAGTTCCGCGGCGGCGGCCACGTCCACGTCGCCCCGGACGTCCCCGTCGCGCTGCGCCGCCGCCAACCGCTGCTCCAGCACCACCCGCCGGGGCGTCAGCAGCAGGGCCACCAGGTCGGTCCGGGCCTCGTGCACCAGCGCCCGGCACACCTGGTCGAACCGCCGCTCGCCCACCTCGGCGATGGCCTCGCGCAGCTCCAGCTTGAGGTCCGCGCCCAGCTCGCCCCACGGCCGGACCTCCCACCCCACCGCCCTGGACTCGATGAACGCGTCGAACAGCAGCGGCCCCTTGGCCTGCCACCACCGGTAGATGGTCTGCTTGCCCACGCCCGCGCGGGCGGCGACCGCCTCGACGGTCACCTTCGCGTAGCCCCGCTCCTCCAGCAGTTCCAGGGCGGCGGCGAGGATGGCCCGCCTCGAACGGTCGCTGCGCCGCGCCGCGTCGGGTGGCATCCCTTGATCGTATGCGCGTTTTTGCGGTTGTTCACAGTTCCCGGCGGTCGCGCCCACCGAGCGCGACCGCCGGGAACCGCGCCACTGCGCCACCCGCCGCTACCAGTACCGGTGCTGCTCCCCGTCGGTGTCGGCGATGAAGACGACGGCGTCGGCGCCGGCCACCCCCGCCGGGGTCAGCGGGAGGTGGCCGCGCGCGATCGGCTCGCCCACGCCGGTCGACGGGGGGAGCGCGGCGCTCAGCGCCCGCGCCGGGAACAGGGCGCGGCGGGTGGTCGCCCCGGCCATCGCGTGCTGGAGGGTGCCCGGTGCGCCGCGGGGGCCGCCGTCGGTCGCCACGAACACGTAGCGCTCGCCGAGGGTGAGCGCCGCGAGCGCGCCGGCGCTCGACCAGCTCACCTCGCCGTCCCAGGTCGCCATGCGGGACGGCGTGCGCTGGAGGTGCACGTTGTGCGCGAACACCAGGCTCGGCCCGCGGCGCCGCTCCCGGTCGACGATCGCGAGCAGGTTCTCGGCCATCATCTCGGTGCGCAGGCTGAGCAGGGCCTCGATGCGGTCGGGCCCGGGGGTGGCCATCGCGGCGTGGAAGCGCAGCAGGCCCAGGGCGGTGCGCGCGTGCGCGACGGCGTGGGCGTGGCCGACCGGGTCGGCGGCGTGCAGGCCGGGCGCCGCGCGGCGCAGCGCGCTCGCCAGGTCGTCCGCGACGACGCGCAGCGCGCGGGCGCGATCGGAGTCGCCGATCGACGCCGCCGGGTCGAACATGGCCGCCTCGTTCGCCCAGTCCGCGTCCTCGCCCAGCAGCGCGTCGAGGTCCCGGGCCGACCGGGGCCGCAGCGCCGCGGGCAGGAAGTCGACGACCGAGGACAGCGCGCGCCGCGGGCTCGGCGCGGCGGAGAACTCCACCGGGGCGTCGAAACCGTGGAAGCGGACCTGGTCGCGCGGCGCGCGGCCGGCGTTGTGCGCGCGGAGCCACTCGACCAGCTCGCGGTTGCCGGGCAGGGCGCCGAACCGGTGGCTGAACCCGGTCGCGAGCACGGCGTCCACCTCTGCGTCCACCTCTGCTCCGGCGCCTGCCGCTCCCCCGGTCACGTACTCGTCGACGACGGACGCGGCGAACGCGTCGATCTCCAGCGCGATCGACCGGAACCCCCGCTCGACCAGGTGACCGAGCACCTCGTTGCGCAGCGCCGGGAACGCCGCGACCCCGTGCACCGGCTCCCCGAGGGCGAGCACGGCCGGCGGCTCGGCCCGCCCGGCGAGCAGTTCGTCGATCGCGCGGCCCAGGTCGGCCGGGTCGTCGAGTCGGCGGCCGATCGCGCGCAGTGCTGCGGCAGTGGACATGAGCACCCCTTCGGAAGAAGAACTCCCCGCAACGCTATCGTTGAACGATCGGTTGGCACTTCTGCGGAGCCGACCGGGGAGTACCGGTCGAAACCCTCAATCGGAGGTGTGAGCTGCGACCCGTCGACCTCGCCCGGGAGCACGGGCTGTCCGCCCAGGCGATCCGCAACTACGAGGAGGCCGGCGCCCTCCCGGCGGCCGAGCGCGGCGAGACCGGCTACCGGCGCTACACGCCCCTGCACGCGCAGGCCCTGCGCGCCTTCCTCGCGCTGCGCGGCGGCCACGGGCACCAGCCGGCGCTGGAGATCATGCGCGCGACCAACCGGGGCGACACCGAGTCCGCCTACCGGCTCATCGACGCCGCGCACGTCGCGCTGCTCGCCGAGCGCAACACCCGGGCCGAGGTCGCGACGGCCCTCGGCGGCCTGTCCACCACGGCGCCCGCCCCCGTCCACGGCCGGCCGCTGACCGTGGGCGAACTCGCGCGCCGGCTGGGCGTGCACCCGGCGACGCTGCGCACCTGGGAGGCCGAGGGCATCCTGCGCCCCGAGCGCGACCCGGCGACGGGCTACCGCCACTACGGGCCCGACTGCGTGCGCGACGCCGAGATCGCCCGGCAGCTGCGCCGGGGCGGGTACCTGCTGCGCCAGGTCGCGCAGTTCACCGGGTCGCTGCGCGCGGCGGGCGGGGCGGAGGCGCTGGGCGCCTTCCTCGACTCCTGGCAGGACCGGCTGACCACGCGCAGCCGCGCCCTCCTCTCCGGCGCGGCCCAGCTCGACGCCTACCTCGCCCTCCGCGGCGCGTAGCGGGGCCGGCCGGAGCCGCCGGCGCGCCCCGCGGCCCCGGAGCGGTCCCCCTGGGGGACCGCCGCCCCGACCGGACCGCGCTAGCCCTGCGCGAGGTCGGCGAAGCGGCTGTAGTGCAGCTGGTGGGCGACCGTGATCGTGGCGGTGGGGCCGGCGCGGTGCTTGGCGATGATCAGGTCGGCCTCGCCCGCCCGCGGGTCGTCGCGCTCCCACGCGTCCGGTCGGTTGATCAGGATGACCATGTCGGCGTCCTGCTCCAGCGAGCCCGACTCGCGCAGGTCCGACAGCTGCGGGCGCTTGTCGGTGCGCTGCTCGGGGCCGCGGTTGAGCTGGCTGATCGCGATGACCGGGACCTCCAGCTCCTTCGCGATCAGCTTCAGGTTCCGGGAGAACTCCGAGACCTCCTGCTGGCGGGACTCGCTGCGCTTGCCCGACGACATCAGCTGGAGGTAGTCGACCACCACCAGGCGCAGGTCGTGCCGCTGCTTGAGCCGCCGCGCCTTGGCCCGGATCTCCATCATCGTCAGGTTCGGCGAGTCGTCGACGAACAGCGGCGCCTCGCTGATCTCGCTCATCCGCCTGGCCAGCCTGGTCCAGTCGTCGTCGCTCATCCGGCCGCCGCGCATGTCGCCCAGGCGGATCCTCGCCTCGGCGGACAGCATCCGCATGACGATCTCCGTGCGGCTCATCTCCAGCGAGAAGATCGCGCTGGTCAGGCCGTGCTTGACCGAGCAGGACCGGGCGAAGTCCAGGCCCAGGGTCGACTTGCCGACGCCGGGGCGGGCCGCCACGATGATCATCTGGCCGGGGTGCAGGCCGTTGGTCAGCTCGTCGAGGTCCGCGAAGCCCGTCGGGATGCCCAGGGACGAGCCGCCGCGCGACGCGATGGCGTCGATCTCGTCCATCGTCGGCTGGAGCAGCTCCTCCAGCACCACGTAGTCCTCGGTCGTGCGGCGCTCGGTGACCTCGTAGATGGCCGCCTGCGCGCGGTCGACGACCTCGTCCACGTCGGCGCCCTCCGCGCCGTTGTAGCCGAGCTGGACGATCCGCGTGCCCGCCTCGACCAGCCGCCGCAGCACCGCCTTCTCCGCCACGATCTCGGCGTAGTAGGAGGCGTTCGCGGCGGTCGGCACGGTCGCGATCAGCGTGTGCAGGTAGGGCGCGCCGCCGACGCGCAGCAGCTCGCCCCGGCGCTCCAGCTCCGCCGACACCGTGATCGGGTCGGCCGGCTCGCCGCGCCCGTACAGGTCCAGGACGCAGTCGTACACCGCCTGGTGCGCGGGCCGGTAGAAGTCGTTGGGCGCGAGCACCTCGACGACGTCGGCGATGGCGTCCTTGCTCAGCAGCATCCCGCCCAGCACGGACTGCTCCGCCGCCAGGTCCTGCGGCGGCTGCCGTTCGAAACCGGGCTCGGCCATGCCCCGGTCGTCCACCAGCGCCACCGCGCACTCACCCCACTCCGCTCGTGTCCCCTGTTCTACCCCGCGGGTACGACAATTCCCGCGGGCGACGCCCTGTGACCCGGCGGACGGTAGAGGCCCCCGGATGGCGCAGGCAACCGGCCCTGGGGACAGACCGGTGGACAGCTTGGGGATGGTTCGCGCCGGTTGGCCACATCGTCGTGGAAACCTGTGGACAACCTGGGTACAACTCTGGCCGTGACAGAAGTTTTTGCAGGTCAAGCCCTGTGGATAAGTATGTGGAAAAGTACTTCGTCACACCCTCGGCGTGTCGCGTGTAACCGCCTCCACGGCGTGTCGCGGTCGGTCCGTCACACGGGTTGTCCACAGCCGGACGTGCGAGAGCGCCGCCCGTCCGGAGTATCCGGTCGGACGGCGCTCCCGGCGTCGTTCGCGGGTGCCCGGCGCCCTCAGTTCGCGGCGGCGACCTCGACGGCCAGCGACACCGTGACCTCCGGGTGCAGGCGCACCGAGACGGTGTGCCTGCCCAGGGTCTTGATGTGGCCGGCGATGTCGACGGCGCGCTTGTCCAGCGTCGGGCCGCCGGCGCTGCGCACCGCGGACACGACGTCGGACGAGGTGACCGAGCCGAACAGCTTCTTGGAGCCGACGGCGGCCTTCGCCTTGAGCGTCACGGAGCCGAGGCCCTCCAGCGAAGCCTTGATCTCCTTGGCGTGGTCCAGGTCGCGGACCCGGCGGGTCTCCTGCGCGCGGCGGATGACCTCGACCTGCTTGGCCGCGCCCTTGGTGGCGAGGATCGCCAGGCCGCGGGGCAGCAGGTAGTTGCGGCCGTAGCCGTCCTTGACCTCGACGATGTCGCCGGGGCCACCGAGGCCGCTGACGTCAGCGGTGAGGATGAGCTTCACGGTGTTCTCCCCTTTCTCTAGCGAGCGGTCGAGGTGTAGGGCAGCAGCGCCATCTCGCGGGCGTTCTTGACCGCGACGGCGACGTCGCGCTGGTGCTGGCTGCAGTTGCCGGTCACCCGGCGGGCGCGGATCTTGCCCCGGTCCGAGATGTACTTCCGGAGCAGGGTGGTGTCCTTGTAGTCGATCGCGTGCGCGTTGCGGTCCTTGCAGAACGCGCAGACCTTCTTCTTGGGCTTGCGCACAGGCGGCTTGGCCATGTGGGTCACTCCTGGGATGACGCGGTGAAGTGGAGGGGGTGCGGTCTAGAAGGGGGGCTCGTCGGAGAAGCCGCCGCCGGAGCCGGCCGGGGGCGCGGAGCCCCACGGGTCGTCGGCCGGGGGCGCGGAGCCACCGCCGCGGGACTGGCCGCCGCCGCCGAAGCCGCCGCCGCCGTCACCCCGGCTCACCTTGTTGACCTTCGCGGTCGCGTACCGCAGCGAGGGGCCGACCTCGTCGACCTCCAGCTCGATGACGGTGCGCTTCTCGCCCTCCTTCGTCTCGAAGGAGCGCTGGCGCAGCCGCCCGCTCACGAGCACGCGCGAACCGCGCGTGAGCGACTCGGCCACGTTCTCCGCGACCTGCCGCCACACGTTGCACCGCAGGAACAGGGCTTCCCCGTCCTTCCACTCGCCGGTCTGGCGGTCGAAGGTCCGGGGCGTGGAGGCGACCGTGAAGCTCGCCACCGCGGCGCCGGACTGGGTGAAGCGCAGCTCGGGGTCGGCGGTCAGGTTGCCGACCACCGTGATCGTCGTCTCGCCTGCCATGTCGGGGAACCCCTAGACCTTGGCGGGCTGGACCTTGGCGGCCTTGGCCGCCTTGGCGGGCTCGCGGCGCAGGACCTTGGTGCGCAGCACCGTCTCCTGCAGCCCGAGCTGGCGGTCGAGCTCCTTCACCGCCTCCGGGGTCGAGGTCAGGTCGAGCACCGCGTAGATGCCCTCGGAGTTCTTGTTGATCTCGAAGCTCAACCGGCGCTTGCCCCACACCTCGACCTTCTCGACGTTGCCGCCCGTGGTGCGGATGACGTTGAGGAACGTGTCGAGCGAGGGCGCGATGGTGCGCTCGTCGAGACTGGGGTCCAGGATGACCATGACTTCGTAATGACGCATGAAGACCACTCACCTCCTGTGGACTCGGCGGCCACGGACTTTCCGTGGCAGGAGGGTCGTCGCGTCAGCAACCCGGAGAGGCTAGCAAAGGGCGGTGCGGAACACCGCACCCGGGTGGTGGCGGGGCCGCGCTCAGCCGGCCGCGCGGCGCCGCGCCCAGGTGCGGGCCAGCGCGCCGGCCACGCAGGACAGCGCCAGCACGGCCGGCAGCACGGGGGCCGCCACGCCGCCCCCGGCGCCGGGCAGGGCGGTGGCGCGGCCCGCGGTCTGCGTGCCGTCCGCGCCGAGCAGGCCGTAGCCGGGGACGTCGCCGCCGTGGCGCGCGCCCGGCGGGGAGAGCCGCCCGAGCGCCGCGAACGGCAGCGCGCCGTGGCCGAACAGCGGCACGCGGCCGAACGGGTTCGAGCCGTGCAGCGGCAGGTCGGTCCCGCCCACGCCGCCGACCGGGGCGGAGCCGCCCGCCAGGCCGCCGCCGGGCCGGTCGGCGCCGGGGGTGCCGGCGCCCGGGTCGCCGGTACCCGGGGTGCCGCCGGGCTGCCCGCCGCCCGGTCGGTCGGTCGGCGGTGCGCCGGGGTCGGGCGCCGGCTCGTCCCCCGGCAGGCCCGGCACCCGGCCGGTGGCCTGCTCGGCGGCGTCGGCGATCGCCTTCGAGCCGTCCTGGACGGGCGCGGCGGCGGTGTTCACGCCGGTCACGGCCACGCCGCAGAGCGCCGACAGGGTGGTCCGCACGTCGTGGGCCAGGGTGGCGGCGACCGGGCCGAGCAGCGCGATCCCGTCCAGCTCCGCCACGACCGCGTCGGCGATCCGGCCGCCGGTGATGACGCCGGAGCCGGTGGGGATCGAGCCGACCGGGATGGGCGGCAGCGCCGTGAACGCCCGGCGGAAGGGCTCGGCCAGCGGCGGCCCGAGCAGGGGGACGGCCCGGACCAGGTCGGTCACCGGCTGCACGACCGCCGCGGGGCTCAGCGCCACCGGGGTGCCGGGTGCGCCCCGGACGGTGGTCGCGCACTCGCCGACCACCACCGGTTCGGCCGCGTCGGCGGTGCCGGACCCGGCGGCGCCGACCGCGAGCGCCACGGCCGCCGCGGCCACCGGGCGGGTGAGTCGGGTCCGCATGTCCGGCCTCCCTGAGCCTGCCCCGAACCGGGCGTCCGCACCGTCCCCTACTTACGGGTAACGAGCGTAGGGCCTCGTGGTGACGTGCGTCGCGCCCGGTGCGAACACTTTTCGTATCGGCGGTCCCGGCCACTTCGTCACCCCTCCCGACTACTCTGCACTGTCATGCGCATCGGAGCCCACGTCCGGGACGACGACCCGCTGGGCGCCGCAGCCGCTCGCGGGGCCGAGGTCGTCCAGTTCTTCCTGGCCGACCCGCAGGGGTGGAAGGCGCCGCAGCCGCACCCCCGGGCGGACGCGCTGCTGGCCTCCGACCTGGACGTCTTCGTCCACGCCCCGTACGTCGCGAACGTGGCGTCGCTGAACAACCGCATCCGCATCCCGTCCCGCAAGCTGGTCCTCCAGCACGCCACCGCCGCGGCCGGGGTCGGCGCCAAGGGCCTGGTCGTGCACGGCGGCCACGTCGCCAAGGGCGACGACCCGGCCGACGGCATCGCGAACTGGCGCAAGATGTTCGAGCGGCAGGCCGCCGACGGCGGCTTCGCGGTCCCGGTCCTGATCGAGAACACCGCGGGCGGCGACAACGCGATGGCCCGCTCGTTCGACGTGCTGGCCCGGCTGTGGGACGCGGTGGGCGGGTTCGGCGCCGGGTTCTGCCTGGACACCTGCCACGCGTTCGCCGCCGGCGAGGACCTGGTCGGCGTCGTGGACCGGGTCAAGGCCATCACCGGGCGCATCGACCTGGTGCACCTGAACAGCTCGCGGGACCCGTTCGGCTCCGCCCGCGACCGGCACGCCAACATCGCGACGGGCACCGTCGACCCCGGTCAGCTGGTCGCGGTGGCCGCCGCGGCGGGCGCGCCGGTGCTGGTCGAGACCCCGGACGAGGGGCAGGCGGAGGACATCGCGTTCCTCCGCGAGCACCTGGGTCGATGAGCGCGGCGCGAGAGGCGGCGGTCGCGCCCGGGCGGGTGGGCGGGCGGGCGCAGCGGCTGGGCCGGTCCGCGCTGGCCGCGCTGGTCCTCCTGTGCGGGGTGACCCTGCTGCTCGGCTTCGCCAACAAGGACCGCTGCACGGGGCCCGAGTTCGACCAGTGGGGCCGCAGCCAGCCCGACTACAACGAGCGCAACAAGGGCGAGGTCTGCTACTCCGACATCCAGCACCTGTGGATCGGCCGGGACGTCGACCGGCACGTCTTCCCCTACGTCAACGGCGGCATCGACGCCGGCGGCGCGCTGGTCGGCGGCACGGTCGAGTACCCGGTGCTGACCGGCCTGCTGATCTGGGCCGGCGCGGCCTTCGCGCACACCGACGCGTCCTTCCTGCTGTTCTCCGCGCTGCTGATGGCGCCCTTCGGGCTGGCGACGGCGTGGCTGCTGGGCAGGCTGAGCGGGTGGCGGGCGCTGCTGTGGGCGATCGGGCCGCCGATGGTGCTCTACGCGTTCCACAACTGGGACCTGCCGGTCGCGTTCTGCGCGGTGGCGGCGGTGTACGTCGTGCACCGGGGCTGGGGCCGCGCACCGCGGCCGCTGGCCGACCGCGCGGTGGTCGCGGCGGTGCTGCTCGGGCTCGGGTTCGCGTTCAAGATCTACCCGGCGGCGTTCGTGCCGCCGCTGTGCCTGTACGTGCTGACCGGCGGGCGGGGCGGGCGGGAGGGGCCGCGCTACGACTGGGCGGGCGTGGTCCGGGTGCTCACCGCCGCGGCGGTCACCGTGGTGCTGGTCAACCTGCCGTTCGCGCTGATCGGGTTCGAGGGCTGGCGGGCCTCGTTCACGTTCCAGCAGCTGCGCCGCGTGGACATCACCACGAACTCGGTCTGGTTCTGGTCGCTGCGGCCGTTCATGCCCGACGAGTCGATGCAGGCGCTGGTGGGCGTCCTGTCGCCGCTGGGCGTCCTGGCGTCGTTCGCGCTGGCCTGCTGGATCGGCTGGCGGCGGTTCCGGCGCGAGGGCGCCTACCCGTGGGTGCAGGTGTCGGCGGCCATGCTGTGCGGGTTCCTGCTGCTGCACAAGGTGCACTCGCCGCAGTACACGCTGTGGCTGGTGCCGATGTTCGTGCTGCTGCGCATCCCGCTCGGGTGGGTGTTCGCCTACTTCGCGGCGGACCTCGCCATGGGCATCGGCATCTTCCGCTGGTACTACGCCATCGAGTTCGGGCAGCCCTCCGGCATCTACGACGGCTTCTCGGCGCAGGCCGTGGTGATCGACGTGTGGGGCCGGGCCGCGCTGCTGGCGGCGCTGTTCTTCGTGTTCCTCGGGTCGCGGGTGTCGTTCCGGGACCGCCCGCCGGACCGGGAACCCGCGACGGAGGTGGGTGCTGCGTGACCGATCCGGACTTCCTGGCCACGACCCGGACCGCCTACGACGTGGTGGCCGCGGACTACGAGGAGCTGCTGCGCGACCACCTGCCCGGCTGCCCGGCGGACCGGGCGGTGCTCGGCGCGTTCGCCGAGCTGGTCACCGGCGAGGTCGCCGACGTGGGCTGCGGCCCCGGCCGGATCACCGCGCACCTCGCGGCGCTCGGCCTGGCCGCCTTCGGCGTCGACCTGTCGCCGCGGATGGTCGCCGTCGCCCGCTCCCGCCACCCGGGCCTGCGGTTCGAGGTCGGCTCGATGACGGGGCTGGACCTGCCCGACGCCGGTCTGGGCGGGGTCGTGGCGTGGTACTCGGTGATCCACGTCCCGCCGGAGCACCACCCGGGCGTGTTCGCCGGGTTCCACCGCGTGCTGCGGCCCGGCGGCCACCTGCTGCTGGCGTTCCAGGCGGGCGACGAGCGCCGCGACATCACCGAGGGGTACGGCCACGAGATCACCATGAGCGCCTACCGGCTGCCGCCGGAGCGGGTCGCCGCGCGGCTCGTCGAGGCCGGCTTCGAGGTGCGCGCCACGCTGGTGCGCGCCCCGGAGCCGCAGGAGAAGACCCCGCAGGCTTACCTGCTGGCCCGCAGGCCGCAGGCCGGCTGACCCGCCGCCCCGGGAACCCGGCCCCGGGACCGCCGGCCCCGGGAACCCGGTCCCGCTCCGGCGGTCCCGCCTCAGGAGCCCGGCAGCGCCGGGGGCTGCACCGGCTTCCCGTTGTGCACACCGCCCGTGCACTGCCAGGTGGCGCCGTCCTGGCCCGGCAGCGGCAGCCCGCCGCCCAGGAAGCACTGCAGCGGCGTCAGCTCGGCCTGCTGCGCCACCGCGGGCGCGGCGGCCCCGACCGCCACGCCGAACGCCAGCGCGGCCGCCGCCGCCATCGTCATCACCCGTCGCACCATGATCGCTCCCGTCCCCGGCCGCGTTTCGGCGGACCCCGGCTACCCGCTCCGGCGGGACAACTGCGCGACTTCACCCGCACGTGTGACGCCCGAGCACGCCGGCGCGGGGAGCCCCCCGATCAGACCGGGACGGGGGCCTCGCGCCGCGGCCGCAGGCGCAGCACCCGCTCGTCCGGCGCGCCGTCGAGGAACCCGCCGCACGGGTCGTCGTCGCCGGCCCGCCGCACCAGGTCCCGCGACGGCCGGTAGACCTCCCGCACGACCAGCACGCACAGCGCGACCACCGCGACGTCCCGCACCACCACCGCGCCCAGGAACCAGTCGATCGGCAGGCCCTTGTTGTCCGTGCCCAGGTAGAAGAACATCCGCGGCACCCAGACCAGCGCGTCCACCACCATCCACGCCAGCAGCAGCCGCCAGCGCGGCAGCGCCAGCACCGCCAGGGGCACCAGCCACAGCGAGTACTGCGGGCTCCACACCTTGTTCGTCAGCAGGAACGCCGCGACCACCAGGAACCCGAGCTGCGCCAGCCGGGGCCGGGTGGGCGCGGACAGCGCCACGTACCCGATCGCCGCGCAGCACAGCAGGAACAGCACCGCGCTGACCGTGTTGAGCACCTCCGGCGCCTGGCCCTGGACCAGGCCGGGGTCGAAGCCCTCCCAGCCGGTCCACTGCGCCACCACGTTGTACAGCGAGTCCGGGTCGACCCCGCGCTCGGTGTTGAGCCGGAAGAACTCCCGCCACCCGTCGGGGTAGAGGTAGGCGATCGGCGCGTTCACCGCCGCCCACGTCGCCAGCGCGGTGCCCAGCGCCGTCAGCCCCGCGCGCATCCGGCCGGCCCGCCAGCACAGCAGCAGCAGCGGCCCGAGCAGGAACAGCGGGTACAGCTTCGCCGCGCCGCCCAGCCCCAGCAGCACACCGGCCAGCACGGGCTTGCGGCGCGCCCACGCCAGCAGGCCCGCCGTCGCGAACGCCGTCGCCAGCGTGTCGAAGTTGGTGAACGCGTGCACCACCACCAGCGGCGACACGGCCACCATCGCGGCGTCCCACGGCCTGCGCCGGGCCAGCCGCAGCACCGCCCAGGTGGTCACCAGCCACGCCAGCGCCAGCCACAGCGCGGTGATGTCGAAGTACACCACCACGGTCATCGGGTTGGGCAGCCAGCCGGACTCGGCGATCCGGGTCCAGCCCTGCGCCATCCGCGCGTTGAACCACTGGAACACGCCGGTCAGCACCGGGTACTCCATGTACCGGACGTGCGCGGTCGGCTTGCCCTCGTCGTCGATCCAGGACGTCTTGTAGGGGAACGTCTCCGGCTTGTCCAGGCGCTCGGCCGTGTACAGCGGCACGGTGTCCGAGTAGCACATGGCGGTGAACTGCTTGCTGCCCCGCCAGTCCAGCTGCACGACCCCGTTCTGGTCGACGTACTGCTGGATGCACGGCGACTTCTGCACCCACGCGAACGCCAGCGTCACCACCGCCAGCAGCAGCACCACCCGCAGCGGCGTCCAGAACCACTGCCTGCCGACCGAGGCGTGCCTGCCGACCGGCCCGCCGAACGGCTTGGCCGCCGCCCGGGCCAACGGCTCGGTCCAGGTGGGGCGGACGCGCTCTGCGGGGCTGAGCGAATCGGTGTCGTCGTCGTTCGCCGTCTGCTGCGAAGGGCTGGCCACCTGCCGGATGCTACGGGCCGGGGCGGACAGCCGCGGTGAAGCCGCTCGGGTCGCGCCGGCGCCGGGTTCGGGGCGGAACGGGACGAGGCGCGCACCCCCCGGGGGTGCGCGCCTCGCCGTCATCGGTCGACCGGGGCTATCTGGTCGGTGGACCGCCGCCGCCGATCGGGTCGGGATCCGGGTCGGGCACCGTCGTCGTCTGGCACAGCCGGCCGATGCACGTCGGCGGCGTCGGCCGCGTCGTCGTCGGGGGCGTCGTCGTCTCCTCGGTGGTCGGCCGCGTCGACGTGGTCGTGGTCGGCTTCCGCTCTTCTTCCTTCTTGGGCGTGGTCGTCGGGACGGTGGTGACGACCCGGCGCTTCTCGTACTCGCCCATCGGGTTGGCCTTCGGGAACTTCTCCGGCTGCGTCCCCTCCAGCGCCCGGTCCATGAACTTCCGCCAGATCTCGCCCGGCAGGTCCGAACCGAAGATCGCGTCGCCGTTGGCGTCCACCAGCGCCTCGTTGCCCTGGTCGCGACCCATCCAGACCGCCGTGGACAGCGACGGGGTGTACCCGACCATCCACGCCTTCGAGTTCTGCTCGGCCGAGCCCGGCAGCTCGTGAGTGCCGGTCTTGCCCGCGCACTCGCGCCGGCCCGCGCAGTCCAGCTTCGAGTACGTGATGACGGGCTTGAGCGACTCCGTCACGTTGTCGGCGATGTCCCGGCTCTTCTGCTGGTCGTCGCCGAACGCGCTGCGCGTCACGTCCTCGTGCTGCTTGAGCGGCTCGCCGTCGGCGCTGGTGATCTTCTTGATGAAGTACGGCTCGTGGTAGACGCCGCGCGCCGCGAACGACGCGTAGGCCGAGGCCATGTCGAACGGCCGCACCTGCGCCTCGCCACCACCGATGGCGATACCGGTGCCGGGAGGGCCGCCGTTCTCGCCGACCAGGAGCTGCTTCTCCCGGCCGTCGACCTTCACCGTGCGCGGGATGCCCGCCTGGAACGCCGCCTCGGCCACTGCCTGCGGGCCGATCTCGTTGGCGACCAGGTCGTAGAACACCGTGTTCAGCGACATCTCCATCGCCTCGCGCAACGAGCACTGCTTGCCGCAGGAGTTGTTGCGGTCCGACGAGTTGCGGATGACCACGTCGTCGGCCGGACCGGGCCCGCCCGGGAAGGTCTTCGGGGAGACGCCGTCGTAGGTCGAGCCGAGGCCCTTGCCCCGTTGCAGCGCGGCCACCAGGTCGAACGGCTTGAACGACGACCCGGCCTCCTGGACGATGCCGCGCGCGTAGTCGATCCCGTTGCCGTCCATGCCCGCGTGGTAGGCCCTGACCGCGCCCGTGTGCGGGTCGATCGCGGTCAGCGACTGGCGCAGGCCCTCCGTCTGGCCCTCCATCACCTCTTTGATGACTTCTTCCGCGGCGGTCTGCATCTCCGGGTCGATGGTGGTGTGGATCGTGATGCCGGACTGGTGGGCCTGCTTCATGTCCCAGCCCAGGCCGTTCTCCTTGTCCTCCAGCTCGGCGAGGACCTGGTTCTGGATCAGCAGCCGCGGGCCCTCCAGGCCGCTCTGCTGCACCTCGGCCAGCGGTCGCAGCGGCGGCGGGGTCCGCTCCGCCTCCCGGTACTCCTTGGTGATCCAGTTGAACCGCAGCAGCTGGTCCATCGCGTGGTTCCAGCGGAAGGTGACGTACTCGGTGTCCTCGGACAGGCTGGGGCTCTGGATCATGCCCGCGAGCAGGGCGCACTCGGACGGCGTGAGGTCGTTCAGGTTCTCCTTGTTGAAGTAGACCTTCGCGGCCTCCTTCACGCCGTACGCGGAGCGGCCGAGGTAGATGGTGTTCAGGTAGGCGGTGAGGATGTCCCTCTTGTCCTGCTGCTCGGACATCTTGTACGCCTTGACCAGCTCGGTGAACTTCCGGCTCAGCGTGTTGTCGTCCTGCTGGCTGGCCTGCTTCACGTACTGCTGGGTGAGGCCCGAGCCACCGCTGTTCCGGTCGGTCACCTGGTACCAGACGGCGCGCGCGATGGCGGTGAAGTCGAAGCCCGGGTTGGTCTCGAAGGTCGGGTCCTCGACCGCGAACACGGCCCGCTTGAGCTGTTCGGGCAGGTCCTCGTACTTGACCAGGGTCCGGTTCGCGCCCGACGGCGCGATCTTGGTCATCACGGACTCGTCGTCGTAGAGGATGGTGACGACCTTGGCCTGCTCGGCCGCGACCTGCTCCGGGTTCGGGACGATCACCAGCTGGTAGGCGATGGCGAACGCGACGATCGGCCCGAGGATCAGCAGGAACAGGCCGACGTAGCCGATGCGGCGCACCCGGCGCCAGACCTTGCGCCGGCGGAGGGCCTTGGCCTCCTCCGGGGTCGGCTCGTCGTCGTACTCGTCCTCGTAGAACGGCTCGATCGCGATCTCGTCCTCGCGGTGCGTGAGGAGTTCGGGCTCGCGGGCGACGGTCTGGTGCACCGGGGGGAGCAGGTCGGTCGGCTCCTCGCCGGGCCGGCGGGGGCCGCCGGGCCCGGCCGGGCCGCCCATCGGGGGGCGGCCGGGCGGGACGGGCCCGTGGGGCCGGCGGATGCCGCCGGGGGGCGTGCCGGCGCGCCCGGCGCCCCTGGGCACCTGCCGCGTCGCGTTGGGGTCGGCGCCCGCCGCGCCGGGCGGCGGGGTGTTCGGGCCGCCGGGGCGGGCCGGACCGCCGGGCCTGCCGCCCGGCGCGCCGGGGCCGCCCTGCTCGGGGCGACGACCGGGGCCGCCCTGGGGGATGCCGCCCGGCGGGGTGCCCGCGCCGCGGGGACCGCCGCCCTGCGGGATCCCGCCCGGCGGGGTGCCCGGCGGGCGGCCGCCCTGCGGACCGCCGGGGGGCGGGGTCCGGGGGATGCCGCCGGGGGGCGTGCCGGGGCGGGGACCGCCCTGCGGGCGCGCGAAACCACCTGGTGGGGTGTTCGGACGCTCCGGCTGATCCCCGGCTCCGCGGCGTGGTGCGTGCGCTCCGCCGTCCGGGTCCTCCCCGGTCGGCCACTGCGGCTCGCCGCCACGTTGCCTGTCGTCATGCTGGTCGTTCACGAAAAGCCTCCCAGACCGGCGTGCCGTCGCACGCGGTTCGGTGGTCGTACGCCGTCGCCCTGGTGGACGACGCCCGGGGTCGGGAGTGGTTCACTCCGCCGCGGTCCTCCTCCGTGGCTTCCGAGAGCTCACGCCACGCGTTCCCAGGACGTATGACTGCACCAGGTGGTTCCAACTGCATGTGCGGCAAACTTCCACGACGTACACGGTGAACTCCTCGAAGAGGCTCGCCATGCGCGTCAGCTCGTCGACGGTGCGCGCGGAGCCGGCCGCGTGCTTGAGCTCGTCGCCGTAGACCCAGGACACCAGGGTCAGGGGTTCCTTGCGGCACACCGGGCAGGTCACGTCGCTCGGCCGGCCGTGGAACTTCGCAGCTCGCAGCAGGTACGGGCTCGCGTCGCAGACCTCCATGGTGCCCACTCGGCCCGCGTAGACCTCCGCCAGCAGCGCTCGGCGCTGCAGCGCGTAGTCCACGACCTGCCGTTGGGTCAGCACGGGACCAGAGTACGTGGCGGCCCGTCACCTTCGTTGGGCCGTTCAGGGCAGTGGCCGTGATCACGGTGTGACCTGGTGCGATGCGCCACTTCTCGAGTCGTGGGCGGATGTATCGCACCGATATAGTCGGGACACCCATCGGCGGTGCGTGCGAGGAGGTGTGCGTGCTGGAGTTCGCGATCCTCGGCCTGTTGCACGAGGCGCCGATGCACGGCTACGAGCTGCGCAAGCGCTTGCACGAGCTGTTGGGCGCGTTCCGCGCGTTCTCCTACGGGACGCTCTACCCCACGCTGCGCCGGTTGCAGCGCGAGGGGTGGATCGCCGAGGAGGCGCCTCAGGAGGCCCGTTCCTGGGGCCGCCGCGCGCGCAAGGTGTACGAGCTGACCGCCGAGGGCAAGGAGCGGTTCGGTGACCTGCTGGTCAACGCGGGGCCCCAGACCTGGGACGACGACTCGTTCGGCGTCCACCTGGCGTTCTTCTCCCGCACGCCCGCGGAGATCCGGATGCGGATCCTCGAAGGCAGGCGCAGGCGGGTCGAGGAGCGCCGGGAAGGGCTGCGGACGGCCTTAACGGGCGCGAGCGAGCGGATCGACCGCTACACGCGCGAGCTGCACCGCATGGGGCTGGACAGCACCGAGCGCGAGGTGCGGTGGCTCAACGAGCTGATCGCGCACGAACAGGCAGAACTGCGCGAGCGGGACGAATAGCCCACTGGGCACTGACGTAGAGAACAAGAAGGAGGACTCGGCATGGGCGACAACCGCCGCACTGTTCGAGTGGCCATCGTCGGGGTCGGCAACTGCGCGGCGTCGCTGGTGCAGGGCGTCCACTACTACCGCGATGCCGACCCGAGCGGTCGGGTGCCCGGCCTGATGCACGTGGAGTTCGGCGACTACCACGTGCGCGACGTGGAGTTCGTGGCCGCGTTCGACGTCGACGCCAAGAAGGTCGGCGTCGACCTGTCCGAGGCGATCGGCGCGAGCGAGAACAACACGATCAAGATCGCCGACGTGCCGCCGCTGGGCGTCACGGTGCAGCGCGGGCACACGCTCGACGGGCTGGGCCGGTTCTACCGGGAGACCATCGAGGAGTCCGACGAGCCGCCGGTCGACGTGGCCCGGGCGCTGCGGGACGCCGAGGTCGACGTGCTGGTGTCCTACCTGCCGGTGGGCTCCGAGGAGGCGGACCGGTACTACGCGCAGGCGGCCATCGACGCGCGGGTGGCGTTCGTCAACGCGCTGCCGGTGTTCATCGCGTCCGACCCGGAGTGGGCGCGCAAGTTCGAGGAGGCCGGCGTCCCGATCGTCGGCGACGACATCAAGTCCCAGGTCGGCGCGACCATCACGCACCGCGTGCTGGCCAAGCTGTTCGAGGACCGGGGCGTCCAGCTCGACCGCACCATGCAGCTCAACGTGGGCGGCAACATGGACTTCCTGAACATGAAGGAGCTGGAGCGCCTGGAGTCCAAGAAGGTCTCCAAGACGCAGGCGGTCACCTCCCAGGTGGACCGGGACATGGGCAAGCGGAACGTGCACATCGGCCCGTCGGACTACGTGTCCTGGCTGGACGACCGCAAGTGGGCCTATGTGCGGCTGGAGGGCCGGGCGTTCGGCGACGTGCCGCTGAACCTGGAGTACAAGCTGGAGGTGTGGGACTCGCCGAACTCGGCGGGGATCATCATCGACGCGGTGCGGGCGGCGAAGATCGCGCTGGACCGCGGCGTGGGCGGCCCGATCCTGTCGGCGTCGTCGTACTTCATGAAGTCGCCGCCGGTGCAGTACTCGGACTCCGAGGCGCACGAGGCCGTCGAGGCGTTCATCCGCGGCGACGCGGAGCGCTGACCCGGCGCCGACGCGTTCCGGGCGCGTCCCCCGCACCCGGCCCGCCGCCGGCCGGCCACCCCACCGGACCCCCTCGTCCCCGCGCGCCGAGGGGGTCCGGTCGTCCCCGGGTTCACCCCGCCGTCGCGGCGCGCGGTGTTCCACCCGATCGGCGGGTGTGCGGTTGGACGGGGCACGCGCGGGCACCCCGGCGCCACCGGTGCCGTCCCCCACACGCGTGGTGCCGGTACCACTCACAGCGGTGGGGGGGTCCGAGGTGGGTGGCGGGCGCCGTCACGGGCCGCAGCACACCGGGCATGATCGGCATTTGTGCTGGTCAGCGCGTTTTTCCACCGAGCGGTAGACACAGCGGGTGCCGGAGCGCCCGATGGCTCCGGGTTGTCCGTTCCCTCCGCTCGGAAGGGGTTTGCCCCATGGTTTCCACCGCTCTGCGCCTGGCCCTGGTGGCGCCGGTGCTCGCCTTGGCCGCGGTGCTGCTGCCCGTCGTGACCGCGCAGGCCGCCCAGCCGCCCGGCGCGGCCGACCCCGGCCCCCCGACGCCCGCGATCACCCGCTGCGACGCCCCGAACGTCTGCGCCTGGACCAAGCCCAAGGGCCTGGGCACCGGGTGGCAGCGCAGCCAGTCCGGCTGCCACAACACACCGTGGGCGGCGTTCTCGGTGAGCAACCAGTCGAACAAGTACGTCACCTTCTACGAGGGCAAGAACTGCAACCCCGCGACCAACTACTTCGGGCTGAACGCCCGCACGTACAGCGACTACGCCGGTGGCCTCAAGACCGGCGTCAAGAGCTTCTACATCCCGTAGCGAGCCCCGGGGAACCCCCCGGTGCGCCGTCCCACGGCCGCGCACCGGGGGGTTCGCCGCATCCGGGCGCCGCCCCCCGAGGTCCGACGCCGGGAGGTTCACCTCATCGGGCGCGGCACGGCCGCGTGCGCGGGGCGTCGCCCGGAGGGTCGACGGAGAGGGTTCCCCCGCGGGGGCGGCGTCCGCGCCACTCACAGCGGTGGGTGTCCGCCGAGCGGGGCAGCGGGCGTCGTCACGGGCCGCAGCGCTGCCGCTGTCGGCGCATCGGCGCTGGTGAGCGGTCCGCACGGGCGGGCGGTAGACACAGGGGCGCCGGGGTCCCGTCGGCTCCGGGAGTCCTGTCGCCACTCTGAGGAAGGGTTCTCCGATGACCTCCACCGCCCTCCGCTCGGCCCTGCTGCTGCCGGTGGCCGCGCTCGCGGTCGTGCTCGCCCCCGCCGCGCAGGCGCAGTCCGCCTCCCCGCCGGAGACGACACCCGGACGGGTCGTGCCCTGGCCGCCCAACGCCTGCGAGAGCGGCTACACCTGCGTCTGGTCCGGCACCTACGGCTCGGGGAAGAAGTGGAAGACCGGCGCGGCGGGTGATCACCACGTGGCGCTCGCCGACCGGCTCGGGAAGGACGTCCCCGCGCGCTCGGTCTACAACAACTTCCCGAAGAACACGAAGAAGGTCGTCACCTTCTTCGCGGGCTACGACGCCAAGGCCAAGAAGTGCAAGGGCAGCAGCTTCACCCTGGGCCCGGGGCACGGCAGCGGCGAGGCCGGCGGCGCGCCGATGGGCTCGAAGGTGCTGTGCTTCCGCGTCCCGTGAGGGGGACGACCGCGTGAGCACGCTTACTTAGCTACCCTAATCATATTCTGTTAGGGTAGCTAAGTGAATTTCCTCGACCAACCCCGTCAGGTGTGGGTCACGGCGTTCGCCGCGGTCATCGCGTTCATGGGCATCGGGCTCGTCGACCCGATCCTGCTGTCGATCGCGGAGGGCCTGCACGCCACCCCGTCCGAAGTCACCCTCCTGTTCTCCTCCTACCTCGGCGTCCAGGTGCTGGCCATGCTGTTCACCGGGGCGGCGAGCGCGCGGTTCGGCGCGAAGCGCACGCTGGTCGCCGGCCTGGCGCTGATCGTCGTCGCGACCGCCCTGTGCGCGCTCGCGTCGGACATCACCCAGCTCGTCGGCCTGCGCGCCGTCTGGGGCCTGGGCAACGCCTTCTTCATCGCCACCGCGCTGAGCGTCATCGTCGGCGCCGCCACCGGCGGCCAGGGCAGGGCGATCCTGCTCTACGAGGCCGCCCTCGGCCTCGGCCTCTCCGTCGGGCCGCTGCTCGGCGCGCTGCTGGGCAGCTTCTCGTGGCGCGGGCCGTTCATCGGCACCGCCGTCCTGATGGCCGTCGCGTTCGTCCTGTGCTCGGTCTTCCTCGCCGGCGACGGGCCGCGGAGCCCGATCGGCCTGCTCGACCCGCTGCGCGCGCTGCGGCACCCCGGCCTGCTGCGCACGGCCCTCGGCTCCGCCCTCTACACCGCCGCCTTCTTCACCGTCCTGGCCTGGTCGCCGTTCGTGCTGCGCTGGGGCGCGGTGGCGATCGGGCTGGTCTTCTTCGGCTGGGGCGTGGGCGTCGCGGTCTCCAGCGTGTGGCTCGCGCCGAAGCTGGCCGACCGGTGGGGCGAGCGCCGCGCGACCATCGCCGCCGTCCTCGCGTTCGCCGCCCTCATGCTGGTCATGGCGGTGCCGAGCAAGCCGCTGCTGGTGGTCGCGGTCATCGTCAGCGGTGTGGTGAGCGGTCTGCTCAACACCCTGTTCACCGGCACGGCGATGAGCGTCAGCCCGGCGCCCCGCCCGGTCGCGAGCGCCGGCTACAACTTCCTGCGCTGGCTCGGCGGCGCGCTGGCGGCGACGTTCGTCAGCCACCTCGCCCAGCCGTTCGCGGTCGCCGCGGTCGCGTGCGCGCTGGCCGCCGCCCTGCTGGCGGTCGGGCGCACCCGCGAGCGGCCGATCACCGCGCAGGACGTGCTCGTCGGCGAGGACGTGGTGGGCTGACGGCGCCGCCCCCGCCGCGGGACCCGGCCCCGGCACGTGCCGTGACCAGCCGGTTCCGGGCGGCAAGGCGGTGAGGTGTTCGCCTGCCGTTCACCTCGTCGTCCGCTGGACGAGGCGTTGCCGACCTACGGTCGCCGGGTTCCCACCGAGCGACCCCGGAGGTCCGCGTGTCCTCATCCACCGAACGGGGGCGGCGCCTGCTGCCCCTGCTGACCGACCACCCCCTCGGGCGGTCGGCGATCACCTGCAAGTACCGGTGCGGCGACGCCTGCGCGCACGAGGCGCCCAACACCTCCGACAACGCCTACTTCGGCGACGTCGTGAGCGAGGTCGTGCGCCGGCGCGGGCTGCTCAAGGCCGGTGCGGTGCTCGCCGTCGCGGGCTCGGGCGTCGGGCTCGCGGGTGCGGGCACGGCCGCCGCGGCCCCCGAGGTCGAGGCGGACCGCGACCTCGGCGGCGGTCGCCGGCGGGACGGCCTGAACTTCGCCCCGGTCGCGCCGAACACCGAGGACCGCGTCGTCACGCCGGAGGGCTACGAGTCGGCCGTCGTGATCCGCTGGGGCGACCCGGTGCTGCCGGGCGCGCCCGCGTTCGACTTCGACGAGCAGACCCCGGCCGCGCAGGCCCGGCAGTTCGGCTACAACAACGACTTCTGCGGCCTGGTCCCGCTGGACCACTGGAACCGCTGGCTCATGGTGAGCAACCACGAGTACACGACCGAGGAGTTCCTGTTCCGCGGCTGGGACCCGGACAACCCCACCCGCGAGCAGACCGAGATCGCGTGGGCCGCCCACGGCCTGTCCGTGGTGGTGGTCGAGCGCGACCGCCGCAGCGGCAGGCTGACGCCGAAGGTGGACCGCCACTTCAACCGCCGGATCACCGCCACCTCGGAGTTCCGGGTGACCGGACCGGCGGCCGGCTCGCAGCACCTGAGGACCTCGGCCGACCCGACCGGCACGAAGGTGCTGGGCACGCTGAACAACTGCGCGGGCGGCGTCACGCCGTGGGGCACGATCCTGTCCGGCGAGGAGAACTTCAACCAGTACTTCGCCAACGCCGGCAGCGTCACCGACCCGGTGCAGAAGGCCCGGCTCGCCCGCTACGGCCTGTCCGGCGCGGCGACGACCCGCAAGTGGGAGCGGTTCGACAAGCGCTTCGACGTGGCGCAGGAGCCCAACGAGCCCAACCGCTTCGGCTGGGTCGTCGAGATCGACCCGTTGGACCCGAAGTCGACGCCGGTCAAGCACACCGCGCTGGGCCGCTTCAAGCACGAGGGCGCCAACGTCATCGTCGCCCGCGACGGCCGGGTCGTCGCGTACATGGGCGACGACGAGCGGTTCGACTACATGTACAAGTTCGTCTCCGACGAGCGGTACAAGCCGGGCAACAGCCGCCACGCCCGCGAGCACAACAAGAAGCTGCTCGACAAGGGCACCCTGTACGTCGCGAAGTTCACCGGCGACAGCCCGGCGGCCGAGGTCGACGGCAGCGGCAGGCTCCCGGCGGACGGTGAGTTCGACGGCTCCGGCCAGTGGATCCCGCTCGCCTCCGGCGACAAGTCCTTCGTGGACGGCTTCACGGCCGAGGAGGTCTACGTCTTCACCCGCCTGGCGGCGGACAAGGTCGGCGCCACCAAGATGGACCGCCCGGAGGACGTGGAGCCCAACCCGCGCAACCGCCGCGTGTACGCCGCCCTGACCAACAACACCGACCGCGGCAAGGCCGGCAAGGAGGGCGCGACCGAGCCCAACCCGCGCCTGAACAACCGGCACGGCCACGTGCTGGAGCTGGAGGAGCGGCGCGGCGACAACACCGCGCTGACGTTCTCGTGGAAGCTGCTGCTGGTGTGCGGCGACCCGGCCTCCCCGGACACGTACTTCGGCGGCTACGACAAGACCCAGGTGTCGCCGATCTCGTGCCCGGACAACGTGGCGTTCGACCCGCAGGGCAACCTGTGGATCTCCACCGACGGCAACGCCCTGAAGTCCAACGACGGCCTGTTCGCCGTCCCGGTGGAGGGCCGCTACCGGGGCCGCGTGAAGCAGTTCCTGACCGTGCCGAAGGGCGCGGAGACCTGCGGCCCGGTGGTCCAGGACGACTTCGTGCTGGTCTCCGTGCAGCACCCCGGCGAGATCGACGGCGCGTCGGCGGACAACCCGCTGTCCCACTGGCCCGACGGCGGGACCACCCAGCCCCGGCCCGCCGTGGTCGTGGCGTGGAAGAAGGACCGGGGCCGCATCTGCGGCTGACCGCCCGGAGCCGGGGCCGGTGGCGGGAGGGGGCGTCGCCGGCCCCGGCGGCGGTTGGCGCGGGGCCCGGGTCGGCTCTTAAGGTCCAGCCATGAGCGATCGACCCGTTGCCCTGATCACCGGCGCCTCCCGGGGGATCGGCCTGGCCGTCGCCCGGCGGCTCGCGGACACCCACGACCTGCTGGTGGGCGGTCGCAGCGCGGCGGCGCTCGCCGAGGCCGCCGCGCTGCCCGGGGCGCGGGCGTGGCCGGTCGAGCTGACCGACGGGCGGGCGCTGGCCGCGGCGGCCGGGGCGCTCACCCGCCTCGACGTCCTGGTCCACAGCGCGGGGATCGCCGAGCTGGGGCCGCTGGCCGAGGTGGACGCCGACGCCTGGCGGCGGGTGCTCGAGGTCAACGTCGTCGCCGTCGCCGAGCTGACCCGGCTGGTGCTCCCGCTGCTGCGCGCCGCCGCGGGGCACGTGGTGCTGATCAACTCCGGCGCCGGGCTGCGGGTCAACCCCGGCTGGGGCGCCTACGCCGCGAGCAAGTTCGCCCTGCGGGCCTACGGCGACGCCCTGCGCGCCGAGGAGCCGGACCTGCGCGTCACGTCCGTGCACCCCGGCCGCGTGGACACCGACATGCAGCGCGGCGTCCGCGCCCACGAGGACGGCGACTACCAGCCCGACCGGTACCTGACCGCCGACTCGGTGGCCAAGGCCGTCCTCGCCGCCGTCCTGGCCGACGAGGCCGCCCACGTCACCGACGTCGTGCTCCGCCCGCGCCCGCGCTAGCCGCGCAGCCGCCGCGACACCGCCGCGACCCCCGCCTGGGCCGCGCGCCGGTCCACGCGGGTGGTCTCGCCGTCCGCCACGACCTGCTCGCCGGCCACCCACACGTCCTTGACCCGGCGCGTGCCCGACGCCCACACGAGGTTCGCCAGCACCTGGTCGTCCGGCGCGTCCAGGCCGGTGGCGAAGGCCGGGTCGTCCACGTCCACGTGCACCACGTCGCCCCAGCGCCCCACCTCCAGCGCGCCCAGGTCGTCCCGGCCCAGCGCCGCGGCCCCGCCGCGGGTGGCCAGCAGCAGGGCGTCCGCCGCGCGCAGGGCCGTCGCGTCCATCGACGTCACCCGCGCCAGCAGCGCCGCCAGCCGCGCCTCCTCGAACAGGTCGAGGTCGTCGTTCGAGGCGGGCCCGTCGGTGCCCAGCCCGACCGGCACGCCGGCGTCCAGGTACGCGCGCAGCGGCGCGAACCCGGACGCCAGCTTGGTGTTCGAGCCGGGGCAGTGCGCGACGCCGACCCGGTGCTCGGCGTAGAGCGCGACGTCCTCCGCCGACAGGTGCACCGAGTGGGCCGACAGCACCCGCCCGCCGAGCACCCCGGCCTCCGCCAGCAGCCGGGGCACGGAACCGTGCGAGGCCCGCTGCGCCCGGTCCTCCTCGGGCGACTCGGCCACGTGGACCTGCAGCAGCGCGCCCCGCTCCCGCGCCTCGCCCGCGACCGCGGCCAGGGCGTCGGGCGACAGCAGGTACGCCGAGTGCGGGCCGTAGGACAGCTCGACCCGCTCGTGCGGCCCGAAGCGGAGGCCGTCGGCGTCGATCCAGCGCGAGACCTCGTCGGTCATCGGCCGCCACGGCATCCCCGGCAGGTCCATGATCGCCGCGCCGAACAGCACGCGGGAGCCCGCCCGCAGCACCGCGTCGACCAGCTGCGGGCCGTGGAAGTACATCTCCGCGCTGGTGGTCACGCCGTTGCGCAGCATCTCCACCGCGCCGAGCAGCATCCCCGCGCCGATGTCCGACGGCGTCATCCTCGCCTCGGCCGGCCACATCGCCTCCCGCAGCCAGCGCAGCAGCGGCAGGTCGCCGCCCAGCCCGCGCAGCACCACCATGGGGCTGTGGGCGTGGGCGTTGACCAGGCCCGGCAGCAGGATGCCGCCCAGCTCGCGGACTTCGCCGGCGAACTCCGGCGCGTCGGCGGCGGCGCCCACGTGGGCCACCCGGCCGTCGACGACGTCGACCACCGCGTCCCGCAGCACGGTGCAGGACGGGTCGCACGGCAGGACGACGGGGGCGTGCAGGCGCAGTGGCATGATCCGATCCTGCCGCACCGGGCGCGCCCGCGGCACCCCGCGGTGGCCGGGCCCGCTCACCGCGCCGGCGGGCTCACCGCGTCTCGGCGACGGGCAGCTCGGCCCGCACCTCCCAGCCGCCCGCCTCCCGCCGCCCGGCGGAGAACCGGCCGCCCAGCAGCTCCACCCGTTCCCGCATCCCGACCAGGCCGAACCCGCCGGAGCCGCCGACCGGCGCGGCCTTCGGGGCGCGGCCGTCGTCGGTGACCACGACGTGCACCACGTCCGAGACCGCCGACACCGAGACCTCCACCCGGGTGACCCCCTCGGCGTGCTTGCGGGTGTTGGTCAGGGACTCCTGCACCAGCCGCAGCACCGAGCGCCCCAGCGCCGGCGGCACGCCGGAGGGCAGGTCCAGGCTCAGCCGCACCGGCTGGCCGGACTGCGCGACCACCTGCCGCACGTCGTCGGCCAGGTCGCTGGACGCGGCGGGCGCGTCGGTCTCCGAGCCGCGCAGCGTGCCCACCAGCCGCCGCATCGCGGTCAGCGCCTCGGCGCCGCTGCGCGCGATGACCGGCAGCACCTCCCCGGCGGAGCCCGGGACGGCCTGCGCCGCCTGGGCGTGCACGACGATGCCGGTCACGTAGTGCGCCACCACGTCGTGCAGCTCGCGGGCCAGCGCCATCCGCTCGGCGTGCTGCGCCGCCGCCACCTCGGACCGCAGCAGGGTGGCGCGCTCGCGGTCGCGCGCCCGGAAGTACAGGCCGGTGCCGACGGAGAGCAGCAGCAGGAACCCGCCGGCGATCAGCTGGCCCCACGTGGTGGGCCCGTCGTAGCCGAGGTCCCGGTAGTGCCGCTCCCAGTACGACGGCCGGACGACCTGCGTCACCGCCGACGCCGCGACCAGCGCCGCGGTGCCGGCGACCGCCCGCCAGGCCGGCTCCTGCCGCACGACGACCGCCACGACCGCCATCACCGCGGCGGCCTCGGACAGCGCCAGCCCGGCCACCATGGGCACGGTCGGCGGCTGGTCGGCCAGCCGCAGCAGCACCGAACCCGCCAGCACGGCGGTCGCGCCGGCCAGCGCCGCGTCCAGCGGCCGGCGCGGCGCGAGGACCGCCAGCGCGCCGAGCACGACCGTGCCGGGCGTCTGCCACCACGTCTCCGCGGCGAGCGCTTCGGTGCCGATCAGGAAGAGCAGGGCGCAGGCCAGCGGCCACTGGCGGCGGGCCAGGGTGCGCCAGCCGAGGTGAGTGCTCTCCACGGGAGGTCACGGTATGTCCTCGGGGCTGATCCCGCGTCGTTCCGCGGTAGTGGGGCGCGTCATCCGGGGGACTGACCCGATCGCTACCGGAAACACCCCGCTGGCCGATGTCGGATGACCTTTTCGGGGGTGACTCTGAAGTGGTAGTCGGGGAACGGAGGAACGTGATGTTCAGCGTGGTGGCGACGTGGGCCGGAGCGGTGCTCGGCCTGGTGGTGCTGGCCCTGATGGCGCTGGCCGGGGTGCTGGTCGATTCGCAGCGGTGACGGCGGGCGCCCGGCGCGGCCGGCGGCGCGGTCGCGCGCGGTGGGCCGGGGAATGCGGCCGGGAGGTTTCCGCCGGCGGCGCCGGAAAAGCGCGGCGGGCCCGATCGGCGGCGTGGTCGCGGCCGGCGGGGCGGTCCGGCGGGTCCGGTCAGGCGGGGCGGTCCGGCGGGTCCGGTCAGGCGGGTCCGACCCGCTCGAAGACCAGGTCGTGGCTGGCCCGGTCCTCCTCGACCGCGCGCTGCTCGAACTTGGTGACCGGCCGCCAGTCCGGTCGCGGCGCCCAGCCGGCGTGCCGGTTGCGCAGCAGCGGTTCGGCCGAGCAGACCGCCAGCATCTGCTCGGCGTAGTTCTCCCAGTCGGTGGCCAGGTGGAGGGTGCCGCCGGGGGCCAGGCGGGTGGCGAGCAGGCCGACGAAGGCGGGCTGGACCAGCCGGCGCTTGTGGTGCTTCTTCTTGGGCCACGGGTCGGGGAAGAAGATGCGCACGCCCGCCAGGGAGCCCGGGGCCACGTGCTCGGTGAGCAGGTCGACGGCGTCGCCGCGCAGCACGCGCAGGTTGTCGACGCCCAGCGCCTCGGCGCGCATCAGCAGCTGCGCCAGGCCCGGCTTGTAGACCTCGACGGCCACGTAGTTCAGCTCGGGCGCGGCGGCGACCAGTCGCGCGGTCGTCTCGCCCATGCCCGAGCCGATCTCCAGCAGCACGGGGGCCTCGCGGCCGAACCACGCGGCGAAGTCCACGGGACCGGCCGGGAGCGCCTTGACCTCGCGGCCCAAGCGCTCCCAGTGGCGGTCCCACGCCCGCTGCTGGCCCACCGTCATGCGCTCACCGCGTTGCACGTAGCTCACGACGGACCGGTGGTGCGGCGGGTGCTGGCTGGACGTCGTCACGGGCGTACAGCCTAAGCGGTCGGTCAGGCGGGGTTCTCCAGGTCCTCGATCCGCTCGCGCAGCCCCGAGGGGGTCAGCTCGACCGGTCGGGGCAGACCGGGGCCCCGGTGCGCGGGCAGCAGGTCGACCCAGCCGGGGTGGCGGTCGGTGAACTGCACGGTGGTGGGTTCGGCGGGGCCGTACACGCCGCTCTCCGACGGCACGAACTCCCAGTAGCCGACCTCGCCCTCCTCCGCCCAGGGCACGAACACCCAGCCGGGTCGGGCGGCGAGCAGGTCGGTCACCTCGTCCTCGACGGCGAAACCGGCCGCGCGGGAGGGCAGCCGACCCCGGTCGAGGGCCCTGAGCCACCAGGGAGCGGGTGCGCCGCCGCCGACGGCGCGGTAGAGGGTGAGCACCTGCTGCTCGTCGGCCCGGTGGATCCAGGCGCGGCGGGCGTGGGCGGGTGCGGTGGCGATGCCGGCGGAGCCGGCGGGTTCGATCGCGTGCGACCACTCCAGCGCCATCATCGGTACGACGCGAAGGGTGTGGTCGCGTTGCCGTGGCAGTTCCGGGGACCGGGTCGCCGGGAAGCCGGCGTTCAGGTTCGGATCGAGCACCGTCACGGGTTCACCTCCGGTGGGTTCCTTGACGGGGGTATCCGAATTCACGTGCGACGCGGCGCCGCCTCGCGATTCGGTGCTTTCCATCTGACCTGGTTCGGCGCGGTTTGTCATGGAGCTGTGCGAGAGTTCACGGGGTTGTGACGAACCCCCTGCTCCGATTGCCACATCGCACGCCGTTGAAACATGAATGATACACGGAATATTTGTGACGTCAACCACAGGGGGATTTCCGTGGCGCTTCGAACGGGTATCGCCGCGATCGCTTCGGCGATATTCCTGTCGACCTCGGCGACGGGGCCGGGAGTGGCGCACGGGCAGCCGACCGCGGAACAGCGGTGGCATCTGGCGGAGTTGGGCGTGCCCGCGGCGCACCGGGTCGCGCGCGGCGAGGGGGTGGTGGTCGCCGTGGTCGACTCCGGGGTGGACGACGCGGTCCCGGACCTGGCCGGCGCGCTGCTGCCGGGCGCCGGGTTCGGCTCGGCGGAGGGCACCGACGGCACCCGGGACACCGGCGGGCACGGCACCGCGATGGCCGCGCTGATCGCCGGGCGCGGGGTGCCGGGCGGGGTGCTGGGCGTCGCGCCGGCGGCCCGCGTCCTGCCGGTCTCGGTGGGCGCGGACGGCGCGCGGTTCACCACCGAGGCGGTCGCGGCGGGCATCACCTGGGCCGTCGACCAGGGGGCCGACGTGGTCAACCTGTCCCTGACCACGGAGGCGGCGCAGGCCCCCGACCTGGTGCGGGCGGTCGACCACGCGTTCGAGCACGACGTCGTGGTGGTCGCCGGCACCGGCAACGCCGGCGTGCCGCGCATCGGCGCGCCGGCGAACGTCCGCGGCGTGGTCGCGGTGGCCGGGACCCGACCGGGCGGGCTGCCGTGGCCGTCGTCCAACACCGGTCCGGAGACCGTCCTCGCCGCGCCCGCCGAGGGCGTCGTGACGGCGCTGCCGCGGTCGGTCCCCGGCTCCGGGTTCGCGGCGGTGGACGGCACCTCCGCCGCCGCCGCGCTGGTTTCCGGGGTGGCCGCGCTGGTCCGTTCGCGCTATCCGGGAATGGACGCCGGGAACGTCGTGAACCGGTTGATCGCCACGGCGGTCGACCTCGGCGGAACCGGTCGCGACGACACCACCGGTTTCGGTCTGGTGGCCGCCGCGGCGGCGGTCGATTCCGCGGTGGCCCCGGTGGAGCGGAATCCGCTGGCGCCGCCGCCCCGCACCACGACCCCGCCGGCCGCTTCCGCGCCGCCGCCCGCCGGCGATTCGCGCGCGACCGGTCCGGGACCGGTCGCGGGCGACGGGATCCGGGTCGCGGTGGCGCTCGGCGGCCTGTTCCTGGGGGTGGTCTCGGCCGTGGTGGCGGGTGTCCTGCCGGCGCGCCGGAAACGGCCCCCGGCGACCCGCCCACCGCCCGCCGACGGGTCCCGGCGGCGGGTCCCGGCGGCGGTGAGCGGCGCGCCCGGTCACTCGTGCGCGTGGTACTCGACGGATTCCCGGGTCAGCTGCATGAAAGCCTCCTCCAGTGAGCCCAGCTGGGGGCTCAGCTCGTGGAGGGTGATGCCGTTGGCCGCCGCCAGCTCGCCGATGCCGGCGGCCGCCACGCCGTGCACGACCAGGGCGCTGTCGGCGGCCGAGTCCTCGACCCGGGCCGACCGGGCGGTCAGCAGGTCGCGCAGCCGGTCCAGCTGCGGGGACCGCACCTTCACCGCGTCCTCGGTGGCGTCCTTGATGAACCGCTCGGTGCCGGTCTGGGCGATGAGCCTGCCCTTGCCGATGACGATCAGCTCCTGCGCCGTCTGCGCCATCTCCGACAGCAGGTGGCTGGAGACGAGGACGGTGCGGCCCTCGGCGGCCAGGCGGTGCATGAACCGGCGGATCCAGAGGATGCCCTCCGGGTCCAGGCCGTTGACCGGCTCGTCGAACAGCAGCACCTTCGGGTCGCCCAGCAGCGTCCCGGCGATGCCGAGGCGCTGGGACATGCCCAGCGAGAACCCGCCGGCGCGGCGCTTGGCGACCTTGGTCAGGCCGACCAGGTCGAGCACCTCGTCCACCCGCCGGTCGGGGATGCCGTTGGACTTGGCCAGCCACTGCAGGTGCGCGCGGGCCGAGCGGTTGGGGTGCACCCACTTGGCGTCCAGCAGCGCGCCCACGGTCAGCAGCGGGCGGCGCAGGTCCTGGTAGCGCCGGCCGTCGACCAGCACCGAGCCGCCGGTCGGCCGGTCGAGGCCGAGGATCATCCGCATGGTGGTGGACTTGCCCGCGCCGTTGGGGCCGAGGAAGCCGGTGACCCGGCCCGGCTCCACGGTGAACGACAAGTCGTCCACGGCGACGGTCCGGCCGTAGTGCTTGGTGAGCCCGGTCGCTTCGATCATGTCCGCTCCCGTCTGGTCCCGCCTTGCCCGAACGTGGACGACGGGAGCTCGGGCCACCCCCCGAAGGTGACCCGAGCTCCCCTCCTCTCCCCCTGTTCGCCCGCGGGGCCGGCCCCGACCCCGGCCCCGCGGGCGGACGACCTAGGCGTCGCGGCGCTTCACGACCACCAGCGAGATGACGTAGACCGCGATCGCGACACCCGCGAAGTAGGCGAACGAGCCCCACGGTGACAGCTCGCCGATGGCCGGCGGCCCCGCGCCCTCCGGGATGGCGCTCGCGTCCGGCTCGCCGAAGATGAACTTGGCGACCACGGTGAACGGCATCCACTTCTGGATGTCGTCGCCGATGTTCGGGATGAACCCGACGACGCTCTCCAGGACCAGCGCGAACACCAGGATGATCGACACCGCGCCCGCAGTCTGGCGGACCAGCGCGCCGACGCCCAGCGCGAGCACCGCGCCCGCCGCGTAGACCAGGCCGACGCCGGCGACGTGCCGCCAGTCGTTCGCCGTGGTCAGGCCCAGCTGCGAGGTGTCGTCGGCCAGCAGCAGGCTGATGCCCCACGACCCGAACGACGACGCCAGGCCCACCAGGCCGGCCAGCGCGGTCACCACGACCGCCTTCGCCACCAGCGGCGAGATGCGGTCGGGCGCCGCCTGGAAGGTGGACTTGATCGTCCCGAACCGGTACTCGGTGGTGACCGCGAGCGCCGCCATCACCATGACCACGTAGAGCCCGAACGTGTGGGTGAACACCGCCGCGATCACCGGCATCGGGGCGTTGTCCCAGTTGGCCGCGATGATCGCGGTGATGCCGACCGTCAGGCCCAGCGCGAGCAACATGCACCACCACGGCGACCGCGTGGTGAAGAGCTTGATCCGTTCAACAGCGAGCAGAGTCATGTCACTTTCCCGTCTCGGCCGCGTGGTACTCGACAGAATCACCGGTGAGCTGCATGAACGCCTCTTCGAGCGAACCGCGCTGGGGGCTCAGCTCGTGCAGCACCACGCCGCTGGCGGCTGCGATGTCACCGATCTGGTCACTGGTGGCACCCGACACGGTCAACGACGAGTCGGCGTCCTCACGGACGGTGAAGCCCTTGTGGACCAGCAGCGCGCCCAGCTTGTCCGCGTGCGGGCTGCGCACCCGCACGGTGTTCTCCGTCGACCGCTCCACGAACTCGCTGGTGGTGGACTGCGAGATCAGCCTGCCCCGGCCGATGACGACCAGGTCGCCGGCGGTGAGCGCCATCTCCGACAGCAGGTGGCTCGACACCAGCACGGTGCGGCCCTCGGCGGCCAGGCCCTGCATGAACCGGCGGATCCAGAGGATGCCCTCCGGGTCCAGGCCGTTGACCGGCTCGTCGAACAGCAGCACCTTCGGGTCGCCCAGCAGGGCGCCCGCGATGCCCAGGCGCTGGGACATGCCCAGCGAGAACCCGCCGGCGCGGCGCTTGGCGACCTTGGTCAGGCCGACCAGGTCGAGCACCTCGTCCACCCGCCGGTCGGGGATGCCGTTGGACTTGGCCAGCCACTGCAGGTGCGCGCGGGCCGAGCGGTTGGGGTGCACCCACTTGGCGTCCAGCAGCGCGCCGACCGTCCGCAGGGGGCGGTCGAGCTGCGCGTACGGCCTGCCGTCGATGAGCACCTTGCCGGACGTCGGCCGGTCGAGGCCGAGGATCATCCGCATGGTGGTGGACTTGCCCGCGCCGTTGGGGCCGAGGAAGCCGGTGACGCGACCCGGCGCGATGGTGAACGTCAGGTTGTCCACCGCCACCGTGTTCCCGTAGCGCTTGGTGAGGCCGATCGCCTCGATCATTGGTTTCTCTCCCCTGGACGGCGCATCCCCCGATGTCGACGACCACTGTCCCGCGTGGAGGGGGTCGACCACATCGTTCTGTAGTTGACTGGACGGTGCGACTTCAGTCTGATCGTGTCAGCTACCTCGGGTGCAGTAATCCGTGATCACCCTGAGTCGCACCCCAGGGTGAGGTCCGGGTCCTCGGGGTGCGACCGGCCCCGCGGTGGTGCCACGGGTCGCGCCGAAGCCCTCAGGGGCTGGTGGCGCGGGTCCGTCCCGGTCACCCGGTCACCCCGGCGCGCACCGGCCGAGCGCAACGGCGGGTCGGGCTCAGGCGCCGAACCAGCGGTCGAGCTCGCGGGCCGCGCCGTCCTCCAGCACGGTCCCCGTCACGTCGTCCGCGACCGCCCGCACGGTGGCGGGCGCCTGCCCCATGGCGACGCCGCGCGCGGCCCACCGGAGCATCTCGACGTCGTTGTGCCCGTCGCCGAGGGCCAGCGTGTCCTCCGCCGGCACGTCGAGCAGCTGCCGCAGCTCCTCCAGCGCCGCCCCCTTGGACACCCCCGACGGCGAGACGGTCAACCACGGCTCCACGTTGTCCACCCACCACATCACGCCCGGCAGCTCCACGTCGGCCACCCGCAGCGCGACCTCCTCGGGGGTGTGGCCCACCCACCGCATGACCAGCCGCGACGTGGGCTCGGCGGTCAGCTCGGCGGCGGACACCTCGCGCACCTCGCCCCACAGGTCGCCCTCGGGGAACCGGCCGAGCGACAGGTTGCCCCGCCCGGTGACCTCGACGGCGAACACCGCGCCGGGGAACAGCTCGCGCAGCGCGGCGACCGTCGCGCCGGTGTCGAACCCGGTCCAGCGGACCACCTCGCGACTGGTCGTGTCCCACCAGACCGCTCCGTTGGAGCAGATCGCGGTGGTGCCGCGCAGGCCGAGGTCGTCGGCGATCGGGCGGGTGCCGATGAGGCTGCGGCCGGTGGAGAGCACCACGTGGGCGCCGTGGTCGACCGCCCGGTGGATGGCCGCCCGCACGGCCGGCGCGACGCCCTCCTCGCCGACGCGGGTGATGGTTCCGTCGATGTCCAGGGCGACGAGGCGCGGTCTCCAACTCACTGGCCTCACCCTAATGGACGACGTTAGTGAATCGTGGTTCACTAACGTCGTGGCACGACCGAGGACCATCGCCGACGAGCGCCTGCTGGCGGCGGCGGGCCGGGCCATCGGCCGCCGGGGGCCCGGGTTCACCATCGCCGACGTGGCCGCCGAGGCCGGGGTCGCGGTGGGCAGCGTCGCGCGGCGGTTCGGCTCGAAGAGCGGCCTGCTCCAGGCGCTGACCAGGCAGGCGACGGCCGACGTCGAGCGCCGGATGCGGGCGGCGGCCGAGGGCCTCCCGCCGCCGGCGGGGTTGCGCGCCGCGCTGCTGACGTGGTTCGCCGACGTGGCCGACCCGGCGGAGGCGGCCAACCACCTCGCCCAGCTCGGGGTCGACCTGGTCGACCCCGCGCTGCGCGCGCTGCTCGCCGGGCACTTCGCGGCGACCGAGCAGGTGGTGCTCGACCTCGTGCGGCGGGTCGACCTGCCGCGCGCGCCCGTTCCGGAGCGCGCGGCGCGGGTGCTGGTGGGCCTGCTGCTCGGCGTGTCGCTGGACTGGTCGGTCCGGCCGCGCGCCGCGCTGGCCGACCGGCTGGAGCAGGACGTGGACGCGGTGCTGACCGCGTGGAAGGGGAGTTGAATGTCGTTGCAGGGCAAGGTGGCCGCGGTCACGGGGGCGACGCGGGGCGCGGGTCGGGCCATCGCGGTGGAGCTGGGCGCGGCGGGCGCGACGGTGTTCGTCGGCGGGCGCTCGACGCGGGAGCGGCGCTCGCCCATCGGGCGCGCCGAGACGATCGAGGAGACCGCCGAGCTGGTCACCGCCGCGGGTGGCCGGGGCATCCCGGTGCGGTGCGACTTCACCGTCCCGGCGGACGTGGACGCGTTCCGGGCGCGCATCGAGTCCGAGGCGGACGGCCGGCTCGACGTGCTGGTGGACGACGTGTGGGGCGGCGAGGAGGCCGCCGACTTCAAGGTGTTCTGGGAGCAGGACCTGGAGCAGCAGCTGGGGATGTGGCGCAACAGCGTCCAGGCGCACCTGGTGGCGCTGCACCGCCTGGTCCCGCTGGTGATCCGGCGGCCGGGCGGGCTGGTGGTGGAGGTGACCGACGGCGACGACGAGGCGCCGTACTCCGGGATGCTGGCCTACGACTCGGTGAAGGTCGCCATCCGGCGGTTCGGCGTGGTCCTGGCGCAGGACCTGGCCGGGCACGGCGCGACGTCGGTCTCCGTCACGCCGGGGTTCCTGCGGTCGGAGCAGATGCTGGAGCACTTCGGCGTGACGGAGGACAACTGGCGGGACGCCATCGCGCAGGAGCCGCACTACGCGATGTCCGAGACGCCCCGGTACGTGGGGCGCGCGGTGGCCGCGCTCGCCGCGGACCCGGAGCGCGGGCGGTTCGGCGGGCGGGCGCTGGCGTCGTGGACCCTCATGCGGGAGTACGGCTTCACCGACGTGGACGGCTCGCGGCCGGACTGGGGCCGCTGGTACGACGAGGTGGTCAAGCCGGGCCTGGACCCGACGGCGGTGGACGCGTCGCGGTACCGCTGAGCCGGTGCGGGTGACTACCGAGGGTGGCCGGGCGGGGCCCGGCCACCCGTTCCGTTTGCCCGTACCGCTCACGCGCGCCGCCGACCCGCCCTGGTCGCCCCGCCGGCCGCCCCGCCGGCCGCCCCGCCTGGGCAGGCGTGGCGGCCGGCGGTTCCCATTCACTTTGCTGAAACACTTTCGCGCTAATCGACCGTGCCGACGAGGGCATTCCTCCCCGGTCGACCGGCGGCACTTCTAGGGGTTCATTACCGTGGGGGTCGGGCGGTGGTCGCGCGACTCGGAAGAGTCCGCAGCACCGCCCTCCACGCCGTGAGCGGAGACGTGAACGGGCAGGTCAAGCGGCTGCTCTTCTGCCTGTTCGTGGCACCGGGCATGTCGGTGGCCGAGTGGTGCAGACCCGATGACCAAGGGAAGTCGACGATGGCGCTCTCCAACTCCCCGCGATTCCGCGCGCGATTGTTCCCGCACCTCTCCGAACGCTCGGGTGTCGCCCGGAGAGGCGTCATCGCAATAGTGGTGCTGTTTCTCCTCGGGCCCGCTCCGGCATCGGCCGACGACCGCTACCCGGCGCGCGTCCAGGTGTTCGTGGCGAACAGCGGCGGTGACTCGGTGACGGTGTACGACACGCGGATGGGCGTCGTGCGGGGCACCATCCCGGTCGGCCGCACACCGGTGGGCGTGGGCGCGGCCCCGGACGGTGACCGGGTGTACGTGACCAACGAGCAGTCCGACACCGTGTCGGTGATCGACCCGCGCACCCTCGCCGTGGTCGCCACCGTGCCGGTCGGGCGGCACCCGTTCGGCGTCGCGGTGACCCGGTCGCACGCCTACGTGACGAACTTCGGCTCGAACACGGTCACCGTCATCGACGTCGCGACCAACACGCCCGTCCTCCAGGTCCCGGTCGGCCGGTTCCCGCACACGCCCGTGGTGAGCCCGGACGGCCTGCTGGTCTACGTCACCAACAACGGCGGGCGCAGCGTGACGGTGATCGAGACCGCGGGCCACCGGCCGGTCGCGACGATCCCCGTCGGCCTCTTCCCGGCCGGCATCGGCATCGGCCCGGACGGCGAGCGGGCCTACGTGGCCAACACCGGCGACAACTCGGTGACCGTGGTCGACGCCCGCGCCTTCCGGCCGATCCGGACCACGGCGGTCGGCCGGGCGCCGATCGGCGTGGCGGTCACGCCCGGCTACCGGGTGCACGTGGCCAACGCGGGCTCGAACACCGTCTCGGTGCTCGACCGGGCCGGCCTGCCGGTCGACCCCGCGGTGCCCGTCCCGCCGCTGCCGGAGGGCGCCGCCGCCGCGCCCGACGACAGCTTCGTCTACGTCACCAACACCGCGGTCGACACCATGTCCATCCTGGACGCCCGGGTGGCCCGCCTGGTCGGGGCCGTGCCGGTGGGGCGGGAGCCGGAAGGGCTCGCGGTCACGTCCTAGGTCGCGCGGGTTCGGGCGTCGTGCCCGGTCCGGACGCCGAGCCCGGCCCGGACGCCGAGCCCGGTCCGGACGTCGTGCCGGTTCGGACGTCGTGCCGGTTCGGGCGTCGGTCGGTTCAGACGTCGCCGGGCCGGACCAGCCCGGTCTCGTAGGCCAGCACCACGGCCTGCACCCGGTCCCGCAGCTCCAGCTTCGCCAGGATGCGCCCGACGTGCGTCTTCACCGTCGCCTCGGACAGGAACAGCTTCCGCGCGATCTCGGTGTTCGACAGCCCCTTGGCGATCAGCACGAGCACCTCGCGCTCCCGCTCGGTCAGCGCCTCCAGCACGGAGGCGTCGCGCAGCTCGCCGCCGCTCTCCCCGAGGAACCGGCTCAGCAGCCGCTTGGTCACCGAGGGCGAGACGACCGCGTCCCCGGACGCGACCGCCCGCAGCGCCGACACCAGGTCGCCCGGCGGCGTGTCCTTGAGCAGGAAGCCCGACGCCCCGTTGCGCAGCGCCGACAGCGCGTACTCGTCCATGTCGAAGGTGGTCATGACCAGCACCTTCGCCGTGCCGGCCGAGGTGATCCGCTTGGTGGCCTCCACGCCGTCCAGCACCGGCATCCGGACGTCCATCAGCACCACGTCCGGCCGCAGCGAGGCCGCCAGGTGCACGGCGTCGAGCCCGTCGCCGGCCTCGCCCACCACGTCGACGTCCTCCTGGGCGCCGAGCACCATCCGGAAGCCCATCCGCATGAGTTCCTGGTCGTCCACCAGCAGCACTCGGATCACGTCGACCACCCTATGACGGCGCCAGCGGCAGCACGGCGCGAACCCGCCAGCCGCCGCCGGGGTTCGGCCCGGCCTCCAGCGCGCCGCCCAGCACGCCGGCCCGCTCGCGCATCCCGATAAGACCGTTCCCGCCGGACACCGCGACCAGGTCATGCGGCGTGCCGAACCCGTCGTCGGCCACCTCCAGCTCCACCTGCTCGCCCACCTGCGCGACCCGGACCACCGCCGAGGCGCCCGAGCCGGCGTGCTTGAGGGTGTTGGTCAGCGCCTCCTGCACGATCCGGTAGACGCCCAGGCCCAGCCCGGTGGGCAGCGCGGAGAGGTCGCCGGCCACCTCCAGCCGCACCGGCAGCCCCGCCACCCGGAGGTTCTCCACGAGGTCGGTCAGGTCGGCGGCGCCGGGCTGCGGCGCCCACTGCGTGCCCGACCGGTCCTCTGACCGCAGCACGCCCAGCAGCCGCCGCAGCTCGGTCAGCGCCTGCCGGCCGGTGTCGGCGATGGTCCGCATGGCGGCCTCGGCCATCGCCGGGTTCGACTTGATCGCGTACCCCGCGCCGTCGGCCTGCACGACCATCACCGACACGGCGTGCGCGACGACGTCGTGCAGCTCCCGCGCGATCCGCGACCGCTCCTCGCCCACCGCCAGCCGCGCCTGCTGGTCGCGCTCGATCTCCAACAGCCGCAGCCGCTGCTCCAGCTCCTGCTGGTAGGCCCGGCGCGCGCCGACGAACTCGCCGAGCGCCCAGCTGAACCCGAAGGTCACGGCGATGAGGAACAGCAGGAAGGCGGCCTCGACGGTGGACCCGATCCGCCACCCCGCCCAGAGCGCGGTGCCCAGCGCCAGCCAGCCCGCGTAGACCAGGGCCCGCCGCCGCCCGACGAACGCGACCATCGTGTAGAGCGCGACGGCCAGGGAGAGGTCGGCCGGCCGGATGGGGAGGCCGTCGCCGATGTCGCCGTGCGTGAACAGCTGGACGACGCCGCCGAACAGGATCGCGTAGCTGCTGCCGACCGGGTGCTTGCGGCGGAACACCAGCGGGACGATCAGCAGGCAGAACACCAGGAACACGGCGGAGGGCGTCACGTACCCGATGGCGGCGACCATCGCGCCGAAGTCGAACAGCGCGAGCAACCCGGCGATCAGGGAGTCCCCGAACACCGGGTGGGCTCGCATCCACAGGCTCAGCCGCCGCACGTGGCCAGGGTAGGCAGGGGGCCTCCCGCCGCGCGTCGCGCCACGGTCTGACCCGGACCTAGTCCTCCAGGCGGATGGCCCCTCAGCGGGTCGTCTTGATCTGCGACGGCAGCGTCCGGGCCGGCTCGACGGGCGGCTCGGCGCGGGGCGCCTGCGGGGGCACGGCGTGCTCCCGCTCGAACTGCCGGTGCTCCTCGGCCATCTCGTCGGCGAGCTGCTGCTGGAGCTGGCGGTCCCGGATGCGGCCGAGGATCATCATGGTCACGCCGTGCACCAGGGCCAGCAGCAGCAGCACGAGGCCGAGCTTGAGCACCACGTCCTTCACCGCGTCGCCGGTGTCGACCCGGACGATCGAGACGATCGCCAGCAGGCCCAGCACCACGAGGTGGAACAGCACGGTGGCGAGGGCGGTCATGGACTTGGCCGCCTCCGGGTCGCCGTACGCGCGGTTCATGTAGGCCCGCCCGCTCCGGTAGATCAACTGGCCGTCGATCAGCACCAGCACCACGCCGAGCAGCAGGAAAACGGCATAACCCTGTTCCATGACGTGACCTCCCTCTCGGCCCGTGGAATACCCCGCGGCCGTGTTCCGAAACCGCCGCCGGGCCCGGCGTGGCACCATCTCCGACGTGACCGCCCCGGCCCCGCAGCTGCCCGGCCCGCTCTCGGCCGCCGTGGCGGACCTGTGCGCCGGGCTGCGGGCGCAGGTGTCGCCGGGCACCGCCGCGGGCTTCCGCGAGGTGCTGCGCCGGCTGTCCGCGCCGCTGCAGGTCGCCGTCGCGGGCCGGATCAAGTCCGGCAAGTCCACCCTGGTCAACGCCCTGATCGGCCGCCGGGTGGCGCCGACCGACGTCGGTGAGTGCACCCGCCTGGTGACCCGGTTCCAGTACGGCACGGTGGACCGGGTCGAGGTCGTGTTCACCGACGGGCGCAAGCAGGTGCTGCCGTTCGACGCCGGCGGGAGCATCCCGGCCGACCTGGGCGTGGCCGTGGACGAGGTCTCCCACATCGAGGCGTACCTGACCAACGCCGTGCTGCGCGACCTGACCGTGATCGACACCCCCGGCCTCGGCTCGCTGGACGCCGCGTCGGTGGCCCGCACCGAGGCCCTGCTCGGGGCCGAGCTGGACCCGGTGTCGCGCAACGCCGTGGCGGGCGCGGAGGCCGTGCTCTACGTGGTGACCCAGGGCGTGCGCCACGACGACCAGCAGGCGCTGGCCGCGTTCACCGCCGCCACCGCGAGCCGCGAGGCGGGCCCGGTCAACGCGATCGCGGTGCTGAACAAGGCCGACACGATCGCCGCCGAGACCGTCGAGGGCGCGGACGGCGACACGTGGAAGGCGGCGGTGCTGCTGGCCGAGCGCCAGGCCCACACCCTCAAGCCGCGGGTCGCCGACGTGCTGCCGGTGATCGGCCTGGTCGCCGAGTCGGTCGAGACCGGCGGCTTCACCTCCGCCGACGCCGACGCCCTGCGCCGGCTCGCCGAGCTGGACGAGGCGACCCGCGAGACGATGCTGATCTCGGCGGACCTGTTCGTCACCTGGGAGTGCGACGTCCCGGTGGGCGTGCGCACCCGCCTGCTGGAGAAGCTGGACCTCTACGGCGTCCGCTGCGCGCTGGCGGCGCTGGACGCCGAGCCGGCGATCACGGCGGGCGCGCTGCGCCGCAGGCTGCTGGACTCCTCCGGCCTGGACGGCGTGCGCGGCAAGCTCAACGCCGTGTTCCGGTCGCGCGCGGACGGGATCAAGGCCGCCGCCGCGCTCGCCTCGGTCACCGCGCTGGCCGCCGCCTCCGGCGACCCGGACGAGCGCCGGCGCGTCCACGACGCCATCGAGGTGCTGCTCGCCAAGCCCGAGGCCCACCAGCTGCGGCTGCTGGAGGCGCTGACCCTGGTGGCGTCCGGCGCGGTGGCGATGCCGGCCGACCTGGCCGAGGAGGTGCTGCGGTTCGGCACGTCCCCCGACGTGGCCGAGCAGCTGGGCCTGGTGGGCCGGCCGCCGCAGGAGCTGGTCGCGCACGCCCTGGAGCGCGCGGGCTGGTGGCGGTCGTTCGCCTCGTTCGGCGCCACCCCCGCGCAGAGCCGGGTCGCGCACGTGGTGCACCGGGCTTACTTCCTGATCTGGCAACAACTGCGGGGGCGGCGATGACGGACGGAACGGAACTGCACCGGCAGGCGTCGGATGCCGACGTGGACACCATCGTGGGCGGGCTGCTGGACCAGGCCCTGGCGGAGCGGCGCGCCCTGGTGCAGCTCTGCCTGTACGCGCTGGACCGCGCCCGCAGCTCCGGCGTGGTCGAGCGCCTGGAGGAGGGCCTGGCCGGGATCGGCGTGACGGCGCTGCGCCCGGACGGCGAGCGGTTCGACCCGGCGGTGCACGAGGCGGGCGGCACGGTGCCGACCGACGACCCGGCGCTGGCCGGCCTGGTCGCCGAGACCGAGGTGGTCGGGTTCGTGGACCGGGGGCGGACGCTGCGGGCGCCGATCGTGACCGTGTACACGACCCGATGAGCACCCTGCCGCAGACCGTCCGGCAGACGCGGGAGCGCCTGACCGCGCTGGTGCGGGGCATCGACCCGCGGGCGGCGGCGTTCGTGGAGACCCGGCGCGGCGGCCCGGCGTCGGTCGTCGTCGTGGGCGAGACGAACCGCGGCAAGAGCTCGCTGGTCAACGCCCTGCTCGCGACACCGGGCCTGTCGCCGGTGGACGCCGAGGTCGCCACCGCGACCTACCTGGTGTTCCGGCACGGTGAGCAGTGGGCGGCGCGCGCCTGCTACCCGGGGTCGGTGTCGCCGGTGCCGTTCGACCGCTCGGAGCTGGTCAACTGGGTGTCGGCCGCGCACGAGCTGCCCGAGGGGATGCTGCCGCCCCGCTACGTCGAGGTCGACGCCCCGATCCCGCTGCTGGAGCGGCTGTCCGTGGTGGACACGCCGGGCGTCGGCGGGCTGGACGCCGCGCACGGCGAGCTGGCGGCCGAGGCGGCGGCGTCCGCCACGGCCCTGCTGTTCGTGGTCGACGCGTCCGCGCCGTTCACCCGCGGCGAGCTGGACTTCCTGGCCTCGGTGGGCGAGCGCGTCGAGACCGTGGTGTTCGCGCTGACCAAGGTCGACCAGTACCGGGGCTGGCGCGCGGTGCTCGAAGCCGACCGGGCGCTGCTGGCCGAGCACGCGCCGAGGTTCGCGGGCGCGACGTTCCACCCGGTGTCGTCGCGGGTGTTCGAGCTGGCCGCGAAGGCGCCCAACCCGGACGCCGCCGCCATGCTGCGCGAGCGCTCCGGCATCGGCGAGCTGCAGGCCGCGGTGCAGGAGCTGGTGGTCGGCCGGGCCGCGATGCTCGGCGAGGCCAACGCGCTGCGCGCCCTGGCGACCGTGCTGGACGAGCTGGTGGCGCGCGGCGAGGCCGACAAGCGGGCGCTGTCCGCCGGCGAGGAGGAGGCCGAGGCGCTGCGCGAGCGGCGCGACGAGCTGAACGCCCTGCGCCGCTCGTCCACCCGCAGCTGGCAGGTGCGGCTGCGCGGCGAGGTGCAGCGGGCGCGCGTCGAGGGCGGCCACGAGGTCAGCCGGCAGATGCGCGACGTGCAGGCGTGGTTCCGCTCGGCGATCGAGGCGGCGGGCCGCGAGCAGCTCGCGGCGCTGCCGCGGCAGGTGGACGCCGCGCTCCAGGCCGTGTCCGGGCGGATCAGCGCCGGGCTGGCGGTGCGGCTCTCGCGCGTCGCCGACGCGGCGCTGGCCGACCTGTTCCCGCCCGAGGAGCTGGCCGTGATCCGGGGCCAGTTCGCCCGCGGCGCGACGCCGCCGATCGTGCTGCGCCCGCCGGAGAAGCGCGCGCCGACGGCCGAGGACAAGCTGCTGGTGTTCATGGGCGTCTCCGGTGGCCTGGGCGCCGGGCGGCTGGCCGCGATGCCGCTGGCGGGCCTGGGGGTGGCCGCGCTCAACCCGGTCGTGCTGCCGGTGACGATCGTGCTCGGGCTGGGCGCGGGCTGGTGGATGGCCCGCACGCGCAAGCACTCGGCCGACAAGCAGCACCTCAAGCAGTGGCTGTCGGACGCGATCGCCGACGCCCGGTCCACTGTGGACCAGCTGGTGGCCGAGCAGCTGATCGAGGCGGAGCAGCAGCTGTCGCTGGCGCTGGACGACGCGCTGGGCAAGCGCGTGGACGCCATCGAGGCCGAGCTGCGCGAGGTCGACAAGGCGTTGCGGATGGGGGCGGGCGAGCGGTCCAAGGCCCTGGGCGCGGTCACCCGCAGGCTGGCCGAGCTGACGGCCGGGCGGGCGAAGGTGGACGACCTGCTGGCCCGCATCCGCGCCCTCCGGGACCGGGCCTGAAGGCCCGGACCGGCCCGCGGTAGTCGTGTCCTGACAAAGGGTGACGCGGGTTCCGCGAGGGAACCGAATCGGCATAACGTGAGTCCTACGGGTACTTGAGCGCAGGAGGTGGGGACCCGGTGTACGTCGATGAGACAGGCGCTACCGACGGCGAGCTGAAGGTCACCGTCGAGGACGAGGAGTACACCGCCGAGGCGACGTACGACCTGGACGACGACGGCGTCGACGAGAGCGCCGTGGTCGAGACCGACGACGGTGGCCACCTGGCGTTCAGCGACACCGACGGCGACGGCGACGCGGACCTGATGAGCACGTTCGACAAGGACGGCGAGCTGGTCGGGCAGGCGCGCTTCGACGAGGGCTCCGGAGAGTGGGTCGCCGTCGACCCGTCGGACGACGACGACCGGAAGACCGGCACCAGCGCCTCCAAGTCGATCGTGGTGGACGTCGACGGCGGTGCGGACCAGAACGTCGGGCCGGCCACCGAGGACACCGACGGCGACGGCCGGGCCGACACGGCGGTGGTGAAGGACGAGCAGGGCGACACCTGGCTGTTCACCGACTCGGACGGCGACGGCCGGGCCGACCTCGCGACCGAGATCACCGCCGAGGGCGAGGTCACGATGTCCAGGCACACCGGCGAGGACGAGTGGACCGAGGTGGAGCGCGGGCGGATCGACGAGAACGGCAAGTACGTGCCGGACGGCCGCACCGGGCTGGACAGCGACGAGGTGTGGGCGGGCTCGGAGTCCTCGGGGGCCGGTGAGTCCGGCGGCTTCAGCGGGTCCGGTGGGTCCGGCGAGAAGGTGACGGTGTCGGGCGTCGTGCGCATCGACTCCGTGACCGGCCAGTGGATCAGCCCCAACTGACCGCTTGCTCCGGTCGGCCGCGAAGTCGTCGGAGGTCGTGCCCGACTCGGGCCGGTGGTCTGCTCTGCAGGGCTGTCACGCCCTTGTGAGTCATCCCGAGTGGCGTTCTGCCGCACCGGGTTCACCTCGATCCACAGGGTTGTCCACACCTGTGGAAGGTCGAACAAGCGTTCGATACACGTGGTTCCCGGTGAGCCGGCGCCGAGGCAGGGGCGCCCCGGTTGACACCGCTGGGAGGGCGGTTGGCTGCCGGGCGTGGCGTTGGCTGCCGTCCCCGGCGCGGTGGGGTTGACGTCGATGTGGGCGCGTTGCGTGCTGTTCCCGGCTGTGGCCAGGACTTCGGTGGTCCGGTCGCCTTGGGTCGTGGTCCCTCTTCGGCCGGTCGCTTTGCGTTCGGGCTGCGGGTTCGTGCGTCGGCCGGCGGGAGCTGGTTGCCTAGCGGCGGCTGGTCGAGGTGAGGAACGAGTGCCAGGCCCAGGTGGTGAGGGTGAACTGCGGTCCGGTGGGGTTCTTGGAGTCGCGGACGTGCACGGTGGTGTCGGTCAACCGCACCTCCACGCAGCCGTTGCTGCCGCCTGAACTGTGGCTGCTCTTGAACCACCCGGTGTCGCGCTTCACGGTATGACTCCTCACAGCATGTCGATCAGCAGGGAGCGCGTGTCCTCGGCGCTCAACGCCAAATCCTTGACCTGCTCGAACATCCTGCGCATCGGGTCAAGGCCGTGGGGTTGATCGTAGTAGGTCGACGTAGACCCGACGGGGTTGTCGCTTGCGATCCACCGTCGCCAGGGCGAAGACGGTTTCCCGCTCCTCGGCCGGCACCCCGCGGAAGTCGAGCAGCTCGGCCGGCTCCTCGTGCGCCAGGGAGCCCCGACCGTGCTTCACCTGGCCGATTCGACCGGTGGTGCGACCGGTTGGGGTGTTCGGGCCGGGGGACGGCTTCTGCTTCGGGCTGGACGGGGAGCTGATCGCGGAGTTCCGCGCTTCGCTGGACGAGGCGGTCCGCCGGGTGGAGGCGGACGTCGCCCTCGCCTGACCCCGCCCCGCTGTGCGATCCTTTGTAACAAGGGGTCGGTACAAAGAAGGGGGCAGGGCATGGGGACGGCGCTGTTACACGGGCTGATCGGGCTGGCGGTCCTGCTCGTGCTCTGGCCGACCCGGTCCGCCGCCGCCCGGTTCCTCCGGTCCTGGGGCGTCGCGAACCCCACCGAGGCGCAGGCGGAGCACGCCGTCCGCTACCTCCGCCACCGGCGCCTGCTCTACCCGCCGCTCTTCCTGCTCGTCCCGTCCGCCGGGGCCGGCATCTCCTCCCTGCTCCGCCTCCCGGAACCGGCCGACAACTTCCTCGCGCCGGTCATCGTCGCCCTGCTGATCGCGGAAGCCGTGGCGGCGTTGCGGCCGGTGCGCGGGCCCCGGGTGGCGGCGCTGACCCGTCGGCGGTGGCGCGACCTGGTGCCGCGGTGGGCGATCGGGCTCCTGCTGGGGTTCGCCGGCGCCGCCGCCCTGCTCGCCGGCGTCGGGCTGACCGCGCGGTCCTGGGCGTTGCGGGCGGTGGCCGCGGAGGGGCACACCCACGAGCATCGCGCCGGGATCGCCCAGCCGGTCGAAGTCGTGGTGCTGGTCGGGGCGGTGCTCGGGCTGGCCGCCGTGCTGGGGGTCGTCCGCTTGGCGGTGCGGCGGGGCTCGGTGGCCGACCCGGTGGCGGACGCGGCGCTGCGGACGCGCAGCGCGCGGGTGGCCGTCGGCATCGGCATGGCCTGGCAGGCTTGGATGGTCAACATCGCCTTCAACCGGCTCGTCTCGCTGGACGGCCTCACCCACCGCCGGGGCGACGGACCCGGCTGGCTCGCCCTCGTCCCGCCTTCGGGCCTGGTCAACGTCGCGCTGCTGCTCGTCGCCGTCGTGGGGTGGATCTGGGTGGCGAACGCCTCGGGCCGCGTGCCCTACGTCGCCGCCGCGGAGCCGCGCCGATGACGTGGATCTCCGTCGACCCGGACAGCGGCGTCGCGCCGTGGCGGCAGGTGCGCGACCAGCTCGTCCACCTGATCCGGGCCGGTGAGCTGCCGGCCGGCTCGGCCCTGCCGCCGATCCGCCAGCTGGCCCGCGACCTCGGGCTGTCCGCCGGGACGGTGGCGCGCGTCTACCGGGAGCTGGAGACCGCCGGCCTCCTGAGCACCGCCCGCCGCCGGGGCACCGTCGTGGCCGCCGCGCCGCCGCCGAGCACCGCGGCGGACGTCCCGGCCGCGCTCGCCGCCGCCGCCGAGCGGTACGCCGCCGAGGCGCGCGCCCTGGGCGTCGACCCGGACCGGGCGGTGCGGGCCGTGCGCGACGCCTGCGCGCCCCGGTGAAATCCGGACATTTTCCACGCAATTCTTGCGCTCGTCCATGAGAGCGCTCTCACATCGTTGCGAAGTCGCAACCTCATCGTGTGGCGGTCGACGCACCGCTCAGGTCTTGCATTCCGCCCACTAAAGCCCAGGTCACAGCGGGGTTTGTGATGATCGGGTGCTGAATCGATTCCAGAATCGGTTTTGTGAGAGAGCCGACAGGTCAGACGTGCGTTACCGAGGATTAACCCGGCTAACCTCCGTCTATCCCTTAAACGGCACGCCCTCCTCCGGGGCGGGCGGAGCCATTCCCGAGGACGTCCCACCCGGACAACGGCGTCCACCGTGGGCTGGCGCTCAGCTAGGAGACGAGACGAGATGACGGCAGTGACCATTCCCGGTCTCGACCAGGCACCGACCAACCACGCGCGGCTGCTCTCCTGGGTGCGCGAGGTTGCCGAGCTGACCTGCCCCGACGAGGTCGTCTGGGCCGACGGTTCCCAGGACGAGTGGGACCGCCTCACCGCCAAGCTCGTGGCCGCCGGAACCTTCGTTCCGCTGAAGAAGAAACCCAACTCGTTCTGGGCCGCCTCGGACCCCACCGACGTGGCGCGGGTGGAGGAGCGCACGTTCATCTGCTCCGTGGACGAGGCCGACGCCGGCCCCACGAACAACTGGATGGACCCCGCCGAGATGAAGGCGATCATGACCGAGCTGTACCGCGGCTCGATGCGCGGTCGCACGATGTACGTGATCCCCTTCTGCATGGGCCCGCTGGACGCCGAGAAGCCCATGCTCGGCGTGGAGATCACCGACTCCGAGTACGTCGTCGTCTCGATGCACATCATGACCCGCATGGGCGCCAAGGCCCTCAACCGGTTCGGCGAGGACGCCGACTTCGTCAAGGCGCTGCACTCGATCGGCGCGCCGCTGGAGCCGGGCCAGGCCGACGTCGCGTGGCCGTGCAACGAGACCAAGTACATCACCCAGTTCCCCGAGGAGCGGACGATCTGGTCGTTCGGCTCGGGCTACGGCGGCAACGCGCTGCTGGGCAAGAAGTGCTACTCGCTGCGCATCGCCTCGGTGATGGCGCGCGACGAGGGCTGGCTCGCCGAGCACATGCTGATCCTCAAGCTCACCTCGCCGGAGGGCAAGGCGTACTACATCGCCGCCGCGTTCCCGAGCGCCTGCGGCAAGACCAACCTCGCCATGCTGGAGCCGACCATCCCCGGCTGGAAGGTCGAGACCCTCGGCGACGACATCGCGTGGATGCGCTTCGGCGCGGACGGCCGCCTCTACGCGGTCAACCCGGAGAACGGCTTCTTCGGCGTCGCGCCCGGCACGGACTACCACACCAACCCGAACGCCATGCGCACCATCGAGAAGGGCAACTCGCTCTTCACCAACGTGGCGCTGACCGACGACGGCGACGTGTGGTGGGAGGGCATGGGCGAGCCGCCCGCGCACCTCACCTCGTGGAAGAAGCAGGACTGGACGCCGGACAGCGAGGAGCTGTCCTCGCACCCGAACTCGCGCTACTGCACGCCCATCGCGCAGTGCGACATCAAGGCGCCCGAGTGGGAGGACCCCAACGGCGTCCCGATCTCGGCGATCTTCTTCGGCGGCCGGCGGGCCACCACGATCCCGCTGATCACCGAGTCGCGCGACTGGCAGCACGGCGTGTTCATGGGCGCCACGCTGTCCAGCGAGACGACCGCCGCCGCCGTCGGCCAGGTCGGCGTCGTGCGCCGCGACCCGATGGCGATGCTGCCGTTCATCGGCTACCACGCCGGCGACTACTTCCAGCACTGGATCGACACCGGCAAGTCGGCCGACGCGGACAAGCTGCCGAAGGTCTTCTACGTCAACTGGTTCCGCCGGGGCGAGGACAAGCGCTTCCTGTGGCCCGGGTTCGGCGAGAACGCGCGCGTGCTGAAGTGGGCCATCGAGCGCATCGAGGGCAAGGCCGCCGCGCAGGAGACGCCGATCGGGCACGTGCCGACCGCCGACGAGCTGGACCTGACGGACCTGGACGCGGCGCGCGAGGACGTCGAGGCCGCCCTGCGGTTCGACGCCGACGAGTGGCGCGCCGAGATCCCGATGATCGAGGAGTGGTTCGCCAAGATCGGTGACAAGGTGCCGACCTCGCTGCGCGACGAGCTGGAGTCGCTGAAGCAGCGCCTGGGCTGAGTCCACCCCGCACGACCAGGGGCCCGGTGGACGACGACGTCCACCGGGTCTCTTTTTGATCACCCTCGGTGACACCGGCCGGGGTGGCGGGTACCAAGGAGGGGTGACCCAGCGGGACGACTTCCTGGGGGGCCTGAAGTTCGACGGCCCCCGCGACGCGCAGGTCGGACCGCAGACCGGGATCGTGCGGTACTACCCGGTCGGCCCGCCGCCGGAGCCGCGCGCCTCGCCGTGGTGGCGCCTGCTGGGCGCGGTGGCGGGCGCGGCCGGGGTGGTCGTCGCCGCCTTCGCGTGGGGCCACGGGCTCGACCGGCTGGCGGACGACCGGGCGCGCGGCCTGGTGCTGCTGGGACTGGCGGGCCTCGTGGTGGGTCTGGTGATCTCGGGTCGGCTGTCCCCAGCCGCGCCGCTAGCGGCCGGCTCCGTGGCGGTGGCCGCAGCCGTGGCCTACGAACTGGGCGCGCTCCCGGTCTTTCCCGTGCTCAAGGCGGTGTTCGACAGCGGTGTCCCGATCGGGGCGGGGGTGCTGCTGATCGTGCTCGGCCTGCGCCGGCAGTAGTTGTCCACAGGTTGTGGATGAAGCTGTGCACAGGCTGTGGACCCTGTGGATGACCGTCAGGCCGGCAGGTCCTGCGTGCCCAGGCCCCACAGCCGGCCGGTGAACGGGCGGGTCGCCTCGGCGTAGCAGACGACCGTCGTGTAGCCCTCGGACCAGGCTTGGCTGCCGAACGCGCGCCAGGAGGCGAACACGTCCTGCCGCCGCGCGCCGACGTACCCGGCGACGGCGGTCGCGCAGTGCTCCCCCGCGCGGGCGTCGACCTGCTCCCCGGACGGCGTCGGCTCGCCCGGCTCGCCCAGGTCCAGCACGCCCGGCACGGCCTCGGCGAGGTGCGGGCCGTCGCAGGCGGTGATGCCCGGGTCGGCCTCCTCGGCGGGCGAGCGCTGCGCGCACAGCTGCACCTGGGCGAACCCGGCGGCCTTGAGCAGGTCCTTCACCGGGCCGGTGCGCTTGCGGCGCTGCCCGTCCGGGGCCAGTTCGACCACCGTGCACAGCCGCCAGCGGTCGCCCCTGGCCCACCCGTCGAGGCTGGGCCAGAGCACCCTGGCCTGGAGCCGGGTGGCGTCGTGGTCGCCGCTGCCCAGGTAGCCCGCCATCGCCGCCCGGCAGGCGGGCAGCGCCTGGCGGCGCAGGTCGCGCTCACCCGGGTGGGCACCGCCCATCCCGGTGAACTGGCCGACGCCGACGACCTCGCCCTCGTGCGGCTGGGCGCAGTCGACCACGCCCAGGGCGCCGTCCGTGCACTGGCCGGTCCTGGGCAGGTCGTCGGCGCGGGGCAGGATCGAGGGCCGGACGACCTCCGCGTCCGGCACGCCGGCGACGGACGCCGTGCAGCCGGTGAGCAGGGCGAGCGACAACCCGAGCACCCCGACCGCCGCCCGCCTGCGCCGCACGGGGATCAGCCTACTGCGACGGGCGCGGCGGCCCGCCCGGGTGATCGACTGCCGCCCGGCCGGGTGCGCGGAGCCGAGGGCGCGCCGGTGGGGCGCGGGGTGACCGGCCCGCGCGGTGCGCGGGGAAGGATCACGATTCAACTACGCCACCGGTCCACGGACCACCGGACCCGGTGACGACCCTCCCCCTACGGGCCTAGCATCGCGCGACATTCAGTCACCAGGTCCACACGGAGGGCACCGATGCCTCGACCACCCAGCCTGCGCTGGAGCAACTGGAACCTGCTGCTGCTCGTTCCCCTGCTGATGCTCGTCACGCCGTGGTTCAACTCCGACGAACCCCGGCTGTTCGGGCTGCCGTTCTTCTACTGGTTCCAGTTCGCCTGGGTGCCGGTCGGCGTCGTGTGCGTCGGCCTCGTCCACGTCAAGACCAGGGACGAGCCCGTCACCAGGGGCAGACCGGACCTGATCGGCGTGGACGACCTGGACGAGGGGGCGAAGTAGATGCGGTGGACCGAACTGATCGTCTTCAGCGCGCTGTTCCTCCTGGTCACCGTGCTGGGGTTCGTCGCGGCGCGGTGGCGGGCCGGCTCCACGCTCGACCACCTCGACGAGTGGGGGCTGGGCGGCCGCAAGTTCGGCTCGTGGATCACCTGGTTCCTGGTCGGCGGCGACCTCTACACCGCCTACACGTTCGTCGCGGTGCCCGCCCTGGTGTTCGGCGCGGGCGCGACGGGCTTCTTCGCCCTGCCGTACACGGTGATCCTGTACCCGATCGTCTTCCTGCCGCTGGTGCGGATGTGGTCGGTGTCCCGCGTGCACGGCTACGTGACACCCGCCGACTTCGTGCGCGGCCGGTACGGCTCGCACTGGCTGGCGCTGCTGATCGCGGTCACCGGCATCGTCGCGACCATGCCCTACATCGCGCTGCAGTTGGTCGGCCTGGAGGCCGTGCTGCGCACCATGGGGCTCAACGGGGCCGGCGTGCTCGGCCACCTGCCGCTGCTGATCGCGTTCGTGATCCTCGCGCTGTACACCTACCAGTCGGGCCTGCGCGCGCCGGCGCTGATCGCGTTCGTCAAGGACACCCTGATCTACCTGGTGATCCTGGTCGCCGTCGTCTACCTGCCCGCCAAGTTCGGCGGCTGGGGCGCCATCTTCGACACCGCGCAGGCGAAGTACGACGCGTCGCCGCAGAAGTCCGACGGCATCGTGCTCAACGGCAACAACCAGCTGCAGTACGCGACGCTCGCGCTGGGCTCCGCGCTGGCGCTGTTCCTCTACCCGCACTCGCTGACCGGCATCCTCGCCTCGCGGGGCCGCAACGTCATCAAGCGCAACATGGTCGCCCTGCCCGCGTACTCGCTGCTGCTGGGCCTGCTGGCGATGCTGGGCTTCGTGGCGATCAGCGCGGGCGTCGTGCCGATCACCAACCAGGCCACCGGCCGCGGCGACACCAACACCATCATCCCGGTGCTGTTCGGCGCGGAGTTCCCGGCCTGGTTCGCGGGGATCGCCTTCGCGGCCATCGGGATCGGCGCCCTGGTGCCCGCCGCCATCATGTCCATCGCGGCGGCGAACCTGTGGACCCGCAACATCTACAAGGAGTACCTGAAGAAGGGCGCCACGCCGAAGCAGGAGGCGAAGCAGGCCAAGATCGCCTCGCTGGTGGTGAAGTTCGGCGCGGTCGCGTTCATCGTGTTCATCGACCCGCAGTTCTCCATCGACCTCCAGCTCATCGGCGGCGTCATGATCCTCCAGACGCTGCCCGCCGTCGCGATCGCCCTGTACACCAGGTGGTTCCACGTCTACGGGCTGGTCGCCGGGTGGGTCGTCGGCATGGGCTGGGGCATGTGGCTGCTTTACCACATCAGCACGCCGGACGTGCGCGACCAGGCCACCGGCAAGCTCGTCACGGCGGGCCGCCCGCACTTCGCCGGTTCCGCGCTGGCGCTGGACGAGCTGTCGCTGTTCGGCTGGCAGCCGTTCGCCGGCTCGACCGTGCAGGTCTACGTCGGCGTGGTCGCCGTCGTGGCCAACCTGCTGGTCGCCGTCGTCGTGACGCTGGTCGCCAAGCAGCTGCGCGTCTTCAACGGCACCGACGAGACCTCCGCCGACGACTACCACGTGGACGAGGACAGCAAGCGGGTCAAGCCGGTCGCCGCGCACTGACGCGCCGCGCCGCACCGGTCGCACGGCCGGTGCGGTGCGGCCGGCGGGACCGACCGCGGGCCGCCCCCGGCGGGCGGCCCGACCGGGCCCCGGCGGTCACCCGGGCCGCAGCACCAGCGCCGCCGCGCCGACCAGCCCCGCGAGCCCGCCGAGCCGGGCCGGCTCCACCCGCAGACCGCCCAGGTAGGACAGCCCGCAGTGCTCGGCGACGGTCCGGCGGACCGGGCCCAGCAGCAGGTCGCCCGCCTGCGCCACACCGCCGCCGACCACCGCCAGGTCCAGGTCGCACAGCGCCGCCGCCGCCGCGATCGCCAGCCCCACCGCGCGCCCGGCGCGCTCGAACGCCGCCCTCGGCAGCTCCTCGCCGACCGACGCCGCCGCCGCGAGGTGCGCCGCGTCCGCGTTCTCCGGGCCCTGCCACCCCTGCCGCCGCGCCCACGCCACCAGGCGCGGCCCGCCCGCGACGGTCTCCGCGCAGCCCCGGCCGCCGCACGAGCAGGGCTCGCCGCCCGGCTCCACGACGACGTGCCCGATGTGCCCGGCGTTGCCCGAGCGCCCGCCGAACGGCCGCCCGTCCAGCACCAGCCCGCCGCCGACCCCGGTCGACACCACCAGCCCGACCATGAACCGGCTGCCCCGGCCCGCGCCCAGCCAGTGCTCGCCCAGGGCCATGCACGCCCCGTCGCCCGCCAGCTCCACCGGCACGCCGGGCAGCAGCTCGCAGACCCGGTCGCGCAGCGGGAACCCGCGCCACGCCGGGACGTTGATCGGGCTCGCGGTGCCCGCCGCGGCGTCCACCGGCCCCGCGCACGCGATGCCGACGCCCGCGACCGGCTCGCCCCGCAGCACCTGCTCGACGACGTCGACCACCGCCCGCCACGTCCGCTCGGGGTGGTCGGTGGGCGTCGCCACCCGGACCTCCCGCCGCACCGCGCCGCCGCGGTCCACCAGCGCGCCGGCGATCTTGGTGCCGCCGATGTCCACTGCCAGCACCAGGTCCGTCACACCAGCACCCTAAGCCGTGCCCGGCCGATCGCGAAGCGGCGCGGGACCGGGCCGGAGCGCCCGGTCAGCGCTTGAGCATCCGGGTCAGGCCCGCCGCGACCGTCGTCGCCAGCACCCACCCGGTGACGATCAGCGACGCCGCGATCCACTGCGACGGGCCGCCGGTCTGCCACCGGTTCTTGTTGCCCAGGTCGACGATCGGCACCACCAGGTCGATGGTGTAGAGCCACGCGTTCCAGGACAGCCGGTCGTCGGAGTTGATCACCTCCAGCGGCCCGGCGGTGGTGAACCACAGGCTGCCCAGCACCCACGACACCACCAGCCACGCCAGCGCGCGCGCCGGCCGGTAGCCGTAGCCCACCATGGACCGCTGGAGCCAGCTCCACAGCAGCACCAGCGGGCGCAGCCAGCGCCGCCCCTCGGCCACCGCCCGGTACCGCAGCCGCTGCTTCTCCACCAGCACGGTCGCCGCGTGCTCGTCGGTGCCGCTGGCCCGCAGCATCTCGGCGAACTGGTCGTAGGGCCCCGGCCGGTAGGTGCGCCGCATGGCCTGCCGCAGCCACCGCAGGCGGCGGTCGACCTCCTCGTCGTCGCGCAGGTCGATCGGGTGCCGCAGCGAGTCGTAGCGGAACTCCTCCAGGTCGATGTACCCGGTGGCCGACCAGAACGCCTCGTTGTCCTCCAGCGAGGTGCAGCGCACCTGCCGCAGCGTCACGTCGCCGCGCGGCGGGCTGACCGGGGTGAGCACCAGCTCCTGCACCTGCATCCCGAGCAGGTTCAGCGCGTGGCTGTCGAGCTTGTCGCCGAGCACCGCGCCCGCGAAGGTCGCCATCCGCCCCACCTGCGCCCGCCGGGCCCGCACGCCGCCGTGCGCGACGAACTCCTTCGCGCCGCGCGCGCAGATCAGGTCCCGGCCGATCACCGCGCCGCCGACGTCCAGCGACGGCTTGCCCGCCGGCATGTGCCGGTAGCGGCCGGGCCGGGTGACGCGGCTGCCGCGCAGGTCGAGGTTGGCGCCCACGTGCACGCCGCGCAGCTCCACCCCGCCCGCGACCTCCACCTCGCGCAGGGTGAGGTTGCTGCCGACCTGCGACCGGTTGCCGAGCACGGCGTCCGCCCGCGGGTTGTCCAGCGCGGACCCGTCGAGCGTCAGGCTGCCCTTCACCCGCAGGTCCACCATCCGCACCTGGCCGCGCACCCGGGCCCGGCGGCCGATGACGTCGCCGCCGACCTGCGCGCCGTCCAGGTGCAGCGCCCGCCCGTGCCCGGTCGGGTCGGTGCCGCCGGGCGCCTGGAGGGCGTCGAACCGGCCGTCGGACAGCGAGAGCGTCCCGCCGAGCGAGGCGTTGACCATGCGGACGGTGCCCGCGCTGCCGAAGCCGCGGTCCAGGTGCACGTCGCCGGTCACCGCGCCGCGGTCCAGCACGAGGGTGGACGTGGGGTCCGCGTGCGGGTCGAGCGCGGTCTCCTCGTCCTCCCGGCCGTCGGACAGCGCGGCCCCGCGCAGCGTCAGTTCCGACTCGACCCGCACGCCGGCCAGCAGCACCGTGCCGCGGATCGCGGCGTCGTTCAGCAGCAGGCTGCCGCCGACGTGGGCGTTGGTGGCCTGCACCGCGTGGCCCGCCGGGTTGTCCAGCACGGCGTTCGCGAAGTTGCAGTAGCCGCCGACCTGCGCGCTGGCCAGCCGCAGCTCGCCGGCCACCACCACCCGCTGCGCCAGCAGCGCGCCCGCGAGCTTGACCCGGTCCGCCTGCACGGCCACCCCGCCCGGCACGCGCAGGGTGCAGTCCCGCAGCGACAGCGACGCGGCGATGTCGGCGTCGGTGAGGTCCACCAGCCCCTCGACCGTGCTGCCCGCCAGGGAGACCTCGTTGGCGCTGCCGAGGTTGCGCGCCGACAGGCCGGGCAGCCGGCAGTCGGCGAACTCCACGCCGGCGAGCTTGGCCTGCCGCAGGTCCGGCGGCTCCTGGAACCGGCAGCGCACGAACTCCAGCAGGTAGTTCAGCTCGACCGCCCGCAGGTCCAGCGGCCCGGTCAGGAACTTGTCGGCCACCCGGACCACCGGCGTCGCGTTCGGCCTGCGCCGGGGCAGCAGCCGCCCGCCGTCGGCCTCGGTCAACCCCCGCAGCACCTCCGCCGCGGGCATCCAGTGGGCGCGCGGCGGATCGGGGTCGAACACGTCCAGCCCCTGCCCGCCCGTCCCGGTCATGTGATCGACAATGCGGGTTGATCAGCCCACCCGCAAGGAAAACCGGCGGAACGACGGCGGCGCCGGCGGCGGAAGCTTCCGCCGCCGGCGCCGCCGTCGGTCGTCGGGCCCCGTCGTCGGGCCCCGTTCTCGGCCGTCAGGCCGCGGGGCCCTGGTGGGCCGGGTCGAGCACGCGGGCCAGGAACGACCGGGTCCGCTCGTGCCGCGGTTCGCCGATGACCTGCGCCGCCGGGCCCTCCTCCACCACGTACCCGCCGTCCATGAACAGCACCCGGTCGGCCACCTCCCGGGCGAACTGCATCTCGTGCGTCACCACGAGCATCGTCATGCCCTCGTCGGCGAGCTGCCGCATCACGCCCAGCACGTCGCCCACCAGCTCCGGGTCCAGCGCCGAGGTCGGCTCGTCGAACAGCATCACCGACGGGTCCATGGACAGCGCCCGCGCGATCGCCACCCGCTGCTGCTGCCCGCCGGACAGCTGCGCCGGCATGGCGTTCGCCTTCTCCGACAGGCCCACCCGCTCCAGGTTGCGCAGGGCGATCCGCTGCGCCTCCTCGGGCGGGCGCTTGAGCACCTTGCGCTGCGCGACCGTCAGGTTGTTCAGCACGTTGAGGTGGGAGAACAGGTTGAACCCCTGGAACACCATCCCGATGCCGGTCCGCGCCCGGTCGATGTCGACGTCCGGGTCGGTCAGCTCGACGCCGTTGACGGTGATCCGGCCGTCGGTCGGCTCCTCCAGCAGGTTCACGCACCGCAGCAGCGTGGACTTGCCCGAGCCGGACGGCCCGATGACGCACACCACGTCGCCGCGCCGGACGGAGACGTCGATGCCCTTGAGCACCTCCAGCGCCCCGAACGACTTCTTCAGGCCCGTGATCCGCACGGCGAGGTCGTCGGGGACCTCGGGAACTGCGGTCATCGCACTACACCCCCGTCGATTCCGGCGTGCTGATCTTCCGTCCGCCCGTCCGCCGCTCCAGGCGGCGCGACAGGTGGCCCAGCGGCAGCGTGATGATCAGGTAGCAGAGGCCGGCGACGAGCAGCGGGGTCAGCGTGGGCGACTGGCTCAGCGTCTCGCGGCCGAGCTTGGTCAGCTCGTAGTCCGCCGCGGTCAGGCCGACGACGCTGATCAAGGAGGAGTCCTTGACGAGCATGATCAGCTCGTTCGTCAGCGGCGGCAGGATGATCCGGAACGCCTGCGGGATCGTCACCGTGACCAGCGTGCGGCCGTGCGACATGCCCAGCGACCGGGCCGCCTCGATCTGCCCCTTCGGCACCGCCTTGATGCCCGCGCGGATCGTCTCGGCGATGTAGGCGCTGCCGACGATGCCGAGCGCGAGGCCCGCGACCGAGTTGATGTCGAACTTCAGCCCGAACGCGAGCGGTACGGCGACGCTCAGCGCGACGAACACCAGCAGCGCGGGCACGCCGCGGAAGAACTCGATGTAGATCGTGGCCAGCCACCGGTAGGGCGCGACCGGCGACAGCTTCATCAGCGCCAGCACCAGGCCGAGCCCGAGCCCGATCGCGAACCCGAAGGCGCTGTAGACGATGGTGTTCATCAGCGCCGTCGTGATGACGGTGGGGAACATCTCCGCCGCGGTGTCGACGTCGAAGAACGACCGTCGGATGTTGTCCCAATCGGCGAAGAACGCCACCAGCAGGGCGAGGACGATCAGGAGTGCGTACTGCGCGCGGCGGAAGGCGATCGCCCTCCGCCGTTTCGACATGGCCATCTCGGCGCTCCTCGCAGGAGTGTTCGGACAAGGGGCGGGGCCGGTGCCCGCGAGCACCGGCCCCGACGGTCGACCGGTTACTTCTTCTCCGGCTTCTTGCCGAACCACTTCTCGTAGAGCTCGTCGTACTTGCCGCTGTCCTTGGCCTTCTTGAGGACCTCGTCGACCTTCGCCTTGAGGGCGGTGTTGCCCTTCTTCAGGCCGATGCCGTACTTGTCGCCGGTGTCGAACTCCTTCGTCACCGCGGTCTCCGGGAACTCCTTGGCGTAGTCGAGGAGCACGCCGTTGTCGTTGATGGCGGCGTCCACCGCGCCGGTGCGCACGGCGGTCTGCATCAGCGGCAGGTCCTCGAACTCCACGACCGTGTAGCCGTGCGTCTCGGCGTTCTTCCTCGCGTACTCCTCGCCGACGGTGTCCTGCTGGACGCCGACGCGCTTGCCCCTGAGGTCGGGCAGGTCCTTGACGGTGGAGTCCTTCTCGACCAGCAGCGCCTGCGAGGCGTCGAAGTACGGCTCCGAGAAGTCGATCGCCTGCCGGCGCTCGTCGGTGATCGTCATGCCCGCCGCGCCGAGGTCGCAGTCGCCGGTGGTGAAGACCGTGCCGGAGGTGATGTTCTCGAACGGCGTGTCGAAGATTTCCTGTTCGACGTTCAGCTCCGCGGCGACCAGGTCCACCAGGTCGACGTCGAAGCCGACGGTCTTGTCGCCCTCGCTGTACTGGAACGGCTTGTAGGAAAGGTGCGTGCAGGTGACCAGCTTGCCGCTCTTGACCAGGGTGATGCCGGACCCGCTGTCCTGCGAGCCGGTGTTGACCTTGGTAGCGCACGCCGTCATCGCCAGCGCGAGCGCCGGGAGCAGGGCGAGCACTGCGTGCCTGGTAGGGGCCACGGCGCGTCACTCCTCGTAACTGTGTAGGTCGAGTTCCCGGCATACTGCCACCTGGGTGACGTGGTGCACAGCACGTGAGTGTTACAGCGCGACCTGGCGCACGAATCTTGCGTTACAAACCCCATTCGGGCGCAAGATGTTCGGATCTTTGGGTTAAATCACACAATAGATGCACCCAGAGCGCCGGTTTGACGACGATCTGTCAGCAGGCTGGCCACCAGCGCCGTCCACCCGGTCTGGTGCGTCGCGCCCAGCCCTTCGCCGGTGTCGCCGTCGAAGTACTCGCTGAAGGTGACGTGCTCGCGCCACAGCGCCGAGTCGGTCGACTCGATCCGCTTGCCGTCGGCCGGCCGGCGGCCGTCGTGGTCGGGCAGGAACAGCGACACCAGCCGCCGGACCAGCTCGTCCGCCGCCTGGCCGGCGGTGACGTGGCGCTGCGAGCGGGTGGGGAGTTCCACGTGGAACCGACCGCCGTGGAACGACCCGATCGTCCGCAGCGCCTCCACCAGCAGCGCGTTCGTGGGGAACCAGACCGGGCCGCGCCAGTTCGAGTTGCCGCCGAACATGGGCGTGCGGGACTCGCCCGGCTCGTAGCCCATCCGGTGCTCCTGGTCGGCGACCTGCACCTCCAGGCCCTCGCGGTGCGCGGCGGACAGGCTGCGGATGCCGTGCGGCGAGAGGAACTCGCCCTCGTCCAGCATCCGGCGCAGCACGCGGCGCAGCTTGGGCTCGTCCAGCATGGACAGCAGCACGCGGCCGTCCCGCCGGGTCAGGAACAGGGCCAGCTCGGGGCGTCGGGCCAGCAGGTGCTCCAGCCGCCGGCCGAAGCCGGGCAGCTCCTCGAACACCCACGGCTCGAGCACCGCGCACGCCAGCACGGGGATCAGGCCGACCATCGACCGCACCCGCACCGGCTTGGACTCCACCGAGCCGTCCGGCAGCCGCCGCGACACCACGTCGTAGCAGAAGCCGTCGGTCTCGTCCCACAGCCCGCGCCCGCCCGAGCCGAACCGGGTGGACGCCTCGGCGATGCTCAGGAAGTGCTCCACGAACTTCGTGGCCACGTCCTCGTACGACTCGTCGTGCCGCGCCAGCTCCAGCGCCATCCGCATCAGGTGCAGGCTGTAGGCCGCCATCCACGACGTCGCGTCGGACTGCTCCAGCCGCCACGTCCCGAGCATCGGCTCGGACCGGTTGACCGGGCCGATGTTGTCCATGCCGAGGAACCCGCCCTCGAACAGGTAGCTGCCGTCGGCGTCCTTGCGGTTGACCCACCAGGAGAAGTTCAACAGCAGCTTGTGGAACACCTTCGCCAGGAACTTCCGGTCGTGGTCGACCTGGAAGACCTGCAGCGCGGCCCACGCGTGCACCGGCGGGTTGACGTCGCCGAACTCCCACTCGTAGGCGGGCAGCTGACCGTTGGGGTGCATCATCCACTCGCGGCACAGCAGCAGCAGCTGCTCCTTGGCGAACGCCGGGTCCACCATCGCGAACGGCACGGTGTGGAACGCCAGGTCCCAGGCCGCGAACCAGGGGTACTCCCACTCGTCGGGCATGGAGATCACGTCGGCGACGTCGAAGTGCCGCCAGTGCGCGTTGCGGGCGTGCGGCGACCGCCGCGACTTCGGGGCCGCCGGCTGCGCCGGGTCGCCGTCCAGCCACTCCCTGGTGTGGAACCGGTAGTGCTGCTTGGTCCACATCAGGCCCGCCAGCGCGCGCCGGACGACCTTGGCGCGCATCGGGTCCAGGTCGGTGCGGTGGAAGGCGTCGGCCTCCTCGCGGCGGTCGTCCAGCGTGGCCTGGAACGTCGGCCCGAACGCGTCGACGTGCCCGTCGCCCTCGACCAGCCGCAGCCGCACGGTGACCGACTCGCCCGGCTCCACCGGGTCGTAGGAGTACCAGGCCGCGGCCTTCGTGCCCGGCGCGCTCTCGTCGTCCGGACCGGTGACCTGGCAGGCCGGGGTGTCGCGCCGGACCACGTACCGGTCGATGCCGTCCTTGGTGTAGCGGGTCGGGTTGCGCACGGCGCCGAACAGCTCGACCTCGTTGGTCTCGTTGTCGGTGACCAGCAGCGTCGGCGAGCCCTCGACGTGCAGCGTGTAGCGGCCCAGGGCGCCGTGCTCGGCCGTGACGCGCCGCCAGCCGTCCCGGGTGGAGGCGACCAGGGCCGGCCGCCGGTCGTCCCGGCCCCACGCCCACGTGTTGCGGAACCACAGCTGGGGCAGCAGGTGCAGGGGCGCGGGGTCCGGGCCGTGGTTGGTGGCGGTCAGCTCGACGCAGATGTCGGTGGGCGAAGCCTTGGCGTAGGTCACCCGGACGTCGAAGAACCGGTTGCCGTCCAGGACCCCGGTGTCGGACAGCTCCGGCTCACGGGCCTGCCGGCCCGCCTGGGCGGCCATCCGGCGCAGCTCGCGGTAGGGGAACTCGGCCTGCGGGTACCGGTAGACGACCTGCATCCACGAGTGGGTCGGCGTGCCGTCGGTCACCCACCAGTGCTCCTTGACGTCCTCGCCGTGGTTGCCCTCGTTGTTGGTCAGGCCGAAGTACCGCTCCTTGAGGATCGGGTCGCGGCCGTTCCACAGCGCGATGCCCAGGTTGAGGAAGCCGTGCACGTCGCAGATGCCGGCGATGCCGTCCTCGCCCCACCGGTAGGCCCGCGACCGCGCGTGGTCGAAGGGGAAGGAGGTCCAGGCGTCACCGCCGGCCGAGTAGTCCTCGCGCACGGTGCCCCACTGGCGCCCGGCCAGGTAGGGCCCCCACAGGCGCCAGGGCGAGGTGGGGGAGCCCGCCTCCCCCAACCGCGCCCGCTCCGCCTGCTGCCGATGCTCGTTCACTGGGCCAGTGTGCGGCATCGGTTCAGTAAACCGGTTACCGGCGGGTTGGCCGCACACCCCGCCGGGTAAGGCTCACTTCCGGGTGTGCGCGTCCAGCACGAGGGCCACGGCCTCGGTGACCCGCGCGGCGTGCGCCAGGTGCAGCCACTCGTCGGGCACGTGGCAGTTGCTGTCCGGCCCCACCACGCCCGTGACCAGGAACTGCGCGTCCGGGTACGCCTCGTGCAGCAGGCTCATGAACGGGATCGAGCCGCCCAGCGACACGGTCCGCCACGGCGCGCCGAACACCTCCTCGCCGACGCGGTCCAGCGTGGCCCGCAGCCACGGCGCGAGGTCCGGCGCGTTCCAGCCGTCGGCGTGCTCGACGCGGCTCAGCTCGACCACCGCGCCGTACGGCACGTCCGTCGTGACCAGGCGCCGCACCGCCTCGACGGCCGCCGCGGCGTCGGCGGTCGGCGGCAGCCGGAAGCTGAGCACCAGGGTGGTGAACGGCCGCAGCACGTTGCCCGCGTCGTCCGGGGCGGGCAGGCCGTCCGCGCCGGTCACCGACAGCGTGGGGCGCCAGCCCGCGTTCAGCGCCAGCTCGACCTCGTCGTCGGCCACCGGCCGCACGCCCGGCGCCCACGGCACCGGGTCGGTCAGCGCGCCCGGCGCGCTGGCCACGGCCGCGCGCACCTCGGCGAGCCGGTTCGCCGGCACCTCGACGTGCATCTCGGGCACCAGCAGCTCGCCGGTCGCGGAGTCCTCCAGCCGGTCCAGCAGCTGCCGCGCGACCCGGAACGAGCTGGGCACGATCCCGCTGGACATGCCCGAGTGCAGGCCGCTGCCCAGCACCCGGACGGTCATCGTGACCTGCGCCAGGCCGCGCAGCGACGTGGTCAGCCACATCCGGTCGTAGTCGCTGCCGCCCGAGTCCAGGCACACCACCAGCGACACCTCGCCCAGCCGGGGCCGCAGGTGCTCCAGGTAGGCGGGCAGGTCGGGGCTGCCGGACTCCTCGCCGGTCTCCAGCAGCACGACGCACCGGGCGTGCTCGCCGCCCGCCGCGCGCACGGCCTCGACGGCGGCGACGGCCGCGTACCCCGAGTAGCCGTCGTCGGCCGCCCCCCGGCCGTAGAGCCGCCCGTCGCGCACGACCGGCGTCCACGGGCCCAGGCCCTCCGACCAGTTCGCCACCGGCGGCTGCTTGTCCAGGTGGCCGTAGAGCAGCACGGTGTCCCCGGTCGCCGCGGTGGCGGGCACGTCCACCAGCAGCAGCGGCGTGCGGCCGGGCAACCGGACGACCTCGATCGCGACGCCGGGCAGGTCGCGGGTGGCGAGCCAGGCGCGCACGTGCTCGACGGCGGCGGCGAGGTGCCCGTGCTCCGCCCACGCCGGGTCGAACGCGGGGGAGACGGCGGGCAGGGCGACGAGGTCGGACAGGCTCGGGAGGATGTCGTCGTCCCACAGCCCTCGGACGGTACGGGTCAGCGCTGAACGGTCCATGGGGGCAACTTAATTGCCCGCGCCGGTCATCACGCCGTCGGAGTGGGTACCGGGTCGTGGGCACCGGCGGTGGGGCCGACAGTCGGGCGTCCACGGGTGAGCGGGGACCCGGCCGGGGGAACCAGGCTGGTCGGCCGAGCGGCCCCGCGTCGACCGACCGTGCCCGGAGGCGCACGGACAGTCGTTAACGATCGGTAACCGGGACACGACCGTTCGGACGTCGAACGTCTCGCTCGGACTGCCGAAGATTGGTCTTCCTACCGTTGTCGCTGTTCAGGAGGGTGCGCGCTCGATTACAAAGTGGGACGGGGCTCACCATGTCGGGTGAGCGCGTGTCAGGATGTGGATGAGAACACCGTCAGCGCCGACGGTTGTCCGACCTCCCTCACCAGGGCGGCGGCGACTGGCGGTGCCGCCGCGCATGGTCGTCACGAGCGACTTGGCGGCCTCGAAGACGAGGAGTAAGGCGCAATGTCGTCCCCAGAGAAATGGACGCAACCGGGGCCGGACAGCCCGCCGGCCACCGCCGCCAAACCGACCGCGGAACAGGTGATCGCAGGCTTGCGAGCGACCGACGAGGGCGGCGCCGACCTGGTGCAGCTGCTCACCCCCGAGGGTGAGCGGGTCCAGCACCCGGACTTCGACATCGACATCACGCCCGAAGAGCTGCGCGGGCTGTACCGCGACATGGTCCTGGTGCGCCGGATCGACCGCGAGGCCAACGCCCTGCAGCGCAAGGGCGAGCTGGGCCTGTGGGTGCCGCTGCTGGGCCAGGAGGCCGCGCAGATCGGCGCCGGCCGGGCGCTCAAGCCGATGGACATGGCCTTCCCCAGCTACCGCGAGCACGGCGTGGCCTGGTGCCGGGGCGTCCAGCCGGGCCAGATCCTGAGCATGTTCCGGGGCACCGACAACGGCTCGTGGGACCCGGTGGAGCACCGGTTCCACCCGTACACGATCGTCATCGGCAACCAGGTGCTCAACGCGGCCGGGTACGCGATGGGCCAGCGGTTCGACGGCAAGGTGGGCGACGCGGACAGCGAGGCCACCATGGTCTTCTTCGGCGACGGCGCGACCAGCCAGGGCGACGTGCACGAGGGCTTCGTGTGGGCGGCGGTCTACGACGCGCCCCTCGTCTTCTTCTGCCAGAACAACCAGTGGGCCATCTCCGAGCCCACCGAGCGCCAGTCCCGCCTGCCGCTGTACCAGCGGGCGCGCGGCTACGGCTTCCCCGGCATCCGGGTCGACGGCAACGACGTGCTCGCCTCGCTCGCCGTGTCGCGCTGGGCGCTGGAGGAGTGCCGCCAGGGCAACGGCCCCATCCTCATCGAGGCTTTCACCTACCGGATGGACGCCCACACCACCTCCGACGACCCGTCCCGCTACCGGCTCTCCGACGAGCTGGAGCTGTGGAAGCTGAAGGACCCGATCGAGCGGGTGAAGGTGCACCTGGTCAAGCAGCAGTGGGCCGACCAGGCGTTCTTCGACTCCGTGGAGGCCGAGGCCGAGGAGGTCGCCGTCGAGCTGCGCGAGCACTGCGTCACCCTGCCCACCCCGCCCGCCTCGCGGATCTTCAGCGAGGTCTACGCGGAGGGCAACCCCGTGCTGGAAGCCCAGCGCGACGAGTTCCTGGCCTACCACGCGGGTTTCGCCGGAGGTGAGCACTGATGGCCGCTCCGACCGTGGACCGGTCCGCACCCGCCGCGCCGGCGGCCGTGCAGACGATGACCATCGCCAAGGCCATCAACAACGGCCTGCGCGCGGCGATGGAGGCCAACCCCAAGGTCCTCGTGATGGGCGAGGACGTCGGCAAGCTCGGCGGCGTCTTCCGGATCACCGACGGCCTCCAGAAGGACTTCGGCGAGCAGCGCGTGCTCGACACGCCGCTGTCGGAGTCCGGCATCATCGGCACGGCGGTGGGCCTGGCCATCCGCGGCTACCGGCCGGTGTGCGAGATCCAGTTCGAGGGCTTCATCTTCCCCGGCTTCGACCAGATCGTCAGCCAGGTCGCGAAGCTGCACTTCCGCACCCAGGGCCGGATCAAGTTGCCCATGGTGATCCGCGTGCCGTTCGGCGGCGGCATCGGCGCGGTCGAGCACCACTCGGAGTCGCCCGAGTCGTACTTCGCGCACACCGCCGGCCTGAAGGTCGTGTCGTGCTCGAACCCGGCCGACGCGTACTGGATGATCCAGCAGGCGATCGACTCCGACGACCCGGTGCTGTTCTTCGAGCCCAAGCGCCGCTACTACGAGAAGGGCCAGGTCGACACGACGGCCGCGCCCGGCCCGCTGTACGCGTCGCGCGTGCTGCGCACCGGCACGGACGCCACCCTGGTGTCCTACGGCCCGATGGTGCGCACCGCCCTGGACGCCGCCGCGGCGGCCGAGGACGAGGGCCGCTCGCTGGAGGTCGTGGACCTGCGCGCGCTGTCCCCGCTGGACCTCGGCCCGGTGTACGAGTCGGTGCGGCGCACCGGGCGGCTGGTCGTGGTGACCGAGGCGCCCAGCGAGTCGTCCATCTCCAGCGAGATCGCGGCCAAGGTGCAGCAGGAGTGCTTCTACTCGCTGGAGGCGCCGGTGCTGCGGGTGACCGGTTTCGACACGCCGTACCCGCCGTCGAAGCTGGAGGAGGAGTTCCTCCCCGACCTCGACCGGGTGCTGCACGCCGTAGACCGCTCACTGGCCTGGTAAGGGGACACCGGGAATGCCGCAGTTCAAGCAATTCCCCCTGCCGGACACGGCGGAGGGGCTGACCGAGGCCGAGATCCTGACCTGGCACGTGCGGCCGGGCGACGCGGTCAAGGTCAACGACATCATCGTGGAGATCGAGACCGCCAAGGCGGCGGTCGAGCTTCCGTGCCCGTGGGACGGCGTGGTGACCGAGCTGCTGGCCGAGGTGGGGCAGACGGTCGAGGTCGGCGTGCCGATCATCACCATCGACGTGGACCCGTCGGGGGCCGCCGTCACCGCGCCGGAGACCAACGGCGCGGCGGCCCCGGCCGCCGAGGAGGAGGGCCGGGTCGCGAACCTGGTCGGCTACGGGCCGAAGTCCGGTTCGGCCAAGCGCCGGGCCCGCCGGGACGCGCCCGCGCCGGTCCCGGTGACCGCCACCCCGACCCCGGCGGCCCCGCCCGCACCCGTGGTCGCCCCGCCCGCACCCGCGGTCGCCCCGCCCGCACCCGCGGTCGCCCCGGCCGCCGCCCCGGCCGAGGCCGCCGCCCCGGCTCCGGGCGGTTACGTGCCGCTGGCCAAGCCGCCGGTCCGCAAGCTGGCCAAGGACCTGGGCGTGGACCTGCACGGGCTGTCCGGCAGCGGTCCCGGCGGCGTGATCACCCGCGAGGACGTGGAGCAGGCCCTCGCCGCCCCGGCCGCCCCGGCCGCCGCGGCGCCCGCCTCCTCCGGGGCGCGGGAGCGGCGGGTGCCCATCAAGGGCGTCCGCAAGGCGACCGCGCAGGCGATGGTGGACAGCGCGTTCACCGCGCCGCACGTCACGGAGTTCCTGACCGTCGACGTGACCCCGATGATGGAGCTGCGGGCGCGGTTGAAGGGCACGCCGCAGTTCCGCGACGTCAAGCTCACGCCGCTGGCGTTCGCGGCCAAGGCCGTGGTCCTGGCGACCCGCCGCACCCCCGACGTGAACGCGACGTGGGACGCGGCGGCCGGCGAGATCGTCTACAAGGACTACGTGCACCTGGGCATCGCGGCGGCCACGCCGCGCGGCCTGGTGGTGCCGAAGGTCCGCGACGCGGACCGCCTGTCGCTGCGCGACCTGGCGGTGGCGCTGGACGACCTGGCCACGGTCGCCCGCGAGGGCCGCACGACGCCGGCGGACATGCTCAACGGGACCATCACCATCACCAACGTCGGCGTGTTCGGCGTCGACACGGGGACGCCGATCATCAACCCCGGCGAGTCCGCGATCCTCGCCCTGGGCGCGATCCGCGACCTGCCGTGGGTGGTCGACGGCCAGGTGGTGCCCCGCAAGGTGTGCCAGCTTGCGCTGAGCTTCGACCACCGCGTGGTCGACGGCCAGCAGGGCTCGCAGTTCCTGGCCGACGTCGGCGCCCTCCTGGCCGACCCCGGGGTGGCGATGACGTACTGATCCGCGCACCGGATCGCGACGGGTGGGAGCCGACCCCGGCCCCCACCCGTCGCCGTTCTCCCCGCGTTCTCCCCGCCCGCCGGAAAAGGGCTTGAAGTTCCAGTCACTGGAGAGTCGAAGGTGGTTCCCGTGACGCACTACTCGATCGGCGAACTGGCGCGGTTGGCCGGCCTGTCCACCAGGACGGTCCGGTTCTACTCCGACTCCGGTCTGGTCCCCGTCGCGGGGCGGACCGCGGGCGGGTTCCGCACCTACGACGTCGACGGGTTGGCGCGGCTGAAGCTCGTGCGGACCCTGCGCGACCTGGGCGTGGACCTGCCCACGGCGCAGCGGGTGCTCGCGCACGAGGTGTCCGTCGCCGAGGTGGCGCGGGCGCACGCGGAAGCCATCGACGCGCAGCTGCGCACGCTCCGGCTGCGCCGGGCCGTGCTGCGGGTCGTGGCGCGGAACGGGGAGGTGGAGATGGTGCACGAGTTGGCGCGGCTGTCGGAGGAGGAGCGGCAGGCGATCCTCGACGACTTCTTCGACGAGGTCTTCGGCGGGTTGGACCTGGAGCCGGGCTTCGACCAGCGGATGCGGTCGGTGCGGGTGGAGCTGCCCGACGACCCGTCGACCGAGCAGTTGGAGGCGTGGATCGAACTGGTGAACCTGGTGCGGGACCCGGACTTCCGCGCGTCGATCCGGCGGATGTCCGAGCGGCACCAGGAGATGCGCGCCGAGGGCGTCGACATGTCCGGCGGCAGCACGCCGGAGCACCTGCAGGCGTTCCAGGGCGCGATCGCCGAGGCGCGCAAGGCGCTCGACGCCGGGGTCGCGCCGGGTTCCGCCGAGGCGCGGGAGGTCGTCCGGCAGCTCAACGAGCGGTGGGGCGGGGTCTTCGGCGTCCCGGTGGGGCCGGAGCTGACGCGCCGGCTGGAGGAGTTCGGCGACCCCAGGGCCGAGCGCTACTGGGCGCTGCTGGCGAGGATCAACGGCTGGCCCCCGGTGCCGGACACCACCGCGGAGCGGGCCTGGCTCGCCGAAGCGGGCCGCTGACCCTCACTCCCGGACCAGGCAGAAGGGGTGGCCCGCCGGGTCGGCGAACACCCACCACGCCTCGTGGGAGTCGTCCAGCAGAGCGCCGCCGAGCCGCAGGACCTCGGCCTTGCCGAGGTCGAGGTCCTGCACGGCGATGTCGAGGTGCAGCTGCTGGGGCCGGGCCGGGTCGGGCCACCGGGGCGCGACGTGCCCGGCGACCCGCTGGAAGCACAGCACACCGCGCGCGGTGTGCAGCGTCGACCAGTCCTCGTCCAGCGACCACTGCCGGTCGGGCCGGTCGACGTCCCCGCCCAGCAGCCCCCGGTAGAACTCGGCCAGCGCGCGGGGCTCCGGGCAGTCGAGCACGACGCACTGCAAACTCCCGATCATGCCCCGCACCCTAGGCCGGCTCGCACTCCCCCGCGGCCGGACGGGACCGCCGAGGACCCGTCCGGTGCGAGCCGGTCACCTGACGAGCCGCTCTGTCCACCAACAACCACTGAACTTGCTCGCCCCTTCCACGAGGGTGTCATGAGTTAGGTTGACCGCAAGTCAGCGCCACGGCGACGGACACGGGCGGGGCGCAGGTCGCAGGTCTGTCACCGTCTCCAACCCTTAGGGTGGGCCCATGCTTACTCGGCTGGAAGTCCGAGGGTTCAAGAACCTGCTGGATGTCGACGTGGAGTTCGGTCCCTTCACGTGCATCGCGGGTGCCAACGGAATCGGTAAGTCGAACATATTCGATGCGATCGAATTCCTCTCCCACCTGGCCGGTGAGACGCTGATGGAGGCTTCCCAGCGCGTCCGCGGTTCGACCGGACTCCGGGGCGGGGATCCTCGGGACCTGTTCTGGGATGGTTACCGCGACCACCAGCGGCAGATCGACCTGGCCGCGGAGATGATCGTTCCGGCCGAGGTGGAGGACGACCTGGGGGCGCCGGCCAACGCGCGAACGACTTTCCTGCGCTATGAGCTCACCCTCGGCTACCTCCCGCCCCAGGGCGAAGGGAGCATCGGCCGGCTGACCCTGCTGAAGGAGCAGCTCCGGCACATCACCAGAGGTGACGCGCCGAAGCACCTTCGCTTCCCGCACAGTGCGAAGCACTTCCGAGCGGCGGTCGTGAAGGGCGAACGGCGGGGCGGCCCCTTCCTCTCCACCGAGGATCGCGAAGGCGGCATCGTGATCAACGTCCACGGTGACGGCGGCAGCCACGGCAAACCCCAGCCCCGCGCTGCCGGTCGGGCCGGGCGCACGGTGTTGAGCACGGTCACGACGAATGACTACCCGACCGTCCTCGCGGCCCGGCGCGAGATGCAGAGCTGGAAGCGGCTGGCGCTCGAGCCGAGCGCACTGCGCGCCCCTGACGGCTTCGCCGACCCCAAGGCCCTGGACACCGACGGTCGCCACCTCGCGTCCACCCTCTACAGGATCGCGAACGAGAACGCGAGAGACTTGTCGGCACCGGACCCGGACGCCGTCTACGCGCGAGTGGCGGGGCGCCTCTCTGACCTGTCGGGTGTCAGCGTGGAAGGCTTGACGGTCGAACTCGACCAAGTACGGGAAGTGTTCACCCTCTTCCTCCAGGAACGCGGCGATCTCCGACTTCCCGCACGTGCCCTGTCCGAAGGCACGTTGCGCTTCCTGGCGCTGTGCGTCCTCCTCGAGGATCCGACGTTCAAAGGTCTCATCTGCATGGAGGAGCCGGAGAACGGCATCCACCCCGCGAACCTCCCGGCGATGCTGAAACTGGTCGAAGACCTCGCCGTCGACCCGTCCGCCGCTCCGGACAACGGGAACACCTTTCGGCAGGTGATCGTCAACACGCATGCGCCCGGAGTGGTGCAGTTGTGCGATCCGCAGGACCTGCTGCTCGCCGAGATCCGGCCACACCGGACGCCGGACGGCGAAGTCACCCGAGGTCTTTCACTACTTCCGTTCAAAAATTCCTGGCGGGTCGGCGGGACAGGCTCGCCTTCCTTCTCGGAGGCGGATGTGGTGGCTTACCTGACGGCGCCGGCAGGAGCGCAGCTCCGACTTCCCTGGGACCTGGTGGGATGACTGATCCATCTTTTACCGGATTGTTCGTGGCGGAGGGGACCTCGGATGCGCCGCTGGCCGGCATAGTCGAATCCCTCTTCTTCGAACGCGGGGTCTCGCTCCGGCTGAGCAAGCCGGACTACGCGATGCTCGGTGCGCGGGTCAAGAAGGACGTGGAGTCGCGGATCCGGGCCGGTGTGGCGCTGATCGGGAGCGCTCCGCGGGTCATCGTGGTGCACCGCGACTCGGACAACGTCGACCCGTTCGAAAGGCGGGTCGAGGTGGAGTCCGCCGTCCGTGCCGCATCCTCGGGATCCCACCCCGTGCCGGTCATCCCGGTCAAGATGACCGAAGCCTGGCTCCTCCTGGACGAGCAGGCGATCCGGACGGTCGCCGGGAATCCGAGAGGAAAACTTCCGTTGGGCTTGCCGAAGACGCACGAAGTCGAATCCCGAGCTGACCCGAAAGCGATCCTCGCCGACTGCATCCTTCGTGCTTCCGAGCTGACCGGGAGAAGACGTGAGAGGCTCTCCAAGCGTTTCTCGGACAACAGGAGGCAACTCCTGGAGAGACTCGACCACCTCGGCCCGGTGGCATCGTTGGCGTCCTGGCAGGCTCTCGTCGACGATGTCGACGAAGCTGTGCTCGAACTCGGTGGTCCGGACGGTCCGACTCGGCCGAGCGCGCGCAGGTGATGGAACGACCCATCCCTGAGATGCGCTGATGCGACCACGGCAGCGGATGTGCACCTCGGAGATCGCCCGGCCGCCCGCCGCTGAACCTCCTCCGCGAGTCCATCCGGGCTGGGTTCCAGCGCCGGGTCGACCCGCCGCAGCGTCGAGGCAGGCTTCTGCGGGTGAGCTTCGCCATTGCCTCGTCAGTGAGGTCGGTGGTCATGCACGTCACCCTCGCTACCTGCTCGTCGGCGACATTACTGACGAGTAGGTAGCGGGGTGAGGGGTCCGATAGCCTTGACCGGGCCTTGAGGGGGGTGACATGCACGCAGACCAACCGGTCCGCACCGGTCGGGCCAAGCGGCTGCCGCGCGCGGTGCGCGAGCGGCAGATCACGGACGCCGCGGTGGAGGTCTTCTCGCGCCGGGGCTTCCACGCCGCGTCCATGGACGAGATCTCCGAGGTCGCGGGCATCTCCAAGCCGATGCTGTACGCGTACCTGGGCTCGAAGGAGGAGCTGTTCGCGACCTGCATCCGCCGCGAGGCGACCCGGATGGTGGAGGCCGTCGCGACCGGCATCGAGCGCGACCAGCCGCCGGACGTGCAGCTGTGGAGCGGGCTGCGGGCGTTCTTCGGCTTCGTCGGCGGCAACCGGGCGAGCTGGCAGGTCCTGCACCGCCAGGCGTCGTCCCAGGGCGGCCCGCTCGCCGAGGAGTCGGCCGACCTGCGCGGCCGGGCGATCGGCCTCGTGGCGGGGTTGCTGGCGGGCTCCTCCGGCTTCCCGGACGTGCCGCGCCCCGGCGACAAGGAGGCGGAGTCGCTGGCCGCCGCCCTGGTCGGCGCGGGCGAGTCGCTGGCCGACTGGTGGCTGGACAACCCCGAGGAGCCGGCGGGGGTCGTCGCGGCGCGCCTGATGAACCTGGTCTGGATGGGGTTCGGCGACCTGGTCGGCGGCCACACCTGGCGCCCGCCGTCCCGGCGCGCAGCCGACCCCGATGCGCCCGATCCCGATGCAGCCGACCCCGATGCAGCCGACCCCGGCGCGCCCGACCCCGGCGCGCCCGACCCCGGCGCACCCGCGCCGGAGGCGCCCGCGGCGGGCGGTCCGGCCGACGGTGGCCCCTAGGCGGAACCCCTAGGCGAGCGCGGTCTTCAGGGTGGCGACGGCCTGCGCGATCGCGGCCCCGGCGGCGTGCGTCGGGCGCAGCGCGTCGAGCATCACGAAGTCGTGGATCACGCCCTGGTACCGGACCGCGACCACGGGCACCCCCGCCTCGCGCAACCGGCTCGCGTACGCCTCGCCCTCGTCGCGCAGCACGTCCGCCTCGGCGGTGATCACCAGCGCCGGCGGCAGGCCCGCCAGGTCGTCCAGCGACGCGCGCAGCGGTGACGCGGTGATCTCCGCGCGCTGCGCCTCGTCGGTCGTGTGCTGGTCCCAGAACCAGACCATCGCGTCCCGGCGCAGGAAGTAGCCCTCGGCGAACTCGTGGTAGGACGGCGTGTCGAAGGACGCGTCGGTGACCGGGTAGAACAGCACCTGCTGCCGGAACGCCACGTCGCCGCGCCGCTTGGCCAGCAGGGTCAGCGCGGCGGACATGTTGCCGCCCACCGAGTCGCCCGCGACCGCGAGCCGGGACGCGTCGAGGCCGTGGTCCGCGCCGGAGTCGGTGATCCACCGCGCCACGGCGTAGCCCTCCTCCAGCGCGACGGGGTAGCGCGCCTCGGGCGAGAGGCTGTAGTCGGGGAACACGACGGCCGCGCCGACGCCGACCGCCAGTTCGCGCACGAGCCGGTCGTGCGTGCGGGCGTTGCCGAACACCCAGCCCGCGCCGTGGACGTAGAGCACGACGGGCAGCGGGCCGGTGGCGTCGACCGGGCGGACGACGCGGACGGGCACCTCGCCCACGGTCACCCACTCCTCGGCGACCTCGGGCTTGGCGACCTCGCCCGACTGCACCTCGTCCACGGCCTTGCGCCCCTCTGTCGGACCCAGGTCGTACAGGTACGGCGGGTTGGCGGTGGCGGCGGCGAACTCCGCGGCGGCGGGTTCCAGGACGGTCATCTCGAACCCCTCGGGTCGTGGTTGCGACGCTCGATAACCTAGTGCGCGACTACATCGTGCACAATCTAAATGGCCGCAGGGGTAGTGTGGACCCAGTCACAGGGGAGGGTCACATGGACCACACGCTGGCGCTCGACGACCAGCTCTGCTTCGCGCTCTACGCCGCGTCGCGCGCCGTCACGGCCCGTTACCGCCCGCTGCTGGAGGACCTGGGCCTGACCTACCCGCAGTACCTGGTCCTGCTGGTGCTGTGGGAACGCGGCGACGTGCCCGTCAAGGACCTCGGCGCCGCGCTCCAGCTCGACTACGGCACCCTGTCGCCGCTGCTCAAGCGGTTGGAGGCGGCCGGGCTGGTGCGGCGCGAGCGCCGGGCCGACGACGAGCGCTCGGTGCGGGTCGCGCTCACCGGGCAGGGCGTCGCGCTGCGCGGGCGGGCGGAGCGGGTGCCCCCGGCGATGGGCGCGGCGATGGACCTCGACGCGGCGGACGCCGAGCGGTTGCGCGCCCTGCTGCGGACGCTCGCCGCCAACGTCAGCCGCTGATCGCGCCCTCCGGTCCGGGGCGCCGCGACCACGGCGCGAACCACCTGCCGGCCACCCCGTCCGCGGCGACCGGCGCGCGGGTCGCCGTGCCGCCGAAGGGGGCCCGATCCCCGTCCGCGCGGCGGGAGGCCGGGCGTGACGGCGAGCCCGGAGCGCCGACCCGGGCCCCGGGGCGCTAGTCCAGCAGCGTCCACGTGGCGGTGCAGCGGACCGTCACGACGATCTGCTGCGCCTCCAGGTTCAGCTCGTCCATCTTCGGCGCCTGGCCGACCGACCCGCCGTACGCGGCCATCGCCCGGCCGGGGGAAGCCTCGGCGGCCCACACCTCGCCGTCGCCGTCGGAGAGTCGCTGCAGCGTGCCCAGGCGCGCACCCAGGGCCTCGGCGTACCCCTCGGCGCGCCGCCGCGCGTCGAGCACGGCCTCGCGCTGCGCCTCGCGGACCGCCTCGGTGTCCGCCGCGAGCTGCCACTGCGGGCCGTTGAGCCAGGTCGGCTCGGCGGCGACCAGGGTCGACAGCAGGTCGTCCAGCCGCGCCAGGTCGTCGACCCGCAGCACGTACTGCTGCGCCGCCCGGCTGCCCGCGCGCTGCTGCCCGTCCCAGTTGTCGTGCACGGACAACTGCCGCGACCGCACCTGCACACCCGCCCGCCCCAGCGCCGGCTCCACCGCCGCCATCCGCCGGTTGAGCAGGTCGACCGCCTCGTTGCGGGTCGCGCCCACGGTCTCGAAACTCGCCTGCACCTCGGCGCGGTCGGCGGTGCGCTCGACCTTGCCGGTGCCCTTGGTCACGACTTCAGCCACGGGTCCAGCCAACTCGGCCGCCGGCCCGTGCGCAACAACCCGGTCGTCCGGTGTTCCCGGGCGCCCCCGCCGGAACGGGGGTCCGGGGGTGCTCGCCACGCGGTGCCCGGGACCGGTCCGCGGCGCTCGCCCGGGCGGCCTGCGGGGCTCGGGAGTGGCGTCCGGCACAGGTGGGTGTCTGCCAGGCGAATCGTAGGGGCCGCTCAGGTGGACGCCGGTGATTCGTCGGCCTGTGCGCCAACTCACCGGATAATCGGGTGATTTCGCTGCCCGGAGGGTGCATACTTGAGGCACACCACCGAGGAACCGTTGAGAGGGATGAAACCCCGATGAACTTCACTGCGAAGCTCCGCGCTCGTCGTGTCGAGGCTCGCAACCGCAAGGCTGTCGCCCGCGCGATCGACATGGCGCCCACCCCGGCGATGCGCCACGAGCTGATGGCGATCGCCCAGGCCCAGGTCTCCACCCTCCGCTGACGTCCCGCGCGGGGCGACTCACCCGATCGACACCGGGTGCGCGCCCCGTCGTCCCGCGCGGCCGGCGAAGGGGGAAACGTCGAAAGCCCTGCCGCACCTCCCGCGCGACAGGGCTTTCGACATTCGAGCTGACATCGCAACGTGATCTCCGTCACACTCATTAGAGGATGTAACGGACCACGATCGTGTATCGATGTTCCTGGTGACCCCGCGATGCTGTCGGACCCCCGACCTGGCAGCACCGCGGGGTTTCCCATGTCCCCGACTGCTCAGGACCACCCCGGCTCGACGAGCCAGGGCCTCCCCCGGACTACTTGGACGTGGCGGAGCCGGTCCAGGTGTCCTCGTCCTGTCTGCAGGCGTGCTCCATCATCGCTATCCCCCTGAATGTGTTCTTGTCCCCCTTGGACACCTCCATGGTGCCATCGGAGTGCGACAGTTTTTTGAGGGTTTGCTGAGAGCATGGGGCGATGACCCGCCCACTCGTTGTCGTTGACGCGGCAAATGTCATCGGATCCGTGCCCGACGGCTGGTGGCGCGACCGCGCCGCGGCGGCGACGAGATTGCGGAATTCGCTGGTAGGAGTGGGTGAGCGGGGCCTGGCGGGGTTCGCCGAGGGACCGGTCGAGGTCGTCCTCGTGGTGGAGGGTGAGGCCCGCCACGTGCAGTCCGTGCCGGGCGTCCGTGTGGTCTCCGCCACTGCGTCGGGTGATGACGCGATCGTCGCAGTGGTCCGCGCCGAATCCGCTGACCGCCAATGTGCGGTGATCACCGCCGACCGCGACCTGCGCCGCCGGGTAACCGCCCTGGGCGCCACCACCCTCGGCCCGCGCACCGTCCGCTGACGGCGCGACTTCGAGCGCGGGAATACCCGCAACCGCCAATTGCGCCGACTTCTCGCGGAACGCGGGGTGCATGTTCACCGTTGCCGACTCCGCGGACCCCGGAATGCCGCGCCCACCGCGTCGTGTCGACTTCCTCCGCGTCGACCGCGCCGCGCCGCCGCGCCCGAGTTCGCGCCTCCGAACCGGTCGGTCGAGGTGTTGGAGACGAGGCCGGCTCGACGCACTTCGACGGGCCCGGTCGGTGGAAGCGGTCCGCCGGTCGGGCTCACACCTTCCGGTGCACCTCGCGTCGATGCGCCACCCGCACGACCGTCACCAGGACCTTGGCGTCCTCCACCTGGTAGATCACCCGGTGGTCACCGACCCGGATGCGCATCACGCCTACCGGTCGGCCGGTGAGCGCCCGGCACCCCGGCGGGCGGGGGTCGTCCCCCAGGGCCGTCACCGCCAGCACGACCCTGCGTCCGGTCTGCTTGTCGAGCTCGCGAAGCTCCCGCAGGGCGGAAGCCGTCCATTCGATCTCGTAGGGCACGGGTCAGACGTCACCGAACTCGGCGAGCACGTCGTGGTGGGCAACCCGTGGCTCGGCGGAGGCCAGCGCCTCCCGTGCCGCGGCGAGATCGGCTTCGTCCTCTGCCGCTTAGAGCCGCCGGAGGTCGTCGATGGGGACGACCGCGGCAACCGGTCGGCCGTGCCTGGTCAGCACGGCTCGTTCATGCGCGTGCTCGACCTTGGAGACGAGCTCGCCGAGCTGGTCCCGCGCCACGCTGATCGGCAACTCGAACATGCCCCCAATTGCACAAAACGGGGACCCTTCCGGGAAGACGCCCACACCACGCCCTGCTGTCGCTTGCATCGCGGGCGTTGGAGCGGCCTGCTGTGGTGCCGGCCTCATCCCGAGGTCCGCGCCGCGCCGCCGCGCCCGTGCCTCGGGCTGGACGGTCCGGGGCGGCTCAACACCGGTGACCGGCAGGTCGGGCTCGCCGACCTGCGCGGCAGGGTCGTGCTGCTGTATCCGGACCTTCTGCTGCCAGTAGGTCAGCTTCGCCACACGCCGGAAGTCCGCCGGCAAGCTTGCGCGAACCCGGGGCAGCCATGCCCCTCGCCCGCCAGTACGTCGAGCAGGTCTTCGACCGACCACGGGGCGCGCCGATAGCGGGAGGCTTGCCGCCGCAACGCCGAGTGGACCGCGTTCGGGAACAGTTCGAGCTGGTCCTGCAGGGAGTCGTCCTGGTGGACGGCCACGACGTCGTACTGGTCGAGCACGTCCTGCGGGAAGTCCTTGAGGTTTTCGGTGACCAGCACCTCGGCGCCTCCTCGGACGGCCGCGGCCAGCACGTGCCGGTCCTTCGGGTGGTTCTCCATGGAGTCGATCAAGTGCTCGTAGCCCTGGACCCGCGCGTCGGGGAAGTGGCGGCTCATCTGGTCGATCCGATGGGCCACCTGCTCCGCTGTCGCCCCGCGCTTGCGCAGGTTGCGATCAAGTTCTTCCAGCACGCCCGTCGACCAGAGCGGTCGGTAGATCCGGCACTCGGCGACGCTCAGGAGCGTGTCGCACAGGTACGGCTTGAGCAGGACGCAGGTGTCCAGGAACACGGGGAACAAGGATCACCTGTGCTCTTCGGTCGGCGTCCGCTCGAACGGCGTGTCCAAGGGCAGGTCGTACAGGCCGTCGTTCTCACCGTCCCGAACCATCTCGTCCAGGCCGGCCGCCCGTGCCCGGCGAGCCCGTTCCTGGTACGCGAGGAGATCGGCAAGGCGCACCCGTCGATGGCGGTTCGGCTGCTCGTACGGGATCTCCTTCGCTTCGAGCAAGCGCACCAGGGTGGGCCGTGAGACACCGAGCAGGTGGGCGGCCTCGCTCGTGGTCAACACGGTGTGCTGGGGGGCCACGGTGATCGCCAGCCCTTGCGACATGGCGGCCACCACGCTGCGGAGCACGTCGAACACCTCGGCGGGGAGGTCCAACCGGGTGCCGTCCGGGGCGAGCAGCGCGGCGTTCCCATCGCCGGGGCGGGCCAGTGCCGTGACCCAGGAGGACAGGCTTTCCGGACTGGCCGGCGGCAGCAGCGTGTGCTCTCCCATGATCGCTGTCATGCTTCCAGCGTAGCGCGAAACGAACAAAACGAACGGCATGTCATCCACATGGTGGACGTCGAAATACTGTGCCGTGGACGTCGTGTTGACTCACTGCGTGACGACTGTGCCGCGCCGCCGCGCCCGAGTCCGCGCCCCCGAACTGGTCGGTCGGGGGTGGCTCAACACCGGTGACCGGGAGGTCCGGCTCGCCGACCTGCGCGGCAAGGTCGTGCTGCTGGACTTCTGGACCTTCTGCTGCATCAACTGCCTGCACGTGCTGGACGAACTGCGCCCCCTCGAAGCCGAGTTCCCGGACGTCCTGGTCACCATCGGCGTGCACTCCCCGAAGTTCGTGCACGAAGCCGACGCCGAAGCGCTCGAGGCCGCCGTCGAGCGCTACGAGGTCCACCACCCCGTCCTGGACGACCCCGAGCTGACCACGTGGCAGAACTACGCCGTCAAGGCGTGGCCCACGCTGGTCCTGGTGGACCCCGAGGGGTACGTCGTGCACGTCGCCGCCGGCGAGGGGCACGTCGACGCGCTGCGCCGGATCGTCACCGAGGTCGTCGCCGAGCACGAGGCCAAGGGCACGCTGCACCGCGGCGACGGGCCGTACGTCCCGCCGGCCCCCGCCGACACCGAGCTGCGCTTCCCGGCCAAGGCGCTGCGCACCCCGCGCGGCACCCTGCTGGTCAGCGACTCCGCCCACCACCGCCTGGTCGAGCTGGAACCCGACGGCGAGACCGTCGTCCGCCGCGTCGGCACCGGCGAGCGCGGCCGGCGCGACGGGCTCGAACCGACGTTCTCCGAGCCCGCCGGGCTGGCGCTGCTGCCGCCCGACGTCGCCGCCGAGGTCGGCTACCACGTGGTCGTCGCCGACACGGTCAACCACCTGCTGCGCGGCCTCGACCTGGACACCGGCGAGGTGACCACCGTCGCCGGCACGGGCGAGCAGTGGCGCGACGGCGCGACCGACGGGCCGGCCGACGCGATCGACCTCACCAGCCCGTGGGACGTGGCCTGGTGGGAACCCGCCGGCGGCGTCGTGATCGCGTTGGCGGGCAACCACACCCTCGGCCTGTTCAAGCCCGTCGAGCGCCGCCTCGAGCGCCTGGCCGGCACCACCGTCGAGGGACTGGGCGACGGGCCGGCCGCCGACGCCTTCTTCGCCCAGACCTCGGGCCTGGCCGCCGACGGCGACCGGCTCTGGCTGGTCGACTCCGAGACCTCCGCCCTGCGCTACCTGGAGGGCGGCGAGGTGCGCACCGCCGTCGGCAGGGGCCTGTTCGACTTCGGCCACCGCGACGGGCCGGCCGACCAGGCGCTGCTCCAGCACCCGCTGGGCGTGGCCGTCCTGCCCGACGGCGGGATCGCCGTCGCCGACACCTACAACGGCGCGGTCCGCCGCTACGACCCGGCCACGGGCGAGGTGTCCACGCTCGCCACCGACGTCGCCGAACCGTCCGACGTCCTCTACGTCGACGGCGAGCTGGTCGTCGTGGCCTCCGCCGCGCACCGCCTGGAGCGCCCCGTCGCGCCCGGCGCCAAGGTGTTCGGGGAGGCCCACCGGGTCCGCCGCCCGCCGACCGTCCTGGCGCCCGGCGACGTCGAGCTGAGCGTCGTCTTCACGCCGCCCGCGGGCACCGTGCTCGACGACCGCTACGGCCCGTCGACCCGCCTGGAGGTCACCAGCTCGCCGCCGGAGCTGCTGGCGGGCGGTGTGGGCGTGGGCACGGACCTGACCCGCGCCCTGCGCATCGCCGAAGGCTTCACCGAGGGCGTGCTGCACGTCGTCGCGCAGGCCGCGAGCTGCACCGACGACCCCGCGGTCGAGCACCCGGCCTGCAAGCTGACCCGGCAGGACTGGGGCGTGCCGATCCGCGTGGAGGCGGGCGGGCCGCACCGGCTGCCCCTGGTGATGGGCGGCCTGGACGAGGAGCCCCGGAGCGCCACGTAGACTCTGCTGGTGCCCGATGTCAAGCTTGAGATCCAGATGCTGCATGACCGCGTCATGGTGCGGATCTCCCCGGAGGACGGTGAGCGCCGCAGCAGCGGCGGCATCGTGATCCCGGCGACCGCTCAGATGGCGAAACGCCTGGCCTGGGGCGACGTCCTCGGCGTCGGGACGAACGTCCGGCACGTCAAGGTGGGCGACCGGGTCCTGTTCAACCCGGAGGACCAGTTCGAGGTCGAGGTGCAGGGCACGACCTACCTGGTGATGCGGGAGCGGGACGTGCACGCGACCGCCACCGAGCGGTCGGACCACGGGACCGGTCTTTACCTCTGAACCACCGAGAAGTGATCGGCGCGTGACGGCGGTCGGGTAAGCAGTCCCAGGAACTTGCGAGAGGCAAGAGGGGGAGCGGGTGCCGGAGAACCAGCGACCGGAGTACGACGCTGAGCGGACCAGGGCGTTCGAGCCCGTCCGCCCGTCGGGCACCGCTTCGGAGCGCACGACGCAGATCCCGGCGTCGTCGGTGCGGGAGGCCGCGTGGCCGGCGGAGGACGCCTGGCCGCAGGAGGAGCCCGACGAGCCGTCGGCCGCCCCGACCGTGCGCACCGTCCCGCCCTCGGACGCGGCGCGGGCCGTGCCCGGCGAGCCGGCGCGCGACACCGCGCCGCCCGCGGACGCGGCGGCGCCCGGGTCGAACCCGCCCGCGGGCGCGGTGACGCACAAGCTGAACCCGCCTGCGGGCGCGGTGACGCACAAGCTGAACCCGCCCGCCGAGCAGTCGCCGGCCGAGGAGACCCGGGCCGTCGCGCCCGACCGCGGCGCCGCGCCCGACGCGACCCGGGCGTTCCCGCCGGCGGGCGACCCGCGCGGGCCGTCCCCGGCCGAGGCCACGACGGTCTTCGCCACCCCCGTGCCGCCGCCCGAGGCCGTCGTCCACGGCCCGCTGCCGGTGGACGACGACAGGACCGCCGCGGAGGAGGGCGACGAGCGGCGCAAGCGGCGCCGCCGGGTCCTCCTCGTCGCCGCGGGCGTGCTGGGCCTGCTGGTCGTGCTCTACGGCGCGGACATCCTGATCTCCGGCGGCAACGTGCCGCGCGGCGTGACGGTCGCGGGCGTCGACGTGGGCGGGCTGAGCCACCCCGCCGCCGAGCAGAAGCTGCGCGAGACCATCGGCCCGCGCCTGGCGCAGCCGGTGCAGGCGCGGGCGGGCGACGTGACCACCGGGATCGACCCGAAGGCCGCGGGCCTGGAGCTGGACTGGGCCGCCACCCTGGACCGGGCGGGCGACCAACCGCTGTCGCCGATCACCCGGATCACCTCGTTCTTCACCTCCCGCGAGGTCGGCTTCGCCACCCGCAGCGACGACGCGAAGCTCACCGCAGCCCTGGAGGCCCTGCGCGCCCAGACCGACCACGAGCCGGCCGAGGGCACCATCCGGTTCGAGGGCGCGACCCCGGTCGCGGTCGACCCGAAGCAGGGCCAGAAGCTGGACGTGCCGGGCGCGTCGGAGAAGCTGCTGGCCGACTGGGCCGACGGCGGCTCGGTCGAGCTGCCGGTCGCGGTCACGCCCGTGAAGACCACGAAGGAAGGCGTGCAGAAGGCCCTGGCGGAGTTCGCCGAGCCGGCCACCTCCGCCCCGGTCGTCGTCAAGGGCGAGGGCAAGGACGCGACGCTCACGCCCGAGCAGCTGGGCGCCACCCTGGTGTTCGAGCCCGTCGACGGCGGCGGCCTGGCGGCCAGGGTCGACAACAACAAGGTCGTCGAGGCCGCCGGCCCGCAGCTCAAGGAGACCGAGAAGGAGGGCAAGGACGCCGAGATCGTCTTCGAGGGCGGCAAGCCGACGGTCAAGGAGTCGGTGGACGGCCTGGCCATCGACTGGGAGAAGTCCCTGGCGACCTTCATGGACGTGCTCAAGAGCACGGACAAGCGGGAGATCAAGGCGGAGTACAAGCACACGCCCGCGGAGGTCACCACCGAGCAGGCGAACAAGATGGGCATCAAGGAGGTCATCGGCGAGTTCCAGACCGGTAACTTCGCCGCCGACTCGGGCGTCAACATCCGCGTGGTGGCCGAGGAGGTCAACGGCGCGATCGTCAAGCCCCACGAGACGTTCTCGCTCAACGGCCACACCGGCCCGCGCGGCCTGGCGCAGGGCTACGTCGAGGCGGGCATCATCGAGAACGGCGCGCCCGGCCGCGCGGTCGGCGGCGGCATCTCGCAGTTCGCGACCACGCTCTACAACGCGGCGTACACCGCGGGCATGAAGGACGCGGGCCACAAGGAGCACAGCTACTGGATCTCGCGCTACCCGGCGGGCCGCGAGGCCACGGTGTTCATGGACAACGCGGGCAACAGCCTGATCGACATCGCGTTCACCAACCCGGACGACACGGGCGTCGCGATCCAGACCATCTGGACGCCGAGTTCGATCCGGATCGTCCTGTGGGGCACGAAGAACTACGACGTGACCGGGTCGACCAGCGAGCGGACCGACTTCACCGAGCCGAACGAGGTCAAGAAGACCACGCAGCCGTGCGTGAACAGCCCCGGCGCCCAGGGCTTCACGGTCACCGACACCCGCACCATCAAGGACCGCCGCACCGGCCAGACCCGCTCCGAGTCGCGCACGGTGCGCTACGACCCGTCGCCGAAGATCGTCTGCGAGGCGCCGCCCGCGGGGTGACGCGCCCGCGGGCCCGAGCCGGGCGCCGCGCCCGGTGCCCCGGTGGTCGGGGCGTAGAACCTCACGAAACGGGTACTCACCCTTCGTGAGCGTTCACGCGGTAAGACGTCACCCGGCCGTGCAGTTGCTCGGCCGCGGTGGGATGGTGTGCTACGGGTTGGTGCACGTGCTGCTCGCCGTCCTCACCGCCCAGGTGGTGTTCGGCGACACCGGTGAGCGCACCGACCAGAAGGGCGCGGTCGGCGCCCTGGCCGAGACCGGTTTCGGGCCGGTCCTGCTGTGGGTCCTCGCCCTCGGCCTGTTCGCGTTCGCGGTCTGGCAGGCCGCCATGGCGGCCTCCGGCTACAACTGGGTCACCCCCGAGCGCAAGCGGGTCATCCGCCGGCTCGGCTCGGTCGGCCGCGCGATCACGGCGACGGCCATCGGCGTCGCGGCGGTCAAGTACGCGGTCGGCAGCGGGCAGTCCAGCTCCACCGAGCAGTCCCAGACCTGGACGGCGCGCCTGCTCGCCCTGCCGCTGGGCCAGTTCCTGGTCGGCGCGGTGGCGCTGTTCGTCATCGGGCTCGGCGTCGCGGTGGCGCGCAAGGGCTTCAAGAAGTCCTTCGAGGACGACCTGGACATGTCCGAGCTGCCCGCCGCCTCCCGGAAGTGGGTCGAGCGGGTCGGCCGCATCGGGTGGATCGGCAAGGGCATCTCCTACGTCCTGATCGGCGTCCTGGTCGGCTTCGCGGCGATCAACGCCAACCCGTCGGAGTCCGGCGGTCTCGACAAGGCGCTGCACACGCTCGCCGCCCAGCCCTACGGGGTCTTCCTGCTCGCCGTCATCGCCCTGGGGTTCCTGGGCTTCGGCGGCTACTGCTTCGCCGCTGCGCGTGCGCACAAGGACTGACGCCGGCGGTGGCGAGCACCGCCGGCGTCAGGCCCCGCTCCTGTGAGCGTCCAGCAGAACCCGTCCCGGACACCGGGGCGCGCACGACGAGAGGGCGGCCCCCCCGCACAGGGGGGCCGCCCTCTCGTCGTGCGTCGCCGTACCGGCTCAGAACGCGGCTTCGTCCACGTCCATCAGTGAGTTGTCGGTGTTCTCGGCGATCCTGCGGCGGGCCGACAGCTCCGGCAGGACCGTCTTCGCGAAGAACGACGCGACCGCGACCTTGCCCTCGTAGAACGCCTTGTCGCGCGCCGACACCTGGCCGTCGAGCCTGCCCAGCGCCACCTCGGCCTGGCGCAGCAGCAGCCAGCCGACGAGCAGGTCGCCCGCCGTCATCAGCAGCCGGACGCTGTTCTGGCCGACCTTGTACAGGTTGCGGGCGTCCTCCTGGGAGACGGTCAGGAAGCCGACCATCGCGCCGAGCATCCCCTGCAGGTCCTCCAGGGCCTGCTTGAGCAGCGCGCGCTCCTCCTTCAGCCGGCCGTTGCCGCCCTCGTTGTCCAGGAACGCCTGGATTTCGCCGTTGACGAACCCGAGCGCCTGCCCCTTGTCCCGGACGATCTTGCGGAAGAAGAAGTCCAGGGACTGGATCGCGGTGGTGCCCTCGTACAGGGAGTCGATCTTGGAGTCCCGGATGTACTGCTCGATCGGGTACTCCTGGAGGAAGCCCGACCCGCCCAGCGTCTGGAGCGACTGCGCCAGCTGCTCGTACGCCCGCTCCGAGCCGACGCCCTTGACCACCGGCAGCAGCAGGTCGTTGACCTTCTCGGCCAGCTCCCGGTCCTCGCCGCCGAGCGCGATCCGGTCCTGGAACGTCGCCGCGTAGAGGTACACCGCGCGCAGGCCCTCGGTGTAAGCCTTCTGCAGCATCAGCGAGCGCCGCACGTCCGGGTGGCTGGTGATGGCCACGCGGGGCGCGGTCTTGTCCGTCATGCGGGTCAGGTCGGCGCTCTGGACGCGCTCCTTGGCGTAGGCCAGGGCGTTGAGGTAGCCGGTCGACAGGGTGGCGATGGCCTTGGTGCCGACCATCATCCGGGCGTACTCGATGACCTGGAACATCTGCGCGATGCCGTCGTGCACCTCGCCCAGCAGCCAGCCCTTGGCGGGCACGCCGTGCTGGCCGAAGGTCAGCTCGCAGGTCGTCGAGACCTTCAGGCCCATCTTGTGCTCGACGTTGGTGACGAAGGCGCCGTTGCGCTCGCCGGGCTCGCCGGTCTCCTGGTCGAAGTGGAACTTGGGCACCAGGAACAGCGACAGGCCCTTGGTGCCGGGCTTCGCCTCGATGCCGGGGCCCTCGGGCCGCGCCAGCACCAGGTGCACGATGTTCTCGGTCAGGTCCTGGTCGCCCGAGGTGATGAAGCGCTTCACGCCGTCGAGGTGCCAGGAGCCGTCCTCCTGGAGCACGGCCCTGGTGCGGCCCGCGCCCACGTCGGAGCCGGCGTCGGGCTCGGTGAGCACCATGGTGGCGCCCCAGCCGCGCTCGATCATCAGCTCGGCCCACCTCTTCTGCCGCTCGGTGCCGTTGCGGTGGACCACCGTCGCGAAGCTGGGGCCTGCCAGGTACATGTAGATGGCCGGGTTCGCGCCCAGGATCAGCTCGGAGGCCGCCCACTGCACCGACGGCGGGATGCCGAAGCCGCCCAGCTCGACGGGCAGCGACAGGCGGTACCACTCACCGTCCCAGACGGCCCGGTAGGACTTCTTGAACGACTCGGGCAGCGTCGCCGAGTGCGTCCCGGCGTCGAAGACCGGCGGGTTGCGGTCGGCGTCGGCGAAGGACTCGGCCAGCGGGCCGACGGCCAGGTTGTTCAGCTCGGCCAGCACGCCGCGCGCGGTGTCCTCGTCGGACTGCTCGAACGGCCCCGTGCCGAGGTGGTCCTGCACGTTGAAGACCTCGAACAGGTTGAACTCGAGGTCCCGGACGTTGCTCTTGTAGTGACCCATCTCGTCTCACTCCATGAAGGTCGGGGCGGTGCCCTACTGACCGGTAATAACAGGATATTACCTGTCAGTAACACCGGCAAGGCCGGCCCGCTCGCCGCGGCCGGGAACCCTCACCCCGGGTCGCCGCCGAGCAACCCCGTCCGGTAGGCCAGCGAGACGGCGTGCGTGCGGTCCCGCGCGCGGAGCTTGCGCAGGATGTTCTTCACGTGCGTGCGGACGGTCTCCACCGAGACGTACAGCTGGTCGGCGACCGCCTGGTTCTCCAGCCCGTCCGCGACCAGCCGGAGCACCTCGTGCTCCCGGCGGGACAGCGCGCGGTGGGAACCGGCCTCGGCGGCGGGCGTGAAGCCGGCGGCCAGCGGCGCGAGCGTCGGGTCGAGGTAGAGCCGCTCCCGGTGGCCGCGCACGATGGCCTGGAGCACCTCGCCGACCTCCCCGGCCCGGGGCACCAGGCCGCGCACGCCGGCGGCCAGCGCGGTGCGCACGTACTTCGCCGTCCGGTGCGGCTCGCGGACCAGGGAGATCACCACGAGCCGCGGGTCGCTGCCGGTCAGCAGCGTCGCCAGGTCGCCCTGCGGGTCGAGCACCGAGTCGACCAGCAGCACGTCCGGCCGCAGGCGCTCCTGCAGGCGCACGGCGGTGTCGAGGTGGCCCGTCGAGCCGAGCCAGTGCAGCCCCGGTGTCCGGCGGACGACCGCCGAGAGGCCCTCGCGGAACAGCGGGACGGGGTCGACCAGCGCGATCCCCGGCCCCGTGGCAGGCCGATCGGCGCCGGTCGGGGACGGTGGGCGCGCGTTGACACCGGTTCGCATGGTGGTAGGAGTCGCGAGGGCGCCGGGCATGACGGTGGTTCGCGAAAATTCTTCGCGCGGTTCGCCGTGGTGTGACGCACCCCATGGCGCGCTCCGATCGGTCGTGGGCGGCGGTGGTCCTGTGCGCGGTTTCACGGGGTCGATCCGGCGGACCCGCCGCACAGTGGGTGCATGGGGACGTGGCAGCCGCGGGACGAGCACGAGTCGGCCGCGGGGTGGCGGTTGTGGTTGGCGCTGAGCGGGCGGCTGTGGCCGGACGGGTCGTGGGACGGCACGCCGGCGGCGGCCGTGGCCGGGCTGCGCGGGATCGCCTCGGCGTGCGCGGAGATCAGGTCGGCCTGCCCGGGCGACGCGCCCGTGCTGCGGCTGGTGGACTCGGTGGTGTTCGTGGTCAGCCTGCCGCTGGAGCTGTGGCGCGACGACCACGTGCCGGTCGACGCGGACCGCGCGGCGCTGCTGCACGGCGACCTGGCCGGGGTGGTGGAGCACGCGGCGGGGGTGCGGGCGGTGCTGGCGTCCGGCGGGGGGTGGGCGGAGCTGGAGGCGCGGTAGTAGTATGCACCCTAATGGTTAACGCACGAACTATCGGGGGCGACCCGCAGGCGGACCCGCTGGCCCTGGAGCGGCAGGTCTGCTTCGCCCTGTCCATCGCGTCCAGGAACGTGGTGGCCCTCTACCGGCCGCTGCTGGAGCCCATGGGCCTGACCCACCCGCAGTACCTCGTGATGCTGGCCCTGTGGGGCCGGACGCCGTTGTCGGTGAAGGAGTTGAGCCGCTTGCTGGCCCAGGAGCCGGCCACCCTGTCGCCGCTGCTCAAGCGACTGGAGGCGATCGGCTACATCACCCGGCCGCGCGCGGAGGCCGACGAGCGGCAGCTGGCCGTCGGGCTCACGCCGGAGGGCGCGGCCCTGCGCGAGCGGGCCCTCGCCATCCCGCCCGCGGTGGTCGAGCGCCTCGGCATGTCCCTCGCGGAACTGCAGGACCTGCACACCGTGCTGACCCGCGTCATCGCCGCGACGGACCGCGCATGACCCGGCCGCCCCTCCCGCTGCGCGCCTGGTACCTGATCGGCGGTCGCCTCCCGCTGGGCTACCGCGACTGGGTGTTCCACCAGGCGACGAAGCCGACCTGGCTGGCGTGGTTCGTGGTGCGCGCGCTGCTCCAGGTCCTGCCGCTGACGATCGTGATCACCCTGGCCCTGGTCTGGGGCCTGGGCTCACCGCTGCCGCTGGCGGTGGCCTGCGGCTCGCTCGGCCTGGTGGTCGGCGTGTACTTCGCGGTCTCCTACGCGATCGAGAGCACCGACCACCGCATGACCAAGTACGGCTACCCGCGAGCGGCGGCGAGCACGTACCGCAAGGAGCAGACCTCGGGCACCGACCGGGAACGGGAACGCCGGTACAACGAGGCTTGGCGCACACCGGACCCCGGTCCCTGACACCGGCCGTCCCGCCGGTCGCCGGCCCACCCGCACCCCGGCGACCGGTTCCGCGCGCAGTGGCTCGCGCTGTGCCACACCTTTTGCGGGACGGTCGGAGGCGGTATCGGCCCCGTCATTCCCAAAAGGTGGGCACGAGCGCGCGACATGCCGATCGAGTCAATACCACACAATCCACCCGGGTGTGGTGGAGCGGTTTGCACCGCGCTAGGATGTCCCGGTGTCCACCGCCTGGAGCATCTTTGCGGCCTGTCAGCGTGCCGTGGCCCGGAAAATTCCTACATCGCGACCCGCGAACGACAAGGAATTCCATTTCCAGAACTGGGTGTACGACCGCATCAGGGAAGCGGGCCACCACTCGTCGAGCGTCGGGAGGAATACTTACCCCGATTTCTCCATCGACGGGACGGGTGAAGCGTACGAAGTGAAGGGGATCACGGTCGGCAGCCGCGAGCGCGACTTCGATTCCAACAGCGCCCTGCCTTCGGGGGTGCACCAGGGCAAGCAGGTCTTCTACGTCTTCGGGCGCTACGACAACGACCGGACCGGTGGGACGAACCCGACCGTCCACGACATCGCGATCGTGCACGGGTCGTTCCTCAACGCCGGTCAGGGCTTCGTGGCGGCCAACAGGAGCCTCCGCGTGCTGGGCAGCTACGGGGACATCCTGCTGCGCGACAGGAAGATGTACGCGCCTTACACGCCCTACAAGCTGCTCAGCGGCGTAAAAGGCGAATGCACCCTGGTCCTCCCGGCGAGCGAGGCGATGCCCGCGGGGTTCGTCGAGGTGGGGCACTTCGATCGGGTCGAAACCGATCTGATCCCCGTCGGGTACAAGGCCGACCTGAAAGCCGACACGCTCGTGGGCGAGTTCGAGCCGAACCCCTCCTCCGGTGTCGTGCACTCGTTCGTCGCCTACCGCACGCAGGAAAGCGGTTCGACGACCCCGGTCCACCTGGTGACACCATGAGCTACACGGTCCTGGGGATGTTCAGCGGAGCCGGAGGGCTCGACCTCGGCTTCGAACAGGCCGGATTCGACCACGTCGGCGCCGTGGAATGGGACCCCTGGGCGGTCGCGACCCTCCGGAGGAACCGGCCGGCGTGGCACGTCGACCAGGCCGATGCCAGGGAGTGGGACTTCGGGGAGCGAGCGGACGTCCTCGTCGCCGGACCTCCCTGCCAGGGCTACAGCCTGGGTGGGCACCGCAGGGCGGCGGACAAGAGGAACGACCTCTACGAACAGGTGCTGCGGATCGCCGCGACCACCAGACCCAGAGCGGTGGTCATCGAGAACGTCCTGAACCTGCGGACCCTGGTGCACCCCGAAACGGGGAGGTTCTTCAACGACCAGATCGCGCACGACCTGACCCGGCTGGGTTACGAAGTCTTCCACGACGTCTTCCGGATGGATGGTTTCGGCGTTCCCCAGACGCGCCGCCGCTGGGTTTTCGTGGCTTTCCGCGGATCGGCTCCCGCCGGCTACGGCCTGCCTCGGGCGACCGGCACCGAGACGGTGCGGAAGTGGCTCTGGGACCTCGGCCAGGGCGGCGGAGCCGGGTTGCCGAACCACCACCCGAAGTGGGGTTTCCAGAGTTCCGTCCACGTCGCCACCGGAAACGGGTTCGATGCGTCGGAGGCGGCCGTGATAGTGCGGTTCTCGCGCACCGCCAGCGACGGCAACCCCGTGCGGTCCTTCGACCTCCCCTTCCCGGCGGTGGACACCGGAACGATTTGGGGGTGGGCGCAGGGGGCGGTGTCGGCCGCGCGGTTCGAGGTCGACCGGAGCTCCGCGAAGAACGTCCGGAACCCCGAGTCCACGGTGAAGCTCTGGCGCATCCAGGCCAGTCGCCTGCGCGCGATGACGCATCGCGAACTCGCCCGGCTCCAGACGTTCCCCGACGACTGGGAGTTCGTGGGCGGCTCCGCGAACCGGGACGTGCAGATGCAGGTCGGCAACGCGGTCCCCGTCGAGTTCGCCCGGCGGTTGGGCAGCAACGTCCGCGCAGCGCTCTCATGCCTCGACCGGGGCCGGGCGTTCGACAACGCCGATCAGCCGGTCCAACTGGCACTCCAATAGGGGACCGGCATTCCTGTGGGCATCCGGACGGTGGTTCCGGAAGACGTTCGCATCGGTCGCTCCCGGGGGAGGCGGCGGACGGCGCAAACCCGACCCACCCTGACAACCGAGCCGGTGGCGCCCGCGTCGCTGTCGAACGGCGGTTGCACGGCTTCGTGAACCGGCGCTCCGGATCGGGGTCTGCGACGCCGCTCCACCAGCACGCGCCGGCGAGGCGGCACGGGAGGTCGCGGATGGGCTCGACAGGCCGGTGGAGCGAGCGGTCCGGCGGTGACGACGGCGTCCCGGTCCCGGCCTGCTGACCGCACGCGGGCGGCACGGCGAGGCCCCCGGGCCCGAGCGCGGCGAAGGCCCAGGCCGGCCAGCGAACCGGCTCTCACCTGGGCCTTCGTCGTACCGAGCGGGTGACGGGAATCGAACCCGCCTCTACAGCTTGGGAAGCTGTCGTTCTACCAATGAACTACACCCGCGTGCTGCGCGTCCGATCATACACATAGGCTGTCCCCGTGTTGCTGAGTGACCGCGATCTGCGCAAAGAAGTCGACTCCGGTCGCCTGGTGCTGGAGCCGTTCGACGACGTCCTGGTGCAGCCGTCCAGCATCGACGTCCGCCTCGACCGGTTCTTCCGGGTGTTCAACAACACCCGGTACACCCACATCGACCCCTCGATCCAGCAGGACGACCTGACCTCCCTCGTGGAGACCCCGGACGACGAGCCGTTCGTCCTGCACCCCGGCGAGTTCGTGCTCGGCTCGACGTTCGAGCTGGTGACGCTGCCCGACGACCTCGCGGGCCGGCTGGAGGGCAAGTCGTCGCTCGGCCGGCTCGGCCTGCTGACCCACTCGACCGCCGGGTTCATCGACCCCGGGTTCTCCGGGCACATCACCCTGGAGCTGTCCAACGTCGCCAACCTGCCGATCACGCTCTGGCCGGGCATGAAGATCGGGCAGCTGTGCCTGTTCCGGCTGAGCAGCTCCGCCGAGTTCCCCTACGGCTCGGCGCAGGCCGGCTCGCGGTACCAGGGGCAGCGCGGGCCCACGCCCTCGCGGGCGTACCTCAACTTCCACCGCTCGGAGACCCGCCGCTAACGGCAGGCCGCCCGCCGCAGGTCGCGAGAGCAGGTCACCGGAGCAGGTCGCTAGAGCAGGTCGCCGTACCGGGCCAGCACGCGGGAGCGCAGTTCGCGGTCGGTGCGCGGCACGGGTTCGAGGAACACCTCGTCCAGGTCCGACCACCGCTCGCGCAGTTCGGCGTCGATGCGCACGCAGGCGCGTTCCAGGTCCGCCGCGGACAGCGCGTCGTCGAAGTCCAGGCGAGCGCACAGCAGCACGCGGTCGGTGCCCACCGCCATCGTGAGCAGGTCGACCACCTGCTCCACCTCCGGCACCTCGCGCAGGTAGCCCCACACCGACCGCACCAGCCTGGGGTCGGCCTGCCTGCCGATGAGCAGCCCCCGGTTGGTCCCCGCCAGCACGTACGCCGCGATCGCCAGCAGCAGGCCGATCAGCAGCGAGGCCACCCCGTCCCACACCGCCGACCCGGTCAGGTGGTGCAGCCCCAGGCCGCCGAACGCCAGCAGCAGCCCGACCAGCGCCGCCGAGTCCTCGAAGAACACCGTCTTCACCGTCGGGTCGTCGGACACCCGCAGGAACGCGAGCACCGACCGCCCCTCCTCCCGCGCCCCCCGCCGCACCTGGCGCAGGGCCTGGGCGAACGACACCGACTCCAGCGCGAACGCGATCGCCAGCACCGCGTAGCCCACCCCGGGGCTGGTCTGCTCGGCCGACTCGCCGAACACCGTGCGGAAGCCCTCGTAGAACGCGAACACCGCACCGGACACGAAGATCGACACGGCTGCCAGCAGGGACCAGAAGTACCGGTCCTTGCCGTACCCGAACGGGTGGCGGCGGTCGGCCGGGCGGTCCGAGCGGCGCAGGGCGGTGAGCAGCAGGCCCTCGGTGAACGTGTCCGCGACCGAGTGCGCGGCCTCGGCCATCATCGCCGCCGACCCGGTGATCACGCCCGCGATCGCCTTCATGATCGCGATGGCCAGGTTCACCGCGAGCGCGAGCAGCACGGTGAGGGTGCTCTCGCCACCTGCCTTGGAACTCATGGACCGACGGTAGTTTCCCGCGCGGCGCCCCGCGCGTCGCGCGGGCGGCCGGGCCGGGCAGCGGCGCGGCCTACCCCGTTCGGAGCACCGCCGGCGCTAGCCTGCGCGCCATGGGCATTCTGGTGCGCGTGCTGCTGACCGCGGTGGCGGTCTGGGTCTCCACGGTCATCCCCGGCATCGACCTCGGCGAGGCCCCCACACCCGCCAAGGTCGGCACCCTGATCGGCGTCGCGCTGCTGTTCGGCCTGGTGAACGCGGTCGTGAAACCGGTGGTGAAGTTCCTCGGCTGCGTCTTCTACCTGGTCACGCTCGGCCTGATCGGCCTGGTGGTCAACGCCCTGCTGTTCTGGCTCACCGGCCGGCTGGCGAGCGGGCTCGGCCTGCCGTTCGAGGTCACCGGCTTCTGGCCGGCCTTCTGGGGCGCGATCGTCGTCGCCCTGACCAGCTGGGCCCTGGACCTGGTCTACGACCGCGCCACCGCCGGCGACCGGCCGACCCGCTGACCGGCCCAGACGCGGAACCGACCCCGAAGCGGAACGGCCCGGTCCGCGGACCGGGCCGTTCGACGTCGCGCCGGGTGATCAGCCCTGGGTCGGGGCCTTGTCCTCGTCGGGCAGCGGGGTGCCGGTCGGGGTCTCGTCGGTGGGCACGTCCTGCCGCTCGGAGCCCCGCCGCACGGCCGTGAGCAGCAGCTGCGCCACGTCCACGACCTCCACGTGCGACCCGGCCCGCCCCTCGTTCTGGCGGGCCGTCACGCCGTCGGTGAGCATCACGCGGCAGAACGGGCAGCCCGTCGCGATCTTCGACGGGGCCGTGCCCAGCGCCTCGTCCACGCGGTCGACGTTGATGCGCTTGCCGATCCGCTCCTCCATCCACATCCGCGCGCCGCCCGCGCCGCAGCACATGGAGCGGTCGCCGTGGCGGGGCATCTCGCGCAGCGTCGCGCCGGACGCGCCGACCAGCTCGCGCGGCGCCTCGTAGACCTTGTTGTGGCGGCCCAGGTAGCACGGGTCGTGGTAGGTGACGTCCTCCGCCACCTCGGCGACCGGCACCAGGCGGCGCTCGCGCACCAGGCGGTTGAGCAGCTGGGTGTGGTGCACGACCTCGAACTGCCCGCCGACCTGCGGGTACTCGTTGGCCAGGGTGTTGAAGCAGTGCGCGCACGACACCACGATCTTGCGCTGCCCCGCCTCGCGGCCCTCGAAGACCGTGTTGAGCACCTCGACGTTCTGCTGGGCGAGCATCTGGAACAGGAACTCGTTGCCCGCGCGCCGCGCCGGGTCGCCGGTGCAGCTCTCCTCCGGGCCGAGCACCGTGTACTTCACGCCCGCGGTGTGCAGCAGCTCCGCCACGGCCCGCGTCGTCTTCTTCGCCCGGTCCTCGAACGCGCCCGCGCAGCCGACCCAGAACAGGTACTCGGTGTCGCCCAGCTCGCCGTCGAACACCGGCACCTCGAAGTCCAGGCCCTCGGTCCACGCCAGGCGGTCCTTGGCGTTCTGGCCCCAGGGGTTGCCCTTGTTCTCCAGGTTCTTGAACATGCCGCCCAGCTCGGACGGGAAGTTCGACTCGATCAGCACCTGGTAGCGGCGCATGTCGACGATGTGGTCGACGTGCTCGATGTCGACCGGGCACTGCTCGACGCACGCGCCGCAGGTCGTGCAGGACCACAGGACCTCGGGGTCGATGACGCCCAGCTCGGCCGCGCCGCCGACGAGGGGTCGCTCGGACTCGGCCATCGCCAGCACGTCGACGGACTCCAGGCGCTTCTGGTAGTCCTGGTACTTGTCCTCGGTCAGGCCGACCTCGTCACCCGCCACGTCGCGCCGGCCGCCGGCCAGCAGGTAGGGCGCCTTGGCGAAGGCGTGGTCGCGCAGCTGGGTGATGACCAGCTTGGGGGACAGCGGCTTGCCGGTGTTCCAGGCCGGGCACTGGGACTGGCAGCGCCCGCACTCGGTGCAGGTGCTGAAGTCCAGCCAGCCCTTCCAGGAGAAGTCCTCCACCTTGCCGACGCCGAACACGTCCTCGTCCGGGTCGGCCTCCTCCAGGTCGAGCACCTGCCCGTTGCTCATCATCGGCTTGAGCGCGCCGAGGGCGACGCCGCCGTCGTCCTCGCGCTTGAAGTAGATGTTGAAGAACGCGCTGAACCGGTGCCACGCGACGCCCATGGTCAGGTTCCGGGACAGCACGATCAGCCAGATCATCCCGGACAGCAGCTTGACCACCGCCATCACCGAGACCCAGTCGGGGTTCGCGGGGAGGACGTGGCTCAGCGGCAGCGTCACGAAGGACGACCAGAGCGGCATGTCCTCCAGCCCGGAGGACAGCTTGAACGCCTTCACCCCGAGGATGCCCAGGCCCTCGATGATCACGACCGCCTCGACGAAGTAGGCGAACGCGAAGTTCGACCCCGCGAAGCGGGACAGCCGGTCGGCGCGGCGCGGGTGGTTGAGCTGGCGGATCACCGCGAGCGCGACGCCGCCGACGACCGTGCCGATGCCGAGCAGCTCGACGAGCAGGCCCCAGACCGGCCACGCCCCGATGACCGGCCAGTGGAAGGCCGGGTGGAAGACCTCGCCGTAGGCTTCGAACAGCACCGCGGAGCCGATGAGGAAGCCCCACATCACCATCCAGTGCCACGGGGCGACGCTGCGGAACTTCGCCATCCGGGTGTGCGCGACGAACTCCACGACGAGCTGGCGCAGCCGCGGCACGAACGGGCCGTTGCGCGTCGCGTCGGGCTGGCCCAGGCGGATGGTCCTGATCATCCGGACCACGCCGGCGGCGAACAGACCCCAGGCGAACACGCTGACGGCGACGCCGATGGCGCCGAGGGTGAGCTGGAGGGCTCCCATGGGTGGCGGCCTTTCTCGTCCGTTCTCCTGGCTGGGCAGCCTACGCCCGACTACTGGCGGGTAACCACCTGAGCGTGGCCGATCACATAAACTAGTGGGACAGGTGTTCAGGTTGTTGGAGGCTCGCTGTGGTGTACCTGCTGCTCGCCCTGGCGATCGCGGGCGAGGTGGCGGCGACCGTGTCGCTGAAACTGTCGGACGGTTTCACCAGGCCCTGGCCGGTGGTCGCCGTCGTCGTCGGCTACCTGGTCGCGTTCACCTCGCTCGGGTTCGTCCTGAAGGCGGGGGTGCCGATCGGGGTGGCGTACGCGATCTGGTGCGCGTTCGGCATCGCCGCGGTCGCGGCGGCCGGCGTGGTGCTGTTCGGGGAGCGGCTCACCCCCACCACCGTCGTCGGGCTCGTGCTGGTCGTGCTCGGCGTGGTGGCGATCGAGCTGGGCAGCGGTGCGACCCCCGGCTGACGGGCGCCGGGCGCGCGGGGAGCGCCGCCGGCGGGCGCTGCTCGCGGCGACGCTGCGGGTGGTCGAGCGCGACGGCGTGGCGGGGGTGTCGCACCGGTCGGTGGCGCGCGAGGCCGACCTGCCGGTGTCCTCGTCCACCTACTACTACGCGACCCTGGACGACCTGCTGGTCGCGACCCTGACCTGGTCGGCCAGGGAGATGGCGCTGGGCTTCGGCGCGGTCAAGCCGACGCCCGGTTCGGTGGCGCGGTTCCTGGCCGACGCCGTCGGCCCGAACCGCGGGCGGACGCTGGCCGAGTACGAGCTGTACCTGCTGGCGGCGCGGCGGCCCGAGCTGAGGCCGGCGGCGCGGCGGTGGATCACCCTGCTGTCGTCGGTGTTCGGCACGATGGAGCCGGCGGCGTTCCTCGGGTTCGCCGCGGCGCTGGACGGCCTGCTGATCCAGGGCCTGATCGCGGAATTCCCCCCAACGGCCGAGCAGTTGGAACCGGTCGTGTCCCTTCTGATGCCCTCCCGATGACCTCCGCGCGGGACACTGGGCGCATGAGGTTCGCGGGACGCGAGTCGTGGCAGGTGTCGCACGGGACGAACCAGACGGTCAACACCGCCCTGTTCGTGCGCGACACCCTGGCGCTGTCGGTCGACACCGTGCCCGAGCTGCCGGGCCTGGACCCCTCGGTGCCCGTCCTCGTGCCGCCGGGGGTGGACCGCGCGGGCGCGGCGGAGGAGTGGCTCGGCTGGTGGGCCGACGTCCTCGACCACGCCCGGACCGACTCGCCCGCTGGCCTGCCGATCGACCCGTCCGGGCCGTCCCTGGCCATCCGGCCCTGCCTGCGCGCGGCCGTCCTGGCGCTGCGCGGCGCGGCGGCGGAGCACGAGCGGCTGTACTCGGGCCGCTCGCCGGGCGCGCTGCCGATCGGCGAGGTGGTGCGCGGCGTGGAGAGCCGGTTGGGTCGCTACGTCAAGCCGTTCCGGCTGGTGATCACCGTGGTGTCGGTGCAGGGGCTGGTGTGGGAGCGGATGACCGACTCGCACGTGATCGCCTCGGAGCGCTACCTCGGCGACCCGGCGCGGTGCGCGCCCGCGTTGCGCACCGTGGTCGAGTCGCTCGCCTGAGCCACCGCCCCCGCCCGCGGCCCCGGCGACCCGCCGGGGAGGTAGGGCCAGCCCTACCTGCGGGTCGGGGGTTCCCCCGGTGTCGAGGAGGTGGGGCCGACCTTAGGTTTGGGGCCGTAGTCCTTGACGGCGAGGGGGGCAGTGGTGGTGAAGCGGATCGCGTTGGCGGCCGTCGTGGTGGTGGCCGCGGCGGGTGCGCTGTCGTCCTGCGTGCGGCTGGTGCAGCACAGGTTCGAAGACCGGCACGAGGTGACCGGGGCGGTGGTCGCCGTGCGCATCCAGAACGGCTCCGGTGACGTCACCCTGCGCAGCAGGGACGGCGGTGGCGGCGCGGTCGAGGTCCGGCGGACCGTCCACCACACCAGGGACGACCGGCCCGACGGCGTCACGCACCGGCTGGAGGGCGACACGCTCGTGCTCGACGGGTGCGGCGACCGGTGCTCGGTGGACTACCACGTCACCGTGCCCTCCGAGGACGTGAAGGTGGTGGGCCACAACGACTCCGGTGACGTGACGGTGGAGCGGGTCGCCGCCGTGGAGGTCAGCATCGGCTCCGGCGACGCCGTCGTGCGCGAGATCGGCGGCGCCGTGCGGCTGGAGAACGGCTCGGGCGACGTGACCGCCTCGGACGTCGGCGGCGAGTTCACCGGCCGGATCGGGTCGGGCAACGCCCGGCTGACCCGGATGAGCGGGCCCGTGCTGGTGGACGACAGCTCCGGCGACATCGAGGTCGAGATGGCCACCGCGCAGCGGGTGCACGCCGAGTCCGGCTCGGGCAACGTCACCGTCCGCGTGCCCAGGGGCTCCTACCGCGTGCGGACCGACGCGGGCAGCGGCGAGGAGACCGTCGAGGTGCCCCACGACCCGAACGCCACCGTCGAACTCGTCCTGCGCTCCGGCAGCGGCGACCTGGCGCTGAGCGCCGCCTGAGCACCCGCCCCCGGTCCCGGCCGGCGGCCCCGCGAGGGGTCGCCCGCCGGGACCGCGCGCGTCCGGGACCGGGTCGGGTGTCGGGGATCACCCCGCGCCGGGAACACCGCGGGGCCGCCGGTCGTTGGACGAGCAGGAAGGTTGAGCCCAGTGGACTCAAGTCCCGCCGGCCTGGCAAACTTGAGCGCACACCGCTCAATGCGGGGCTCTCACACACGTATCACCAGGAGGAATCCAAATGGCGCGAGCGGTCGGCATCGACCTGGGGACGACCAACTCCGTCGTCGCGGTACTCGAAGGTGGCGAGCCGACGGTGATCGCCAACTCCGAGGGTTCGCGGACGACCCCGTCCATCGTCGCCTTCGCCAAGAACGGCGAGGTGCTCGTCGGTCAGCCCGCCAAGAACCAGGCGGTGACCAACGTCGACCGGACCATCCGGTCGGTCAAGCGGCACATCGGCACGAACTGGACGACCGAAGAGGTCGACGGCAAGAAGTACACCCCGCAGGAGATCAGCGCGCGCGTGCTGATGAAGCTCAAGCGCGACGCGGAAGCCTACCTGGGCGAGGAGATCACCGACGCGGTGATCACCGTCCCCGCCTACTTCGAGGACGCGCAGCGCCAGGCCACCAAGGAGGCCGGCCAGATCGCGGGCCTCAACGTGCTGCGCATCGTCAACGAGCCCACCTCCGCCGCCCTGGCCTACGGCTTGGACAAGGGCGAGAAGGAGCAGACCATCCTGGTCTTCGACCTCGGTGGCGGCACGTTCGACGTCTCGCTGCTGGAGCTGGGCGACGGCGTCGTGGAGGTCCGCGCGACCTCCGGTGACAACCACCTCGGCGGCGACGACTGGGACCAGCGCATCGTCGACTGGCTGGTCGAGCGCTTCAAGCAGGGCAACGGCATCGACCTGACCAAGGACAAGATGGCGCTGCAGCGCATCCGCGAGGCCGCGGAGAAGGCGAAGATCGAGCTGTCCAGCTCGAACAACGCCACCATCAACCTGCCCTACATCACGGTCGACGCGGACAAGAACCCGCTGTTCCTGGACGAGACGCTGTCCCGCGCCGAGTTCCAGCGCATCACCAACGACCTGCTGGAGCGCACCCGCGCCCCGTTCAACAACGTGATCAAGGACGCCGGCATCTCCGTCGGCGACATCGACCACGTGGTGCTGGTCGGCGGTTCCACCCGCATGCCCGCCGTCGCCGAGCTGGTCAAGGAGCTGACCGGCGGCCGGGAGCCGAACAAGGGCGTGAACCCGGACGAGGTCGTCGCGGTCGGCGCGGCGCTGCAGGCCGGTGTGCTGAAGGGCGAGGTCAAGGACGTCCTGCTGCTCGACGTCACCCCGCTGTCCCTGGGCATCGAGACCAAGGGCGGCGTGATGACCAAGCTGATCGAGCGCAACACGACCATCCCGACCAAGCGCTCGGAGATCTTCACGACGGCCGACGACAACCAGCCCTCGGTGCAGATCCAGGTCTACCAGGGTGAGCGCGACTTCGCGGCGGACAACAAGAAGCTCGGCATGTTCGAGCTGACCGGCCTGCCGCCCGCGCCGCGCGGCGTCCCGCAGATCGAGGTCACCTTCGACATCGACGCGAACGGCATCGTGCACGTGTCCGCGAAGGACATGGGCACGGGCAAGGAGCAGCGGATGACGATCACCGGCGGCTCGGCGCTGCCGAAGGACGACATCGACCGGATGATCAAGGACGCCGAGGCCCACGCCGAGGAGGACAAGCGCCGCCGTGAGGAGGCCGAGGTCCGCAACCAGGCCGAGACGCTGGTCTACCAGACCGAGAAGGTCGTCAAGGAGAACGACGACAAGATCCCGGCCGACGTCAAGGAGAAGGTCAAGGCCGCGCTGGAGGAGACCAACGAGGCGCTCAAGGGCACGGACATCGCCAAGGTGCGGTCCGCGGTGGAGAAGCTGGCCACCGAGTCCCAGGCCATCGGCCAGTCCCTCTACGCCAACACGGGCGCCAACCCGGCCGACGCGCCGACCGGTGACGCCGGTGCGCCGGGCGCGGCGCCCGGTGGCGCCAAGGCCGACGACGTGGTGGACGCCGAGATCGTGGACGAGGACGAGAAGAAGTGACCCAGCCGGAAGAGCAGCCCCACGTGGTGGTGCACGACCGCCGGCGGATCGACCCGGAGACCGGCGAGGTGCGCCCGCCGGTCCCCGAGGCCGCCCCGGACGCGCAGGCGACGCCCGGAGCGGAGTCCGCCGCGGCGACCTCCGAGGTCCCGGCGGACGACGCGGTCGGCCGCCACGCCGCCCCCTCGAACGACCCCGCCGGCGCCGACCCGGCCGCCGAGCTGAAGGCGCAGCTGGACGAGCGCACCGCGGACCTCCAGCGGCTCACCGCCGAGTACGCCAACTACCGCAAGCGCGTCGAGCGCGACCGGGAGCTGGTGATCAGCAACGCCAAGGCGCAGGTGGCGGGCGAGCTGCTGGCCGTCCTGGACGACCTGGAGCGGGCCGGCGCGCACGGCGACCTGACCGGCGCGTTCAAGGCGGTGGCGGACAAGCTGGTCGGCGCGCTGCGCGGCGTCGGGCTGGAGCCGTTCGGGCACGAGGGCGAGGGCTTCGACCCCGCCGTGCACGAGGCGGTGCAGCACGGCACGTCCCCGGACGTGAGCGGCCCGACGGTGACCGCCGTGCTGCGGCGCGGCTACCGGTTCGGCGAGCGCGTGCTGCGGCCCGCGCTGGTCGCGGTGACCGACCACGAGCCGGCGGCGGAGCAGCCGGCCGAACAGCAGCAGGACTGAGGGAAGGGGGGACGTCCGGGTGAGCGCTCGGGACTGGATCGACAAGGACTTCTACCGGGAGTTGGGCGTCTCCTCCGACGCCTCGGCCGACGAGATCAGGAAGGCGTACCGGAAGCTGGCGCGGGAGCTGCACCCCGACGCCAACCCCGGCAACGCCCAGGCCGAGGCGCGGTTCAAGTCCGTGTCCGAGGCGTACGGCGTGCTGTCGGACGCCGCGAAGCGCAAGCAGTACGACGAGGCCCGCCGCCTGTTCGCGGGCGGCGGGGGCTTCCCCGGCGGCTTCGGCCAGGGCGGCGGGTTCGACGTCGGCGACCTGTTCAACCGGCAGCAGGCGGGCGGCATGGGCGGTCTGGGCGACCTGCTCGGCGGCCTGTTCAACCGGCGGGGCGGCACGTCGACGTCGACCACCCGGCCGCGCCGGGGCGAGGACGTCGAGACCGACGTGCGGATCGACTTCTCCGAGGCCGTGCGGGGCGCGACGGTGCCGATGAGGCTGTCCAGCCCGGCGACCTGCGCCACGTGCTCGGGGTCGGGCGCGCGGCCGGGCACCTCGCCGCGCACCTGCCCGACCTGCTCCGGCGCGGGGCTGGTCACCCGCAGCCAGGGCGCGTTCGCGTTCTCCGAGCCGTGCGGCGACTGCCGCGGCACGGGGCGGATCGTGGACGACCCGTGCCCGGAGTGCGGCGGCGACGGGGTCAGCACCAGGACCCGCACGCTGACCATCCGCATCCCGGCGGGCGTGGACGACGGCCAGCGGATCAGGCTGGCCGGGCAGGGCGAGCCGGGGCGCAACAACGGGCCCAACGGCGACCTGTTCGTCCGCGTGCACGTCAACCCGGACCCGGTGTTCGGCCGGCAGGGCGACCACCTGACGGTGACGGTGCCGGTGACGTTCCCCGAACTGGCGCTGGGCACCACGCTGACCGTGCCCACGCTGGACGGCAAGGTGACGTTGAAGGTGCCCGCGGGCACGGCCTCCGGCCGCGTGCTGCGGGCCAGGGGCAAGGGCATCGCCAAGCGCGACGGCCAGGTCGGCGACCTGCTGATCACGCTCCAGGTGGCGGTGCCGAACAACATGGACGCCACCGCGCGCGAGGCGCTGGAGGCGTACGCGGCGGCGACCGCCCGGCACGACCCGAGGGCGGACCTCAACGCCCTGGTGGAGAAGAGGTCGACATGACGTTCCCGTTCCCACCGGGGACGGACGAGGACACCCCGTTCTTCGTGATCTCGGTGGCGGCGCAGCTGTCCGGTCTGCACGCCCAGACCCTCCGGTCCTACGACCGGCTGGGCCTGGTGTCGCCGGGCCGCACGTCCGGCGGCGGCCGGCGGTACTCGATGCGCGACATCGTGCTGCTGCGGGAGGTGCAGCGCCTCTCGCAGGAGGAGGGCGTGAACCTGGCCGGGATCAAGCGGATCATCGAGCTGGAGAACGAGGTGGGCGCGCTGCGCACCCGCGTGGCGGAGCTGACCGAGGAGCTGGCCTCCGCCCTGGCCGCGGCCGAGCACGCGGCGGCGTCCGTGCACGCCTCGCTGCGCCGCGACCTCGTGCCGGTGCGCCACGAGACGGCCCTGGTGGTCTGGAAGCCGAACGGCAGGCGCTGACGCGCCGCTCTCCGGCGCGGACCGCGGCCGGGCCGGTCGACGCCCGAGCGCGCCGACCGGCCCGGCCGCGGCTCTGCCCGGCGGGCTCCCGCGCCGGCCGCTAGTCCAGCGTGAACGGGTCGTACTTGATCCGGTCCAGCGGCGTGCCGGCGACCAGCATCCGCGACACGGTGGCCCGGATCATCGACGGCGAACCGCAGATCAGCACGTCCCGGTCCTCCCACGCCCCGTAGCGGGTGACGGCGTCGGCCAGCGTGCCGCGCTCGATCCCCCGCGCGCCGGGGTCGGACTCCAGCACCGGCACGACGGTCAGCCACGGGTTGGTCATCGCGAACCGCTGCAGGTTGTCCAGGTCGTAGAGGTCCTCGCGGGTGCGCCCGCCGACGAACAGGTGCACGCGGGGGTTCTCGCCCCACTGCGCCATCCCGTCGATGATGGCGTGCATGGGCGCGACGCCCGTCCCGCCCGCGATCATGAGCACGTCGCGGCCCGCCCGGCGGTCGACGTGCAGGCGGCCCATGGGCGGTCCGAGGCGCCACACGTCACCGGCCTGGGTGTGCCCGACGATGGACCGGCTCACCCAGCCGCCCTCGACCGAGCGGATGTGGAACTCGATGATGCCGTCCTCGCGCGGCGCGTTCGCGGGCGAGAAGTAGCGCCACATCCGCGCGCGCTGGGGCGTCTCGACGCTGACGTACTGGCCGGCGCGGTAGCCGATCGGGTGGTCGGGCTGGAGCCGGACCACGGCGAGGTCCCAGCTCACCCGCTGGTGCTCCAGGACGGTGGCGTGCCAGTAGGCGGGCCCGTCGTCGGCCGCCGCCGCCTCCTGCATGGCGCGGGCCATGATCGTGTACGCCTCGGCCCAGGCCAGTTCGACCTGGGGCGTCCAGACCGGGCCGGCGTACTTCTTCACGGCCGCGAGCAGCGCGGTGCCCACCGACTCGTAGTGCACGCTGACCACGCCGAACTTGCGGTGGTCGCGGCCGAGTTGGCGCAGGAACGGGATCAGGTCGTCCGGGCGGTCCACCATCTGCACGACGTGGACCAGTGCCCGCAGCAGCCTGCTGCGCTGCACCTCCATGTTCGCGGGGAACATCTCGCGGGTGGCCGGCGCGAGGCTGAAGAGCATTCCGTAGAAGAACTTCGCGACCTCGTCGGAGCGCGGCTCGACCACCGCGAAGCTCTCCCGGATCATCCGCACCATCGCGGTGACGCCCGGAGGGGGCTCTCGGTGGGGAGGGGGGCTCGGGATGGGGCTCAACACGGCGTTCGCAGTCATGGTCCGGGCGCAGTCTCCACGTTTCTGGCGGCGCCGGCAAGGCGCTACGTCCTCGTCAAGCTTCCATCCCCGACGGTGGGAGGCTAACCCGTCAACTGGCCGGCCGACGCCTTGATGCCACCTTCGAGCGCAGCCTGATCACAGCTGGTCGCGGCGTGTGGGCCTACCGGGTGAACGTCCCCCACCACTTGTACCGGGTCTGCGGATTGTGGTCCACCGACCGGCGATCATCGGCGCCCACCTCGCGTCCCGGCGTCGGCCGCGGTCCGCCCCGTCCGGTCGACGGGGCGGGGAACCACCCGTGGCAGCCGGTGCCCGCACCGGTGCGGTGCGCGCCGCCGGCCTGTGGATTCACACCTGCGGATTGTGGACAGCTGTACGCGTGGTGTGGACAACCGGCTGCGACGTGCGGGTGACGCGGTTAGGAGGCGGCCCGCTCCGCCGGGCTGCGCTCGACGCAGAACTCGTTGCCCTCCGGGTCGGACAGCACGACCCAGCCGCTCCCGTCCGGCCGGCGCCGGTCGTCCACCAGGGTGGCGCCGATGCCGAGCAGGCGCTCGACCTCCTGGTCCCGCGTGGAGTCGGGCACGAGGTCGAGGTGGATCCGGTTCTTCACGGCCTTGCCCTC
>Ga0196958_10000012_pt1 | contig 127168 bp, 126 predicted proteins | sample S1v_10metaG_FD_148654 | JGI IMG/M metagenome (GOLD analysis project Ga0196958, IMG submission 148654) | Soil microbial communities from Anza Borrego desert, Southern California, United States - S1+v_10 | ecosystem: Environmental > Terrestrial > Soil > Desert | place: USA: California... | reverse complement strand
TCCGCAGTAGCGACCGCGCGCACGAACGGGGCGGCGTCAGCATCCAACTTCGGGCGCTGCGCCTCGACGTCGGTCTTGAGCTTCGCCGCGTCGGCGCGCGTCTCCGCGGACTTCGCCTTGTAGCCGGTGGTGTCCAGCGTGACGACGCCCCGGATGTGGCCGACGGTGGTGCTCACCTGCAAAGAGTGGCCAGCGGGTGTCACGGCACGTGATCGCGGCAAGGCAGCGCGGTACGCTGGAAGCTACCTCTTCGCCGAGGTGTAAGCCCCCGGCCGACGGGCCGGGGGCATCGGCGACGGGGTACCGGCGAAGAGGTGGTTCACCATGCCCACACCTGACCCCGGCGTGCCCGTCGGGCGGTTGATCAAGCTGCACCGGGAGCGGGCCGGGATGTCGCGGCCCGTGCTGGCCGGACGTGTCGGCCGGTCCGCGGAGTGGTTGAAGGCCGTCGAGAACGGCCGCTTGCAGCCCCCGCGGTTGCCCATGCTGCTGCGGCTCGCTCACGCGCTGGACCTCGATGACCTGTCCGCGCTGACCGGTGACGGACAGTCCGTCCCGGTGCACGTGTTCGCCGGCGAGCGGCACCCAGCGCTGACCGAGGTACAGGTCGCGCTCACCGAGTACCGCATCACCCCGGACGCCACGCCGGTGAACCTGCCGCACCTGGCGGCGCGGCTTGCTCGGGCGTGGGAGGTGCGGCACTCCAGCCCCGACCACCGGACCCAGGTCGGCGCGCTGCTTCCGGGGCTCATCCGGGATGCACAGCGGGCGGTGCGCATCCTGCGCGGCGAGGAACGCAGGGACGCGCGGCGGGTGTTGGCCGGGGTGTACCAGCTGGCGGACTTCTACGTGGCGTACCAGCCCGCGCCGGAACTGGTGTGGATGGTTGCCGACCGGGCGCTGACCGAGGGCCAGGAGGCGGACGACCCGTACGTGATCGCGGGCGGCGCGTGGGCGATGGTGCAGGCGCTGCGCGACGCCGGGCGCTGGGATGAGGCCGTGCACCTGGCCACCGACGCGGCGGACGGGTTGGCGCCCTACCTCGACCGGCACCCGGCGGACTGGCGCGGCCTGTGGGGTGCGCTGCACGCGGAAGTCGCGTACGTACACGCCCGGCGCGGCCGGCACGGGCCTGCGTGGCAGGCGTGGGAGCGGGCCGAGCAGGCGGCGCGGCAGCTCGGCAGCCACTACCGCCACGTGCACACGTCGTTCAGCTTGGCTGTGATGCAGGCACACGCCACCACGTTGGGCGTCGAGCTTCAGCGGCCGGGCGAGGCACTGCGCGCCGCCGAGGCGGTCGACCCTGACTCGATCCCGTCCCTGGCGCGCCGTAGCCGGCACCTCATCGAGGTGGCGCGGGCGCACGGCCAGCGCGGCGAGCGGGCCGCTACGTGGGCGCTGCTGAGCAAAGCCGAGCGCACCGCGCCCGAGACGATCCGGTTCAACGGGTTCGCCCGCGAGCTGCTGATCGGCCTTGCGGACCGCCCCCCGACCGGACTGCGTGCCGAGGTGGCAGACCTGTGCGCCCGGGTAGGCGTACCCGTGTGACCCGATCGAGCGGGGGTACAACCTGTACCCCTGGGCGCCGTGGTACGGCCCTACCGTCCGGCTCATGGATTGGCTCATCCTCGCCGTGGTCGGCGCGGTCACGCTCGGCGTGCTCGTGCACCTGCTCGTGCTCGCTGCCCGCGACCGCCGCCGCCGGCGGTCATCGTGAACCGGTTGACGTGGCTCACCGACGCCGAGGCCGTGAGCCGCTTCCCGGAGCTGGCGCAGGTTGTGCTGATCCGCGACGCCGGGTGGAAGTTCCTGCCGGTCGAGGTGGACGACAACGGGCCGATACAGCTCGACGCCAGCCGGGTATGGCCCGACGGGTGGCGCGACGCCATCCGCGTGCGCTCCGCCACCGACGCGCTCGGCATCCGGATGCGGGTCGAGCACCACGTGATCGTCTGGGAGTGCACGGGCACCCTGGCCGAGGTCGTGGGCGCGCTGCTGGCGTTGCCGACGCCCGGCACCCGGCTTGCCCCGCACCTCTCCATCGGCGCGGCCCCCGCACCGCGGCGCCCGTAGGGCTGGCGTTGTCGATCCTCGTCAACTGGTGGGCGGTGTTGGACGACGGCGCGCTGCACGCGTTCCCGCGGCGGCCGTTCGGACAGCCGGGCCACGTGCAGCGGGCACTGTGCGGCCGGGTGGTCGCCATGTGGAGGATCGACCGCGACGGCACAGGCCCCCGGTGCTACGTCTGCCTACAGCAAGTGGGCCCGGAGTGACAGCCGCGCCTCATCGTCGCGATGTCATCGGTGCGTGCAGCAGCAGAGCCCCCGGCGTCACGATCGCCGGGGGCTCTGCTGTGTCCTGCGCTGGTGGTGAACGGGCCTGCTCTCGTGGTCCGCACGTGCTGTCCCTTCGCTGGTCGGCGTGCCCGCGGAGTCCGGGCGGCTACCTCCGGTGCCCGGTGGAGTAGCCGGGCGGGTTGACCTCCGCGAGCAGCGTGGCGGCGCCGTGTCACGCTGGCGGTCAGGTCGTGGGGAAGACCCATTCCCACCCTGGGGTGACGAAGTACGGCCGGTAAGTGATCACGCCCGAGGGGTTCCGCGAGTCCAGGACCACCTTGCCGGTGTAGGTGGAGCCGGGGGTGTAGGGGATCTTCGGGAGGTATTCGCTGTTGGGCAGGCAGCCGAACCCGGCCGTGGTGGACACGTCGGATTCGGTGACGCCGTCCGGGCCGACGACCTGGAACTCCTGCGGGCTGATGAACCAGTGCCGCGACGTGTCGAGCAGAGCCGTGGTGCGCACGGTGAACGCCACCGCGATGAAGTGCCCGTGCTCCGGCGCCCCACCTTCTGCGCACGGCGGGTCGACCTCGATCGCGTCCAACGTGAACGACGCGCGCATGTCGCTCTCGTCGTTGCCGATCATCGCCCGCTCACCGACCTTCTTGACCACCAGCCCGCGGGCCGAGCGCGCCGGGTCCGTCGACGTGCTCGACGGGGTGCTCGTCGTGGGGCTGCTGGTGGTGGCTGGCGGGCTGCTCGTCGCGGGGTCCTGCTGGGCGCCGGGCGTCGAGGTGCACGCGGCGGACAAGGCGGTGGCGGTGAGCAGAGCCGCGAGTAAGGGGCTGCGCATACCTGGCCGTCGCCCGTGCGCCAGCCGGCGTTACCGACGCAACGCGCCACGCGACCACCACGCGACCATCAGCACCATTCGCGCTGGTCAACACACGTACGGTCTGATGGTCAATCAGATGGTGGGCGTGCTGGTGGTGGCGGGAACACCGGCAGGGTCCCGACCACGCGCCCGTGAAGCTGCCGCCTGGCCCGCGACAGCAACCGATCGACCTGCGCTAGCTCACGGCCGATGTCGCCAGGCAGGTCGTACAGCCCAGATCGCGACCCCCGGCGCCGATGCCGGCGGTTCTCGCCCACCAGGTCCAGCAGCTCGAAGTCGAGCGGGAACGGGTCGACTCCGGCCGGGGTGAACGCGCGCGCGAGCCACGCAACCTGCTGTCGCGTCGGCCGGTGCTCCCCGCGCTCCAGCCGGCCGACCGTGCGCGCGTCGCACCCGATCACCTCGGCCAGTCGACGCTGCGACCAACCGGCCGCAGCCCTCAGCTCCCGTACACGGGTCCCGAACCCGCCCGCCAACTTCTCCTGCACGTCGACCGGAAGCGGCCCGCTGCGCGTCCACCGGGGCCGCAGACCAGCGCCCACTACCACCCCGTCAGCGGCCTGCTGGGGCTGTACGCGCGCGTCATCACGCGCGCGACCCTCGGACGTCCCCTGCTTGCCCTTGCGTGGGGTGTTCACGGCTGCTCCGGGGGGTTGAGGAGGGCGCCGGTTTCCTGGTGGATGGCGTCGTGGATGTAGAGGGGGTTGAGGCGGGCTACGCCGTTGATGGTCTGGGCGATGGTGAGGTCTCCGGGGTGCAGGTGTTCGAGGTTGCGGAGCTGCTGCACGGTGCCGGCGAGGATGTTGGCGACGTGGAGGTCGACGAGGGACATGGCCTTGATGGCGTCGGTGTGGACACCGTAGACGCTGGCGAGGTAGGCGTGCCGCTGGTTTTCGGTGAGGGCGTCGTACAACTGGGCGGCCTCGGTCTCGTCGGGGGGCGGGGTGGGGTTCACGCGCTGCTCCGTTCGCTGTTGCGCTGGCACAGGGGGCAGAGGAGGCGGCCGGTGTCGCTTCGGCGATGTTGGCCGCCTGGTGTTCCGTGGAGGCATTCGGGGCCTGTGCGGGCGTGGGCAAGCTCGGCGGCGACGGCGGTCGCTTGGCGGTCTTGGCGGACGGCGGCCAGGTGCTCGGCGAGGTCGCCGTTTTCGGCGAGGCGCGCGAGGTAGGCGGGAAGGTTGCGGATGTTCGCGCTCTGCGTGATGCGGTTGATGACGGCTGTGCGTTCGTCGTCGGTGGCGTCGAGGCTGGCGGTGGCGAACGGGTCCGAGGGGCGAGAGGTCTGGGAAGTTCTGGAGGTCTTGTTCTGATTGGGTGTAGCTCCTACACCAGTGAGCCCCCGTCGCTGGTGTACCTGAGTACCCAGTACTGGTGTAGCTCCTACACCAGTACTGGGGAGGACTGGTGTAGCTCCTACACCAGTGGGGACGGTGAGGCGGTACTGCGTGCGCGCGCGCTGGGACCTCTGGGCGGCGGGGTCCGGCTTGAGGCGGTCGACCCATCCGGCGGTGTCGAGGAGGTCGAGGTGCACCATCACGGTCTTGCGGGTGAGGCCGGTCCGCTCGGCCAGCGTCGACAGCGACGGCGTGAACTTCGCGGGCACGACGCAGGTGGCCGCGTCGGTGTGCGCGGCCAGGGTGAGCAGGATGAGGCGGGAGGGAGCAGGCAGCTCCGAGGCGAAGACTGCCCGCTCGAACTCCCAACGCGAGGTCATGCGGCCTGCTCGCGGCGCAGGGCCTCGGCACAGATGTCGATCAGGTCGACGCGCTGCTGCGCATCGTTGGACCGGCCGTAGGCGTCGTGGCGAGGCGGGACGTAGCCGTTCCAGCAGTCGTGCCGGAACCCGGCGTCCTTCAACGCCTTGCGGAGGTCGTCGTGCTGGACGACCCGCTCGCGCCGTTCCTGGGCGACGCGGCGCGCTTCGGCGGTGACCGCGCTGAGCTTGCGGTCCGCCAGCACAGCAGCCGAGCGCCGGTCACCAGGCCGAGCCGTGCCCCGAAGGCGAGGAAGGACCCAGGGCTCCGGGGTTGGGGGCGCGATGCGCTCCGTGCCCTGCTCGCGGTGGTAGGTGATGGTGGAGCGCTGTGCACCAGGTGACAGCGCTGGCGCACTGTGGCCGTGGTCAGGTTGCGCCGGGTGAGCCGGCGGGGTGTGCGGGGCGGGTTCCGTGGTGGTGCGGGACCCGCCTTCGTGTTTCGTGCTGCTGGTCACGATGGTTCTCGGCTTCCTGCGGGGACAGGTGGCACCGTGCGGGGCGGTCAAGTCCGCTGGTCGGTGGACGTGGTTGACGGTGGGGTGGTTCAGGCGGCCGGTGCGAGGCCGACGGCCTCGCGCAGGGACGCGGTGGACACGCGCAGGCGCGAGCCGAGGCGCAGCACCTTCACGCCGAGCTCGTTTCGCCCGGCCAGTTCGTAGGCGAGTCCGCGGCTGATGCCGAGCACCTTGGCGGCCTCGGGGACCGACACGGTGGGGCCAGCCTCGGCGAGGATTCGACGGCTCTCGCCGTGGTTCGGGAACGGCGCCGTGGTCACGCTGCAACCCGCTGGGCGAGGACCCAGTCCCGCACGTCCGCCCACCGGTAGCGCACGTGCCGGCCGTAGCGAACGAACGACGGGCCGGTCCCCTTGGAGCGCCAGCCGACCACGGTCTTCGCGGGCACCCGGACGTGGTCTGCGACCTCGTCGGTGGTGAGCAGGTCATCGGGCGAGCGCCCGTTCACCTGATTGATCATGACGGAGCCTCCTGGCAAGCTTTGACGGACATTGCCGACGCCCAAAGGGGTACCACGTCTGCCCATTGCGTCGCAATAGGACCCGCACGGCGTGTTGGGCAGCCTTGACGTTGCTTGCCACCAACGGGCAGCATTGAGACGTGGTGAATGTGCGATGGGACGACATCCGAGACTTTGTCGAGGTTGCCGACGGTGTCCACGTGGCCGAAGGAACCGTGGTGCTGAGCGACTACCACGGGTTCGACGTAACCGCCTTGGTGGTCTACGACGGCGAACGGCTCGTGGTCGACTCGCTGACGGTGAGCCGCAGAGAAGGCGGCGAACCGGTCACCGGCGAGGCCCTGCGCAAGATCACCATTCAGGCCATGCTGCGCGACAACCTCCGTGCCGCAACGCGGATTCGCGGCGGAGCTGGCGCAGACCTGCCTGCGGGCACGGTCGCACGTGGTCAAGGGATGATCAGCGAAGATGACGCCGACCGGCTCCGAGACTCCGGCCCGGTGCCCGAAACGCTGGCATGGGTCGCCCGGATCTACCGAGCTGCGGACGTCGTCGGTGACCCCCCCACCAAGGCCGTACGCGAGACGTTCGGCATCTCGCAGAGCACTGCGGGCAACTGGATCGGTCGCGCCCGCTCGGCTGGCCTGATTCCACCGGTTCGACGTGAAGGGGATGGTTCGTGAACAGTAAGGGCAGGGTTTACCGGAGGTGCGCGTGCCGTGATCCGGAGACCGGGAAGCAGCTCGGCGCACAGTGCCCGGCGCTGAAGTCGGACACCAAGCACGGGAAGTGGACGTTCGCCGTCGACGTGCCGACGCTGGAGTCCAGGCGGAAGACGGTCCGGCGCGGCGGGTTCGCCACCAGGCGTGCGGCACAGGCCGAGCTGGACAAGGTGCTCGACCGGACCCGCGTGGGCGTGGTCAACAACGACCGGCAGACCGTTGCCGAGTACCTGGCGGGGTGGATCGCGGAGAAGCAGCTCAAGCTGAAGCCGAAGACGTGGTTCGACTATGACCGGCACGTCCGGTTGGAACTCGTGCCGAAGCTCGGCGCACATCGGTTGGAGCACCTGCACCACGACCACATCCGGATGTTCGTCGCGGACCTCACCAACGCTGGCCGGGGTGCGGTGACGGTGCGTCGGATCGTGTCGACGCTGTCCAGCGCGCTTACCGACGCCGTGAAGCAACGCCGGCTCACACACAACCCGGCGCAGCACGTGCTGTTGCCGCGCGTCGAGTCGGTCGAGCGGGTTCCGTGGACGACCGGACAGGCTGTGCGGTTCCTGGAGCACGCGGCCAGCGACCGCCTCGGCACGCTGTTCGAGGTCATCATGGGGTGCGGGCTGCGCCGCGGTGAGGCGATGGCGCTGCGCTGGTCGGACCTCGACCTCGACAGCCGGGTGCTCGACGTTCAGCGCACCGTGGCGGAGATCGGCGGGAAACTCGTCTACAGCACGCCGAAGACCGGCGCCTCGGCCGCCGGCGTCGGCATGTCGCTGCGGGTGGTCGAGGCGCTGAAGCTCCAGCGGGCCCGCCAGGCGGTCGAGCGTGCCGAGTGGGCCGAGGCTTACGAGGAAAACGACCTCGTGTTCGCCCGGGAGAACGGCGCCCCGCTGTGGCCGAAGTTCGTCGCGACCCGGTTCCGGGCGCTGGCGAAGGCTGCCGGCGTGCCCGTGATCCGAGTGCATGACCTGCGGCACATGGCGGCCACGGTGATGATCTCGCAGGGCGTACCGCTGGCCATCGTGTCGAAGATGCTGCGGCACTCGCGGGTGTCCATCACCGCGGACCTGTACGGCCACCTGACGCGCGAAGCGGCGGTGCAGGCGGCCGACGCGATGGGCGGCGCGCTCGACGCGGCGGCGGCCGAGCTGGAGAACGAGAAGCGTGCTCGGCGGGCCCTCTCCGCGTGATGCGACCACATCGCGACCACATCGGCCCGGAAATGACTCAGCGGGTCTGCCCTAGTGGACAAACCCGCTGGTAAAGGTGGCGCGCTCGGCAGGATTCGAACCTGCAACCTTCTGATCCGTAGTCAGATGCTCTATCCGTTGAGCTACGAGCGCATCGGTTTTCAGTTGTCACCCGGCCGAGACCGGGTGTTGCGGAGGCTCCGGGATTTGAACCCGGGATGGGCGATAAACCCAAACCGCATTAGCAGTGCGGCGCCATAGACCAGACTAGGCGAAGCCTCCCGGAGCCCTCGGCTACGACGCATAGGTTACACAGGTCGGTGCCCGTGAGGCAAAACGCCCCCCTCCTACCCCTGTCCGCGCTGGTCAAAGGCAGTGAAGGGGGCGTTCACCGGGGGTTCAGGAGGGGGTTGTGTGGCGCACGTCTCCCCCCTGGTCCGCGGCCAGGTCCAGGAACGGCGCCAGGGAGTCCGGGTTGCGCAGGGCGTCCCTGCTCACCGCCCGCTCCGGCGGGGCGCCTGCCAGGATCTTCTTGACCGGGACCTCGCACTTCTTGCCGTTGAGGGTCCTCGGGACCTCCGCCACCCGCACGAAGCGGTTCGGGACGTGGCGGGGGGACAGGTTGGTGCGCAGCTCCGCCTTCAGCCGCGGCTCCAGGTCGGCCAGGTCCACCCCCTCCGCCAGGACCAGGAAGCACAGCAGCTCGCCGTCGGTCCGCCCGGCGCCGGAGGTGTCGATCACCAGGGAGTCGGCGACGCCGGGCACGCCTTCCACGACCCGGTAGAACTCGCTGGTGCCCATGCGGACGCCGCCGCGGTTCAGCGTCGAGTCGCTGCGGCCGTAGATGACCGCCGAGCCGCGCTCGGTGACGCGGATCCAGTCCCCGTGCCGCCACACCCCCGGGAACGTGTCGAAGTACGCCTCGCGCAGCCGTGAGCCGTCCTCGTCGCCCCAGAAGAAGACCGGCATGGACGGCATGGGCTCGGTGATGACCAGTTCGCCCACCTCGTCCACGACGGGCGCGCCGTCGTCGCTGTACGCCTGGACCGCCGCGCCCAGCGCCCGGCAGGACAGCTCGCCCAGCCACACCGGCCGGTCGGGGCTGGCCGCCACGAACGCCGTGCACAGGTCCGTGCCACCGGACACCGAGGCGATCTGCACGTCGCCGCCCACCGCGTCGGCGATCCAGCGGAAGCCCTCGGGGGTCAGCGGGGCGCCGGTCGAGCCGACCACGCGCAGGGCCGACAGGTCGTGGTGCTCCGCCGGGCGCAGGCCCTCCTTCAGGCACGACTGGATGTACGGCGCGGACGTGCCGAAGTACGTCACCCGGTGCCGCTCGGCCAGGCGCCACAGCACCGACAGGTCCGGGTGGGCCGGGCTGCCGTCGAACAGCACGACCGTCGTGCCCACCAGCAGGCCGGACACCAGGAAGTTCCACATCATCCAGCCGGTGGTGGTGAACCAGAAGAACCGGTCGCCCGGTCCCAGGTCGCTGTGCAGCGCGAGCATCTTCAGGTGCTCCAGCACGATCCCGCCGTGCCCCTGCACGATGCCCTTGGGCAGGCCGGTCGTGCCCGACGAGTACAGCACCCACAGCGGGTGGTCGAACGGGACCGGCTCGTAGCGCGGTTCCGCGCCGGCGAAGCCGGTCAGCAGCGAGTCCCACGCGACCACGTCGGGCAGGGCGCCGCCCAGGTGGTCCACCAGCACCGTGGCGCGCAGCGACGGGATCTCCGAGCGCAGCCGCTCCACGGTCGGCCGCACGTCGAACCCGCGCCCGTTGTACCGGTACCCGTCCACGGCGACCAGCACGACCGGCTCGACCTGGGCGAACCGGTCGACGGCGGCCCGCGCCCCGAAGTCCGGCGAGCACGACGACCACACCGCGCCCAGCGACGCCGCCGCCAGGAACGCGATCAGCGCCTCCGGCGAGTTCGGCACGAGCGCCACCACCCGGTCGCCGCGCCCGACGCCCAGCGACTCCAGGCCGGCCCGCACCGCGGCCACGCGGCGGCGCAGCTCGGCGTAGGTCAGCTCGGCCGTCAGGCCGTCCTCGCGGTGGAACACGACCGCCGGGTCGTCGTCGCCGCCGCGGCGCAGCGCGTGCTCCGCGTAGTTGACCGTCGCGCCGGGAAACCACTCCGCGCCCGGCATGACGCGCTCGGTCAGCACCGCCGCGGGCGCGCTGTGGAACGCGACCTCGAAGAACTCGGCGACCGCGCCCCAGAAAGCCTCCAGCTCGGTCACCGACCACTCCCACAGCTCGGGGTAGTCGGCGAAGTCCAGGCCCTTGCGCGTGGAGAGCCAGGTGCGGAACTCGGCCATGCGGCTGCCCGCGACCCGGTCGGGGTCGGGGCGCCACAGCAGCTCTGCCTCGCCGGCGGCGGTGCCGGCCTGCGTGTCGGTCATAACCACAGTTCCTAGCCCATCGGAGCGCTCGGAACCACAGCCGTCCGCTCACCGGACGGACCGCGCGGTCGCTCAGCCGCGGCCGGCCGACGCGACCAGGTCCTCCACCGCCGAGGTCAGCCGCTGGGCGTCGGCGGGCGCGACCACGAGCCAGGCGCCGTGGCGGCGCACCAGGTAGCGGCCGTCGGCGGTGTCCAGCCAGGAGATCGCCGCGCCGGTCGGGTGCAGGTAGCCGGCGCGGTTGCGCGCGATGACGCCCACCTGGCCGCCGCCGCTGCGCGTGGTCACGGCCCGCATCAGGGTGTTGGCCTCGGGCTCGTGCAGGCCCGCGGCGCGCAGGGCGTCGAGGAAGCCCTCGGTGCCGTCGGCCACGCCCGCTTCGCCGGCCGCCAGGTAGTCGTCCCACCGCACGTTCACCGAGCGGCCGCTGCCGGGCCGCGCGGGCGGCAGGGTCGACACGGTGCGGGCGGCCAGCGCGGTCGGCCGGAACCCGGTCACCTGGACCTGTTCGCCGACGCGGCCGGCGAACGCGCCGTGCCACGCCGCGGTGGCCAGGCCGCGCGCCTGCTCGCCGTTGCGGGTGAACACGACCTCCAGGCCGACCTCGAACTCGGCGAGGCCGCGCAGCACGCCGTGCAGCTCCTCGTCGGGTCGCTGCACGGTGCCCAGGCCGCGGGCGAACAGGTCGCGCGACGCCGCCTCGACCAGCCGCGCGCGCTCCTGCTGCGTGTGCCCGTAGTGCCGGGTGCCGAGCGGGACGGGGTGGGCCTCGCGGTGGACCGCCTGCCACAGCAGGAAGAACTCCGGCGCGCTGAGCCGGAAGACGCGTTCGGTCACAGGCCGATCACCGGGGGTGCGGCCTTGCGGTCGACGCCGAAGAGGTTCTCGTCCTCCTCCAGGTACCCGGGCCGGCTGCGCTCGTTGCCGCCGGCGGTGGTCGCGACGGGCGGCGGGGCGGCCATCGGCGCGGCGCCGATCATGCCCGAGTGCGGCGTCACGGACTTGGGCGACTGGAACTGGCTGGTGACGCTGCCGGGGTTCGCGCCGGCGGACGAGCGGCCGCCGTCGGGGCCGAGCACGCCGCTGGACGAGCCGGGCGAGCCCAGCGGGGCCGGGGCGCCACCGCCACCGGACGCGCCGACCGGCACGGGCGCCCCGCCGCGGCCGGGCGCGAACCTGCCGCGCCCACCGACGCCCAGGCCACCGGCGCCGGCGCCACCGCCGGCACCACCGGCACGGCCCGGCTGGTGCGGTTGCTGCTGCTGCGGGTTCGTCGTCCCGCGGTCGTTGCCGGCCGGCGGCCGGTTCGGGTTCGTCACGACCACCGGACCGCCGTCACCGGGCGGCGCGACCGGGAGCGGACCGGCGCCGGGCGGGCCCGGGACGGACGGCGGCGGGGTCGGCGCGACCGGGTTGGTGGGCGGGCTGAACGACGGCACGGTCCGGTCCACGGCGTAGGAGTTCTGCTGGAACATCGCCATCACCTCGGCCGCCTGCCGGTGCGTGGCGTCGGCCGCGAGCACCGAGTCCACGACCGGCGCGGACACCGACCCCACCCCCTGGAACGGGCTGCTCGCCCCGGTCGACGGCAGGGCGCGCCCGCCGTCGGACGGCTGGTAGACGCCGTCGGGCGCCAGGCCCGGCGTGCCGGCGTGCAGCTCGGGCTGGGTGACCAGCGGCGAGCGGACGCCGGCCGGCGGCTGCGCGGGCGGCTGCGCGGCGGCGCCACCGGCCGGGACCGGCTCGACCACCGGCGGCGCGGGGGCGGGCGCGGGCATCATCTCGCGCGCGGTCTGCACGTGCTGGATCTCGTCGCCGATGCACCGGGCCACGTTCTCGGCGTGGTCGCTGGTGTTGAGCGCCCACTTCTCCACCGAGACCAGCGCTTCCCGCGCCAGGTCGGCGGACTGGCCCGCCCACGCCTGCTGGGACTGCGAGATCGCCTTGGCGAGCAGCTTCTGCACATCGCCGAGCGCGGTGCCCACCGCCGCCCAGTCGGCCTGCGCGGAACCGGCGGCCCGGAGGTCGACCCCGGTGTGCACCATGTCGTAGAGCGCCTGGTGGGAGTACGTCATCCAGTCGACCTTCTGGCCGAGGTCGCTGGGGGGCGGCTCGTTGCCGTGCCCCCCGTGACCCCCGCCGTGACCGCCGCCGTGACCCCCGCCGCCGTGGTTCCCGCGACCGCCGTGGGGGCCGCCGTAGCCGACGTGGTCGCCCGGACCGCCCTGGCCGCCGCCGTACCCGCCGCGCCTGTCGTCGCTCACGAGATCCTGACCTCCTCAGCGGCCGTGTAGAAGGCTTCCGCCGCGTCGTCGTCGGCGTCTTCGAGGTTGCGCGCCGCGTCCCGGATGGTCTCCTCCACCTCGCGCAGCACCGTGCTGAAGTCCCCGATCACCCGGACCGCCGACGTGTCGTCGCCCACCGCCACCTGGCGCAGCCGGCGGCTGATCGCCTCGCCCACCCAGTTCCGGCCGAACTGCAGCTCGACGTCCAGGCTGTCCATCGCCCGGGTGTGCACGGAGTCGACCAGGCTGCGCGCCTGCCGGATGATGCCGAGCAGCTCCCGCAGCGCCTGCTTGTCCATGTCCAGGGTGACCTGCTGCTTGTCCACCGCGTCCAGCGCGGTGGTCGCCTTCGCCAGGTCGGTCTGCGCGGCGGCGGTGAAGCTCGGCGCGGTGGCGCCCGATGCGATCACCTGGGTCGTCGACGGGTCGGTCTGACCGCCGGCGGCGACGGGCTGGGGCTCAGCGACGGGCCGGGGCTCGACGGCGGGCCGGGACTCGACGGCGGGCGCACCCGCGACGGGCGACCCGGTGACGGGCGAACCAGCGACCGGCGCACCAGCAGTCGGCGGACCCACGATCGGCGGACCCGCGACCGGCGGACCCGCAGCCGGCGGACCCGCGACCGGCGGACCTACGATCGGCGGACCCGCGACCGGCGCGCCGGAGACGGGCGGCCCGGTGACGGGCAGGCCGGTGAGGAGCGGCTCGGCGGCGGTGACCGGACCGGGGGCCACGTCGCCGGCGGCCGGCCCCACCGGAGCGGTCGGAGGAGGCGGCGCGACCGGGACCACCGGCCCCGACGGCGCCAGCCCGGCCAGCACGTCGGGCGTGATCACCTGCGTGGTCGACGCGTCCGCGGCCGTGGGAGGAACCGGGCGCGGTGCGGGCACCGGTACCGGCTTCGTCAGTGGAACGGTGTGGCCGTCGCTCATCAATTACCCCCTGCACTGCGGTCTTCGCCGCAGCCGCGCCGCGCGTTACCCAGCAGCGTCCGCATCGGCGTTCCGGACGTCCCTTAGATGTACCCGGTGGCGGGTCCGGTTCCAAGCCGCTGGAAAGACGCTCTAGCGCAGGTGCGAGTCGAACCAGTTCAGCGTCCGCTGCCAAGCCTCCGCGCCGGCGTCCGGCCGCGCGTCGAACCGGTGGTCGGTGCGCTCGAACCGCACCACGTCGGTCGCGACCGGGGCCGCCGCGGCGGCGTCGCGGAGCTTCGCCACGTGGCTCGACGGGATCTCCGCGTCGTCGTCGCCGTAGAGCCCCAGCCACGGGCAGGCCAGCTCCTCGGCCACCTCCACCAGCGACGGGAGGCCATCGGACAGCGGTTCGAGGATCCCGCCACCACCGACGGTGACCGCGGCGCCGATGCTTCGGCTTCCCGCAACCACCATCGCGACCGATCCGCCCAGGTCGAAACCGATGACGCCGAGCCGGTCGGCGCTCACGCCGCGCTCCCCCAGCCAGACGAACGCCACGTCGGTGTCGGCCAGCACCGACTCGCCGGCGAGCCCGCTGGCCCGCTCCGCCGCGTCGGCCGGCTCGTCCTCGGCCCCGTGGTACAGGTGCGGCGCGACGGTCAGCCACCCCTCGGCGGCGAGCCCGCTCACCAGACCGCGGACCGCGTCGGTCACGCCGCGCGCCTCGTGCAGCACGACGAGTCCGCCGCGGACGGAGTTCTCCGGCTCCGCGACGGTCAGCCGCAGCGTGCGGCCGTCGGTGAGCGAGAGCGTCTCGGTGCGGGTAGGTGTCATGGGCCAACCCTTCCACGCCGGGGTGAACACCAGTCAACGTGAGCAACCAGACGACGGGTATGCCCCATCCGGGTCTTGAGCGGCTAACGTCCAGGTCAGAACCGGAAGGAGTCCCTGGATGACCGTGCGAACCCGCGCCGACCTCTCCGCGCTGCCCAGCTACGTGCCCGGCAAGACCGTCCCCGGCGCGATCAAGCTGGCGAGCAACGAGGTGTCCGCCGGACCGCTGCCCAGCGTGGTGCGGGCGATCGCGGACGCGGCCACCGCCGTGAACCGCTACCCCGACACCGCCGCCACCGACCTCGTGGCGCGCCTGGGCGAGAAGCTGGAGGTCCCCACCGGGCAGGTGGCCGTCGGCTGCGGCTCCGTGACGCTGTGCCAGCAGCTCGTGCAGGCCACCTGCACCGAGGCCGACGAGGTGGTGTTCGCGTGGCGCTCGTTCGAGGCGTACCCGCTCATCACCGCCGTCGTCGGCGCGGGCCAGAACCGGGTGCCGCTGACCGCGGGCCGCGGCCTGGACCTGGACGCGATGGCCGCCGCGATCACGCCGAAGACGCGCCTGGTGTTCGTGTGCAACCCGAACAACCCGACCGGCACGGCGTTGCGGCGGGCGGAGGTCGAGCGGTTCATCGAGCAGGTGCCCGCCGAGACCCTGGTCGTCATCGACGAGGCTTACAAGGAGTTCGTCGACGACCCGGACGTGCCCGACGGCGTGGAGCTGGCCAAGGCCCAGTGGGCGGCCGGGCGGGACAACGTGGCGGTGCTGCGGACGTTCTCGAAGGCGTACGGCCTGGCCGGGCTGCGGGTCGGCTACGCGGTCGGCTCGCCCGAGCTGGCGGACACGCTGCGCAAGGTCTACGTGCCGTTCAGCGTGAACGCGCTGGCGCAGGTCGCGGCGCTGGCCTCGCTGGACGCCGAGGACGAGCTGATGGCCAGGTGCCGGGCCGTGGTCGCCGAGCGGGCCAGGGTGCGCGGCGAGCTGCTCGCGGCCGGGTACGAGGTGCCGGAGTCGCAGGCGAACTTCGTGTGGCTGCCGCTGGGCGAGCGCACGGCCGCGTTCAACGAGCACTGCCTGGAGCACAAGGTGGTCGTGCGGGCGTTCCCCGGCGACGGCGCGCGGGTGACCGTCGGCGAGCCGGAGGAGAACGACGCCTTCCTGGCCGCGGCGCGCTCCTTCACGCCGTGAGCGTCGTCGGGTGAGCGCTACCGGGTGAGGATCTGGACGATGGCCACGGCTCCCACCAGCACGATCACCACGCGCAGCGCGGTGGGTGGGAGCCGGCGGCCGACCTTCGCGCCGAGCTGGCCGCCGATGACGGAGCCGACGGCGAGCGCCAGCACGGCGTCCCAGGCGACGTCGGCGATGAAGATGAACAGCACGCCCGCGATCAGGTTCACGAACGCGGTCAGGACGTTCTTCAGGGCGTTCACGCGCTGGATGTGCTCGCTCATCAGGACGCCCATCAGCCCCATGACCAGCACGCCCTGGGCGGCGCCGAAGTACCCGCCGTAGATGCCGGCCAGGAACACCCCGACCCACAGCGCGACCCCGCCGTGCTCGTGCCGCTCGCGCTCGGCGAGCTTGCGGTTGAGCCAGGGCTGGGCGATCACCAGGACCAGGGCGATCGCGATGAGCACGGGGACGATCGCGGCGAACGCGTCCTCGGGCAGCGTGATCAGCAGGATCGCGCCCACGACGCCGCCGAGGACCGACGCGGGCAGCAGCCGCCTGATCCGGGGACCCTGGCCGGCGAGTTCGCGGCGGTAGCCCCACGCCCCGCTGAGCGAGCCGGGCACCAGGCCGAGGCTGTTGGACACGTTCGCGGTGACCGGCGGGAACCCGACGGCCAGCAGCACCGGGAACGTCACCAGGGTCCCCGAGCCGACGACGGTGTTGATGCCTCCGGCGAACACCCCGGCGAGGACGACGAGGGCCACTTCCAGCGCCGTCACGGCCACCTCTCCCCACTGCGCAGTTGGTTAGCGACGCTAACACTGTGCGCGACGGGGGGCGGTGTGGGCTCGCCGACACGGACCGGGGCGCGGCAGGCGTCCGCCAAGGCCCTGACCTGCCCCACCACCCCCTCCACGCGAGTCGTCGGCGGCAGACCGAGCGGAACGCGAGCACGGCCGGCGAATCCCGCGTCGACAGCGAGTGGTCCGCCGACCCGGTGAACACACGCGTCCCCGCAGGTCGACCAGCGGAAGCGGATGGATTTGCCCCCAGGTAGTTGCCTGTCCCCCATCTTTCAGGTGTTGACACAACCACCCACGGCAGCCCGCCATCAGGTGTCGTTCCCGCGCGAATGGGGGAGGTTCCGCGAACCGTGAAGCCGCTCAGGCCGACGCGTCGTCACTTCGTACTCATGTGGGCGGCTTCGGTGGGGTCTTGCGGAGGGCTGTACCGATAGAGTGTTCCGAGGGGCAAATCAAGGCAACAGAGCGCGTGTATGTTTTTGACCAGCGTTTTCCCCGCGCAGGCGGGGGTGGTCCACCACGGCATCGGTGGCCTGGGTCACCGACGTCGTCCCCGCGCGTGCGGGGGTCCCAGGTGGTGGGTGGGACCGGCGGTCCGGTACCGCCGTCCCTGGGTGTCTGCATCGGAGCGATACACGGTAGGAGACGGCGGCATGAGCGAGCCACGCACCTTCACCGCGGCTGTTCACCAGGAAGAGGACTGGTACGTGGCGCAGTGCCTGGAGGTCGATGTGGCCAGCCAAGGACTGACCATCGAAGAGGCGTTGACCAACCTGCGCGAAGCGGTGGGGCTGTACCTCGAGCACACGCCGGTACCTGACATCACCTCTACCCCGCTGGTCACCTTCTTCCAGATTCCCGGTAGTGCGGCTTGACCAGCTTGGCCACCCACGGCGTTAGGCATGTGGCTCTTATCGGGTGACGGATGTCCTCGGTGAGCAGTAGCACACGGTAGGTTCATCCCTGATGAGCTGTTTCCACCCGCCTGGCAGCACCGCATGAGCCCGGCCTTGGCCGACCTGCCTGTGCGCAAGGTCGAACGCCTCTTGAAATCCCTGGGGTTCAAGCACGTGCGGGCCAAGGGCAGCCACGCTGTGTGGCGACACCCCGATGGACGAACGGTTGTCCTCCCGATGCACGGCACCGTCAAGCGGGGCACGCTCGCATCCATCGTGCGCCAGGCCGGCCTGACGGCTGCGGAGTTCCTGGCCTTGCTGTAGTCGCCGGGGTTGGCGCGAACCAGCGTTCGGGGCCGCCCCCGGCGGGTTCCGCCAGGGGTCCCCCAACCGTCACCGGAACGCGGGACGCCCGACCGCATGATCCACAAGCGGCTCGCCGACCGGGGGCCGCCTCTGCTCGTGCAGGTCAACCAGCGGAAGCGGAGGGATTTGAACCCCCGGACGGTTGCCCGTCTCCCGCTTTCAAGGCGGGTGCATTCGGCCGCTCTGCCACGCTTCCCGGTGTCGCGGTCCAGCAGGTTACCCGTTCAGGCCCCGCAGGTGCGTGATGACCCGGTCGAAGACCTTCGCCACCACCTCCTGCTCCTCGCGCGTCAACAGGTCGATCATGTGCGCCCGCACGCCCTCCACGTGGGTCGGCGCGGAGTCCTCCAGGGCCTTCACCCCCGCCTCCGTCAGCTCCGCGAACACGCCCCGGCCGTCCTCGGGGCACTCGCGCCGGCGCAGCAGGCCCTCGCGCTCCATCCGCGCGACCTGGTGGGAGACGCGGCTCTTCGACGACGCCACCTCCTCCGCCAGCTGCGACATCCGCATCCGCCGCCCGCGCTGCTCGGACAGCCGCACGAGCACCTCGTAGTCGGCCAGCGACAAGCCGTGCCGGTCCTGTAGTTCCCGGTGCAGGCGGTCCTCCAGCACGGACGCGCCGGTCACGTAGTTCCGCCACGCCCGCATCTCACCGGCGTCCAGCCACCGGGGCTCCTGCTCAGTCACGCCCCAAGGCTATGCCGCACATCTCCGTTCACGGACGATCCACGCGCATGTCTGGTGCCCGTCAGCCCCGACGGGCACACTGCCTCGCCGTGGTGCGCCCCCCCTACCGGGGCGCCGTCAGGGAGGGACACCCAGATGACCTCGTTCAGGCGGGCCACCGCCGGGCTCGCGCTCGGCGCCGTGGCCGGGCTGTCGGTCGTCCTCGCGCCGGTCCCGGCGCAGGCCGACAAGCAGCCGCAGCACACGGTCGACGTCAGGCTGATCGGCATCAACGACCTGCACGGCAACATCGAACCGCCCACGGGCTCGTCCGGGCGGGTCACGCTGGCCGACGGCACGCAGGTCGAGGCCGGCGGCGCGGCGTACAACGCCACCCACATCCGCGCCCTGCAGGCCCAGGCGCGCAACTCCGTCATCGTCGGCCAGGGCGACCTGATCGGGGCGTCGCCGATCGTGTCCGCGCTGTTCCACGACGAGCCGACGGTCGAGATCCTCAACCGCGTCGGCATGGACGCGTCCGCCGCCGGCAACCACGAGTTCGACGAGGGCTACCGGGAGCTGCTGCGGGTGCAGCGCGGCGGCTGCCACCCGGCCGACGACTGCCAGTTCCGCGACTCCTTCGCCGGCGCGCGGTTCCCGTTCCTGGGCGCCAACGTGACGCTGGCCGACCACGGCCTGCCCGCGCTGCCGCCGTTCTGGGTGGAGTTCCGCGACGGCGTCCCGATCGGCTTCATCGGGATGCCGCTCGAGGACGTCCCGATCCTGGTCGACCCGAACGGCATCAAGGAGCTGCGGTTCGGCGACGAGGTCGCGGCCGCCGACCGGTACGCCGGCCTGCTCGACCGGCTCGGCGTGAAGACCATCGTGCTGCTGGTCCACCAGGGCGACAACACCTCCGGCGGCGGCCCCGACGACTGCCGCACCACCCCGGGCGGCCCGGGCCGGGCCATCGCCGAGCGGGTGTCGCCGAAGATCGACGCCGTGTTCTCCGGCCACAGCCACCAGCACTACAACTGCACGGTCACCGACCCGGCGGGCAACCCGCGCCCGTTCATCGAGGGCCTGGCGTTCGGCCGGGAGCTGTCCGTGGTGGACCTGAAGATCGACCGGCGGACCCGGGACGTGGTGCGCTCGGCGACCGTGGCGCGCAACCACGTCGTGACCAGGGACGTCGCGCCGGACCCGGCCGTGCAGTCGGTGATCGACCTGGCGAAGTCCAAGGCGGGCCCGATCGCGAACCGCCCGGTGGGCTCCGTCGCGGCCGACGTGGTGCGCGCGCAGAACGCCGCGGGCGAGTCCCCGCTGGGCAACCTGATCGCCGACTCTCAGCTGGCCGCCACCGCGGGCAACGGCGCGGTCCTGGCGCTGATGAACCCCGGCGGCGTGCGGGCCGACCTGACCTACGCGTCGTCGCCGGCCGGCGAGGGCGACGGCGTGGTGACCTACGGCGAGGCGTTCACCGTGCAGCCGTTCGGCAACATCCTCCAGACGGTCACGCTGACCGGCGCGCAGCTCAAGGCGGCGCTGGAGCAGCAGTGGCAGGTCGTGAACGGCGCGCAGCGGCAGATCGTCCTGCAGCCCAGCGCCGGCCTGACCTACTCGTGGTCGGCGTCCGCGCCGATCGGGTCCAAGGTGTCCGACGTCGTGCTGAACGGCGCGCCGCTGGACCCGGCCAAGGGCTACCGCGTCACCATCAACTCGTTCCTGCAGGGCGGCGGTGACGGCTTCTCCGCCTTCACCGGCGGCACCGACATCACCGGCGGCGGCATCGACCTGGACGGCTTCACCGCCTACCTGGCCGCCCACCCGGGCGCCGCGCCGCCGGCCCTCGGCCGGATCACGGCCAAGCCGTGACGGCCCGCGTCGCGGGCGGGCGCGCGGGTCGCCCGCCCGTGACGCGTCACGGTCCGCACTGGGCCGTTTCACCAGTTCAGGGCTGGGCCGAATGGTTGTGCGGCACGCCGATCAGGCGCATCCTGGGTGCAGGACCTGCCGCCGAGGCGACCGAGCAGAAGCCTCCGACGGCACGCCCGGAAGGGGTAGGTGGTGCGGTGCAGAGAAGTCCTCGCTGTGACGGTCCGCGTTCGGCCGCGCCCTTGCGGGCGGGATGGTGCAGATCGTCCCGGTCGCGACCGTGAGCGGTTCGCACGAGGTTTCGAGCGCGCGGCGCCTCCGGCGTGATCGACGTGCTTGACGCTGTTCGACCCGGCAATTCTGAAGGTGCCGTCTCACCCGGCGGCACCGGCCGAGGTCCACGCCAACCTCGCGACGAGCCGGACCAGTCACTTCCACAAGGGAAGAACCCAGGTGCGGCACCCCGACGTCGGGTACCGCACCTGGGCTCGCTGCGCGGGCGCCGCGGCTCGCTGCGCGGGCGCCGCCGGCACGCGCATCAGCGCGGCCCTTCGCGGGTACCCGGTCCCGGCTATCGTTGTGCCGCCTTTGTGGGGCCCGGGTTGGAGGACGCGCGGTGCAGTTCAACGAGGACGCCGAACTCGACACGTCACAGGTCTCCGATCTCCGGGGCGGTGGCGTCGGCGGGCGGGTGGCGCTGGGCGGCGGTGGCCTGGGCATCGTCGGCCTGATCATCTACTTCGTCCTGTCCCAGCTCGGCGGCGGCGCGCAGCTGCCCACCGGCTCGGGCTTCCAGGACGTCGGCCAGAACCAGCAGGTCGGCTCGGAGGCCATCGGGGAGAAGTGCCGGACCGGCGCCGACGCCAACCGCTCGGCGGACTGCCGGGCCGTGGCCTTCATCAATTCCATCCAGAACTACTGGACCGACCAGTTCGCCCGCACGGGCCGCACCTACCAGCCGGCCCAGACGAACTTCTTCTCCGGCGGCGTCCAAACCCGCTGCGGCAACGCCACGTCGGCCGTGGGCCCCTTCTACTGCCCGGCCGACGCGCAGGTGTACATCGACCTGAACTTCTTCCAGGAGCTGCGGCAGAAGTTCGGCGCGACCGGCGGGCCGTTCGTCGAGGCGTACGTGCTGTCGCACGAGTACGGCCACCACATCCAGAACCTGCTGGGCACCTCCGAGCGCGTGCGGACGCGCAGCGGGCCGAAGTCGGACTCGGTGCGCCTGGAGCTGCAGGCCGACTGCTACGCGGGCGCCTGGGCGAACCACGCGACCACCACCCCGACGGCGTCCGGCAAGCCGCTGATCACCGGGGTGACGCAGGAGGACGTGGCGGCGGCGCTGGACGCGGCGGCGCGCATCGGCGACGACTTCATCCAGCGGGAGCTGGGCGGCGGGCGGGTCGACACGACCCAGTTCACCCACGGCACCTCGGCGCAGCGCCAGAAGTGGTACGACCTCGGCTTCGACACCGGTGACCCGGCCCGCTGCAACACGTTCGACACCGACGACCTGGGCTGATGGCGGCTGCCCCGGCTGATCGCGGTTGGCCGGGTCGTTCGCGGTTGGCCGGGTTGAGCGCGGCTACTCGGGCTGATCGCGGTTGGCCGCGACTTGTCCCGGGTCGGCGCTCGGTCACCTGCGCCGGCTCTCGTCTCCCGGCCGACGCTTGGCCGCCGACTGCCGCCCGGCACGTGATCGGCACCCGCCTCCGACTGCCGCCCGGCAGCGCTCGACGTCCCCACCGACGCTCTCAGTTCCGTGGCTCTCAGCTTCAACGCCGGGAGTTGTCGGTGACGGGTGGGACAATGATGCCGGGGGCCGGAGGTCACGCCCTGGGGCCGCCCCAGCGCCCTAGCGGGTATTCCACAGCGCCCTAGTAGGCCGCCCAGCGCCTTGGCGGGCGTTCCAGCGCCCTGATAGGCGCAGCACTCTAGCGGGCGTTCCAGCGCCCTGGTGGGCGTCCCGCCCGGTGTCCAGCGCTTTGGCGGCGTCTCGGCGAACTCGACGGGCGAGTGCGGGGGCGTCGGGTGGTCGGGTCCTGCGGGGTCTGCGCCTGTTCTGCGCGATCCACTCCGCGTGGTGATCGGTTTCCGAGCGAGTGGTCGGTCCCGAGTGGTCGCGAGAGTGGTTCGCGACGGGGTGGTTCGGCGGGGTGGTTCGCGACGGAGTGCTTCGCGGCGGGCTGGTTCGACGTGAGCCGAGTCGCCGGGAGGTGCGTCGGAAAGGCGCGTGCCGGGAATCCGAGAAAGCTTCGCTTGAGGCGGGCGTGGCCTCCGGCCCCCGTCTCCATTGTCCCACCGGCCACCGACGGATTCGGGCGTGAGAGCTGAGATTCCACTCAGCTGCGGTGCTGGTCAGGCGGTGGCGAGCCCTGGCAGTCGCGAATCCCCGCGATGACGATCCCGGACGGCGGCGAAACCTGGCGGTGGCGAAACCTGGCGGTCGTGAGGTCCGGTGGTGGTGAAGCCGGGCCCGCGCGGCCACGCTGGTCTGCCGGACCGGGAGCGGACCCGGCCCCGGGGCGAGCCGAGCGCCGGAACCGGCCCTGGGGCGAGCCGAGCGCCGGGAGCGGACCCGGGGCGGGCCGAGCGCCGGGACGGGAGCCCTGCCCGGGAGCAGGGGGCCGGTCCACCGCGGACCGGCCCCCGCCTCACACCGCCACTAGGCCACGACGTCGTGCGAGTGGCCGTGGTCCTCGACGTGCAGGGTCCGGGCCGCCGCCGCCCGCACGGCCGCCCGCGAGGAACGCGCCGGAACGCCGTTCACGTCCTCGGTGCTGACCGCGTACGACGCGGTCACCCAGGCCAGCGCGTCCGAGTTGCGGTCCAGGGCCTTGCGGTCGACGTTGCCCAGGTTGTCGCCCGCGCCGTGGTAGTTCGGGTCGTAGGCCACGCCCGCCCGGCCGCCCCACTTGGCCACCTGCGCCGGGGTCTTGAGGACCTCCGCGCCGGTGAACAGGCCGCCGGCCGGGATGCCCTGGTTGATGAACTCGCCGTAGTCCGAGCGCCCGGTGAAGTCGGTCCCCTCGACCTGGATCCGCTTCTCCAGCGTCAGGTAGTCGACGAACGACTTCTCGATCTGCGCCGAGCCGTACGGGCCGGCGCCCGCGCCCACGCCGTCGGAGTCGTCGCCGTCGTAGACGAAGTACCCGGCGTTCGGCGACCCGATCATGTCGAAGTTCAGGTACAGCGCGATGTCGAGCTGCTGCTCGAACGACAGCGACCGCACGTACGCCGTGGAACCCAGCAGGCCCAGCTCCTCGGCGCCCCACCACCCGAACCGGACGGCGTTGTTCACCTTCGGCGAGCTGCCGAGCTGCAGCGCGGTCTCCAGCAGGCCGGCCGAGCCGGTCCCGTTGTCGTTGATGCCCGCGCCGACCTCGACGCTGTCCAGGTGCGCCCCGGCGAACACGACGTTGTCCTTGCGGCCGGTCCTGGTCTGGGCGATGACGTTGCGCGACACCCGGTCTTCCTGGTGGTAGCGCAGGTCCACGGTGACCGCCTGGCCGACCTTCCCGAACAGCGCGTCGCCGTCCGCCTGCGAGACGCCGCCGGTGGGCACGACGCCGGGCGCGCCCAGCGTCACGCCCGACAGCGGGCCGGCGATGTTGTTCGCCACGATCACGGCCACGGCGCCGGCCGCGGCGGCGTTGCGGTGCTTGACGTCGAACGTGCACGAGCCGCGCCGGACCAGCGCGATGGCGCCGGTGAAGTCCTGGCCCGCGAAGTCGGCGGCCTCGCAGCCCGGGGTGGCGTCGTCCGCGACCGCGCGCAGCGTCCCCGTGACGCCCCCGACCGGCGTCTGCGGCGAGAACGTCAGCGGGTCGTTGCGGTAGGTCGTGGCGCCCACCTTGGCGGTCGCCGCGTCCGTGACCTGCACCTGGTAGGTGAACTCCGGGGTGCTGACGTCGAAGCCCGCGCCGCGCAGCCTGCCCGCGACGTAGTCGACGCTCGCGTCGTACCCGGTGGTGCCGGCGGCGCGGTTGCCGTCGTTGCGGTCGGCGATGCGCTGGAACGCGATCAGGTGGCGGTTGACCCCTTCCAGCGTGACGTTCTTGGTGATCTTCTTGGCCAGCGCGGGCCCGTCGAGCCCGGCGGGCGCGGCGTCGGCGACCGGAGTCGCGACGAGGGCGAGGGACGCGGACGCGGCGAGGACCGCCGCGCGTCGGATCCCGGTTCTACCTGACATGATCGAGTTCCCCTTCACTCGGATGCCGAACCCTCACCTCTCGACGTGGTCCGGGGCAATCCGTCACTCGGCGGGTTCTCGCCCCGTGAGCAGCTCCAGACAGGCTGTGACACCGGTCACCGCGAGCTGCCAGGACGGCCGGGTGAAATCCTCCCGCGCCACCACCAGCCGCGTCTGGGCGGCCACCCGTCCGCGCCGGACCTGCGTGGACGTCCCGTCCGGCCGGTAGCCGAGCTTCCGGCTGACCGCCGGCGACGCCGGGTTGTCGGTGAACGCGCTCGTCCGCGCCGCGCGGGCGCCCAGGTGGTCGAACGCGAACAGCAGTACGGCCGCCCGCATCTGCGTGCCCAGGCCCGTGCCCTGGTGGCGCAGCCCGAGCCACGAGCCGGTGGTGACCTCCCGCCGCACCGCGAACGACTCCCCGAGCAGCGACTGCACGCCGATCACCCGCCCGTCCAGCCGCACCAGGAAGTTGACCGCCCACCGCCGCGGCGACAGGCTCGCGCGCGCCGACCAGTGGTGCTGCACCACGTCGAGGCCCAGGCGCTCGCGCGGGGCGTCGGTCCACTCCACGCCGAACGGCATCCGGTCCGGCGGGTGGACGCCCCGCAGCGCCTCGTCGGCCAGTTCGAGCAGCCCGGCGTCGTCGTCGGGGCGCAGTTCCAGCCGGGGTGTGCGCAGCGCGAGGCGCCGGAGGGGCCACGGGTCCATGCCGGTCGATGGTGTCGGCAGCGCGCCGCCGGCGCGACCGGATTAACGTCGGGTCCCATGCACGCGATCACGATTCGTGAACCCGGCGGCCCCGACGTCCTGACCTGGGCGGAGGTCCGCGATCCCGAACCCGGTCCGGGCGAGGTGCTGCTGGAGGTCGCCGCCACCGCCGTCAACCGCGCGGACCTGCTCCAGCGCCGGGGCCACTACCCGCCGCCGCCGGGCGCCTCGGACGTGCCGGGCCTGGAGTGCTCGGGCACGGTCGCGGCGCTCGGCGAGGGCGTCACCGGCTGGCAGGTCGGCGACGAGGTGTGCGCGCTGCTGGCGGGCGGCGGGTACGGCGAGCGGGTCGCCGTCCCGGCGGCCCAGCTCCTCCCCCTGCCCGGGGGCGTGGACCTGGTCACGGCCGCCTCGCTGCCGGAGGTGGCGTGCACGGTCTGGTCCAACGTCGTGATGGTCGCCGGGCTCGCCGAGGGCGAGACCTTCCTCGTGCACGGCGGCGCGGGCGGCATCGGCACGCACGCCATCCAGGTCGCCAAGGCGCTGGGCGCGCGGGTGGCCACCACGGCGGGTTCCGACGAACGCCTCCGGCGCTGCCGCGAGCTGGGCGCGGACGTCACCGTCAACTACCGGACGCAGGACTTCGTCGCCGAGGTCGGCGAGGCCGACGTCGTCCTGGACAACATGGGCGCGGCCTACCTGGGGCGCAACGTCGACGTCCTGGCCCGCGACGGCCGCCTGGTGGTCATCGGGATGCAGGGCGGCGCGAAGGGCGAGCTGGACATCGGCAAGCTGCTGGCCAAGCGCGGCAGCGTCACCGGCACCGGCCTGCGCTCCCGGCCCGTGGACGGCCCGCACGGCAAGGCGCGCATCGTGCGGGACGTCCGCGAGCGGCTGTGGCCGCTGATCGCCTCCGGTCGCGTGCGGCCGGTCGTGCACGAGGTGCTGCCGATCCGGCGGGCCGCCGAGGCGCACCGGGCGCTGGAGGACGGCCGGGACGTGTTCGGCAAGCTGGTCCTCGCCTTCTGACCGGCCGTCAGGTCCACGACGCCCCCTGACCGGCCGTCAGCTCCACGACCGGTCCAGGGCGGTCGCGGTGGCCAGGCAGGTGCGGGCGGTCGTGCGGAAGCTCAGGGCGAACTCCTCGGCCCAGCGCACCAGGACCGCCTGCTCGCCGGGCCGCTCGGCGTCGTCCACCAGCACCGCCGCGCCGGGCGCGAGCACGCCCCGGAACACCGGCAGCGCCGGGTAGCGCGCGTCGGCCGGCAGCGGGCCGTCGACCAGCAGCAGGTCGACCAGCCCGTACCGCTCGACGTAGGCCGAGACCTCGTCGTGCACCAGCCGCGGGTCGTACCACCGGGCGTCGCGCAGCGCGGCCGGGTGCGGCGCCAGCGGCGCGTGGACGACCCGCGCCACGTGGCCCAGGCCCTCGCGGCGGAGCTGGCTGGCGACGAACGCGGCCGTGCGCTCGTCGTGCTCGACCGACAGCAGGTGGCCGAAGCCCCGGCGGGCCAGCAGGCGGGCCAGCACCACGGAGGACGCGCCGCAGCCGCACTCCACCACGACCGTCCGCGAGCCGAGCAGCACCTCGTCCACCACGGCCGCCAGGGCCGCCGGGCGCAGCTCGTGCGCGGTGGTGGGCAGGTACTCGGTCATCAGGGGGCTCAGGCGGTGCAGCGCGGCGAGGTCGGCCAGTTCCCGGGACAGAGCGTCGTCCACCACACCTCCGGCTACCCCAGCTCGGCGACCGCCCGCACGAGTTCGTCCACTTCGACCGCGTTCGTGTAGTGCGCGAGGCCGACCCGGATCGCTCCGCCCACCTCGCCCACCCCCAGCACCGAGAACACCCCGTGCTGGCCCGAGTCGGCGAAGGCGCAGACGCCCCGTTGGGACAGGTGCTCGACGCCGTCGGTCGACTTCACGCCGGCCACCGTGAACGCCAGCGCGGGCACCCGCCGCATGGCGTCGCCGATCACCATGACGTGACGGAGCGATCGCAGTTCGTTGATGAGGTTAGCCAGCAGGCCCGCCTGGTAAGCCTTCACCGAGCCGAGCGAGGTCAGCAGGCGCTCGCGGCGCGGACCCGCGGCGGCGTCGTCCAGGCCCGCCAGGTACTCCACGGACGCCACCAGGCCGGCCAGCAGCGGGTAGGCGTGCGGGCCGAGTTCGAGCCGCTCGGGGCCGCGCGCGCCCGGCTCGACCGCGACCGAGGGCAGCAGGTCCAGGCGCGACGGGTCGCGGAAGACCAGCGCGCCCACCGGCGGGCCGCCCCAGGCGTTGGCCGAGACGGCGACCACGTCGGCGTCCATCGAGGTGATGTCCAGCGGCACGAACGGGGCGGCCGACGAGGCGTCCACCACGACCAGCGCCTCGGTGCGGCGGGCCGCCCTGGCGATCTTGGCGAGGTCGGGGCGGGAGCCCACCGAGCCGGACGCGGCGGTGACGGCGACCAGCTTGCACCTGTCGGTCACCAGCTCGTCGTACTGCCAGGCGGGCAGCTCGCAGGTCTCGATGTCGACCTCGGCCCACCGCACCACGCTGCCGGTGCGCTGGGCGGCGCGCTGCCAGGGCGCGATGTTCGACTGGTGGTCCAGCCGGGACACCACGACCTCGTCGCCGAGGAACCAGCCCTCGGACAGGGCGTCGGCGAGCCGCTGCAGCAGCACCGCGCTGCTCGGGCCCAGCACGACGCCGGCCGGGTCGGCCCCGACCAGGTCCGCGACCGCGCGCCGGGCCGCGTCGACGATGGCCTCGGCGCGTTGCGAAGCGGGGAAGATGCCACCGGGCCCGGAGACCGGTGCGCGCAGCGCGGTGGAGACGGCCGTGGCCACCTGTTCGGGGACCTGCATCCCCGCCGGCGCGTCCAGATGAACCCAGCCGTCGCCGAGCGCGGGGAACAGCCCACGGACCCGGGCGACGTCGAACGCCATGCCGCACACCGTACGGAGGACGCCGGGGCGGGCGACAGCAGGGGCCGGGGGTAGCGGCCGAAGCGTGACCCGGCGCACCGCCCGGGCGCGGCGGAGCCGACCCGGTGCGCGGGCGGCCGGCCGATCGCGCCAGGATGGTGGTATGAGCGAGGCAGCGGAGAACGAGCGGCACGTCGTCGTGGTCGGGCCGGACGGTAAGCCGGTCGGCGCCGCGCGGGTGCCCGCCGGCGACGAGGCGAACGGGCCGGACGTCACCGACCTGGTCGAGCAGCCGGCCAAGGTGATGCGGATCGGCACGATGATCAAGCAGTTGCTGGAGGAGGTGCGGGCCGCGCCCCTGGACGAGGCCAGCCGCAACCGGCTCAAGGAGATCCACAAGCGGTCCATCGACGAGCTGGAGGACGGGCTCGCGCCGGAGCTGCGCGACGAGCTGGAGCGGCTGTCGCTGCCGTTCACCGAGGAGGGCACGCCCTCGGACGCGGAGCTGCGCATCGCGCAGGCGCAGCTGGTCGGCTGGCTGGAGGGCCTGTTCCACGGCATCCAGACCGCCCTGTTCGCCCAGCAGATGGCGGCCCGCGTCCAGCTGGAGCAGATGCGCGGTCGCGCGCTGCCCGCTGGGCCATCCGGGGAATCGGCGGAGCACCCACCCCTGCGCGGCGGTCAGTACCTGTAGAAAGCGTGGCGATCGGACAACGGCCCGGGCGGCGGCGCACCGCCGGCCGGACCGCGGTGCCGCGTCCGCGGCGGTGTGGGTGAGAGGAGAGTTCACGTGCTCGACCGAGTGCGGCACAGCCGGTTGGTGGGAGAGGCCCGCGAGAGGCTGCGCGGCAAGCTGCTGCGGGCGATCGAGGAGGTCGTCGCGCCCCACCACCGGGCCCACGCCGAGCAGCTCGACCGGCTGCGGGGCGAGCTGTCCGAGCTGCGCGAGGAGCTGCGCCACCGGACCGACCGGATCTCCGAGGACCTCCGGCGGTTCGAGATCCGGGCCCGCCGGGACATCGTGTTCGCGGGCGAGCGGGACGCCGCGACCGACAGCGCGCGGTTCGTGCGGGACCACATGACCTCCGCCCCGCACTTCGACCACCCGCACGCCACCCTCGACCACGCGCTGACGCTGGTGGAGCGGGACGGCATGGCGCTGGAGTTCGGCGTCTACGCGGGCACCACGCTGAAGATCATCGCCGCCGCCCGCGAGGGCGAGCAGGTCTACGGGTTCGACTCGTTCGAGGGCCTGCCCGAGCACTGGCGCAGCGGGTTCCCGGCCGGGATGTTCGGCGTCGACAGCCTGCCCGACGTGCCCGGAGCGGAGCTGGTGGTCGGCTGGTTCGACGAGTCGCTGCCCGGCTTCCTGGCCGAGCACCCCGGCCCGGTGGCGTTCCTGCACGTCGACTGCGACCTGTACTCGTCCACCCGGACGGTGCTGGACCTGGTCGGCCCCCGGCTGGTCCCGGGCAGCGTGGTCGTGTTCGACGAGTACTTCAACTTCCCCGGCTGGCGCGAGCACGAGCACCGGGCCTGGACGGAGTACGTCGAGCGCACCGGGACCGAGTTCCGCTACGAGGGATACACCTACGACCACGAACAGGTGATCGTGAAAATCACCGGCGTGCCGGACGCCCCGCCGGCCGAGGTGACCGCACCGTGACAGCCCGGCGACAGGCGGGCCACCCTGTCGCCGGTAGTCTCAGTACTCGTGCAACACACGAGTACGGTCGACCGACCGGCAGTCCCCCCGGCACCCGACTCGCGCACCTTCGCCCGCGCGTTCGGCGATGTGCGTGATGCGTGGCGGCAGCGCGAGCTGTGGGGCCACCTCGGTTGGCAGGACATCAAGCAGCGCTACCGCCGGTCGGTGATCGGCCCGCTGTGGATCACCATTTCGATGGGCACCACGGCGCTGGCCCTCGGCCTGCTGTACTCGACGCTGCTCGGCCAGCAGATCAGCACGTACCTCCCGTACGTGACGGTCGGTTTCATCGTGTGGAACTTCATCCTCGGCGTGGTCACCGAGGGCACCGAGGTGTTCATCGTCAACGAGGGCGTGATCAAGCACCTGCCCGCGCCGGTGACGGTGCACGTGCTGCGCATGGTGTGGCGGCAGGTGCTGTTCCTCGTGCACAACCTGCTGGTCTACGCGATCGTGCTGGCCGTGTTCTTCCCGACGCTGGCCTCGCCCTACCGGATGGAGGGTGACACGGTCGCCCAGCCCGGCCTGTCGTGGCTGGTCCTGCTCGCCATCCCGGCGTTCGCGCTGGTCATGGTGAACGCCGTGTGGGTGGCGCTGCTGTTCGGCATCATCAGCACGCGCTTCCGCGACATCCCGCCGGTCATCCACAGCTTCATCCAGCTGGTGTTCTTCATGACGCCGATCGTGTGGCACGTCGGCGTGCTCAACAAGTTCACCGACGGCGACGGCGGCTGGAAGGTCCTGATCGCCGAGTTCAACCCCATCTACCACTTCCTGGAGATCGTGCGCGCGCCCCTGCTCGGCCAGCAGCAGGACTGGCACCACTGGGTGGTCGTGGGCGCGTTCACCGTCGTCGGCTGGGCACTGGCGCTCCTCGCGCTGCGCAACTACCGTGCCCGCGTCTCCTACTGGGTCTGAGTGAGGCCGCAACCAATGGTCAGCATCGACGTCTGGAACGCCTCGGTCGACTTCCCGATCTTCGACGCCAAGTCGAGGTCGCTCAAGAAGCTCGCGCTGGGCAAGGTCGGCGGCAAGATCGGCGCGGAGGGTCGCGTCCCGATCATCGAAGCGCTGCACGACATCACCATCTCGCTGCGGCACGGCGACCGGGTCGGCCTGGTCGGGCACAACGGCGCGGGCAAGTCCACGCTGCTGCGGCTGCTCGCCGGCATCTACGAGCCCACCCGGGGCAGCTGCCGCATCGAGGGCAAGGTCGCCCCCGTCTTCGACCTCGGCGTGGGCATGGACCCGGAGATCTCCGGGTACGAGAACATCATGATCCGCGGGCTGTTCCTCGGCATGAGCCGCAAGGAGATGGAGAAGCGGGTCGACGACATCGCCGAGTTCACCGAACTGGGCGACTACCTGTCGATGCCGCTGCGCACCTACTCCACGGGTATGCGGGTGCGCCTCGCGCTCGGCGTGGTGACCTCCATCGACCCGGAGATCCTGGTCCTGGACGAGGGCATCGGCGCGGTCGACGCGGCGTTCCTGGAGAAGGCCCGCGACCGGCTCAACGACCTGGTGGCGCGGTCGGGCATCCTGGTGTTCGCCAACCACTCCGACGACATGCTGGTCGAGCTGTGCAACACGGCCATCTGGATGGACGAGGGCCAGGTGAAGATGCACGGCTCGCTGCGCGAGGTGGTGAAGGCGTACAAGGGCCGCGACCCCTACGAGCACCTCAGCCCGGACACGCTGGAGCGGATCGGCCAGTCACCGGTGCTGAGCGGGAACGGTGGCGAGTAGACCGTGAGCGCGTTGCCGAAGGGGTCCGTGGTGGGGGTCGTGGTGACCCGCCACCGGCGCGAGCTGCTGGCCCAGTCGCTGAAGGTGCTGGCCTCGCAGACCAGGGCGCTGGACCACCTCGTGGTCGTGGACAACGGCCCGGACCAGCCCGTGGACGACCTCGTCGAGCAGTGCCCGATCCCGACGACCTACCTCGCGTCGCACCGCAACCTGGGTGGCGCCGGCGGGTTCGCCCTGGGTATGCTGCACGCCCTGTCGCTGGGCGCCGACTGGCTGTGGCTGGCCGACGACGACGGGCGGCCGGCCGACGAGACGGTGCTGGAGGTGCTGCTCGCCGAGGCGCAGCGGCGGGGGCTGGCCGCGATCTCGCCCGTGGTGTCCAACATCGAGCAGCCGGAGAAGCTCGCGTTCCCGCTGCGCCGGGGCCTGACCTGGAAGCGCCGCACGGCCGACCTGGGCGCCGACTTCCTGCCGGGCATCGCGTCGCTGTTCAACGGCGCGCTGTTCCGGGCGTCGACGGTGGACGTCATCGGCGTGCCGGACTACCGGCTGTTCTTCCGGGGCGACGAGGTGGAGATCCACCGCAGGCTGGTGCGCACCGGGCTGCCGTTCGGGACGTCGCTGAGGGTCACCTACCTGCACCCGGACGGGTCGGACGAGTTCAAGCCGATGCTCGGCGGCCGGTTCCACGCGCAGGACCCGGAGAACCCGGTGAAGCGCTACTACACCTACCGCAACCGGGGTTACCTGCTGTCCCAGCCGGGGATGCGCAAGCTCGGGCTGCTGGAGGTCTTCCGGTTCGGCCTGTACTTCATCGGCGTGCGCAAGGACCCGAAGGCTTTCGTGGAGTGGGTCAGGCTGGTGCGCCAGGGGCAGCGGGAGAAGTTCTTCCGGAAGTGAGCCCCGGCGCGCGTCCGCCGTCCGCGCGTCCGCCGTCCGCGCGTCCGCCGTCCGTGTGATCGCCGTCCGTGTGATCACCGCCGGCGAACCCGCCTTGCCCTGGTCGTGCGTGACGGGCGCGCGGCCCGTCCGCACGGCCGAGGGCCGCGAGTTCGTGGTCGACTCCGCCCACGTCGCAGCCGCCTGCTTCGAGTGAACGCGCCACGAACGCCGGCAGGCCGGGCCCGCTCCCCCGATCGGGGAACGGACCCGGCCTGCCGGGTCGGTTCTGCCGGGCTGGTTCTCCCGGGCTAGTTCTCGAAGACCTTCCGCCACGCCTCGACCGAGGTCAGCTCGGGCAGCGCGTCGCGGTAGACCCGCTTGAGCCGCGGCCACTCCTGGCCCAGCCGGCGGTAGTTGCGCACCGCCCGCGCCATGAGCTGCTTGAACTCCTTCGGGTCGCGCTTGCGGAACGCCACGCCGCTGCCGTCCGCGTTCGACACCGTCGCGCTGTCCAGGTTGCCCAGCAGGAACCACCGGGCGTTGGTGGCCGGCACGTTGATCTGCGGGCGCTCCGCGGTGGAGGCGTCCGGCGCGCGCAGGTTGTGCACCAGCGCCTTCGCCGCCTCCGCCGCGATGGTCGCCGGGTTCGTCGGCGGCCTGAGCATCGACTCCGCGCGCACCATGTCGAACGTCGGCGGCGGGAACTGGCGGGCCGAGGGCAGCACCTGGGCGTCGGAGTAGGTCTTGCGCAGCGCCTGGATCTCCGGCAGGGCCGTGCGCAGCGACTCGAACAGCTTCGACGGGCCCGCGAGGAAGTCCTCGATGGCCTTCTGCTGCACGGCCACCGTGGAGTACTCCATCGACAGCAGGTGCCGCAGCGACAGCTTCAGGCCCTGCTTGAGCAGCGTCGAGCGGATGTCGTACGGGCTGTGCAGGGCCGCCAGCACCAGCCGGTTGCGGGTGTGGAAGTAAGCCTGCCAGTCGGTCGCGTCGTTCTTGTCCGTCCACGGCATGTGCCACACCGCCGAGCCCGGCAGCGACACCGTGGGGTAGCCGTTCTCCAGGGCGCGCAGCGCGTACTCCGCGTCGTCCCACTTGATGAACAGCGGCAGCGGGTAGCCGGTGCGCTGCACCACCTCGCGCGGGAACAGGCACATCCACCAGCCGTTGTAGGTGGCGTTGATGCGCAGGTGCAGTTCCTTGGTCTCGCGCAGCGACTCCTCGCCGAAGTCGTGGTCGGTGACCGCGCCGGGCGCGGGCCGCCAGTAGCCCGAGGCCAGGTCGACGACCTCGCCCATGGTGTGCAGGCGGGCGCGGGCCTGGAGGTTGAGCATGTGGCTGCCGACGACGACCGGCTGCGCCGCCGCGCGGGCGAACGCGTTGGAGCGCAGCACCGCGTCCGGCTCCAGCCGGATGTCGTCGTCCATCAGCATGATCTGGTCGACGTCGGTGTGCTCGATCGCCTCGTACAGGCCGCGCGTGAAGCCGCCCGAGCCGCCCAGGTTCTCCTGCTCGATGACCTCGAGCTTGTCGCCGAGCAGGCGGACCGCCTCGGCGTAGCCCTCGGTGTCGCGGACCTTCACCGCGCCCTGGTCGGCGACGAACACCTTCTGCACGACGTCGAGCACGGTCGGGTCCTCGCCCAGCGCGCGCAGCGCGATCACCGCGTCGACCGGGCGCATGGTCGTCATGCCGATGGCGACCTTCTGCGCCGGGAGCACCTGGTCGGTGGTCCACGCGGCCTCGCCGATCTCCAGCGTCTGGTCGTCGGTGAACACGTCGAACCAGATCCAGCCGCCGTCCTCGAACGGCTTGAGGCCGACCCGGAACTCGACGTGCGTCCACCCCTGCGGCGACCGGATCGGCCGGCCGTCGAGGTGGATCGGGTCGCCGTTGGGCTTGGAGCGGTACACGTCGAGCCGGCCCGCGCCGCGCACCCGCAGGCGCAGCACGACCTCCTCGACGACCGTCCAGCGCTTCCAGTAGCTGGCCGGGAACGCGTTGAAGTACGAGGCGAACGACACCTTCGCCGACGCCGGGACGGTCACCGAACGGCGGGACGAGACGTGCGAGTGGACGTTGTCCGGCTCGTCCAGGTACAGCGGTCGGACGTCCAGCGGGTCCTCGTCGCGGGGCAGGATCACCCGCTGGAGCACCTTGCTCGGGTCGATGCCACCACTGGAGCTGTGCTCGGTCACGTGCTTTCCTCCGGCGAACCTGCGGAGCGGTTCGGGTTCGGGTGTCGGCGGCCACGACGTGGCTCTGCCTGGGGCGATCAGGTGATACCAGCGACCATACCGCGTCGCCCGCCGGGGCGACGCGGTGCCGGCCGGGGCGTCAGTCCAGGCTGCCGTCGAGCGGCGTGCCCTCGGTGAGGTGCGGCGCGATCCGGTTGTCGAACGCGGTCAGCGCCGACCCGATCGCCATGTGCATGTCGAGGTACTTGTAGGTGCCCAGGCGCCCGCCGAACAGCACGTTGCGCTCCGCGGCCTCCTGCTTGGCCAGCTCTCGGTAGCGCTCCAGCTTGGCGCGGTCCTCGGCCGTGTTGATCGGGTAGTACGGCTCGTCGTCCTTCTCCGCGGCGCGGGAGAACTCGCGGACGATGACCGTCTTGTCGGTCGGGTAGTCGCGCTCGGGGTGGAAGTGCCGGAACTCGTGGATGCGGGTGAACGGCACGTCCGCGTCGTTGTAGTTCATCACCGGGGTGCCCTGGAAGTCGCCGGTCGGCAGGACCTCCTGCTCGAAGTCCAGCGTGCGCCAGCCCAGCCAGCCCTCGGAGTAGTCGAAGTACCGGTCCACCGGGCCGGTGTAGACGACCGGGGTGCCCGCCGGGATCTCCTCCCGGACGTCGAAGAAGTCGGTGTTCAGCCGGACCTCGATGTTCGGGTGGTCGGCCATCTTCTCCAGCCACGCCGTGTAGCCGTCCTTGGGCAGGCCCTCGTACGTGTCGTTGAAGTACCGGTTGTCGAACGTGTAGCGGACCGGCAGCCGGCTGATGACCGCGGCCGGCAGCTCCTTCGGGTCGGTCTGCCACTGCTTCGCGGTGTAGTCGCGGACGAAAGCCTCGTAGAGGGGGCGGCCGATCAGCGAGATGGCCTTCTCCTCCAGGTTCTTCACGTCCTTGGGGTCGATCTCGGCGGCGTGCTCGGCGACCCAGGCGCGCGCCTCGTCGGGGGTGAGGTAGCGGCCCACGAACTGCGTGATCAGGCCCAGGCCCATCGGGAACTGGTACGCCGTGCCGCCGTGCATGGCGAACACGCGGTGCTGGTAGCCGGTGAACTCGGTGAACTGGTTGACGTAGTCCCAGACGCGCTTGTTGGACGTGTGGAACAGGTGGGCGCCGTAGCGGTGCACCTCGATCCCGGTCTCCGGCTCGGCCTCGGAGTAGGCGTTGCCGCCGATGTGCTCACGGCGCTCCAGCACCAGCACGCGCTTGTCCAACTGGCTGGCGGCACGCTCGGCGACGGTCAGGCCGTAGAACCCGGAACCGACCACGATCAGGTCATATCCTGCGAAGCTCACGCCGCTGCACCCTACTCGGGCCACCGGTCCCGCCCGCAGCCGACCCTCGTGTCCGTGCTGCCGCGGTGACCAGCGGTAACGCCCGCCGTTAGCAGACCCCGCCCGGCGGTCCGGCGGCGGCCACCGGGACAACCGACGAATCCTCACCCTCCGCACCCGTACCCGCACAGTGAGCACATGCGGCAACCGAGTAGCTTCGTCGCGTTCCGTGGCTCGTCGGGATCACTGTCCGTGGGGGTGGAATGCTCGACGTCGTTGCCGGCACCGAGCAGGTGACGTTGGTGGCCGTCGCGGTGACGGTCGCGCTGCTGTGGCTGCCGGGCGCGGTCGTGGCCGCCCTGGTGGGCCTGCGCGGCTGGCTGCTGGCCGGTGTCGCGCCCGCCGTGACGATGGGCCTGGTGGCGGTCGCCGCGCCGGCGGCCCCGGTGCTCGGCGCGCGCTGGGCCACCCCCTACTTCCTGGGCTCCTGCGCGGTGGCCGCGCTGCTCGCGGGCGCCGGGCTGGCGCCGGCGCGCCGGCGCGGCCTGCCGCGGTCGAGCCCGGTGGGCACGCCGTGGTCGCGCTGGGGATCGGCGGCCGTGGCCGCCGCCCTGCTGGTCGCGGCCGGGATCGCGGTGACCGTGGTCGCCTACGCCACGCACGGCCTCGGGTCGGTGCCCCAGGCGTGGGACGCGCCCTACCACGGCACGGCCATCCGCCTGATCGGCGACCGGGGCGAGTCGGGCACCCGGCTGCTGGGCTGGATCGACCGCCCGGACGAGCCGGCCGGCGCCTTCTACCCGCACGTCTACCACTGCTTCGAGGCGCTGGTCTACCAGCTGACCGGCGCGGACATCCCGCGGGTGATGAACACCGGGATGCTGGTGACCACCGCGGTGGCGGTGCCGCTGGGCGCCGTCGCCCTGGTCCGCGCGGCCGGCGGCAGCGCGGGGTTCGCGGCGGCCGCGGCCCTGGTGTCGACCTCGTTCGCGAGCTACCCGTGGGACCTCTACCAGTGGGGCCAGCTCTTCCCGTACGCGGCGGGCCTGGTGCTCGTGCTGCCGTTCCTCGCGCTGCTGCTGCACTGGCTGCGGTCCGGGGCCGACCGGGTGGGCGTGCTGGTGGCGGTGGCCGGGGCGGGCCTGACGGGCACCCACTCGGCGATGGTGTTCATCAGCGCCATCCTGGTGGTGTGCTTCGCCGTGCACCGGCTGGCCGACGACCCGCGCCGGTTCGCGCGCGCCGACCTCCCGCGCCTGGCGCTGGTCGGCGTCGGCGTCGGCGTCCTGGCCCTGCCCTACCTGCTGGGCGCGACGACGATGGCGGGCGCCACCGCCGCCTACGACTGGCCCGCGGTGACCACCCCGTCGAAGGCGCTGGGCGACGGCGTGCTGCTGGGCAGCGACGCCGCCTGGCCGCAGTGGCTGCTGGCGGGCTTCATGCTGCTGGGCCTGTTCCTGATGCTGCGCGACGGCGTGCTGCGGTGGCTCGCGGCGGCCTACGGCATCCTGCTGGTGCTGTTCGTCGCGGCGAGCGGCATCGACTTCCCGTGGGCGCAGGCGGTCACGTCACCGTGGTGGAACGACCGGTTCCGGCTCGCCGCGGCGATGACCCCGCCCGCGACCGTCGCCGCCGGGTGGGGCCTGTGGTCGTCCGCGCGGTGGCTGGCCGGGCTGGTGTCCCGGGTGGCCCGGCTGCGCACCCCACGGGCCGCGACCGCGGCGACGGCGGTCGCCGCCGCGCTGGTGGCGGCCGGCTACCTCGTCCAGTCCGACGGGTACGCCCGCCGCAACGCCGCCCGGCTGGAGTTCTCGTTCAACGGCCCGGTGCTGTCCCGGCTGGAGCAGGACGGGATGCGCGAGCTGGCGAGGATCGCCAAGGACGGCGGGACGGTGATGAACGACGGCGGCGACGGCACCGTGTGGACCTACGCGCTGACCGGCGTCCGCCCGCTGATCAACCACTACCCGGCCATCGCGCCGAGCCCGCGGCGGCAGCTGCTGCTGGACCGCTTCGACGAGCTGTCCACCGACGCCGAGGTCGCGGGGACCATCCGCGACCTCGACGTGCGGTACGTCGTCGTGGGCACCGGCTACATGGACCGGTTCGAGCGCGCGCCGGGTCTGCGCGACCTGGCCGGGCTGCCCGCGCTGACCCTGCGGTACGGCAACGCCGACTTCCAGCTCTACGAGATCGACCGGTCCCTGCTGGCGCCGGCGCCGGAGCGGAGCCCCTGACCGGGTGGTGCGCCTGACCGGTGGTGCCCCGTGACCGGGTCGTGCGCCTGACCGGGTCGTGCGCCTGACCGGTGGTGCGCCGTGACAGGTCGGCCCGGTCGCGTCAGCCCAGCTGCTCGACCACCGCGCGGTCCAGCCGGTAGACGCGCACCTCGCCGCTGCGGAACTCCTCGGTCAGCCCGGGCAGCCCGGCCAGGTCCGCCAGGCCGGGCGCGAAGGTGAACAGCCCGTTGCCCGCCCAGTTCTCCGGCGACCCCGCCGCGCCGATGGGCGGCGGCGCGCCGTCCACGTACACCCAGGTGATGTCGAGGTCGAGCACCAGCTCGCGGATCCCGTCGTCGGTCGGGTAGCGGTTGAACCGCTGGAGCAGCTGGTAGGTGTACGGCGCGCGCTCGAAGCCCATGGCGATGGTGTTCACCACGGGGATGCCCTTCTCCACGTACAGGTACGTGGAGCCGTCGTTGGCCGAGTTCATCACCCGTTCGCCCGGGCCGACCCGGCCCGCCAGGAAGTCGAACGCGGCGAAGTCGTCGCGGTCGACGCGCAGCAGGTCCGGGTCGCCGTACCGGGTGCCGAGGTAGTGGGCGTTGACCTCCAGGTACCCGCGGGCGGGGGCCAGCGCGTAGCCCGCCGCGACCACCAGCGCGAAGGCGGTGGCCAGGGCCAGGGCCGGGGTCGCCCGCCCGCGCAGCGGGCGCGTCCGGCGCAGCCGGGCCGCGACCAGGCAGCAGGCCAGCACGACACCGACGCCGACCAGCACCGGGACGAGCAGGTAGACGTGGCTGCGGATGCGCAGCATCGCGTTGTAGAAGAAGGCGGTGATCGCCGACTCGAAACCGCTGCCGGGGCTGATCCACATGCCGACCGTGATCGCCACCCAGGCGGCGGTGGCGGTCAGCAGCCCGAGCGCGCGCCGGGTCGTCAGCAGCACCAGCGCGCCCACCACGGCCAGCAGGAACGCGGCGACCTGGGCGCGCCCCTCGTACTGCGGCAGGTAGCCGGTCAGCGGCAGGGACAGCGTCTGGCCCAGCGCGGTGGCCAGCGGCGCGGCCGGGACGTCGGCCGGGAAGCCGGAGGTCTTGCCGGACTGGCCGACCAGTTGGACCAGCAGCGGCGCGGCGACCAGGGCGGCGAGCCCGCCGGCCACCGCCAGCGGCGCGAGCTGGCCGCGCAGCCGGGCGAGGCCGCCGCGGCTCATCAGCTCGCCGAGCCACCAGGCGACGACGGTCACCCCGACGCTCATGACGGCGCTGGGGTGCAGGGCCACCAGGCCGGTGAACCCGATCGCCACGGCCACCGCGCCGGACCAGTCGCGCCGGCGCACGCTCAGCAGGACCGCGGCGAACCCCGGCGTCAGCACCAGCGCGGCGGCGTTGGGCAGCACGCCGCCCTGGGCGGTCAGGGTGATGGTCGGCGCGTTCAGGCCGACCGCGACCAGCGCGCCGAACCCGGCCGCGAGCAGCGCGGCCGGCGCGCCGAGCCGGGCCCGGCGCGCGGCCACGAAGGCCAGGGCGGCCGTGGACAGCGCCGCGCACACGCCCAGCAGCAGCACCGTGACGCCGTTGAGGCCGCGGATCGGGTCACCGGTCAGCTCACCGACCGCGGCGGAGAGCAGGTGCATCCCCGACGGGTAGAAGTGCACCGGCCCGTTGGAGAGGAAGTCGATGGGCAGCAGCTGCCACGGCGCGCCGCGGCCGGTGTTCATGATGTAGGCGACCAGCTCCGAGTGCACGATCGTGTCGTGCTCCTGCGGCACCTTGGACAGGTCGCCCGCCATGCCGAGCATCCAGGTGCGCACGGCGTAGGCGACGCCCACCAGCAGCACCAGCAGGCCCGCCGCCGAGGACACCGCGGACCGGGCGGTCCGGCGCCGCCGGGCCGGCGCGGCGGACCGCCGGGCCCGCGCCCACCGCAGCACGCCCACGGCCGCCGCCAGCGCGGTCGCGACGCCCAGCGGGACCACGCCGAACGACAGGCCGAGCAGGCCGCAGACCATGCCCACCACGGTGGCGACGCCGACCGACACCACCGGGGAGAGCCCCGCCAGCCACAGCGCCCGCCGCACGCCGAGCATCGCCAGCACGCTCACGCCTGGCAGCAGGACCACCGCGGACGCAGCGAGCAGCGTGCCTACCTCGACTCCGGTCATGCGCTCTTCTCAGTTCACTCGGACGGGCCATCAGCAGGCGCATCCTTACAAATCCGACCACGGCGGTGCACAGCGGGTCAGGGGGTCACGAGTCCCGGTAACACGTCCGCGGCCACCTGCTCCAGCACCTGCTCGCGTCCCGCGTACCGACCGTCATCACCCGGCCAGTGCACCACCACGTCCGAGAAACCGAGTTCGGCGGCGCGACCGACGACGTCGCGGAACCGCTCGACGCTGGTCAGCGAGTAGACCGGGCCCGCGTCCGCGCTCAGGTACCGGCCGAACCCGGCCCGGCCACCGGCCGGGAGCACCTCGTCGAACCGCTCGACCAGCCGGGCCACCCCGCGCCACCACGCGTCGTCGTCCGCCGCGGCCGGGCCCTCGGTGAGCCAGCCGGCGCCCCGCCGCGCGGCCACCGCCATCGTCGCCGGGTCGTCCGCGGCGACCACGAAGGGTAACCGGGGGCGCTGGACGCAGCCGGGCGCGCTGCGGGCGTCGTCCGCGGCGTAGAACCGGCCCCTCGCGGTCGTGCGGTCCTGGGCGAGCAGCCGGTCGAGCAGGTCCGCGAACTCGCCGAACCGGGCGGTGCGGTCGGCGGGCCCGAGCGGTTCGCCGCCCGGACCGGCCGGGCCGGCGCCCGGGCCGAGGGTCGCGGTGAGCCGCCCGTCGGACAGGTCGTCGAGGGTGAGCAGCTCCCGCGCGAAGGGCACCGGGTGGCGCAGGTCCGGGGTGGTCAGGAAGGTGCCCAGGCGGATCCGGCCGGTGACCAGCGCGGCGGCGGCGAGCGTCGGCACGGCCGCGAACCAGGGCCCCTCCGGCGACGCCGGCGGGCCGGGCCGGTCCAGCGCCCAGGCGTGCGCGAACCCGTACTCCTCGGCGGCCCGCCACTTCGGCTCGGCTGCCCACCAGCGGTCTTCGGGGAGGATCACGATGCCAACGCGCACCCCCGAACAGTAACGAGCCTCTCGTCCCCCGATGTGCGGGGCACCGCCGCCGGCAGGGCAGTATGGGCTGGTGGAGACCCCTCGCCTGGTGGCATCGGACGTGGACGGCACCCTGCTCGGCCCGGATCACCGGGTCAGCGCCCGCACGGCGGGCGTGGTCGCCGGGGTGCGGGCGGCGGGGGTCCCGTTCGTGCTGGCCACCGGCCGCCCGCCGCGCTGGGTCACCGACGTCGCCGCCCAGGCCGGCGCCACGGGGTACGCGGTGTGCGCGAACGGCGCGGTGCTCTACGACGTCGGCGCGGACCGGGTGCTGTGGCGCAGGGAGCTGGACCCGGTCCTGCTCGGCGACCTGGCCGACGCGCTGGGCCGGGCCCTGCCGGGTTGCGCGGTGGCCGCCGAGCGGGTGGGCGACTCGGTGGCGGACCCCGCGGTGGCGCCCTTCGTGGCCGAGCCCGCCTACCGCCACGCGTGGCCGGGCAGCGACCACAGCGAGCTGAGCCGGGCCGAGGTGCTCGGCGTCCCGGCGGTCAAGCTGCTGGTCCGCCACGCCGGGATGACCAGCGTCCAGCTCGCCGAGGCGGCGGAGGCCGTCTTCGGCGAGGAGGTCTGCGTCACCTACTCCAGCAACGCGGGCCTGATCGAGGTCTCGGCCGCGGGCGTCACCAAGGCGGACGGGCTCGCCGACGTGGCCGAGCGGCTGGCCGTCGAGCCGAGCGCCGTGGTCGCGTTCGGCGACATGCCCAACGACATCGCCATGCTCGGCTGGGCCGGGCACGGCGTCGCGATGGCCAACGCCCACCCCGACGTCCTCGAAGTGGCCGACGAGGTCACCGCGCCCAACAGCGAGGACGGCGTGGCCCGGCTCCTGGAGCGCTGGTTCCCGCTCCCGAACGGGGCCGCGGCGCACCCGCCGACCCCGTGAGCCCTTCGAGCCGAGCCGCGGTTCAGACCCCCGGGGCGGTCACCGCGGGCGCCCGCCACCGCGCCGCGCCCGCCGCCGCGCCCGCGGTCAGCAGGTCGGCCACGATGAACATCACCCGCGAGGCGACCGCGAACGCGCCGGCCTGCACCGGGTCGATGCCGCTGGCCACCAGCACGCCCACCATGACCAGCTCACGCGCGCCCGCGCCGGCGGGCATGATGAAGAAGAACAGGCCGATGGTCATGGCCAGGGCCATCGCGCCGACGCAGAGCACCAGGCCGCCGACGCCGGGCGCGCCGACCGAGTTGGCCAGCAGCCACAGGTGCACGCCCTGGAACCCGAACGCCAGCACCGCGTAGCCGAACACCTTGCCGATGGTCGACCACTTCAGCCGGTGGTCCAGCGGCGGCCGGCGCAGCACCTTCAGCACCAGCGAGGTGGCCCACGTGAGGATCCTCGGGTGCAGGGCCACCAGGCCGACCGGAAGCAGGGCGAACAGCCACATCGCCTCGGGCGTCTCGTCCAGCAGCACCGGCATCGCCAGGGCGCCCAGCAGCAGCGACACCACGACCGACACGCCCACCTGCACCAGCGCCGCGGTGAACACCCGCGCCCTGGCCAGGCCCGCCTTGCGGCCCAGCTCCATCTGGAGCACGTACGCCCACAGCGAGCCCGGCACGTACTTGCCGAGCAGGCCGACCAGGTTGATCTGCGCGCCCCGCAGGATCCCGATGGGCTTGCCGAGGTCGTCGACCATGGTCTGCCAGCCGAGCACGCCGAACAGGATCGACACCACCACGGCGAGCTGGCTGAGCAGCGCGGACTGCCAGGCGATGCCGCTGAGCGTGTCCCACACCTCGGACCAGTGGACGACCAGCTGGTAGCCGGCGGCCACCACGACCGCCACCACGAGCAGCCGGCGCGCCCAGTTGACGAGCTGGGCTTTCCTGGTCCGCGTCGGCTGGCTGACCTGCGTCGGGTCGGCTTCGACGGTCGTCATGGGTTCCTCGCGATGGGCGCTGTTGGGCATGGGTGTGGGTCCGGTCAGAGCGCTACGGTGGTGAGCCTGCTGAACTCGGCCACCAGGTCGTAGCCGTCCCAGGTGGCGGCGAAGCTCAGCGCGGACCCGAAGGGGACGATCCGGTCGATGCCGCGCCCGCCCAGCAGGCGGGCCAGGTCGAGCAGTTCCGCGCGGTCGAAGCCGAAGGTGCTCAGGGTCTGGTCCTTGCGCCGCACGACGGTCGCGAACTCGGCCAGGTCGGCCAGCCCCGCCTGCGGGAACGTGCCGACGCCCAGCCACTCGCGCGGCACGGCGGCGGGCTCGACCAGGTCCAGGGTGGCGACCGCGTTGCCGTCGAACCGGATGGCGGTGGCCTGGCCCTCCGCCGCGACGCCGTAGGCGGAGACCCGCTTCTGCACGGCCATCGCGGGCTCCACGACGAAGCGCTTGGCGGCGACGACCTCGGCCAGCAGCGCGCGGAACTCGTCCTGCGCCGCCCGCGCCGCCGCCTGGTCGCCGACCCAGAACAGCGTCCGGGGCGACGAGCAGGCCGCCTGGTCGAACCAGTACGAGTCGTTGTAGAACCCGGTCACCGCCTCGCGCCGGCGCTCCGGCGACGCGGCCCGCCAGCCCTCGACCGAGATCGCGGCGAACGACGCCCGGTCCGGGAAGGTCAGGTCGCGGGCCTGCGGCGCGAGCGGGTGCTTGCGCAGCTCGGCGACCGACCGGTCGCCGCCCCACACGACCCGCAGCTCGCAGGCGGCCGACAGCGCCGCCGTCACGGCGTCGTCGCGGCCGTAGGTGATCATCCGCTGGGTCCGCGCGATGACCGGGTCCGCCTCGGCGAGGGCCGCGTCGAGCTCCTGCAGCACGGTGGAGGCCGCGCCCGCCGACCGGGACGAGATCCGGACCACGTTCGGGTTGCCCGCCAGCGCGGACAGCGCCCACGAGTACACGAAGATGGTGTCGACGTTGGCCGGCGGCACGTGGAACACCAGGCCGCGCGGGAACCTCAGCGCGTCCTCGGCGGTGCGCGCGTTGGCCAGCGCCTTGGCGATCTCGCCGCGCCGCAGGAAGAACCCGAGCGAGGCCAGCTCCGGGAACCGCCGCGCCACGGCGGGCGCGAGCAGCCTGCGGGCGAAGCGGACCAGGAAGTCGACGACCCGCTCGTCGCCGAACTCCAGCCGGTCGGCCGCGGCGACGTCGGCCAGCAGCTCGTCCACCTCGACGTCGGCGCCGGCCGGGAAACGCTGCTGGACCTTCACGCCGCCGCCCCCCCGCTGAACGTGTCCGAGCACCCCCGCGCCTCGGCGCGGGGCAGCCTGCCCAGCACCGAGAACCGCTTGCCCGGCCAGTCGCCGTCGTCGATCCCGTGCACCACGCCCAGGTCCTCGGTCAGCAGCACGTGGCCGGGGTAGGAGCGCGGCACGGTGCTGACCACCTCGATGACGCCCGGCACGCCCACCGGCTGCTCGGCCCACGTCTCGGGGTCGCGGATCACCACGTCGGCGAAGTCCGGGCAGTACAGCGAGTTGCCGGAGGGCCCCTCGACGAACACGGTGCCCAGCTGCTCGACCATGCCGTAGTAGTTGTGGATCCGGGTCAGGCCGGTGTCGGCCGCGAACCGGCGGCGGAACTCGGCGTTGTCCACCGCCCGGTCGACCAGCTTCTTCCAGCCGCCGGAGTGGATCAGCACGCCGTTGGACAGGTCCAGCCGGTGCTCGCGGGCGACCTCGTAGAGGTACTGCCACACCATGAAGGTGAAGCCGAAGATCAGGAACGGCTGGTCGCCGTGGGCGGCGAGGAAGCCCTTGATCGCCTCGACGTCCGGTCGGTCCTGCTCGTCGAGCGCGTAGACGTGCTTGCGGCCGAAGTTGGCCATGCCGAGCACGCCCGCGCCGCGCGCGGAGAACGAGCGCCGGTTCTTGACGATGCCGACGGTGTCGACCATCAGCATCGGCAGCCGCTGGTCGCCCAGCACCGCCCGCAGCGTGCGGCCCAGGTGGCGCGGCTGGTCGCCGGCGGCCTCCCGGTCCAGGTAGATGCGCGACACCTCGGCCCCGGTGGTGCCCGAGGAGGTCAGGACCTTGAACACCTCATCGTCCGGCACGCTCTTGAGGACGTGGTGCTTGAACATCCGCACCGGCAGCCACGGCAGGCGCTCGACCGAGTCGAACACCCGGGGCACGTCCATCGCGGTGAGGATGCGGTCGTAGGGCTCGCACCGGGCGCGGTGGTGCTCGGTCAGCTCGGTGAGCGCGGGCAGCAGCGCCGCCTCCCGCTCCGCCTGGCCGAGCCGGAACACGTCTTCGGCTGTCGCGGTCACGCCCGATCCTCCAGTGCGCGGTAGTCCACCTTGCCGCTGGCCAGCAGCGGCAGCGCCTCGACCGCCCGCACGTCGAACCCGGTCACGTGCAGGCGCAGCTTCTCCGACAGCGCCCGCGCGACCGCCTTGCGGTCGGCCCCGCGGTCGTCGCCCGCGGCGGTCTCCAGCCAGACGACCACCTTGTCGCCGGCGGGCACGGCGGCGAGGGAGCCGGGCCACGCGGCGCGGGCGAACCGCTCCACGTCGTCGAGGCTGACCCGGTTGCCGAACACCTTGCCGATGCGCTTGAGCCGCCCGGTGATGAACAGGTAGCCCTCGGCGTCCAGCCGGCCGAGGTCGCCGGTCTCCAGCACGCCGCCGGTCACGTCGCCGAGCGCCAGCTCCGCCTCGCCCTCGGCGTAGCCCATCATCACGTTCGGGCCGCGGTAGAGCACCTCGCCGACCACGTCGGGCGCGGTGGTCTCGACGCCGTCCGCCGACCGGATCGCGAACGCGCCGCCGGGCAGCGCCGGGCCGGCGGAGCCGACCTTGTCGGCCAGCCGCTCGGCGGGCACGGTGGCCATCCGGGGCGCGGCCTCGGTCTGGCCGTACATCACGAACATCCGGCCGCCGACGGCCGTCATCAGGTCGTTGAACCCGACCACCAGCTCGTCGCGCAGCTTGCCGCCCGCCTGGGTGATGGTGCGCAGCGTCGGGTACTTGGCCGGGTCGAACCGGAGCCTGCGCAGCATCTCGTAGTGGTAGGGCACGCCCGCCAGCGAGGTGATCTTGTGCTCCTCGACGGCCTGCCAGAACGGCCGCCCCATCACCCCGGTCGGCTCGACCACCACGGTCGCGCCGCGCAGCAGGTGGCTGTTGAGCACCGACATCCCGTAGCTGTAGTGCAGCGGCAGGCTGGTGGGCGCGACCTCGGCGCCGTCGATGCCCAGCACGTCCGCGATCGCGCCGGCGTTGGCCAGCACCGCGGCCCGCGACAGCCGGACGAACTTGGGGTTGCCGGTGGAGCCGCTGGTCGGCAGCAGCACCGCCAGGTCGGGGTGCGGCACGACGCCCGCCGGGTCGGCGCGCACCCACGCGGGGCCGGCGACGTCGCCCGCGCGGTAGCCGGCGGGCGGCTCGCCCGCCGCGCCCAGCACGGCCGCGGGCCGGAACCGGCCGACCAGGTCCAGCAGCACGCCGGCGTCCTGGCCCGCGTCCAGCAGCGCCACCGCGCGACCGGACTCGAACGCGGCCAGGTAGCGCAGCACGCTGGGCACGTCGATCGCGGTGAGCGCGAACAGCACCCCCTCGGGCACGCCGTCGAACGAGACCGCGGCCACCTCCGCGCGCAGCGCGGCGCCGTCCAGCGACCGGCCGCCCGCCGCGTCGACCAGGCGCGCGCCGGGGTGGAGCAGGTCGTGACCGGTCACAGCACCAGTCCGCCGTCCACGCCGAGGATCTGCCCGGTCACGAACGACGCCTCGTCGCTGACCAGGAAGCGGATGGCGCGGGCCACCTCGTCGGCGCGGCCGAGCCTGCCCAGCGGCGTGTCCGCGATCCGGCCCCGGATGATCTCGTCGCCCAGGTGGGAGGTCATCGCGGTCTCGATCACGCCGGGCGCGACGCCGTTGACCCGGATGCCGTAGCGGCCCAGCTCCTTGGCGGTGGAGCGGGCGACGTTGCCGACCGCGGCCTTGGACGCCGCGTAGGCGGTCTGCCCCGCGCTGCCCCGCTCGCCCACGATCGAGGCCAGCACGACGATCGCGCCGCGCTTGTGGCGCATCATCGCGCGCGCGGCGGCCTGCACCGTGTGGATCGTGCCCGCCACGTTCGTGCTCAGCATCCGGTCGACCAGCTCGTCGCTGATCATGCCGACCAGGGCGTCCTCCAGGACGCCCGCGTTGGCCACCACGATGTCCAGCCGGCCGCGCTCCTTGGCCACGCCCCGGATGACCGCGCCGACCGCCTTGCCGTCCGTGACGTCCAGGGCGGCACCGGTCACGTCGGCGTCGAACTCGGCCGCGATCGCCGCCGCGCGCTCCTTGGCCTGCGCCTCGTCACGCCCGGTGACCACGACCGCGCTCCCGGCCTCGGCGAGCGCGCGCGCGGTCGCCAGCCCGATACCCCGTGTGCCGCCGGTCACCACGGCGACCTTGCCGGTCAGGTCAATCACTACGTCATCAGTCCCGTACACAGTCGACACGTCGGATGCGCCCGCACGGACGGGCCGCGGTCCGGTGGCACACCGGACCCGCTAGGAGACTACCCGGCGTCCCGCGGCGGTAGTCGTCGGCAACCGTCCAGGGCAACCGCCGTGAGCCATCCGGGTGGCCCGCCCCCGGAGGGCGGAACGCCCCCGCCGCCCCCGGCGACGCCACCGGTAGGAGGACAACGAGGTCCGAGTGCTCGGGGGATGGCATGAGCATCGATCCGGAACAATCGCAACTCCGCATGGTCCCCGGTGGGGACGGCGTCTTCTACAGCGTCCAGGCCGACGGGCGGCTGCTGTTCTACCGGCACCACGGCTGGCAGACCGGCCTCGTCGACTGGGCCGACGGGGGCATGGGCGTCGAGATCGACGCCGGCTGGCACATGTTCACCACCGTGCTCGCCGCCGCCGACGGCCAGCTGTTCGGCTTCGGCGCGGACGGCACCGTCCGCTGGTACCGGTACCTGGTGGCGAGCGGCACCTGGGCGCCGCGCGGCGGGACGGTCATCGGCACGGGCTTCGACCGCTACGCGCGGGTGTCCGGCGGCTGGGACGGCGTCTTCTACGCCGTGGACCGCGACGGCGCGATGCACTGGTTCCGCTACCTCGCGGGCGACGGCAGCAGCGGGCCCGACGCCTGGGCGAACGCCGGGCGGCCCCTGCTCGTCAAGCCGGACGTCCGGTTCTACCAGCAGTTCGTCGCGGACCAGGGCGGTGTGCTGTACGGCGTCTTCCACGCCGCGGAGCTGCACTGGTTCCGCCACGACGGCGGCGGCCGGTGGGCCAACGACGGCGTCCCGGTGCCCATCGGCACCGGGTGGACCGGCGAGTTCCAGCGCGAGTTCACCGCGCAGGGCGGCTCGCTCTACTCGGTCTTCGTCGACCGCGCCTCGCCACCCGGGCCGGACCACGAGCTGAACTGGTTCCGCCTGGCCAACTGGCGCGACATCCCGGTCGGCGGCAGGCCGGACTGGTCCCACGGCGGCGCGGGGAAGGCCGTGGGCACCGGCTGGACCACCTGCCGGACGGCGAACCTCCAGGGCTACGCGAGCGCGTGGTCCGCGCCCGCCGGCGGCAGCCTGGGCGTGAAGGTCTCGGCCACGGTCGGCGAGTTCCAGGCCGCCGTGCAGCGGCTGGACGGCCCGCTGCCGGCCGGCGGCACGACCGTCTGGGGACCGGTGACCCTGCCCGCGCGGCTCCAGCCGGTGCAGCCCGGCTACCGGCGGCAGGGCTGCGGCTGGAGCGACGACTTCACCGTGCCGGTCGACGCGGCCTGGCCCAGCGGGCTGCACGCGGTCACCCTGACCGGCCCGCTGGGGATGCGCAGGCACGTGCCGTTCGTGGTGCGGCCGGCCGCGCCGGTCAACCGGCTCGCCGTGCTGCTGCCCACGCTCACCCACAACGCGTACAACTCGTGGGGCGGGCACAGCCAGTACACCTGGGACGCGGTGCCGACCAACCGGTACGTCACCCTGCGCCGGCCGTTCGCCAACGCGGACCTGGAAGGGCCCGGCCACGCGGACGTGCGCTGGCACGGCGACCTGCTGCTGCTGCGCTGGCTGAAGGACAACGCGTTCGCCTACGACTGCTACCAGGACCTCGACCTGCACACCGGCGACTGGCTGGGGCGGTACCGGGCGGTGCTGCTGGGCTCGCACCCCGAGTACTGGACGCTGACGATGCGCGGCAAGCTGGCCGACTACCTGTCCGGCGGCGGCCGGGTCGTCTCACCCGGCGGCAACGTCCTGTACGAGCCGGTGGACCTCGCGGACGGCGGCGCGACCGCCGTGCACCGCGACCCGTTCGGCAACCGCATCCCCTACGCCGCCCACGGGCTGCCGCCGCACGAGGTCGTCGGCAACTCCTACGTCGAGGCGTCGTTCCTGACCTTCGGGCCGTACGAGGTCCTCGCCGAGCACCCGTTCCTGGCCGGCACCGGCCTGACCGCCGGCTCGCGGTTCGGCCACACCGGGCGCAACGGCCCGGCGAGCGGCTGGGAGGTGGACGCCACGCCGCCCGGCCTGCCCGGCGCCCGGGTCGTCGCGAGCGGCGTGCAGGAGGGCGGCGCCGACATGGTGCACTTCACCAGGGGCAGCGGCTGGGCGTTCGCGGTGGGCTCGCTGACCTACGTCGGCGCGCTGGACGACCCGGTGGTGTCGCGGGTGCTGCGCAACGCCCTCACCGCCGCGCTCGCCTGAGCGCCCGACGACCGCGCCGGCCCGGTCCCCCGGGCCGCGCGGTCCGGTCAGCCCTCGACGCCGAACCCGCGCAGCATGTCGAGGGCGACCTTGAAGCTGCTCATGTCGATGACCTGGTCGGTCTCGAACTGCACGTCGAACTCGTCCTCGATGGCCGCGACGAGGGCCATGTGGCCGACCGAGTCCCACTCGTCGATGTCGCGGTACTTCAGGTTCTCGACGTCCGCGCCCTCGGGCAGGGACAGGGACTCGACGAAGACGTCACGCAAGCGGTCAGACAGCGCCATGGACTCTCGATCTCCGTTTCGCGGGGTCAGCGGGGTCAGTGGTCGAGCGGGGCGCGCTCGGCCCACGCCTTCAGCATGGCCGACAGGTCGGCGGGCAGCGCGTCCGCGGGCAGTTCGCCCTTGCCCTTGAGGAAGGGCTCCAGCGCCGCGATGGTCCGCTCGTCACAGCCCCGGCGGCTCAGCCCGACGGTGTTGATGCCCGACGCGCGGGCCGGGTTGCCGACGGTGATGGTGAACGCGTCGACCTCCTTGCGCACGGCGGAGCCCATCCCGATCATCGCGCCGGGGCCGATCCGGCCGTGCTGGTGCACCACCGTGCTCATGCCGACGTTCACGTGCGACCACACCTCGGTGTGGCCGCCCAGCTGCACCGAGCAGGCCAGCACCACGTTGTCGCCGAGGGTCACGTCATGTCCGACGTGGCTGCGCACCAGCAGGTAGCAGTCGTCGCCGACGGTGCTGGCGCGGTGGGTGCCCTGGTGCACGGTCACGTACTCGCGGATCCGGTTGCGGTCGCCGATCACCACGCCCTCGCCGGCCGACTCGCCCTCCCAGGCGACCGGGTGCGGCCCGCCCCGGTCCTCGGCGGGCGTGCCGATCGTGACGTGCGGGCCGATCCAGTTCCCGTCGCCGATCCGGCAGGGGCCGACGACGACCGAGTACGGGCCGATGACGTTGTCGTCGCCGAGCTCGACACCGTCGCCGATGATCGCGGTGGGGTGAATGCGGTTGGCCACGTGGTCCGTTCCTGCTGCGAGCGGTGGGTATCCGGTCCGCCACCCGGCGAGGGCCGGCCGCAGGCTCGGCGGGGGTCGGCGGGTAACGTGTGGCCCGCGTCAGGGCGGGACGACCAGTCACTGTACCCGACGCCGCCCAACGTCTCCGGAGCGAAAGACTGCCGCATGATCCCCATCACTGTCGTCGATGTAGCCGACGCGGAGCGCCTCGTCGTCGAGGTCCTGCGGTCGGGCTCCATCGCACAGGGCCCGATGGTCAAGCGCCTTGAGGACGCTTTCGCCGCCGTCACCGGCGTGCCGCACGCGATCGCCGTCAACAACGGCACGACCGCGCTGGTCGCGTCCCTCCAGGCCCTCGACCTCCAGCCCGGCGACGAGGTCATCACCTCGCCGTTCACCTTCGTCGCGACGCTCAACGCGATCCTCGAAGCCGGGGCCACGGCGCGGTTCGCCGACATCCGGTCGGACGACTTCAACCTCGACCCGGACTCCGTGGCGGCGCGGCTCACCGACCGGACCAAGGTCCTGATGCCGGTGCACCTGTACGGGCAGACCGCGGACATGGGCCGGCTGGAGCCGTTCGCGCGGGAGCACGGCCTGGCGCTGGTCGAGGACGCGGCGCAGGCCGTCGGCGCCACCTTCGAGGGCCGGGCGGCGGGCAGCTTCGGCACCGGTTGCTTCTCGCTGTACGCGACCAAGAACGTCACCACGGCCGAGGGCGGGATGATCACCACCTCGGACGACGCGCTGGCGGACCGGCTGCGGGTGCTGCGCAACCAGGGGATGCGCGCCCGCTACCAGTACGAGATGGCCGGCCACAACTACCGGCTGACCGACCTGCACGCGGCCGTGGGCATCCCGCAGCTGGAGAAGCTGGACAAGCGCACCGAGGCGCGGCAGCGCAACGCCGAGGCGCTGTCCCGGGGCCTGTCCGGCGTGGCGGGCCTCACCGTCCCGACCGTGCAGCCCGGCCGCACCCACGTGTGGCACCAGTACACCGTGCTGGTCGGCGACGACGCCCCGGTCACCCGGGACGAGCTGGCCGCGCGGCTGACCGAGCGGGGCATCGGCAACGGGATCTACTACCCGCGGGTCGTGTTCGACTACGACTGCTACCGCGACCACCCCGGGGTCGTCGCGGACGAGGCGCCGGTCGCCGAGCGGGTCGCCCGGCAGGCGCTGTCGCTGCCGGTGCACCCCAAGCTGACCGAGGGCGACGTGGACACCATCGTGGCGCAGGTGCGGGAGGTGTTCGGCGCGTGACGGCGAAGCACCGGGTCGCCCTGATCGGGACCGGCTCGATGGGCTCCCTGCACGCCAGGGTGCTGTCCCAGTCCGACCGCGCCGAGCTGGTCCGGGTGGTCGACCCGCGCGAGGACGCCGGCCGGGCGGTCGCCGAGCGGTTCGGCGCGGCGTGGACGCCGGAGATCGACTCGCTCGCGGACGTGGACGCCGTCGTCCTCGCGGCGGCCACCGAGGCGCACCACAAGCTCGCCCTGGAGGTGCTCGACCAGGCGACCCCGCTGCTGGTGGAGAAGCCGGTGTGCGACGACCTGGCGGCCAGCGAGGAGGTCGTCGCGCTGTCCGAGCGCCGGGACGTCCCGCTGATGTGCGGGCTGCTGGAGCGCTACAACCCGGCCGTGATGACGGCGCTGCAGCTGATCAGCGAACCGGTGCACGTGATGGCCCGGCGGCACGGCCCGTACGCGCCGCGGATCCGGACCGGGGTGTCCTGGGACCTGCTGGTGCACGACGTGGACATCGCGATCCAGTGCTTCAGCGGCGTCGAACCGACCAGGGTCGCCTCCGGCGTGGGCTACTTCCACCCCGACTCGGTGCCGGGCGCGGAGGACAACGTCGAGACGGTGCTGACCTTCCCGACCGGGCTGGCCACGGTGTCGGCCAGCCGCATCGGCCAGCGCAAGGTGCGGTCGCTGGTGGTCTCGGAGATCGACCGCCTGATCGAGATCGACCTGCTGCGCCGGGACGTGACGATCTACCGGCACGTCTCGCACGACGCGGTCACGCCGGACGGCCTGGGCTACCGGCAGCAGACGGTGATCGAGATCCCGGAGCTGGTGTCGGCCCGCGAGCCCCTGGCCACCCAGCTCGACCGGTTCCTCGACCTGGTGGAGGGCCGGGTGGACGCGGCGCAGGAGCGCCGGTCGATCCTGCCCGCGCACCGCGTGGTCGCCCGCGTGCTGGAGACGGCCGCCGGCTGAGGGCCCGCGTGGCGCGAGGAGGGGGCGGGGCCGTCGCGGCCCCGCCCCCTCGCGTTCGTCCCCGACGCGTCAGCTGATCACGTCGTTGGTCTGCCAGCCCCAGCCCAGCAGGACCGGCGCCTGCAGGGTGGCCAGCGGGTTGGCCGGGTTCCACGTCGGCGCGTGCGGGTAGACCACCAGGTCGCCGTTGTGCCGGCGGCCCATCACGTCGGGGCGGCCGTCACCGTTGACCTCGGTCACGGTCACCGCGTTGAGGGTGTCCCAGCCGTAGCCCAGGTCCCACTGGTCGCCGAGCGGGTAGCCGTTCTCGTCCGGCGGGCCGTCCATGAACGAGAACACGCCGAGGGTGTCGGCGGGCTCCAGGTAGACGAGGTCCGGGACGCCGTCGAGGGTGATGTCGGCCAGGTTCATCTCGACCGTGTTGCGGACGCCCTCCAGGAGGGTGATCGGCGCCTTGAACGTGCTCACGCCGTTGTACGCGCCCGAGTGCTCGTACAGGTAGGCGTAGTTGCCGCCCCGGCCGCGCGCCACGATGTCGTCGTAGCCGTCACCGGTGAGGTCGCCGAACGCCACCAGGTCGTTGACGTTCCAGCCGTAGCCGACGACCGTGGGCGGCGCGAGCGTGGCGGTGCCGTTGAACACCCCGCTGTGCGGGTAGACCCGCATCGTGCCCTGCTGGTCGATGGAGACCACGTCGGCGTTGGTGTCGGCGTTGATCCGGCCCTGGCCGACCCAGCGGAACCCGCTCCAGCCGTAGTTGATCGCCACGGCCGGCTGGTAGGTGTAGATGCCCTGGAACGAGCGGCTGTGCGGGTACACCTTCAGCGTGCCGTCGTTGCCCTGGCGGGCCATGATGTCCGGCACGTAGTCGGTGGTGAAGTCGCCGCTGCGACCACCGCTGGTGGCCGACCGGTGGCCGACCTCGCCCGGCGCGGCCTTCGCCGGCCGGAAGTCGCCGACGACCCGGATGCCCTCCCCGGTGCCCGCCGGCTCCGCCGCGGCGGACGCGCCGGCCGACACCAGCGAGCCGGCCAGGGCCGCCGCCGTCGCGACGGCGAACAGGCGCAGCTTGTGCTGCATCAACAGTTCTCCTGCTTCTCTTCGCGCAGAGAAGGGTGCCGCCGCCGCGGGTGCGGCTGCGACAGTCAGGCCCCCCAAGACACCGCTTGGATAGTGCGACGCGAGATCATCCCCGCCCCCCGTGATCTATATAGCCGCGGGCCGCCTGATCGTTTCGCGAGCACCGCACATTTCTCCGGGGCGTGAAAACAACACGGTGGGTGACGAAATCCGCCACCCACCGTGTCCGCGAAGAAAAACGGGTTTTCAGGGCTTGCGCTGCTCCGCCAGCCCGGCCAGCACTTCCAGGTGCTTGTTCAGCACGGCCTCCATGGTGAAGCACCGGTCGACGAGTTCCACCGCCGCCGCGGAGATGTGCTTCGACTCCTCGGGGTCGGTGATCGTCTCGATCAGCCGGTCCGCGATCGCCTTCGTGTCGCCGAGCGGCACGAGGTGCACGGTGTGCCGGTCGACCAGCTTGATGTCGAGGAAGTTGTCCTCGCGCACCGCGGCGACCACCGGCACGCCCGCCGCCATGCTCTCCAGGCTGGCCGTGCCGAAGCCGTAGCCCTGCATCTCGTGGCACTCGACCTGGGAGGCCGCCAGGTAGTGCGGGATGTCCGACTTGGGCACGGCGCCGGTGGTGATCACCGACTTCTCCACGCCCAGCTCGGCCGCGCGCTTGAGGAACGCGTCGAAGTACACCCCGCCCACGACCAGCAGCTTCGCGTCGGGCACCGCGCGCAGCACGGCCGGCATCGCCTCGACCAGCGCGAGCCGGTCGCGCAGCGGGATGACGTGCCCGGTCGAGAGGATGACCGGGTCGTCGCCCAGGCCGTGCCGCTCCCGGACCAGCCGGCCGTCGCCGCCGCGCACCCACTCCGGCTCGACGCCGACCGGGATCGGCACCATCCCGGAGATCGCCCGCTTGTACTTGCGCTTGATGTACTCGTCCATCTGGACGTCCATCACCACGTACGTGGGCTTGAACCGCCGCAGGAACGGGGCCACCACGAACCGGTCGAGCTGGTTGAACACCAGCTGGTAGAGCTTGCGCGGGCTCTGGAGCCGGGTGTGCACCGACAGCAGCGTGGGCACCTTGCGCTTGCGCGCCCACAGGCCGCTGAACCAGGTCAGGTCGAAGAACTGCCCGTGCTGGTGGATCACGTCGGGCTGGAACTCGTCCAGCACCCGGCCCAGCCGGCGCGGCAGCGACGGGCGCATGGTGAACGCGATGTCGAAGTTGATCGCCAGCCGGGTCTCCGGGAGCCGGAAGGCCGGGAAGCGGACCACCCGGACACCCTCGTGCACGGTGTCCATCGGCTCCTCGGCGTGCTCGGCGGTGAGCACCAGCACCTCGTGCCCCGCCGCCGCGTAGCCCTTCGCCAGCGCCTCCGACAGGTGCGCGCTGCCGCCGACGCGCGGCGGGTAGAAGTTGTTGACGACCGCAATCCTCATGCGCGTTCCCCAGCCTCGTGCCGAATGCGGACGTCCGGTCCGTCGATGTCCACCGTGCCGATCGGGCGGGCCGGCACCCCCGCCACCACCGTGCGTGCCGGCACGTCCCTCGTGACGACGGCGCCGGCCGCGACCACGGCCTCGTCACCGATCGTCACGCCCATCATGACCACCGCGTTCGCGCCGAGGAAGACCCGGTCCCCGATGGTGACCGGCGCCCGGTCCACGTTCGGGTAGGCCCGCCCCGACACGCAGCGCTTCATCGAGCTGTGCGTGTAGACCTGCACACCGCTGCTCACGTCGCACCCCGCGCCGATGCGCAGCCCACCGGACCCGTCGAGCACGGTGAACGCGCCGATCCAGGTGCCCGGCCCGATCTCCGGCTCACCGCCGATCCACGCGTGCCGGTTGTACGGGTTCGGCGGCAGCCCGTGCCACTCGTCGAGCCCGTCGGGCGCGGCCCCGGTCACGGTGCCGACGCGCGGACCAGCTCCGCCATGCCCTGCTCGACGGTGATGGTCGGCTCCCAGCCCAGCACCTCGCGGGCCCGGGTGATGTCCGCCGCCCGCCGCGAGACCAGCACGTCGCGCGGGTTGAACTGCGGCTCCACGTCCACGCCCACCGCGTCGATGAGGATCTTCGCGAGCTGCGCGACCGAGGTGTCCACCCCGGTGCCGACGTTGATCGGCAGGTTGGCCTGCTCGCTCTCCAGGGCCAGCACCACGGCCAGCGCCAAGTCGTGCACGTGCACGAAGTCCATCGACTGCTCGCCCTTGCCGTCGATGATCGGCGGCTGGCCCTTGCGCAGGCGCTGGATGAAGTGGTTGATCACCGAGGTGTAGTACGCCTCGATCTTCTGGCCGGGGCCGTACACGTTGAAGAACCGCAGCGCGTTCCAGGACAGGCCCTTCTGGCGCTGGTAGAAGCCCAGTAGGTCCTCGCCCGCCCGCTTGGTGATGCAGTACGGCGTCAGCGGCTGCAGCCGGTCGTCCTCGTGCATCGGCAGCCGCTCGGGCTCGCCGTAGACCGACGCGGTGGAGGCGAACACCAGGCGCTGCACGCCCTCGTCCGCGGCGGCGGCGAACACGTTGTGGTTGCCGGTCATGTTGATGTCGACCGACTCGTGCGGGTCGGCGACGCTTTTGTTGATCGACACGGTGGCGAAGTGGATCACGTGGGTGCAGCCGCGCATGGCCTCGCGGACCGCGCCGCCGTAGCGGACGTCCTTCTCGACCAGCTCGACGTTGCCGCCCGCGACCAGCTCGTTGACGCGCTCCCGGTCGCCGCGCGACATGTTGTCGAACAGGCGCACCTTGTAGCCGCGCTCCAGCAGCAGCGGGATGACGTGCATACCGATGAACCCGGCGCCACCGGTGAAGAGCACGGTGCGGTCGGACATGGCGGTTACTCCTTGAGCTAGGGGGACCTGGCTGCGGTGTCAGGCCAGTTCGGCGACGACCTCGCGGACCGCCTCGGCGGCCCGCTCGACCTGCTCGTCGGTGAGGTTCGCGTGCATCGGGATGGCCAGGTGCCGGCGGAAGACGTCCGCGGACACCGGGCAGGGCTCGGTGGCCCCGTAGATCGGCTGGACGTGCGAGGCGTACGTGCCGAAGTTGCACTGGACGCCGCGCTCGCGCAGCCGGAGCGCGACCTGGTCGCGGCTGATCGACGGGTCGATCGTGATGATGTAAGCCTGCCAGGGGTGCGTGCGGTCCGGCAGCACCACCGGCAGCTCGATGCCCTCGACGTCCTTGAGCAGCTCGCCGTAGCGCTCGGCGACGCGCGTGCGGGCCGCCAGCAGGTCGGGCAGCCGGTCGAGCTGGACGTTCATGATCGCCGCCTGCACGTCGGACAGCCGGTAGTTCCAGCCCAGCTCGTGGAACGACGGGATCGGCAGGGTGTTGCTGCCCTCCCGGCCGAGCGCGGGCTCGATGCCGTAGGTGTGCAGCTTGCGCGCCCGCGCGTCCCACTCGGCGTTGTCGGTGGTCAGCGCGCCGCCCTCGCCGGCGGTGATGCCCTTGCGCCCGTGGAAGCTGAAGGTGGCGATGTCGGCCAGGCTGCCCGCCGGGCGGCCCTGGTAGGTCGCGCCCGCCGAGCAGGCCGCGTCCTCGACCAGGAACAGGCCGTGCTTGTCGGCGATGGCCCGCAGCTCGGCGTAGTCGGCCGGCTGGCCCGCGAGGTCCACGGCCACGATGCCCTTGGTCCGCGGGGTGATGGCGGCCTCGACCGCGGCCGGGTCGACCGTCCAGGTGTCCGGGCGCACGTCGGCGAACACCGGCTTCGCGCCGGTGTAGAGCACCGCGTGGCCGGTGGCCGGGAACGTGTAGTCGCCGACGACGACCTCGTCGCCCGCCTGCGCGCCGAGCACGTGCAGCGCCAGGTGCAGCGCCGAGCCGCAGCTGCTGGTGGTCAGGGCGTGCGCGGTGCCGACCGCGCCGGCGAACCGCTCCTCGAACCGACGGCAGGTCGGTCCGGCGCCTGCCAGCCACCCGGACTTGAAGACCTCTGCGATGGCTGCCAGCTCCTCGTCGCCGACGGTGGGCTGACCAAGGATGATGGGCTCAGACATGACTCTCCCTGCGTGGACCGCGAACGAGTCTAATAGGTGCGTTTACCGGTCACGCCCACGGCCCCGTACGCTTCCGGCGACGAACCACCGGCTGGAGAAAACGAGGACGGCACGTGCGGCACATCGTGGTCATCGGCGGAGGCATCATCGGTCTGGCGACCGCCCACGAGCTGGCCGCGCGGGGTGATCGCGTCACGGTGCTGGAGAAGGAGTCCCGCTGGGGCGCCCACCAGACCGGGCACAACAGCAACGTCGTGCACGCCGGCCTCTACTACAAGCCGGGCTCGCTGAAGGCGCGGATGTCGGTGGCGGGCAACGCCTCGATCGTCGACTTCGCGCGGGAGAACGACGTCCCCGTCGAGGTCTGCGGCAAGCTCGTGGTCGCCACCTCCGAGGACGAGGTCCCGCGCCTGGAGGTGCTCGCCGAGCGCGCCGCGGCCAACGGCGTGCCGGCCAAGCGGATCACGCCGGAGGAGGCGCGCGAGCACGAGCCGGAGGTCGCCTGCGTCGCGGCCCTGCGGGTGGAGAGCACCGGCATCATCGACTTCCCGGCGGTGTGCGCGGCGCTGGTCCGCAAGCTCACCGCGCACGGGGCCGACCTGCGGCTGGACACCCCGGCGCTGGCCATCCGCGACGCGCGGACCGGCGGCGGCGTCGAGGTCGCCACCCCGCGGGGCGTCGTCCGCGCCGACGCGCTGGTGAACTGCGCGGGCCTGCACAGCGACCGGGTGGCCCGGCTGGCGGGCCTGCGGCCGAAGGCGACCATCGTCCCGTTCCGCGGCGAGTACTACGAGCTGCGACCGGAGCGCGCGCACCTGGTGCGCGGCCTCATCTACCCGGTGCCCGACCCCACGCTGCCGTTCCTGGGCGTCCACCTGACCCGGATGCTCGACGGGAGCGTGCACGCGGGCCCCAACGCGGTCCTCGCGCTGCGCCGGGAGGGCTACCGGTGGCGGGACGTGTCGGCGGCCGACCTGGCCGAGGTCGCCCGCTTCCCCGGCTCCTGGAAGCTGGCCCGCCGGTTCGCCCGGACCGGTGTGGAGGAGGTGCTGCGCTCGTTCTCCCGCAAGCGGTTCGCCGCGAGCCTGGCCCGGCTCGTGCCCGCGGTGCGCGAGGAGGACCTGGTGCGCTCCGGGGCGGGCGTGCGGGCGCAGGCGATGCTGCCGGACGGCTCGCTGGTCGACGACTTCCTGATCGAGAACGCGCACCGGCAGGTGCACGTGCTCAACGCGCCGTCGCCGGCGGCGACCTGCTCGCTGGAGATCGGCAAGCAGGTCGCCGACCGGGTCGCCGAGCAGTTCTGAACCGGGCGGTCCTGAGCCGGGCGGTCCTGAACGGGGCGGCTCCGGGCCGGGCGGTCCGCGTCGGCGGGGCGGTGGCGACCACCCCGCCGACGCGCCCCTAGCGCGGGGTCAGCACGTCCAGGCCCAGGAACGGGCGCAGCGCCTCCGGGACGGCGACCGACCCGTCCGCGCGCTGGTGGTTCTCCAGGATCGCGACGAGCCAGCGGGTGGTGGCCAGCGTGCCGTTGAGCGTGGCGGCGGTCTGCGGCCTGCCGTTGTCGTCCCGGTAGCGCACGTTCAGCCGGCGCGCCTGGAACGTGGTGCAGTTCGACGTGGAGGTCAGCTCCCGGTACGCCCGCTGGGTGGGGATCCACGCCTCGCAGTCGAACTTGCGGGCGGCGCTGGTGCCCAGGTCGCCGGCGGCGGTGTCGATCACCCGGTAGGGGACGTCGACCGCGGCGAGCATCTCCTCCTCCCAGGCCAGCAGCCGCGCGTGCTCGGCCTCGGCGTCCTCGGGGCGGACGTAGGAGAACATCTCCACCTTGTTGAACTGGTGGACGCGGATGATGCCGCGGGTGTCCTTGCCGTACGAGCCCGCCTCGCGGCGGTAGCACGACGACCAGCCCGCGTACCGGCGCTCGCCGTCGAGGATCTCGTCGGCGTGGTAGCCCGCCAGCGGCACCTCCGACGTGCCGACCAGGTACAGGTCGTCGTCGCGCAGCCGGTAGACCTCGCTCGCGTGCGCGCCGAGGAAGCCGGTGCCGGCCATGACCTCCGGCCGGACCAGCGTGGGCGTGATCATCAGCGTGAAGCCGGCGGCCGTCGCGCGGGCGACCGCCATGTTCAGCAGCGCCAGCTCCAGCTGCGCCAGCACGCCGGTGAGGAAGTAGAACCGCGAGCCGGACACCTTCGCGCCGCGCTCCATGTCGATGCCGCGCAGCCGCGTGCCCAGGTCCAGGTGGTCCAGCGGCTCGAAGTCGAACTCGCGCGGCTCGCCGACGTGCTTGAGCACGACGAAGTCGTCCTCGCCGCCGGGGGGCGCGTCGGGGTGCACCACGTTCGGCACGGCCCGGTGCAGCTCGTCCAGCTCGGCCTCGGTCCGCGCCTGCTCGGCCTCGGCCGCCTTGACCTCGGCGGCCAGCTCCTTGCCCTTGGCCAGCAGCGCGTCCCGCTCCTGCCCGCGGGCCCGGCCGACCTGCTTGCCGAACGCCTTCTGCTCGCCGCGCAGCGCGTCCGCCCGCGCGATCGCCGCCCGGCGCCGCTCGTCGGCGGACAGCAGCGCGTCGACCACGGCCTCGTCCTCGCCACGCGCGCGCTGCGACGCGCGGACGGCTTCCGGGTTCTCGCGCAGGGCCTTGAGGTCAATCACGGGGCAAGAGCCTACCCATGCCGGTGCGCCCGCCCGCACGCGCGCGCACGGACCGGCCGAGCACCCCCGCCAACCCACAGGCGGCCAGGCCCGCCCGCACGCGCGCGCACGGACCGGCCCCTGGTCTTCGACGCCCAGCGGGCCCCGGTGGACGCCCGCACGCGCGCGCACGGACCGGCCGGACGCGGCGGGGCCCCGGCCCGGGCGCGACCGCCCGGACCGGGGCCCCGGTCGGTCAGCTGATCGCGACCGCGACCACCAGGCCGAGCGCGACGTGCGCGCTGGCGACCACGACGCTGGCCGGCGCGAACCGGTCCGACTCGATCAGCGAACCGATGTCCAGCCGGGTCACCCACTCCAGCAGCCGGACCGCCAGCACCTGCACGACGATGCCCACGAAGCCGAAGATGAGCGCCGTCAGCAGGCCCTCGTCCAGCTTGCCCGCCGCGTTGTAGATCGCCACCACGACGATCAGCGCCATGCTGACCAGGCCGGCCGACGTCACGATGACCGCGTTCGGAGCACCCGCCCGCACCAGGCCCGACAGCTTGCCGGGCGTGGTGAAGTCGATGGCGTAGAAGCCGACGACCATCAGCACGAGGCCGACCACGGCGTACAGGGCGATCGCGCCGACGCCCCGGCCGATCGCGGAGCCGAAGCCCGGGTCCAACGCGAGTTCGCTGATCACTGCCACTCCATTCATTCGACAATCCGATGCGGGACGAACGCCGCGCCATCGTCGGTCACCAGGCCGACCGTCTCGCGGATGCCGAGCCCGGCCGCCGCGTCGCCGACGACCCACGCGCCCAGCGCGGGCCGGTAGCCGTCGAACTCGGGCAGCGGGTCGAACAGCTGGTAGACGAAGCCTTCCTTGCCGTACACGCCGCCGGTCTGCGTCTCGTAGCCCGGCGCCACGATCTGGATGTTCGCGCCCTCGCGGCCCAGCCGGGGCTTGCGCACGTACTCGGTGAGCAGGCCGGGGTCGTCCAGGAAGGCGGGCAGCAGGTTCGGGTGCCCGGGGTACATCTCCCACAGCACCGCCAGCAGCGCCTTGTTGGACAGCAGCATCTTCCACAGCGGCTCGATCCAGAGCGTGCCGGGCAGGCTCTCCACCGCGAAGCGGCCGAACTGCTCGTCGGTCACCCACTCCCACGGGTAGAGCTTCACGACCGTGCCCATCGGGGCCTCTTCGAGGTCGACGAACCGCTTGAGCAGCGAGTCCCAGCCGATCTCCTCGATCGCGAGCCCGACCGTGTCCATGCCCGCCTCGGCCGCCGTCTCCTGCAGGTAGGCCACCGTGACGTGGTCCTCGCCCGACGGGTCGGCCGCCGACCAGGTGAAGTGCAGCTCGTTGGACGGCAGCCGGTCGCCGACCTCGGCCCACCGCTCGACCAGCTTCTCGTGGATCGAGTTCCACTGGTCGTCGTCCGGGTGGACGTCGGTCTTCCAGTTCCACTGGACTACCGACGCCTCCAGCAGCGACGTGGGGGTGTCGGCGTTGTACTCCAGCATCTTCGCCGGGCCGCGCCCGTCGTAGCGCAGGTCGAACCGCCCGTAGACGTGCGGGTCGCGCCGCTTCCACGACTCGGCGATCGCGGGCCACAGCCACTCCTGGATGCCGAAGTCGCGGTAGCGCTCGGTGAGCACCACGTTGTCGACGGCCTCCAGGCACATGCTGTGCAGCAGTTCGACGTCCGCCTCCAGGGACAGCACGTCGCTCATGTCGAACACGTAGTGCGCCGACTCGTCCCAGTACGGGCGGGGGCTGCCGTCGGCGGCCCTGGCCGGCGCGCCGAACACGAGCCCCTGCTCGGACACGGTGCGCTGCCAGTTCGGCCGGGGCGCGGAGGTCTCGCGACGCATCAGCCGCCCGCGCCCTTGCTGTTGGAGACGCCGAAGCCGCCGCGCTGGATCGTCGTGCCGGACTTGGTGGTGACGTTCGCGCCCTTGGGGATCGTGTAGCTGCCGCCGCTGACCTTCTGGCCGACGGGCACGCTCGACCCGCCGTAGTGGTAGCGGTAGGAGGTGCCGCCGATGTAGATGAACCCGCCGCTGCTGTACCCGCCGTGGGAGCGCGCGTAGTTCTCGTCGCAGTACTGGTCGTCGACCACGACGCCGTCCTGCGTGCACTGGGCCTCGACGTCGTCGGGGCTGGCCGCGGCGTACCAGATGGCCACCACGCCCACGACGCCGACGGTGACGCCACCGCCGATCAGCAGCCGCTTGCGGAGCTTCCTCCGGCGGGCCTCCTCGGCCTCCTGCTCGAGCCGCTCCTGCCGCTTGCGCTCGGCGGCGGCCGTCCGCGCGCGCTGCTCGGCCAGGCTCGGCGGCCGGGGCTGCGTGACGCCCGGCTCCTGCCGCCGGATCTGCCCGCGCCTGCCACCGGCCTGCCCCGGCTGGTCGGCCCGCGCCGGTTCCCCGGCCCCGCCCGGCGCGCCCTGCGGTGGCGCGGGCGGCGGCGCGTACGGCGGCGGGGTCGCGGCCCCGCCGGGCGTCGGTCCACCGGCCCCGGCGGGGCCGCCGGTCCGGTCGTCACGGTCGTTTCGGTCGTTCTCAGTCATCAGCCACTCCCGGCGGGGACGGTACAGAGGTCGGCCGCCATTTGGGTGACGAGTGTCCCAAAAGCAACAGTCTCCACCCGCCCGAAGGGTTCCGGCGTCGGCCCAGGCATCATGGAGTGGATGTCGACGAGCGCCCGATGGTTTCGCCGTGGTGACCAACTGGTCATGCTCGGCGCGTTCGCCGGTGCCTTCGCACTGCTCGCGCTGAGCGCGTTCACGTCGTGGCCGATGGGCTCCAGCCCGGCCCCCTCGACCACGTCCGAGCAGGTCAACCCGGCTTACGAGGTGCAGGCGGGCGACTGCCTGGACTGGTCGGAGCGCGACCTCTCGGATGTGACGAAGGTCGACTGTGCCGCTCAGCACATGTTCGAGGTGACGGGCGCGGTGGACATCGGCGCGGCGTTCGGCCCGCAGGCGCCGTTCCCGACCGACGAGCAGTGGCAGGAGATCAGCCAGGAGCGCTGCGCGCAGCCCTCGCTGGACTACCTCGGGGGCCGGTTCGACCCGTTCGGCAAGTACACGGTCGGCCCGCTCAACCCCGGCGAGCGCCTGTGGGGCCGGGGCGAGCGGACCCTGCGCTGCGGGTTGCAGGTGGCGGGCCCGGCGGGCGGGCTGCTGCCCGCGTACGGGACGGCCCGCACCCAGGACCAGTCCGACGTCTACGACCCGGGCGTGTGCCTGGGCATCACCGAGGCGCGCGGCGTGGGCGACCCGGTGGACTGCGCGCAGCCGCACACGTTCGAGATCGTCGGGGTCGTCACCCTGCCGGCCGGCCCGTTCCCGGCGGTGGAGAAGCAGGACGAGGTCATGTCCGTCGAGTGCGCGCGGATCGCGGCCGAGTACAGCGGCGGCGTCGACTTCCGGGCCAGGGGCCTGATCGTGGCCTGGGACACCAGGGCGCCGGAGAGCTGGGCGGCCGGCTCGCACCGGGCGAACTGCAAGGTGGGCGCCACCCCGGCCCCGGACAACACCGGGCTGACGGCGTGGGAGAAGAGCGTCCGCAACCCGAACGCGCCGCCCCTGACGACGGTCAACCCGCCCCAGACGACGGCCGTGCAGCAGGACGAGCCGACCGGGGCGCCGCTGCACTCGGCGTCCAACTCCGGCACGAGCCCGGCCACGACGTCGGCGTCGGTGTCGGGGACGACCACGACGACCACCACCGCCGCCGAGCCCCCGCCTTCGAGGTGATCCCGTGCCGGTGGAGATGTCCCGACAGCGGTTCGACGAACTCGTGGGCGAAGCCCTGGACCTGATACCGCCGGAGTTCGCGGCGGCGATGGACAACGTGGTGGTGCTGGTCGAGGACCGCCACCCGGAGGAGCCGGACCTGCTGGGCCTGTACCACGGGATCGCGCTGACCAGGCGGACGTCGGACTACGGCGGCGTCCTGCCGGACCGGGTGACGATCTACCGGGAGGCCATCCTGGACATCTGCCTGACGGAGGACGACGTGGTGGAGGAGGTCGCCATCACCGTCATCCACGAGGTCGCGCACCACTTCGGCATCGACGACGCGAAGCTGCACGAGCTGGGCTGGGGCTGAGCGGCGCGGGCCGCCCGCCTCCGAGCCGCCCGCCTCCGGTCCCGCTCGCCGGTCAGGCGAGCGCGTCCACCCCGGTCCACGACGTGCAGACCCAGCCGGTCCCGGGGTTCTCCAGCACCACCCGGCCGGTGTTGGGCAGCAGGCCCGCCTCGGCCAGCGCCGGCTGCACGTTGGTCGCCAGCGCCGGCGCCGCCATCCGCAGCGCGCCGCCGTGGCTGACCAGCACGAAGGTGTCCCCCGTCGCGTGGCGCGCGGCCACCCCGTCCACCGCGGCCACGAACCGGTCGACCACCTGCCGGCCGGTCTCCCCGCCGGGGATGGCGACGTCCAGGTCGCCCTCCGCCCACGACCGCACCACCGCGAGGAAGACCTCGAACGCCTCCCGGTCGTGCCGGCCCTCCAGGTCGCCGCAGAAGATCTCCTGGACCCCGTCCAGCACCTCGACGCCGAGCCCGAACGCGCGGGCCACCGGCGCGGCGGTCTGCTGCGCCCGCACGGCCGTGCTCGCGTACACCGCGCCCACCGCCTCGGCCTCGGCCAGCGCCGCCGCCAGCGCCGCCGCCTGCGCCTGCCCCGCCTCGGTCAGCGGCGGTCCCGGCGGCAGCGAGTCGAGCGCCATCTTCAGGTTCGACGCGGTCTCGCCGTGCCGCACCATGATCAGCTTCACGCCCCGCGCCCCTCCCGCACCGAGGCCACCCACTCGGCGGCGGCCACGAACCCCTCGTTGCCCGTCTGCGCGCCGCCCGCCTCCGCCTTGGGGTAGGAGCCCAGGAACCGGGTGTCCGGCGAGTGCCTGCGCAGCGCCGCCAGCGCGTCGGCCACGCGCGGTTCGGCGACGTGGCCGTCCAGGTCGACGTAGAACCGGTACTCGCCCAGCCGCCCCTTGGTGGGCCGCGACTCGATGCGCGTCAGGTTGATCCGCCGCAGCGCCAGCTCGGCCAGCAGCTCCGACAGCGCGCCCACCCGGTCGACCGCCGTCACCACGACCGACGTCCGGTCCTGGCCGGTGGGCGCCGGCAGCGGGCCCGGGCGGCGCAGCAGCAGGAAGCGGGTCTTGGCGTCGCGCACGTCGGCCACGTCGGTCGCCAGCACCTCCAGCGGGTAGTGCCGCACGGCGACCGGCGCGCTCACGGCCGCGTCGAACTCGCCCGCCAGCACGGACCGGGCCGCGGCGGCGGTGGACGTCGTCGCGACGACGTCGGCGGATGGCAGGTGCTCGGCGAGCCAGCGCCGCACCTGCGCGAGGGCGTGGGGGTGGCTGGCGACGGTCTTCGGCTCGGTCCCGCCGGGCCGCACCAGGACGCTGAACCGCACCGGCAGCACCGCCTCGGCGACGGCGACGAGCGGCCCGTCCTCGGCCAGCGCGTCCATGGTGGCGGGCACCGCGCCCTCGACCGAGTTCTCCACCGGCACGCACGCCGCGTCGGCCGCACCGCTCCTGGTCGCGGCCAGGGCGGCCGGCACGGTGTCGAACGGGACGAGGTCCTCCGCGCCGGCGAGCGAGCGCGCGGCCTGCTCGGTGAACGTTCCCTGCGGTCCGAAGTAGGCGAGCACGGCCGCAACGATACGAGGACCCCGCCGGCGGCCTTCCGCTGAGGCGAGGATCACCCGACGGACGGGTGCCCGCCCCCGTTCCACCGGACCCCCGTGTCCTGGAATGCTTGCGGGCGTGTCCGCCGATACGGAGGGTGGGATCAGCGCTCCGGCCGCTGTTCCGCGTCTGGTGCTCTGCGCTGTCGACGAGCCGCTCGCGACGGCCTGGCTGGGTGTCGCGGCCGGCCGGCACGGTGTCGAGGTGCACCGGGGCTCGGTGCTCGACATCGTGGCCGAGGCCGTGGTGAGCCCGGCGAACTCCTCGGGGTGGATGCGCGGGGGGATCGACGCCGTGTACGCCCGCGCGTTCCCGAACGTCGAGGCGCACGTGCGCAGCGCGGTCCTGGCGCTGCACGGCGGCGAGCTGCCGGTCGGCGAGGCGCTGGTCGTGCCGACCGGCGAGGTGCAGCCCGAGTGGCTGATCAGCGCGCCGACGATGCGCCGGCCCGGCGAGCACCTGCCGTCGGACACCGTGCACCCCTACCTGGCGGCGCGCGCCGTGCTGCGGCTGTGGCGGGACGGGCGGCTGGACGACGGGCGGCCGGTGCGCGAGGTGATCCGCACGGTGGCCATGCCGGGGTTGGGGACGGGTGTGGGCGGCGTCGCTCCGGGGACCTGCGCCCGGCAGGTCGCCGCCGCCTGGGACGAGGTCTTCAGCTCGCTGCCCCGCCGGTGACCGCACTGGCGCGGAGAAAGTCCGTTATCCGGATCACACAGGTTGTGCACAGCTCTGTGGACAACCCGCCCGGTCCCTGTGGACAACTACCTCGGCGCGATCCATCGTTCCAGGTCCAGCTCATCGGTGATGGGGATGCCGTACTCCCCGACGGACGGGATCTCCGGCTTGAGCCGGCGTGACTCGCGCACCGCGTCCGGCCGCAGCGCGGTGAGCCGGAACCCGCGCCGCTGGTAGAAGCGCAGGGCGTCGAGGTTGTCGTTCGTGGTGGTCAGCCGGACCCGGGAGCAGCCCAGCTGCCGGGCGCGCTGCACGGCCGCGTCGACCAGGGAGGTGCCGACGCCCCTGCCTCTTCGCAGCGCGTCGACCGTGACGATCTCCAGCAGGCCGTCGGAAGCGGCGTAGGTGAGCAGGCCGACGATCTGCTCCTGGTGCTCCACCAGGAAGCCGGGCAGGCTCGCGGGGAAGAACACCTGCCCGTGGGCGACGGCGGTGTGCGCGCCCCACAGCTCCAGCACCAGCCGGCCGACGACGATGCGGTCGGCTTCCTCGATCACGCGTACGAGCATGCCTTGCACTGTCTTGGCGTCCACGTGCGGCCGGTACCGGCATTCGCCCTATGGTTGGTTCGTGCCCGTGCGCGTGTTGCTGGTAGACGACCACGAAGTGGTCCGCAGGGGACTGCGCGAACTGCTCGACGACGAGGACGACATCACCGTGGTCGCCGAGGCGGGCGGGGTGGACGAGGCGTTCGTGCGGGCGACCGCGACGGGGCCCGACGTGGCGGTGGTGGACGTCCGGCTGCCCGACGGGACGGGCGTGGAGCTGTGCCGGCGGCTGCGGGACCTCGGTGTCCGGTGCCTGGTGCTGACCGCGTTCGACGACGAGGAGGCCCTGGTCGGGGCGATCATGGCGGGCGCGTCGGGCTACCTGCTCAAGCAGGTGCGCGGCCAGGACCTGGTGGTGGCGGTGCGGGAGGTCGCGGCGGGCCGGTCGCTGCTGGACCCGCAGACGACGGCCCGCGTGCTGGACCGGATGCGCCGCCCGCCGGAGGTGGACGTGCTCGACGCGCTGACCGAGCAGGAGCGGCGGGTGCTGGACCTGATCGGCGAGGGCATGACCAACCGGCAGATCGCGGAGCGGCTGTTCCTGGCGGAGAAGACGGTCAAGAACTACGTGACGTCGGTGCTGGCGAAGCTCGGCATGGAACGCCGCACCCAGGCCGCGGCCTGGGTGGCCCGCCGCTCCCGCTGACCGGCGCCGCTCCCGGCGGGCACCGCGCCGACCGGACACCGCTCCCGGCGGACAACCGCGCCGACCGCCCGTGCCCCGGACCGCCCCTGCGTCACCCGCCCCGCGCCCCGACCACCGCCCTGCGCCGCCGGCCTCGCACCGCCCGCCTCACGAGCGGGCCGCCTCGTGAGCGGGCCGCCCGGTCCCCTGCGCCCGGTCCCCGGGCCCGTCACCGCAACGGCACGTGCCAGGTGATCGTCGTCCCCGTGCGCGGCGACGACGCCACCTCGCACCCGCCGCCGGCCGCGAGCGCCCGCTCCTCCAGGTGTCGCAGCCCGCGCCGCGCGACACCGCGCGGGATGCCGCACCCGTCGTCGGCGACCCGCAGCACCAGTCGCGCGGCGTCCTTCGCCATCCCGATCTCGACCTGCCGGGCCCCGGAGTGCCGCACCACGTTGGACAGCGCCTCCCGCAGCGCCGCCCGCGCGTGGTCGGCCAGCTCCGGCGGCACCTGGCCCAGGTCGCCGTCGATCCGCACCTCGGGCTCGAAGCCGAGCAGCTCGCCGGCGGTGTGCGCCTCGGCCAGCACCGAGCCGCGCAGGTCGGCGTCGCCCGGCTTGCCGGGGTCGGCGCTGCGCAGCGCCCGGACCGTCGCCCGCACCTCCGCCATGGTCTGGTCGAGCTGGTCGACCACGTCGGCCAGCCGCCTGGCCTCCCGGCCCTCCAGCCGCAGCCGCCGGTCCAGCAGGTCGAGCTGGACCCCGGTCGCGTAGAGCCGCTGGATGATCACGTCGTGCAGGTCGCGGGCGATCCGCTCGCGCTCCTCGTACACGGCGATCCGCTGCCGCGCGGTGAACCCCTCGGCGAGCACCACGGCGAGCCCGGCCTGCGCGGCGAACGCGGTCAGCACGTCCACGGTGTCCGGGCTGAACGGCGCGGCCCCCTTGCGCCGGTAGACGGCCAGCGCGCCGATCCGGCGCTCCCTCGTGCCGAACGGCGCGACCGCGAACGGCCCGTAGCCGCGCAGCGCCTTGGGCACGAACGGCGCGGTGCGCGGGTCGGTGGTGAAGTCGTCGGCGACCACCGGCACGCCGGTCCGGGCCGCGCGGGCGGCGGAGGAGCGGTCGGACAGCACGATCCCCACCGGGTCGTCGCCGCCGGAGGAGGCTTCGACGGTGAGCGTCCCGTCGTCGCCGGTGACCATGGCGAGCCCGAGGTCGGCCTCGGCCAGGGACACCGCGCGGCACACGACGAGCGGCAGCACGGCGTCCGGGTCGTCACCGGCCAGGGCGGCGGTGGTGATCTCGGTCGACGCGGCGAGCACCAGGGCGGGGTCCACGGCCGTCAACGGTAGGCCCCGACCCCGACCCCCCGCCGGGACACCTCCAGCACCAGGTCGGCCCGGGCGGCCTCGTCGGGCCGGTGGGTGATGTGCAGGACGGTCCGGTCCAGGCCGTCGACCAGGTCGAGCAGGTCGCGGGCGGAGGTCTCGTCCAGGTGGGCGGTCACCTCGTCGAGCAGGAGGAGGTCGGCGTCGTGCAGCAGCGCCCGGGCCAGCGCCACGCGCTGCGCCTCGCCGCCGCTGAGCAGCGACGGCCCGACCACCGCGGCCGGGTCGAGCGCCAGCCCGACCTGCGCGAGCACCTCGCGCATCCGGGCGTCGGTGGCGAGCGGGTCGCCGATGCGCAGGTTCTCGCGCAGCGTCGTGGAGACCAGCACCGGCTCCTGGGGGCACCAGGCGATCCGCCCCGGCCGCCGGACGACGCCGGCGGAGTGGTCGACGAAGCCCAGCAGCAGCGCGAACAGCGTCGACTTGCCCGCTCCGGACGGCCCGACGAGCGCGACCTTGGCCCCCGGCGGAACGCTCAGGCTGACGTCCTCCAGCACGGGCGCCGCCGCTCCCGGCCACCCGACCGTCACGTGCTCCAACTCCACCGCGCCCGCCGGCTCGGCCGGCGCCACGCCCACCGGGCCGCCACCCACCGGAACCCGCTCGGCCACCGCACCGGGCCGCGCCCCGCTCCTCTCAGCTCCGCCGACCGAAATCGTCGGTGCCCTGTGCTTGGCTGGAATCGGGGGGTCCCCAGGCCCGGACGACCCCACGACCACCACCGCCCCGGACCCCGGAACACCCCTCTCAGCTCCACCGGCCGAAACCGTCGGCGCCTCGTGGTCGACTGGAATCGGGGGGTCCCCAGGCCCGGACGAGGTGGCGCCGGGCGTGCTCGTGGAAGGCGCCGCGATGGCCGCGATCCGCCCGTGGGCCTCCCGCAGCGACCCCCAGTGCTGCGCCGCCGCGGGCAGCGCGCCCAGCGACTCCGCCAGCGCCAGCGGCACCAGGCCGAGCAGCGGCGCCAGCAGCGGGTCGACGCCGGCCGCCACCGCGGTGCACGCCACGACCGCCGCGCCCAGCGCCAGGTGCACGACCCCGGTCGCCGCGCCCGCGCCGAACGCCTGCCGCCGCGCCAGCCGGGCCAGCTCGGCGTCGTGCCGGGCCAGCTCGGCGCGCACCTCCCGGTCCGCCCCGAACGCGATCAGGTCCGGCGCGGCGGTGAGCAGCGTCAGCACCTCCTCGGACACCTCCCGCCGACCGCGGGCCAGGGCGGTGCTCGCCCGGCGTTCCGCCACGACCGCGACGAGCGGCGCGAGCGCCCCGCCGACCACCACCGCCACCCCCAGCGCGAGCCCCGCCCACGGCGACACCAGCGCCAGCAGCACGACGGCCGCCGCGGCGGTGCCGGCCGCGACCAGCGGCGGCTGCAGCACGCGCGGCACGAGGTCGCGGACGGTGTCCACGTCGTCCACCAGGCTGGTCAGGTCGGCGCGCCCCGGCCGCAGGCCGCGCCACAGCCGCACCCGCAGGCCCTCCGCGAACCGGAACGCCGCGTCGTGCGACACCAGCCGCTCCAGGTACCTCAGCACGCCCTTGGCCAGCGCGAACGTCCGCACCCCGACCACCAGCACGGACAGCGTGAGGATCGGCGGCTGGGTGGCGGCCTTCGCGATCAGCAGCGCCGCGAGCGCGGTCAGCGCGACACCGGCGGCCGAGGCGGCGACTCCCAGCGCCGCCCCGGCCACCACCCGGGCGGTCGGCCGGGGCGTCCGAGGCGCAGCCACCCCACCGACCTCCTGGTCCACGGTCACCGCCGGGACGGCGGTGTCGTCGGCCTCCGCGACGGCCCGGTGCGTGGCCAGCAGGACGCTCGCACCGCCGTCGGCGGCCCGCCGCACGGCGGCCATGACCTTGGCGGCGGTCGCGGGGTCCAGGTGGGCCGTGGGCTCGTCCAGCAGCAGGACCGTCGCGCCGTCCGCCACGCGGGTCAGCGCCCGCGCGACGGCCACCCGCTGGCGCTCGCCGGTGGACAGCTCCGCGACGGGCCGGTGCACCAGCCGGTCGGCGGCGACCGAGGCCAGCACCGCCAGGTCGACCCGGCCGGTGGTCAGCTCCAGCTCGTCGGCGACGGTCCGCCCGGCGAACGCGGGGCGCTGCGGCACCCACGCGATGGCGTCGCGGTCGACCACGACCTCCCCGCCGTCGGGTTCCACGAAGCCGAGCAGCACGTCGAACAGCGTCGACTTGCCCGCCCCGCTGGGCGCGTCGAGCCGGTGCACCTCGCCGGGCCGCACGAGCAGGCTGATGCCGTCGGGGGCGAACCGGCCGCGCCGCCGCACCCGCAGGTTGCGCACCTCGACGCCGACGATCCCCCCGGCGCCGCCCGCCGCGCCCGGCGTCCGGATGGTCATGCGCCCGATCGCCCGCGCACCGGCCGGCCGGGCCCCGCCGGGCCGGCGCGGCGCGGGCACCGGGACCTCCGCGACCCGCCGCACGGCCTCCACGCCGTCCTCGGACGCGTGGTGCGCCGCGCCCGCCGCCCGCAGCGGCAGGTAGCACTCGGGCGCGAGGATCAGCACGACCAGCCCGGCCAGCAGGGTCATCTCGCCCGACACCAGCCGCAGGCCGATGCCCACGGCGATCAGCGCCACCGACAGCGACGCCGCGATCTCCAGCACCAGCGCCGACAGGAACGCCACCCGCAGCGTCCCCATGGTCGCCCGGCGGTAGCGCTCGCCGAGGTCGCGCACCACCGCGGCCTGGCCCGCGGCCCGCCCGAACGCCGTCAGCACCGGCAGCGCCCGCACCAGCTCCGCCAGCCGCCCGGAGAGCCGCTCCAGCGCCGTGGCCGCCGCCGCGACCCGCGCCGAGGTGAACTTCCCGATCAGCACCGCGAACACCGGGATCAGCGGCAGGGTCACCGCGACCAGCACGGCCGAGGTCGGGTCGGTGACGAGGATCCACGCGCCGACCAGCACCGGCACGACGGCCGTCGTCACCAGCGCGGGCAGGTAGCGGGTGAAGTAGGCGTCCAGGGCGTCCAGGCCCCGGGTCGCGAGGACCGCCAGCTCGGCGGGCCCCCGCGCGGTGATCCACGCCGGGCCGAGGCCGAGCGCCCGGTCGAGGACGGCGGCGCGCAGCTCCTCCTTGGCGCCCGCCGCCGCGCGGGCCGCGACGGTCTCGGTGGCCCACGCCAGCGCCGCCCGCGCGCACACGGCGGCGGCCGGCGGCCACAGCGGGCCGTCGGCCACCAGCGCGGACGCCAGGGCCACGGCCTGCCACACCAGCGCGCCCGCCGACAGCGCGGCGAGCCCGCCGCACAGGGTCAACGCCCGGCGCGCCGAAGGCGAGAGCGCCGGCAGCGCGCCGAGCGGACCCCTCCCCGGCTTCTTGGCGGAAGGGGCTCCGGGGACGTCCACGAGACGACAGTAGGTCCCGGCTACCCGCCCCGATCAGGTACGACGGTCCCGTCCGCGGCGGGACCTAGGTCCCGCACCGCCGTGGACCGTCCGGACGCGCGCGAAAGCCCCCGCGCGCCGAAGCCCCCGTGCGCCGGAGACCCGGCACACGGGGGCACACGCGGGCAACGCGCCTAAGGCACGTGCACCGACGGGATGTGCCGCGTGCCGATCCGCTTGCGGAACACCCAGTAGGTCCACCCCTGGTAGACCAGCACCGCCGGGGTGCCGAACGCCGCCACCCACGTCATCACGGTCAGCGTGTACGGGCTGGAGGCGGTGTTCGCCACGGTCAGCGTGAAAGCGGGGTCCAGGGTGGACGGCAGGACGTTCGGGTACAGCGCGCCGAACAGCGCCACCACCGAGCACGCCACCGCCACGCCCATCAGGGCGAACGCCTGCCCCTCGCGCCGCAGCGCCAGCCGCGCGTACGCGCCGAACGCCGCCAGCGCCACGCCGATCGCCGCCGCGTACGTCCAGGTCGTGCCGAACCGCAGCTGCACCAGCAGGAGCAGCACCACCAGCGGCAGCAGCGCGACCGGCGCGGCCCGCAGCGCCAGCGCGCGCGCCCGCTCCCGCACCTCGCCCTCGGTCTTCAGCGACAGGAACACCGCGCCGTGCACGAGCGCGTACCCGGCGATCGCCAGCGCCCCGAGCAGGCTCTCCGGCGTGACCGCCGCGAACGGCGACCCGACGCGGTCGCCGGCGGCGTCCAGCGGCAGCCCGAACACGGTCGTGGTCAGCACCAGCCCGACGCCGAGCGCCGCCACCCACGACCCGGTGAAGATCACCGCGTCCCACACCCGGCGCCACCGCGCCGAGTCCACCTTGCCGCGGTACTCGAACGCCACCCCGCGCCCGATCAGGGCCAGCAGGAACAGCGTCAGCGGCAGGTAGGCGGAGCTGAACAGCGAGGCGTACCAGCCGGGGAACGCGGCGAACGTCGCACCGCCCGCGACCAGCAGCCACACCTCGTTGCCGTCCCACACGGGGCCGATGGTGTTGATCAGCACCCGCCGCTCGGCCTCGTCCCGGCCGAGCACCGGCAGCAGCATCCCGACGCCGAAGTCGAACCCCTCCAGGAACAGGTAGCCCAGCCACAGCAGGGCGATCACGCAGAACCAGAACGTCTCCACGGCTCCCCCTCTCAGTAGGCGAACGACAGGACGTCGTCGTCGGTCCTGGCCTTGTCACCGGATCCACCGCCGGGCCCGTCACCGTGCCCGTCACCGGGCCCGTCCGGCCCCCGATCCGGCAGCACGCCCGCGACGCCGCCGCGGACGTACCGCCGGAGCAGGAACACCTCGACACCGGCCAGCACCCCGTAGACCAGCGTCAAGGCGACCAGCGACGTCAGCACCTCGCCCGGCGTCGAGTTCGAGACGGCCCGCGCGGTGAACATCCACACCCCGTCGACGCCGCTCGGGTTCGGCACCACCACGAAGGGCTGCCGCCCCATCTCGGTGAAGATCCAGCCGAAGCTGTTGCCCAGGAAGGGGGTCGCGATGCTGCCCAGCGCGAGCAGGCGGAACCACCGGCCGCGCGGCGTGCGCCCGCCCCGCGTCAGCCACAGCACCAGCACCCCGACCCCCGCCGAGATCGCGCCGAAGCCGATCATCAGCCGGAAGCCCCAGTAGGTGACCGGCAGCACCGGCACGTAGTCGATCGGCTTGCCCGACAGCTCGCCCAGCCGCTCGTCCACCGGGTAGTTGGTCCCGTACTTCTCCTGGTACAGCGGGACGAGGTCCTCGACGCCCTTGACCTCGGAGGTGAAGTCGTTGTGCGCCAGGAACGACAGCAGCGCGGGCACGGTGACGCTCTTGACGTTCTCGCAGTCCGGCCGCGACACGTCCCCGATCGCGAACACCGAGAAGCTCGCCGGCGACTCGGTGTGGCACAGGGCCTCGGCGGCGGCCATCTTCATCGGCTGCTGCTCGAACATCAGCTTGCCCTGGAGGTCGCCGCTGATCGCCAGCCCGGTGAACGCGACCACGCCCACCCACGTGCCCAGCTTCACCGACGCGCGCCACACCGGCTCCTCGGCCGACCGCCGCCATAGCTGCCAGGCGGCGAGGCCCACCAGGAACCCGGCGGCCACCGCGAACGCGCCGAAGATCGTGTGCGGGAAGGCGGCCAGCACGGTGCTGTTCCCCAGCACCGCCCAGATCGAGGTCAGCCGCGGCCGGCCGTCGACCATCTCCACGCCCACCGGGTGCTGCATCCACGAGTTGGCGGCCAGGATGAAGTAGGCCGACGCGATGGTGGCCAGCGAGAACGCCCACGCGCACGCCAGGTGCACGCGGCGCGGCAGCCGGTCCCACCCGAAGATCCACAGGCCGAGGAACGTCGACTCGACGAAGAACGCGACCAGGCCCTCCATCGCGAGCGGCGCGCCGAACACGTCGCCGACGAACCGCGAGTAGGCGCTCCACGTCATGCCGAACTGGAACTCCTGCACGATGCCGGTGACCACGCCCATGGCGAAGTTGATCAGCAGCAGCTTGCCCCAGAACCTGGTCATCGCCAGGTACTTGCGGTCGCCCGTGCGCACCCAGGCCGTCTGCATCCCGGCGACCAGCAGCGACAGGCCGATCGTCAGCGGCACCATCAGGAAGTGGTAGACGGTGGTGATGCCGAACTGCCACCGCGCCAGGTCGAGGACGTCCACGGCACGAAGGTAGGTCCGGGCGCCCGCCCCGGCTCAGGTACGACGGTCCCGTGGGGCCCGGGACCAAGGTCCCCTCCCGGTCCGGCGGCGCGGGCCGGGGGCCGCCCGCGCCGCGCGCCGCCCGCGGCGCTTCGGCGACCCGGAGCGCGGGGCCTGCTCCGATCGGCCCCACCCGCTGCGGCCGGCGTCACGTCGACCTGCGCCGATCCCGTCCACTAGCATCGGTCCCGCCAGAGGGGAGTAGTTCCCGCGACCGCGTCGTGCCGAGCGGTCCGGCGAGGTGATCGACATACTGATCCGCCCACGAGCGGATCCGGTCCCTCACCCGTCCCAGCGACGGGCGAACGAGACCTCCGGCCGGGCAGCGCGACACGCCCGGTCGGGGTCGTGCTGCCTCCGTCCGGGTTTCACGGACGTGGAGGTACCCCGTGGCACCGGAACTCATCGCCCTGGCAACGGCCTTCGGCGTCATCTTCCTGGCCGAACTGCCGGACAAGACGATGGTCGCCACCCTCGTCCTCACCACCCGCTACCGCGCCTGGCCGGTGTTCGCGGGCGTGACCGCCGCGTTCGCCGTGCAGTGCGTGGTGGCGGCGACGTTCGGCGGCGTGCTGACCCTCCTGCCCGACCGCTTGGTGGCGGGCGTGGTGGCCGTGCTGTTCGGCGTCGGCGCGTTCCTGCTGCTCAAAGAGAGCTTCGGGGGCGATGGCGACGCCGGCGGCACGGCCGCCGCGGCGACGGCGGTGTCGTTCCGGCGGGCGGCCCTGACCTCGTTCGGGGTCCTGTTCGCGGCCGAGTGGGGCGACGCGTCGCAGCTGGCCACCGCCGCCCTGTCCGCCCGCTACGGCGCCCCGGTGGCCGTGGGCCTGGGCGCGTTCCTGGCGCTGGTGGCGGTCGCCGGCATCGCGGTGCTGGTGGGCCGCAAGGTGGCCGGCCGCATCCCGACGCACCTGATCCAGCGGATCAGCGGGACGATCTTCGCGGTGTTCGCCGCGGTCGCGGCGTGGCAGGCGGTCGCCTAGCGGCCGGCGACCCCGACCGCCCGCGGCACCCACCGGCAGCACCCGCCCACCGGCACCCCGCCGCCGGCGCCCACCCGCAGCACCGACCGCCGGCGCCCCGCCCGCAGCACCGACCGCCGGCGCCCCGCCCGCAGCGCCGGCCGTCAGCACCGGCCGTCAGCGCAACGCCTCGGCGACCTCCTGAGCCGCCCGCAGCACCTGGGGCCCGACCACGTCACCGTCGAGCTTCTCCAGGGCCACCACGCCCACGCTGGCCCGCAGTCCGGGCACCCCGCGCACCGGCGCGGCGACGCCGAACGCGCCCGGCTGCAGCTCACCGGTCGAGTGGACCCACTGCCGGCCCTCCGCGGACAGCCCGATGGCCTTGCCCGCCGCGCCCCGGTGCACCGGGTGGCGCGAACCCACCCGGTAGGCGACGTGGTAGGCCGTCCAGGACGGCTCGACCACCGCCACGGCCTGCGCCTCCGCGCCGTCGGCCACGGTCAGGTGCGCGGTCGCGCCCACCTGCTCGGCCAGCGTCCGCAGGGCCGGCTGGGCGGCCAGGCGCAGCTGCGGCAGCACGTTGGCGGCCAGGCGCAGCACGCCCAGCCCCAACCGCACCTTCGACCCCTCGCGCCGCACGAGCCCGCGCGACTGCAGCGGCACGAGCAGCCGGTACACCGCCGCGCGCGACGCGCCGATCGCCGCCGCCAGCTCGCTGATCGACGGCGCCTCCGACTCCGCGTCCGCCACCGCCTGGAGCAGGGCCAGCCCCCGCTCCAGGGTCAGCGAGCTCTCCTTCGACCCGGCGGGCAGCGGGACTCGGCCGCGCGGGTCCGGTCTGGCCACCGGCGTCCCTACCTTTCCGACTCGGCGGGCGCGACCGTGCCGACCACCTCGGCCAGGCCGACGAGCGAGCCGTTCTCCCCGGGGGCGGTCGCGGTGATGCGCACCGTGTCGCCGTCCTCCAGGAACGCCCGCTCCTCGCCCGCCACCACGACCGGCTCCTTCCCGCCCCAGCTCAGCTCCAGGAACGAGCCGCGCTCGCGGGGGGACGGTCCGGACACGGTGCCCGAGGCGATCAGGTCGCCGGGTCGAACGGTAGCGCCGTTCGCCGACAGGTGCGCGAGTTGCTGCGCGAACGTCCACGACATCTCGCGGAACGGCGGCCGGGACACGACCTCGCCGTTCCACTCGACCTCGATCCGGACGTCGAGGCCCCACGGCTGCTCCTCGGCCAGGTAGGGCAGCACGTCGTTGCCCAGCGGCGGCGGCGTCACGCGGGCCACCGCGAACGCCTCCAGCGGCGTGATCCAGGCCGCGATCGAGGTCGCGAACGACTTGCCCAGGAACGGGCCCAGCGGCTGGTACTCCCACGCCTGGATGTCGCGCGCCGACCAGTCGTTGACCAGCGCCACGCCGAACACGTGGTCCACCGCCTGCGACGGGCTCAGCCGGGAGGCCACCGGGCCGCCGCACACGAAGCCGACCTCGGCCTCGATGTCCAGCCGCTGGGACGGCCCGAACACCGGGCCCGCCGAGGACCGCCGCTGCCCGTGCGGGCGCACGACGGGCGTGCCGGAGACGACGACCGTGCCCGCGCGGCCGTGGTAGCCGATCGGGATGTGGGTCCAGTTGGGCAGCAGCGGCTCGCCGTCGGGGCGGAAGATCCGGCCGACGTTCTCCGCGTGGTGGCGCGACGAGTAGAAGTCCACGTAGTCGGCCACCTCGAAGGGCAGCACCGCGCCGGCCGGCGACACCAGCACCGCGCCGCGCGGCGCGGAGGTCGCGGTGACCAGCTCGAACAGCCGCGCCCGCAGCTCGCTCCACGCCGTGTGCCCGGCCGCCAGCAGCGGGTTCAGCGTCGGCGCGGACACCAGGTCGGCCAGCCGGCCGAAGTGGTCGGCGATCGGGCGCAGTGGCAGCGCCCGGTCACCCACCCGCACCGCGATGCCCTCCGGCAGCACGCCGTAGGGCAGGGTCTGCGGCCCGAAGGGCGCGTCGGCGGTGAACGCCGGGTCATCGATCCAGGTCACAGCAGGCCCAGTTCTTCCAGGTCGGTGATGGGGTCGTCCAGCGAGCACGAGCCGTAGGAGGCGAACACCCCGCGCACGGCGTGCGAGGCTTGGTCGGACAGGCCGTCGGCCTCGGCGGCCAGCGCCTCGGCGTCGGAGGACGACAGCGCGCCGCGCACGTCGCCGCCGGACAGCGCCCGCGCGGTGGCCACGAGCAGGTTCAGGAACCCGTGGTGGGTGAACCCGGTCTCGGTGTCGGTGTAGCGGACGGCGTGGTGCAGCCCGGCGGTGGCCTTGAAGGCGACGCCGCCGCCCGAGACCACCGACAGGAAGTCGGCGACCTCGTCCACGCTCGGGAAGTTCTCCCTGGAGAGGCCGCCGCAGCGCAGCTTGGGCCAGCTGCCGTGCTCGATGACGCGGCGCACGCCGTCGAGCCACTCGGCCCCGCCGCGGCGCGGTTCCACGACGCGGATCACGTCCTCGGGCACGAACTCGGAGACGCGTTCCAGCCACACCTCGTCCACGTCGGACGGCGCGGGCATCTCGACCATGCGCAGCGCGAGCAGCTCGCTGCGCGATTCGACGATCGACACGGCTTTGGGCACACCACCCAGGCCGGTGTCGATGACCAGCGAGAGGGCGATCGGCTTGACCGGCTTCACCTTGATCAGCTCGGTGATCAGCTCGGCGAGACGGGACGCGGGGCACAGGAACAACCCCACCGCACCCGCCCAGTCCCCGACGCGTGCGTCGAGGTGACCGCGAACCGCGTCGGGCATCGTCGCGTTGCCCGGCGGGAACAGCGCGGCGTCGTCGACGAGCCTCGCGAGCAGGGGCGGAGTGCCGCGTGGACCGGGCGCACGGAGTTCGAAGGCGCTTGACACGGCTGACACGCTAGTGGCGTACCGGTCAATGAACAAAGATGTCCGACTATCGAACGCCCGGAGTGAACGATGGCGTACTACCGCCAGGTGGGTGAGATCCCCCGAAAGCGCCACACCCAGTTCCGCACCCCGGAAGGCGGGTTGTACGCGGAGGAGCTGATGGGCGTGGAGGGCTTCTCGGCCGACTCGGCCCTGCTCTACCACCGCCACCTGCCCACGGCGATCGTCGACGCCGTGACCGTCGAGGACACCAGGGGCGCCCTGACGCCGAACCTGCCGCTGAAGCCGCGCGCCTTCAAGACCCAGGACCTGACCTGGTCGGGCGACGTGGACGCGGTCACCGGCCGCCGCCGGCTGTTCGGCAACGCGGACGTGACGATCGGCTTCGTCGCCGCGAACGCGCCCAGCCCGCTCTACCGCAACGCCGCCGGCGACGAGCTGCTGTACGTGCAGACGGGCGAGGGCGTCGTGGAGACCATCTACGGCGCGCTCGCGGTCGGCGAGGGCGACTACGTGGTGCTGCCGACGTCCTGCACCTACCGCGTGGTGCCGTCCCGGCCGATGAACATCCTCGTGCTGGAGGCCACCGGGCACATCGGACCGCCGAAGCGCTACCTGTCGGCCAAGGGCCAGTTCCTGGAGCACTCGCCGTACTGCGAGCGCGACATCCGCGGGCCGTCCGAGCCGCTGCTGGTCGACGGGGAGGACGTCGAGGTCCTCGTGCGGCACCGCGCGGGCCTGACCAGGTTCACCTACGCCAACCACCCGTTCGACGTCGTGGGCTGGGACGGCTGCCTGTACCCGTGGGTGTTCCACATCCGCGACTTCGAGCCGATCACCGGCCGCGTGCACCAGCCGCCGCCGGTGCACCAGACGTTCGAGGGCCCCAACTTCGTGGTGTGCTCCTTCATGCCGCGCAAGGTCGACTACCACCCGCTGGCCGTGCCGGTGCCGTACAACCACGCCAACGTCGACTCCGACGAGCTGATGTTCTACGTGGGCGGCAACTACGAGGCCCGCAAGGGCTCCGGCATCGGCGTCGGGTCGCTGTCGCTGCACCCGTCGGGCTGCACGCACGGGCCGCAGCCGGGCGCGGTGGAGGCGTCGCTGGGCGCGGAAGCCTTCGACGAGACGGCGGTCATGGTCGACACGTTCCGCCCGCTGGACCTGGGCGAGGCCGCGCTCGCGGCGGAGGACCGCCGCTACGCGTGGTCGTGGGCCCGCAGGGGTCCCGACCTGGGGTGATCCGCTCCTTGTCGGTGCTCGCCGCTACCTTCGGCGGTCATGGACGCACAGGCGGTTCTGGGACTGGCCCCGGACGACCGGGTGGCGAGCAGCGCCGCCCGGTTGGCGGGGTCGTCCGGCTGGTCGGGGTCCGGCCGCAGCGCCGCGGCCCTGTGGGGGCTGTGCGCGGGCAGCGGCCGGACCCCTTATCGCGTCTGCGTCGACCTGGCCGACCGGGCGACGAAGTGCTCCTGCCCGTCCCGGAAGTTCCCGTGCAAGCACGCGCTGGCGCTGCAGCTGCGTGACGCGCGCGAGCCGCTGGCCCCCGGCGAGCCGCCCGACTGGGTGGCCGAGTGGCTGGAGCGGCGGCAGCGGGCCGAGGCGCCGGCCGACGCGTCGCCGGAGGCCGGGCTGCGCCGGGCCCGCGCGAAGGAGAAGACGGCCCGCGACCGCGCGGAGGCGGTGCGCGGCGGCGTGGCCGGCCTGGGCGACTGGCTGGCCGACGTCGCGGGCGCGGGCATCGCCGGGCTGCCCGCGCGGGACGCGGCCTGGTGGCGCGCCATCGGCGCGCGGATGGTCGACGCGCAGGCCAAGGGCCTGGCGTCGGCGGTGGAGGAGCTGCGGTCGGCGGTCGCCGCGGGCGGCCCGGGGTGGGCGCACGAGGCGGCCGACCGACTGGGCGGGCTGCACCTGCTGGTGCGGCTGGCCGGCGGCGAGCCGGCCGCCGCGTCGGAGGTGGTGCGCCGTCGGCTCGGGTTCTCCGTCGCCGAGGAGGAGGTGCGGTCCGGGCCGGGCTGGTCGGACCGCTGGCTGCCGCTGCTGCGCCTGGAGACCGACGACGGCCTGGTGCGCACGGTCCGGCAGTGGGTGTGGGGCCGGGCGCACGGCTGGGTCGTGGCGGTGCGGCACGCGGGCGGCGGCGCGCGGCCCGTCCCGCCGCTGCCGCACGGCGTGGAGGTGCGGGGCGTGCTGCACCCGTACCCCGGCGCCGCGCCGCTCCGGGTGGCGGTGGGCGAGCCGGTGGCCGAGGTCCCGGCCGAGCCGGTGGCCGCGCCCGCGGACTGGCGGTCGGCGCTGGCGGGCGCGGCGGAGCGCCTGGTCGCCGACCCGTGGCTGCGCCTGCACCCGCTGGGGTGCGGTCCGGTGCGGCTGACGGCGGGCGCGGAGCACCTGGTGGACGGGACGGGGCGCGGCCTGCCGGTGCGCGCCGACTCGGCGCTGGACCAGGCGATCGCGGTGACCGGCGGCGAGCCGTTCGACGCCTGGGGGCTGTGGGACGGCCGCGCGCTGCGGCTGGGCGCGGTCGCCGAGCCGGGCCGCCCGCCGGAGGTCGTGGGATGACCACCCGCCGCACCGCTCCGGGCGCCACCCGCACCGGTCGGGGGGCCGCTCCCGCACACCACCGGGCCTGTCGGCCCACCGCGCCGGGCGCCGCCGCCGACCACCGCGAGGCAGCTCCGACGCGCCACCCCGCGCACCGACCCACCACTCCGGGCGCCGCCGCCGCGCACCACCGCACGACCACACCGGCGCACCACCACCCCCGCGCCACCACGCACCCCGACCCGCGCCACCCCCGACCTGCCGCGCCGGTCACCGCGCACCACCGCCCCCGCACCACCACGCCGGTCGCCACCCGCCCCGGAGGCGGCGCGCCGGCCACCGGGACCACCCCCGCCGACCACCGGGAGGCAGCGCCGTGAGCACCAGGACCGAGTGGGACGAGGCGGTGCAGGCCCTGCTCCTCGGCGCGCACCGCTCGGGCGTCGAGCCGGCCGAGCTGCTGGACCGCTGCGCGGCCCTGGGCGTCGCCGCGCACGCCGCCCGCCTGCCGCCCGTCGTCGACGCGCCGCCGCTGGCCCCGGCCCCCGCGGCCGCGGACCGGGTGGCCGACCGACCGGCCCGCGCCGTGCTGGCGCAGGTCCTCGCCCTGGACGACCAGATCCTGCTGACCGAGTGGTGCGGCGCGGCGGCCCGCGCGGGCTTGGTCGCCGCCCCCCGGGAGCTGCCGACCCTCCTCGGCCTCGCCACCACCCACCCCGGCCTGCGCCAGGCGGTCGCCGGGGTCCTCGGCGCGCGGGGCCGCTGGCTGGCCTCCGTGCGCCCCGGCTGGGCGTGGGCGGCCGAGGCCGCGGTCGCCGACCGCGTCGACCTGGAGGCGGCGCTGGACCTGCCCGGGGCGAGCCGGCTCGCCGCCCTGCGCCGCGCCCGCCTCGCCGACCCGGACGCCACCCGGCGCTTCCTCGCCGGGCAGTTCGCCGCCCAGCGCCGCGCGACCGACCGCCAGGCCCTGGTCGGCGCCTTGGAGGCCGGGCTGTCCCCGGCCGACGAGCCGCTGCTCGAACAGGCCCTGGACGACCGCGCGATCGGCGTGCACGACGAGGCGCTGCGGCTGCTGCGCGCGCTGCCCGGCTCCGGCCTCGCCGCGCGGGCCGCCGAACGCCTGCACCGCGGCCTGTGGCTGACCGCCGACGGCTTCGACGTGCAGGACGACGAGCTGTGGACCGAGCCGGCCCCGGAGCCGGACGAGGCGCGCGACCTGATGCGCGACGGCTCGGAGACCGGCGTGGCCGGGCGGCTGCGGGGCGCGGCGGCCAGCGTCCCGCCCGCCCACTGGACGGCCCGCCTGGGCGCCGACGACCGCGGCGCGGTCCGCGAGCTGGAGCGCGGCCCGTGGGCGTCGGCCCTGCTGCGGGGCGTGGCGCAGCGGCTGCGCTCGGCGGTGGACGCCGCGCCGTGGGCGGTGGCCGCGACCCGCGCGCTGACCGGCATGGAGCAGCTGGACATGCTGGCCGCGCTGCCGCCGGACCTGGCCGCCCGGACCATCGCCGAGGTCTCCCGCGACTGGAACTACGACCTGCTCGACCACGCCTGCTCGCAGCTGCCGGGCCCGTGGTCCGCGCGGGCGACCGAGGACCTGCTGGACCGCTACGCCCGGACCCGCGACCCGAGGTGGCGGGCGGGCCGCCCGCCCGCCGTGCTGCTGGCGCGCGGCGACGCGGAGGTGCTGGGCGCGCACTGGTCCCGCATCACCGGGCGCTGGCCCGAGCACACCTCGGACCTCGACGTGCTCCGCCTGCGGATGCAGCTGCGCGACGCCTTCGCCACCCGACCGGAAGGACCACGACCGTGACCACCGAGACCGTGCTGCGCCCCGCCGCGGAGCAGCAGTACGCCGCCGAACTGGCGGCCCTGGCCGAGGCGGACGACCGCCCGCGCCCGCCGCGCTGGCGGATGTCGCCGCAGGCGGTGGTCCGCTACGTGCTGGGCGGCGCGCTCCCGGACGGCACCGTGATCACGCCCAAGTACGTGGGCGACCGCCGCCTGGTGGAGATCGCCGTCGGCACGCTGGTCACCGACCGCTCCCTGCTGCTGATCGGCGTGCCGGGCACCGCGAAGTCGTGGCTGTCGGAGCACATCGCGGCGGCGGTGAGCGGCGACTCGACGCGGGTCGTCCAGGGCACGGCGGGCACCGGCGAGGACGCCGTCCGCTACGGCTGGAACTACGCCCGGCTGATCGCGGAGGGCCCGAGCGAGGACGCGATCGTCCCCAGCCCGGTGATGACGGCGATGCGGCTGGGCGCGGTGGCCCGCGTCGAGGAGCTGACCCGGATGCCCGCCGAGGTGCAGGACTCGTTCATCACGATCCTGTCGGAGAAGGCGCTGCCGGTGCCGGAGCTGGGCATCCAGGTGCAGGCCGTGCCGGGCTTCACGGTCATCGCGACCGCCAACGACCGGGACCGGGGCGTCAACCAGATGTCCTCCGCCCTGGCCCGCCGGTTCAACACCGTCGTCCTGCCGCCGCCCGCCAACGAGGACGACGAGGTGCGGATCGTCTCGACCCGCGCCGCGCAGCTGGGCCGCGCCCTGGAGCTGCCGGCCGAGCCGCCCGCGCTGGAGGAGGTGCGCCGGGTGGTGCGGATCTTCCGCGAGCTGCGCACCGGGACCACCGCCGACGGCCGCACCCAGCTCAAGCGGCCCAGCGGCAGCCTGTCCACGGCCGAGGCGATCTCCGTGATCACCAGCGGCATGGCGCTGGCCGGCCACTTCGGCGACGGCACGATCACCGCCGACGAGCTGGCGTCCGGGCTGCTCGGCGCGGTGGTCAAGGACCGCGTCTCGGACGCCGCCGCGTGGCAGGAGTACCTGGAGGCGGTCGTGAAGGAGCGCGCCGACTGGCGCGACCTGTACCGCGCGTGCCAGGACCGCTGATGGCCCGGGACCTGCCCGGGCGGGTGACGCTGCTCGGCATCCGCCACCACGGCCCCGGTTCGGCCCGCATGGTCGAGGCGACCCTGCGCCGCACCGCGCCGCGGCTGGTCCTGGTCGAGGGTCCGCCCGAGGGCGACGCGCTGCTGGCCCACGTCCCCGACCTGACGCCGCCCGTGGCGCTGCTGCTGCACGACGAGGCGGAGCCGGCGAGCGCGGCGTTCTGGCCGTTCGCCGCCTTCTCCCCGGAGTGGCGGGCGGTGGTGTGGGCGCACGCGAACGGGGTGCCGGTCCGGTTCTTCGACCTGGCCGCCGCCGCGACCCTGGCCGAGGAGCCGGGCGGGCGCGGCCGGGCGTCGCTGGACCCGCTGGGCACGCTCGCCGAGGCCGCGGGCTTCGACGACCCGGAGCGCTGGTGGGAGGACGTGGTCGAGCACCACACCGACCCGGCGGACCTGGCGGAGGCGGTCGCGGAGGCGATGACGGCGCTGCGCGAGGAGTTCGCCGACGAGGTGGACGACCGGACGCTGCTGCGCGAGGCGGCGATGCGGCAGAACCTGCGGCGGGCGCTCAAGGACACCGACGGGCCGATCGCGGTGGTCTGCGGCGCGTGGCACGTGCCCGCGCTGCGCGCCCTGCCGCCCGCGTCGGCCGACGCCGCGCTGCTGAGGGGCCTGCCGCGCAGGAAGGTCTCCGGCACCTGGGTGCCGTGGAGCCACGGCAAGCTGGCGACCGCGTCCGGCTACGGCGCGGGCGTCGCCTCGCCCGGCTGGTACGAGCACCTGTGGGAGTGCGCCGAGCGGGGCGACGCGGTGGCGCGCTGGTTCTCCCGCGCGTGCGCCGTGCTGCGCGCCGAGGACCTCCCGGCCTCCACCGCGAGCGCGGTGGAGGCGGTGCGCCTGGCCGACGCCCTGGCCGCCCTGCGCGGCCGGCCGTCGCCCGGCCTGTCGGAGGTGCTGGAGGCGGCGCGCGCCGTGCTGTGCGACGGCGGCCTGGCGCCGCTGGACCTCGTGCACGACCGGCTGGTGGTCGGCGAACGCCTCGGCGAGGTCGGCGCGGACGTCCCGACCTCCCCGCTGGCCGCGGACCTCGCCCGGCTGACCAGGCGGCTGCGGCTGCCGCCGAGCGCGACGCCGCGGCAGGTCCGCCTCGACCTGCGCAAGGACACCGACCGCGAGCGCTCCCGGCTCCTGCGCCGGCTGGAGGTCCTGGACGTCCCCTGGGGCACGCCGGACACCACCAGGACGACCGGCACGTTCGCCGAGGCGTGGCAGCTGCACTGGCGGCCGGAGTTCGCGGTCGCCCTGGCCTCCGCCGCCCGCCACGGCACCACGGTGGAGGCCGCGGCGGGGCGGGTCCTGGAGCTGCGCGCGGCCGGCGCGACGCGGGTGGTCGACGCCGCCGGGGCCCTGGGCCGCGCGGTGGGCTGCGAGATCCCGTCGGCCGTCGCCGCGGCCCGCGCGGCCCTGGACCGCTGCGCCGCGGCGGCGACCGACGCGCTGGAGCTGCTGTCCGCGCTGCCGGACCTGGCGACCACCGTCCGCTACGGGTCGGTGCGGGGCACCGACCCGGAGCTGCTGCGGGTGGCGCTGCACGGCCTGCTGAACCGGGGCGCGGTGGGCCTGCCGACGGCGTGCCGGAACGTGGACGACGACACGGCCGAACGCGCCGTCGCGGTCGTGGACGGCGCGGACGAGGCGGTGCGCCTGGCCGCCGACGACGCGCACCGCGAGACCTGGCGCCGGGCCCTGGAGTCGCTGGTGGCCATGCCGGGGGCGCACGGCCTGCCGACCGGCCGCGCGACCAGGCTGCTGTGGGAGTCCGGCGCGCTGGACTCCGACGCGGTGGCCGCCCGGCTGCACCGGGCGGTCGCCCCGACCGCCGGCGCGACCGCGTTCGTGGCGGGCTTCCTCCGGGGCTCGGCCGCGCTGCTCACCGCCGACCCGAAGCTGTTCGGCGTGGTGGACGACTGGCTGAGCGGCCTGCCCGCACCGGACTTCGAGGCCGCGCTCCCGCTGCTGCGCAAGGCGGTCGCGGAGTTCAGCCCACCGGAACGCCGGATGCTCGGCGACCGCGTCCGGGGCGCCGCCCGGGGCGCGGTCGCCGACGCCGACTGGGACGAGGACCTGGCCACCCGCCTGGCCGACCACGTCCGGGCCCTCCTGGCGGGCGCCCGCCCATGACCCGCCACCCGCCGCCCGGCCGGCGCGCCGCACCCCGGCGCCCGGCGCCGGGCCCGCCGGCCCGACCCCACGCGACGCGCGAACACCCGACCAGGCCGCAGGCGACGCGCGAACACCCGACCGGGCCCCACGCGACGCGCGAACACCCGGCCCGACCTCACACGACGCGCGAACACCCGACCGGGTCGCGGGTGACGCGCCGGCCCGCACCGCGGGCCCCGGGCCGGGGGCGCGGAGCCCCACCCCCGCCCGCCGGCCCCCGACCCCGGCCGCGCCCCGGTGCGCGGACGAGCGCCGGGGGCTCCCCCGCCCCCACCCGCCACCGGACCGAGGAGACGCCGTGACCGAAGACCTCGAACGCCTCCGCCGCTGGCGCCTGCTGCTCGGCGGGGCGGCCGGCGACCTGGGCGGCCCCCTCGGCGAGGACGACCGCCGCCGCGACGCCGCCCTCACCGGCCTCTACGGCGGCGGCGCGCCGTCGGACGCCCCGGACGCCGGCGGCAAGCGCGGCGCCGGCCTCGGCGGCTCCTCGCCGGTCCTGCACCGGTGGCTGGGCGACATCCGCGCGTACTTCCCGACCTCCGTCGTCCAGGTCATGCAGCGCGACGCCGTCGACCGCCTGGGCCTGCGGCAGCTCCTGCTCGAACCGGAGCTGCTGGCCGGCGTCGAACCGGACATCGGCCTGGTGGGCACGCTGGTGTCGCTGTCCTCCGCCATCCCGGCCCGCACCAGGGAGACCGCGCGGGCGGTGGTGCGCAAGGTCGTGGAGGACATCGAGCGCAGGCTCGCCGACCGCCTCCTGGCCGCCGTGCACGGCGCGGTCGACCGCTCCCGGCGCACCAGCCGCCCCCGCCCGGCCGACGTGGACTGGGCCCGCACGATCCGCGCGAACCTCCGGCACTACCAGCCCGAGCAGCGCACGGTCGTCGTCCAGGACCTGGTCGGCAACACCCGCCGCAGCCGCGCCGCCGCGCTCAAGGACGTGGTCCTGCTGGTCGACCAGTCGGGGTCGATGGCCGAGTCGGTGGTCTACTCGGCGGTCCTGGGCGCGAGCCTCGCGTCGCTGCGCTCCGTCGACACCAGGCTGGTCGTGTTCGACACCGAGGTGGTCGACCTGACCGAGCAGCTGAAGGACCCGGTGGACCTGCTGTTCTCGACCCAGCTCGGCGGCGGCACGGACATCAACCGCGCGGTCGCGTACGGGCAGTCGCTGGTGCGCCGCCCGTCGGACACGGTCATGGTGCTGATCAGCGACCTGTACGAGGGCGGCGTGGCGCAGGAGCTGCAGCGGCGGGTCCGCGAGCTGGTGCGGAGCGGGGTCGCGGTCGTGGTCCTGCTGGCCCTGTCGGACAGCGGCACGCCCGCCTACGACCACGAGCTGGCGGCGAAGCTGTCCGAGCTGGGCGCGCCGGCGTTCGCGTGCACCCCGGACCGCTTCCCGGACCTGCTGGCGACGGCGCTGCGCAAGGAGGACGTCGCCGCCTGGGCGGAGCGCAACGACATCCCGGTCGGCCGCTGACCCGCGCCGGGCGCGCCGCCGCCCGGTCCGCCGATCACCGCCGCCGGATCAGGACCACCGGATCAGGACCACCGGATCAGGACCGCCGGACCACCGCGCGGCGCCCCGGCCACCGCTACCGGATCACGACGCGGCCGAGGGTCAGGAACGGCGTGCCGCGGGTCAGCACGGCGGTCCGGCCGCGGTCGTCCGGCCCGGCCAGCCACAGCCGCCCGGTGCGCCGCACCTGCTCGCGCACGCGCTCGGGCATCTCCGGCAGCCGCAGGAACGTCCGGTCCGAGTCGGCGGTCTCCAGGAAAGCCTGCCGGCCCACCCGCGTCCGGCCGGGGACGAACGACACCGCCACCTGGTGCCAGGGGAACGCCCCGGCGAGGCGGCGCACCGCGCGCCTGCTGAAGAAGTGCCGCAGCCCCGGCGCCGCGAGTTCGACGCACAGCGGGGACAGCACGAACACCCAGTGGGAGCCGATCCGGAGCGACACCAGCCACAGCACGACGAACGACAGCAGCGCGAGCCCGATGAACCCCGCCGCGCGCTGGTCGGCGCGGGTAAGGCAGCGCTTGGTCCACTCCTCGCCCACCACTGCTCCCACACAACCAGAAGTTCCCGTCACCGACCCGGGTAGCCGAAGAGATGATCACCAAAACCGATCGGGGGGAATCTCACCCTCACCGCCGCCGCACCCGCGCCGGGAACAGCCGCGGCACGCCCCGGAACGTCACCACCGTGTTGCCCGCCCGGTCCGGCGCGACCAGCCACGCCCGCCGGTGCCGGCTGATCCGGCCGCGCACCAGCGGTCCGGCGCTGACGTCCAGCACCGCGGGCCGGGCGCCGTGCACGACGAGCAGCCCGTTGCGCCAGTGCACCCGCGCGTACTGCCACTCGCGGTCGGCCATCACCCGCGCGAGCGGTTGCCGGCGGGTCGACGCGAGCACCAGCACGGCGACCGACAGCACCAGCAGCACCGCGGGCAGCTCGGACGACACGTCGGCCAGGAACACCAGCGCCAGCTGGCCGAAGAACGCGAGCACGCCGAGGAGGACCCAGCCGAACGCCCGTCGACCCGCGGTCTCCAGGCAGTGCAGGGTCCACTCGTCGTCGAGAGCCGCACCTCCGGTGGACGGCTCGTCGGGCACGGCCACGGCCACCTCCGCCCAGGCGGCACCCAGATTAGGACCGCGGGGGCCGCGCCGTCAGCGGGCGGGGGCGAACCGGTCCGTCGATCGTGGGACTTCCGCCCGTGCCCGCTCCAAGTTAGGCTCGCCTAACTAGAGGAGGTGAGCGGTGACCGAGAACCGTCGACCGCCCGCCCCGCACCCCGCGGAGCGCGCGCGCACCATCGCCGCCAGGGGCGGGCGCGCGGCCCTGCTGCCGTCGGACGGCACGGACGACCGGGTCGTCCCGGTGCTGCACCACGTGCACGCCGCGGGCGAGGTGACGCTGCTGCTGCCCGAGGAGCACCCGCTGGCCGCGGCGGCCGGCGGCGCCGAGATCACCGTCATGCTGGAGGTCGCCGACCACGCGCCCGTGCCGCTGCGCGAGCCGGTGCGCGGCCTGCTGTGGATCACCGGCTGGCTGCGCGCCCTGAACGCGCGCGAAGCCCGCGCCGCGAGCCTGGAGGTGGCCGACGAGCGCCCGGACCCGCGCCTGCTGGACGTGGGCCACGGCGCGGCCGTGCTCCGGCTGTCCCCGGCGTCGCTGGTGGTGGCCGACGCCGAGGGCACGACGTCGCTGCGCCCGGAGCTGTTCGCCCAGGCCGACCCGGACCCGTTCCACCACCACGAGGACCACTGGCTGCGGCACCTGGAGCTGTCGCACCGGGACGTCGTGGGCCTGCTCGCCCAGCACCTGCCGGACGGGCTGCGCGGCGGCCACGTCCGGCCGCTGGGGCTGGACCGGTTCGGCCTGCGGCTGCGGGTGGAGACCGCCGACGAGGACCACGACGTGCGGATCGCGTTCTCCCACCCGGTGGCGACGCCGGGCGAACTGGCCGTGGAGCTGCGCCGGCTGATGGGCTGCCCGTTCCTCGCGCAGCGCTGACCCGGCGCCACCCCGACCCACCGCCGACCCGACCCGGCACCGCCCCGCGCCACCGCGCCGACCCGGCACCGCCCCGACCCACCGCCAACCCACGCCACCGCCCCGCGCCACCGCCGCCCCGACCCACCGCCGCCCCGACCCACCGCCCGTCGCGCGGCCGGCGCGGTTAACCTGCGCGGGTGATCGAGGAACCGGCCCACCGCGGGTACGTCGAGGGACCGGCCCGCCGCGGGTACCAGGTCGAGGTCCTGCTCGTCTTCGCCGTCACGCTGGGCCTGTCGGGGCTGCGCAGCCTGGTGCGGCTGCTGGACAGCCTGCTCAGGCCGCAGCCGCTGAACCAGCAGTCGGTGGCGATCAACGTGCCGCAGGCCCGGTTCGACCTGCTGGACCTGCTCGCGCAGCTGCTCGGGGTGGTGCAGCTGGCCGCGTGGGGCGGCCTGGGCCTGTACCTGCTGTGGCGCGGCGGCACGCGGCTGCGGGCGCTGGGCCTGGACCGGGCGCGGATCGGCCCCGACGCGCTGGGCAGCCTCGGGCTGGCCGCGGTGATCGGCATCCCCGGGCTGGCCTTCTACCTCGTCGCCTGGAAGCTGGGCCTCAACCTGGCCGTGCAGCCGTCCACCCTGGACGAGTCGTGGTGGCGCAGCGTCGTGCTGGTCCTGTCCGCCGCGGGCAACGCGTGGGCGGAGGAGGTGCTGGTCGTCGGTTACCTGATCACGCGCCTGCGGCAGCTCGGTTGGCGGGACGACACGGCCTTGGTCGCCAGCGCTGTCCTGCGCGGCTCCTACCACCTGTACCAGGGCTTCGGCGGGTTCGTCGGCAACGTCGTCATGGGCCTGGTGTTCGGCAAGGTCTGGCAGCGCACCAACCGGTTGTGGGTGCTCGTGATCGCGCACGCCCTGCTCGACGTGGTCGCGTTCGTCGGCTACACCGCGCTGCGCGGGACGGTGTCCTGGCTCCCCTGATCCTCCTCGCGGAGGACCACGGCTCAACCGACAGGCCGACGCGCGCGCGGACCTCCCCTTGCCAGCATGGGGCGCGCCGCCACGAAGAGGGGATCCACCGTGTCCACAACGCACAGACGCGTGCTCGGCCTGACCGCGGGCATCGCGGTCGCCGCAGCCCTGCTCGCCCCACCGGCCTCCGCCGGGACCACCGGGGTGCAGCTCACCACGCCGCCGCTGAGCGGCCGGCACCCGGTCGGGACGGTCGACCTGCACCTGGTGGACAGCCGCCAGGACCCGTGGCGGCCGGCCGACAAGCGCGAGCTGATGGTCACCGTCACCTACCCCGCCCACCGCGACGGGCCGCGGGCCACCTGGATGACGCCGGGCGTCGCGGGCGTGATCGACGGGGTGGCCTCCAGCCCCGACCTGCTCGACGTGCCGCGCGGCTCCGTCGACTGGGGTTCGGCCAAGCGCCGAGCCCGCACCGGCGCCACCGCCGAGCGCACCCGCGGCGGTTGGCCGGTCGTGCTGTTCTCGCACGGCCTCGGCGGTTCCAAGGAGCTGAACGCGGGCCTGACCGACGACCTGGCCAGCCGCGGCTACGTCGTCGCGTCCCTCTCGCACACGCACGAGGCCGCCGCCGTGGAGTTCCCCGGCGGGCGCGTGGCGGTCGGCGGCGTCGACCCGGAGGACGCGGCGGCCCGCAAGACCGCGATCGACGCCAGGGTCGCCGACAGCCGGTTCGTGCTGGACCAGCTGACCCGGCTCGACCGGGGCGACAACCCCGACGCCGAGCGCGACCCGCTGCCGCGCGGGCTGGCGGGCTCGCTGGACCTGTCGCGGGTCGGCATGGCGGGCCACTCCTACGGCGGCTACACCGCGGGCGAGACGATGCACCACGACCGCCGGTTCGACGCGGGGGTCAACATCGACGGCGCGATGGGCTGGGGCGAGGTCGGCGAGGTGGTGGAGCACGGCCTGGACCGGCCGTTCATGCTGGTGGGCGGTGACTTCGTGGACCCAGGGACCGGCGGGAAGCTGGAGCACTCGCACGTCGACACCCGGTTGGACCCGACCTGGGGGCAGTTCTGGCCCAACCAGCGCGCCTGGAAGCGCGACCTGCACTTCGACCGGTCCACGCACTACAGCTTCACCGACCTGCAGTTCATCACCCCGCAGGTGCGGGCGCTGCTCAAGCCCGGCCGGGAGGAGGAGCTGGTCGGCCAAGTCGACGCGCGCCGCTCGCTGGCCGCGCAGCACGACTACCTCGCCGGTTTCTTCGACCTGCACCTGAAGCGCCGCGACCGCGGCCTGTTCGACCGCGGGCCCGCGCGGCACCCGGACACGAGGTTCATCGCCTGACCTGCGGCCCACCTAGGGTGGACCCATGCTGACCCTCGCCGACGAGCTGGCCCTGCTGGCCCACGACGACGACGGCGCCCGCCGGCTGGGCCGTCCAGCCCTGGACTACGGCCTGGCCGGCGCGGTGCTGGTCGAGCTGGCCATCGCGGGCCGGATCGACGTGGTCGACCGGCGGGTGGCGGCGCTGAGCACCGCGCGGATCGGCCACGACGTGCTGGACGAGGCGCTGACCCGGATCGCGGACGACCGGCTGCGCAAGCCCGAGGAGTGGGTCGAGCGGCTCGCCAAGGGCCTGGTCGACCGGGTGCTCGACGGCCTGGCCGAGGACGAGGTGCTGCGCCGGGAGCAGGACCGCGTGCTGTGGGTGTTCCCGCGCACCCGCTTCCCGTCGCCGGGCGGCGTCGAACCGCCGCTGGAGACCGAGGTGCGCCGCCGGCTGGTGGCGGCCGTCGCGACCGACGCCCCGGTGGACCCGCGCACGGCGGCCCTGTGCGGGCTGATCAAGGCGGTGCGGTTCGACCGCGAGGTGTTCGCCGGCCGGCCCCGCGACCGCGTGAAGGCCCGGCTGGAGGCCGTCACCGGGGGCGAGTGGGCCGCCGACGCGATCCGCGGGGCGATCGACCGGCTCCAGGCGGCCCTGACCACCGTCATGGTCACCGCGGTGGAGCCGACGGCCTCCGGCTAGGCCACCAGCAGGAAGCGCTCGGCCGTCCGCGCGGCGGCGGCGACCACGGCGCGGGCCGTCCCCGCCGAGTCGATCAGTTCCGGGTCGAGGTCGCGCGGCTCCACCGCCGAGTTCCCGGCGATCCGGCGGGACGGCTCGGCCAGCGCGCCGGCCAGCGCGCGCCACCCCGCCGCCTCGGCGGGCGGCCCGGTCGCCGCGCCCGCGAGCCGCTCGCCCAGCTCCCGCAGCCCGACGCCCGCGCCGCGCAGCACCCCGTCCCGCGCCGCGCTGCGCACCGCCCGCACGGTCCGCCGCACCCGTGGCACGTCCGCCGCCGGCGCGCGGATGATCCCGGCCGCGGCGACGCCCTCCCCGGCGCCGGCCGTCCCGATCACCGTCGTGTCCCCCTCGGTCACCACGACCCGCGCCGCGTGCCCGAACGAGCCCTCGTCCGCCCCGTGGAGCGTGTCGGAGTCCTGCACCCGGCAGCCGACCACGGCCGGCAGCCCCGCCGGCACCCCGCCGGCCACCACGACCACCCGACCGCCCAGCCGCGACAGCAGCCGCGCCGACACCGGGTCGGGCACCTCGGCGCACACCACGAGCAGGGCGAGGTCGTCCCCGTTCCCGAGCCGGTCCAGCGCCTCCAGCACCCGCTGCGGCAGCACGCCCGCGAACAGCAGCACCCGCGCGTCGGACAGCACCGCCTCCCGCCGCGCGCGGTCGGTCGCGAACCACGCGGAGGCGTAGCCCTGCTCGAACCGCAGCCCGGCGGTGAACTCGTGGTGCAGCCCGGGCCGCGGGTTCTCCCCGACCAGCACCGCGCCGCGCCACCCGGTCACCGCCACCACCCGGTCCACCACGTCGCCGATCTCCGCGCTCCCGGCGGCGGCCGACGCCAGCCGCGCCACGTCGGCCGGCTCCAGCGGGGCGGCCGCCCGGAGCAGCGCGTCCGCCGCGCCCGCCGCCGCCCGCACGCCGTGCAGCAGCCGGACGGGGTCGTGCCCGTCCCGCATCGCCCCGATCAGCCGCGTGATCGCGCCCTGCGCCACCGCGACCGCCGACGCGCCGCCGTCCCCGCACCCCAGGTGCACCTCGGAGACCAGCTCGCGCACGTAGGCGGCGCCCAGCGAGTCGCGCGGGTCGTCCGGCCGGAACGCGGCGGTGATCGCGGCGGCGTCGGCCAGCTCCACCGGCCGCCCGTCCACCAGCACGACCGACCGCCTGCCCCACGGCCCGAGCGTCCGGCACACCGGCTCGGCCGCCGCCCGGAACCCGCGCGCCACCAGCAGCTGGCCGGGGGTGTAGGAGGCCGAGCGGCGCACCGCCGCGGGCGCCGACCCGCCCGCGCGGGCCAGCCGCAGCGGCGGGCCCGCGGACTGCGCGAAGAACTGCGGGGTCTGGTCCGAGCGGCGGGCGCGGACCTCCCGGAACGCGTACGAGAACAGCTCGTTGACGTCGACCCACCCGTCGCCGTCGAGGTCGGCCGCGCCGCCGGCCAGCCCCTCGATCACCACGTCGGTGAACAGCGACGCCCGCGGGGCCTCCAACGACAGGGTGTCCTCCTCGAAGGCGTACTCGTAGGCGTTGGACGCGGTGAGCACCACGTAGCCCTCGCCCACGTCGTCCAGCACCGCCGACGAGGCGTCCTTGAACCCCTCCACGTACGCGCCGCTGAAGCAGCAGTCCAGCACCAGCACGCGCCCCGCCGCCCGGCAGTCCTCCAGCTGCTCGTTGAGGAACGACCGCGAGACCGCCGTCCCGGCGGGCCGGTCCTGCACGGTGTTGGTCGCCGCGAAGTACAGCCGCCGCGACGCCGTGGTCAGCCCGTGGCAGGAGAAGTACAGCAGCACCAGGTCGTCCGGCGCGCGCGCCGCCAGCACGTCCTCCACCGCCCGGCGGATCTCGTGGTCGGCGGCGTCGCGCAGCACCCGCACCCCGGCGAACCCACCGACCTCCGGGTCCTCCAGCAGCGCCGCCAGCCGCTCCACGTCCTGCGACGGCGCGCGCAGCCGGTTCAGCCGGACGTCCTCGTACTCCCCGGTCGCGACCAGCAGCGCGTACCGGCCCACCTCACCCCTCGCCGGTCGGCGCGCCGTGCTTGGCCAGCCAGTCCGCGACCAGCGCGCGCTGGGCCCGGGCGTCGCCGCCCTGCACGGTGATCGACTCCTCGCCGGACCTGATCACGACCTTGCGGGCGCTGCCGCGCTGCACGAACGCCGTCACCACGGACGCCACCGCCGCCGCGACGGCCGCGGGCACCGCGCCGTTGAGCAGCAGCTCCGAGATCGCCATGCCGGCGCCGCTCTTCGCGCCGGGCGGCGGCGCGGCGGGCGCGCGCCGGGCGTCCACCCGCGCGCCCCGCACCAGTTCCCCGATCAGCATGTCCGTCGCGACCGCGCCGTCCGGCGCGTCGACCGTCAAGTGGAACAAGCAGCCCTCCCCGGTAGGACTCCGATCATCCCAGCAGCGGCAAGGCCAGTCCACGCCACGACGCAACGTTTGACCGCCCGGACCCCCTTCTCCCTTAACGATTTACCGCATTAGGCCGTTCATGCGATCGAGTTGTGCTGAGCTAGGCCACTCAGAGCTGCATGTTTCGCTGAGCACGGGTTACCCTCGTTCACGTGACAGCGCACATCACCCGGACGGAGTCCCGCGACGGAGCGCCGGAGCCGGCGCCCCGCGTCGACAGCGAGGTCGGCCCCCTGCGCACGGTGCTGCTGCACCGGCCGGGCGCCGAGTTGAAGCGCCTGACGCCGCGCAACAACGACCAGCTGCTGTTCGACGGCGTGCCCTGGGTGGACCGGGCTCAGGAGGAGCACGACGCGTTCGCCGAGGTGCTCCGCGGCCGGGGCGTCGAGGTGCTGCTGCTGTCGGACCTGCTGGTGGCGGCCCTGGCGGACGACCGGGCGCGGATCACCGGCGTCCACAGCGCGGTCAACGAGCGCCGGCTGGGCATCGACCTGGCCGACGTGCTGCGGTCGCACCTGTCGTCCATCGGCCCCGACCAGCTCGCGACCGCGCTGATGACCGGCATGACGTTCGAGGAGCTGCCGGCCGCCGAGGGCGCGTCGCTGGTGCGCAAGATGCACCACCCGCACGACTTCGCCGTCGACCCGCTGCCCAACCTGCTGTTCACCCGCGACTCGTCGGTCTGGGTGGGCGACCGGGTGGCGATCACCTCGCTCGCCCTGCCCGCCCGCGACCGCGAGACGGCCCTGACCGACCTCATCTACGCCTACCACCCGAGGTTCCGCAAGACCGGCCGCGCCTACGGCGCCCACTCCGCGCCCGTCGAGGGCGGCGACGTCCTGCTGCTCGCGCCCGGCGTGCTGGCGATCGGGGTCGGCGAGCGCACCACCCCGGCCGGCGCGGAGTCCTTCGCCCGCTCGGCCCTCAGCGACGGCCTGGCGCACACCGTCCTGGCGGTGCCGATCACCCAGGAGCGCGCCACCATGCACCTGGACACGGTGTGCACGATGGTCGACCGCGACGCGGTGGTGATGTACCCGGCGGTGCGCGACAACCTGTTCGCCTTCCCGGTCCGCTCGGACGGCGACGGCGGCGTCGTGGTGGCCGACCGCGCCCCGTTCCTGGACGCGGCGGCCGAGGCCATGGGCATCGACAAGCTGCGCGTGATCGACACCGGCCTGGACCCGGTCACCGCCGAGCGCGAGCAGTGGGACGACGGCAACAACACCCTCGCCGTCGGGCCCGGCCTCGTCGTCGCCTACGAGCGCAACGTCGAGACCAACGCGCGCCTGGAGGACGCCGGTGTCGAGGTGCTGCGGATCAGCGGCTCGGAACTGGGTTCCGGCCGGGGCGGCCCGCGGTGCATGTCGTGCCCGATCGACCGCGCCGCGCTGGTGTGACAGGAAAGGTTTGCCTCAACGCAGCTTAGGCAAACCATGCCATTATTAGCCTTACCTGCGGTGCATTCGACAGCACTTCCGACTAATGTCCACGACATGGCCATCAACCTCAAGAAGATCCCTGCCCGCACGTCCAAGTTCCACGACCTGCTCCAGGCCCAGGTCCGGAACGAGCTGACCGCGTCCCAGCAGTACTTGGCCATCGCGGTGTGGTTCGACGGCAACGACCTGCCGCGCCTGGCGGCGCACTTCTACAAGCAGTCGCTGGAAGAGCGCAACCACGCCATGATGATCGTCCAGTACCTGATGGACAACGACCTGAAGGTCGCGATCCCGGGCGTGGACGAGGTCCGCAACGACTTCACCACCGCCCGCGAGCCGGTGGAGCTGGCCCTGGGCCAGGAGAAGGCCGTCACCGAGCAGGTCGTCGAGCTGGCCCGGACCGCCCGCGACGAGGGCGACTACCTCGGCGAGCAGTTCCTCCAGTGGTTCCTCAAGGAGCAGGTGGAGGAGGTGGCGTCGATGACCACGCTGCTGACGGTGATCGACCGCGCGGACGGCAACCTGTTCCACGTGGAGAACTTCCTCGTGCGCGAGGCCGTGGGCGAGGACGCCGACCCGACCGCGCCGCGCGCCGCCGGCGGCGCGCTGTAGGGCACCGCGCGCACGGGGGCGGGCCGGTCGCCGACCCGCCCCCGGCGCATTCACCGGGCGGCGCCGGGAACGGCTCCCGGGCGATTCCTCAGAGCGCGCACGACAACTCCCGGCTGATTCCCATGCTCGTCAGCGTGTCCCCGGCGTTCATGAAGTGGAATTTGTACCGCACGTCACCGCCGGCCGCCGCCGTGAATCCGTGCTGGTTCCACTCCACCCCGGGGTGCAGCCGCCGCATCCGGTCGCGGGAATCGCCGATGCGCAACCCGGCCGGGGTCCGCGCGCCCGCCTCGACCCGGATCTCGGCGGCCACGCCGCCGTCCACGCCGACCCACCCGCGGACGCGTTCCAGGGAGCGCACCGGGCACGAGGCCGTGGGCAGCTCGACGGCGCCCCCGACCTCCCCGGTGGCCTCCAGCTCGGCCAGGGTCATCCCCAGCCGGACGCGCCCGACGCCCTCCGGTCCCAGCACGGGCACGTCGTCCACCACCACGGTCTCCACCACGGTGGTCGGCGTCGGGCGCGGCGGGTCCTGCACCCGCCCCGCCGTGCACCCCGCCACGGCCGAGCAGGCGAGCACCGCCGGCAGGAGCACCGCGGGGACCACCCTCACGAACCTTCGAGACCGCACTCGCTCCCCACCCGCTCGATCCACACCGCCGTCACCGACCCGCCCGCCACCGGGAACACGTACCGCCAGTCCTCGCCCATGAGCACCACCGCCCGGTCGCCCTCGACCGCCACGCCCGGGTAAGCCCGTCGCACCTCCTGGAGCGAGGACCCCGCGCCGATCCCCGAGGGCGTGTAGCCCAGCGGCGGCAGCGTGATCCGCACGACGCCCGATCGGGGCGACACGATGACGGCGTCCCCGGCGTGGTCCTTGGTCGAGTAGGCGACGCACTTCCCCGCGTGGCCGGGCAGCACCAGGGCCCCGGTGGCCCGCGCCTCGGCGTCGGTCATCCCCAGCCGGAAGTTCGCGTGGGCCGGCGGCTCCAGCGCCTGCGGCCCCACCGACACGGTCACCGTCGCCGGGCCGGGCGGCGCGCCCGCCTCGGAGCCGGGGAGGCGCAGGCCGGCCGCCCCGACCGCGCCGCCGAGCAGCACCACCGCCGCCGCCGCGCCCGCCACCCCGACCCGGACCTGCCGCCGACGCCGCGCGCCGGCCACGATCCGGGTGTCCGCGCCGGGCCGCACCGGGAGGTCGAGCCGGTCGTCCCGGAACAGCTCCCGCAGCCGGTCATCCAAGTCCACCCGGCTCACCCCCCGCCTCCAGCCGCCGCCGCAAGGTCGCCATGGCCTTGCTGTTCTGGCTCTTCACCGTCCCGGTCGAGACGCCGAGCGCGTCGGCGATCTCCCGCTCGGAGAGCCCCTCGTAGAACCGGAGCACGACCACCGCGCGCTGCCGCGGCGGCAGCGCGCGCAGCGCCTGCCACAGCGGCTCGTGGTCCAGCCGGTCCTCGCCCGCCGCCGCGACGACGTCCGGGAGGTCGGCGACGAGGTGCTCGCGGCGGTGCCGCCGCCACCGGCTGATGTGGGCGTTGGCCATCGCCCGCCGCGCGTACGCGAGCGGGTCGACGCCCCGGCGCAGCACCGCGGCCCACCGGGCGCCGACCTTCTCCAGCACGGCCTGCACCAGGTCGGCCGCGTCGTGGGGGTTGCCGGTCAGCGCGTGGCCGTAGCGCAACAGGCCCGGCAGCGACATCCGGACGAACTCCCCGAAGTCGTCCCGCACACCCGCCCGCCCGGCCGGCAAGACCGCCGTCACCCCGCTCCCCTTCCCGACGGGCCCCCGCGCGCCGTCGGTGGGTTCACGCCCGGCGCGGCCCCCCGGTTGCCCGGCCGGACATCACGGAACGGACAACGACCGGTCGCGCCGGTCCGGCGGCGTCACCGGCCCGGCGCCGCCGGGCGGTCAGAGCACGGGCAGCGGCCGGAACACCCCGTCGGCGTCGGGGGTGAACTCCTGCACCGCCACCACCGCGTCGGCCGGCACCGGGCCGTAGACGTGCGGGAACCAGGGCCCGGACTCGTCGCCGTCGCCCGGTTCCCACAGCACCGGCAGCCCCTCGGGGTCGATCATCAGCACCACCAGGTCGTGCCGCCCCGGGTAGAAGCGGTTCGCCGGCAGGTGCACGGTCCCGGGGTCCGAGCAGTGCACGAACCCGTCCGGGTCGAGCGGGATCGAACCCGACTCCCGGGCGCGGGCCCACTCTTCCCTGGACGAGATCCGGAACAGCATCTGCCACTCCCTGGGGACACGACGGCCGAGTTATCCACAGCCTCCTGTGGACAGACTGGGGGAAAATTGTGGACAACTCACCGCAGGGTGATCTGCCGCCCGCGCAGGCCGTCCCGGGACCGCCGCTCCGCCTCGGTCAGCGGCTCGTCGTCCAGGCTGCCCAGCGCGTCCAGCAGGCGCTTGCCCAGCGCCTCCGCCGGCCCGGCCCACTCGCTGGAGTGCTGCTCCCGGTCCAGGTCCCACACCGGCACCAGCAGCCCGTGCGCCCGGAACGACCCGGCGTAGCGCGAGCCCTCGCCCAGGTCCAGCTCACCGCGGACCGACAGCCGGGCCAGCGCCGCCAGCAGCGTCTCCTCGGGCTCCGGCCGCACCCACCGCAGGTGCGCCTTGTCGCCCGCGTCCACCCAGTACGCGGCCCGCACGCCGGGCGCGGACACCCGCTCGGTGGGCAGGATGGCGGCGTTCGCCCGCTCCAGGGACAGCGCCACGTCGCCGGTGGCCTCGTTCTCCGGCGGCATCCACCACGCGAAGTCGGTGTGCAGCTCGGGCTCGATGTCCGCGTCGACGTCCAGCAGGTCCTGCAGCCGGCCCGGGTTCGCGCCGTCGTCGGGGCCCACCACGGGCAGCGCGTCACCGGTCTCCGCGGTCAGCGCCCACTGCACCGCCCGCGCCAGGTCCCGGCTGAGATCACCCGACCGGGTCTGCACCTGGAGCCCGACGAACGCCGTGCCGTCGGCCCGGACCAGCCCGGCGGCGGCCATCGGCAGCACCGAGGCGAGGGTGATCTCGCGCGGCGCGCCCTCCAGCGGCAGCCGGACCGTCGCCGACGGGACGAACTCGCGCAGCGCGATCAGCTCCGCCTCGGCGGCGAGCCCCTGGAACGGGCGGGAGACGATGACGTCCGCCGCTCCGCCGGCCGCGCCGTGGCAGGCTTTGTAGCGCTTGCCGGAGCCACACGGGCACGGCCGGCGCGGGTTGACGCCGTCGGTGGGCTTGTTCTTCACGGCCGTCCGCTTCGCCACCGCCGCCTCCTTCAAGTCAGGGCTGGTCGGGCGTCAAGTTAGCCCCCAGCACCCCGCGCGCCTGCGCCGGGTTGTTGGTCGCGAGGTAGCGCACGCCGCGCTCGGCGCACAGCGCGATGTCGGCGGGCTCGTCCACCGTCCAGCAGTAGGCGCCCGCGCCGCGCCCCGGGTGCCGCTTGAGCAGGCGCAGCCCCGGCCCGGCGAGGTCGGCGAACGGCGGCAGCCGCTCGGGCCAGGAGCGGCCGAGCAGCAGCACCGTCGGGACCCGCGGGACCAGCGCCTTGAACCGGCGGACCGCCGACGCGGAGAACGACATCATCACCGCGTCCACGCCGCGCCCGGCCAGCGCGGCGGCCAGCCGCCGCTCCACCTCCGCACCCTGCCGCACGGGGTGCTTGGTCTCCACGAACAGCCGCACCCCGCTGCCGGCGACCAGCTCCAGCAGCTCGTCGAGGGTCAGCACCGGCGCGGGCACGCCGCCGTGCCAGCTGCCGAAGTCGTGCCGGCGCAGCTCGGCCAGGGTCAGCGCGCCGACCGCGCCGCTGCCGTCGCTGGTGCGGTCGACGGTGCGGTCGTGGACGCACACCAGGTGCCCGTCCCGGGTCAGCCGGACGTCGCACTCCACCCCGTCCGCGCCCTGGGCGATCGCCAGCTCGTACGCGGCGAGGGTGTGTTCGGGTCGGGCGTGCGACGCCCCGCGGTGAGCGACGAGTTCCGGTGGCACAAGGGGGGATGCTCCTGGTGGAGCACCGAACGGGTCAAACCGGCCGCCCGTGGTCACGGCTCGTTCGACCCTTGCCGGAACAACACCACGGCATTGGACGCGAGCCCTGCTCACCACCTACGGTCCGTGGCCGTGGCCCCCTTCGACCAGCACGACCCGGCCTTCGTCGCCGACCCGTACCCCACCTTCGCGGCGCTGCGCGCCGAGGCCGAGGTGCACCGGCACGAGGAGATGGGCGTCGCCCTGGCGGTGTCCCACGCGGCGGCCTCCGCCGTCCTGCGGCACCGCTCCCTGGGCCGCCTCTGGACCGACGCGCGGCCCGTCGAGCAGTTCACCGGCTTCAACCTCCTGCACCGCAACTCCCTGCTGGAGAACGAGCCGCCCACCCACGGCCGGCTGCGCCGCCTGGTCGCCGCCGCGTTCGGCCGCGGCCACGTCGAGCGCCTGCGCCCGTGGGTCGCCGCCCTGGCCGACCGGCTGGTCGACGGGCTGGTGGAGCGGGTCCGCGCCGAGGGCCGGGCCGACCTGCTCGCCCACGTGGCCGCGCCGCTGCCGGTGGAGGTCATCGCGGAGCTGCTGGGCGTGCCCGCCGGCGACCGCGCGCTGCTGCAGCCGTGGTCCAACGCCATCGTGAAGATGTACGAGTACGACCTCGCGCCGGACAAGCGGGCGGCGGCCGAGCGGGCGTCCACCGAGTTCGTCGCCTACCTGCGCGAGCTGGTCGCGCTGCGGCGCGCGGCGCCCGGCGACGACCTGGTGTCGGACCTGGTGGCCGTCACCGACACCGACGGCGGCAGGCTCAGCGAGGACGAGCTGGTCGCCACCGCGGTCCTGCTGCTCATGGCCGGCCACGAGGCGACGGTCAACGTCATCGGCAACGGCGTGAACGCCCTGCTGACCCACCGCGAGCAGTGGCAGCGCCTGGTGGCGGACCGGTCCCTCCTCCCCGCGGCGGTCGAGGAGCTGATCCGCTTCGACTCACCCCTCCAGCTGTTCGAGCGCACCGCCACCGCGCCGGTGGAGATCGCGGGCTTCCGCGTCGAGCCGGGGCAGAGGATCGCCGCCCTGCTCGGCTCGGCCGCCCGCGACCCGCTCGCGTTCGAGCGGCCGGACGACCTGGACGTGGGCCGCGCCCCCAACCCGCACCTGGGGTTCGGCATGGGCATCCACTACTGCCTGGGCGCGCCCCTGGCCCGCATCGAGGTGCAGGCCGCCCTGTCGGCCCTGACGCGCAAGCTGCCCGGCGCCCACCTGGCCGCGCCGGCGCGCCGCCGCGCCGAGTTCGTCATCCGGGGCCTGCACGAGCTGCCGCTGGCGGGCTGAACCCGCGCCCGGTCAGCGGTGGGCCCGGTACTTCCGGGGCAGCGGGAGGCCGCGTTCGGCCAGCACGGCCCGCAGCCGGTCCGGGTAGTCGGTGATGATCCCGTCCACGCCGTCGTCGATGAGCTTGCGCATGGTGGCGGGGTCGTTGACCGTCCACGGCACCACCTCGATCCCGCGCGCGTGCGCCTCGTCCACCAGGGCCTTGGTGGTGAAGGGCACGTAGCCCGGGTCGCCCACCGCGCCGTTCTGCGGGTTGCCGTGCACCGGCGAGAGCGCCGACGCGCCGAAGCTGCGCACCGCCTCGACGACGCTGCCGCCGAAGTCCGCCAGGTCCAGCCCGCCGGTCCACGGCGAGCCGGGGCGCAGGAACTCGGGCTGGGTCAGCGCGACCAGCGGCAGGCGGGGCTCCACCCGCCGCCACAGCATGAGCGTGCCCCAGTCGAACGACTGGATGGTCACGTTGCGGGCGAAGCCGGACCTGCGGACCTCCCGCGCGGTGACCGCCACGAACTGCTCGCGCGGCGCGGTCTCGTGCGGGGCGGCGGCCTCGACCTTGGTCTCGATGTTGAACCGCACGTCGTGCGCCCGGTACCGCCGGGCGAGCGCGAACACCTCGGCGAGCGTCGGCATCCGGGCGCCCGGCGACAGGGCCTGGTCCGGGTACTGCGCCCACCGCCGCGACCCGCAGTCCAGGGTGCGGACCTGGGCGAAGGTCAGGTCCTTGACGTAGCGGCCCGCGTAGGGGAAGGCCGGGTCGCCGGGGAACGCCGGGGCCGTGTCGACGCACTTGGCGGGGTTGGTCCGGCGGTCGTGGGTGACGACCTCGCGGCCGTCCCTGGTGATCTGCACGTCCAGTTCGAGCGTGGTCACCCCGACTTCCAGCGCCCTGGCGAACGCGGCGAGCGTGCTCTCGACCGTGAGCCCGATCCCGCCCCGGTGCGCCTGGAGGTCGAACCCGCGCTTCGGGCGCGCCTGCGCGACACCGGACGCCAGCAACGACAGCACGACAACCGCGACGAGTGCCCGCATGGCACCCCAGGCTGTCAGACCGCCCGGCCCGCCCCCAGCCCCGACGGGGGTACGCGAGGTGAACAGCCGGCGATCAGGAACCCAGGCCGCGCAGGAAGAGCGACCACCGGGCGGCCGGGAACGCGAGGAGGCCGGCGCCCGGGTTCTTGGAGTCCCGCACCGCCACGGCCGACCCGGCGACGGCGACCTCGACGCAGTTGGCGTTGCTCGCGCCGTTGCTCCGGCTGCTCTTGCGCCAAGTCGCACCGGAGAGGTCCACAATGGACACAGCCATCGCCTCTTTCACTCGGCCGGAATCCGCTCGATCAGGGCCACCGACCGCTCAGGGCCCAACGCCCGCGAGGCCAGGTGCTCGAACGTCAGTCTAGCTTCCTTGACCTCCGGCTCGTCCTCGATGTGCAGCGCACCGGTCAGGTACTCGATGTAGAGCACATCCGGCTCGGGAGCCTCGAAGGCCAACCGGGTGAAGGCGGTGACCATGCCGTCCAGGATCCCGGCTTCGTTGGGCACCACCTGCAAGGTCACGTTGGGCAGCTCGACCATCTCGCGCAGGTGCGCCAGTTGCTCGCGCATCACACCCGGGCTGCCCACCGCTGTGCGCAGCGCGGCCTCGTGGACGATCGCGTGCAGTCGTAGCGGGTGCTCCGGCTCGGTGAGCCGCTTCTGCCGGATCCGCCGGACCTTTATGTCGTTCTCCAGCCAACGCTTCGTGCGCTTCAGGCGGTGCGCCTCGAACATGGCGCGCATGTACGCCGTCGTCTGGAGCAGGCCGGGAATGATCATCGGCGACAGGTCGTAGACGTGGGTCGCCTCGGTTTCGACGTCGATGTAGCCCTGGTTCTCGATGCCGAAGGTGGTCCACCACCCCTTCTCCCGCGCCTTGATGGTCTGCTCGATCAAATCCGGGTCGAAGCAGTCGTAGACATCCATCATCGACTTGACCAGGTGGACGTCGACCAGCGTCTCACCCCTCTCCATCCGGTGAAGGGCGGACCTGGTCTTGAACAGCGCAGTGGCTGCCTCTTGGAGCGTCATGTGGGCGTCGGCGCGCATCTTCGCCAACTTCCGCCCCAGGCGGCGTCGGCGGAACGGTGGTTGTGTGGGCACAACACCATGATGCCAGTGGAAAATCGAAATGGGGGATTCCCGAGGTTGATCACCTCAAAGTGTGTACGTCCCGCCCGCACAGTGGGCGGCATGGAAGCGAACCTGTTCTCCCTCGTGTCCGAGGCGGACCCGTCGCGGGTCTTCGCGTGGGGCATGGAAGTCCTGGACGACGACCGCACCGCGGCCGTGATCTACCGCCGCGACCCGGACACCGGGCGCAGCCTCGTCGGCCGGCACGACTCCGCCGAAGCCGCCCTCCGCCGCTGGGGCCGGCGCGTGCCGCTGCGCCTCGTCTGGGAGTTCGACGGCGACCTCGGCGACCTCGGCGACGACCGCGACGACGTGTCACCCGTCACTTGAGCAACAGAACGGCGCCGAGCCGCGTGTAGTCAGTGCGCGCGGGCATGACGAGGAGCGGAGACCGGGATTGGGCGACACGGCGTCGTTCGACCAGTTCGTCCACGAGCACCAGCAGGCGCTGATCCGGTACGCCGTGCTGCTCTCGGGCAGCCGGGCGGACGCCGAGGACCTGGTGCAGGAGGTGCTGGTGCGGATCTACCAGCGGTGGGGCGAGCTGGCGGCTTCCACCGGGTCGCTGTACGCCTACGTCCGCCGGGCCGTCACCAACGAGCACCTGTCGTGGCGGCGGCGGTGGAGCACCCGGCACATCCGGTCGGTCGGGACCGACCTGCCCGAGGGCGAGCACCTCGACCGGCGGGACGAGCGCGACGAGCGGCTGTGGCGGCTGCTGGCGCAGCTGCCCCGGCAGCAGCGCGCGGCCGTGGTGCTGCGCTACTACGAGGACCTCACCGACGCGGAGATCGCCGAGGTCCTGGGCTGCCGGCTGCCGACGGTGCGGTCGCACGTCAGCCGCGGGCTGGCGGCCCTGAGGTCGGCGATCGGGATGCCGGAACGCGCGTGGAGGAGCCATGGGTGACTTCGAGGACGACCTGCGCCGCCTGCTCGCCGCCCGCGCCGACCGCGTCCACTCCCACCTGACGGGCCCGGCGATCCGGGCGCGCGCGGCGGCCCGCCCGCGGCGGGGCGCGCTGCGCCGGGGCGCGCCGCTGGTGTCGGCCGCCGCGGTGCTGGCGGTCGTGGCGGTGAGCCTGCTGCTGATCCCCCACGGCCCGCGCTCCTCCGAGCCCGGCCGGCCCGCGACGTCCGGCACGCCCACCACCACCGTGCCGGTCACGCCGACGACCGGCTCGCCGCCGGTGCTGTCGAGCACGACCAAACCGTCCATTCCGGACACCACCACCCTGGCCCCCACCACGACGCCGACCGGAGCGCGCCGCCCCGGCGCCGCCACGACGACCGAGGCGCACCGCAGCAGCACCACCACGACGACCACCACGTGGCCCGGCGCGGAGTCGGCCGACATGTCGTCGTCGGTGCGCCGGAGCACCACGGGCGGCGGCGTGCCGACCACCACGCCGCGCGGCGGCGGCTGAGCCCCGGCGCGGTGCAACAGATCCGCGCCGGGCCGCGTGGGAATGGCGTGGAACCGCCGGGGTCGGCACGACCGCCGGCGGTCGTCAACGAGGAGGACCCCCATGCGTTTCCCCACCGCGCCGCGCTCCCGCCGCGGGCTCGTCGCAGCCGCCCTGTCGGTCGGCGTCCTGGCGGCGGGCGGCGTCACGATGACCGCCCTCGCCGCCCCGTCGACCGGCACGCCCGCCGTCGGCGGCAGCGTCGCGACGAGCCCGGACCGCGAGCCGAGCAGCACCGTGACGGGACCACCGTCGACCACGAGGTCGAAGCCGCACGGCGGCACGACGACCAGCAGGCCGAGCAGCACCGCGCCGAGCAGCACCGTCACGGGCAGCCCGGCGCCGAGCAGCACCGTGACGAGCAGCCCGGCGCCCAGCAGCCCCGTGGCGACCAGCCCGGCGCCGAGCACCTCGGTCGAGGTGACGCGCACGACCCGGCCCGGCATCCCGTCCACCACGAGGACCGCGATCCCGACTACCCCGCCGGCGACCTCCACGACGTGGTCCCGGCCGAACGCGTGACCGACCCGGCGTGACACCGGTCCCCGGCGGCCGGGCGGCTGCCGGGGACGGCCCCGGCTGGCGGGATCCCGGCTGGCGGGACCCCGGCTAGCGGGGCGAGGCGTGGGCGCGGACGGCGCGCAGCGCCGGTTCCGGCGCGTCCTTCACGCCCACCACCCGCATCCGCCGCAGCGCCTGCGCGGGCACCGGCAGCAGCGCGGCGGTGAGGCGGCGGACCAGCACGGCGGTCGTGAACGCCACGGCGGCGGCCAGCAGGTCCGACACGGCGTGCAGCAGGACGCCGTCGGCCAGGGCCTGCACGCCGGAGCGGAACGACCAGGCGAAGGTGAACAGCCCGAACAGCCCGGCCACCACCCACAGCCCCCACCACCACCGCACCAGGCGGGACGGCGACGGGCGGGCGTCGGCGGGCAGGCGCAGGGCCGCGTGCTCCAGCTCGGCCGCGACCGAGCCGGGCACCACCAGGTTCAGGCCCGGCACCAGCACGCCGACCAGCACCTCGGTGTCGGACCGGGACGGGGCGTAGCCGGCGGCCGAGGCGGCGGCGGCGCGGGCGCGGCGCAGCCACAGCAGCGTCAGCACCAGGGCCGTGGCGGCGGCGACCAGCGCGACGGCCGACGACGAGCCCACCATGGCGTCGGAGACGTCCACGGTGCCCGCCGACAGCGCCCCGTAGCGGCTCGTCGCGAGCAGGGCGTAGCGCCAGACCTCGCTGCCCGCGGCCCACAGCGCCGTCAGGCCCGCGAGCCCCAGGGCGTGCGACGCGGCGCGGGCCTGGCGCTGGACCCGGTCGACGGCGTCGGCGGGCGCGCCGTCGGTCGCCACCGACGTCGGCCAGCGCCACGCCAGCAGCGGGAAGCCCCACCGCGGCGGCACCGGGTAGGACGGCGGGCCGGCGTACGGGCGGCGCGGGGCGGGCGGACGGGGGCGCGGCTGCGCCCCGGGCGGCGGGGACGCCACCCAGTCCACGCCCATCGGCCGCGGCGCCACGTCAGATGACCTCCGGCTCCGCGCCGTCGACCTCGCCGACCAGCGGCCGGCCGGCCGCGGCCCACACCTGCATCCCGCCGTCGACGTTCGTCGCGTCCCAGCCGTTGGCGTTGAGGTACTGCGTCACCCGCGCCGAGCGCCCGCCCGCCCGGCACACGACGTAGAACTCGCTGTCGCCGGGCAGCTCCTCCAGCCGCTGGGCCAGCTCGCTCATCGGGATGTGCAGCGCGCCCGGCGCGTGGCCGGCCGCCCACTCGTCGGCTTCGCGCACGTCGAGCAGGACTTTTCCGGCGGGCAGCTCCGCGGGCACCGCTGACACTTCAACGCTGGGAACGGTCACGCCCCCATGCTGCCACGCGCCCCCGTGAGCGGGGGATGAAGGCCGGGCCGCCTCCCCCGGTCGACGGACGGGGAGGCGGCCCGGGCGGGGTGGCGCGACTAGTGCGCCGTGGCCTTCTCCGCGCCCACGCCGGTCAGGGCGCGGACCTCCATCTCGGCGTACTTGGCGTCGTCGCGCTCCTTGGACAGCACCGTGCCGAGGTAACCCAGCAGGAACGACAGCGGGATGGACACGATGCCGGGGTTGTCCAGCGGGAACCAGTGGAAGTCGACGCCCTGGATCATCGACGGGCTCTTGCCGGTGGCGTCCACCGGCTTGCCGGACACCACCGGGGAGAACACGATCAGCACGATCGTGGACGCCAGGCCGCCGTAGATGCTCCACAGCGCGCCGGAGGTGTTGAACCGCTTCCAGAACAGCGAGTACAGGATGGTCGGCAGGTTCGCCGACGCCGCCACCGCGAACGCCAGCGCGACCAGGAAGGCGATGTTCTGGCCGTTGGCGAGGATGCCGCCGAGGATCGCCACGACGCCGATCACCACGGCGGTGATGCGGGCGACCCGCACCTCCTGCGCCTTGTCGTCCACCGCGCCCTTCTTGATCACGTTGGCGTAGATGTCGTGCGCGAAGGACGCCGACGCGGTGATCGTCAGGCCGGCCACCACGGCGAGGATCGTCGCGAACGCCACCGCCGCGATGATGCCCAGCAGCACGGTGCCGCCCAGCGCGTAGGCCAGCGCGGGCGCGGCCGAGTTGACGCCGCCGGGCAGGCCCTTGATCACGTCCGGGCCGACCAGCGCGCCCGCGCCGTAGCCCAGGACCAGCGTGAACAGGTAGAAGATGCCGATCAGCCAGATCGCCCACACGACGGAGCGGCGGGCCTCCTTCGCGGTCGGCACGGTGTAGAAGCGCATCAGGATGTGCGGCAGGCCCGCGGTGCCCAGGACCAGCGCGAGGGCGAGCGAGATGAAGTCGACCTTGCCCAGGCCCGTCTTGCCGTACTGCAGGCCGGGGTTGAGGATCGCCTCGCCGGTCCGGCCCGCCTTGGACACGGCGCTGTCGAGCAGCGAGGACAGGTTGAAGCCGAATTTGCCGAGTACCCAGGCGGTCATCAGAGCGGCGCCCGCGATGAGCAGCACGGCCTTGATGATCTGCACCCAGGTGGTGCCCTTCATGCCGCCGACCAGCACGTAGAAGATCATCAGCAGCCCGACGACGGCGATGACCAGCGCCTGGCCGGTCTTGTCCTTGATATCGAGCAGCAGGGCGATCAGGCCGCCCGCGCCGGCCATCTGCGCCAGGAGGTAGAAGAACGACACGGCGAGCGTGGACGTGGCCGCCGCCGCGCGCACCGGGCGCTGCCGCATCCGGAAGCTCAGCACGTCGCCCATCGTGTACTTGCCGGTGTTCCGCAGCAGCTCGGCGACCAGCAGCAGCGCCACCAGCCAGGCCACCAGGAAGCCGATCGAGTACAGGAAGCCGTCGTAGCCGTTGACCGCGATGGCGCCCGCGATGCCCAGGAAGGACGCGGCGGACAGGTAGTCGCCGGAGATGGCGACGCCGTTCTGCGGGCCGGTGAACGCGTGGCCGGCGGCGTAGTAGTCGGAGGCCGTCCGGGTGTTGCGGCTGGCGCGGAACACCACGACCAGCGTCACGACGACGAACAGGGCGAAGATGCCGATGTTGAGCAGGGGGTTGCTGTTCACCGGTCGACCCCCTCGACCTCGTGGCGGATGCGGTCGGCGATCGGGTCGAGCTTCCGGTTCGCGTGCCGGACGTACAGGGTGGTGATGACGAACGTCGACGCGAACTGGAGCAGGCCCAGCAGCAGGCCGACGTTGACGCTGCCGAACACCTTCGTGGACATGAAGCCGCGGGCGTAGTCCGCGAGGAGGACGTAGAGCACGTACCAGGCCAGGAAGAGCCCGGCCATGGGGAACACGAAGGTCCGCAGCCGGCGGCGCAGCTCGACGAAGTCGGGACCGGCCTGTACTTCAACCCAATCGGGGGTCGCCCCAACGGGGATGGCGCCCCCTGACGCGTCTTCGGCAGTGCTCACGTTCCCCTCCTCGGACTTGTCGACGGTGTGAACGCCACGTAATCCCTCCTGGTGCGTTCGATACGCGCAGCACCGTAAGGAGACGTAGGTCACCCCTGAAAGACCCCGTCCGTGGACTTGCGCTCAACAGTCGGGTGATGCGATGAGCGGTAGGAATACTGAGACGAGCAGTCACCCGCTTGAGGTAGTGCGCCGTTCACCGGATCGAATGGTTTTCTGCCACACCTTCTTGTGCTGTCCTACCGCTCGCGGTCGGGGCGCGGGGCTGAACGGGTGGAGCGGGCCGCACCCGCGCCACCCGGCGGGGGCAGCGGGGTCACCGACCACCGGGCGCGACCGCGGCGATGGGCCGTGGCGAAGAACACACAGCGGGCGCGCGGATCGCCTTTGTTCCGCAGGAGGCGGGAAATTTCCATCGCCGATCCATGGAATGCGCGCCGACCGCGGGTGATCCCGCGCGACGCCCGGTCAGGACCGCGGCTGGTCGCGCCGCTCGGCGAGCCGGGCCTTCTCCTCGGCGGTGCCGAACCGCTGCACGTCGCGGTCCCGCATGAACCCCAGCGGGTCGGGCGCGTGCAGGCGCAGCAGGATCCGGCTCACGTCCTCCGGCCGCCGCCGGGCGGTCAGCTTGCTGATCAGCACCATGGCCAGGAACGCCACCGGCACCGTGACCAGCGCGGGCTGCGCGAACACCGAGGGCGCCCACCACCCGGTGTAGGAGCTGACCACGGTCACCGCCTGCGACCCGATCACCAGCCCGCCGCCCACCACCAGCCCGGCGATCGCGCCCACCCAGGTCAGGCCGCGCCACCAGATCCCCAGCACCAGCAGCGGGCAGAACGTGGACGCCGCCAGCGCGAACGACATCGCCACCGTCAGCGAGGCGTCCGAGCGGGGCAGCACCAGCGCCAGCCCGATCGCCACCGCGCCGGTCAGCACCGTCGCCCACCGGAAGTCCCGGACCTTGCCCGGCAGGATGTCCGTCGACACCACCCCGGCGACGCTCACCAGCAGCCCCGACGACGTGGACAGGAACGCCGCGAACGCGCCGGCCGCCACGATCGCCCCCAGCACCTGCCCGAGCACGTTCGGCTGCATCGTGCTCGGCAGCAGCAGCACCGCCGCGTCCGTCTTGCCGGTCACCAGCAGCTCCGGCAGGTACTGGCGGGAGATGATGCCCAGCACCGTCGGGAAGATGTAGAACAGGCCCAGCAGGTACAGCACGTGCAGCGCCGTGCGGCGGGCCGCCTTGCCGTCCGGGTTCGTGTAGAACCGCACCAGCACGTGCGGCAGGCCCATGGTGCCCAGGAACGTCGCGAAGATCAGCGAGTAGGTCTCGAACAGCCCGCCGAGCCCGCCGGTCTGGGGTTCGAGCCACCGCTCGTTGTCCGTCGGCGAACCCTCCACCACCGGCACCGGCGACCCGGCCCCGAACCGCAGCTCGGTGTCCTTGGCGACGGTGTACGTGCCGGGCGTCCAGTACACCGCGCCGTCCGCGCGGGCGCCGTTGACCCGGCCGTCCGCCGTCAGCTCCATCGGCAGCGCGACCTGCACCCGCACCTCGTCCACCGTGGTGACGGCGACGTCCTCGTGGAACCGCAGCACGCCCTCGGCGTCCACCGCCGGACCCCGGTCCCCCGGGCCGGTCAGGAACACCGCGAACAGCACGAACGTCGGCGCGGCGATCGCGAACAGCTTGCCCCAGTACTGGAACGCCTGCACCAGCGTGATGGCGCGCATCCCGCCGCCCAGCACGTTCACCACGACGATCACCGTCACCGCCGCGCCGCCCAGCCACGCGGGCAGCCCGGTGATCGTGTTCAGCGTCAGGCCGGCCGACTGCAGCTGCGGCACCAGGTAGAGCACGCCGATGCAGATCACGAAGAACGTGCAGACCCGGCGCAGGTTCGTCGACCCCAGCCGCGCCTCGGCGAAGTCCGGCAGCGTGTACGCGCCCGACCGGCGCAGCGGCGCGGCCACGAACAGCATCATCGCCAGGTAGCCCGCGGTGAAGCCGATCGGGTACCAGAGCGCGTCGATGCCGTCCTTGAGCACCAGGCCCGCGACGCCCAGGAACGACGCGGCCGACAGGTACTCCCCGGAGATCGCCGCCGCGTTGCGGGTCGCCGGGATCGCCCGGCGCGCCACCAGGAAGTCCGGCGTGGTGTTGGCCCGGCGCGAACCCACGTAGCCCAGCAGGAACGTCATCGCCGCGACGACGACGACCAACCCCAGGCTCCAGAGGTTCTGGATCACCGGTCCACCGTGCTGACGAAGTCGTGCTCGTGGCGCTCCGCGAGTCTTCGGTAGGCGTAGCCCACGCCGTAGCACAGCGGGAACGGCAGGACGCCCAGCAGCAGCCACGGCAGCCGCACGCCCAGCAGCTCCACCTCGCCCAGCCCCGGCGCCAGGAAGAAGACCACCGGCAGCAGGGCGAGCAGCAGCAGCGTGCCGCCGCCGAGCAGGAACGCCGTGCGCAGCTGCTGCCGGATCAGGTCGCGGATCAGCTTCTCGCCGACGCTGGTCTGCTCCTCCAGCTCGATGATCGTGCGCAGCACCCGGCCCCGGCCGCGCGGGTCGGCCAGCACGACCCGGCGGCGGCGGTTCTTGCGCGCCGCAGCCGGCGGCCAGGCGTCCCGCTCCCCTGGCTGCGGCTGGTCGGGCTGCCCCGGCGGGCCGGAGTGCTTGCTCATCCCCAGCTGCTCTTGGGCGGGCGCACGATCCGCTCCTTCAGCTCGCGGGTGTGCCGCCGGCTGACCGGCAGCTCCTTCGCCGCCTCGCCCGAGCCGATCACCACCGCGTAGCCGTTCGACGTCATCCGCAGCTCGGTCACCAGCGGCAGCGCCACCAGGAACGAGCGGTGGATGCGCACGAAGCCCGCGTTCTCCCAGCGCTCCTCCAGCTGGGCCAGCGGGATGCGCACCAGGTGGCTCTGGCCGTCGCCGGTGTGCAGGCGCGCGTAGTCGCCCTGCGCCTCGACGTACCGGACGCTGGCCCTGGGCACGAGCTTGATGGTGCCACCCAGCTCGACCGGGATGACCTCGTCGTCGGTCGGCTCCTGCGGCGCGGGCTCCGGTGTCGCGGCGGGCGCCGCCGCGACCCGCTCGACCACGCGCGAGATCGCCTTGTTGATGCGGTCCTCGTTGATCGGCTTGGTCACGAAGTCCAGCGCGCCGACCTCGAAGGCCACGACGGCCTCGGAGTGCTCGACGCCGGTGACGAAGACCAGCGCGGGCGGGGCGCGGAAGGCGCCGAGCACGCGGGCGAGGTCCGTGCCGCTGAGCCCGGGCATGTTGATGTCGGCGAACACCGCGTCCACCGGCGGCAGGCCCGCGCGGGTGCGCTCCATGACGTCGGGGTCGTAGTCGCCCCGCAGGACGCGCAGGGCCTCCGCGGCGTCGAAGGCGGTGAGCACGCGGCGGATGTGCGGGCTGCTCTCGAGCAGGTACTTGATCTCGCTGAGACCGGGCGCCTCGTCGTCCACCGCCAGGACGAGGAGGCCGGTGTTGTCCTGGATACTCACTGTGCCGCGCATCTTGCCCATTTACGCCGGTCCGTGTCTACGCGGACCGGCCGGTGTCGACGCGACCGTGACCTCGACCGGGTGTCACAAGCCGAATCGCGACCAGCGCGCCCGCTCCTCCAGCGCCGCCAGCGCGGCCGGCAGGAAGTCGCCTGAACGGGTGGAACTCCCGGCGAGCCCGAGGCGGGCGAGCAGCGGTCGGCGGGGCTCGGCGACGGTGATCTCGGCGTCCGGGTACCGCTTGGCGACGACGGACCGCACCGTGCCGATCGCGTCCACCAACCCGAGCTCGACGGCCCGCGCCCCGGTCCAGACCTCGCCGCTGAACAGGTCGGCGTCGGCGTGCAGCCGGTCGCCGCGCCGCTCCCGCACCCAGTCGACGAACTGCGCGTGCAGGTCGCCGTGCAGGCCCTTGAGCCACTCGACGTCCTCGGGCTTCTCGGGCTTGAACGGGTCGAGCCGGACCTTGTGCTCGCCGGCGGTGTAGACGCGGCGCTCGACGCCGTGGCGCTCCAGCAGCCCGTTGAGCCCGAACCCGGCGCTGACGACGCCGATCGAGCCGACCAGCGAGGTGCCGTGGGCGTAGATCTCGTCGGCGGCGCAGGCCAGCCAGTAGCCGCCGGACGCGGCGACGTCCTCGCAGAAGGCCAGCACCGGGACGCGCTTGCGGGCGGCCAGCTCGCGGACGCGCTCGGCGATCAGCGCGGACTGCGTCGGCGCGCCGCCCGGCGAGTTGACCAGGAGGGCGACGGCGACCAGGCGGTCGTGGTCGAACGCGCGGGTGAGGGCGCTCTCGACGTTCTGCGCGTTGATGGTGTTGCGGGCCATCGGCGTCGGCGTCGGCGTGATCACGCCGTGCAGGCGCACCGCCGCCACCACGGGCCCGCGCTCGGCGCGGTCGCTGACGATCTTGGGCAGGCGGGCCGCGATCTTGTCCGTCACGCTCATGGGTCGACCTTACGTGTGCCCGCGGGAACGGCGTGGCGGAGCTAACATCGGCCGGTGACGTTCAACCCGATCCGGTGGCTCGAACGCTACGTCGAGTGGTGGGACGACCGGGGCAGGCAGAACGCCGACGGCCCCGGCCCCATGCACGTCTACTGGATGTGGATCGTCTGGTCGATGTGCGCGGTGATGATCGTGGCGGTGCTGGCCATCGCCGCCGGCTGATCCCCGGCGCCAACCGACCCCCTGCTGCCCTGCGCCCCGACTCCCCCACGTCACACCTCAGGCCGAACCCCACACCTCAGGCCCCACCTCACGCCTCAGGCTGATCCCCACACCTCGGACCCCACCTCACGCCTCAGGCGAACCCCACACCCCCACACCTCGGGCGAACCCGTGCCTCTGGCGGATCCGCACCCAGGGCTCCCGCTTCGCACCTCGGGGCTCCACAAGTCCCCGGCGCCAGTCCCCGGCGCCCGGTCCCCCGGCTCTCAAGCCCCCGCCGCAGCCACCGCCGCCCGGCGGCTTCCCGATCCAAGCTCCACCCCGGCCCAGGCTCCTCGATCGCCGGCGGCTCTCCGAGCCTCGCTCGCCCCTCAGGGACCCGCTCGCCCTCGCCGCAGACGCCCAGCAGGTCCCGATCGCCCCGCAGGCGCCCGGCTTTCTCCGCTCAGCGCCCCCGCGTCCGTGTCCGCCGACCCGCATGTTCGCCGCGCGCACCGCACCCGCCACGCACCGCACCCGCCGCGCCCGTCCGCCACTCCGCGCTCGCCCACCGCACCGCCACGCACCGCGCCCGTCCGCGCCCGCGGATGCCCGCCATGCCCGCCATGCCCGCCGCGGATGCCCACCGCGCCCGTCCACCGCGCCGCGCCCGCCCACGCCCGTCATGCCCGCCGCGCGCGGCACCCGTCCGCCGCGCGCCATCACCAACCGCGCGCACACCGCCACCAGCGCGCCCGAGTGCCTTGGAGCCTCGCCGTGGGGGCCGCTTCCTTACGTTTACGGCAACGAAGTCCCCGGCGGAAAAGTGCCGGGGCACACGTACCTCGATCAAGTGATCGCCCAGGGCGGTCAGGTGCGGATCGCGGGTTGTTCCGCCGTCTCCTCCAGCCTGGGCGGCACGAGGGGCAGGTTGGTGCGCACGCCCGGCGAGTACTTGGGCACCTTCAGGATGATCTTCATCCCGGCGTCCGGCGCGGTTTCGACGACCAGGGCGTAGTCGTCGCCGAACACCGCCCTCATCCGGTGGTTGATGTTGCCCAGGCCCACGTGCGCCCCGGTCTGGTGGGCGTCCTTCAAGTCCTCGAACAGCCGGTCCGGGTCCATGCCGACGCCGTCGTCCTCCACCGAGATCAGGGCCTCCGCCCCGTTGTCCTCGGCGAGGATCGTCAGCAGCCCGCCGCCCGGCTTCTTGGCCAGCCCGTGCCGCACCGCGTTCTCCACCAGCGGCTGCAGGACCAGGAACGGCAGCACCACCTGCAGCACCTCGGGCGCGATCTTCAGCCGCACGTTCAACCGGGGCCCGTAGCGGGCCTGCTCGATGGTCAGGTAGCGGTGGATGTTGGTCAGCTCGTCGGCCAGCGTCGTGAAGAACCCGTCGGTCCGGAACGAGTAGCGCGTGAACTCCGCGAACTCCTGCAGCAGCTCCCGCGCGTGCGACGGGTCGGTCCGGATGAGGGACGAGATCGTGTTCAGCGCGTTGTACACGAAGTGCGGCGAGATCTGCGCCCGCAGCGCCCGCACCTCCGCCTGCGCCAGGGCCTGCCGCGACTTCTGCAGCACCTCCAGCTCCAGCTGCGTCGAGACGAAGCGGGCGGTCTCCTCGGCCATCCGGATCTGCCGCTTGTTCGCCACCCCGCTCACCACGATCAGCGTCCCGGCGACCTCGGACTCGACCAGCAGCGGCACGATCACCGCCGAGTGCAGCGCGCACGGGCCGGGCAGCTCGCAGTCCAGCTTCCGGTGCTCGACGTGCTCCTTGTGGAACTCGCCGATGGCCCGCTCGATGTACGGGCGCAGGAATTCGTAGTGGTCGTTGGCGCCGCCGTCCCACGACAGCAGCGTCCCCTCGTGGTCGGTGATACCCACCGCGACGCACCGCAGCATCTCGCGCAGGTGCGGTGTGGCCTTGTCCGCCGCGTCCTGCGTGAGCCCCTCCCGCAGGTCCGCCGACGCCTTGGACATCCGGTGCAGCATGTCCATCACGGCGTCTTCGACCGATGTGCTCACCCTGCGGGCGCGGCAGAGCATCACGAAGAGGCCGAGCACGGCCAGGGTCGCGATGACGCCGAGGACCGCGCGCTCGGTCAGAAGGTCACGCACGGCGTCCATGCTGTGCCGTGCGGTGCTCTCTCGGCAAGGGGTGGTCCTGGATCGGGTAGACATCCGATGAACTTGGGCGCAGAGTGTGCGCCGTGGAGAAGGTCGCGCTGTTCGCCACCTGCCTGACGGACACGCTGCACCCCGCCACGGCCCGCGCCACCACGCGGTTGCTGGAACGGCTCGGGTGCGGCGTCGACTTCCCGATGGACCAGACGTGCTGCGGACAGGCGCACTTCAACACCGGTTACCGCCAACACGCCACTGACCTGGCCAAACGCTTCCAGCGGGTGTTCCGGGGCTACGACGCGGTGGTGACGCCCTCGGGGTCGTGCGCGGCCATGGTGCGCGACGTCCACCCCCGGTTGGGCGCGGGGACGCCGCGCACCTACGAGCTGTCGGAGTTCCTGGTCGACGTCCTGAACTTGACCGATGTGGGTGCATACTTCCCCCATCGGGTGACTTATCACCCGACCTGCCACTCGCTGCGCGCGCTGGGCGTGGGCGGGAAGCCGCTGCAGCTGCTCCGGGCGGTGCGCGGGATCGACCTGGTCGAGCTGCCCCGCGCGGCCGAGTGCTGCGGTTTCGGCGGCACGTTCGCGCTCAAGAACGCCGACACCTCCACGGCGATGCTGGCCGACAAGATGCACTGCGTGCTCGGCACGGGCGCGGAGGTCCTCACCGCCGGCGACAACTCTTGCCTGATGCACATCGGCGGCGGCCTGTCCCGGCTGCGCGCCGGGGTGCGCCCGGTGCACCTGGCGGAGATCCTGGCGAGCACGGAGGAGGAGCCTTGGGCGCCCGCAACCCGGTGACCTGGCTGGGCAGCCCGGCGTTCCCGGAGGCGGCCCGCGCCGCGCTGGCCGACACCCAGCTGCGCCGCAACCTGCGCAACGCCACCACGACGATCCGGGGCCGCCGCGCCGAGGCCGTCGGCGAGCTGCCCGACTGGGAGGAGCTGCGCCGGGCCGGCGAGGCGATCAAGGACGAGGTGCTGCACCACCTGGACACCTACCTGGAACGGCTGGAGGCGGCCGTCGTGGCGCGCGGCGGCGTGGTGCACTGGGCCCGCGACGCCGCCGAGGCCAACGCGGTCGTGCGCGACCTCGTCGGGGACGCCGAGGAGGTCGTGAAGGTCAAGTCGATGGCCACCGCCGAGATCGGCCTGAACGAGGCCCTGGAGGCGGCCGGCGTGCGCGCGGTGGAGACCGACCTCGCCGAGCTGATCGTGCAGCTGGGCCACGACCGCCCGTCGCACATCCTGGTGCCCGCGATCCACCGCAACCGCGCGGAGATCCGCGCGATCTTCCGCTCGGCGGGCATCGAGGCCGACAGCGACGACCCGCGCGCCCTGGCCGAGGCGGCGCGGGCGCACCTGCGGCGCAAGTTCCTGTCCTGCGAGGTGGCGATCTCCGGCGCGAACTTCGCCGTCGCCGACACCGGCTCGGTGGTGGTGGTGGAGTCCGAGGGCAACGGCCGGATGTGCCTGACGCTGCCCAGGAGGCTGATCACCGTGATGGGCATCGAGAAGGTCGTGCCCACCTGGCAGGACCTGGAGGTCTTCCTGCAGCTGCTGCCCCGCTCGTCCACGGCGGAGCGCATGAACCCCTACACCTCGGTGTGGACGGGGGTCGCGCCCGGCGACGGGCCGCAGGAGTTCCACCTGGTCCTGCTCGACAACGGGCGCTCCAGGACCCTCGCCGACCCGGTCGGCCGGCAGGCGCTGCGCTGCATCCGCTGCTCGGCGTGCCTGAACGCCTGCCCCGTCTACGAGCGGACCGGCGGCCGGTCCTACGGGTCGGTCTACCCGGGCCCGATCGGCGCCATCCTCACCCCGCAGCTGGTGGCCGACCCGCACGACGAGCAGGCCGCGTCGCTGCCCTTCGCGTCGTCGCTGTGCGGGGCGTGCTTCGAGGTGTGCCCGGTGCGGATCGACATCCCCGAGGTCCTGACGCACCTGCGCGCCGAGGTCGTGGCGGCCAGGGGCCGGGACGCCGAGTCGGTCGCGATGGCCGCCGCCGCGTGGGTCTTCGCCTCGCCCGAGCGCTACGAGCGCGCCCAGCGGCTCGGCTCGCTGGTCCGCTTCCTGGCCCGTGACGGCCGGCTGTCGCGGCTGCCCGGCCCCGGCGCGGCCTGGACGTCGTCCCGCGACGCCCCGGTGCCCGCCCGCGAGTCGTTCCGCCAGTGGTGGAGGAGGAACCGTGGCTGACGCCCGCGCGCGCATCCTGGCCGACGTCCGCGCGGCGCTGGCGGACCGCCCGCCGACGCCGCCCGTGCCGCGCGGCTACCGCCGGACCGGCGCCGCGTCGGTGGAGCTGCTGGCCGACCGGGTCGCGCACTACCGCGCCGCGGTGCGCGTCGTGGAGCCGGCCGGGCTGCTCCCGCTGCTCGGGGACGTGCTGGCGGGCAAGCGGGTGGTCGCGCCGGCGGACCTGCCGTGGGACGTGCCGGGCGTGGCCTGGCTGCGCGACGACCCGCCGCTGGACGTGCGGCAGCTGGACGGGTCCGACGGCGTGCTGACCGGGTGCGCGGTGGCGATCGCCCAGACCGGGACGATCGTGCTGGACGCCGGGGCGGCGCAGGGCAGGCGCGCGCTGACCCTCCTGCCGGACCTGCACGTGTGCGTGGTGCGCGAGGACCAGGTCGTGGGCACGGTCCCGGAGGCCCTGGCCCGCCTGGACCCGACGCGCCCGCTCACGTTCGTCAGCGGCCCGTCGGCCACCAGCGACATCGAACTCGACCGCGTGGAGGGCGTGCACGGCCCGCGCTCGCTGGTCGTGGTGATCGTGCGGGCCGGCTGAGCCGCCGGGCCGGGCTACTTGAGCAGCCGCGACATCCGGCGGTCGGCGAGCGGCCGGCCGCCGGTCTGGCAGGTCGGGCAGTACTGGAGCGCCTTGTCCGCGAACGACACCTCGCGGACCGCGTCACCGCACACCGGGCACGGCAGGCCGGTGCGGCCGTGCACGCGCAGCCCCGACCGCTTCTCGCCCTTCAGCCGCGCCGCCGACTGGCCGACCGACCGCGCCACCGCGTCGGCCAGCACGCCGACCAGCGCCTCGTGCAGCCGGTCCAGCGCCTCGTCGGACAGCCTGCCGGCGGTCGCGTAGGGCGAGAGCCGGGCGGTGTGCAGGATCTCGTCGGAGTAGGCGTTCCCGATGCCCGCCACCAGGCCCTGGTCGGTCAGCGCCGTCTTCAGCCGCTCCGCGCGGCCCGCGAGCAGCCCGCCCAGCCGCTCCCGCGTCAGCGACAGCGCGTCCGGGCCCAGCCGGGCGATGCCCGGCACCTCGGCCGGGTCCGCGACGACCCACGCGGCGAGCCCCTTCCGGGTGCCCGCCTCGGTCAGGTCGAACCCCGGGCCCCCGCCGGGCGGGCCGAGGTGGACGCGCAGCGCCAGCGGGCCCCTGCCGGGCCTGGGCGGCGCGGCGGCGAGGGTGTCCGACCAGCGCAGCCAGCCCGCCCGCGCCAGGTGCACCACCAGGTGCAGCCCGTCGCAGTCCAGGTCCAGGTGCTTGCCGAACCGGGCGGCGGCCGTCACCGGGCGGCCCCGGAGGTCGGTCCACGGCGGTGTGAACGTCTTGAGGACCTGCGGCGACGCCACGTCGACCCGGTGCACGACACGTCCGACGGCGTGCGCGCGCAGGTGGTCGACCAGCGCCTCGACTTCGGGTAGCTCCGGCACCGGACCAGTGTCACCCGCGGCGGCGAACCGGTCGACCTCCGCCACCGCGCGCGACCACCCGGGCGGCGCACCGCGAGCCGTCGACCGGCGCCGGTTCAGTCGACCGGCTGCAGCGGCCCGTCGAGGTCCGGCAGCGAGTACATCTCGATCTTGCGCGCCACGTTGGCCACCTCGTTGCGCACGGTCAGGAACCCGCGCACCGAGCCGACCCACCGCTCCGGCGGCAGCTCGTCGGTCTTCTTCGACTCCGCCGCGACCAGCCACGGCCGGCGCACCGCCCACCGCGCCGGGAAGAACAGGAACACCAGCACCAGGGCGATGATCAGCCAGCCGGGCACGACGACCTGCTCGGGCGTCCACGCCACCAGGATCACGGCCATCGCGATGACGATGGCGAGCATCAGCACGCCGGGGCCCTGCCCGCCGCTCACGTCGTGCTCGAAGTCGGCGTCGGCCGACGGGTTGCGCCACTCGATCTGGCTGCGCACCGTCCACATCCGGCCGTCCGCGCCGCGCACCAGCCGCGTCATCACCGTCTCCTCAAGGCGTCGAGCGATCACTCCGCGCCTGCAACGCTACCGGCAAACCCCTGCGACCAGCGGGTGAACCCGCCGGTAGCGGGCGGTGATCAGGCGGGGTCCATGCAGGGCGGCGTCGGCCGCAGCGTCACCGTGGTGGGCGTGACCGTCGGCGTCGGCGCGACCGTGGTGCTGACCAGGGCGGTGTGCGACGGGGAGGTCGTCGCGGTGGTGGTCGCCGACGGCTCCTCCGCCGGGTCCCGCAGCGCCCGGTAGTCACCGGTGCGCGGGACCCCCGCGAACGACGGCGCGGACGACGGCGCGGACGACGACGGCACGGCGGGCGGGGTCGGGACGACGGTCCGAGGGGGCTGCGCGACCGCCGGGGGCCGCGCGCCGGTGAGGTGCACGTGCTGCGCCGGGGGCGGGGTCGGCGACGTCTCGCTGGTCGCCGTGCCGGTCGCGGTCGGCTCGGTGGAGCGCAGCGCCAGCACGGTCCCGCCGCGCGGCGCGTTCGGGTCGGGCTGGATCAGCCCGGGGCCGGGCCCGCCGGTGAACGTCCCGGCCAGCACCCCGAACAGGCCCACGGCCGCGGCGGACGCGGTGGCGGCGAACACCAGCTTCACCCGGCCGGACAGCCACGCGGCCTTGCCCAGCGCGGCCGGCGCGACCAGCGCGGTCGCGACCACCGGCACGGCGATGCCCGCCGCGTGCGCCCGCAGCGTCGAGCAGACCTCGGCCAGCTCGGCGTGCAGGGAGTTGCAGGACGAGCAGGTCCGCAGGTGCTTGCGGATGCGGCGGTGCTCCGCGCCCTGCACGCCGCCCGCCGTGTAGGTGCCCAGCTTGGCCACCACGGAGCTGCACGCGCGCGGCCCGGCGTCCTCCGCCAGGTGCGCCTGGAGGTAGGCGGCCCGCAGGCCCTCGCGGGCGCGGCGGGCCAGCGCGGCCATCGCGTTCGGGCTCAGGCCGAAGCTCGGCGCGACGGCGGCGGGCCGCTCGCCCTCCACCTCCACCTGCCACAGCACGCTGCGCCAGCGCTCCGGCAGGCTGGTGAACGCCCGCGAGATCAGCGCGTGCTCGGGGCGCGAGGCCGTCACGTCGGGGAACGGCTCGACCCGGCGGGACAGCTCCTCGTCCTCCACCGGCACGTCGCGCCGCCGCCCGCTCCACTCCCACGCCACCCGGCGCGCGACGGTCAGCAGGTAGGTCCGCACGTGGTCGGTCGGGCCGGTGCCGCGGCGGATGGCCTGCAGGACGCGGAAGAACGCTTCGGCGGTGAGGTCGTCGGCCTCGGCGTGCTCGCGCACGTGCCGCAGGGCGAACCTGCGGACGGCGTCCGCGTGGCGGGAGAACAGCTCCCCGAACGCCGAGTCGTCGCCGGACCTGACCCTGGCGAGCAGTTCCCGGTCGAAATCGGCATCTCCGGCCATCCCGCCCGGCACCTCCCGCCCCGCCTCGTGGTCCGAGGTCAAGATGCCACAGCTGGATCGAACCGCCCCGAAGCGATAGCGACCCGATACCGAAGACCCTACGGACGGCGTGGGCCGTTCGGCGCAGCCGGGCGCGGTGCGCGCGGGGCCGGTCGCCGGCGCCGCCGGGTGACGGGGCGGTCACGGGAGGGCGTCGGCTGGTGGCGGTGCGCACCCCGTCGGACCGTTCGACCGGTAGTGTCCTGGCACGTGGGCGATTGGCGCACAAGGGCTTCCGCCCTCCTCCCCGAGCTCGGCGCGGTCCTCGAGCGCGAGTCGTGGTCGTGCCACGTCTTCCTGTCGGAGCTGTGGCAGCTCGCCCTGGAGGCGCACCGGGACGGCGCGGAGGAGGTGCTGCGGCGGGTGTACGGGTTCGCGCACTGGTGCTTCCGGCAGCCCGAGCAGTTCCTGTCCAACGCCTCCGTCGTGAGCTTCTACGAGCACGTGTTCGACGAGTGGGAGCTGCGCGACGCGGTGGCGCCGTGGCTGCCCGCCGAGGTCGTGGACCGGGTGCGCCCGCTGTGGGAGTGGCGGTGGCCGGCGGAGCGGTTGTCCGAGGTCGACCGGCTGTTGGCGGGATCACCACCCCCCGGTCGCAACGCGGTTTGAGGCATCGGCTATAGTTCTTCGTGTCAGGCGGATGTAGCGCAGTTGGTAGCGCATCACCTTGCCAAGGTGAGGGTCGCGAGTTCGAGTCTCGTCATCCGCTCGGTGAAGAGGCCCCGGTGCACACCGGGGCCTTTTCGCATGTCAGGGATCCCACGTCGACATGGAGATTTCGCACATGGCCACCACCCGCAAGGCGACCACGCACTGGGAAGGCAACCTCCTGGAGGGCAGCGGCACCGTGTCGCTGGAGTCGTCCGGCATCGGCACGTACGCGGTGTCCTGGCCCTCCCGCGCAGAGGAGGCGAACGGCAAGACCAGCCCCGAGGAGCTGATCGCGGCGGCGCACTCGTCCTGCTACTCGATGGCGCTGTCGCACGGCCTGGCCCAGGCGGGCAACCCGCCCCAGCAGGTCGACACCTCCGCTGAGGTGACCTTCCAGCCGGGCACCGGCATCACCGGCATCCACCTCACCGTGCGGGCCGTCGTGCCGGGCCTGGACGAGGCGGGCTTCGCCGAGGCCGCCGAGAACGCCAAGCGGAACTGCCCGGTCAGCCAGGCGCTGGCGGGCACGACCATCACCCTCACCGCCGAGCTCGCGGGCGCGTGAACCCCGCGGGTGCCGGCCCGGCGGCGCGAGCGCCGGGCCGGCACCCGTGCCACGGCGGTCGCCGCGACCGCGAATCGGCGACCTACCACGGCGGCGCGCACGACGACAACCACGACGACTCGGCCATGTGGGCTCATTTTCCGCCGATTCACCTGCCGATGACTTACGCTGCGTGGTTTGGCAAGATCAAGCCGTGACGTTCAGCCAGGAGCCTGACCAGCCCCCGCAGAGCAAGTTCCAGCCGAGCAACGACGCACCCACCCTCCGCATCAAGCCCGCCGGGTCCCCGGTGATCGCCCCCGCGAGCGCGGCACCGGCCGCGATCTCGGGAATCCTGACCACCGCGGCCATGCCGGTCCTCGCCGCGACCCCCGCCCTCTCGCCCGCCGCCACCGCGCTGAAGCCCGCACCCATCCCCGGGCCCATCCCCGGGCCCATCCCCGGGCCCATCTCCGCGCCCATCTCCGGCGTCCTCGCCACCGCCGCCCCCGCCACCGCGGCCAAGCGCACCACGGCGGGCGACGTCCGCACCGCCCCGGCGTCCGCCGTCCCGGCCCAGGCCCAGGCGCCCGCCCCGGCGGCGGCGAAGACGCCCGCGGACACGTCACCGGCCACGCCCGCCACCCCGGCCGCCGCACCGCCGACCACCGGCCGACCGGCCACCCTCGCGGCACCCGCCGTCCCCGCGCCGTCCGCAGTCCCCGCGCCGTCCGCCCTCCTCGCGGCGCCGGCGAGCCCGGCGGCGCCCACGTCCCTCACGGCGCCCACGGTCCTCACGGCGCCCACGGTCCTCACGGCGCCCGCGCCCTTCGCGGCACCCGCGAACCCGGCCGCACCGACCGTCATCGCGGCACCGGCGAACCCCGCCACCGCCGCACCGGCGATCCAGGGCGCGCCCTCCCCGGCGTCCACCGCGGACGAGGCGACCAGGCCGGCGTTCCCCCCGGCCCCCTTCCACCCCGCGCCGGCCCCGACGACGGCGGTTCAGCCCGCGTCGGCCCCGACCACGGCGCTCCAGCCCACGCCGACCCCGGCACCGGCCGCACCGGCACCGGCGGAACCGACGGGCGCGCAGCCGGCCCCGCCCCGGCAGAAGAGCCGGCTGCGCCGCATCGCGCGCAGGATCGTCGGCCCGACGATCCTGACCAAGAGGAACTGACAGGCGGCCCCGCGCCGGGGGCCGCCCCCGGTCACAAGTCGTCCGCCCGCCGCTGCCACTGCGGGAAGTGACGGAGCAGGTCACTTCACGGTGAACAGGACCACGTCGCCCGTTTCGGTCCGGGTCAGCGGGTAGCCGGTGGTCGGGCGGGCGGTGGTGGAGGCCCACGGGGTGCCCGCCGCGGCGGACTTCACCACCACGAGGGCGCGGATGCCGTGGCGGTCCAGCACGTCGATGCTGTGCGAGTCGGGGAAGCGCTTGGTCGCCTCGACCAGTTCCGCGTGGGCCGGGGGGAAGTTGCCGGAGTTGCCGTTCGCCAGCGTCGGCCACCCCCGCGTCGACCACAGCAGGTGGCGGAACTCGGCGGCCAGGTCCATCGGCACGACCACCATCGGCACGCGGACCTGCTCGAACACCTCCGCCAACCCCGGCGGCACGTCCGGCACGCGCGGGTGCGGGCGCACGGGCAGACCTTCGAGCAGGGTGAACGCCGCGGGCACGACCAGCGCCGCCGCCCCCAGCGCCCGACGCCGCCCGCCCGCCCGCCGGCCCAGCCCGGTCACCGCCCCCGCCGCCAGGAGCGACAGCAGCAGCACCGTCCACAGGACCAGCCGCCCCGGCGCGCGCAGCGCGTCCCAGCCCGGCAGGAACTCCCACAGCGGCCGGTACGTGTACGCGCCGCCCAGGACGCCCGCGCCGAGCGCCGGCACGGTCACCGCGACCGCCGCCACCGCGAGCACCACCCGCACCCGCACCGGCCACGCGCTGACGAACAGCCCGACGAACGCCGTCACCAGCAACGCCAACCCCGGGAACAGCAGGTTCTCCCACGGCGCGACCGGCGACAGGCCCGCCTGGTCGTCCAGCGCCGACCCGCCCCACAGCCACGACGAACCCGGCACGGCGAGCAGCCCGGCCGGCGGCGCGGACAGCGCCGACACCTCGCTCCACGGCCGGGTGAAGCCGTAGCGCTCGACCACCCGCAGGTACGGGACCGCCATCAGGGCCGTCACGGCCAGGAACACCGCGCCGCCGACCGCGTTCGCCAGGACGACCCGCCGACCGGGCTCCCCCCGCCGCCGCAGCAGGAACAGGCAGACAACCGCCCCCACCCCCGCCATCAGGTAGAAGAACGGGATCCCGACGGCGAAGCCGAGGGTGATCTGCCACGCGCCGATCAGCCAGCCCACCAGCACCCAACCGGGC